>JGI12316J15309_10000052_pt1 | contig 633452 bp, 447 predicted proteins | sample MarCyaLeptolynsp_FD_15309 | JGI IMG/M metagenome (IMG submission 15309)
CCAAGGAGAGCGATAGTGTTGGACGTTACCCGAATCACCCTGGAGGCCGCGGCGCTGGCTTACACGCTGACGGCGAAGATGCCTCGCGGGAAGAACCTGGGCGACCAGCTGAGGCGGTCGGCTGAGAGCATGGCGCTGAGCCTCGCGGAGGGAAGGGCGCTGAAGGGCGCGCGGCGGCGAAGCCACCTGGAGATGGCTTACGGCAGCTGCCGAGAGGCGCAGGCGGCGACGATGACTCTCGCAGTCACCAAGCAAGTTGACCTGGCAGGCGGGCGTAACCTCTACCGGCTCCTTGACCGGTCGGGGGCGATGCTCTTCAAACTGAAGGAATGAGGCCAGGAAGGCGGGGCCGAGTCGGCCCCGCCTTCCTGGCCTCATTCCTTTCGGATCAGCCCATACAGCCGGCCCCCGGCCAGGTCGAGCTTGTGAACCAGGGCTGCGCTCTGCGCCGCGTCGACCAACCCAGACGCCGCCAGGATCATCAGCGACACGCAGTGGCGCTGATGAGCGCCTTTAGGAGCCCCAAGGGCGATACATGTAATAGTTGAAGGGTGATAGAGCGATCGTTCGGCGAAGCCGAGCGACCGCTCGTGTCACCCTGATCTTCGCGGCCACCTTGGCCTCCTGCAGGCTGCCGTACGCCATCCTGAAGAAGTTCAGCTCCTTCGCCCCGCTGAACGCAAAACCCTCACTCGTATTCAGCGCCGCGCTGTTCGCAGCCCGCGTCAGTTGGTCAGCAAGAGGATGACTCTTCGGCAGTCCCTCAGTGAGGCGGTAGGCCGCTGCGGCGGTTTCGATGAGGACGTCGTCAATCTTCATGAACACTCTCCAGTGTGAAGGGGTTAGCGACGCCCCCCGCCCTCGATTCGTGCCCCCGACAAGGGTGGCCGCAGGCCATCGCGAAGCGACCGAGCACACTTGACCCGAAGGCGACGACGTCGCCTTCGGGTCAAGTGCGCGGAGGCCCTAGTCGGGGGTGCGAATCGTGGGCAGGGTCGGCGACACCTACCCCTTCACGCAGGAGAGGGGTCGTGAAGACTGAAGGCGTCCACAAGCGAAGACGCCGCAGCGGTCTGCCGCCGAACGGCGTGACCGAGGAAATCTCGCATGCAGACGGCCGAAGGCGGGAGGCGGACGGCCGTGGGCCGAGGGCAGAAGGCGGAGGGCAGAAGGCCGTGGGCCGTGGGCAGAAGGCCGTGGGCCGTGGGCAGAAGGCCGTGGGCAGTTGCCGACTACGGCGTGTCGTAGCAGAGCAACTCGTAGTAGATCTTCACCTCGTCCCCTGGTGCGGCCCTGCAGATGCCGCCCTCCAGAAGCGTCACGGTGTTCGACACATTGTCGTACTTCCAGTTGAACAACCCGGCGCTGGTCAGGGGACACGGCACATTGTTGATGGACACCTCGATGGTCGTCGGCGCCGGGTAGTTGCTCAGCGTGTAGCGCATCTTGCTGGCAAACGCGATTTCACCAATGTCTTCAAGACCCTTAGCGAAATCCAGCTCGCAGATGCTGAAGTGGACGCCGCCGGTATCCTCCGCCAGCGAGAGGTAGCGGTGGCCCGCCCAGGCCTGGCCGTTGCTGGAGTTGCAGCCGCCGTAGGGCCCCACAATCGAGTGGACGTGGAACTGGTCGGGCTGGTCCACACCCTTGATGCTGGTGAAGAAGTTCAGATAGGCATCCAGCGACTCTGGTGACTGGTCGTCTTCATCGCTGACGAAGATGAGCTCGAGCGCCGCGTCCTCCCGCAGAAAGTGCATGTTCTTGCCGCCACAGATGCCGCCAATGCAGTTGTGGAACAGGTTGCTGCAGTCGTTGTCGGTCTGGCACGTCTCCTCGGTGACGTCCGTCAGCGGCGCGGACAGCGCGATCTTGGCCGCCCACAGTCCCTGCTCCTCACCGGAGCCGGTGGTGCCCACCAGCACGTTGGGGACGAACTTCTCCCAGTTCTGCTCGCTAACGAACGACGGACTCCCACGCAGGTCGCCACCGACAGGGAACTGAACCGTCGTCGTGGTGACACCGATCTGGTAGTCGCTCTGCCACTTCGCCGCCTCCTCGATGAAGGCTTGGAAACTCGCCGCCAGGTTCTCTTGCTCCTGATTCATCGACCCCGAGTCGTCCACGATGAACAGCACGTCCACCTTCTGCGCCTCGCTGTCGTAGAAGTAGTCGGTCTGGTCCGCCTCGTACGTTCCAGCGGCCACTAGCTGCACCACCTCCGGCTCCTCGCTGGTGTCGTGGTAGACCAGCAACTGACAGGTGTCGCTGGAGTCATCCTGGGGCGCATAGCTGACCCCGAACTCGACCGTCTCGCCCGGTAGTAGCGTCCGCACGAAGCTACCGTCGTCCTGCTGCTCGTCCAGCGGCGGGAAGTCCTCGAGCTGGAACTCGAGGCCGCAGCCGGACAGCTCGAAGTGGGTGATGCGAATCGGCCCGGCGCCAATGTTCTGTGCCGTCGCGACCAGGGTCTCGCTGCGGCAGCCCACCGGGGTCACCGCGTAGTCCAGGGTCCCCGGCTGCACCAGCAGCTGGCCCAGCGACACCCGCGCCTTCACGTTGGCGCCCATGCCCCAGCTGGGGCCATGCAGCCGCGTGAAGACCGGCTCGCCGCTGATGGGATCGTCGAACTGCGCCCAGCCGGTGAGCCGCGCGTTGAAGTCGAACACCTTGTTGGACTCGACGGCCGGAGCGTCAAAGCGAATCAGCATCGGGAACGTGTCACCTGGCTCCAGCACCGTACCTGCGTCAGGCTCACCGCCGACGACGAATGTCGCGCTCGTCGAAGCGGTGGGCGGCGTGTCGGTCTCGGGAAGCTCGCAGTCGAAACTCTCGGCACAGTCGTCGATGGCTGACCCCATCCAGATGCAGGCGTTCTGGCCCACGTTGACCAGGTCGAAGGCGCCGTAGGCGGTGGTCTCGGCGGCCACAAAGCCCATGTCCAGCACGTCGGGCACCATCTGCAGCGCGCAGGGCTCCAGATCCCCCGTCCGGGCGTTCAGCAGCACCTCCCAGAGGCTGTTCTGGGGGTCGTTGCTGTCGATGATGAACTTGCCCCATGCCGTCATGCCCGGCGGCCAATCGCCCGGCTCGTTCTCGAACAGCACCGGCACCGAGATGCTCTCTCCCGGCTCCATGGTGTAGCCCGTCAGGCCACCAGCGGCGGTGAAGCCCCACTGCTCGGGGTTGACGATGGAATAGCCACCCTCGATCACCACGCTGTTGATCTGCAGCGGCCCGTTGGCGGCGTTATACATCACCACGTCGCGACTGACGGCGCCGCCCTGGTTGACGTAGCCGAAGTAGAGGATGTCGGGCGGGTAGACCTCCAGGCCCAGTCCACGCCGCTTTCCGAAGACCGGCACGAGCATCACGCCGTCGTTTTCGGGGTCGTTGCTGCGCAGCTCCAGATGCACCAGCGGCTCCGTCGTCGGCTCCATCTCATCGACCGCGGTGAACTCCAGCGAGACACCTTCGGCGAGGCTGGTGCCCGCGATGATGGTCGCGGGCATTGCGGGCGCCGAAAGCAGCTTCACGGTGTTGGCGTAGGGCCCTTCGCCCACGACGGCGATGCTCGTGATCTCGAGGTCGTGCGACCCCAAGTTCGTCAAACCCACGTTCTTTGTCGCGGGCACGCCGGGAAGCTGCAACTCGAAGTTCACCGGATTGGGCGTGGCCTCCAGCCGAGCGGTGATCTCGACGCCCTTGAGGAGCACCGTCGCGCTATCCGAGCCGGTGAGGCCATCGAAGGCCACTTCGAGCACCTCGTCGTCGGCATTGAACCCCGTGGGCGTGTAGCTCACCGGCAGGGCCACGGAATCGTTGGGCGCCAACACCAGCGGCAACCCGCCCTCCGGCGCACCCACGCTGAAGTCGCTGGTCGCGGTGGTCTGCAGCGACGCGGCGGTCAGGGTGAGCTCAAAGCCACCCAGGTTTCGCAGCTCGACCTCGCGCTCCAGCATGTCACCTGTCGGCACGCTGCCGAAGTCCAACGTCCCGGGGGTCGGCACCAGGCTGGCGACCTGCGCCAGGGTCAGCAGCGGCACCTCGACGGTCTGCGTCCCGCCCGCCTCGGCGGCGATGTTGGTGCCGATGACCAGGGTTCCGGTGTCCTGGACTGCGTCGCTGGGCGCATACGTCAGCGTGATGTCGATGCTCTGACCGGCGCTCAGCGTGTTGAGCAGCGGCGGAGCCATGGAGAAGTCCTCGCTGTCGCTCTGCAGCGTGAACTCCAGGCGCAGCTGCCCCGACGTCCCGATGTGCTTGACCCGGACCTTCTGCTCCACCACGTCGCCAATGATGACCGCGCCGAAGTTGACCACGCTGGGGTCCACCTCGATGGCCACCTCGTCGGCCAACACCAGGCCACTGCCTGGTCCGTTGCCATTGTCGTTGCAGCCGCCACAGGCCACCTGCAGGGTGGCCGAGGCGAGGACGAGGACCGTCAACAGGCTCATGAAGCGATTCATGGCTGCTTGACCTCCAGGGAGTAGTCGCCTTCCTGTCCGGGGCCGGCGCCGTCGATGAAGATGAAGTACTCGGTGCCCGCCGTCAGCGTCTCCGAGATGGTCTCGCTGGTGGTGGACTCTACACAGGTGTAGTCCACATCCACGCACTCGGTCCCAAGGTAGAGCGCCGCGTTGAAGCTGGCATTCACGGAGATGACGTAGACGCCGGTGGTGTCGGGAGTGAACCGCCAGACCTCGTCCCGGGTGTTCGCGTCGTCAGCACCGAAGCCGCAGGGGGAGTAGACGTCCGAGTCGTTGCTCGTGTCGCCCGTGCCGAGAAACGGCAGCGCAGAGGGCTCGATGACGTAGGGGTCGGCGCAGCTGTTGCCCGTCGTGCTGGTCAGGTCCACGCACTGGCCGTCGGTGGTGCAGGTGAAGCCGCCCGGGCAGGTGCCGCACGTCTCGCCGCAGCCGTCGTCGCCGCACTCCTTGTCGTCGCACTGCGGCGTGCAGGCCTCATCGATGGTCAGGGTGTAGTTGCCGAACAGGTTGCCTATCGAGGTCGCCCCGTCGACGACGATGTAATAGGTCGTGCCGGCGACCAGCTCGGGCTTGGCCACGTGCTCCTTGACCGCGTCCTTGTCCCCCTTGGCGGCGAAGCACACGCTCTCGGCAGGCGGGAAGGAGCAGCCCTGAACCAGGGCGATCCAGGTGTTGTAGCCCTCGGCCTCGACGTAGAAGCAGTCGCTGGGGTAGCCCGCACACTCGGTCAGCACGTACACGGCACTGAGGAAGTCGGCGTCGAGGGTAATCTCGTACTTGCCATCGGTCTGCGGCGTGAACGCGTAGACGTGGTCGTTCCCGCCGATACCGAAGCTCTTGTCCTGGTCGGGACAACTGTTCTTGGGCACCCCGTACACGTTGGTGGCGTCGGCGGTGCTGTCACTGGCGGTCCACGGAAGGACCGCATCCGAGGGCACCACGAACGGGTCCTGGCAGGTGTTGCCGACCTGGATGTCGCACAGCTGCGTATCGCCGCAGACCAGGCCCAATTGGCACTCGCCACAGGTCAGACCACAGCTGTCGGGCCCACATTCTTTGCCATCGCACTGCTGCAGGCAGACGTCGCTGATCGTCAGGGTGTAGGTCCCGCTGTCGTTGTCGTTGTTGGCCTGGCCATCGACGATGATGAAGTAGGTGGTCCCGGCCTCCAGCAGCACCGGGGCCTCCGGCGACGACGGATCGGTCACCTCGGTGGCGGTCCCGGCGCAGGGGTACTCGTCGAAGACGCACTCGCCGTTGAGCTTGGCCCACTGTAGCGGGCCGGCCTCCTGCAGGGTGAAGCAGTCGTTGGTGAAGTAGGTGCAGTCGCTGACCACATACCAGCTGGCCGAGAAGTCGGCCTCCACGCGGATGTCGTACACCCCCGTCACCGTCGGCGTGAACTGGTAGACCTCGTCGCTCGAGGTGACGCCGCGGGCGTAGATGTCGTCCTCACCGCAGCCGTCGTACGGGTAACCATGGACCGGCGAGGCATCCGACGTGTCGCCGCTGGCCACGAAGGGCACGTCGTCGATGACGAACGGGTTGTTGCAGCTGTTGCCGAGCGGCTCGCCGCAGGTGCCCTCGGGCGAGCAGGTCTCGCTCGGCAGGCACTCGCCACAGGTGCCGCCGCAGCCGTCGTCGCCGCACTCCTTGCCGCTGCAGTCCGGGCTGCAGGCGTAATCGATGCTGAAGCTGTAAGGCCCGTTGGGGTTGGAGATGTTGCCGTAGCCGTCCATCACGACCAGGACCGTCTGGCCGGCCGTCATCGGCATGTCGATGACCTCACCACTGAGCCCGGTGGGGCTATCGGCGCTGACCATGCAGGAGCCGCCGATATCGTTGCAGTCGGTGGCGACGTACAGGGTCGTGTCGAAGCCGGCCTCCACCTTGAAGGTGTAGTCGTCGTCGGTGGGCGCGGTGAACTCGTAGACCACATCATTGCTGGCCGCTCCCCAGCCGTATTCCACGCCGCCGCATTGGCCGTCGGCGTAGAAATGGTCGTTCTGGAACAAGCTGCTGTCGTTGTCGTCGACGAACGGCAGCGATCCCACCGTATAGGGGTTGAGGCAGTGATCCCCCTGAGGCGCCTTCTGACACTGGCCGAAGCCGCCACAGACGTTGCCCGCGGTGCAGGTGCCGCAGGAGCCGCCGCAACCGTCGGTGCCGCACTCCTTGCCGTTGCAGTTGGGGACGCAGGGCGCGTCGATGAACAGCGAGTAGACACCGTACTGGTCGAAGTTGTTGGAGGCGCCGTCGACGAATACGAAGTAGGTGGCGCCGGCCTCCAGCGTCACCTCGAGGATCTCGGTGTGGGTCGTCGCGTCCGCCGCCCCGACGCAGAAGCTTTCCGGGACGTTGCACGAGGTGGTGACGTAGATGACCCCGTCGAATTCGCTCGTCAGCGTGAACGTGTACTTGCCGGTCACCGTCGGCTGCAGCGTGTAGATATGGTCGCGCGAGGCGTCGCCCACCGGGTTGGGTTCTCCGGCGCAGCCGTCGGTGTGGTAGTCGTTGCTGCCGTAGTAGGTGTCGCCATTGATGGTGGCTGGGAGCTGCTCGATGAGCGGGGAGCCGACGCAGTTGTCGGCGGGGACGTCGTTGGGCGGCAGGCACAGGCCCTGCTCGGGGTGGCAGGCCGTGGTTTCCTGGTCGCAGCCGGCGCCGCAGAAGCCGCCGCAGAGGTCGCGCCCGCACTCTCCAGCGCCAGGACAGTTGGGCACACAGACCGACTCGTCCACGGTGAACGTGAACGCTCCCGCGTCCTCGGCCAACAGTCCGTCGGCCACGAAGAAGTAGGTCGTGTCGGCTTCGAGGAACACGCTGAAGAACCCGCCCGCGGTCAGGTCACTGCTGACCCCGACGCAGTTGTCGGCGATAGCGCCGCAGTCGGTGGTCACATAAAGCGCGCTGGGGTTGTTGCCGATCTGAGCCACCGGGGCCATACCGACGATGTGCCAGCCGCCGGTGGCCGGGGTGAAGCTGAACACCACGTCGGGCGCCCCGGTGCCGATGCTGCCACCGGTCTGGCAGCCCCCACCCAGCTCGTAGTCATTGCCGGCGAAGCTGGACTCGCCCTGATAGACGAAGGGCAAGGCGTTGGGCGGAATGATGATGGCATCGTCGCAGGTATCGCCCTCGACCGAGATGACGATCTCGGGCTCTGCGTCTGCATCGGCATCTGCGTCGCCTGCGCCATCGCCTGCATCAGCGGTATCCGCTGCGTCGCCGGAACCATCGGGTTCGGCGTCGGGTGTTGCGTCCACCTCGGCATCAGCCGCGACGTCTGCGTCTGCGTCTGGCGTCGCTGTGGCATCCGCGTCTGCCCCCGCCGTGTCGGCCAGGACCTCCTCGGCAATGTCAGCGGTCGGCTCGACCGGATCTGCGGGGCACGCGGTCAGTCCGATGGCGACCGCAAGAAGACTGAGCGACAGGCGCATGTGAGCGGATCCGTAGAATCAGGGTTGGGTGTCCCAGATGCCCGCCGGCGGGCTCTCCGCGGGCGTGGTGCACTCTTCGTTGGTGTCCAGCGGGGGCGGGAGCTGCGGCGGGTCCACCACCGAGTCAGCCTGCCAGTCGCCCAGGCCCGAGGCCCACCCGGTCAGGAACGGTGTGTTGGTGCCGCTGGCGTCACCATTCCACACGCCGGTGAACTGGTCGGTGGCGAAGGTGCCGTTGAAGCCGCCCTGGAAGCAGATGAGGAAGGTGTCCAGGATGATGACGGCTCCATCGGTGATGTCGGCGTTGAGCGCGCCGGTCGCCGGGTTGTAGAAGCCGTCCAGGTTCAGCTCGAACGGCACCGGCTCGAAGCCAGGCACCTCGGCCGACCCCGCCATGAGGCCCTGCACGATAAACTTGGAGTCGAGGCAGCTGATGGAGAAGGCCAACGTGCCGTAGACGTTCAAATCGCCTGCTTCGGGGTTGAGCAGCCCACCGGAGTCCACGTCGTACTTGATGAGGCCGGTCCAGCTGCCCTCCCAGTGCGGGCCAATGCCCAGTTCACCGCAGTTGTCGGTGGGCAGCTCGGGCTCGACGTCGGCGTCCGCCGTGTCGCCGGCGGTCACGTCGCCAGAAGCGCCATCGCCCAGCGGGATGTCGCTGACCCCATCGGCGTCGGTAGTGTCAGTGGTGTCGGTCGCGTCGGTCACATCCGACGGCCCACCGTCGGCGCCCGTGACGTCCAGCGCCGTGCCGTCCCCGCCATCGGCGTCGGCCGCCCCGGTGTCCGCAACGACTTCGACAGCGGCATCGGGCACCGCATCGGGCGTGGCGTCCGGCGTGGCGTCGGGAGTGGTTGTGCCGTCCGGCGCGGTCGTGCTGTCGCTGCTGGTGCCGTCCCCGGAAGCATCGACAGTGGCGTCGCCGGTGGTCGCCGACACTGCGGGCTCGTCGGCGCAGCCCGAAAGCATGGCCAGGCTGAGGCACACAAGTGCAGTGAGCAGCGTATGGGGGGTCCGTCGCAGCATGGCGGTAACCTTCATAGAAGTGTTCGTGGATCGAAGGTTGCGGAAGCTATTCAAATCGGTGGTCTGTGCCAACGAAAAATCCCTCGCGGGGCGGAGCGCACGAGCTGCGCGCCGTGTCACGCAGCCACCCATTGTCGTGCCGCCGAGCACTCAGAGCAAAGATGACCGTCCAGTCATCGGTCGTTAGCAGAGCTAACTGGCGGGTTCAACACGATTTAGTAAATCGCTAACGGGGTTCGCATCGCCACAGACCGAACGCCCGTCCTGGCAAAAGCACGGGCGGAGCGGGCCGCATCGTGGTAGAGGAGGCGCCGGCATGGCTTGTGGGACACACCGTGCCGGACCGTGAAGGGCCCGAAAGAAAGACAGCGAGGGAACGATGGCCTATCGCCGATTGGAAAAGGTATCGAGCTGGCGCCGCCTGGCCGTGGGCATGTGGGGTAACCCCAGCAACCCCACCGCGCAGGGCGCTCGTGAAGTGGACCTCAGCAAGACCATCCCCTTCATGGAGAGGGTCACCAAGGAGACGGGCCACAAGATCACCGTCACCCACATGTTCGTGGCGGCCATGGGCCGGGTCCTGGCGGAGTACCCCGAGTACAACGTCATCCTGCGCCGCAACGTGCCGTACCAGCGCGATACCTGCGACGTCTTCGTGCAGGTGGCGATCAAGGGCGCGGACGGTCGGGCCGACCTGTCGGGCATCAAGATCAACAATGCCGACAAGCTGACGGTCGAAGAGATCGCCGGCAAAATCGCCGAGCGGGCCGCCAAGGTGCGGGCCGGCCGGGACAAGGACATCGAAAAGGCCAAGGGGGGTGTCGCGCGCATCCCGCCTATGGTCCTGCGGCCGACGATTCAGGCGCTGACGTCGTTGAGCTACGACTGGAACCTGGACCTGTCCTTCCTGGGCATCAAGAAGGACCCCTTCGGTGCAGCCATGATCACCAACGTGGGCGGCTTCGGCATCCCCCACGCGCTGGTGCCCCTGCTGCCCACCAGCCGGATCGGGATCCTGTTCTGCCTGGGCATGATTCACGACCGCCCCCACGTCATCGACGGCAAGGTCGAGGTGCGTCCGACCCTGATTCTTACGGGAAGCCTCGATCACCGGGTGCTGGACGGCTACCAGATCGGCAACATCACGGTGATGCTCGACAAGATTGTCAGCAACCCCGAAGAGTACGACCTCACCAAGGCCTTCTAGGGGCCTGTGTGGGAAGTCCGCCGTCATGATTCGCCAGCGGTTTGGTTCGTACCAGGGCGCGAGGGCGAAGGACTGACGGGGGTCCATTCAAGCCCGAGCAGCGCCGGTACGGGCCAAACAAGCAGAATAGTGGCGGCGTAGTTTCCACACAGGCCACCAGGTTTCGACGTCGCACCGCGGCGACGGGGAGAACGCACATGCCCAAGGCCAAGAAGACGGTGGGCGTTCAGGTTCCGGCAGAGTTCTTCTGGAACATGATCACCGACTACGAGTCCTACCCGAAGTACATCAGCAACTGCACCTCGGGGGAGATCGTCAGCCGCGACGGGGACACCATCGTCGCAGCCTTCGAGGTCAAGGTGGTGCGAACCTTCGACTACACGCTTCGGTTGGTGCTCGACAAAGAGCACTACCGGGTCGACTGGACGTTGGTGTCGAGCAAGACCCTGCGCCAGAACGACGGCGGCTGGCAGCTCACCGAGACCGAGCCGGGTCACACGATGGTGACCTACTGGAACGAGCTGGGCGCCAAGTTCTGGCTGCCCAAGACCTTCTTGAATGGCCTGGTCCAGATCGCACTGCCCAGCATGCTCAAAGAGTGGCGCATCCTGTCCGAGAAGATGTGGAAAGAGCAGGCCGCCGGCTGAGCGCCTCGGGGCGGCCGGCAAGGTCCAGGAATCCGCCTACTTGGCGAGGTCGAAGTCCCACCCTCCGCTGGCGACGCTATTCATGATCTCCGCCATCCGCTCGGCACCATCGAGCCCGAAGGCAGTCTGAGTCGGGAACCTGTCGATGGCTTCCTCATCCAGCCAGAAGATCTCTTCGGCCCAGTACTCGGCGTTGGGTAGACCTTCATGGATGAGTTTCGACGCCAGCTCGTCCACATAGGGTCCGAAGTCGACATCGACCCCCAGGTCGATGATGTTCATGCTCTTTATGACGTCGGCGACGCCGCGCGAGAACAGCCATAGCTTGACGAAGTTCAGTGCGACCTTCTCACCCGCCTCGAACGCGGCCTTAGCCTTCGCCCCCTTGGCTCCCAGCGCAAACAGCTTGGCACTCGACTCAAACCAGGACGTGTAGTCAGGCTCGCCTTTCAGCCCCAGCGTGGCGTTTGCGAATGCCTCGCTGATGGCCGCGATGGCGACATCGAACATGAACCCAGGCAGTTTCTCCTCGTAGAACGCATAGGTCGCCGTGATCTTGGCCCAACTCTTCTCCACGTCGGGCCAGTACTCGTTGAGCCGCGACGCCGCGATGAAGATGTGTGCGACGTCCAGCGCATACCCCAGGTACTTGAACGCGATGCCCATCCACTCGATGACGCCGTATGCCAGGGTGGACATCCCCTTGGTGTACTCGGCGATGCTCGAGTCCACTCCGCCGAACATGTTCTGCTCGAACCCCGATTTGGACTGCCAGTAGAAGGTGTCCCCCTTGGCGTAGTGCACCGCATAGTCGATGGCGTCGAGCACGAGGAGGTCCTGGCCGCCAGAGCCTTTGACGATGTCACCGGCCTTGACCTCGATGTCCCCACCGATATTGAGGGTGATGGACGCGCCCGGGTTGTACGACGACAGCAGGTGCGCGATGGGGTCAGTCACCTCGATCTCACGCTCCTCGAGGTCGTCGGCGAGGGTCTCCTTGAGCGCTTCTTCGGTGTTCACCTCGATGACGCCGTTGAGGAACACCGCGGCTTCCGTGAGCAGGTCGCCCCAGTCGCCGTCGTCCAGTTCCCCAAAGACCATCAGATCGACGCTGTCGAGGTCGGCAACCCTGGTCTGTTCACTGCTGCTGAGGTGCCCCTCGAAGAGCTCGCGCAGCACGTCGTCCTCATCGCCATACACGATGACGCCCGCCAATTGACGCCTCATCGCGGGGTCGTCCAGCCAACGCTGCACCCTCAAGGTGCTCACCCCGGCCTCCTCGAGGTCGTCGCTATCCATGGCATTGACCAGCCGCGCGAAGCTGGCGCGGACATACACCAGGCTCTGCTCGACGAAGTCGAAGTAACGCATCGCCCTGGCGTCGTCTTCTCCCTCTTCGGACAAATCGGCGCCCAGCTCCTGCCGGATCTCACTCACCGCCTCGCGAAGCACACCCTTCTGGACGGTTTCAACCTCCCCGCCCCCATCGGCCGAGCCGAATACGACAACGCCTCGGGCTGCAGCAGCCACCTGCTCCCCGGAGATGGAGTCGTCGTCCAACACACGCCGACAGACGACCACCAGGGCCGCCAGGTTCACCTCGGAAGGTGTGGCCTTGGTCGCCCGCAGATCCGCGCCAACAAAGGCGACCACCCAGCGGTCCCCAAGAACAGACGCTTGGGCGATGCCCGAGAGATTGTCCTCCAGGACACCTGGGAGGCTGGTTGCAATACCGCGCTCCTCCTCGCGTTTCGAGTCGGACGCCTCTTTGAACTGAAGCGACTCCAAGCCGCCTCCGCCGCCTCCAAGGCTTGGGACCGAGTCGAGCAGGTCGACGGCCGAGCGGCCCTGCACGACGCGGTCGGCTACGGCGTCGGCATGGCGCTCATAGACATCGCCGACACGCCCCACCCCACCCGCCAGATGGATGCCGCTGCGCTGCTGAATCACGTGTGCCGCTTCGTGGGCCGCTGTGTGGAGGTCGCCTCCGTCGCGCCCGAGGACCACATGATCGGCGGCGGCGAACGCTCGCGCACCCAACGCTGCGGCCGATTGCTCTGCGATAGGACCGGTGTGGGTCTTCACGCCTCCGACGTCGTGATGGCCGAACGACCGCTGAATCTGGTCGAGGTGTGGCAACGCCCCTGACGGCGTCGCCGTCGCCGCCGCGCACACGGCATGAGGGTCGGCGGTCGGTGCTCGGCGCGACTGGACCTGGGCCCGAAACTGCAGCAGGGCGGCATCCAGCGCCGACAGCTGCAGTTCGGAGGCATGAAGGGACGCGGTAAACGCACCGACTGTGTCATCCCGGCGGGCTTCCCGGGAGCGCTGGTGCTCGGCGGTAGAGGTCTGGGTGGCGGTGGCTTCGTGCTTGGGAGCGTGTCGCTGCATGAGGACTCCTGCGGGCGGTCGTCAACCACCCCGTCTTCAAGCCCCATGCCAGAGCGCCGAAGCAACGATATCCGGCACATACAGGCACCTCGGTGTGTCCAACGCGCCGTTGCTACATGCGAACCAGGCCCAAAGCGCACAGAGGTAGGCACCAGCCCGTGACTGCCGTTGACGCGTTCCGCCTCAAGGGTCCGAACCTCGAAACGTTCGAACATCTGTTACCCTCGAACCACGCGTCGGAGCCCCAATTCTGAAGGTCTCTCGGACTTTCAGGCGCGGGCACGGGCACGGGCACGGGCACGGGGTCGATGGTTCTGGCTATACTCCCCGAATCCAACTCTGGGAGTAGGCATGGCATCAGCCCTTCGGCGGCTACTGACTCGGGGAGGGCCTGCGATTGCGCTGTGCCTTCTGACTTTGAGCGTCTCGGGCTGCCCCGACGACAAACGCCAGATCGGCGAGAGCTGCATCGGCGACGGGCAATGCGAGACCGGGCTCTGTTTTGGCGAGTGCCTCTCACCTGACGGCGACGCCGACGGTGACGGCATCCTCAACAAGGTCGAGGCCTACTTCGGCAGCGACCCGCTCGCGCTGGACTCCGACGGCGATGGCAAGCCCGACGAGATCGAGTACGGCGCCGCCACGACCATCGCCGACAGCCCCTCGGACCTCGACGGCGACGGCAACATCGACGCCATCGAGTCGACCATCGCCGACAATGACGGCGACTGCATCAACGATGAGGTCGACGACGTCGCTCTTGGCAGGGACACCAGCGAGGCCCACGTGACCGGCTGGTGTGTGGACGCCATCGCCGGCATCTGCGCGGGACAGTTCGAGACCATCACCCTGGGCTGCGCGGTCGTCGACGGGGAGCTCGTCCCCAGCGAACCGCGCTGCACGTTCACCTCGGTCGCGGGCTACTCCGAGACCGACAACTGCGACAACGACCTGGACGACAACTGCGACGGCCAGGTCAACGAGGGGTGCCCCGGCGTCGCCATCGACGCTGACGGCGATACGTTTGCCAACGACGTGGACTGCGACGACAACGACCCCGACACCTACCCCGGCGCACCGTCGCAGTGTCTCGGCAAGGACAACGACTGCAGCGACGGCGGGATCCTCTTCCACGAAGGACGAGACGTCCTTTTCGTCTCGCGGCAGGGCGACGCATCGGAGGCCGACGGCAGCATCGACCTGCCCTTCGACTCCATTCAGGCGGCCATCGACGCCGCTCAACCCGGCACCACCATCCTCATTCAGGGCGGCGCCGACACGTACAACGAGACCGTCGCGGTCACCAAAGATGTCGTGATCGAGGGCGGCTACACCGACTGTGACTTCACCCAGCGGTCGGTGGACGCACCAACCCGGGTTCAGGGCGACGGGGCGGCCACCCTCCTGGTGGGTGACGGCGGCACCGTCGAAGCCTCGATGCTGGCCATCGCGACGCCGGACAACTCGGGCGGCACCGGGGTGAGGGTGACGGGCGCCGCGTTCACGTGCACCGAGTGCCTCATCACCAGCCCCCAGGGGAACTTCTTCAGTGGCCTCGCCGCCGGTCAGGGCGCGGGCGTCACCCTCATCAACACGATCATCGACCTGGCCGCCTCCGCCGCGGCGAGCCAGGCCACGGGCGTCGAGGTCTTCGATGGAAACGCGACGGTCAACATCGTCAACTCCGTGCTTCGCGTCGCGGGCGGAGACGCGCAAACGGCTGTCGTCAGAACCTCGGATGACCTCCCCAAGAGTGTCACGGTTCTCAACACGATGCTGGCTGTCTCCGGGACCGGCGAACGCGTGCTCTTCCAGGTCGAGAACAACGCTCCGTTCCCGACCGTGGTGGGCTGCGACTTCACCTTGTCGGGCGCCGCGCCCTTGCGGACCGTGCCAGACAACGTCGAATACTCGCTGCTGGACACCAACGGCAGCACGGTGTCGACCTTCGAGCGGAACGTGGCTCTTGGGTGCGCTCCGACGGGAGCCCCCTGGAAGATGGTCGACACCGGCTTCCCTTCATGTCGGGACCGCGGCGTCGATCCAACGTTAGCGCCCTATTCGCTGCCCCATCCCGCCCTGCTCCGCGACCGCGGCGGCAACCCACGTGGCTCGGCGGTTGGGGCGGACGGGTTCTACGACATCGGCCCCGAGGAGATTTCGGGGATACCTTGTACCGGCGACACGGACTGCGCCGACCTGGGCGCCTGCGTCGAGAGCCGTTGCCCCTCCGGACGATGCGCCTTCCCACCCGTCACCCCGCTGGACGACCTCGACGGGGACGGCCTGTGTGCAGCGGAAGACGACGATCAGGACGGAGACGGGTTCCTGACGGCGGTCGATTGCGACGACGCCGACCCCGATGTCTATCCCGGCGCCTGCGATGGCATTCTCGATGACTGCAGCCTGGCGCCGACGGCCGCTGGCGGAGTGATTTTCGTGAGCGCCAGCGCCGATCCCGATGGCGCCGACGGAACCCGGGGCAAGCCCTTCACGACCGTGCAGGAGGGTGTGAATGCCGCAGTCGCACAGGGCGTCGAGGAGGTGTGGGTGTCCGCCGGCACTTACAACGAAGCGGTGCTCGTCCAGACCAGCACCATCACCGGGCCGCCCGTTCGCGTACTCGGCGGCTTCAACGACTGTGACTTCAGCGACCCCGCGAGCCCTGGTTTGACCGAAATCGTCGGCCCCTCCAACGCCAGCTACGGCATGTTCCTGTCGGGCGCCATCACATTGGAACGGCTGAGTATTCGGCACCAAGACGGTGTGAACGGTACCCAGGCCGTCATCGTCGACGGCGGCGGCATCCTGCTTCAGGACTGCGCCATCACCGCCGCCCATGCATCGCCCGGAGCCAGCGACTCGGCCTACGGCGTGTCGATGAACGCCCTGTCGGCGCTGCATATCCGAGACTCCACCATCGATATCACTGGCGGCAGTGTCCAATATGGAATCTCCGCTCTGGTGCAAGGGAGCACGGTAGAGCTCCACCGCACCACGGTCACCCTCGACACGGCTGCATCCATCCACGCTTACGGGATCCAGACCGGTGGGATTTCCAGGATGATCAGCAGTGTCGTGCACATGCCGGCAAGCCACACGACGGCCTACGGCTTCTGGTCGTCGGGCAACGAGACCACCATGGTGGGTTCGAGCATCCTGATGGACCCGCCCACCACCAGTGGCGCAGCGCTGTTCTTCTCCGGGACCAACTCCGGGACCATCCTGGTGAACAACCTGCTCCACGCGACCTCACCGGCCAACGGCGTGGACTACTTCGTCACTGGGGGCGCGGGGTCGCTGTCTGCGTGGAACAACGCCTTCGCCACATTCCCCCTGAACTTCTGGAACTACGGCGGCCCAAACACCACCACCGACCCGGCCCTGATCAACACGTGTGAAGCCTCCTCGGGCTGCGCCACGTTCGACCTGCAGGGCAACATCGTCGGCGTCTGCAACCTGACCGACGCAGGCAACAGCTGGGAAGTGGATGGCCCCTGCATCGACGGAGGCGCGGACCCCAGCCCCATCGTGCCGCTCACCGTCTCCTATCCCTATGACAGCGACATCGCCGGAAACCCGCGACCCGTGGGAGGCTGGGACATCGGGGCCAGCTCCAACCCCGACGCTGCCTGCCTGGACACCGACGGCGATGGCGTGTGCAACATCGACGACCCCGACGACGACAACGACACCGTCGACGATGGTGAGGACTGCGCCCCGCTGGACGGCGCGGTCTTCCCGGGGGCCGACGAGCAATGCGGCGACGGCGTCATCAACGACTGCGACGCCTCTGGTGGAGGCACCAGCCCACTGGGTGGCGGTGCCGTCTTCTACGTATCGCCGACCGGGCAGTCCGACGGCGATGGGTCGTTCAACGACCCGGTAGACACCATTGGCGCCGCTCGGGTGCTGGCCGAGAACGCGACCGGGCCGGTCATCATCGCGGTGGCGGCGGGTGAGTACACCGAAGGGAACGGCGGTGTTCAGTTCACCCCGGCGGTCCCAGACACCACCATCCTCGGCGGGCTCGACGGCAGCTGCGACTTCAACCCGGGGGGCGGCCCCTCTATCGTGCGCGCCCCCAACACCGCCATTCGTGCGCAGGGCAACGCGCTGACGCTGCAGGACCTGACGCTTGTCGTGGAAGAGACACCTGGCGACCTGTTCGGCGTTCAGGTGGGCACCAACGCCGACGTGACCCTGACCAATGTGGACATCGTCCTGCCGAACTCCCAGGCGAGCGCGTATGGCGTCGAGGTGACCGCCTCACCGACCATGACGATGACCGATGTCGGCATTGCGCTCGGCTCCGCGGCCGTATCCAGCGCGACCATCGGCGTCTTGGGCGACCCGAACCTGACCATCGAAGGTGGCCGCTTCGTAGGTGGCTTCAGCCCGTCCTCCAACGGGCTCTTCATCGCCCAGGGGACGAACCCGACCCTGACGGTCAACCGCGCCCGGTTCAACACACCGTTTGGGGGCAGCGCCATCTTCGCCGGTGGCGGATTGCTGACCCTGACCAACTCCATGGCGGTGGTCGTCTCCCCGGTAGGGGAAGCTGCCGCGCTGCACGAGGACGGCGTGGCCCAGGTCTTCGCGGTGGGCAACTACTTGGCCGTGTTGGGCATCGACTCGACGGCGGTGGCCCACGGTGTGCGTCTGACCGGCACATCGAGCACGGATCGGTGCTGGTACGCCAACAACATCGTCATCGTCGAGTCGGGCGACGACGCCTATGGGTTCAGCTCGGCCCCTGGATACAGCGTCGGCAACTACTACAGAAACAACGCCGTGTACGCCGATGGCGCGGGCCAGAGCATCGCCTTCTATATGGCTGGGAACACCTTCACGGTGGCCGATTTTGGGGGCGGCAACTGCAGCTCCGTCACCGCATGCCTATCGACTCAACAGAACGTGGCGGCCAAGTGCGACCTGGACGCAACGGCTTACCTGTCACCCACGGATACCGCCTGTATCAACGCTGGGCTCGACCCCACGAGCATCCTCGGAGGAGCCGCCAGCGCCGCGGTAGACATCCACGGTGACCCCCGCCCGGCCGACGACCTGTGGGACATAGGCCCCGACGAGGTACCCGACTGTGATGCCGACCCGGATTGCGCAGGCCCGGCCGGTACCTGCGCGGAAGGAGGCGTGTGCCTGGGCAGCAAGTGCGCCTTCCCCAACGCAGGTGACGCCGACAACGACTTCGTCTGTGACGCCGAGGATGGCTGCCCCAACAGCGACCCGTCCGTGGACGGAATGATCGACGCCGATGGGGATGGCTGCTTCGGTACCGCCGACTGTGACGACAACAACGCCGCCATCTACCCGGGTGCCGAGGAGATCTGTGACGACGGCATCGACAACGACTGCGATGGCGGGGGCGTCATGCCTGGCACACTGTATGTGGAACTCGGCGCGTCGGGCGTCGGAACATCGGACGACCCGATGGGCGACATACAGGCGGCTATCCTGCAAGCCTCGACGGACCCCACCATCTCAGCAGTCTTCGTGGCTCAGGGCAGCTATGGCCAGTCGGTCCTCATGGGTAGCGACGACCCGCTCACCCTCAAAGGCGGCCTGGACCCGTCCTGCGAGTGGGACCCGACTGACAGCCTCACCGTCTTGACCGCCAACGAACAGGCGATGATCGCGGTGGGCGGCAACTCTCCGTCCATCACCATCGAGGGCTTCCACCTCGCCTACCAGCCGTTCTCGGCGGCGTTGAGCGACATTCAGGGCTTCGCCCTCGGGGGTAACGGCCACAAGACCCTCAAGAACGTGCGCGTCAGCACACCCGCCATGACCCAGCCCAGCAGCGTCGCCAACGGGGCCGTATGCCTGGAGGGGACCTGCGAGATCATCGACTCGACGTTCGAGATCAACTCGAGCGTCGATGGTTCCAACGGCATCGATAGCCAGCCGGGGACCGCCATCGAGGTCGTGGGGACCCGGGTCAGCGTCAATGCTGGCGGATCTCTGAATCCCTCCACAGTGCTCTTCACCGGAGGAGGCACCGACATCATCCGCGACAGCGTCTTGACGATGTCGGGCAACCCCGGGGTCGGCCGGGTGGTGTTCAAGCAGGGCGGTGTCCTCGAGCTCACCAACAGTGTCGTCTCGCTGGATACGCTATCGGGCCCCAACTACGCGCTACACGCCCAGGACGCCGAAATCCGTGTCGTCGGCAACCTCATCGCCACCCCCGGCTTCAGTGGAGACCGTGGCCTCTACGTCCACAGCGACGTGGCCGACCAGGCCCACACGGTGGTCAACACCGCCATCGAGGCCGGCGACGGGACCGCACTACAATGGGAAGACGAAGGCGGCGCGAACACCACCCTGTCGCTGCATCACAACGCGCTCGTCGGCAGCAAGCTCCTGGACGCGTCGGGCAGCGTGCAGGACCTGGCCAACATCAACAGCGGAGGCTTCCAGGCCAGCGGCTCCACCAGCGGCAACATTGCGGCGAGCTGCGGCATCAGCCTCGTCGACACCGTCCCCAGTGCCCAGTGCGCCCTGGCGGGGACCAACCCCGCGTCACAGGGAGCCGCCAACGAAGGCTACACGTCCGACTTCTTCGGCAACACCCGCGACATCGACGGGTACTGGACCATCGGCCCCTACGAAGGCCCTCAGGAGGAGGACCACGACGGCGATGGAATCCCCAACGGTGTCGACCCTGACGATGATGCCGATGGATTCCCGGACATTTCCGACGGCTGTCCGCTGGGCGAAGCAACGAGTGGATTCGACAGCGACAGCGACGGCTGCAGGACCACGGACGGTGACTGCAATGACAACGCACCGACGGTGTATCCAGGCGCACCTGAGCTCTGCGACGGCTTCGACAACGACTGTAGCGATGACGGTCTCCCCTACGCGCCGGCGACGGCGACGGTCCTCTACGTCGAGAAGGGCGGCGGGGGCACGCAGGGTACCCTGGCGTCGCCCTGGGATACGATCGCCCAGGCCACGGTGGACCTCGTCAACCATACGGGCGATGTGGTGATCCTGGTCGCAGGCGGACTGTACAACGAGCCCGTGGTCATCAACTCCGCCGAAACCGCTTCGCTGACCAGCCTCATCATCCAGGGCTCGGCCGACCCGAACTGCAACTGGGAACCCAACGGGTACACGCCGACCCAGTTCGTCTCCACGTCTGACCCCGCCTTGAACGACAACGGCACCGTCGACATCACCTTCCGTGACTTCGACGTGGCCATCGACGAGGCTCAGAGCGCGTCGAGCTTCACCGTGGCTCACCTCAACGGCGCGGGTTCGCGGACCTATCGACGGATGCACTTCACCTCACCGACGACCACTCAGGCTCCCGGAAGCTCGGTCGACGGACTTTCCGTGCTCAACAGCAGCAACGCGCTGGTGACCCTGGACGAGGTGGGCTTCACGCTCGGGGGTGCGGACCAGGCCCGCGGCGTCGACGCCCTCACCTCCATCCGGCACTTCGAGATCAACAACACCTTCGTCAGCACCTTCAGCTCGGGTGGCGTCCACCACGGGTTCATCCTGGGTGCCACCGGGGCAGCCAGCAGCATCAGCAACAGCGTGGTGCAGATATCGGGCGGCGCAGGTCTGACCCACATGGGGATTCAGGCGTCGGGGGCGCAGCTCAACGTTCTGAACACCATCGTCCAGATCTCTGAAGGGAACGAACCTCGCGGCATCTACTACAACGGGGCCGACAAGCTCTGGGCCAGCGGCAACGCGTTCTTCCTTCCCGACGGTGGCACCGGGGTGTTCCTGCTGGACGTCGGGGCGCAGCACAACCGTGTGGTCAATTGCATCATCGATGCTCCCAACGGTACCGCCATCAACAAGCAGGGTAGCGGGGACCTGACGATGTCGCACAACGTCATCAACGCCACGACGCTGGTTGGCGGTGGGTTGAACATCAGCGACCTGAGTGTCCTCAACGGCTGCCAGTGGTCCAGTTGCGGCAGCACGACCATCGGAAACCTGGAAGGCACCTGCCCCATGGCCGGCAACATCTACCCGCTGAGCGACGGGATCTGCATCGCCGCAGGTGACGACCCCAGCACCTTCGGCATCAGCATCCCCGGGCAGGACCTCGATCGCACGGGCGACCCGAGGCCCGGCGCGGATGGTCAGTGGGAAATCGGGCCCGACGAGGTGCAGTAGATGCGCTGGTGGGGTCTTCTGAGCATCGTGCTGGTCCTTGCTGGCTGCTCGGACAAGCGGCAGCTGGGCGAGAGTTGCATCGTCGACAACGAATGCGCCTCGGGGTTGTGTTTTGGACAGTGCCTGGCCCCCGAGCTGGATGCCGACGGTGACGGTATCGCCAATGGCGTCGAGCGACGGTGGGGGTCGGACCCGCTCAAGGCCGACAGCGACGACGACGGCAAGCCCGACGAGATCGAGTACGGGACCGCGCTGGCCACGGGGGAGGCCCCACCCGACGCCGATGACGACGGCATCATCGACGCCGCCGACTCGGCCATCGACGATGTGGATGGTGACTGCATTGCCGACGAGCTGGATTCGGAGGAAGACACCCCGAACATCACCGCCCAGCACATCGGCGACTACTGTGGCGTCGCGCTGTCCGGCATCTGTGCTGCACCGACCCTCGCGGGTGTGGAGTTCAGTTGCCGCGTGGTGGACGGGGTCCTGGTCCCCGAAGCCGTCCCCTGCAACTTCGCCGCCGTAGCTGGCTACGACGAGGTCGATGACTGCGACGGCGTCGACAGCGACTGCGACGGCGAGACCGACGAGGACTGCGTTCAAGGCTGCGGGGCCTCGACCGCCTTTGACGGCCAGAACGTCGTCTTCGTGGCCAAGCGCGGCAGCGACACCGACGGCGACGGGAGCCTCGCCAATCCGTTCCTGACCATCACCCATGGCCTGGCCAACGCCAACGGCGCCCGCATCCTCATCGGAGCGGGCGACTATGAGGAGCAGCTGGTCATTCCGGGTGAGGGATTCGAAATCGCCGGCGGTTTCGACGACTGCAACTTCGACCAGATCGCCGAGGGCGGAACCAACGTCATCACCAATGACGCAACGCCCGCCCTGGAGGTCCCCGCCAACACCTGGGCCAATATCAGCCGAGTCACGTTCTCGGGAGTCGAGCGAACGATCCAGGGTTCCGGCGGAAACCTGATCTGCGACGCCTGTATCGTCGCCGCCCGGGCCGGCCACGCGGTCGAGGTCACCGCTGAACAGGTGTCGTTCATCAACAGCGTGGTGACGGTCGCCGCACAGGCCGGCGCATCAGCCGACGTCTCAGCGGTGCACATGCTCGGAAGCGGCCGACTCAGCAGCTTCAACACCCTGCTGCAGGTCGGCGGTGATGGCGGCCGGGTAGCACCCGTCATCGTCGATGGCGGTGGCAACATGCAGATCGTCAATTCGATGCTCGCCGTGCGAGCAGGGTCCTCGGATGAACGCGCAGGTCTCATCCGGGTCGCAGGGGCGCCACCTCTGGCGCTGCAGCACAACGACTTCACACTCGACAATGGCGAGCCCCCCGTGCTGAACGAGGGCGCGGCCATGCCGATGGCGACGCTCAACGGCGGGGCCGTTCCAGGAAGCAACAGCAACCTGGCGCTGGGGTGTGCGCCTGTCGATGCCCCCTGGGAGCTGGCCGCCAACAGCCCGTGCATCGACCGCGGGGCGGATCCCACCGGGCCCAACTACGGCATTGGCTACGCACCCCACATGGTGGACCGCAAGGGCGTTCCGCGCCGGCTGGACCCCGAGGGCGGGGACGGCTACTGGGATATCGGCCCCGACGAGGTCGACAAGCGCGACCAGGTGTCGTGCGGTGGCAACGACGGACTCTGTTCGTCGGGGACCATCTGCCTCGAGGGCCTCTGCACAGGCAACGGCCAGTGCGTCAAACCACTGGCCCCCGGTCGCTCGGACCTCGATGGCGACGGCGTCTGCGATGCGCTGGACGTGGACGCGGACGAAGATGGCGAGGACGCCGACACCGACTGCGACGACACCGATCCCACCGTGTTCACCGGGGCAACGGAGATCTGCGGCGATGGCGCGATCAACGACTGCAGCGACCCGGCCAGGTCGGTGGCGACGCCGGACACGATCTACGTCGCGCCTGGGGATGCTGGAGGCGCAGGAACGGTCTCGGACCCCGTTGGCTCGTATGGCGAGGCGGTCGGCCTGGCCGTGTCGGCCGGCAACGCGTTCAAGGTCATCGCCATTGCTGGCGGCGTGTACGAGGACTCGGGTTCGGGGCCCTCGCTGAACCAGGACACGTGGACGATACGGGGCGGGTTGCGGGCCGATTGCGACTTCGCCAGCGGCGGCACGCGTACCGTCCTGAAGAACAACCAGACCGTCATCGACGTGACGGCTGCGGAGGCTACCGTCGAGAACCTGACGGCGTTGGCCACGGGCGCCGACATCATGGCGGTTCGCCTGGCGGGTCCGGGGTCGCTCACGCTTCGACAGGTGGTCGTTCGGACGGAGAGCGGCAACAGCGTGACCGGCGTCGCGGCCATCGGTGGCGGCACCCTGGTGCTCGACCGGGTCGACGTGGCGACCGGGCCGGCGGGCATCTCCAACAACGCTGTCGTGGTGGGGAGCGCGTCCGCCGCGATCACCGACAGCAAGCTGGTCACGGGCGTGACCCTGGGCGCGGACTCCATCGGCCTCGACGTCAGCGGCGCCAGCTCCAACGTCGTCATCGGCCGCACCACGTTGGGGGTCCGCGGCAACGGCGTGGGGGTGAAAGCCAGCGGGGGTGAACTCTATCTGTACGACAGCCTCGTGGCTGTGGACCGCCCCCCGGTCGCTGGCATCGCGCTCCAGGTCGACGGCGCCCGGCCCATGGTGGTGGGCAGCCACCTCGGTGTCCACGCCAGGGACCTCGCCAACGTGAGCGCAACGGCGGTGGAGCTCGTCAGCGGAGGCGCTGCCGATGCCTACTTCGTCAACACGTCCGTCTTCGCTCGCGTGGGCGTCAATGGCACGGCCGCGGCCTTCGACGTGAAGTCCGCCTGGAACGCGACGACCCATTTCATCGGCAACGCCATCGCGGCCTTCGTGGACAGCGCCGTCCCGCAAAGCGTGGTGTTGGGTGACGGAAGCACCACCGATGTGGCTGGACTGGAGACGACCTGTGGCGGGGTAGGCACCTTCTGCGGGACGACCAGCGATAACGTTCCGAGTGCCTGCGGGTACGTGCCATCGTCTGCCCGGATCACGCCCTCGACGTGTCTCGACGCGGGGGTCGATCCAGCAACGGTGGCGGGGCTTACGGTTCCGCCGGAGACGCTGGATATCCACCGCGAGGAGCGGGTGACCGGCCTCGCCCGTGACATCGGCCCGGATGAGGCCACGCCCTGCACCAGTCCCAGCGACTGCGCCATCCAGGGCGACCTCTGTACCTCGACATTCAGCTGCGGCGGCTACTGCGTTTACAACGACGTGGTGGTGGAGGATGACGACGCGGACTTCATCTGCAACGGCGCCGACCGCTGCTCGGGTACCCCCGGGGGACAACTGGACGCGGACGGCGACGGCTGCCACGCCAACGTGGACTGCGACGACTTCGCGCCGGAGACCTACCCCGGGGCCGAGGAAGCGGAGTGCGGAGACGGGATCGTCAACGGCTGCGCCGGTGGCGGGATCGTCGAGGGTGCCATCTATGTCGACCCGACGGCCGACCCTGGTGGTGACGGAAGCCCCGGGGCACCGTTCAACCTCATCGAGGACGGCTGGGCAGCGCTGGGCGACGGCGCGCCGACGCTGTTGATGATCGCTGCCGAAACCATCGACAGCGCCGTGAGTCTGACCGAGCAGGACGTGCCTGGCATGACCGACGAGACCATCCAGGGTGGGCTCGACCCCACCTGCGACTGGGCGCCCGCCGGCTTCACCCGCGTTCAGGCTGCGGGAACGACGGGCATGCACATCGGACCCGCCAGCGCCGACATTCGAATCTCCGGCTTCCAGGTGGAGGTCACGGAGAGCATCCCGGACTCAGCTGCCTTTTACCTGACCGGCAGCGGGCTTCGGCACCTCGAGCGGTTCGAGGCCATCACCCCGTCGAACACCGGCGGGACCAACCACGGCGTACGCGACGACCAGGGCGGGACGACCGCGCTGGTGCTCGAGGATGGCCTCATCACCGTGGGTGAAGGGCCCACCCCGTTCGGGGTTCAGTCCACGGCCGCCGAGGTGAGGGTCGAGGGATGCACCATCGACGTCGGTGGGCCCGCGGCAGGCCCCGCGGTCGGAATCGATGCGAACACGCCGGGTCCGACGCGGCTCATCGGCAACCGGGTCCAGGCCACGGGCCAGTCGCCCTCCACGTTCGGCGTCCGGCTGGTCGACACCAGCGCTCAGATCACCAACTCCGGCATCGCCGCCAGCGACGTCGCGGTCTTCCAGTCGGCCGGGGGGCTGTCGCTGGTGGGCAGCGCGCTGTCGGCGCCCACGTCGGTTCAGGTGAACCCCGACGGTGCGGACCCCGTGGTGCAGTTGGTCAACACGTTCCTCAGCGGCGACACCGGCGTGGACGTGGCCAACTCGGGCGATGGCGTGGCGGCGCTGGAGTTCCACCACAATGTGTTCGACACACCGGTCGTGCTGAACGTCGCCGGCTCCCCTGCGGTCGGCGTGCCCGAGCTGAACCTGCTGCAGTTCCCGCTGGCGGACGACGCATCGGGCAACGTCAGCGACAACTGTGGCCTGGCACCACCGGACTGGGACCTGTCCAAGTTCTCCGACTGCGCCATCCTGGGCACCGACCCGGCCCTCCACGGCGTCTTCAACGAGGCGCAGGAGCGGGACATCGACGGTGCCCGACGACCCGATGGCAACGGCCTGTGGTCGGTCGGTCCCGACCAGAAGACCACAGACGGCTGCGCCGACAGCGACAACGACGGCGTGTGTAACCTGCTGGACGGTTGCCCCGGCGGCGCCGATGGCTCGCTGGGTACGGACGCCGACGGGGACGGCTGCTGGGCGCCGGCCGAGGACTGTGTCGACACCGACCCGGACATCTACGTGGGCGCGCCCGAGGCCTGCAACGGCATCGACAACGACTGCAGCCACGGCGGGATCACGTTTGCCCCGCCCGGCGTCGACGTTTTCTACGTATCGCACCTGGCCACCGGAGACGGTCTGAGCCCCGGCAATCCCGCCGGAAGCATCGACGCCGTCCTTGCGCAGACGACGGTGACCAAGGCCGTGATCCTCGTGGCCGGCGGCTTCTATGACGAGACACTGGACATCACCGATGCGGCGTACCCGGCGACGCCCGACGTGACCATCCAGGGCAGCGCCGACCCGACCTGCGCCTGGGAGCCGGTGGTCGGCCAGGACGATGAGCCCGACACCTTCCTGCAGGGGGCATCTCCGGTTCTGAGGACCGGGTACGCCTTGGGCAACACGATGACCTTCCGGGACATCCACTTCCTGACCACCACCGCGGGTCAGACCCAGCGAGGCGTGCTCATCGACACCGCGGACGTGGGCACCCGAGTGTTCGAGCGGGTCCACGTCACGACCACGAACACCGACGACTCGCCGGGTACGCAGACCTACGGCATCGACCTGGGCACGGACGCGGTAGCTGTGCTCATCAAGGACTCGTTCATCAACCCCGGGTCCGCGCAGGCCATGCGCGGCGTCTTCTCGGGGATCTTCGCCAACGTGCAGATCGACGGCAGCACGGTGGCGATGCAATGCAACATCGGCTCGGCGACCGGAATTCGACTGACCGGAGCCGGACTCGAGTCCGTGACCAACAGCACCGTGCGCGTCCTCGGGGGCGCTTGCGCCTCCAACGGCATCTTCAAGGTTGGCGGACCGCTCCATCTTCTCAACACGACCGTGGACGTTCAGGGCGGCGGGACCGCGACCGGCGTCAACGTGACCTCGACCGGGGATCTGGAGGCGGTAGGGCTGTACATCAACGCAACGGCGAGCAGCAGCGACGGCATGTTCCTCCAGGCGACCGGGGCCGGGACAGTGTCCAAGATCGTCAACACCATCTTCACGGGCGACGGCAACCAGCTGCACCTCGACGCGCAGAACGGCGCCGAGGTGCTGGTCGCGCACAACGCCTTTGGCGGGAGCGGGCTCCCGATTCAGGCACCGGTGGACCCGGCGGCGGATGTCACCGAGGTCAACCTCTGCGACTTCGAGTCCTGCGACCCCCAGAGCGGGGGCAACATCGGCGCCATCTGCCCACTCCCGCCGCCCGACTACACCATGGCGGTCGACAGCCTGTGCGCGCTGGACGGCATCGACCCGACCACGGTGGGCGTCACCATCCCCGGCACGGAGTTCGACCGCGACGGACAGTGGCGGCCCGGGGCCAACGGCGACTGGGCCCTTGGGCCGGACGAGCCCTAGCGTGCAGTAGGGCAGATTCAGCCGTGTTCCGGGGCTGACCTCGCCGAGCGCCCAACGGGTTGTTGGCCCGGGGCTGACAATGGCGAAGTTCGGGGCGGCGACAGACAAATCTCTCAACCTTTTGTCGAGTCGTGCGTCCCAACCGCCGAACTCACAGAAGTAAGGGAGACCCACCATGCACCGACCCAACGCCACACTGGGCGCGGTAGCGCTGACCTGCGCTTTGCTCATGACCACCGTCGCTGCCTGCGGTCGCTCGTCCGAAGTGGACGAGAAGCTGACCACCGCCAACGACGCCTTCGCCCCGTCGCTGGAGATGTTGAAGGCCGTCCGTGGCGCCCTGCCGCCCGTCGGGCAGGAGAAGGACATGCAGTGCACCAAAGGCGTCGACAAGGACGCGTTGGTGACCATCGACGCCCCAATGCTGAACTACCTGTTGGGCGACACGATCAAAGAGGACAAGTGGGACCGTAAGCGGCTCACCAGCAAGGAGCTGTCGCGACTCGCGCCGCAGAGCGAGCTCGCCGGCCTGGAGGAGAAGGAGGCCAAGAAGATGGCGCGTCGGTTCGAAAAGGCCGCCAAGGCCCTGGGCAAGGCCAAGCACATCGTGGTGTTGCGCCCCACCGAGGTGACCATCGGGAAGGTCGGCAAGAAGGACAAGTACCGCAGCTACAAGCTCGACGAGCCAGCCTGGTGGAAGGGCTGGATGCTCCTCGTCTCGGTCGAGGACCCGAAGGCGCCGAAGCTGGTGGGGTCACTGCACATGGAGGCGACGCACGGGCCTTCGGTCTGGTTCTCCAAGAAGAAGGGCTACCGCCCGAACAAATCTGTGCTGATCCAGGACGTGACCAAGCGCCTCCGCAAGCAAATCATGGCGCGCCTCACCGGTGACACCTGCATGTCGACCCGAACGGTCCGCGCTGCCCGCTGCGAGAAGAGTGACGGCGAGGCCTGCTACCAGCTGGCGCTGGCCAACGAGGGCGGCAAGCAGCTGTACACCGACGGCATCTGGGTGACCTTCGACAAGGACCCGGCGAAGGCCCAGACCCTGTTCGAGAAGGCCTGTACCACCGGCAAAGGCCACGGCCGCGCCTGCAACCGCACCGCCAAGCTGCATGTGAAGGACCCCGCGAAAGCGGCGGGCTTCTACAAGAAGTCGTGCGACACCGGCAACGCCATTGGCTGCAACAACTTCGCCAACGCCCTGTCCAGCGGCGCGGGCGTGGAGAAGAACCGCGAGTTGGCGACGAAGCTGTATCGGGCAGCCTGCACGGCCAAGCTCGGTGTGGCCTGCTACAACGCGGCGAACATGCTCCCCAAGGACGCCATCGAGCGCATCACGCTCAACAGCAGCGCCTGCCTCAACGGCTTCAAGAAGGCCTGCTCGCGGCGCAAGCGGTAGCTTATTCCAGCAACCCCCGAAGTTGCGTCAACATGGGGGCCACCTCGCGGAAGTTGGGCAGTCCCGCCTTGCTGCTGACGAGCGCCCCCATGGCTTTGCCGTTCACCGCGGTGCACAGCGGGTGCACGAGCTTGCCGGTGGCGGCCGATAGATAGGAGGCCCCACCCTTCCAGCCCTTTGGTGGCTTACCCTTCGGCGTCGCCTTGGGGCGGCGGAGCTCCTTGTCGGACGTGGGGGCGAGGAACTCTTTGCAGCTGGCGGGAAGCCCGATTCGGACGTCGAGCTGCATGGCCGCTGGCACCAGCGCTTGCAAGCGATCACCGACCAGGTGCCAGACGAAACCATCATCGGGATAGCGGAGGGTACCCAGGGGAAGGTTCAGGAAGGGGCGATACCCGGCGCCGATGCGCGTGACGTCCGCCAGCCGGTGCGCCGACTTGATGCCCTTGCTGACGGCCTTCTCCAGGGCTCCCAACAGCCACACGTGCTGCTTGGCAAAGGCCTGGAGCCAGGCCTTGTCGTGACGGGCCCCCTTGCGATTGCCCACCCACACCCGGATCGCCGCCTGCTGGGTGGTCAGGCACAGCTCCACATTGGCGGACTTCTCATCCACCTTGGCCACCCACACACCCGCACCGTCCACCTTGAGCACCCAGCCACGAGGGCAGTCCAGACCGAACTCCGCCGACACGATGTACGGAGTGGTCATGGTCCACGTGGTCCCAGACCGTTCGAACCGCTTGATGATGTCGGCCCCATACGTCACCTTCCCGGACCGCATGGTGGTGCTCGTGTGGGTCCAGGCGAGGTTCTTGGCCTTCGGGAGAGGGACCACGACGCCCATGGAACGAAGCACCTGCTTGCCGCCATCAGTCACCCAGTACCCCCGCTCCTTGAGCGTGCGATACACCCGCCAGGGGACGCTCTCGTCCAGCGCTGGCCGGTACGGCGCAGGGACCTTCTTCGACGCCGCGACTCGCTCGCGCATGGCCTTTCCAATGGCGTTCGTGAGTCTGTCGGTGCCCCCTTTGTTGGCTCCTTTGTGGGTGGTGGTCTGTCGCAGCCACAGCGGATAGCCCTTGTACTCGGTACAGGTATGCATGGGCCCCTTGGAGCCCTTGTCCGGATGCGCCACGTGCAGGTCGCCGTACTTGCTGAGGTTCTTCCCGCCGAGCTTGGTGATGGTCTCCAGACACACCAGGCGCTGCTCGATGGAGACCGTGATCCGCGTGTCCTTGGTCTCGATGTAGTCCTGAACGCCTCCGCCAGGGGCATCGATGGCCCCGTATTTGAGCCCCGGGTAATCCCCGGGCGGCAGCTGCAGGCTGAGCCCGCTGACCACCAGCACCACGCGGGGCCCTTGGGGAGGTGCCTTTGCCTGGGCCATCGGGGTGGATAGGCAGAGCAAGGTAAACGTCAGCAACAACGGGCGCATGGGACTCCTTCAGGTCAGGCGGCGGTGGGGTACAAAGCACACCGCATGCCAGAAGAAGAAGTTGTGATTACGAGCCCTTGAGACGCCGTCTGTGTGCCACCGCCCGTGCAGCACATGTGACAGCCGGGGTGGAGGGGCTGGGCTTTACCTCCGAGGGAAGTGGACCGGCGGGACATGGTGCCCAACTTCGGGGCCGGAGGTTCGCCATGTGTCGCTACGGCTTCAGCACCTACAAAGAGCATTACGCCTGCTTCGGCTGCCGCAAGGCCTTCAAGTCGCCGCGCTGGGCCAACCGGGACCAGGAGCGCCCCAAGACCGTGCGTTGCCCACAATGCGCGCAGAACATGGTCCGAATGGGCCTGGACTTCAGGCCACCTCCACAGCGCGACGCCAAGCGCTGGAAGGTCCTCGAAGAGCTCTACGCCGAAGGAGTGACCTTCCGTTCCTGCGGATGCGGCGGCCCCGGCTGGCGACCACAGAAGGCGTACGAGCTGGAAGCGTTCCTTGAGCAGCGCAAGGAATGGCGCCCGATGAGCCCGGGTGAAGCGCTACTGAAGCGACTCGAAGCGGGCTAGTCTGTTACTCGTTGCAGGTGACGGTCAGCTTCAGCGCGTCGCGGTGTTCGGGGAAGGGCGGAGGAGCGACCTTCCCCGCGGCTTCATGAGCGGCCTTCTGGCGCGCTCGGAAGTCGTCGACGATGGCCCTGGCGGCCTGGGCGTTCTTACCTTCGAGCCGTGACAGGCGCGCCTTCTCCTGCGCCGCCACCTTCTCGTACGCTGCGGCGAGGGCGACCTTGGGGCTGGTCGCCTTGCGGTGGGCGCTGAGCTGTTTGCGCATGGCATCACTGTAAGCGAACAGCTCGACCTTGATGCCTTTGCGCGTCACCTTGGAGGCGGTGAATTCCTTGTCACCCCTGGCTTTGCCGACGCTGGCGGTATAGGCGATGTCGAACTGCACCTTCTTGCCCGAAGGGAACAGGTCGGCGTGCTTCTTGTGACCCGAGACCACCTTGAACCTGGCGGTGATCTCACGCCCGTCAGCGCCAGGCTTGGGCTTGTCGCTTGCGACCAATGACCGCTGAGCGGCGTTGATGCGGGTCTGATAGACCGGAACACCGTTGATGGTTGCCGACTCGACACGCTCGAACACGTCGGTCGTCGAGCGGCGCACGCGCTCGAAGAAGAAGGCGCCGTTGTAGGGGTTGTAGCGGACCTTGGTGGTGACCTCGCCGCACGTCTGGCTCGCCTCCTGAGTCAGCTGGACGCCCTTTTCGTCCAGCTCCTTCCAGGCCTTGTCGAGGTAGACGCGGACCGTCTTGTCGGCGAGGAGCTTCTTATCGTGTTCGAAGGTCTCGGCGGGAGCGGGAGCGGGCTCGTCACCGCAGGCGCTGACGGCGGCGAGAATGAGGGTCGCAAGGACAAATCGGTGGAGGGACATGGGCTTCTCGTCGTGTGAATATTTCGCGAACGCTATTCACATTTCGAACTATAGCCAAGAAGTTTTTTTTCTCCGGGGTATGTATCGCCCTTCCGGCTCTGAAATCAGCGCGTCCTCGCCGAGAGCACTCGGGAGCCCACGTCCCAGACCACGACGCTGCGGTCCTTGCCGACGGTGACGAGCTTACGCCCGTCCATACTGACCGCCATGCCCCGAACCCCGTCAGCGTGAGCGCGCCACCCGCGCTCCATCTTCAGGGTCTTGGTGTTCCAGAGCTGGACGTCGCCCAGGCTGTCGGCGAACGCCACCCGGTCGGCGTCCAGCGCGACGACGAAGTCCACCGGTGAGCGGCGGCGTGGAAACTTCACCCGTTTCCCGCCAGCCATGGGCACCAGCCAGACCCGCGCCCGATAGGGCGCACCGGCGAGGACATGGTGGCGGTCCGGTAGCGGGAGCGTGGTGAACACGCCACCGCGTCCCTTGAAGCTGGACCGGTGGAGCAGCTTGAGGCCCTTGCCCTCAAGGTCCCACGTATACAGCCGATGGGTCGTGCCAAATGAGGCGGTGATGCGACGTCCGTCGTGGGACAAAGCGAGGTCGGAATTCCACCCTGTCTCGTTGGATACCGCATGGCGGACCCAGGGTGTGGGTCGGCTTCGGGTCCAGGCCATGACATCGACGTAGGGGGTGCGCCCGCGAAGCATGCGCCGCGCAATGGCGATGGTGGATCGGTCCCCGGACACGGCGAAGCGGTCACCGAAGTCGTTGTTCTTCCAAAGGGCGCCTCCCGAGCGGGCGTCGTAGTTGGTGACCCCTTGCCCTCCGAACACGAGCAATTGCTGACCATGGGCGTCCATGGCCAGGTTGCGGGTATTGAACTCGGTAACGAGGGCGCCGACGCGACGCCCGCTGTCGGCGGCGAATATCTGAATCCCCTTGATTCGGTCGCTCACCGCAATCGTGCGGCCATCCCCGGAGATACCCACCTTGGTGGGCAGGTCGAGATGTGTAGGCACTCCGCGCCAGCGGCGCTCCGACAGCCGCATCACCCGAAGCCGGCTGCCTCCGGTGACGGCCACCAGCTGACCGTCGCTGCTGACATCGACGGCGATGACCACACCGGAAAAGGGCTCTCGGGGGCTCGAAATCTGGTGCACAGGGCGCCCGCTTCGGTCGAACACGTGAATCTCGCGTCCCTTCTTGGAGCTACCCACGGCGTATCGGCCGCTGGCCGCGAAGCCGACCTCGTGCCAGCCGTGATGGTCGGCTCGCACCCGGGGCCAGGTCTGGCGCGCACCCAGCATGGGCGCCGACACCGGAGTCGCGTTGCCGGTGGTCAGGTCCACCCGGACCGTCGCGCTGGTCTGAAACGGCCGCCAGACGACCGCAGCGCCATCCTGCGAGACTTCCGCGACACGGACGGAGCTGCGCCACTTTCGAGGAAGCTTGAAGGAACGCTGCAGCGCACCGGTTCGGGCATCGAAAACAGTGATTTTGCCATACGTCAGCGCCACCAGGCGGTCCCCGGCCGGCGCGTAGACGACCCGTCCCCGCGCGCCATGCGGCAGGTTGCCAACGCGAAAGCGCCGCTGACCGGTTGCGGTCGCATAGACGTCGATGGCGACGTGGTCGCCCATGTGAACGATGGCCGCCAGGTCCCTGCCGTCAGGAGAGAAGGCAAGGTCCTCAACCGGGGCGTGGGTCGCGAAGGCAGAGGGGACGCCGAGGGTCAGCACCTTCGGGGGCGCGGACGCAGGGGTGACGAGCAGGAGCGACAGGAGCGCGGTGGTGGCGAGCATGGTCCCATCGACGACGGGGACCCCGGGATATTCAACGGGGGTCGATTTGCGCCAAGAGCCGACCACCAGTACCGTTTTTTCCAAGGGAAGAATCCAGGGAGAGAGGCTCGTGGCGAATCGTATTGCGCTGTTCGTGCAGGTTTTTGCGTGTCTGATGTGGCTGTCGGGGTGCCCCGAGGACAAACCCTCGGCGAGCATCGATATCAGCACCAGTGATGGCGGCATCGACATTGGTATTGGCGGTGACGGAAGCGGCGGGAACGACGGGACGGTCACCGACAACGGCGCCGTCGATGCGACGCCCGACCAGGGCGGCCCGGATGTGAACGCCGATACCGGCACTGGCGATGGGACCACCACTGACGGCGGAACCGGCGATGGCATCGCGACGGACGGCGGGACCGGAGACGGGACAGCCGCCGATAGTGGGACCGGTGACGGCGGCACCACGGACGGCGGAACCGGCGACGGTGGCACGACTACGGACGGTGGGACCTCCGATGGCGGCACGACGGACGGCGGAACCGGCGACGGCGGCACGACTACAGATGGTGGGACCTCCGACGGCGGCACGACCGCAGACGGTGGGGCCTCCGATGGCGGCACGACCACAGATGGTGGGACCTCCGACGGCGGCACGACCACGGACGGGGGCACCACTACGGATGGTGGGACCAGCGACGGCGGCACGACCACCGATGGCGGAGCGGCAGATGCCGGCCCCGACACGCAACCCAACCCCTGCGGCAACGGCCTCCCCGATCCCAACGAGCAATGCGATGACGGCGCCAACGGCGACGACTGCGATGGCTGCCTCGACGACTGCACCGCGGTCACCACCTACACGTGCGGCGACGGCTTCGTCTGTGGCAACGAGCAGTGCGACAACGGCAGCGCCAACAACGCCCTGAACGCAGACTGCCTGCCGACCTGCGTCTTGAACGTCTGCGGCGACGGTAACCAGAACACCGCCGGCCCGAACAACACCGAGGGCTGTGACGACGGCAACAACACGCTGGTGGACGACTGCCCCGACGGCCCCGCCGGCAGCTGCCAGCTTGCCAGCTGTGGCGACGGCTACACCAACCTTCTGGGCACGCTCGTGACCGTCGAGGAGTGCGACACCGGAGACCCAACCGACCCCGCGTGCGTCGACTGCCAGCTGCCCGCCACATGCGGCAACAGTGGCGACCCCGACCCGCAGGTCGACCTGGACGCCGGCGAAGCTTGCGACGCCGGGGCCGCCAACAGCGACACGCTGCCCGGCGACTGCACCACGGTGTGCCGCAAGAACTGCAGCTGCCCCACATGCGGCGACGGCGTCACCGACTACCCCCTGGGCGAAGAGTGCGACGACCTCAACACCGTCGATGGCGACGGCTGCAGCGCAAACTGCACCCTGGAAGTCACCGCGGCGTGTGGCAACGGCCAGCTGGAGCAAAGCAACAACGAGAACTGTGACGACGGCAGTCAGTGTGTCGACGGTACGGACTGCACCAACGACCCGTTCGCGTGCAACAGTCTGGCGGACACCAGCTGCCTGCCCCGAGATGGCGACGGCTGCGATTCGAGCTGCCAGTTCGAGCCGGTCAACCCAACCTGCGGCGACTCCAGCGACACCGGCTGGGACGTGGACGTCGACCCCAACGAGGCGTGCGACCAGGGCCTCGAAATCTGCGCCGACGGAACGACATCCTGTACTCAGGACAGCGACTGCCCGTCGGGCGGACCCGAGCCGCAGCTATGCCTCCCCGACAATGGCGACCAGTGCAACACCACATGCAACTTCCTGAACATCGCCCAGACCTTCCTGCCCACCGGCAACGTCGAGACCACGCTGGCGGTGGACAACACCTATCTGTGGATGACGCGGTTCAGCCAGAGTCAGATCCGACGCGTCAACGTCGACGGCTGCATCGCGCACAACGCCAACTCGGCCACGCCATGCGTGGATGACTCGTCGGGCAACCCCGGCTGCGCGGACCCCTGCCCGTCCTCGGCCATCCTCAACACCACCAGCCCCATCAACCCGGGCACGTGGGTAGCTCGCCCCAGCAAGGCCACGACCAACGGCACCAAGCTGTGGTTCGGCGCCCGCCTCGGACCGCAGGGTAGCCAGGCCCAGGAGGCCCACATCTTCGAGCTCGACATCGCGGCGTGCGACGCCGCCATCGCGGGCGGGGCGACCCACTGTGACGGCCTCGAGGTGCCCGTGGCGGGCGGACCGATTGGCTACGCCGACGGCGTCGGCGGCGGCGTCCAGTTCAACGAATTCCGCGGCATGACGTACGCCAACGGCTACGTCTGGCTCCTGGACTCTCCCTGCGGGACGCTGCGGCGCTTCAACCCGGCGACCGGCGAGGTCGTCACCATGGTCGGCGACCCGGCCTGCCCCGGCGGCCAGAACTTCACCCCCGGCTACGGCCAGAACGCCAGCCTCCAGAGCCCGCGCTATATGACCACGGACTTGTCGGGCTTCCTCTACATCTCCGACAACTTCAACCACGGCATCTCGCGCTACAACATCGTGACCAACTACCTGGAGCCGTTTGTCGGTACGGGCAGCGCGGCATACTCCGACAACTGGTTTGGCTACCAGGCCGAGTTCGACCGCCCCCGCGACGTGGCCTCCGACGGCACCAGCCTCTACGTGGCCGACTTCGACAACTACACGATTCGACAGGTGGACCTGGCCACCGGCCGGGTGACCACGATGGTCGGTGTGCCGGCGCCCAACGCCAACCCCAACAACAAATGCGACCACACCTTCGGCCGCGGTGCTGGCAACGCCAATGGCGCCCGGTTCCACAAGCCGCTAGAGCTGCAGTTCCACTACCCGAGCAACTCGCTGTTCTTCACCACTGGTGGCTCCAACGGCTGCGGCAACAATGTGCTGAACGCGGTGTGGCGGGTGCGGTAGCGACGCTACCTTTCCGACGTCAGAACCAGTCGGAAGCCCACGTTGGGCGAGATCATGAGGTGGGGGTGGGCGGTGCGGTGCGACACGGTCACCGCGCCGGCCGCGTCGGCCCACGAGCCGCCCCGCGCGACCAGCTCGAGCTCTTCGTCCGCGGCCAGGATCGGCGTGCCCTGGTGCCGTTGCTGGTACGCCAGCGCGTCATAGATGTCGCTGGTCCACTCCGCGACCCCGCCGGACATCGCGAACAGGCCATACCCGTTGGGCGGAAGCGCCCTCGACGGGAGCAACCGGAAGTCATCGAAGTGGTCGAAGTCACACCGCTCGTGGGTCGGAGGGTCGTCACCCCAGGGGTAGCGCTTGCCGATGAGCCCGCCACGGGCAGCCCGCTCCCACTCGGCCTCGTTTGGCAGCCGCACGACGATGTCTGCGGACGTCAGCTTGTCCGAGAGCATGTCGACCATCGCTGGGCGCACCGCCACCATCGGTTTGTCGCGGTAGGCCTCCGGTGGACGGGGGTACTCAGCCGCATCCCCCTCCTCTTCGGCGGCGTTCTCGCAGTAGTACGAACGCATCTTGTTGTTCTCGTACCACGTGAACCGATCCCTCCGGTCCCACGACTCGAGGACCTCGTCGGTGGGACTGCCCGCCGGCGGTCGCTCCCACTCCATCAAGCGGCAGTAGTCGTCCCAGGACATGGGCACGTCGGTCATCCAGAAGGCCTCGGTCCGCACCGGATGCACGGGCCGCTCGTCAGGGTCGCCGGTTCTCGACCCCATCAAGAAGGTCCCGGCCGGGATGAAGCGCCACCGAAGACCGAAGTCGTCACGCTCCAGCTGATCGAGCACCTGGGCTCGATGCGCGACCACCCGCGCATCCGATGGGTTCAGGCCATACGCCCGGTCGAGAGCCGCCGCCGCCAGCTCCGGCTGGTCGTGCTGGAGGAACCAGTCCAACGCGACGAGCGCCTCGGCGGGGTCACCGTCGGAGCGGTAACTGTCGAGCAGTGCCGCCATGACGCTGCCCTTGGGTGGGGCCGCGCCGGTCATGGGCCAGCCTGGTCGGCGCGCATGACGTGGAGATTGGTCGCTGGTGCCACCACGCAGGCCTGACGCGCCTCCTCGAAAGCGCGCTGCCAGGGGTCGGCCGCATCATGGTGCCCAGCGAGCGTCTGGGCGCGAGCCCTGCACCCTCCGTTGAAGGCGCCGCAGGTACTCCCCCGCAGCTTCCCGAACGTCGAACCATACCGCCATAGGTGCTCGAACGAGTGGTCACGCAGACTGCCGCACTCGAACGCCGGGCCCAGGAAACTGCAGGGGCTGACGTCTCCCTGGGCGGACACGGACGCGACGAGGTTGGCCGCCGCACAGCCTCCCTGGGTGAACGACGTGGCGTCCTCGGGGGGCCGCTGACGGGGCGTCCGTGAGAAGGGGTCGAGGTGGTGCAGCCGTTGCAAACCACCCGTCTGCAGGCGCTCCAAGGCGCCCGAATACTCGTCGAACGTCGGCATCAACTCCAGGTGGTCCGTGGCCGTCCCGACCGGGTAGAGCGGACGGAAAACCGCCGTGTGGGCGCCCAGCTCGCGAGCCAGCTTGGCCGCGGCGTCCACCTCCGCGTGGTTGTGGCGCATGACCGTGAACGCCACGGTGAAGCGAGCGTACTGCGACAGCAGCTTCAGCTTGTCGACGACGAGGGCAAAGTTTCCTGCTCCTCGCACCGCGTCATGGGTCGCCGCCGTGGCGCCGTCCAGGCTCACATTGAGCCAGACGTCACTGCGGCGCCCGAGCTCGCGGGCCATGCGCTCGTCGAGCAGAGTCGCATTGGTCGTCAGGCACGGATGAAGCCCCCGGTGTGTGGCGGCATCGAGGATGTCCAGCAGGTCGGCCCGCGCCAGCGGCTCGCCGCCGGTCAAACCCAGCCGGAACGAGCCGAGGGTGGACAACTCCTCAAACAGCGCATCGAGCTCGGCCACCGACATGCGTCCCTTGCGCGGGAGCGTCCCGGCAAAGCAGTGGCTGCAGCTGAGGTTGCAGGCACTGATGATCTCCACGTGAGTGGCCAGGGGCCCGACCAGCTGCCGATGCGACAGCGCCTCCATGTTCGGCCGGGGAGGCTGGACGACGCCGGCGAAGCGGCCATCGACCGTGAAGAGTCCGCGGGGATACATGCCCTCGAAGAAGGTGCGGATCGCGTGCCGCGTCTCGTCGGAGGCTGCCTTGGCGGCGAGCACATGCACGGGCGTATCGACCGCATCGATGAGCAGGGCGGTAGCCGGCAGGTCAAAGGGCAGAAAGCGCGACGAGCGGCGGTCGAACACCATCGCGCCAAAGGGCTGCGGCGTTAGGACAAAGGGGGATGCGTTCACTCTTCCTGCGCTCCCTCTGGCTGCAAGGACGCGCCGTAGTAGCTAAAGACCGTCTCGACCTCGCCTCCACGGAAGGGAATGTCTACGAGCATCCCACCCTGGTCGACGACCGACTGGAACCACCACCGATGGTTGTCGGAGAGTGTTTCGGGGTCGCGATCGGCGATGGTGAGTACCCGCCAGTCGCCGAACTTGCCCAGCATGCCGCGCTTGCGGCCACGCCAGAAGCCCGTGCCGGTCGCGTGGACCGCGTCCGAGTCCTCAGCGCGCACCAACGCAGCCGCGAACAGCCCCCCCTGCATCCCACCTGTCTTCAGCTGGAACAGGAGCCGATGCTCCCCTTCGTCCAACATGACCCGCGAACTGTCGAGCTCGTCGTCGTCGAGAAAGACCGTCATGTCCCCCACCCAGGCGGAGTAGAGCGTCATCGCGGCGCTTCCGTGCCGGTCGCGCCACTGAAGCACGACGCCGCCGCAGCCCGCTGGCACTTCGCACGCGCTGTGCACCTCGAGCACCAGCTGCGGCGAACGCTTGGTGAAGCGGTTGAGGGCATTGAGACGAAGCGCGGCCTGCAGGTCTGGGTCGTCGGGTGTGTCAGGGTCGTGCGTCACGGGCGGGTCTCCCGACCGTCAGTGGGTGGCTCGCTTCAGCATACACCCTTGGCCCGGTTCCGCGCTTGGCGCTCACATCTTGCCTCGCTACACTCCTGGGTGAGGGTGCTCCCTCCCACGGGAGCGACCAGGAGAACACGCATGAAGTACGGTGAGCCGAAAGCTGCCGCTGGTGGTGCCGCCTCGCGTTCAGCGGAGCAGGCCGAAGGAACGTCGAGCCGGTCGGCTGAGCTGCGAGGCATGAGTTTCGCGGAAGCCTCACAGGCGCTCTCGCCAGTGCAGATGAAGTCCGAGGGTGGATCCCCGGACGCCCCCGGTGTGCAGGCCATCGCGGCTTCCGGCGTGCAGGGAGCCGGAAGCGCGCTGCCCCACCTGGATACCATCCAGCGGTCGTTCGGCGCCCATGACGTCAGCAACGTCCGCGCCCATGTCGGAGGAGCGGCGGCCGATGCAGCGTCGGCCATTGGCGCCAGCGCCTATGCCACGGACAACAACGTTGCGTTCGATAACGCGCCCTCGCTCCACACCGCCGCGCACGAAGCGGCCCACGTCGTACAGCAACGCCAGGGCGTACAGCTCAAGGGCGGAGTCGGAAGCTCGGGCGACGTGTACGAGCAGCACGCGGACGCCGTCGCCGACGCCGTGGTGTCAGGAAAGTCCGCCGAGGGGCTGCTGGACCAGAACCCTGGCGGCGGCGGAGGGCACGACGCAGTTCAGCTCGAGGAGGCCCCCAAAGCGGCGGCCGCGGCACCGGACGAGGCGACCCGGCTCGCCAAGGCGGCCAAGGGCGCCATCGAAGGCAATCCCACCTACCACTGGGACCCGCCGTGGGACCAGGGTGAGGTGGGCGACACGCCGGATCTGGTGCCGCGCAAGCTGGTGTTCGACGACAAGAACGTCCAGGCCTTGCTGGATCACCTCTCGGCGAAGTGGGGCTGCGAGCACAAGATGCGCGTGGATCCGTTCTTCGACATGGACCCGGTGCCCGGCTGGGTGGCGGAGTTCCGGGTTCACGTAGGCTACATCCGGGGTCGCGACGACAAGGCCGAAAAGGAGTTTGGCGACACCGTAGAGAAGCTGTGCAACGCCGTGGCCAAGCCTTCGGAGGCCGAGGAATTCAGGGCCCGGCTGGTCCAAACGGTGCTCAAGCACAGCGGGCCCGGCGGAAAAGCGGTCGTACCGCAGGCCGAGCTCGACAACTACTCGGCGAACTTCACCAGCTGCACCAGCTTCATGCCTCGCATGCTGACCGGGGCGTCCAAGAAGGGTGGACCTCAGGTGGGTAAGGGGTTCGGTGGGCCCAACGCCTACTCGGAGATCTGCCCCACCGGCGAGAAGACCCTCACCACGGCGTGGACCGGCTACTGGGGCAAGGCGGTCGTCAACAAGGGCGACGAGTCGGCGGTCACGAGCGACCGCCCTGCTGCCGGTGACATGGTGATCTTCAAGAAGTATGGCCAGGGAGAGGCCCAGCACATCTCGTTCTTTGCGTCACTGACGAAGCGACCCGACGGTAAGGAAGAGTGGAAGTGCGTCGGTGGCGGCAAGGAGCCGTTGGGCGCCGACGGCAAGCGCAAGGAGGCACCCGCGATGGACGAACACGGGGTGTTCGACCCGGCCACCGGGCTGCTGGGCAGCGACGCCGCCAACGGCGGACGCGTGGTCCTGGGCTACATCGACGTGGCGACGCTGCACGACAACCTGAAGTAGAGCGGAACCGGATAGTAGGACTAGACCTTCTCGGGGCCCTCGTCGTCGCCCGTCGTTGGCGCCTCGGGCGTGGGTAGGAGCGCCGGAACGAGGGGCGCTGGCTCCGCCGGGACGGGGTCAGCTGCCGGTGCGACGGGCTCGGATGCGGGGCTGACGGGCTCAGGCTCCGAGGTTAGCGAACCCTGCTCGGGCGGCGGCTCCAGCGGCTCCCGGGAGACAGGCTCCGGCTCGACGGCCATCGGTTCGACCCACGGCGGAGCGGGCTCGGCGGCGGCCAGCACAACCGGCGCAGGCTCGGCGGTCCATGCAACCGGCTCAGGCTCGGGAGCATCGGGAGGCTCGGGTTCGGCAGCAGCGACAGGCTCGGCGTCATCCTTGTTTCCGCTTGGCTTTGGCGGTGGCTCGGGGCCAGGCTCCTGCTCGGGCACGTTTGGCAGCGCCTTCCATCGCCCCCACAGCGCCCGTCCGCTCGTCCAGGCGGCACGCAGCAACTCGAACAGCATCCACAGCCAGAAGACGAGCGACGTCAGGAATCCCGCGAGGAGGCCAGGCTGGGTGTATTGCAGCTCGATGGTGTGCTCGCCCTTGGGCACCGACACCGCCAACAGCTTCTTGTGGGAGACCACCTCACCCACGTCGGTCGTCCACCGCTCGTTGTAGTTCTGGTTGACGATGACCTTCGTCGGCGCCTTCGCGACGACCTTCAGCGTGATGGCGTTGGGCGTCCAATCCAGGCGCTTGACCGTAGCCACCTTTGGGTTCAGCGGATACTCCTCCGCCGGCAGGTCAGGCCGAAGCGCGGGCGACTGCGGGAACTCGGCCCCCTCGACGCACTGCAGACTGCCCACCTCCAGCGGCGCAAACACATGCACATCCCAGCGGTTTCCGATGCCCTGTCGGAACCATGGTAGGGCGCCATCGCCGGTGCGAGCCTCGACGGGGGCCTCGTCGTTGTAGATCCGCTTGGGATGCACGCCGTTGTTGCGGCCCAGGTCGGGGACCACCTTGACGACCAATCCGACGACCAGCAACACACCGATGAACCCAGCAGTCTCCAGTCCAGCGCGCGCCAAGCGGCGGCCGCGTGCCGCTATCCAGCTCTGAAGCCGCGCGGCGTAAGCAGCCACGGGCGCCTGCTGCAGCCACATCACCGCCGTGGCCGAGCCCAGCGCGAGGAACAGGCTCACCAGGATCGTGTAGCGGGCCGGGAACCTCAGCTGACTGTAGATCGGCAGCTCGCTCAGCAGCCCATAGGGTGACCACGCGCCGAAGTTGCCCATGGCGAGCACGAAGAAGAACATCGCGCCCGCGAAGAAGGCGCGAGAACGCTTTGCGTTGACGAGAATCCCCAGAATCGCCAGCCCGATGAGCAGCAGGCTGATGTAGCTGATGTCGTGGGGGATCTCCTGCTTCTTCACGCCGTGGGTGAGGTACTTGAACACCACGTAGGCGTTGGTCATGTGGCCTTTGCTGATGACCCGCTCGGGGATGGACCCGAGGGTGTCCATCACGGGCAGCAGGCGCACCATCGCGGCGCCGAGGCCGACGATGCCGATGCCGGCGGCGGTGGTGATGGGGGCGCGCCAACGCATGTTCTCGCTGCCGGCCATGCGGAACGCCTTGCGGCCCAGAGCGGCGACCGTCGCGTAGCCCACGAGGACCCCGGCGAAGGCGATGGAGTAGTTTCCGCCGGCGAGTACAATCCAGGCGAGTAAGGCCCCGCCGGCCAGTCGCCATCGCCACTTTGTCAGCCCGTGCTCGTAACAGAGCAACAGCGCCGGCAGCAGGTGGAACGTCAGCATGTTCGTCCAGCCGAAGTTCATTACCTGCGTGAAGCGGCCCGACATGGCGAAGACCGCGGCTGCGAAGAGCGCAGCGGGGGGACTGAGGCCGTAGTACCGGGCAAGCCGGAACATGCCCTCCAGCCCCAGCAGGAAGAACAGCAGGATGGCCAGGCGCCGCCCGGGCCCCGTGCCGTAGGCGAGCCGCAGCAGGAAGTCGGGCGAGGCCACGACCGTCTGCGGGTTGCCCAACATCGGCAGCCCACCACAGAAGTACGGGTTCCACAGCGGGAGCTGGCCGTACTCGACGATGGTGCGGCGGGCCACCTCGTCGTTCATGTAGTGGTAGTGGGCGTCGAAGTGCTTGGCGACGGTCTGCGGCTTCTCCGGCAGCGCCGACAGCTGGACGCCCGCCAGGACGAACCACAGCAGCAGCCGCATCCACGCCGAGCTCAAGACCCGGTTGAACACCTTGCCGGTGGTCGTGGTCGGCGTGCTGTCGGGGGACGGCGACGCCTGCGACACCTCGGTCGCCTGGGAGGTCGTCTCACTCACCGGGCGCGAATCTTGAACGGTTCGATGTGGGTGGGCACCGGCTTCTTCTTGGGGCCGTGCCAGCGCTTGTGGACGCCTTCCTCGAAGATCATGTAGCCCACAGCGGTCGGCAGCTTGTTGCGCTTGCTGATGGAGCGGACGGGCCCGAGGTGCTTGCGGGCCCGGTCATCCTGCTGCGACCACTTGTGCTTCTTGAACTTGCGCTTGGCGTTCTTGTAGGCCCGCTCGAAGGCCCCCGCCAGCTGCTTGAAGACGCGCTGGCGCTTGGACAGCGCGACGCCGAAGCGGTCGCCCTTGGCGTTGGTGTCCACCGTGATGGTCTTGCGCGGCGGCGCATCCGTCAGCGGCGTCACGAAGTCCAGCGCCATCACGACGGCTAGCACCGCCACCGGGGTCACCAGCAGCAGCCGCAGCCCAAGCTCGAGCCGAGAGCCCACGGGGCCTCCGCGCAGCAGCTGCATCGTGGCAGCCAGGAGGGAACGCATCACGCGTCACCTCGTGGCACGGTTGGGACGGAACGATGTTTCATACGCGAGGCGCTCATAGCACACCTGTGAGGCGTCAGGGAGCGTCCTTTGAGGGGTGCGTGTCCGATGCACCGAGAACAGCGTCCTGGCGTTGTGCGACATGGTGGGACGAAGCAGGCACATCCACCCGTTGGGAGAGGCATGAGGCAATTGAAGTACCTGGTTGTGGCCACGATCGTGGCGTGTGTGTGGCCGGCGACAGCGAGCGCGAAAACCCCGCCTGCCAAGGCGGCCACCGGCAAACCAGGTGCCAAGCCGAAGCCGCCCGTGAAGGCCGAGGTCAGGGCGTCCACCGGCGACTTCGTCATCAGCGTGCGCACCGGCAAGGACTACAAGCAGCTCGTGTTCCACAGCTACTGTGACCCCGTGCTGGAGGAGAAGGCGGACGAGCAGGGCACCGAGCTCCCCGACGACTACGAGCATTGTATGGGCGACTACGAGGAAGCGGTCGACGAGGTGCCGGGCTCGAAGGGGCGACTTTTCTTCGTCCAGTTGCTGGCGGAGGTGGGCGAGGATTTCAAGACCCGCAAGACGAAGTCGTGGATCGTCGACACGGCGACGCAGAAGATCCTGGACACTGACGACGGCGAGTACCGAGGGGACTACGACTACAAGCGCGAGTGTACCGACGAGACCTGGGACGTCCCCTGGGCGAAGGTCAAGAAGGGCAAACTGGTGCTGTACCGCTACACCGGAAGCGGCTGCATGAAGGTGCGGGAGCGCTACCACGTCATCAAACGCATGCGGCTGCCAAAGGTCCCGAAGGCGTCGAAAGCACTGTCCGGGAAGCGCAAGCGAAAGTAGTCGCGAGGGTGTGACGGGCGAGGTGACTACTTGTCGAGCTTCGCCTGCCTGACGTCCATCATGTCCAGCGCGACACGCGTGTCGCCGGTCTTCAGCGAGACCCTCGTACCCTGGAAACTGACCAGCGTGCCGCTCTTGCGGGTGTTGTCCTTCATCACGAAGGTGACCGGCTTGCCGATCCAGGTGGCAAGCACTCGCGAGGCCCTGGAGAGGTTGGCGCGCTCGCCGAGTACGAGCGAGCGCGGCGGCGGCGGCGGAACCTTCGGCATCACCGGGAGCATGCACTGGCGATAGACCACGGCGCCCCCCAGGGCGCTGAAAGGCTCCCAGCCGGAAAGGCCCTGCTGGCTGGTCTGGAACGGCTTCAGCCGCTTCAACTCGACCCGCCAGGTATCGCAGGAAGACGTGGACGCGGATGCCGGGGGCGGCGACGAAGCGTGCGCGACGTCTCGCGGAGCGGAGATCTCGCGCCCCAGCAGAATCCCGAGTGCAGCGACGAGGAGCAGTTCACGGGTGTGGTTGGTCACGGAAGGGTCCTTGTGGGTGGGGGCAAAGCACGTCGAAGCATCCGGTGAGGCATGACACCACCGGTCGCTGGTCCTGACTGCAGATGTCATCTGAGGCAGCCGAAGCTGACAAGTGCGGTAGCGCGTTTCGGGTCCTGGGGTTGCCAGCGGGTCCCGGTTGGGCGTGGACGATGTCCCGAACGATTGGGTACATTGGACGAGCAGAGGTGGGCCCCCTCACCTACTCGCCCAAGCCACCCCATGGAGTTCTGCGATGCGTTGGTCGAACCTCGGTGTGTTGGTCGCCTTCCTTGCACTTCCTGCCTGTGCCGATGGCAACGGCGCCGGTGCAGTGACCGTCGAGCCGGAGCCCCAGCCCACGGTGACGCCCAACGGCATCGTGTGCGCGCCGGGCTACACCTGCTCGGACGGGGTTCCCGGAGGCGACCCGGATGTGGTGTGGGTCATGAAGACCGATGGAAACGTCAACGGCCCCACCTGCCAGAAGGTCTGCGAGAACGCGTTGCCCGACAACTGCTCCTACTACGCGTGCGACGAGGGTCGGGCGGTCGAGTACCCCGACATCGACAGCTTCGCACCGGTCGCCGACGGGCTGGGATTCACCTGTAAGAAGGGGGGCTGCTGGTGGCCCGAGGCGCCGGGCACGGGCATGTACATGGTGTCGATCAACACCGACGGCGACGGCGCCAAGAGCTGCTTCTTCCCCACCGAATCCACGCTGAGCTGCGGCAATCATCCCGGCAACGCCAACTGCTTCGGTGAGCGCTACGCGACGGTCTGCCCCTGCGTCGTTAAGCCGCTGGACCAGGCGTGTGAATGGGAGTGCGCCCCGCACAACAGCACCCGGGCCACGTGGAACACCGAGGGCACGAGCTGCCTGGCGCGTATCAACTACTGGCGTATGCGGGCGTGCGAGGAGGGCTGGGTCGAGTGCCCGCCGGCCGGCCTGCCGCCGATGGTCGAGTGCACGGCGTGCCACGAATGCGCCAACTCGCAGGCCGAGTTCGACAAGGACAACGGCGCCCACAAGTCCTTCAAACGCTGCGGCGAGCAGGCCCAGGGCGAGGGCGGCGGGGCGACTTGCGCCGACGTTATCGACAGCTTCGTGGCCGAGCGCGCCGAAGACGAAGACGGCGTCATGCGGTGCCAGGGGCACTGCGGCCCCATCGTCGCGCCGGGCTGCCGGTCGTTCAGCTGGGGAAAGGACCGGGATTCCGGGTTCCACACGCTGAACTGGCGTGGCTGCAACCCCGACAAGTGCCAGGCGTATTGCGACGACAACCCCGGGGATTGCTTCACCCACGAGACGTCGCCCTCGATGGCGTGCGCCGACCCGAACGTGGGCGGCGAAGCCAACCCCGCTGTGCAGGTCTGCCAATAAGCCTGTCCGCGCCCCAATGAGGTGCACGCGACTGGCTGACGCAGCGGGCATGTCCATTGGCGCGTGGTGCGAGTGACCGGGTGAGCTGGCGGCCGCACGTTGTGGGAGTTCGCTATGGCGCGAACGGGCCCTCGACGGAGGAGGGCCTCAACGTCTCAACGTCGGAGTCGACATGTCGTTCGTCAAGCAGCTGTTCGGGATGGGACCCACCCTGGAGAAGGGCGGTCAGGGCTACATTCCTTCACCCCTGGGACGCCTTCTCGGCGTCGATAGCAAGAGTGGCTACAAGGCCGCCACCTTTGGTTCCAAGTACTCGGGGGACAAGCGGGTCCTCGTGCTGTGCACGCAGGAGCGGTACCTGGAGATGACCAACGGAAAGAAGTTCTCCACGGGGCACAACGTGCAGGAGACCGCGGTGCCACTCATGCACCTGCGCAACGCGGGATTCGACTTCGACGTGGTCACGCCGACCGGCGCGCCGGCCGTCATGGAGGACTGGTCGGTCCCGAAGAAGGACGAGGCGGTCCTCGCGTTCATGGAGACCCACAAGGCGAAGTTCGACAAGCCTCTTTCCCTGGTCGAGCTGGTCGCCAATGGCGACCTGTCCGATGCCTCCCCCTACCTGGCCCTCTTCCTGCCGGGTGGCCACGGCGCCATGCTCGGGTTGCCCGACGACCCCAACGTCGGGACGCTGATTCGGTGGGTCCACGACTCCGACCGGTACATGGTTGCGGTGTGCCACGGACCCGCCGCGCTCATGGCCACCACGCAGGACGGCAACGGCTCACATCCCTATGCCGGCTACGACATGTGCGCGTTCCCGGACAGTATGGACAAGCGGTCGCCGTCGATTGGCTATCTGCCAGGGCAATTGCCGTGGTTTCAGTGCGAGAAGCTGGAGGAGCAGGGCATGCGTATCATCAACGATGGCGTCAAAGGGGATACCCACGTCGACCGAAAGCTGTATTCGGGGGACAGCCCCCGAGCCTGCGACAAGCTCGGCAGGCTGGTGGCCGAGGCGCTGCTCAAGGACGAGGCAGCGTAACCATCGAGACCTAAAGCGCACGCGCATGGCAGTGCACGTTTGCATCAGGATCCGGACAGTCCTGAAGGTCGCTTGCACTATCGCCTGAAGGTCTTGGAACGTCAGGGAGCTGTGCGACGCGTCGCGTATCGACGTCTGCGCTGCGCGCGCACACGACGCGTGGTGCGCACGCCCAACACTTCAGTCATCGGCCACGACGCAACCTCCCGCAACGACTCGCCCTTGCCCCGACTAGTTCCTGGTACGGCGCTTGTACTCGAGCACATCTCCAGCCTCTTCGACCCAGGGACTGCGGATGAGCTACGAAAGACTCGAACGAACTCCCGAGACCCAAACTCGCCCGAAAGAGAAGGGCGCGTTCCCCCATGCGCATGAGCGCAGCGGTGCCATCACGAACTACTCCGCCCTGCTCGGGGCCAGCGAGAAGCAGCTTGAGGGGCTCGACCAGGCCCTCGGCACGTTTCGCGCGACTGTCATGCGGCGTGTCAATGGGGGGCGTGGAGGCGCCGTGAACCCCGGCGCCGTCTTCGACGCGGCGACGGCGGGAGCACCCGGCGCGTTGCCCTACAAGGCGGAGATGGAGAGAGGCTATGGCGCGGACTTCTCTTCGGTACGCAGCTACACCGGGCAGGGAGCGCAGATGGACGCCATTGGCGCTAGCGCGGCGGCTCGAGGCGACCAGGTTGTTTTCGCAGACGATGCGCCGGATCGTCACACCGTGGCCCACGAGCTCGCCCACGTCATGCAGGCGCGGAATGGTGCATCTGCGATCGCTGCGTACGGTGGCCTCGGGGCGCCGCACTCAGCGGCGGAGCGCGAGGCCGAACGCGCTGCGGACACGATTGTCGGCGGCGGTCGCGTCGGACGGATCACCGAGCGCGTCGACGGCATCCACCGGGAACCGAAGCACTCCCCCGGTGGGCCGGCAGGTCCCGCGAGCCCCACCATCGATGTCCTGGCTTCGGCACTAGGGCTCGCCGAGCATGCCAGCGGGAGGACAGCAGCCCAAGCGGTGAAGACGCGGCTCGAGGAGACCGGTCACCAGCGTGACTGGCGAAGGGTGTGCAAGCACGCCGTCCAAGCCTTTGGTGAGACCGCGCAGGTGCTCCAGGAAGCGGGAACCGGAGCTGTCGACCTGGCCTCCATCGGACAGCGGCTTCGCGGTCTGTTGAGTCCCGCCGAGGTGGACGTGGTGATCGTGGATGCGCTGTGGCAAGCCGAAATGGGTGAGACGCTGCTAGACGGGGTTGAGCGTGTGCTCCCAGCCCCCTCAGTGACTGAGAACGTCGAGGAAGGCGCGGGAGGAACCGCCCTGGGCGTGGGCTCAAGCGCTGCGGCTGCTGGGGCGAGGCAGACCTCCGTCGTCGAGCTCATCAAGATGCGCCTGGCTGAGGGCGGTGAGAGCGCGCGCATGGCGGCTGACTTCAAGAAAGTCAGCGACTCGACCGAGGAACACATCCACATCAACACCCCCGGCTATCTGGCTGGACTTGGGTGGAACAAGACGGTGATGGCGCCATGGTTCGCAGAGGCCAAAGCGGGTTACGAAGTCCACGTAAAGGCGGCCTTCGAGCGCTACAAAGTCGATGGAACCGACACATCGCGAGCGGCGGTCGACGCAGCGATCGCAGAGTTCGAAAAGGACCACGGCAAACGCGTCCGACAGGGCGTCGCCGATTACTGGGCAAGACTCCCAGCCGGCGCTCCGGAGAGGTTGGCAGCGACCGCGACCGAGGCAGGCAGCTTGGCGGATGAACTGGAGCGAGCGCGGGGGCAAAAGCTGGTCAGCGCGGAGATGTTCAAGTCCATTCCGGACACTTTGGCAGCCCAGATGCAGAATCTCGAGACACTCTCGACCACCGACTACTCCATGGGTAGCAAGACCATGAAGGAGGCGCTGGCTGGGACGTTCACGGCGTTTCGCAAGGCGGCCGATTCGCTCAAGCAACTGAGCCGCAAGAGCCAGGTCGGGCAAAAACAGCTTCGCTTGGCGACCAAGAAGATCCGGGCAGGCTCAGCCGCGTTGTCCAAGCTTGCTGCCAAGGCGAAGGAGCATTCGCGATTTGCCGCTCGAGCGCTAAACGTGGACGAGCTCCCGCTGCTGCAAGTCGTGGATCGGCGCACTGTGAAGTGGCGCTTCAAAACTGACTCGCAGGGGACCTTCAAGGACAAACCCAACCACCGCTTCGCGGCCTATACGGAGACCTTTCACGGAACTCCCCGGCCACTCCCGGCGAAAGGCAAGGGCAACAAGGATGGAAAGAAGAATGGCCACGAAGCGCGGATCGAGCGCATCAAAAAGACCGTGGTCGATCTCCGAGCACAGGGCGTCGGCGAGTCCAACTCCAAGATGATCGCGGCGGTCTCTGGCGCAGAAGGCAAGTTCGACAGCGTTCAGGCGATCGACCGAGTCCGGTTCACGTGGGGCATGATCCAATTCGCCACCGGGCACCTCGTCGGTGTCTTGAAGAGGATCAAGGACAGCCAACGGGCTGTCTGGGAGGAGTACTTCGCGCCATATGGGATCGCCATCGGCAGACCCAAGGGTCAGACCGACCCGACCCGGGACGAGCGTGAAAAGCCCGGCCAGGAGCGTGGTCGCGCCACCAAGGAGGCCGCCGCTCGAGACGTTCGTGACCTGTGGGTATTCGACCATGCGGCCAAGGTGTGGGTTCAGGGCAATGAAGGTCTTGCGGTGATTCAGAAAGACCCTAGGTACCAGATGTTGTTCGCAGCGGCAGGGAGAACCCAAGGTGCCCGGGTGGCACAGATGACGTACGGCGACGCCAAATACGCTAAACCCTGGTGGAGCAGGTCCTTCAAAGTGAAGTTCGCCGGCGACAAGAAGCCGTCGAAGATTGCGTACAAGGCGTGCTTCCGAAGCGAGGTGGCGATGTTCCCCATGGTTCACGGGGCAATCTCAGGCTCAGGGCATGCCAACGCCATCAAGGCGCTCAAGAAGTACGCCACGACGCATGGCCTGAATGCGGACACCATTGAGGCACATCTCGCCTCAGCGTCCGCGCAGGCTGAGCTGGCGGAGCTGGTGAAGAAGCATACCCAGCGCGAGGTGCGCTGGAAGACGATGCAGTGGGCATCAGAGGCCGGCTATCCACTCGATGACACGACTTACAAGCCGTAGGCTCGTTGTGCCCGAGCGCTCGCCCGAGGGCATCGTGGCAGCCATCATGCCAGTTCTGGGTGGTTCAGTCGGTGATTGAGCAGGGACAAGTCGTCGAGGGTCTTGTGGTCCGCGTGGGCTAGTGGAGCAGCCTAGACGAACTGTTGGTCGCGGCCTAAATGCCCCAGGTGCATTCGAGACAGGCAAAGATGCGACCCTCGAAATGGACCGCCTGTGTCACGCAACCCGCCTTACCCGAGGGGTAACGCTCCCGGTCGGCCATGGGCTCGCGGTCGTCTCGAAACCACGTGTTCGCCGCACCCTGCACTGGCCGCCAAACATCGGGGGTTGGCCCGTACAGCAAGGGCCAACATTCGAAGCCCCCCGCCGACGGCGTCAGGTCGAGGTCCTGGGTGTAGGTCCCAAACTCAGCCGCTGTCGCTGGCGCTACCACGTAGTAGAGGTCGACATCCTGGTCGTGTTCCCCCCATCGTTGGACGCCGTCGAGAGCCAGCGGAAGCTCGTGGTCAATACCGGGGACGAGAGCTGGGTACGAGCGGAGCATGAGCAGGACCGCGACCAGCGTGAATGTCGCGACCGCCGCGACACGGGTTCTCCCCGACCCGGTTCGCCAGAGCACGGCGCTTCCCCCGAGCAGGGCGGGCATCGCGAACAGGCAAGCCAGCCATTCGTGCGGCCCATCGTTGGGATAGTTCGGGTAGAGCGCGATCGCGAGGCCCGCGCCAGCAGCGAGGCCAAGGGCTGTGGCCGCTGCTGCCATAAGCCCCTGGCACGCTGGGGTCCCGTCGGCGCCGGCGGCGAAGGCCAAGGCGCCCGCCATCGGCACCAACAGCCAGCCGAACAGCAGGAAGGTTCCCTGCGAGGCGGTCATTGGCAGCCCACCACCCAAAGCGGTACCCAGCGCGACCAGCCCGTAGGCCACAAGCCCGCAGAACAGCCACACGCAGACCAGGCCGCGGAAGAGCGAGGTCAATGCGGATGGCGTCTGCTGAATCCCGTCTTGGCGGGGAGGCATCGTGGTCACACTCCTCTTCATTGTCTCGCTCGCCTCATCAAGATGGTGCGATCCACGCCGATGCTGCTCAACGTACGTACCGCCGCGCGCCAGTCGAGGCATCACGACCGCCTTGGCTCGCTACCTCGCAGCGGCCGGCATAGTCCCGAACGCTGTGTGATATAAAGGCTATCCGTATGATCGCACCGCTGCCCAGCGCCCCCCGCCCTCCCGACCGCGTCGTGCCCGACAACGAGGACACGCTTGCCCACGCCGCCTGAAGGCCGCAGCAGGCTGAACCGTATCCAGCGGCTCCGGCTGGGGCTGCTGCTGGCGCTCGTGGTGGGCGCCGCCATCGCACTCACCGCGGGCGGACTCGACGCGCTGAAGCCGGACGCCCTGCGCGCTTATGTCTCCGCTGCGGGGGTCTGGGGTCCGTTGCTGTACATCGCGCTGTACGTCGCCCTGATTCTGGTGCTCTTCTCCAGCACCGTCTTGTCCGTCCTGGCGGTGGGCGTCTTCGACATGCCCTGGTCGGTCCTCTGGGCCATCGTCGGCAACCTGGCCGCGGGCATGGTCGCCTTCGCGGTGGGCCGCAGCGTGGCCAAACCCTTCGCGGCCTCGCTGTTCGCTGGCGACGGCCGCATGGGCCGACTCGGCGAGCGCCTCGAGCGGGACGGCATGCTCGCCATCTTCGCCGCACGGTTCGTCATCCCCTACCCGTTCCTCAACTACCTCTCGGCCGCGACCCCCGTGCGCCGGCGGGACTACGTCATCGGAACGGTCCTGGCGCAGGTCCCCATCACCATCTTCCTGGTCTACCTGGGCGACCTGATGGCCGAGCTCTGGCGCACCGGCGACCTGGGCGTCCTCACGGACACGCGCATGCTGGTCGGCATCGTCCCGCTGGTGCTGGCCGTGGCGTTCGCGCGGCGCTACCGCCATCGGTCGCAGCCCGTTCCCTGAGGTCGTCCCCCGCAGGATGTCCGGCGGACGTCCGGTGGACATCCTGCGGCCGCCCACCGCCGCTTGAACCTCGTTGTTTCAGGCACTTACACCTGGCACGCAGCTTGCTCTCCCGTGGGTCCAACGAACCGCGCGCCATCACGGAGCGCCAGAGCAACGAGAGGACGAGGAATGAAGCACGTGAAGCGGAGCGCTTTGCTCGCCGCGGTCAGTCTTGTGGCCGCCTGTACCACCCCCATCGAGGTGAAGAACCTGGAACCCGACACATCGGTCGCCGCCGAGACGAGCACTCCCCCCGACGGCGGCACATCGGCTCCCTGCGACGGAGCCAGCGACGGAGCAAGCTGTGGCACTGGCATGATCTGCCTGGCCAACAGCTGCGTGATGTCCGTCTGTGGCGATGACTACTGCGCCGCCGACGAGAACAAGGGGACGTGCCCGGAGGACTGCCTCGACTGCGTCGGTGAGGGCGACGCGTGCGTGATTTCCAGCCTCCAGGGTGTCTGCGCGGTCGGCGAGAAGGTGTGCGTCGACGGAACTGCCGAGTGTGTGCAGACCGTTCAGCCGAGCGAAGAGACCTGCAACTTCGAAGATGACGACTGCGACGGACAGATCGACGAGGACCTCGTGCTGGCCAACTGCAGCGTCCCCGGCCTCGACGGTCCCTGCGCGGAGGGAACCCAGCAGTGCCAGAATGGGCAGGTGGTCTGCGCCCAGCAGGTCTTCTCCGTGGCCGAGGTCTGCGACCTGGAGGACAACGACTGCGACGGTACGGTCGACGAGGGATGCACGTGCACCGACGGACAGACCGCACCCTGTGATGAAAACGATGTTGGCGAGTGCCAGTCGGGAACCCGCACCTGCAACGCGGGCGAATGGGGCCCCTGCGAGGGAAGCATCACGCCGTCTGCCGAGGTCTGCGATGGTCTCGACAACAACTGCGACGGCGAGGTCGACAATGGCAACCCCGGCGGTGGCGCCTCCTGTGAACGCACGGAGGGCGACGACCTCTTTGGGCCTTGCCTCACCGGCGTCACCGCCTGCGTCCAGGGCGCGGTCGTGTGCGAACAAGTCACGTTTGCCAACGCCGAGCTCTGCGACAACAAGGACAACGACTGCGACGGCGAGGTGGACGAGGGCATCCCCACTCCATCCTGCGTGACGGGTTTGTCCGGCGTCTGCGATATCGGCACGACCGGTTGCGTCGACGGCGTCGTCACCTGCCCGCCCGACACTCCGCCTTCCAGCGACGACAATTGCAACCAGCTCGACGACGACTGCAACGGGGTGGCCGATGATGCCGCTAATCCACCGTGCCAGTGCACGCCTGGGGACATTCAGCCCTGCGGCCCCGAAAACCCCCAGGGCGAGTGCAAACAAGGGACACGGACGTGCCAAAGCAACGGCACCTGGGATGAGGAGTGCGAGGGGGCCGTCTACCCAGAGCCCGAGGTGTGCAACAACAAAGACCTCGACTGTGACGGCGACCCGTACAACGTCACCCAGTCCTGCTACACCGGCACTCCCGTCTCGAGTCAGAACAACTCTCCGTGCAACCCTGGCGTTCAGCAGTGCACCGGCAACGGCCAGTGGGGCTCCTGCGTGGGCGAGCAGCTGCCCGGGACCGAGATCTGCGGCGACTCGACCGACAACGACTGTGACGGTCAGACCGACGAGAGCGGCACCTGGCTCTACGACTCCCACGCCGAGGGTTCCCACGGAACCGGCTTCTGCATCAACGCCAGCTGCTCGGCGAACCAGGTGACAGGCAACGACGCCATCACCAAGGCCTTCCGCGTCGGAGCCATGTCATCAGCCACCGTGACGGTCGATGTCGACAGCACCTTTTCATCCTCGGACGACCAGGACTTCTTCTTCTGGGACCTGAGCCACATCGGCTCCCCGAGCCCCAAGAAGTGGGAGTGCACCATCACGGGTCTGGAGGCGGGTCAGATGGTCAACATGTGGGTATTCGCCGACGTCGGCGGCTGGCCCGGATATCCGGCCTCGTGGGACCAGGGGCTTCCCGTCATCATTCCGGGTGGCAACAACCTTACGGTCACGACGCCGAGCGCGATCGGCTACGGCAACCTGGCCAACGGCTACTACAGCTTCGGCGTCGGGGTCTGGCCGCTCTCCGGATGGGAGAACTGCGACGACCACGACTACACCATCACCTGTGAACTCGTGAATCCGTAGCCGGTTCGAACGTGCATCCAAGGGCCGTCGACCGCCAGGTCGGCGGCCCTTTCGTCGTTCAGCAAGTCAGCCGAGCGCATGGATGACGGCCGCGCCGACCTCCGACGTCGACAGACTCCCGCCCAGGTCGGGGGTCGTCTGCCCCGCCGCAATCACCTCGCCCACGGCCGCCTCGACCGCGGCCGCAGCCCCCGGCGCTCCAAGGCTGTATCGCAGCATCAGCGCCGCGCTCAGAATCGTCCCGATGGGGTTGGCGATGCCCTGGCCGGCGATATCCGGCGCCGAGCCGTGGCTGGGCTCGTACAGCCCGCGGCTGCCCTCCCCCAACGACGCGCTCGGAAGCACGCCCAGCGACCCCGGCAGCACGCCCGCCATGTCGCTGAGGATGTCGCCGAACATGTTGCCCGTCACCAGCACATCGAACTCGGCCGCGTGGGTCACCAGCCGCATGGCGCAGCTGTCCACCAGCTGGTGCGTCAGCGCGACGTCGGGATAGTCCGCCGCCACTTCCTCGGCCACCCGCCGCCACAGCCGCGACGAGTCCAGCACGTTGGCCTTGTCCACGCTGACCACTCGCTTGCTCCGCCCCTGCGCCGCCTCGCACGCCAGGCGCACGATGCGGGCAATCTCCCAGTCCGAGTAGACCAGCGTGTCCAGTGCGCGCCGGCCACCCTCGTCGCTCTCGGTCTTCCGCGGCTGCCCGAAGTAGATGCCTCCAGTCAGCTCCCGGACGCACAGCAGGTCCACCCCCGCGAGCCGTTCGGCTTTCAGCGGCGAGGCATCGGCCAGTTCCGGCCAGACCTTGATGGGACGAAGGTTGGCGAACAGCCCCAGGGTCTTCCGGATAGCCAGCAGCCCCTGCTCGGGTCGCACGCTGGCCTGCGGGTCGTCCCACTTGGGTCCCCCCACCGCGCCCAGAAGAATCGCGTCGGCGGCCTGCGCAGCTTCACGCGTCGCCGCCGGGAACGGGTCGCCGGTGGCGTCGATGGCGGCGCCGCCGATGAGGTGTTCGTCGAACGTCAGCGCCAGCCCGGCGCGGTCGGCCGCGGACTGGGTGACCTTCACCGCCTCGGTCGTAATCTCGGGGCCGATGCCGTCGCCCGGCAGGACGACGATGGTCTTCGGCTCAGACATGCGGGATGCCCTCCTCGTAGGTGGCAATGGCATCGTCGAACCGCAGCAGGTAGCCCAGACGGTCGATGCCCTCGAGCAGGCAGTAACGGGCGAACGGGTCCACCGAGAACCCGGCGTCCAGACCGTCCGGTCCGCTCAGGCGCTGCTTGTCCAGGTCGACGGTCAGGGTCAACCCGGGATTTCCGGACCGCTGCGCCAACAGCTGGCGATGCAGGTCGACGTCCACCGGGACCGGCAGCAGCCCGTTGCGCAACGCGTTGTTGGCGAAGATGTCGGCGAAACTTGGAGCGATGACCGCCCGGACGCCCCAGGCCATCAGCGCCCACGGGGCGTGTTCGCGGGACGAGCCGCAGCCGAAGTTGGCGCCGCCCAGCAGGATCTGGGCGCCCTCGTTTTCCGTCTGGTTGAGCGCGAACGCGGGGTCGGTTCGCCAATCCGCGAAGAGGCCGTCGGCAAGCCCCGCCTTGTCGACCGTCTTCAGGAACCGCGCGGGGATGATCTGGTCGGTGTCGACGTTGTCGATGGGGAGGGGAATCACCGTGGACGTCAGGGTCGTGAAGCGGCTCATGGCGACACCTCCCCGGCGGCCAGCCGCCCCGCGTCGGTGACCTTGCCCGCCACGGCAGACGCGGCAGCGGTCGCCGGCGACGCGAGGAACGTCCGACTTCCCCTGCCCTGCCGGCCCTCGAAGTTCCGGTTCGAGGTCGACACGGCGTATTGCCCGGGCTCGAGCTGGTCGCCGTTCATGGCGATGCACATCGAGCAGCCAGGCTCGCGCCATTGGGCGCCGGCGGCCTCGAAGACGCGATGCAGACCTTCACTCTCCGCCGCCTTCTTCACCTTGGCGGACCCAGGTACGACCAGCATCCTGACGCCCTCGGCCACGCGGCGGCCCTCCAGGACCGACGCCGCGGCGCGAAGGTCACTCAGCCGGGAGTTGGTGCAGGAGCCCACGAAGACCACGTCGATGGGGTGCCCCAGCAAGGGACGGCCTGGCTCCAGGCCCATGTAGCCCAGCGCCTTCTCGAGCTCCGCCCGGGCGCCCGAATCGTCGAGCTCCGACGGCCGAGGGAGCGGCGCCGAGATGGGGCCTCCCATGCCGGGGTTGGTCCCATAGGTGATCATCGGCTCCAACGCCGCCGCGTCCAGCGTCACGCTGCGGTCGTAGGTGGCGCCATCGTCCGTCGGCAGCCGCCGCCAGCGCTCCAACGCCGCGTCCCAGTCCGCCCCGCGCGGCGCCGCATCCCGGCCCACGAGATACTCGAACGTGTTGTCGTCCGGGGCCACCATCCCGGCCCGGGCGCCGCCTTCGATGGACATGTTGCAGACCGTCATCCGGCCCTCCATGTCCAGGCCCTCGATGGCCGCGCCGCGGAACTCGAACACGTGGCCAGTCCCGCCGCCGGTGCCGATCTTGGCGATGAGCGCCAGGATGACGTCTTTGGCGGTCACGCCTTCGCGGAGCTGACCGTCCACCCGAACCTCGAAGGTCTTCGGGCGCGACTGAAGCAGACACTGGGTCGCCAGGACATGCTCCACCTCGCTGGTGCCGATGCCGAACGCCAGTGCCCCGAAGGCGCCGTGCGTCGAGGTATGGCTGTCGCCGCAGACGATGGTCATGCCTGGCTGCGTGCGTCCCTGTTCCGGGCCGATGACGTGCACGATGCCGTTGCCCTCCGAGCCAAGGGCGTGAAGCTCGATGCCGAACTCCGCGCAGTTGGCCTCCAACGTCCGCAACTGCTTGGCCGCCTGGGCGTCCACGACGTTGAAGCCGCCGGGAATCGTCGGGGTCGCGTGGTCCATGGTGGCCAACGTCCGGTCCGGCCGTCGCACCCGCAACCCCCGCTCTTTCAGCGCCGCGAACGCCTGCGGGGAGGTCACCTCGTGCACCAGGTGGAGGTCGATATAGAGCACCGCCGGTCGGCTCGGCTCGGCCGCGACGATGTGGCCTTCCCAGACCTTGTCGAACAGCGTCCGTGGGCTCATGTGCCCACCTCCCGCAGCCGGAACAAGGACCGCGCCTGCACGATGCGGTTCAGCGCCACCACGTAGGCCTTTACGCTGGCCACGATGATGTCGGTGTCGGCGCCGTGGCCGTGGACGATGGGCGCCCGCGGCGACTGGCTCTGGGGGTTGATGCGGCCGCCCTTGCTGCGGTCGCCCCAATCGGCGTCCTTCACCCGCACCGCAACCTCGCCCAGGGCGTCGATGCCTTCGGTGACGCTCTGGACGGTGTACTCGAGCAGCTCCGACGGAACACCGACGATGGCGTCCACAGCCTTGTAGGCGGCGTCCACCGGGCCGCTGCCGATAGCGGCCTGGACGTGCTCGTGGCCGTCCGGGTCGTGGAGGCGCACGGTTGCGGTCGGCATGCCCATGGTCCCGCAGCCCACCTGCAGGTCGATGAGGGTCCACAGGTCCCGCGGGGCGGACAGCTCGGCGTGAACCAGCGCCTCCAGGTCCGCGTCGGTGACCGACTTCTTCCGGTCCGCCAGGCGCTTGAACCGGTCGAAGGCGGCCTTCAGTGCCTCTCCCTCCATGGGGTAGCCCAGCGCCTCCAGGCGAGCCTTCACCGCCGCACGCCCGGAGTGTTTGCCTAGCACCAGCCGGGTCTGCGCTGCGCCGACGGTCTCCGGGCGCATGATTTCGTAGGTCTCCTGATGCTTGAGCATCCCGTCCTGATGGATCCCGGCTTCATGGGCGAACGCGTTGGCCCCGACGATGGCTTTGTTGGGTTGCACATGCATGCCGGTGACCGAGCTGACCAGCCGGCTGGCCCGCGTCAGCTGGCTCGTGTCCACACCGCAGCCCAGACCCAGCAGGCTGCGCCGGGTGCGCAGCGCCATGACGACCTCTTCCAGCGCAGTGTTCCCGGCGCGCTCGCCGATGCCGTTGATGGTCACCTCGGCCTGCCGAGCGCCGGCGGCGATGCCCGCCAGGGAGTTGGCCGTGGCCAGTCCCAGGTCGTTGTGGCAGTGCACGCTGACGACGACCTCGTCGATGCGCGGGACGTTGGCGAAGATGCCGGCGATCTTGGCGCCGAACTCGTGCGGCAGGGTGTAGCCGACCGTGTCCGGGATGTTGAGCGTGGTGGCGCCAGCCTCGATGGCGGCGGCGAGCACCTCGTACAGGAACTCGTCTTCGGTGCGGCCGGCGTCCTCGGCGCTGAACTCGATGTCGGCGCACTTGGAGCGGGCGTACCCGACCATCTCCCGGACCTGCGCCACGACCTCGGCCTTCGACATGCGGAGCTTGTGCTCGCGATGGATGGGCGAGGTCGCCAGGAATGTGTGGATGCGCGGTCTGGCGGCGGGCTCGAGGGCTTGCCAGGCACGGTCGATGTCGCCCTGCTTGGCGCGGGCGAGGCCGCAGATGATGGGCGGGACGTCCTGGGGACGCTGGGGCACTGGGGCCTGCCCGACGGCGGCGGCGATTTCGCGGACCGCGCGAAGGTCATCGGGGGAGGCGGCGGGGAAACCAGCCTCGATGACGTCGACGCCCAGCCGGGATAGCGCCCGGGCCACCTCGAGCTTCTCGGCGGAGGTCATGGTCGCGCCGGGCGACTGCTCGCCGTCGCGGAGCGTCGTGTCGAAGATGATGACGGTGTCGTCGGGATGCTGTGGGTCGGACATGCTGTGCGTTCTCCAAACGACAACGCCCCCGCGGCCAGCGTGGCGGCGGGGGCGTTGCGCGGTGAGCGGTGTGACTCTTAACCGCGGGCGGACCCCCGCCCGGTAAGAAGGAGCGCGCCAAGTAGGCCAAGGTCGGTGGAAACGGGCCTGGTGCCGTCGAGGAGACCGAAATGCTGTGAGCCTGAGCGCGTCATCATGTTCAGGGTCGGGGCTCCGCCGCGACGTGTCAAGCGACCCGCCCCGGTCTGTAGGCCCCAGAGTGGGGACTTCTGTTTCTCATCGTGGTTTCAACAACTTGGACGAAAACCTCGCCTACAGGTGAGGCGTTCGGACCCCAGCTGATGCCCGTTCCGGAGCCTGCGGAGGCAGTGTTTCCGTGAGCACGAGGGTTGGCACGAGCTGTGCTCTGGAAGCCGGGCATGGCGAACGACACCTGCTCTGAACATGGCCTCGAACGATGCCCCCTGTGCCGACGGCGCGGCGCCGGTGGACGCCGCCACCTGCTGCTGGCGGCGGCGGTGGTGGGCGTGGGGTTCACGGGGATACTGCTCCATCTGCTGCCCGGGCCCTCGTCGAAGCCCGCGGTTGCCTCGGATGCGCCGGACTCGCCGTCAGGCGCAGCGCAGAACACGACTGGACGGCCCGAGGCGCCATGCAACCGCCCCGCGACCCTGAAGTGGATGGTCGAGCTCACGCGAGCCGGCGAGCATCAGCGTGTCGTCGCCGAGAGTGAAGGGTTCATCGCGCGCTGCGGCGAGTTCGACCAGCTGCGGCATCGTGCCCTCCATTCCCTGAAGGCGCTGAGCCGCTGGGACGAGGCCATCGCGCATGCAACGGCGTTGATGGAGAAGCATCCCTACGACAAGGACTACCCGGTCTGGCGTGCCCAAATCTGGGAGCAGAAGGGCGACCTGGCACGGGCAGCGGCGGACTTCCGGCTGTCGCTGAGCAATCAGCCGCGCATGGTGCAAATCCCGTTCAACCTCTCGGGCCTGCTCGAGAAGTTGGGCAAGCCCTGCGAGGCCATCCTGCCCATCGAGCAGTTTCTGCACTTCCACGACCAGTACCGGACGTCGCCGAAGGTCATGCGGCGACTGCAGAAGCTGCGCCAGCACCCGAGCTGCGCGGACCGACGCGCCAAGGGGAGCGAGGTACTGCGCTTCACCCCGGGCGGTCCCAGCATCAGGGCCCAGCTCCGGGTCAACGGCAAGACGGTCCCCGCCATCATCGATACCGGGGCGAGCTACATCGCCCTGACGCAGAAGGCCGCCGACAAGCTGGGCGTCGACGCGAGCACAGGTCGGAAGCTTCGCCTCGGCGTGGTCGGCGGGGTGCACGAGGGGCGGCTGGTCATGTTGGACAAGGTCGCCGTGGGCCGCGCCACCGCCCAGCGGGTGGAGGCGGTGGTCGTGGACCGGTTGGGAGGCGACATGGAGGCGCTGGTGGGCCTGAGCTTTCTGTCCCGCTTCCAGGTCACCATGGACGCCGAGGAAGGCGTGCTGCGTCTGAAGAGCGCGACACCTGCCCATGCCCAGGCCACACCGTAGTACGCAACGGAGTGCTTAGGCGCCAGGCTCAACGGTTCGTTGAACAGTCCGAGGAATCACTCCAGGACATGGGTTGAGCACAATGTGGAAGCTGGGCTTGGTATTGCTCTGGTCGCTCCTGCTGAGCGCCGCCGCGTGTCACGAGGAATCTCGGCTGCAGTGCGAGCCGGACACGGCGGCCAGCGGCGGTGAGTGTATCCCGGTCGGCGAAGTCACAGCGGATGTAGCGAGTGACGCCGAGACATCGGAGGTCCTGGACGCCGCTGAAGACTCCGGCACGCTGGCCGATGCCGATGTCGCCGATGTCGCCGACACCGAGACAGGCGAAGATGCCACCGATACGCACGCTTCGGACGACGGGGACGCCCAGATCGATGCGGCCGCAGATGCCGGCGATGCGGATGTTGACGTCGTCGACGACACCGGACAGCCCGATGCGGACGGCGCCGACGGCGCCGACGGCGACGGCGCAGTGTCGGACGGCACCAGCGGTGACGGTGCTACGAGTGACGTCGGACCGTCGGACGGCGGGTCGACGACTGCGAACACAAGTCCCTTCAACCCCAACCCGGTGTGCTTGGCGGTCGACAAGGTCGATGCCAGCACCATCGTGCCACCCTCGGGCGTGCGGGTGACCTTCCGGGTGCTCGACTGTGACGGCAACCCGGTCCGCCCCCTCGAAGACGGCAACGTCACCGTCATCAATGACGAGTCCGGCAAGGACTTCAACGACAGCAACGAGGGCGGCAGCGCCTCGCCCCAGCAGGTCGGCGAGGATACGGAGCTGTTCACGGTCCTGACGCTGGACCTGTCCAACTCCATCGTCGACCCGGACAACACCGGCGCGACCTGCGCAGATACCGCTACCTGCGTCGCGATGATCATCAGTGCCACGAAGTGGTGCTGATGAGCTGTCTTCAGGAGCCCGAAGGGCGATACATCTAATAGTTGAAGGATGATAGAGCGCTTGGTCGGCGCCAGCCGAGCAAGCGCTCGTGTCATCCTGATCGATGCCGCCAAAGCCTTTGTGGAGACGACCCTCGCGGACACCGTGCCGTTCGACCACAAAGTCGCCATCATGGCGTTCGGGAGCACGTCCCTTACCGCTGTCGAGCAGTTCTTCACGGCGGACAAGGCGACGCTGCTGGGGGTGCTGGACGGGCTGATGGCGGAAGGTCCTCGGGGCACGACGAACCTCTATGGCGCCTACATGAGCGCCATCGACCTGGTGAAGACCGAGGGGACAACGGGTGCGGTGGTCGAGCGGTTCGTGCTCGTCATGACCGACGGCACCCACCAGGCCGGGGACGAAGCCAACCTGCGCACCCAGGCGCTGCAGGCCAAAGCCAGCTCGGGGGTCCGCACCTACAGCGTGGCGTTGGCAGCGACGGAGTACGACCTGTGCAAGCTAGAGGAGCTGGCCGGGTCCGGATGCCGGGAAGACACGGCGTGTATTGCAGGAACGGAACCTCCCGAGAGCTGCTACCAATACCTCAGCGTCCCGAGCTCTGACGGCCTCGCCGATGCGTTCGAGACGATGGCCGGGCGGGTCCTGGCCATCGCCCGAAGCAACTATGTCATCGGCGTCTGCACACCCATCGAGCTGGGCTCACCGAGCCTCACGGTGGAAGCGACCGTGGACGGACCGGTTGGCTCCGGGACGGCGAGCTATGCGACCGATACCCTCACGGGAGAGCTGGCGGGCTGCAACCCGTCAGACATTGCCCTGGGGAACTGACGATGCCATCGCCGCCTTCGCCAGTTCGGACGGGGAGAACGCAAGGATTCGCGTCGCGGGGATCTCCATGGCCTCACCGGTTCGTGGGTCTTTTCCGCGACGAGCGGGACGATCCCTCATCTCGAAGCGGCCCAGCCCCTCGACCTCCAGTTCGAGCCCGGACTCGAACCCAGCCGTAAGCGTGTGCAGCAAACCCTCGAAAACAGCGTTCCCGTCGAGGCCGCGTGTCTTGGCGCTCGCCGCCAGCCATTGTGGGGCCTCAGGGGCCGTTGCATCGTCGGGCTCCGCCACCGCGGCCTTGAAGGCGTCGTCACTGCGTAGTGACACCGTGAATTCGGGCTTGGTCATACCGCCAAGGATACGGCGAGCCGCTCTATGCTTCTTCTTGAAGGTTCCCAGCCCGGTCCACACGACCGATTCGACGCCTTGTAGCGACGAGATGACGGCTTCTGCGAAAGCTCTGGTCCACTCCTCCGCCACATCGAGCTCCAGCCCCTCCCATTGCTCCAGGAGCTCGGCGAGCGGGGTCGCCGGCCCCTCCTCCCAACCAAGTGCCTCCCACAGGCGTGGGAACCGCTCGGCCAATTCGTCCTCCTCCCATTCTTCCCCTTCAGGCTCCAGGCCCGCCCCATAGCTCACACTGGACGGATAGCGAGCACCGGTCAGGTCCTGGTATCGCTCCCTGAACCCGTCAAAAACGCCCTCGAACGTGGGATCCGCGCCTGGCGTCAGCACGTTCGCGAGGCTCTCGACGTCGGCCAGAGCGGCGTTGAAGACCTCGCGTCCCTGACACAGCAGCCAGTCGCGGAAGTCCATGAACGAATCATCGCTGCAGCCACCGCGTACGAGGTAGGCGGCAGCCCAGAGGTCGTTGCGGTAGGCTCGACTCCACAGTTCGCCTCGCGTCTGAATCAGGTCCCGCACCGCCAGCGCATCGAGCTTGACCACGTGCTCGCGCAAGCCTTCGAAGGTCGCGTCGTAGTCGTGGTTTGGCATGCGACCGTCCCGAGCGACCTCAACGGCCGTCCAGAAGGCATCTTCGTCGAAGCACGCCGGGCCCGCAGGCTCTCGGTCCACGGGCTCGGACTCATCGGCATCGGGAGGCTCGGGCGGAGGAGAAGCACCAAACAACCGGCGGAAGAAGCTCATGGCAGACCATTGATGAAGGCAGTGAGTAACGGAGCGCTCGCCTACAATAATGTGAACGCTCGGTCACCAAAAAAACCACTCGCCTCAGTGCCCGCCGAACAAGCCGGGTTCAGTTCTTCTTCTTGGTGCCCCGCTTCTTCTTCTTTTTGGGCTTCCTGTTCCTGTTGGCCATGCGCTTGGCCTGGCGGCGACGGAAGGCTTCCATCTTGTCCTCGTCACCTTTGGTTCCCTGTGCATCCATCCACGTCATCGCCGACCACTCGTCGCTGGTCGCCCCGGACTGCTTCGACGGCGCGGCCTTGAAGGGCGCCTCGTAGCCGTACACGGCAGCAGCCGCAAAGCGATGGTGACCGTCGGCGAGCTCGATGACCCCGGGGGCCACGAGGTTGTACTCGATGGGCGGCGAGCCCGAGACATCAGAGTCGCGCAGGCGCTCGACGTCGAGCGTCTCCTGACCCGACTTGATGCTGACCTTGCCCAGCGTCGGGTGTTGCATCGTCATCCGGTTGTTCACGCTGGAGAAGCACTTCTGCCCGGCCACACGTTTGCCGTCGGGTTCGTTGAGTTTGGCAGCTGGACTGACTTTGGCCTTGAACGGTCCTCCCTTTGGAGCCAGCGCGGCCATCTGCTGGTCGTAGTTCATGCCCTTGAGCTGTTGCTTCTTGGTCGGTGCTTCCAGCTCGTGAACGTTGTTGGAGCCCTGGTCGTTGTCGTTGGTCGGCTTGGCTTGCTTGGTCGGCATCGGAAGCTCCTTGGCAGTGGGACGACATGCGGGGTCTTGCGCCCCCCGTGATGGGTCACGGGCGGCGGCCGGCTCCCAAAGCAACCCTCGTGCCACAGCCCCAACTTTATGAAATTTAAGGAGCCCGCTATCCACCGACGGCGAACATCCACCGCTAAGTGTCCGATTGTCCGGGACATGTCCGGCCATTTCCGCTGGCTCGAAAAAAGTTATTGACCGAACGGTTCCCATCCCTACCTTCCGTTCACGATGGCAAGACCCCGCGAGTTTGATGAGAACGAGGTGCTCGACCGAGCCACGGAGGCTTTCTGGGCCCATGGCTATGCGGCGACCTCGGTCAGTCACCTCATGGAGGCCACGGGCCTGGCGAAGGGAAGCCTCTACAAGGGCTTCGGCGACAAGCGGTCGCTCTTCCTGCGGGTGCTGGACCGGTACATGCGAGCCGGTCGGTCCCACGTGCGGCAGGAGCTGCGCTCGGGTGCCCGCGCTTCCCAAGCCCTCGAGGGGTTTCTCCGCTCCCTCATCGAGTCGGCTACCGGCGAAGGCCTTCGAAAGGGCTGCTTCGTGGTCAATTGCGCCATCGAGCTTGGACCTCACGACGCGGAGGTCCGGCGGATGCTGGTGGAGCATGGCGCCAAGATCGAGGCCATCTTCACCGAGCTGCTTCTGGCCGGCATCGAACAAGGCGACTTCCGGGAAGACCTCGACCCGGAGTCCGGCGCACGTTACCTCGGCCTGTTCATCGACGGCCTGCAGGTGCGGGGCAAACAAGGCATGACCTCGGCTCAGGCCGACGAGGCACTCGACATGGCGATGTCCGCGCTGCGCTGACGTCTCCAGTCACTCTTCTCTCTCTTTTTTTGACCACTTAGGAACCAATCGGTTCCCAACACCCCCTCTCAGGAGTTTCCCATGGCACGGTTCGACGGAAAGACGGTTCTCATCACGGGCGGCAGCGGCGGCATTGGGTTCGCGACGGCCAAGCGCCTCAAGAGCGAAGGCGCGAAAGTCATCATCACGGGACGCAATGCCGAAAAGCTACGCGTCGCCGGCGAAGAGCTGGGCGCGCTGACGGTGGTCAACGACGCCGCTGGCGCAGACTCGGCCAACGAACTGGCTGCTTTCGTCAAGGACAACGTCGGTACCCTGGACGCCGCCTTCCTCAACGCCGGGTTTGGGCGGTTCGCGCCGCTCGAGCACGTTTCCACCGAGGAATTCGACGCCCACTTCCACGCCAACGTCCGGGGGCCGCTGCTGCAGTCCAAGGCGCTGGCGCCGGTCCTCAACGACGGCGCGTCCATCGTGTTCAACACGTCCGTGGGTCGAAACATCGGCATGGCGGGGGCCTCCATCTACACCTCTACCAAAGGCGCCCTGCGCACTCTGACGCGGGCTCTGGCGCGTGAGTTCGCCCCCCGCGGCATCCGCGTGAATGCGGTGAGCCCCGGCCCCATCGCCAGCGACTTCATGGCGGCCACGGGCCTGCCCGAAGAGGCTCAGGCCGGGATGGCCGAGCAGATTGCCTCGATGGTGCCCCTGGGGCGCTTCGGCACCTCCGAGGAAGCCGGCGCCGTGGCGGCGTTCCTGCTGTCCGACGACGCCTCCTTCGTGACGGGCTCCGAGTACACGGTGGACGGAGGCATGACCGAGCTCTAATTACCTCACGGCTTTCTTCGAACAAGGGCGGGATCGCATGCCGATTCCGCCCTTGTTGCTATTGCTGCGTGGCTCGGTCCGGGCGAAGGTGAGCGCCGGGGACAGTTTCGGTTCACACCACGCGTCGGGCATGGTCCCCCTGAAGTCAGGTGCACGAGGGGGCCACGATGTTCGACAGGCTGTACGTTCCGCTTTTTCTCTCCGGATGGCTCATCGCCGCATGCGCAGGACCCGGTGGTGGCAACTCGGGCGGCGATGCGTTCGTAGCGCCCACCGCGACCTGCAGCGACGGCGTGCAGAACCAGGACGAGAGCGGCGTAGACTGTGGCGGTGCGACCTGTGACGCGTGCGGGGTTGGTGGAACCTGCGGGGACGATTCGGACTGCTCCACGGGCTTCTGTGACAACGGCCAATGCGCCGTCGGACAGTGTGGCAACGGCGTCCAGGACCCTTCCGAGGAGGGCGTCGACTGCGGCGGCACCTGCCCTGCGTGTCTCGGCGCGACGTGTGGCGCCAACGGAGACTGCGCCAGCGGGTATTGCGACAACGGCGCTTGCGCGACCCCGTCGTGCGTGGACGGCATCACCAACGGCACCGAGACTGCCGTGGACTGCGGCGGCGACTGCCCCGCGTGCGACGATGGAAGCGCCTGCTCGGCGGACACCGACTGCACCTCGGGCTTTTGCGACTCGGGCACCTGCGGCGCACCTCCGGCCACCTGCCTGGACGGCGAGACCAACGGCAACGAGACGGGTGAAGACTGCGGTGGCCCGGACTGCCCGGCGTGCCCGCCCGGGTCGGGGTGCGCGGCCCCCACGGACTGCGCCTCGGGGCAGTGCGTCGGCGGCCAGTGTGAAGCCCTGGCCACCTGTGGCGACGGCATGAAGAACGGCACCGAGAGCGACGTCGACTGCGGCGGCGGCGGCTGCGAACCGTGCGCCTCGGACAAGGAGTGCGGCGACAATAGCGACTGTCTGTCCAACGAATGCGTGTTCGGTCAGTGCATCACACCGCTATGCAACGACGGTATGGCCAACGGTGACGAGACGGACGTGGACTGCGGCGGGACCTGCCCGGGGTGCGGTGAGGGAAAGCTTTGCGACGGCAACAGCGATTGTGAGTCCAACGTCTGTGAGGGCGGCAGCTGCGCCCCAGCGCCCACGTGCGCGGACGGCAGCCTCAATGGCCAGGAAACGGACCAGGATTGCGGCGGCCCGGAATGTGACCCGTGCGGCTTGGATGCAGCGTGCGCCGAAGACGACGACTGCCTCGACGCCGACTGCATCAACGGCCTGTGCAAGGAGCCCACCTGCACCGACGGGGTGCTCAACCAGGACGAGCTGGGCACCGACTGCGGCGGGAGCTGCGACCCGTGTGAGACGGATGGTCCGTGTGACGGCCCCTCCGACTGCGTCAGCGGCGTCTGCACCGACAACATCTGTGTGGCCGCGACGTGCAGCGATGGGGTGCTCAATCAAGGCGAGATCGACGCCGACTGCGGCGGCCCGAACTGTCCGCTGTGCGACATCGGCGCTGCCTGCGCCACCTCGCCGGCCTGCAGCTCGGGCGTCTGTGACGAGGGGGTCTGCATTCTCGACTTCGTCCAGGTCACCTCCGCCGACGCTCGTTTCTGCGGCATCACCACCCATGACGGCAGCATCCGCTGTTGGGGCGACTCCGACCCCGGCTGGGCGGCGCCTCCTGCTGGAACCGGCTACATCCACGTCGCGATGGGCGTCACAGCGCCCTTCGACCAGACGTCGGAGGCCAACAAGATCTGTGCTCTCGATGCGGCCGGACTGGCGACCTGCAACTTCGAGACGGCGCTGCCGCTGGACGTCCCCTTCACCCAACTGGTCATCGGCACGGTGGAGGGTGGCTTCACCTGCGGCATGTTCGCCGAGACCACCACCGACCATGTGGCCGGCGGCATCCGTTGCTGGGGAACCGCTGGCGACATCAACTCGTACCCGTTCGACCCTTACGAAGCCTTCGAGTGGATGTCTTCGCCGACCCATCGCTGGCAGGTGTTTGCTCAGAAAGCCAACGGCGACATCTCTGGTGAGGGCTACGACAGCCTCTATTTCGCTATCCTCGACGCGGCTTCAGGGCCCTTCATGCCGGGTTCGCTCAGCACCTCGCGCTTCCGGGTGGGCGCCGTGTTTGACCCGCAGGATGGCGGATACCAGCCGGCATATGAATCGTCGGGTGCGTCACCGCCGCTGACCCCGACCGTCCCCGACGATGGCGCCGTCGTCTTTGGCGACAGCCAGAACATCGACCCGACGTCGTTCCGGGTCGGGCACTACGACGTCGCCCTCAACGGCAGTACGAGCGAGCTCGTCATCTCCGGGCCACTGACGGTGCCTGATCCGGTGGACGTACCCACGGGACCTGTGAGCCATCTGTGGCACGGCGAGTGGCACACGTGCACCAAGCACGGGGAAGGTACTCCGCTGACCTGCTGGGGGCTGAACGCATTCGGCGACCCGACCCCACCGACGCAGTAGCCCCCGTTCGCGGCAGCCGATGCTTCGCGGTACGCTCCGGGTGACCCGGGAGTCTTGACGATGGTTTCTAGAATTCTCCACACGCTGACCACCGTGGCGGTCATGAGCACCCTCGTCGCCGCTGGATGCGTCGAGGGCAAGGCCGACGAGGCGGACGCCGCTGGCGACGCCATCGACGCTGCGGTCGCAGGCGATGGCGCCACCGGCGACGTGACCGGCACCGATGCGACACCCGATGTGGTCCCAGACGCGGAACCCGATGCGGTCCCCGACGCCGTCGCCGATTCCGTGCCCGATGCCCTGCCCGACGGCCCGGGGCCGGACGCACCGGTCGACGTACCTGCTGAAGTCGTTGCGGATGCCATCCCCGACGCCGATGCCATCCCCGACGCCAATGCCATCCCCGACGCCGATGCCATCCCCGACGCCGATGCCATCCCCGACGCCGATGCCGTCCCCGACGCCGATGCCATCCCCGACGCCGATGCCGTCCCTGACACGGAAGACATTGGCCCCGACGTTGCGCCTGTCGGCTGCTTCGGCGACCCACGGTTCGTGAAGGGCGGCAGCGAGCTGGTCCCCGATGTCACTCTCGCCGGCAGCCCTGGCATGCTCCTGGGCAGCCCGTGGGTCGGTTTGACGGGTTTGACGCAGCCCTTGCTGGACGCCGCAGGCAGCGACGACTCCCCGTCGATTCGACTCGTGGCCGCCCAATCGCCGACCACCGAGACGGGCGCCACGGCCGCCTTCACGCAGGCTCCATCGGCGACCATTCGCTTCAAGGTCTTCATCTTCGACGGCTTCAGCCCAGGCAACGTCGAGGTCGGCCGTATCCACTTCAAGCACGCCGGCGGCTCGGCGGGCATCAGCATCGGCAGCGCCGGCGCAAAGTCCGACAACGGCACCAAGAGCATCGCCAGCCTGCCCGCCAATCAATGGACCGAGCTGGCCATCCACTCCGGGCCGGAAGGGATGTTCGCCTGCGCAGGCGGGCTGCCGGTCTCCCTCGGGCCTGGCCTGGGCTTGCTCAACGGCATCGAGATTTCGATGACCTACATCGGCAACCAGACCCCATTGACCGAGGCGGGCATTCGACTCGACGAGCTGACCGCTTTCACGGTGCCGCTCTAGCGCCGCCTACGTTTGGTCCCGGCGACCACGTACATGACGAAGCCTCCGGCGCCGTAGAACGTCCCCGCGTCGATGGCCTCGATCATCGCCCTGGAAGCGCCGAGGGACAGCTCGAACAGTGGATCGAACGCATCCGCATCGCCGCCCCCGGCCAGGTACATCTCGAGTACCTTGGCCCGGTCGCCCCAGCCGCTGACGCCATGGTTCTGCCACTTCCGCAGCATGTCGAGGGTCAGCTGCTCCGTGGGTGAGTCGTAGGGCGGCACAAACGGGGCGCACTGGTCATTGGTGCTGACCCGGATGGCGCCAAGACCGGCCTCCGCGAAGTAGCGGGGCAGGTGCTCTCCGACGATGCCGTCGCCATGCCCCAACGCCAGCTTTCCCCGAAGGATGTGGTGCTCGAAGGCGAAGAGCTGGTCGATGGCATCGGGGCCCAGACTCGGCGTGGCGACCCGGTTGGACAGCGCGTTGGACAGGTTGTTGGGCTCGGCCGCCAGCACGACGCCACCGGGTCGCGTCACCCGCACCATCTCGGCCACCGCCACAGGCGCATCGGCCACGTGCATGAGCACGGTCTGGCAGGTCACGAGGTCGAAACTGTCGTCGTCGAACGGAAGCGCCTCGGCGGGCGCCTGCAGGTACTGAAACCGGTGCGGACGCTGCTCGGCGCGTTTGGCGGCGGCGGCCAGGAACTCGGGTTCATGGTCCACTCCGACCATCTCCGCACCCTCGGCCAGCAGGGTGCCGATACGCTGGCCCCAGTGCCCCGCGCCGCAGCCGACGTCCAGAACCCGTCGTGCGCCGGCAAAGCCCAGTCGGTTTGCCAGCAGCTCAAGGTAGTCCTGACTCCACCACGTGTCGCGCCAATCCGACTCGAACCCGACGAGGTCGGCGTAGTCGCCCGCCGAGTAGCCTTGATTGCGTGATTGTTCTTCGCTCATGACACCCTCACTCTCCGCCCACGGCCTGACCGGCGGGTGGGAATCGAACCCACGTCCTCCAGCGCCTCTCGGCCCCGGCGAGCTTCCACTGCTCTACCACCTGCGTCAGACGACGGCTTCCGCGCGCGGCGAGCGTCCTCCTGCTCTTTCCAGTGCGCGAAGCACAGCCTCGGGGGCTGTCTTTTGATGATGACCAACCTCTGCTTGATGGGCTTGCCACAGCGCTCACAGAAGTGGGAGTCGCTCACCCGGTCAAAGGGATAGTCGATACCGTCAATTCGCTTCTTGGCGAAGGTGGCCTCCTTGTCGTTGGACGAATGCCAGCGACCCTAAGCCCCTCGCGTCCGGAGTCCACCGCTCATCGGCCTCCGGGCCACTTCCTCCTTCAAGAAGCGCCACGTCCGCTGCCTGGGTCCACAGGTGGCGTATGCGCCCATCGGCGTACGCCGCAGCTGATAGCTTGCGACAAGCGGCTCGAGCCACTCGCTCACCTGTGCTTCCCCGACTCCTGCGGCGGCGGCGAGGTCTGTGGGCATGGCTCTTCCTACGACGCTTACGATCTCCAGGAGGAGCCGCTCCCGCTCCCTGGGCCCGACGTGGCTGAGAAGCGTCAATGACCCTGGTGGCCACTCGAAGTCCGGGTCCTGGGCGTCGTCGATGATGGGTCTGGCTGTCATGCCGCATGGCTGAGCAAGGCGCGTGCCAGACGGCGAACCCTTTGAAATCTTTAAAATGGGCATCAAGACACCCGATGCTCGCCCCTCGACCGTCGAACCGAGCCGGGGTCCAGCGACCACAAACCCCGTCGCAGGTGGGGTCATGTGTCGCTCAGGCCCACGTTCCGGGGATCCGCGGCGGCTGAGAGCACCGACCGCGGCATTTGCCTGGGGTCTCTGGGCCCCGCCTTCGTCCAGTTTGACTCGGTCCATACGAGCGAACAGACTTCGCTTCATGCGATACGTTTACCCCTTCGTCGTCTTCGCTCTCCTCGTGCCCGCATCGGCTGGCTGTCCCGGCGACATCGTGGTCCCTCCAGAGCCCACAGGCTCCTGCGATACCGACTCCGACTGCGACGACGGGCTGACCTGCACCATCGACAGCTGCGGGACGGATGGCAGGTGTATCCTGGGCATCGTCTCGGGCCGCTGCTTCATCGACGGCGCCTGCTACAACGCTGGAGACATCAACGCCAGTGACTCGTGCGGGGGCTGCGTCCCAGAGCAGAACCAGGGCGAATGGGTCGACGTCTGCACTACCCCCGCCGATGTCATCACCGACGCGACCCCGGACGCGACCCCGGATGCCACTCCCGACACCCCTGGCCCAGACGGCGCACCGGACACCACACCCGATGCCACAGTGGACGTTCCCGCCGACACCGGCCAACCTGACGCCGACGCAGCTCCCGAAACCACCCCTGACGCCGCCGCCACGTGTGGATCCGATGAGACCTGCGCCGAGGCAGCTCCGTCCGGTTGGACCGGCCCCATCGCGCTGTTCTCTGGGGCACCCGCCAGCGCCCCGGCCTGCATCGGCACGTACAACACCCAGGAGTTCAACCTCAACGGCAGCTTCAACCAGGGCAAAGCCGAGTGCGGGTGTGACTGTGGCGATGTCCAGGGCGCCTCGTGCCCCGATGTTTCGCTCACGCGCTACAACAACTGCGGGCCCATCAGCCCACCTCAAGGCAGCTGGCAGCTCTCCGATGGCACGTGCACCAGCCTCGGCGGCTCTCAGCAGGCGGGAGGCTGGAGCGTGGGCAGCGGCGGCTCCATCATCGGGGGCAGCTGCTCCCCCACCGCGTCGGAGAATATCGACACCCCTGTCTTCGAATCCGTCGCCCTCGGGTGCGGGGGGGCCTCCAGCAGCGGGACCTGCGGCGACGCCGGACAGTGTATGCCCACACCAAGCTCGCCCTTCGGGGCGCAGCTGTGCGTCTACCAGGCCGGCGACACCAAATGTCCCGATGGAAGCGCCTACGTGGACAAGCAACTCGCCTATGCCAACTACACCGACACGCGTGAGTGCTCGGCCTGCACCTGCGGGCCGGCGTCAGGCTCCTGCAGCGGCACGGTGTCGATGGTGGACGGCGCGGGCTGCAGCTTCACCTCCCTGCTCCTGGGCAACATCGAGACGGTCGATTGCGCCAACCTCGGCGGAGGCGTCGACCACGCCGAGTACAACGCGACCCAGAACGGGAGCTGCGAACCCTCGGCCATCACCGTCGATGGCGAGGCCATCCCCACGGGCAGCGTCACTATCTGCTGCACCGCGGAGTAGGTCGAACTACGCAGCGCTGGGCACCATGCTCGGAGCGAAGGTCGTGCCGTTGGGCATCACCAGGGTCTTGCCCGTGGCGTCCACAACGGCCTGACGCAGGCTCGCGGGGTTCTCGAACTGCTGGAGCCGCAGCGGGAACACGCGCTCTTTGCCCTTCTTGTTGGTGTAGCTGATGATCAGGTGGGACTTGGCGTTGGTGCTCCCCGGCGACCAGGTCAGCTTGGTCACCGAGGCCAGCGGAATCCGGCTGAATCCGAAGCGCCAGATGGCGATCGCATCGTCCTCGAAGACGATCCGCAGCTTCCGCGCGACCGTGATCGGGAACATCCCAAAGCCGAAGACCGGCAGCGTGATGATGCCCGCCACCCACAGGAAACCCCGTCCGAAGCTGTTGAGCCGGTAGACCTCACGGGTCGCCTCCAGGGCCGCCGCGGCTTGCTGCTCGGTCTTGACCTCCTTGGCCTTGTTGATGCGGAGCAACAGCACACCCACGACGAGGCAGAGAAGCCCACCGGCCTGCGCAAATTTGACGATGATCACCCCGGTCTGGGGCGACATGATCGTACTGCCTGACCGGAACATGAAGTTCACCAGCAGCCACACGGCCAGAAGGGCCACGCCCGACACCATCAGAACAATCCCTGCCTTCTTCATCCTCACCCCTCCGTCGTCATAGGTGCAGCGGCACGTTCCAAGTCCCATGCCAACCCTTCCCATGTCCGGAACCACTGGGCGTGAGGCATTCAAGCAGACACCGTTGTCCACGCTGGTGGACGACTCGAGCGACCGGATGTCGACCGCCGGCGACGGTTCGTGCTAACCCTGCACAGGTGAGCAGTACCCGTCAGGTCCGGCTGGTGATGGCCTCAGCCGCCAGCGAACGCCTTCAGGAGGCGGACGCCTGGATGGCCGGGCGCGGCGCCGACCAGCCCATTCTGGTGTTGAGCGCCTCGCGCGAAGCCGCCATGTCGGTGATCCGGCGCCGCTCACAGCACCTCGACGACTGGGAAGGCGGCGCCCTCTTCGGCTGCTACGCCATGACGCTGGGCCGCCTCGTCGCCACCCTGGCGATGCCTCAGCTCGCCCTGGCCGAGCGGACACCGGCGACGCGCCTGTCGCTGATGGCCCTTTGCGCCCGGATCACTTATCGCCTGGGCCAGGAGGGCAAGCTCGGCCGATATGCTCCTCTCGCCGGCCGGCCGGGATTGCCGACGGCGCTGGCCGATACCTTCGGCGAACTACGTATGGCGGAACTCGGCCCCGAGGACCTCCCCGACGACGCGTCCGACCTCCGGCGACTCTACGCCGCCTACATCGACGCACTGGCCGCCCAGGGGCTGGCCGACCGTGCGCTGCTGTATACCACCGCCGCCGAGGCCATCGAGCAGGCCCAATCGCCGCCTGCCCCACTGGCTCTTCCGACGATGCTCGTGGATGTCCCCGTGACCAGCCCGGTGCACGCGCGCGTCATCCGAGCTCTGTCCCGCCTCGCGCCGCCCACCGACGAGCTGCTGGCGTTGGTGCCGCGGGGGGACCAGCGGACGGCCCAGCTGCTTTGTCAGGCCCTCGGGACCGAGGTCGCTACGCGCGAGACCGGAGACTCGGTGAGCTCATCGTTGCAGCGGGTTCAGCGGCAGTTGTTCGAGGCCGGAGACCTCCCCCAGGCGCCGCTGCGCAACGATGTGACCATCGTCAGCGCACCGGGCGAGAACCGCGAGTGCGTGGAGCTGGCGCGCCGGCTGCGGGCGGCGGCCCAGCGAGGGATTCCGTTCGACCGCATGGCCGTTCTGCTGCGCGAGCCAGGGGTCTATCGGGCCCACCTGGCGGAAGCCCTGAGGCGCGCGGAGATCCCGGCCTGGTTTGGGCCCGGGACGCTGATGCCGCATCCCGCCGGACGCGCCATCCTGGCGCTGCTGGCATGCAGGGCCGAGGACCTGTCGGCCCGGCGTTTCGCCGAGTACCTCTCGCTGGGCGAGTGTCCGGCCCTGACCCTCGAAGGCGAACCTCCAGCGGCACCTCCGGCAGACGAGCGCTTTGCCCTGCCGGACGAGGACGCGGAGCTGTGGTCGTCGGTGCTCGAGCGCCTGGCCGAGGCCGGCCTGGAGGACGAGGAGATTGACCTGCCGGAGGAGGAGGACGCGACCGAGCCCCCCTTCGAGCCCCCGGAAAGCGACGAAACGCCTGTCGTTGCTGGCCAGTTCAGAGCGCCCCGGCGGTGGGAGCACCTGCTGGGCGAGGCTGCCGTCATCGGTGGACGTGACCGGTGGCAGCGCCGGCTCGACGGGCTGGCCCGGGAGCTGGAGCTGCAGTTGGCGTCCGACGACGAAGACGAGCCGGTGCTGGAACACCTGCAGCGGGAGCTCACCGCGGTGCGTGCGCTGGGCAGGTTCGCGCTTCCCCTTATGGACGCCCTGTCGACGCTCCCCCAAGCGGCCACCTGGGCCGACTGGCTGGAGGCGTTGTCGCAGCTGGCGTCACGGGCACTTCGAGAGCCCGACCGGGTCCACGCGGTGCTGGCCGAGCTGGCGCCTCTCGGACCGGTCGGACCAGTCACGTTGGATGAGGTTCGCCAGGTCCTGACCGACCGCCTCACGCACCTTCTGCAACGTCCCGCCGCAGGCGTACGACGCGCCGGAAAGGTCTTCGTCGCCGACATCGAGAGCGCGCGCGGCCTGTCCTTCGACACCGTCCTCGTGCCCGGCCTGTGCGAGCGACGCTTCCCGCGGAAGCTGACCGAGGACCCCATTCTTCTAGACCGTACCCGGGCGGGCATCTCGTCGGCGCTGGCCGACGGCGCCGACCGCATCGCTTCGGAGCGCCTGCAGCTGCATCTGGCCGTGGGCGCCGCAGAAAGCAAGCTGGTCATCACCTACCCGCGCATCGATCTCGAACAAGCTCGGCCGCGGGTCCCCTCTTTCTATGGGCTGGAGATCCTGCGCGCGGCGGAGGGGCGGCTGCCCGACTTCGCGGACCTCGCACGGCGCGCCGGCGCCGACACCGCCGGACACCGGGTCGCCTGGCCAGCGCCCGCCCACGCTGAGCAGGCCATCGACGCCGCGGAGTACGACCTCTCACTGCTGGAGCAGCTCATCCGGCAGAAACCCGCAGAGGTTCGCGGCCGCGCCCGCTACCTCGTCGAGGTGAACCCGTATCTGACCCGCGCGCTGCGGTTCCGAGCCCGGCGCTGGTCGGTGAAGAAGTGGACCGAGTCCGACGGGCTGGTGAACGTGGGCCCCGAGGCTCTGGCGGTGCTGGACGGGCTGATGCCCGACGTGAAGTCCTACTCGCCGACAACCTTGCAGCAGCTTGCAGCGTGCCCGTACCGCTTCCTGCTGCACGCGTTCCACCGCCTCTCGCCCCGCGAGGAGGCCGCGTCGGTGGAGACGCTGCCGCCGCTGGAGAAAGGCTCGCTGATCCATCAGGTCCAATTCCTGCTGCTGAGCGCGCTGCGCGACCAGGGACTGCTTCCCGTGACGCCCGACCGGTTGCAGGCCGCCTGGGACCAACTGGACGTCATCATCGACGAGCGCGCGGCGCACTACCAGGACCTCCTTGCACCGGCCATCGACCGGGTCTGGGACGAAGGCATTGCCTCGATCCGAGCCGACATGCGGCAGTGGCTGAAGCGCTACGCCGAGCCCGACTCCGGCGACGCCGGCTGGGTGCCGCTGCGGTTCGAGCTGGCGTATGGGCTCAAAGCCGGCGACGAGCGCGACCCCAGCAGCCAGCTGGAGCCGGTGATGCTGGACTGTGGCATGCTGACGAAGGGCTCCATCGACCTCGTCGAGCGTCACGCCGAAACGGGGCAGCTTCGGGCGACCGACCACAAGTCCGGCCGTCCCATCAAGGAGGTGTATCTCATCACCCGCGAGGGTCGAGCGCTGCAGCCGCTGCTGTACGCGCTGGCATTGGAGAAGCTGGTCGAAGGCGTGAACGTGGAGAGCGGGCGGCTGTATTACTGCACCGACCGCGGTGGCTACCAGGTGCGGTCGGTGGCGTTGGACCAGGTGGCCCGGGACGCGGCGCAGGTCATCGCGGACACCTTGCGCAGCCACCTGCGCGAGGGCTTTTTCCCCGCTGCGCCCAAGCGCTCCAAGGACAACGACGCCTGTGCCTGGTGCGACTATCTGACAGTGTGTGGACCGCACGAGATGGAGCGAACCGCCGAGAAGAAGGGCGACCCGCGCTTCAGCCTGCTCGACCGCGTCCGGAGCATGCGATGAGCGGCGGTGAACTCCTGGCGGAACACACGCTGCCGGACGGTGAGGCGCGGCGCCGGATCCGGGAGGATCTGGACACGACGCTCATCGTCGAGGCGGCCGCCGGGACCGGCAAGACGACGATGCTGGTCGCGCGGGTCATCGCGCTGCTGACCGCAGGTAAGACAACGCTGCGCCGTATCGTAGCGGTGACGTTCACCGAGAAAGCCGCCGGCGAGATGAAGCTGCGCCTGCGGAGCGAGGTGGAGCGGGCGCGCCGCGAGGCCGGCGAGGCTGGCGACGACGTGGTTCGAGCGCGTCTGGACCACGCGCTGGCGCAGCTGGAGGAGGCTCGCATCGGGACGATCCACGCGTTGGCCAGTGATCTCCTACGGGAGCGGCCCGTCGAAGCGCAGGTGGACCCGGTGTTCCAGGTGGTCTCTGCGGCTCAGTCTGAGGCGTTCCTGCAACGGGCGTTCGACGGCTGGTACCGGCGGGTCATCGAGAAGCCGCCCGAAGGCATCCGGCGCTTCCTGTGCCGGCGGACGCCCAGCTTCAAGAAGGACGAGACGGCCCGGGATCGGCTGTTCGGCGCGGCCAAGAGCGTCGTGGACCACCGGGACTTCGACGCGCCGTGGCGGCGGGACCCGTTCGACCGGCAAGCGCAGGTGGACCACCTGGTGGAGGAGGTCCGCAAGGTCGGGTCGTTCGGGCTTCGGGGGACCTTCCGCCGGAGAGACCGGCTGTGGGAGGGCATCGAGCGGCTGCGGGCGTGGTCCGACGAGCTGGAGCGGCGCGAGGCCGTGGCGCCGCGGGACTACGACGGGCTGGAGGCGGAGCTGTGCTCCATCGCGGGGCAGCGGAAGTTCTGGGACGGGCGCAGCATGCGGCCGCCGCTTTGGGGCCAGGGCATCACACGCGAGACAGTGATGGCCGAGCGGGACCAGCTGAAGGCCGCGCTGGAGGGCTTCGCGGTGCGGTCCGAGGCGGACATCGCCGCCCTGGTACGGCGCGAGCTGGACCCATTCGTGGACGTCTACGAGGGTCTCAAGGCGCGAACCGGGATGCTGGACTTCTTCGACCTCCTGCTGGAGACGCGGAACCTGCTGGTCGGCGACGCGCGCGTGCGGGAGGAGCTGCAGGAGCGGTTCGACTACGTGCTGGTCGACGAGTTCCAGGACACCGACCCGCTGCAGGCCGAGGTACTCATACTGCTGGCGGCGAAGCCCGGGACGACGGACTGGGTGGCGGCAGAGCTTTCACCGGGCAAGCTGTTCGTGGTGGGTGACCCGAAGCAGTCCATCTATCGGTTCCGGCGAGCCGATGTGAGTCTTTACCAGCGGGTCAAAGTACGGCTCGTGGACCAGGGCGCGGCGGTGGTCTATCTGACCACGAGCTTCCGCGCGGTGGCGGGGATTCAGTCGCTGGTCAACGGGGCGTTCGCGGCGGCGATGGGCCGGGAGGACCACCGCACCCAGGCGGAGTATGTGCCGTTGCACGGCGTACGCGAGGACCCGGCGCACCAACCGTCGGTAGTGGCGCTGCCGGTCCCGTACCCATACGGGTCCCGGAACATCGCCAAGTCGGCCATCGTGAAATCCTACCCCGAGGCGGTCGGGGCGTTTGTCGACTGGATGCTCCAACACAGCGGCTGGACCGTGATGGACGGCGGCGAGCGTGTCCCGGTGCGGCCACGACACGTGTGCCTGCTGTTCCGGAGCATGTCGATGCTGCGGGACGATCGGACCCGGGCCTACACGAGGGCGCTGGAGGCGCGGCAGATCCCCCACGTGCGGGTCGGCGGGCGGGCGTTCCACCAGCTCGAGGAGGTGGCGGCGCTGCGGGCGGTGCTGACGGCCATCGAGTGGCCCGATGACGAGCTGTCGGTGTTTGCGACGCTGCGGGGCCCATTCGTAGCTCTCAGCGACGAGCAGCTGCTGCTGTTCCGGGCGGCGTTCGGGCGGATGTCGCCGATGCGGCGTTACCCGAGCGAGGAGCTCACCGACAAGACCCGCCCGGTGGCGGAGGCCCTCGCGCTGTTGGGGCAGCTGCATGCGGCGCGAAACCGACGCCCCATCGCCGAGACGCTGACACGGTTCTTGAACACCACCCGGGCGCACGCGGCGCTGGCCATGTGGAAAGCGGGTGAGCAGCGGCTGGCGAACGTGCTGCGGCTGTCGGACATGGCGCGGCAGCAGGAGCAGCAGGGGGCGACAAGCTTCCGGGCGTTCGTCGAGGGGCTGCTGGAGGCCGCGGCGCGCAAAGAAGACCCGGATACGCCGATGGTGGAGGACACGACGGAGGGCGTACGGCTGCTGACGGTCCACAAGGCCAAGGGGTTGGAGTTCCCCATCGTGGTGTTGTGCGACCCCACCAGCAACCTGCGGTTCACGACGCCGAGCCATCACGCCATGCCGGAGGAGCGGCTGTGGGTGATGAAGATGGGCGACTGCACGCCGGTCGAGCTGTGGGAGCATCGGGAGGACGCCCTGCGATTGGAAGAGGAAGAGGGCGTGCGGCTGACCTATGTGGCGGCCACCCGGGCCAGGGACGTGCTGGTCGTGCCGGTGGTCGGCGACAAGCGGCAGCCCTCCTGGCTGAGCCCGCTTCTGCCGGCGGTGTACCCCAGCGACGTGGCGAAGCGGAGGCCCGCCGATGGTGGCGCCCCCGGGTGTCCGGCGTTTGGAAGCGACTCGGTGTGCAGCCGGCCGTTCGAGAAGGAAGACCTACGGTTCGAGAGCGTGATGCCTGGCGCGCATGTGCCGGAACTGGGCGACCACTCCGTCGTCTGGTGGGACCCCAAGCTGCTGGAGCTGGGCCGCAACGTCGACCCGGCGCGGCAGCGCAATCATCTCCTGCAGCCTGACGAGAGCGGGTCCGCCGAGGGGCGCGACCGCCACGACAAATGGTGGGTGACGCGGCGCCAGGTGACCCGCGACGGGCGGCGCCCCAGCGAGGTGATCAAAAGCATCACCGAGCTGGCGCGGGGCAAGCAACGGCGTTGGGGCCGGGTGCCGGTCGACGTGGTCGAGGTGTCGGGGAGAGACGCCACGCGGCCCCAGGGAACCCGGTTCGGGAGCCTGCTGCACGCGGTGCTGGCGGATATCCCGCTGAACCTGGCGACGGAGCCGACGGCCATGATGATCGACCGGCTGGCCCTGAGCCACGGGCGACTGTTGCTGGCGTCGACCCAGGAGATTGACGCGGCGGCCGAGGCGGCCAAGCGCGCGCTCGAACACGACATCATGAAGCGGGCCGCGAGGAGCCCCGACTGCCGCCGCGAGGTGCCGATTTCCCTGGTGCTGCGTGACGGCGCGCTGGCCGAAGGCATCATCGACATGGCGTTCAAAGAGCCCGACGACGAGGCGCTGTGGACCGTGGTCGACTTCAAGTCCGACCGAACCCTCGACGCGCACGGCGAGGCCTACTTCGAGCAGGTCCGCCACTACATCGACGCCATCGAGCGGGCCACCGGAGACGCGGCCGAGGGCGTTCTGCTGCTGGTCTGACGCGCCTGTTATCCGCTGTAATTGGCCCTTTTCCAGCGGTGCCTTAGTTTCCCCTTCGGAGGGGTCGGACTCCGTGCTAACGGTACCTAATCGTCGTGATGGGGAGAGAGCGATATGCCTAAGTCCGTGATTCAGCGGAAGGAGGCCGGTGCACAGGCATCGGCGAGCAGCCACGAACACGAGACGAGCGCGCTGCGCGGCATGGACTATGCCCAGCAGATGGCCCACCTGAGCCCGATTCAGGCGCGTGGCGGCCTCCTCGACGACCCGGTGGACGCACAGGGTGTCGCCTCGCGGGGCATCGCCGGACAGGGCGGACAACTCCCCCACGCCGCGCAGATCCAGCAGAGCTTCGGGCATCACGACGTCTCAGGCATCCGAGCCCACGTCGGCGGTGATGCCGCACGGGCGGCCAACACACTGGGGGCGTCGGCCTATGCGACCCAGGGTCAGGTCGCGTTCGCCAACTCGCCAGACCTCCACACTGCGGCCCATGAGGCCGCCCATGTCTTCCAGCAGCAGGCGGGCGTTCAGCTCAAGGGCGGGCTGGGCGTCGAAGGCGACCGGCACGAGCAGCACGCCGATGCGGTCGCGGACGCGGTGGTCGCAGGGCGCTCGGCGGCGCCTCTGCTGGACCAATACACTGGCGGCAAGGGCGGCGCACCCGACGTCAGCGGTGGTGGGGTTCAGCTGAAGACCAGCCACGCCGACAAGATGAACGCGGGTCAGGCCTCGAGCATCCAGACGCTTGGCGACAAGTATCAGCGCATGCTCGAGGTGGCGCTGGCCGAGGTCGCCGCCGAACAGCTGGGGACCATGCGCGGGACGGTGAAGCGCAGCGCCAAGGGCACCATCGAGACGCGGATGAAGGCGAGCGGCTCGGACGCCCAGCAGGAAGACGCGCTCGAGTACGCCGACGACCACGCCGAGGCGGCGGCCATCCACGCCTTCGACGCGGTCAGCAAAGAGCTGGCGCAGACGACGGCAACCGGATTCAAGACCAAGGTCGAGGCCAAGGTCACGGCGGCATTCGGCGCGGCGAAGGGACCCAAGCTCCTTCAGCTGGGCAGCGCGCAGTCCAAGGCCAAGAAAGAGGTCGCCGCGCTCTATAAGGCCGAGCTCCAGAGGCTGACCGCCAAGGTGCAGCTGGAGGTCCAGAAGACCGCCGTGTACCGCACCAAGCTCGAGGACGCCGCCAACACCAAAGGCACCGAGCTGGGCAACAAGGAACTGGGCGACCGGAAGAAGGGCACCAACGAGACCGCCGTCAACGGCGCGGTCACCGCGGTGAAGCCGGCGCTGGTCAAGAAGGCCCAGGACAGCCTCGACGCGTACCTGAAGGACAAGCTGGGCGCGGACGGGGTGGGCATGACCCGCTCCAAGAAGCTCAAGGCCTTCCACAAGTCCATGATGGACAAGGCGAAGGCCCAGGCGCACGCGGACGCCAAGAACAACGTCTCCGATGTCAACGATAAGCAGCTGGTCGAGGACGCCCAGAAGCGATCGGAGAAGGGGCTCGAGGGCTCAGTGAAAGGCGCGCTGGAGGACCTCGCGAAGACAGGTCGCCAAGCGGCCATGACCGACGCACAGGTGGTCGCCAAGCTGACGACGGCCATCCGCAAGGCCGCCTGGGGTCACGTTCGAGCCCACGAGGGGGACAAGGCAGGCGCCATCAAGGCCGCCAAGGCTGCGGGTAAAACGTCTCTGGAGACGTTGCTGGCAGCAGCCACCGCCAAGGCCAAAGCGTGGCGTACCAAATACGTCGCCACGGCCAGCCCCGAGCACACCCAGGCCGAAACCCTGGTCGCCACCAAGGTCCAGACCGGCGACAAGCTGGGCAAGAAGGCCGCCGACCAGAGCAACCCGCTTGTGAGGCGCGTCGATCGCATCGCCGACGCGATGGTGCCGAGCCGCCAAAAGACCATCGAGCAGGCCACTGAGAAGTACCTGCGAGGCAAGATCGGCGTCGGCCACGTCCGGCGCTGGCGGTCGCCAGAGTTGAAGGCCTGGCGCGCCAAGATGAAGGACGAGGCACGTACGCAGGCCTACGACGACATCCAGGGCATCGTCGACAACCCCAGCACGGCGTCGGACGCCAAGCTCAAGCAGAAGCTGGGTGAGCAGGGGGACGCGACCAAGCGCTATGTCCGGCTGAACGCCAAGAAGCGCGCGTACTCGAAGGCCAAGGGCTCGGTCGATGGCGCCATGAAGGACATCGCCCACACCGGCGCGGTGAAGAGCCTGATCGACGCCAAGACCAAGGACGAGCTCCGCGGCATCGCCCGCAAGGCCGCCTTCACCGCCATCCGTGGAAAAGCCAACGCGCGAGCTGTGAGGGCCGCCACGGGCCGGGCGCTGAGCAGCAAGATGAAGGCGGTCGAAGGCAAGGCCGTCAAGCAGGCGCAGCGCTGGAAGAACGAGCTCATCGGCAAGGTCTCCAAGGCCGACCTGGTCAGCAAGACCGAGGCGCCGACCGGCGTGACCAGCGAAGCCGATGCCAAGACCAAGACGAAGGACAAGACCAAGGCCGACAAGGTCGGCGAGAAAGCCGTCACCGCATCGCTGAAGGCCGCCACCGTGGGCGAGGGCTTTGGCCTCATCGGCAAACTGTGCGACGTGACGGTACCCAACCGCGGCGACAGCTGCTCGGTGTCCGTCGAGCTTCAGATCCCCATCCCCGAGACTCCTGCCTTCCTGCTCATCAAGGTCAGCGGGTCGGCGGAGCGCGGCGTCACCAACCGCAAGCTCGACGGCGACAACATGGCCGAGGCCAGCAGCCTGGCCTTCGAGACCGAGGTCGCGTTCGGAGCAGGCGTGGACCTGTGGGGCCTGAAGGCTGACGGCAGTATCGGCTTCTTCGTACGCGCCCAGGCGATGAGCACCGACAAGACGATGAAGGCCATCAGCTACGGCGGCTATCGCAGCGCCTGCCGGCTGAACAACAACCTGGCCAACTTCTGGGCCACCGGACGCAACTCCAAGGCCGCCAAGAAGGCGCGCCAGCACGAGGGCGCCAACAACGCCGACTACGATGGCAGCCGCACGCTGGAAGCCGAGATGTGGGCGGCGATGATCGAGGAGCAGGTCTTCCTGCGAAAGAAGAAGATCACCCCCGCCATGCGCACGGTGCTCGACAAGAAGCACCGGGGCCAGCCGCTGACGCCGGCCGACAAGCGCAAGATCAAGGGCCTCATTCAGGAGAAGTTCGCGGTCGACGAAGACGCCTTCGTCGAGCTGGGTGGCTCGCTGGAGGCGCGCGCCGCCTTCAACGCGCAGGTGCTCGAAGGCGAGGTGGCGCTGCGGGGTGAGCTCGCCGACCGCTACGATGGCGACGTCATCAAGGGCGCTCTCGGCAAACGCAAGCAGCTGGCCAAGAACGGCGCGCACAACGCCAACATCGCCATCGCCAAGGCGGGCAACACCAAGGCCGACGCCCTGGCCCGGCGCAAGCTCATCAAGCCCAAGAAGCAGGGCGGCATCTCACTGGCGACGTCGCTGACCGCCAAGTTCGGCGAGCAGGCGGTGATGTTCGAGGGCGAGTTCGCCGGCGGCTCCGACGGCTGGTCGCTGAACATCGGCGCGGGGCTGAGCTTCACCAGCGGCGAGGACATCACCTCGGCCGACCGAATCTCCAGCATCGTCCGATCGTCAGCGTCCATCATCAAGAACATCAAGGGCTTTGCGAAGACCCACAAGAAGAACAACAGCAAGGGCGCCACGGTCACCGGCGGCGTGCTCGACGGACTGACCCAGGCGGGCGACGTCGCCAACGCCGGCATGGGCGACGCCATCGGCAAGGCCATGACCGGCGCCGTCGAGGTGGACGCCCTCAAGTCCGACCAGGTCAACGAGACCATGGCCAAGAGCCTCGGCGTGAAGAACGTCGACGCCAACGAGGCCAAGAAGGGCGCGCTGAACCGTCAGACCACCATCAAGCTGAACCTCGAGTTCAGCGGCGACGGCCAGGGCGGGTTCGACTTCTCTATCAGCATCAGCGACGTGAAGACCCAGGAGTTCACGGCCAAGCTCGGACCGGCGGAGCTCAACGCCAGCATCGAGAAGTCCACGCGCCTGGCCAAGCTGGCGTACGAGGACGGCAAGTTCCAGGGCGAGTTCCTGGGCATGGGTAACGGCCGCAAGCTCAAATAGGCCCTATTTCTCCGAGGTCGGTGAAGCTTTGGCGGCGTTGGTCGCATCCTCGGCCTCCAGCTGCTCCTGGAGGGCCTCCAGGCTGGCCTCGATGTTGCTCGCCGACAGCATCAGCGAGGTCAGCACTTCCTGGGCGCCGGTCTGGACTTCCGGAAGCGGGCCTTCAGCGATGAAGGGCCAGAGCTTCTCGCGCACCGCCGGCGACAGCGTCGTGTGGAGATACTCCAATGCGGTCCCCCGGAGCCGTCCATCCTCGGTATGCAGGCCGCGAAACGCGACCCGCAGCGCCTGCCGCGGATGGATGAGGGCCAACAGCGAGAAGACGTGCTGCAGACTCCGGTCGGCCCGCCGAGCCAGCGCGCCGTCGAGCTGGAACGCCGCCTTTGCGTCCTCTGGGTTGGGCTGGTCAAGGAGCCGTCGCTTGCGCCACATGCGAGTGGACACCGAGAGCTCCTTGAGCACGGTTTCGCGTATGAGTTGTGGACCGATCTGCTCGCTCACGTCCGGGTGCGTGATGGACAGATGCAGCAGCGTCTGGCCGCTTTGATAACGGACTTCAAAGCGCCGGTCGCCCATGGTCTGCCACAACGCGGGGACGACACGCTCCGGGTCCGCACCTCGCATCAGCCGCGGCAGGCGCCGCCGAATGGCGAAGGGCACGTTCTTGTCCAGCAGACGGTCCGCCATCGCCCCCGGGAACTCCTGGGCGTGTTGTCGGAGGGCATTGGCGGCGATGGGTTGGGCCTCGTCCCAGGCCAACAACCCAATAACGTCATAGACCAGATGGGGGTCCAGCGGTCCCTTGGCGATGGCGGCGGTGACACGTGGCAGGTCGCGGCTGCGGATATCGGCCAGGCGCAGGATGGTAGGGTCATCGATGCTGTCGGGGAGACGGCGACGGCTGCTGATTCGGACCGGCTCCCCTGCGAGTCGCAGGCTTCCGGTCTCCAGAGGGCGCGCCAGGTCCGGGGCCGGCTGGTCCACGATGGTTGCGGCTCGGAGCTTGGACGATGAGGGGCCTTCGTTGAGCTCCAAGGACCGATCCACCAGCGACGCCCGCAGCGCCTCGACGTAGCCCTCGTTCAAGCGCCGCGTCACCCCATACGCGATGGCGGCCATCACCAGCGCAGTCCCGATCATCACCTTCACGGTCGCGTCGCCAGGTATCAGCAGGAGCCCAGCCACGACTCCGGCGCCCGCGGCACTGCCGAGTTTGTCGAAGGCCACGTCGATCAACGTCTTGGCGGCCCGCTTGGCGTCTGCGCTGACCGGCATGTACAGCAGCTCGTAGCCGGACCGATAGACCGAGTTCTGGAGGATCGAGCGGACCGCCACCAGGGCGCCGATGGCATACAACGGCGACCAGCCAAGAGGAAGCAGGGCGATGGCGGCGAAGAGCGCGATGCTCAGCGGCATCAGGGCGATGGTGGCCGCGAGCCCCAACCGCTGCGTCGTCCAGCCCGCGCCGCGCGCCTGGTAGGCCAGTGTGATGGCGTTGACGACGGTGTAGAAGGTGGCGAAGAAACGCGCCAGCTCGTTGCGCTCGAAGGTCAGCGCGGCCTGCGTCTTGAACACATAGTCGGCGACCTCCACGGCCACCGTCATCAGTAGCACCATCAGCGCGACGTTGCGGAGGTAGGGATTGCGTCCGATGACGGCGATGCCGGACGGCAACGCCTCCTGCCCCTTGTCGCTGACCGGGTCGTCGGGAATGGCGCGCGCCAGGCGCATCAACGCCAAGGCCGAGAAGACGTGCAGGGCCGACAGAAACGGCAGCAGGTTCACGATGTCCGTGTTGGCAGCCACCCGCTCGGCCAGCAGCCCCCCGAGCAAGGCCCCGATGTTGGTGCCCAGCGTGACCCGGGTGAGGGCCGCCTTGCCCGAGTGGGGGTCGAACACCTCGTTGAGCAGCGACCAGAACCCGGAGATGAGCACCCCACCGAGCGCCGCCACGTGCAGGAACATGATGGCGGCGCCGACGCGGGGCATGAACCCCAAAAACCACCACTGAATCGCCCACAACGCGGCACTCCCGAAGTAGAGCCGCGGCAGCGCCACTGCTGGGGTGACACGGGTCATCCACCGACCCAGCAAGGCCGCCAGCAGCACTGACGAGATGGAAGAGACGATCTGCATCGGCGCCAGGGCCGTGACGTCGTATTCCGTCAGGAAGATCGCGTCGCGGGCGGCGCGGCTGGCGGTGTGCTGGCCGATCATGGCGCCGCCGCAGAGCGCCGCCAGAATCGTCCGGGACTTATCACCCGGTCCGCTCATGCAGGAGCGCGCCCGGTCTCCCGCCACCAGGCCGCCGCGTCATTCTGGCTCCAACGCGGCTGCAGCGCCGACTCCGCCTCCTCCAGCAAACGCAGCACCGCCATCGCGTTTTCGGGACGCTGCGACGCACGCTTCTGGAGACACGCGAGGACCAGGGCGTCGAGTTCAGGCGACACGGTGGGCACGACCTTGGAGGGCGCCTGCGGGCTGTCCTGAACCTGCTTGAGCAACATGTCCATCGGCGTGCGGGCCTTGAACGGCAGCTCGCCTGTCAGCATGAAGTAGGCCACACACCCCAGCGAGTAGAGGTCGGCCCGGCCGTCGATGACGTTCTCGCCCAGAGCGGCCTCCGGGCTCATGAAGCCGGGCGTTCCATGCACGATGCCGTCGGTGGTGAGCTTGTGTTTGGAGCTCGCGGGCGTCTTGACGAGCCCGAAGTCGAGCACCTTGAGGATGTCGTACTCGAGCCCCATGGAGGCCACGAAGAGGTTCTCGGGCTTGATGTCGCGGTGCACGAGACCGGCGTCGTGCGCCTCGGCCAGCGACAGGCAGGCCTGCTTGAGGAGGTAGATGGTCCGCGCGGACGACAGCGGCCCGTGGCTGTGGACCAGGCCCTTGATGTCGGTGCCGGTCAAATGCTCCATCACGTAGTACAGGGCGCCATCGTCGCTGACCCCGAAGTCGTAGAGCTCGACGGTGTGGAACGACCGCAGATTGGCGGTGACCCGGGCTTCTCGGAGGAAGCGCTGCATAGCCTTGGGACCATACGTCCGCAACGCATCGGCCCGAATGGTCTTGATGGCGACCGGGCGGGACAGCAGCTCGTGACGGCCGAGCCAGACCTCGCCCATGCCTCCCCGCGCGAGCAGCCGCTCGAGCGTGTAGCCCTTCACCTCGCGGGTAGCCCGGAACAGGCGCTCGTCGATGGGCACGAGACCATCTTCGTGCTTGCGGACGGCCCCCTCGAGGACATCGCGTAGCTCGTTCACGTTGCCCGGCCACGCGTGACCCTCGAGGTGCTGGAACCCCGCCTCGTCGACATGCAGCGGCGTCGTGATGCCCATGTCGTGGGCCAGCTCGTCGACCAACGCCTCGACCAATTGAGGCATGTCGGTGGGCCGGTCAAGCAAGCGCGGCAGCTGCAGCTCAGGCCCGTAGAGCGCCCCCGCCAGCGCGCCATCGAAGCGGCGGCTGCCGCTCTCGCTGTCGGGATCATGTGCACTGGCCACGATAATGCGTACGTCCGGCTGGGGGGTGAGGCCGCTGCGCCGTATCTCCTCCAGCCGCTCGATGACCGTCGCCAGGGCGCGCTGAACCGGCAGCGGCAGTTGGTCGACGTAGTCGAAGAACAGCGTTCCGCCGGTGGCGATGTCGACCAGTCCCAGGCCCTCGTCGTCCCGGCCGAGCCAGCGACAGGTCGTGCCCCAGAACCCGCCGTCGAAATGGTTGGTGGCGGCGGGGTCCACCGGAATGAACGCCTCGCCGGCCCGGTCCGACTGGGTGTGAATGAGGCGCGCTGCCGCCTCGCGGCCCGTCCCCTGGTCGCCACGAATGAACACCGTGCTGGCGTTGCGCGCCACCTCGGCGATCTCCTGACGCACCAGCTTCATGGCCGAGCTGTCACCGACCAGGGCCGCCGGGCTCTCGTGATGCAGGCTCTTGGAGAGCTGCTGCGCGACGTCCCGGCGGCGCGCCGCGACGGCCTCCAGGCTGGCCATCATGTCGCTGGCGTGCAGGGCCGCTGCCGCCAGCGCCGAGCAGCTCTCGATACGCTCGGTCTCGACGGCATCGAGGCCCGTGCGCGTGGCTGCGAAGAACCCAATCATGCCAACGAGCTTGCCGCCCACCCGCAGAGGCGAGCCGATGATCACCTCTGCGGGCTTCCCAGCATGAGGCGTGCCCTCGGCGAAGCTGGGCACGTCCTCGTCCGGTTCGTCCTCAGGATACTTCTTCATGGGCTCGTACTGTTGGGACAGGATGTCCCAGAACTCGGGGCCGCCCTTGACCGGCATGGTCATACCCACGTAGGCCTGCGGCATCCCGTCCACCGCAATGATCCGGAACTCGTTGGGGTTCACCGTCACCATGGAGGCGGCATCCGCCTCCGGAACCGTCTGCCGGACCGCTGCCAACAGCTTCGTGTACCGCTCGCTGGGCGGCATCGGTCGGGTGAGGTCGAGGGTAACTTGGACCAGGGGATGCACGTCAGTCTCCTCGGCCTAGCGAAGCGGGGGCGTCTGCACGCTGGGGGCGTGGGTCTGCCACCACACCTCGGCCCGCTGTCGGGTCCAGCTCGTGGTGACTGGGATGTGGCACATGCGGTCGATGATGGCAGTCATGCTTTGCGGCCGCTTGTCGGGGTCCTTCTCGAGGCACTCCAGGATGAGGTCCTCGAGCGCCTCGGGAATCTCGAGCTCGCTGATCTCCGACGGCGGATCGGGCTCGGCGCGAGCGTGTTGCAGGAGCAACTCCACAGCGCTGTTCCCTTCGAAGACCAACTCCCCGGTGACGAGCCAGTAGGCGGTGCAGCCGAAGGAGTAGATGTCGGAGCGGGCGTCGTAGTCGCGACCACCGACGGCGACCTCCGGGGCCATGAAGGCGGGGGTTCCCCGGCGCTTGTCGTCAGCGCCGTCGATCCCGGCACGCACCATGCCGAAGTCGAGCATCTTCACGTGGTCGAGGTGGTACCCATCATTGAGCAGGAAGATGTTGCTGGGCTTGATGTCACGGTGCATCAGCCCGAAGGAATGGGCCTCGGCCAGGGAGCGAGCCACGCGGACCATCATCGGCATCGCCCGCTCGGCCGGAATGGCGCCAAAGCGCTCGACGAAGGCCTGCAGGTCCATCCCGCGGAGGTACTGCATGACGTAGTACGGGGCGCCCGTGTCGCTGACCCCGAAGTCGTACAGCTCGACGGTGTGAGGGGACTTCAACTGCCCGGTCACCTGGGCTTCGGCCAGGAAACGCTCGGTGAGCTCACCCTTGGGGTCCACCATCAGGTCGCTTCGGATGAGCTTGACCGCCACTTCCCGTGACATCAGGTGGTGCGTGGCGCGCCATACCTCGCCCATGCCCCCCTGGCCGATCTTCTCCAACAGCCGATAGCGGCCCAGGGACCGACCGGACTGATGCCACTCCGGGTCGATGTCCACGATGGCGTCGTCGTCGTTGATGACCGCCCGCTCGATGACCCGCACCAGCTCGTCGATGTTGCCGGGCCATCGGTAGTGCTCGAGGGCACGCATGGCCTGCGGCGAAAGGGCCTCGAAGGGACGGTCGACACGGCGCGCCGCCTCGGCCGCGATGCTGTTGACCAGCACCGGCAGGTCGGCTGTGCGCTCACGCAGCGAAGGAACGCGAAGCGTGTTGCCGCGCAGCAGCTCGGCCAGCTCACGGTCGATGCGCCCGCTCTGAACCGCCTCCTTCATGTCGATGGTCGTCGATACGACGATCCGCGCATCGTTGGTCGGTTGCTCGCCGCGCAGAGCGGCCTTGAGCCACTCCTGCGAATCCCGCGAGATACGCTCCAGACTCTTGATGTACAGCGTCCCGTGCTGAACGAGCTGGAAAGGTTTTTGCGGCGACCGCGCCACCTGCTGTCGCAGCCAGACGCCGTCCACCGCGATGAACGGCTCGTCCGCGCGACGACTGGCAGTGTGGACCGCGCGAGCCGCGGCCTCCTTGCCCGAGCCGCGGGGGCCGGTGATGAGCAGCGGAGCGTCCTCTTTGGCCTGAGCGCTCACGGCCTCACGGAGCGATGTGACTGCGGCGCTGGTACCCGTCAGGTGGACCTTGGACTGCTGGCCGGCCTGCCGCTGGAGCTCCGCCCCGACCTGCTCCAACCGTCGCGCCTCACCCTCCAGCTCTTCCATGATCCGCGCGTTGAACACCGCCGCGGCCGCCAGAGCCCCCAGGACGACGAGGCGGTCGTCGGAGAGGTGATCAAAAGCGTCCGGCTCGGTAGAGCCAAACACGATGATCCCGGCGAGCTCTCCGCCGCTGCGCAGCGGAATGCCGACCAGCGCCTGACAGCCGGGCCGCTCGACGAGCTGCGTCCACAGCTCCATCAGCTCCCCTTCGTAGAGCCGTGCGGCCACATCCAGCGCGGCGATCTTCTGGATGAGGGGATGGCCCGTGATGGACAGCTCCTCGGGCGCGTCGAAGCCGTAGGTGAGCACCGGAATGATGGCCCCGTTGCGCCGCTGCGCGATCATCGCGGTGACTGCCGGGACCTCACACAGCAGGGCCGACATCAGTCGGTCATAGCGGTCCTCCGCGCTCAGCGAGCTGGCGAGGTCCAGGGCAATGCGGTGGCCGATATCCAAGGTCGGTGGTGACTCCTAGAACCCGCTCGACGTGCCGACGACGAAGCGGACGTTGGTAATGGCAGCGCCGTCCTCGAAGGGCTCGGTGCCCGCGGCGATCATGAGGCTGAAGGGATGGTCTTCGTCGGACGATGGACGGACGCCAAAGCCGAAAGAAGCCCTGAGCTTACCCAATTCGAAGTCCTCCAGGTGGGCACCAAAGACGTTGCCCACCGCGGCGTGAATCCACCCGTCCAGTAGGAACCAAATGGGCCAGCGGTAGTCGAGACTCAGCACGACTGTGCTGCGCCCACGCAGGCGTCCCTCCACAAAGCCACTCATCAGGTCGTCGCCGCCGAGCATCACCAGGTCGGTGAACGGCACCGGGGTGCTCCCCAGCGGGTCGGCGAAGTCGACCTGGAGAATCAGGCCCAGCGTGCGCGCCTCCCAGATGTCGACGTACCCTCCGAGCGTGGCGCCGTAGTGGCCCCAGCCCGACTTGCCCTCACGCAGGTTGGCGGAGAGCCCGCCCCGAATCTCGGCCCGGAAGCCCGACTCGTCCTGAGGCCGCCGCTTGCGCGTGTCCCAGGCCGCCACCAGATGGGACTCGAAGGCCCATACGCCCTCGGCGTCGTATCCCGGCGGGAAGCCATCCAGGCTGCCGGCGTCGATGAGGCTCGTCACGCTGGGCTGATTGCAGCAGCCACCGCGGAAGAAGTCGGAGTTGTTCAGGGACAGGTCCAGCCTCAAGAAGCTTCGCCCGCTGATGGTCCAATCGAACCCGACCGTGGCCCGAAGCTCGTCGAGGCCGTAGCGCCCGACCGGCCCGCCCTTGGCGCCGATGCCCGCAAACACCTGGTCACGGCGTCGGTTGTACTCGCCCTTGAGGTACACCTCGTACTGGTTGTCGGCGCCGAACTCGACGACGTCCTTGAGGTCCAGCTCGATCCAGTCGTCGCCCCCGAAGGCCGCACGGAAGCGAAGGTGGTTGCCCTTGGCGATGAAGTTATCCCACCAGAAATAGATGCCGGCGCTCGGCAACATCCCGACCTGGAGGCCGAAGTCCAGCAGCACCGTCGGCACAACGCCGATGTTACCGTCGCCGAACGTGAAGACGTCCGGATCCAGGAGCCCGGCGCGTTCGGCCTCGGTCACCAGGAACATGATCGGTCGGCGCAGGATGTACTCGGTGACGAAGTACACCGGCGACAGCACGACTCGCGGGATCCACAGCATGTCCTCGCCGACCGTCGTGGGCTCGGGACCACGCCCGTCGTAGTCGGGGACCGCCCGCTTCTGCGGCGTCTCGGCGAAGGCCTGACTCGTGGTGCCGAGCTGCACGCTGGCCATCATCGTGGAAACCACGAACAGAGCAGCGAGGGCGCGGCGGAGGCGGTTGGACTTGGTCGTCGTCATGCGCTCACTCCCCCGGTGCCTTGTGGTGGGAAGGGCGCTCGATGCCCGCCAGACGGAACTTCCCTGGACCAAGCTGGTACAGGTGCATGCGCAACGGTCCCGTGAAGCGCTTGGGCTCGACCTGCGGGGCCACATCCACGATGACGTAGGAGGGCGCCTGCTCCGACGCCGGCTGGTTCTCCGGCAGCGTCACGCAGACGCGCCCCTCGGGCGTGGACTGAACCCGCGGCTGCGGCGTCGGCTTCACCTCCAGGCCGGTCCATGCGGCCGAGGAGTACCGTCGTGGTTTGGCGACGCCGATGTTGACCGCCAGATCGTGGACGCAGACCTGGGCTGCCCCGCCGTCAGCGGCGGCGTTCTTCACGACGGGGTCGGCCAGCGGCGCCAACTTGTCGAACCAGCGTTTCAGAAGCTTGTCGCGCCGGTACTTGAGGATCTCGAAGAGCTCCTGGTCCAGCATCGCGTTGCGGAAGCTGGCCTCCTTGATGACCGCCTTGAGGTGGGCGTCGGACATCCGGGCGATGACGCGCGCCATCCATGCCGCGTCGCGCTCTGTCATGCGGGAGAACGCAGGGTTGGGATACTCGTTGTACCAGGCGTCCGGGATGAACGGCTCACGGCCGTAGTAGGCGAACACATCCCCCGACTTACCGTACTTTCCCTTGTCCCAGGGCCGCACGAGGAAGCCGAAGGTCAGCAGGTCCCCCAGCACGTGGCCCGGGTCCAGAAGGTAGGTCAGCCCCCATCGCCGGGACAGCTCGTCCCACTCCCAGAGGCTGCCGAAGCAGTCACCGAAGTCGATGTAGTGGTGCTGGACGTAGCCACGGCCGTTGCCCACCTCCATCCACATGTCCAGGGTGTTCTGCTCGCGGGAGTCGAAGTGATTGGTCCACGACGCCATCACCGCTGCGGCGCGAATCTCGCGCCGGTCCTCGTGGTTGACCACGTCGTTGGCGTCGTCGTCGCGGGTGCCCTCGTAGCGCCAGGGTCCCAGCGGCTTGCCCGGCAAGAACAGGCTCGCGTTGGCGCGGTAGCGTCCATCCTCGAGGCGGGTCGCCTTCGAGAAGATGAGGTCGAGGTCCTTGTCGGTGACGGGCTTGCCGTTGTTCTTGGCCTTGGGGGAGATCTCCAGGACCTTGCGGTCGAAGTAGACGACGCGATTGCATGGCGTGCTGTAGCCGGCCGCGTAGTACATGCGGCTGACCACGACGTCGGCGGCGGTGGCCCGCGGCTGCTGCTTCTTGCCGTCGAACTTCAGCATGAAGCGGCGGCCGTCCTTGAGCTTGATGGGAAAGCCCGGGTTCTCGCCGTTGGGTTTGGCTCCGGTGACGATCCACTTGCCCGCCGAGTCGTCGAGCGGCGGCTTCCCCTTACACGGCCCCTGAACGAAGTCCTCGATACTCATCGGCCACGTCCGATTGGTGTACCAGGAGGAGTCAGGTACCTCGTCGAGGCTGTTGACGTTGACCGCCTCGCGACCAGGGTCGACTGCGAAGAGGTTGGCGATGGGGCGCAACAGACTCTGGTCGAGGCCGTCGGCAATGAGACCCGAGAAATAGACTTCCGGCTTGGGACCGAAGGGCTGCTTGTCGGGGTCGACCTTTAGCGGCGCCCGGTCGGGGAACTGGCGCAGCGCCGTGCTGCATCCGGTCGCCAGGACGGCGGCGACGATGGCGACGACGAGCCGGGCGGTCAGCAGTCGTCGGCGCCGAGGGCGTCCAAATGCGATCATGCGGCGACCTCCTCGCCGTTGTTCGGCGCGGCAGCCGGGGTGTCGGAGCGCTTCTTGTGCTCCCGGGCCAGCGCCACCGCCACGACCAGCCATGCGACGCAGAGACCGACGTTGACGAGGACGAAGTCCCGGGTGCTCAGGGCCAGGGTCGCGCCCAGAGCGACGGTGCCGGCGCTGGCGACATCACCGGCACGTTTGACGAACGTGTCGATGGCGGCCTTGGCCTTGTATTTGGCGTCTGGGCTGGTGACCAGCCAGAGCGCCTGCTGGGTGGTGTTCTGAAGCGAGTAGTCGGTGGCGTTTTCGGCCGTCTTGGTGATGCGGATGACCATCAGCAGCGGCACGATGGCCAGGGTGATGGCGCCGAAGAAGGCGACCGTCGGGAGCGCCAGGATGGCGACCCGCACCCCGAGGTACTTGATGAACCGGGACACGACGAAGGCCTGCATCAGGGCTGCCGTCAGATTGACCAGGCCGAAGAAGGCGCCCTTCCACTGGGTGATGAAGGTCCGCTCGAAGTTGGCGCCGGCGTCGGGGCCTGCGGCGGCGGCCGCGGCGGCAGCTTCCTCCTCGAGGAGCCGGTCGATGAGGAACTCGCCGGTGGAGTTGACCCAGTTGAGCATGAGGATGAGAAGGGCGATCAGCAGGATGTAGCGATCGCTCATGAGCTTGAAGAAGGACGTGCGTTCTTTGGGGGCTGTGGCGGCGCCGCGGTCGTCGCCGCTGGACGATGCGTCTGCGTCATGGGTCGAGCCGACCAGGCGGCCGGCGCGCAGGATGACGACCATGCCCCCGAGCAAGACGACACCTGCGATGATGAGCAGCATCCAGGTGCTGACGGAGTCGGCGAACTCGGCGACCAGTGCTGCTCCGACGACGGCGCCGGCGGTCTGGCCGTTGGCGATGAGAGGGAACAGCCGCTCGCCCTGCTCATTGGCGTAGATGTCGTTGGCGTAGGACCAGAAGACGGCAATGACGAACGCGCCGAACATACCGGCGTAGAAGAAGAACGGGATGGCCACCGGAATCACAGCCTCGCCGCGGTCGCCGAGCATGATGAGGATGGCGAACGGCACCAGCAGGCCGGCGAAGCCCAGGAAGATTTGGCGCACCAGTCGGCTCCGGTCGGTGGAGCGGTTGTAAAGCCAGTTGTAGAGCGCCACCACGCCCACCGAGATGAGCGCGAGGCCGGCGCTGGCGTAGGCCTTAACCGCAGACCCGTTCTCGACGATGATGAGCGCGTCGCGAACGGGCTTGAGAATGTAGTACGCCGTGAGCACCAGCGAGATGCCCAGGACCATCAGCAGGGCAGGTCCACCCTCGCCTTGTCTGACCTCGGCGAAGAGGTTCAGAAACCGGTCTAGTGGCCGTTTGGGCTGGGTCATCGACACTCACAGAGCATGGAGGGCCAATCCTCGTGGACGGGTGAGTTCTTCAGTCTCGGAGCCTACCATCGGAACGATCATGGCGGGCTCAAGAGAAAGGGTTGCAAGACTGATACCCCGTCGGCCTGGAAGGGTCACCCTCTGCCGCACGGTAAAGATGTTCAATCGTCGCTACTTCGTGCATCGTCGGCGCATGAATCCCCCGTGCTTCGAGGTTTGCAACAGCGGCCGCATCCCACGGCTCACGCCGCGGAGCTAGCCAGCAACGGTGGTCAGAGGAACGACGACAGGTGCCTCCGATGAGGAGGCGCGTGAGTTTCTGCAGCGCCGGCTGCGGAAGTTCGGGCTCATCGCCGGCAACTTCTTCCTGGTCGCCTGGCTGATCCGCCTCGTTGGTGGATTGGCCGAAGGGTATGGAGTCCGCCTGATCAGCGTGTCCATGGGGGGGCACCTGGCCGCATCACTGGCGCTGCTGGCGGCCTGGGTGGTGGCACGCGGAAAACCGCGAAGCATGGGCACGCTGCGCTTCGTGGAGGCGGCCACGATCCTCGAGGCCTCGCTGGCCATGGTGATCATGGCGCTCGACATCCCGATCATCGGCCATCCGCACAAGATCGTGCTGGTGGCGGTATCGTTCGGCCTCTTCGTTCGGGTCATCTACATCCCGAGTTCCCCCAAGCGGACCTTCTGGCTCATGTCCGCAGTTTCGGTGATGGCCGTGGTCGGCACCTACGTCACCGTCATGCTGAACGCCACCCCGGAGGTGATGGCCGCCCTGGCCGTCATGGTCGAGGCCTCCGACATCGGTCCAATCGCAGTGACCGCGTCGGAGATGGCCGTGGGGTGGGCCTTCGAGGTCGCCCTGTACTGGGGCTTCGCCGTAGGGCTGTGCACCGCGGGCTCGCAGGTCATCTATGGGCTGCGCCGTGAGGTCCGCCACAGCAAGCGGTTGGGTCAGTACACGCTGGAGTCCCTGCTTGGCGAGGGAGGCATGGGCGCCGTCTACCGAGCGAGTCACGCCATGCTGCGCCGGCCCACGGCGATCAAGCTGTTGCTGCCGGACAAAGCGGGTGAGGACGCCCTCGTTCGCTTCGAGCGCGAGGTCCAGCTCACGGCGCGGCTGACGCACGCCAACACCATCACCGTCTTCGATTACGGAAGGACCCCCGACGGGCTCTTCTACTACGCCATGGAGCTGCTCGATGGGGCCACCGTGGCCGACGTCGTGGAGCTCACCGGGCCCCAGCCCCCCGAGCGCGTGCGGCACATCCTCTCGGCCTGCGCCGGAGCGCTCGCCGAAGCGCACGACATCGGCCTCATCCATCGGGATGTCAAGCCGGGCAACATCATGCTCTGCACCCAGGGCGGAGAAGCCGACGTGCCCAAGGTCCTCGACTTCGGCCTGGTCAAGCAGCTGGGGGCCAACGTATCCAACTCGCTGTCGGCCAGCACCACCATCGTCGGCACGCCGCTATACCTGTCCCCCGAAGCGGTCACCTCCGCCAACCTCCTGGACCACCGCGCGGACATCTACGCGCTCGGCGCCGTCGGCTACTACCTTCTCACGGGCCGGCACGTCTTCGAAGGCGGCAACATCATCGAGGTGTGCATGAAGCACGTCGGCGAAGCGCCCATCCCGCCTTCGGACCGTCTGGGCGAACCCGTGCACCCCGCTCTCGAGGCGCTCGTGCTTCGATGCCTGGCCAAGCTCCCCGGGGAGCGGCCCCAGAACGCGCGAGAACTCCGGGAGGCGCTTCTGGAGATCTCCGACCTGCCGCGCTGGAACGGCGCGTGGTGGTGGGACGAACACGGCGCCACCATCGCCGACGTCCACACCGAGCGTCAGGCGAGCTCGCTCAACGAGACCATCGACATCGATATGTTGGCCCGCCGCCAGCCCGCGCCCGGCAAAACCTAGGGCGAGCCGCTTATGGGCGCCCGTGCCCGTGCCCAAAACGTTGCGTTGGGAAGAACGCTTCAGGGACCTGGACCCCGGCTACACACCTTTGTGGGGCACCGAATCGCAATGGTCGACCTGCATACGAAGTCCGTGTCTACATCGCCTTGAGCACAAAGACCGCAAAGGGCACGGGCACGGGGTGAGCTTCTCGATTTTCAGCAGCCTGTTAACATTGCGGCGTTGAGCTCAGACGCACCCGACATCGACTCGACGGTCAACGCCGCCACCCTGTGTGCGACCGTCATGATCGCCCAGCACATCGGCGGAAAGGCCACCCGCGACGCGGTGTTCCTGTCCTCGTTCGACGTGACGTCGCTGCCAGCGATGATCATCGGTGCCGCGGTCCTGTCCATCGCGGTGGCCCTGGGTGCTACACGCCTGTTCCGACGCTTCGGACCCGGCCGCGTGGCCCCGCTTGGATTCCTGTTCAGCGCCATACTCTGGCTGCTCTGGTGGGGCGTCTTCCAGGTCCACGCCGGGGTGGCCGCCGTGCTCGTGTTCCTGCACATGGCTGCCGTGGCGGCGACCCTCATCAGCGGCTTCTGGTCCATGGCCAGCGAGCGGTTCGACCCCCACACCGCCAAGAAGAAGATGGCGCGCATCGCGCTGGGCGCCAACGTCGGCGGACTCCTCGGCGGGCTCACCGCGGAGCGTGTGGCCGCCACCCTGGGCGTCGACATGATGCTGCCCATCATGGCCGGCATGCACCTGTTCTGCGCCTGGCGCGTCCGAGCGTTGCGCCTCCCGGAGGATGAACGCCCGCAGCCCGCGCAGGCACAGCCGGACGACGATGCGTCCGAGGCGGGTCACTCGTCGGGACTCCAGGTCCTGGCGCGGATGCCCTATCTGCGCAACCTCGCCATCCTGCTGTTCGTGGGCACCGTAGCCACAGGGCTCATCGACTACGTGTTCAAGGCCCAGGCGGCCGCGGCATATCCCGACGGCAACGACCTGGGCCGCTTCTTCGCCATCTTCTATACCGCGCTGAGCGCCGCTACGCTGGCGGTCCAGGCGGTCGTCACCGGGCCGGTGCTGGAGAAGTTCGGGCTGGCCCGCACCATCGCCGCGGCGCCGGTCAGTGTCGTGGCGCTGGGCATCGGCTTCGTCGTCCTGCCGGGCTTGGTCCTGGCCGCGGCGATGTCCGGACTGGACCGCATCCTGCGGAACTCGTTGTTCCGCAGCGCCTACGAGGTGCTTTTTACGCCGGTGCCTCGTGACGCCAAACGCGCCACCAAGACCATCATCGACGTCGGCTTCGAGCGCATGGGGGACGCCATCGGTGGGGGCCTCGTGGCCGTCATCCTGCTCGCCGGCCCGGTCGTTGCCGGCTACCTTCTGGTCGGCGTCGCGGTCGCCCTGGCCATCGTGGCGACAGCGATGTCCTTCGGGCTGCATCGCGGCTACGTCAAGACGCTGGAGGAGAGCTTACTGACCCAGGCCAAGGACCTGGACCTCGAGGACATCCGCGACAGCACGACGCGATCCACCATGCTTCAGACCTTTGGCACCCTGGACGTCCGGGAGCTCCTCGCCAACGGCTATGCGCGGACCCTGCCTGCCACCAAGATCGCCCCCAGCGCGCTCGCGTCAGAAAACGCGTTCTCCCCTGCCCCGCCGCCTATGGTCGTCGCCTCAGCTCCCGCGCCGAGCACCGCGTCTGAGGATCCGGAGCTGGCGCGCCTGGCCGGTTTGCGCTCCGGAGACCCGGCGCGGGTCCAGGTGGCCATCGACGGCAAGATGCCGCCGGCGCTGGTGCCTGACGCCATCCGATTGCTGGCGGATGAGGATCTCCACGTCCCGATTTCCAAGGCCCTGCGCACCATCGCCCCGAACATCACGGGCCAGCTGACCGACGTGCTGCTGGATTCCGAGCAGGACTTTGCGGTGCGGCGACGCATCCCACGGGTGCTGGCGTTCGGGGCTCCCGAACGGGCCTGGTCGGCGTTGCGCGCGGGGCTGGCCGACCGCCGCTTCGAGGTCCGGTTCCAGTGTGGGCGCGCGCTGTTGCAGATGCGCCGCCGGGATTCTGGGCTGGCCCAGGAGGGCGCCCCCCTCGAGGCGGTCATCCTCAAAGAGCTGAAGGTGTCGCGCCGGGTCTGGGACGGTCAGCGCCTGTTGGACAACTTTGGCGACGAATCGCCGCTGCTGGAGGGGGTGCTCGCCGAGCGCTCCAACCGGAGCCTGGAGCACATCTTCACGCTGCTGTCGCTGGTGCTCCCGCCCAAGCCGGTGAAGGTCGCCTTCCGCGGCCTGCAAACCGATGATGCGCTGCTGCGGGGAACCGCGCTGGAGTATCTGGAGACGACCCTGCCCGAGCCGATCCGGGTCGCGCTCTGGCCCTTCGTGACCGAAGAGAGCGCACCCCGTAAGAGCCCTGCCGCAAACCCGGCGCAGGTGTCGGCCGGATCGCTGGAGAAGCTGCTTCAGTCGCAGCGCTCCATCGAGATGAACCTCGAGGAGCTGCGACGGCGCCTGCAGGCGGCAGACCGGGCCTGACGGACGCCCTAGGGGTTCATGCAGGCGTTGTAGACCGGGTCGCAGAACCCGGTGGTGGTGCAGTCCGCGTCGTCGCTGCAGGCACTCCAGACCCAACGGATAGCGTCGTTGGCCACATCGGCGATGATGAGGTGGCCGTCCGGGTGGGCCAGGAGGAAGTCCGGGTCGTCGAACTGCGTGTTGAGCGCCGGCACATAGTCCACGCCCACACCCGACGTACCGTCCCCAGCGAAAGTCTGCACCAGGCCGCCGCTGTCGATGTAGCGGATGGTGTCGGAGGCTCCGCCCTCGGTGAAGTAGAACGTTCCGTCTACGCCGAGCGCGATGTCGTGGATGGGGGAAACGATGGTGTTGAGCGCGGGTGAACCGTTGCCCACGACGCCGGTGTTGTTGGCCCCGAGGAAGGCCTCCGGAGTCCCGGTGCCGGCGGGGATACGGATGACGCCGTAGCGTGCGTTGGTGCCCAGGAGCCAGTCGTTACCGCACCAGAAGGCGGTCATGTAGAGATCCCCCGTAGCGGGGTCGACGATGATGTTGCAGTGGTCAGCGTCACAGGATTGTGTGGAGCTCGCGAAGCGTATGGGCGTGCCCGTGCACGACGCAGGGTCATCGCCCTTGAAGATGGACGTAATGATACCGCCTTCGATCTTCCACAGCCGCGTGCGGCCCACCTCCGCGATGTAGAGGACCTGGCCATCGGGAGACAGCGAAACAGCATTGATGTTGCTGAACGTCGCATCCAGAGCGGACCCACCGTCACCGTATGGGTTCACGCTCTGGGTGCCGCCGCCGGCGAAGGTCGTGATGAGCCCGCTGTTCAAGTCCATCAGCCGGACCCTGTTCCGGGCGCCGATGTAGAGGAGCCCATTCGCCTCGTCCAGGGCCACATCCTGTGGGCTGAAAATCCCGGCTGACGAGGCGGGCCCACCGTCGCCAGAGAAGCTCCCGCTTCCGTTGCCAGCGACCGATTCGAAGCTGCCATCCGGACGAATGACCATGACGCGTCGGAGCAACTCGTCGACGAAGTAGAGGGTACCGTCGCTAGCCACATCCATGCCCCGGAGTACCTGGGCCCGGCCAACGATTGCTGGAGTCTGCGTGTAGGCGCTGGCCCCCGCCTTGTCGACGTTGAACATGGTAAAGACGTGGCCGTCCTCAGGCGGCTCTGGCGTCACCGTGAAGGTCGCAGGCGACCCTGGCACGTGGTCGCCGTAGATGTCCCTGAGGGACGCTGTAAAGGTCTGCGGCTCCAACTCGATGCCCACCCGACCGATGAGCGTCGAGTAGCCAAGCGGCAGCGCCGTCGGCAGCGTCGTGGACTGGGGGGTGGTGCCGGGCTGGTTGCTTTCCCATTCGATGACCTGACCGATGTAGTTGCCACCTGATCCGTCGGAAAGCTCGACGCTGAGCGGGTCGTACAGCATGCCCAAAGTGGTCGTGGTGTTGTCGCCACCGACCTTGGTCAGGGTCATGTTCTGCGACGGGCTAGTGTTGAAGCCCCGTAGTCCCCGCACCATACGTGTGGAGGCATCGAGGACGAAGATATCGCCGTCAGGGCCTACTGCGAGGTCCCGTGGGTTGCCGAAGAGCGCATCGGCGGCCGCGCCGTGGTCGCCCGAGCTTCCTGAGCTGCCAAGGGTTCCTGCCACCAGCGTGATGACCGAGGTCACACGGTCGATGCGCTTGATCGCATTGCCGTCCACCACCAGAAGATTCTCAGCCGAGTCCACCTGCACCTCGTAGGGAGTCGCCGAGAACCTGTGGGCCAGGGCCGGGATGTCCAGCGCCACTGAGCCGAGCTGGCTTCCCGCGACCCGGCTGCGGGTGCCATCGGGCGCGATGCGAATGACGCCCCAGGTGTTGGTCGGCACCCCCTGACCACACAACGGCCCGGTGACGAAAGCGTCGCCAGACGTGCTCCAACTCATGGCGCAGGCTTGCTGGAAGCTGCCAAAGCCGCAGTCGATGATGGTGGGCTCGCCCCCACATCCTTCGACCAGTGCGCCGACGTAGTGGTCGATCAGGCCCGTCACGGGGTCAATGACGCGAATGCGCCCGTTGTCCATCAGGTAGAGCTTCCCGTCCGGTCCGAGGTGGAGCCGACCAGGGTAGCCGAGACCAGCGCTGGTGATGGGCCCGCCGTCCCCCGCATTGCCGCTGCTGGAGCCTCCGCCCGCGTAGTGCTGGATGATGCCGGTGTCCAAATCGACCAATCGAATCCGGTTGTGGTTGCGATCGACGACGTAGAGGAGGTTGTTGGCCTCATCGAGTGCCAGCCCTTGTGGGCTCGCGATGCGTGCATTCAGAGCCGGTCCGCCGTCACCGGTATTGCCGCTACCAATGCCGCCGATGACCCGCGTCACTTCGCCATCGGGAGAAAGCGCGAACACACCGTAAGAGATGCTGTCGCCGGACATGTAGATGGTCCCGTCGCTGGCCACAGCCACACCTCCCAGCCCGAATCCATAGGTCCAGGCGTGCGAGCCGGCCCCAAGCACATAATTGCCAGTGGTGGTGCCCACGGTGTTGACGAGCGGGTAGACCTCACCGACCGCGACATCCTGCGCGTTGAGCGTGGCGCTTGCCGGGTTGGACAGGGGTCCTGCGGCCAGGTCGAAGGTGTAGGCGCCGGGCTGACGGCCCGACCAGATGAGGATGTCGGCCACACCGGCCACGTCAGTAATTCCGGGGTTTGCCCAGGCGCCCGGGCTCGGCGTCACGACGATCTGCAGCCCCTCCTGGGGCACGTTGTTGATGTCGAAGACCCGCACCCGCAACGTATTCGGGGCCTCCTGGTTGAGCGACACGGTCTGGTTGTCGCCGCTGATGATCTCGATGGTCAGGGGGTTCTCGCAGCTACCGGCGACGCACTCGTCGTCGCACACTTCGACCCCGCAACCGCCGCAGTTGTTCTTGTCGGTGAGCGGGTCGATACAGTCGCCGTTGCATGCCTCGAAGCCACTGTCGCAAAGCAAACCGCAGCTGCCCGCCGAGCATGTGGCAAAGCCGTTGCCGCTGGTCGGCTCCGGACAAGGCGTGCAGCTGGTTCCGCAGCTCGCCGGCGAGGCATCTGCCAGGCACTCCAACCCGCAGGCGTGGAAGTTGGCGTCGCAGGCAATGTCGCAAGTGCCGCCCGCGTTGCAGACGCCAGTGCCGTTGGCCACCACGTCACAGCCGCCGCAGTCCAGCGCGTTGCCGCAGCCGTCGGTCCAGGAGCCGCACTCATAGCCCTGGTCCGCACAGGTCTGGGGATTGCAGTCGCAGGTGTTGGTCAGGAGGTTGCAGATGTTGCCCGAGCTGCAGCCACCGCAGTCGAGCGGGTCGCCGCAGCCATTGTCGACGGTGCCGCACTCGGCGCCCAGCTCGACGCAGCTGGCCGGCAAGCACTGGCAGGTGCTGGTGACTGGCGAACAGAAGCTGCTGCTGCACTCGGCGTTGCTGCTGCATGGGGCGCCGTCGGGCAGCGCGCCCGGGGAGGCCTGGGCCTTCACCAGCACGAACCCTGCGGAGGACAGGTCGTACCCGTCGTCGACGATGAGCCGCGCCACGTAATCGCCGTTGACGTCCGGCGTGATGGAGGCCACAGCCTGGTCGGCATTGACGATGGCGGCCGCCGACCCTGCCGGTGCGCTGGTCAGCGTCCAGGCGTAGGCGGTGATGGTCCCGTCCGTATCGCTGGAACCGGAGCCATCGAGCGTCGCCGTCGCGCCGACCGTCACGTTGACCGGGGTCACCGTCACCGCTACCGGGGGCTGGTTGGTGGTGCAGGTGCTCGTCGATACGGGGCAAAACCCGCTCACGCAGTCGCTGTCGGCGGTGCATGGCGAGCCGTCGGGTAGCCCACCGCCGAGGGCGAGGTAGGTCACGAACGAGGGCGCCGACACGTCGTAGCCGTCGAACACCACCAGCGAGAGCCGGTAGAGTCCCTCGACGTCGGGGGTGAAGCTGGTGGTCGCCGAGGTCGGCGCGTCGACGGTCGCGCTGCTTCCTGCAGGCCACTCCTCGAGGGTCCAGGCGTAGGTCAGCGGCTGATTCTCGGCGTCGGTGCCGTTGCCCACCAGGGTCACCGGGAGGGTCACGTAGGCCGTGGCCGAGGTGCCGGCGTCGGCCACCGGCGGCGTGTTCACCGCGCAGCTACCGGATGCGTTGCAGAAGCCGGTGGTGCAGTCTTCGTCGGCACCGCACGGGTCACCCACCTTCCCGAGGCCGCCGGAGGTGGCCGCGACCACCGCGACGGTGTCGGGCACGCTGCTCTGGCCGCCATCGTTGACCACCAGCTGCAGGGTGTAGATGCCCTCGACGTCGAGGGTGAAGGTGGGGGCGACCGCCGCCGCATCGCTGAGGGTGGCCGTGCTGGTGGCGGGCTTCTCGATGAAGGCCCAGCTGTAGGTCAGCGCCTGGCCCTCGGGGTCGCTCGAGCCGCTGCCGTCCAGCGCCGCGGTGTCGCCAGGCTCCAGCAGCTGCGAGGTCCCTGCCTCGGCCACCGGCGGGTCGTCCACCTCGCACAGGTTCGAGGTGTTGCAGTAGCCGCTGTTGCAGTCGACGCCATCGGTGCAGCTGTCGCCATCGGGCAGCCCCGGGTTCTCCGGCGCGGTCGCTACGACGGCGACCGTAGAAGGCACGCTGAACAACGCGCCGTCGTCGACCACCAACTGCACCGAGTAGATGCCGGCCACATCCGGGGTCAGTGTGGGCGAGGCCGCGGTCGCGTCACTCAAGGCTGCGGTACTCCCGGCCGGAGCTTCGAGGAGGGTCCAGGAGTAGCCCAGCGCGTACCCTTCCGGGTCGTTGGAGGCGCTGCTGTCCAGCATCGCCACCTGCCCGACCTCCAGGCTCTGGGACGCCCCAGCGTCAGCGACCGGCGGGTCGTTCACCTCGCACAGGTTGCTGTTGCAGAAGTCACTGTTGCACTCATTGTCGCCGGTGCAGTCCTCCCCGACGTCCTTGCCCGTCCCCTCGGGCGCGACGGCCACCACCGCGACCGAGTCCGGCGTGCTGTCCAGGTCACCATCGTTGACCACCAGCTGCACCGCGTAGATGCCGGCGAGGTCAGGGGTGAAGGTCGGCTGTGTGGCCGACGGGTCGCTCAACGCAACTGTGCTCCCGTCCGGAGTCTCGACGAATGCCCAGGCATACGTGATGGCGAACCCCTCGGGATCGCTCGACCCACTGCCATCCAGCGTCGCGGTCTGACCCAGCAGCAGCTCCTGCGAGGTGCCGGCGTCGGCGATGGGGGCGTCGTTGACCTCGCAGACCGAGGCGTTGCAGAAGGTGCTTTCGCACTCCAGGTCGGCGCCGCAGGTCTCGCCGTCTTGCAGCAGGACGACGGGCTCGGGCTGGGCGACGATGACGAAGTCGGCGGGCAGTGAGTCCAGCTGGCCGTCATTGACCACCAGTCGCACCAGGTAGATGCCCTCGATGTCAGGCGTGAACTCCGGGCTGACGGCGGCGGGGTCGCTGATGGTCGCCGCCGATCCCTCGGGGGCGTCGTTGACGGCCCACGTGTAGGTCAGCGGCAGCTGCTCGGGGTCGTAGCTGTTGGAGCCGTCCAGGGTGACGGTGGTGCCCACCTGAACCAGCTGCCCCGCGCCGCCCTCGGCGACGGGCGCCTCGTTGGTCTTGCAGGCGCCCTCAAAGCAGAACTGGCTGATGCATTCGGCGTCGGCGGTGCAGGGCTCGTCGTCGGGGCGCAGCTGGCCGGCGTCGTCGCTGGAGAGGATGCCTATGGTCGCGGGGATGGAGCCGATGAAGCCATCGTTGACGGTCAGCCGCACCACGAAGAGCCCGGGCACGTCGGCAACAAAGCGGGGGCCCACCGCGGCGTCGTTGTCGAGCAGCGTGACCGAGCCCTCGGGAAGCTGGAGGAGCTCCCAGTGGAAGCTCAGTGCCTCACCGTCAGGGTCGTTAGAGCCGGAGCCGTCCAGGACGACCTCCTCGCCTACGGGCACCATGCGCGAGACACCCGCGTTGGCGACGGGGATGTTGTTGAACGCGCAGGTGTTGTCCTCACACTTGCCGCTCTTGCACTGGGGACCTTCATCGCAGGCGGAGCCGTCGGGCAGCGTGTAGTCGTAGTTGCCCTCCTGGTTGAGCACGAAGACAGAAGCGGTGGACTTCGCTTCGGCGCCGTCGGCGTCGGTGACGGTCAGCTCCACCTCGTAGACGCCAGTGGCGTCGGGGGTGAGCGTAGGCGTCGCGGTCTCCTGCCCCAGAAACGTCGGATCGGAGTCCGCCGGCCGCGTGATGAGATCCCAACGGAAGGTCAGCGTCTCGCCATCGCCAGCATCAGGATCGGCAGATTCCGAGCCGCTGAGCGTGACCGGCACACCCACCAGGGTGACCCGACTGCCACCTGCGTCCGCAACCGGGGGCTGGTTCTCTGCGATGCAGACGCCGCCGCTACACAGCAGCGATTCGCACTCGATGTTCGCCGAGCAGGGCCCACCGACCTCGACGCCCTGGACGATGAGCGGGTTCTCGATGTCTTCGGGGCACGCCGTCAGCACGAACGCACCAAGCACGGAAACGATGGCCAGTCGAATCATGAAGTCTCCCTCTTGCCTGAGGGAGCACCTTACCCGATTTGAATACCGTTCGCGCGGCGTGGCGGACAGGCGACGTATCGAGTCGCACCCAGCGTGAATATCCCCGCCCCTCAACCGTCGGAAGCCGGAAGCATTTGGAGGTTTGTCATGTGGTTGAATGCGCGCGTTGGCGCGGTTGTGGGAGTGTGTCTGGCAGCAGGGCTCGGAAGCGGATGTCCCGAACCTACGATCATTTACGTCGTCGCCGATGGCGTCGGCGCGGAGGATGGTGCCGGGAGTGATGCCGGGGTCGACGCTGGGGTGGTCGTTGGCCCCCCTGAGGATGGCGTTGGTTTCGATGGCATCACCCTCCCGGAGGACGGAGCGCCGCCACGGGTCCAGCCGGCATTGCACACGCCGTCACCCACCGATGGCGCGGTCGTCGAATTGACCGGAACGACCGTCGGATTCTCGTTCGAGATGGACGGCACGTTCATGGCGTTCGACATCTACGCCAGCGACACCGATCCCCCGGCCATGCTCGTGGCGAACCACACCGAGTCGGCGTTCAGCATCAACAACGTCCCGCCCGACGTGACCATCTATTGGCGCGTGGTGGGCAAGCAGGCCAATGGCCCATCGATCGAGGGCCCTACCTGGTCGTTCAGCACCGTCGCCCAGGCGGGCGGCAAGCCAACTCTGCCCTGCACCGACCAGCCCTCAGTGTCCGTGGCCGGCGTCACTTATCCGACGGTGCAGGTGGATGACATCTGCTGGATGGGGCAGGACATTCGGACCGGGAAGCTGATGGCGGGGCCAAAACTGCACGACGATGGCGTCATCGAGCGGATGTGCCCCACCGGCGACCCGTCGTGCCCCACGAATGGGGGTCTCTACACCTGGTACGAGGCGACTCAGAGCTATCCGCCAGAGCCACTGACGCTCTCCACCGCGCTCTGCCCGACGGGCTGGCGTTTGCCCGTCTATGACGACTTCGTGGCGCTGGTGAGCGCCCACGACGAGCTCGGCGACTTGTTCTGGGGCAGCGGCATTCGGCTGCGGACCGATGGTTGGCTGCAGCCCTCGTTCGACACGCTTTCGTCGTGCACCCATCCAGACACGGGGCAGAGCCACCTGTGTGACCACGTCAACGCCATCGAAGACAGCGACGCCGCGTATTGGATGGGCGAGTTGGGGGGCGATGGCTCCAAGATCCGGGCGATTCGACTGGAGCACCAGGGGGGCGGCGACTACACCATCGGAACGCAGAACTGGGGACCGAGCTTCGGCGCCTCGGTGCGCTGCGTCCGAGACATGTAGCCCGCGCGGGCTGGAGGCGACCGGCGGCGCTACATCAGAGCGGCCCCGGCGGCGGTGCCCAGCAGCGTGAAGACGATGGCGTAGCAGGGGATGGTCACCAGAGCCACGCGCTTGGGGTTGATGTTGGAAAGGCTTCGTCCCAGCAAGAACGGGTAGACGGCCCGCAGCACCACATAGACCGCCCCCAGGCCGGTGGCGAAGCTGGCCGAGTAGAAGGCGGCGCACATCCACAGGCCCAACAGGAACGGCCCCATCTGCTCGAGGGTGTTCATGACGGCCCGGTCGGCGGCCAGCATCTCACCGTCCCGCCCGAAGTACCGATCGAAGACCTGACCTTCCCGCGCCAGGGCGGCCTTTCGCCGGTACTTGGTGCCGCGCTGGTGGCCCAGCAGCAGGACGTACCAGAGGAGCATGTAGGCGACCGAGACGGCGACGGGTCCAGCAAACGGGGTGGAGCTGCTCATGGCCACCATAGTGCCGTCGACGCGTGGCGCCATGAACGACATCTTCGTTATACCTGCGATACGAAGATGTTCATACTGCCGCCATGGAACGACACGCCGACCTCAATGACCTCGCCATCCTGTGCGCCGTCGTGGACCACGGGAGCTTCCGCGCCGCTGCCGCCTTCATGGGAACCAGCCAGCCCACGGTCAGCCGGGCCATCGGTCGCCTGGAGGAGCGGCTGGGCCGGGCTCTGATGCGCCGCAACTCGCGAAGCTCGGCCCCGACCGACCTTGGAACACGCTACGCTGAGCACGCACGGGGTCTTCTCTCAGGCCTCGCTGCAGCGGAGGCAGACCTGCTCGCAGACGAGGGCGTGTCAGGGCCGGTCTCGGTCAGCGCCCCACCCGCCTTTGGTCGCCGCGTTCTGGTCCCCCTTCTCGCGTCGTTCTGCACACAGCATCCGGATGTCCGGCTCGACCTTTCCCTGGAGACCCGGCGGGTGGACCTGGTCCAGGAGCGGGTCGACATCGCTGTACGCTTTGGGCCTCTTGCCCCCTCTTGGCGCCGTCAGCGGCTGCTGACGCGCGGCCGCTATCACCTGTGGGCGGCGCCCGAACGGGCCGCCGCACTGGACGAGCTGCCCGTCGCTGCCATCGTCGCGCAATCCCCCTGCCTCGTGCTGCACTCGACCCACCTGCGCGACCGTTGGCCCTTCCTGGGCCCCGACGGTCCGGCTTGGCTCGAAGTGAAGCCGGCCATGACCACCGACGATGTGGAGTCACTCATTCGTTTCACGGCGGCTGGCGTGGGCGTCACCCTGATGCCCGACTTCCTCGTGCGCGACGAGGTCGAACGGGGCGAGCTCGTTCGGCTGACGGCGCCGGACGAGGGCGTGCCGGCGGAGGTGTTCGCGCTGACCGGCGAGCAAGCGCGTACCCGGCGCGTCGAAGCGCTGCTGGCCCACCTGGTCGGTCATCCCGAGTCCTGGAAGAACCCCATCGCGCACCCGGCTGCCATTCCGCAATAGCACCCGGACTAGACACGGCCTCCAGGACGTTGGGGGAGATGCATCCGTCGCCACCTCCCACCGTCGGGGTTGTCGTTGTACCGCATCTTCCCGCTTCTTTGCCTCCTGACGCTGGGGTGCTCGTCCGACCGCGCGACGACCAAGGCCGAGACGCCGACGGTTGCCGCTGAGGCCCAGGCGCCCCCGGAACGGGAGGCACCAAAGGCTGGCCCCGCCCCCGAGGCGCCCCAGCGCACCGGTGACCCGAAAGCCGGATATCAGGCCATCCTGGACGCCGCCTACGTCAACTGCGGCGTGCCGAGTCGGCTCTACGGCGGCGCCGCGATCCTGGGGCTCGAGCTGGGAGGAGCGCCGGCCCCGGGACGGGCCGACTCGCTCCCGTTCTACCTGTCACGCCTGAAGACCCGGTCGGGCCAGGAGGTAGTCGGCCCCAACTGCCTGTCCTGTCACGCCGGCTTCATCAACGGCAAGCTCGTGATTGGCCTCGGGGACACGCAGCAGGACTACAGCGACACCAGCTACATGGTCAGCGAACTGAGTCCGGCGACGCTCGAGGCCGTCTCTGCGTTGGCCTTCTTGTCCAAAGGCGAACAGGCCGAACTGGAGAAGTTCGCCCAGCGCCTCCGCACCGTCATGCCGTACACCAAGACCGCGGTCCGTGGCGTCAACCCTGCGGACAACCTTGCCGCCATCCTGTTCGCCCACCGCGACCCCAAGACGCTGAAGTGGCACGACAAGCCCCTGCTCGAGCCGCCGCCGTCGGTCGTCGTCCCGGTCGACACCCCGCCGTGGTGGCGCATGGCCAAGAAGCGCTCGATGTTCTACGTCGGTGCCGGCCGGGGCGACCACGCACGCATCATGATGACCGCGTCGACCCTGTGCGTGGACACCATGGAAGGAGCCCGGGCCGTCGACAAGGTGATGCCAGACGTGGCGGCGTTCATCCGCAGCATCGAGCCGCCGGCATGGCCCTGGTCGGTCGACCAGAAGCTCGCCACCCGCGGCCGCGACGTGTTCGAGGACAACTGCGCGGAGTGTCACGGCACCTACCGTGACGACCCAGGACACACCTATCCGAACAAGGTCGTCGACCTCGCCGACATCGGAACCGACCCGATGCTCGCCCGCGGCGCCTCACAGTTCGCCCACCGATTTATCGACTGGTACCGGAAGTCGTTCTACGGCGAGACCGCCCGACTGGAGCCCCAGAAGGGCTACGTTGCGCCGCCCCTGGACGGCATCTGGGCCACCGCACCGTTTCTGCACAACGGGTCGGTCCCGACGCTGGCGACCCTGCTCGATTCGTCCAAGCGCCCGCGCTTCTGGCGCCGGTCCTTTCGGTCGCGGGACTACGACCGCGACGCGGTCGGCTGGCGCTACCGGACGCTCTCCAAAGGCCATCGCGCTGGTTCGGGGATGAACCGGTCGCTCTACGACACCTCCATTCCAGGCTATTCGAACGCGGGGCACACCTACGGCGACAGCCTGAGCCAGAGCGAACGAACCGCCGTCCTGGAGTATCTCAAGACGCTGTGACCCGCACACTCAGGGCTCGAGGCCTGACCGTGGCCCCATCCGAACCGCTGCGGATCGGGTGCTGCCACGGCTCCGACCCTCTCAGTCGTCGTCCGGGTCGACGCGGTAGGCACCGACCACGTCACCGTCGCTATCACCCAGGATGAAGGCCAGATAGAAGCGCCCCTGCGCGTCCTGGGTCAGCGACATCGGACGCCCCGTGGTGGTGTTGGGGCTCACCTGCGAGCTGATGGTGTAGATCGCGCCGCCATAGGGCGTGAGGAGAGTGAACCATGCCGCCCCGGTCGTGGGATCGAGGGAAGCCAGCGCGAGCGAGCCATTGACGTTCTCCAGCATATCGAAGCCCGTCTCGGCCGGCGTCATGCCCAGCAGTGTATCGACCTCCCAGGTCCCTTCGACCTTGGTCGCGAGCATGTACTCATCGCCCTGTCGGAACCCGAGGAGGATGTTGCCGCCCTCCATCGACAGCGTCAGCCCAGTAGCGCCAGCAGAGTCCGGCACCGGATCGGAGGCGAGGTTCCCCGACGCGTCGGCCGAGATGAGCGAGACCCCGCTGCCATCGAAGCCAGCGACGTAGGCCGCCCCCTCCCAGAAGCGGGCCCGGCTGATCTCGGTGTACCCTCCAAGAGCGCCCTCGGGCTCGTTGCTGCTGCCGTCCTGCTGGTAGTAGACCAGCCCGTCGAACGGACTGAGCGCGAAGAGCCGCAGCTCGCCGGCACCGTCAAACACCGTCGTGAGTTGGGTGTAGTCGTGGTTCTCGTTCCAGATGCCCGCGTGGAAGGTCCACCCGCCACCGCTATCGGGTTTCCGAACGTCAAAGTACTGGTGGTCCTGCACCACGAAGCGTGGCTCGTCGCCGACCCAGCCTCCTCCGATCCCGTCTCCGCCGTAGATATCGATGGAGTTCGAGACGAGGTCCGTCGACGCCCATGTCATGCTCGGCTGGAACACGGCGCCTCGCACATCGTTCTGGAAGCTGTCATCGCCCGTGATATACGCCACCGTGAGCGTGCCGGAGGGGCTGACCACAGCCATCGGGTCGAAAAGCGGCCCCCCGAGACTCAATGCGGTGTCGCCCACGAAGTCGGCAGCGCAGTAGGGGTTGCCTGACGCGGTCGTCTCGCATCCATAGGTGCAGGACCTGGTGGTTGCCGTGTAGTCGCACGTACCTGCGACACAGGTGCCTGGTGCATCGTCGAAGAGCTCGAGGGTGTTGCCGTTGCAGCTCGCTCCGGGGGCGCTGTCGCAGACCAGCGGGGTCCCCGCGCACTGGCCTCCCGAGTCACAGGCGTCGCCCGACGTGCATGCGTCGCCGTCGTCACAGGCCTTGCCGACGGGCGAGACGGGCACGCACGCCTGGGTGCACGCAACTCCCTGATGCCCGAAGTAGGCGTCGCAGTCGGACATGGCCTCACAGTCGGACGGGGAGGGGCAGCCTTCGGCGGTGTCGGTGTCGCAGGTCTCGCCTGCGTCGATCACGCCGTTGCCACAGCCCTCCTGGGTCATGCAGTCCGCCGAGCAGCCGTCGCCGGAATGCGTGTTGCCGTCATCGCAGGCCTCCCAGGGATCCGGGTTGCCATCGCCGCAGGTCGACACGCAGCTGTTGTCGACGACGCCGTCGCAGTCGTCGTCCTCCCCATTGCAGACCTCGGAAGCCGGTTGGCACGCGCTGCCGATGGCCCCCGACGGCTCGACGCACCGAATCTCGGTAAACGCGTACAGCGGCGAAGTGCCCGCGCGAAGTTCGATGTCGAAGCGCAGGCAGAACCCCTCGCCAGCGGGCAGGGTGTTGGCCACCTCGAAGTCGAAATCGGCCACCGACGTCTGGGTTTGGCCGATCGGTAGCTGCGCCGTGAACTCCGGTGGGTTGTCGAGGTCCAGCACAGTGACGTGCGGCGAGTCGCTGGTGAGGCGGACCTGCACCTGCTGGTCGGCCAGCGAGGCGACGACCTGGTCGCCGGGGAGGGGGGCGAGGGGAACCGCGACGCCGCCAGAGTTCTCGAGGTCGAGGATCAGCTCGATGCGTTCCCCGGCGTCGATGTTGCCGTCGTCGTCGCCATTGGACGAACCGACCTTGTCGTCGTCGACGAAGGGGTTGGCCATCCTCAGGGCCACGTCGTTCCAGATGGCGATGGTGATGGGCACCACGGCGACCTGGCCCTCCTTGGAGTCCTCCACGGTCAGCCACAGCTCCACCAGCGTCCCGCCGGGAATGCCGGACGCAGCGCGCAGCACGAACCCGGACTCTGGTGGCTTCTCCCAGCCCGCGGTCAGGTCGTCGTAGGCCCGAGTGGCCTCGACGATGGTGACGCGTTCGTCGGCCGAGCTCAGCGTGCCGGAAACGCTGAGGAAATTAGTGTCGGTGTTGTTCTTCAATGAAGGGGCGAGCAGAAACTGCTCGCCCGCGTCGGGGAGTCCGTTCGCAGCCCCACCGTAGGCCGGAGGTGTTCCGGTCGCCCAGTGGTCACCGGTCACCGTGACTGTGGTGACCACGAGGCCGCCGCTAGAGGCATCGGGCGGCCCAGCGGCGTCGGGCGGTCCAACGGCGTCGGGCGGTCCAACGGCGTCGGGTGCTGAGGCATCAGGGATGGCGGCGTTCGTGTCGCCAGCGACGTCCCCGTTCACGGGCGCGTCGGGGATGGGGAAGAAGTTCCCGCCACCGTTTCCGGGGGTCGGGCAGGCAGACAACAACAACCACGCAGCGATGGCTGCGAGCCTCAAAAGCAACATCAAGGGCTCCTATCAAACTGGGGGCGTGGCGCGGGGGACCGTGCCAAACGGCCCCCTGCGAAGTCCAGCCTGGGCCACCCTATGTCCGAAAGTATGTACCCCCGCGAAGTCGCACCCCAACACCCGACACGTCGGGCCCCCTTGGGGACCGCTGGGGGACTAGAGCGCGGTCACCGTGACGGTCGCCGGATACTCCTCGGCCACCTGATGGCGCCCCCGCACGTTGAGGATGTAGATGACGCCGGGCTCGGTGTCGATGATGGCGTTGTCCGCGTCATCGTCGTCGGGCTCCAGGTCGACGCCCTGCTCGAAGACGTACAGCCAAACGGTATGCGGCGAGGTGACGTCGATCTCGACCGGCCCTCCGGCGGTCACCAGACGCACGAACCGATTGGCCGACGCCTTGTTGAAGATGTCCTCGTCGTCATCGCCCCGCAGGGTCACGGTCAGCGGCCCTTGGTTCGGCACCAGGTCATGGAAGATGGGGAGGTTTCCGCCAAATCCGCCGTCGCCCGTCTGGCCCGTGCCGTAGTCGTCGACGACGGGGTCGATACCGTGGTGCAGGAGCAGCGCATCGATCGCCGCGGCCTGGTCAGGATGCGCCATCTTCAGGCCGTGGATGAAGGGGAACAGAGTGACGATGCCGTCGGTGGCCGTCAGATGATCCACGACGACGTCCCAAAGCGGGCCAAACCCCAGCGTCACCTGGTCGAACGGCTCGGCGTCGGCGTCGAAGAGGTCCCAGAGAATCGTCGTGACCGACGTCTGCGAAAACCAGCCCGGGGAAGGGTCGTCGACGAGGTTGGGCTCCTGGCGCTCAAAGAATCCGCGCGACTGGCCGTCTCCCCAAGTGCAGGCGTAGGGCGGCGCGTTGGGCAGCAGCATCGAAGGCAGGGCGTTGGCGAACCCTTCTTCGAAGGCGATGCGGCCGTCGAGGATCTCTCCGTCGCTGTGGCTTCCGCCCAGCGAGTCGTCGCGGTGACCGAGGGCGACGGTGAACAGGTAGTGAGCCCACTCGTGGACGATGACCTGCTCGTCGAACTCCTCCGTGTCCTCGTTCTCGTCGCCCAGCAGGACGATGGTGTTGATGTCGTCATCCCAATAGGTGCCGCCTACGCGCCCTCGGCGCACGCGGCCGTCAACCTCCCGGTTCTTGGGACTCCAGTACACCGCCAACGGGGGAAGCTCGAAGTCGCGGTGCGCTCTGAGCGCGTTCGTCACCGTGTAGAGCGTGTCGAGGATGGCGAAAGGCGCAGCGGCCCGCGCCCCGGTATACGACGAACCACCCCAACCCGACGTGGCGTGCAGGTCCAGAAGGTCCTGCTGGGTCGCGTCCACTAGCTCGGACTCCAGCCTGTAGACCGTGTCTGAGGCGGTGTTGTCCTCGACGCGTACCGGGGGCTCCAGCATCTCGGCATGCACACGAACCTTGACCGTTGCCGACCCGGACCAGTCGGCGAACCGGTAGCTGCCATCATCCTCCGAGACGGTCTCGGCGAGAACGTACCCGGCGCTGTCGAGCAGCTCGACCCGGGCCCCGCGGATAGGACGGCGGATAGTGGCCCCATAATCGAGCCGCGCGTCCCGCGTGTCCGGGTCACGCGGGTCGCTTGCGCTGTAGGCCTGCGGCACGCGGTCGAACCAAAGCAGTCCTTCCAACAGCAGCGTGGGGCTGGGCCCGCTGTCCTCCTGGCTCCCATCGGCAGTGCCGGCGTCGGAGGCATCAGCGTCACCAACGGCGACCACAGGGGCGGGACCGATGGGCGCCGTGGAGCACCCCGCCCCGAACAGGACGCTCAGCGAAACCAGGACGGTCAGCGGGGGGCGAAGTTGGCGTCGACGTCGAAACACGGGTGCACCACCCTACGGCACCGCGCCCACGGTTCAAGCCCGTTGTTCCCCAGCTCCGCAACCACGCTGCCAGTTCTGAACAGCGTACCTACTGGCAGCTGTACTTCCAGGTGGTCACCTGGCTGAGGCCGTCGTGCTGGACCTTCCTGTCCGTCACGATCTTGCCGTCCTGCCAGGTGTAGGTCCGGACGCCGATGTCGCTATCGGTCCACTCGGTGATGCCGAACCGGTGCAGGTTTTCGACCCAGTGGCTGGCCAGGTAGGTGGTCATGTCGAAGGAACGGGTCGTGGTCAGCACCGTGTCGGTGTCGCCGTACGACATGCTTACGCCGCTGGTTGTCGCCTTTCCAGTGAAGAGGGCGTCCCCATCATGAGTGCTCCAACTGTCGGGGCCATCGGCGCCGTAGCTGTAGACCGACTCGTAGTATCCGTCCTCCCCTGGCTCCCCACCGGCGATCTTCGCCAGTCTCCCATCCGTGCCGTAGCTATAGGTGGTGACCCACGACGCGATATCCTCCTCGGGGTAGTCGAGCGTCTCTCGGATCATGCGGCCGTAGCTGTCGTACTCGATGGCGACCGTGTAGCTGAGTGCCTCGGGATCGAAGTACACCTCGCCCCCAGAAAGCCGCCCTGCTGCGTCATAGGTGTAGGTCCGCTTGACCCACCACTGCCCCGTATCACCGTCGCGGGTCTCACTTTCGCAGGGCTTCACCTCGAGAGCTGCGATCGGAGTGATGCCGGCCGTGGCGGGACCCTCCCCGTCGTCACAGGCTGCAAGCGCGACGGGACCGACGAGGGCACTGCAGGTAAGAAGCGTCTTGAGATCGAGCACAGGTTTCTCCTCCGGGGGTCGTTGACAACCCGACGAAAAGCAACCCTCGTGCCAGAGCCAAGCCTTTGAAATAACGAAGAGACACCTGGTAACCGGGGCCGCTGACACGTGACCCTGCGGGGTGACACCGTGACAGCCGCCACCACGCGATCGCGCGACGAAGGCCGCCGGTTGCGCTAGCGTAGAAGCATGCCCGGAACTCCTGGGGGCGAGCCCTCCCGCGCCGTCGACGCGCGCCTCGTACGCATCCTCTACCTCCTGTTCGTCGTCTCTGGGGCGGCCGGCCTGGTCTACGAGGTGCTCTGGGCCAGCCTGCTCGGCGGTCTGGTGGGCGGCACGACCGCCACTCACACGGTCGTGCTCGCCGCGTTCATGGGCGGCCTGGCCCTGGGCAACCACTTCGGTGGACGCTGGGCCGACGGCACCATCGCTCCGCTACGGCTGTACGCCTACCTCGAGGCGGTCGTGGGGGTCTTCGGCATTCTGTCGCCCCAGCTGGCCGACCTCGCCGGAACGACCTACGTCGCCCTGGCCCCGGTCCCTGGGGGCTCGTTGGAATTCCTCGACGGCCCGCTGCGCCTGGCGCTGGCCGTCCTGACCATCCTCCCCGCGTCCTTCGCCATGGGGGCGACGCTGCCCACCCTCGTCCGAGCCTGCACCACGAGCCTGGCCGGCCTGGGGACATCGGTCGGCTGGCTGTACTTCATCAACAGTGTTGGTGCCACCGCGGGTGCCCTGAGCGCGAGCTTCCTGGTGATGCCGAGCTTTGGCCTGGACTTCGGGCTCATCCTGACCGGCTCGACCAACCTGCTGTTGGCGCTGATCGCTCTGGCGCTCGCCCGAAGCACCCCCGACTCTCCCCAGGAGGCTCCGAAGCCTGACGAAGAGCCGGCTGCGCCAACGCCAGTCTCCGAAGCCCGAACCTACGCGCCCGCCCAGGTAAAGGCCGCCGTCGCCGCAGTCGTGCTTTCCGGCATGGCGGCGATGGTCATCGAGATTGTCTGGACGCGCGTCCTGGCACTCACCATGGGCGGCAGCGCTCACGCCTTCGCGATCATGCTTGGCACCTTCATCGCAGGCATCGCCGTGGGTGGCGTTGTGGCCGCGCGGGTGGCGCGCGGCGACCGCGACGCATACCGCCCACTACTGGTGGCGGAAGCCGCCGCCGCCGTGTCGCTGGTTGTGCTGCTACCCTGGTACGACCATCTTCCCTTCCTGTTCCACGGCGCCGCGTCGGTCCTGGCCCCCAAGGCGGACGCGTACTCGGCCTATCTCGTGACCTGCACCGCGATCGCTATGCTCGCGATGCTGCTCCCGACCATCGCCCTGGGCGCCACGCTTCCCTTGGCCAGTCGCGTGGTGACAGCGTCGCTCGGCCAGGCCGGGCAAAAAGTCGGTGACGTCTTCTCGGTCAACACCATCGGCAACGTCGCCGGCGCGACCCTGGGAGGGCTGGTGCTGGTCGACGCGCTCGGCATCGAGGTGACCTTGAGGATCGGCGTGTTCCTGCTCGTCCTTGCCACCGTGCGCCTGCTCTGGACCCTGCCAGCAGCGCGCTTGCGGACCTTCGGCCTGGCGGGTTCGGGTGTCGCGGCGCTGGTGCTGGTGGTCCTGCCGGGGTGGGACCCGACGCTGATCCACTCGGGTCTTTACCGTAGCCTCGAGGCCGACCTGCAAAGCGTCGAGCAGCTCCGCCAGGCGCAGCGCATCGAGTTCCTGTTCGAGGACGACGACGCCGAAGCCACCGTCGCCGTCATCGAGAACGACCGCGGCCTGCGCCTGCTGCGCGTCAACGGCAAGTCGGACGCGGGCAATCGCGGCGATGTACCGACCCAGCTCATGGTTGGTCAGCTACCGTTTCTGTTCCACCCGGACGCCAAACGTGTGCTGATCGTGGGCCTGGGCAGCGGCATCACGGTCGGCGGTGTGCTGACCCAGCCGGTCGACCACGTCGACGTCGTCGAGATCTCGCCAGCGATCGTCGAGGCTTCACGGCTCTTCGACGCGTGGAGCGGCGCGCCGCTGGACGACGAGCGGGTCACGCTGCACGTCCGCGACGCGCGCAACATCCTTCGCGTCCTGCCGGAAGATGCCCGCTACGACATCATCATCAGCCAGCCGAGCAACCCGTGGCAGCCTGGCTCGGCCATGATGTTCACTCGCGAGGCCTACGAGCTGATGGCGTCGCGCCTGGCGCCTGGCGGGGTGCTCAGCCAATGGTTCCAGACCTACGAGATGGACGACGACGTCCTCGGCGTCATCCTCCGCACCTACGGCGGGGTCTTCCCCAAGGCCCGCGTATTCAACTCGCGTCGCAACGACATGATCCTCATCGCGTCGCGGGACGGGCTGAAGACCGACATCCCGGCAATGCGTCGGGTGCTTGAGCGCCCCAAGGTGCTCGCCAGTCTGGCGCGGACCACCCGGGACCGCCGACCGCCGACGCTCGAGACGCTGCTGATGCACGAGGTGATGGGGCCGGAGGAGTTCCGCAAGCGCTGGTCGGCCCACCAGGAGGAAGGCATCCATACCGACCGCCTCCCGGTGCTGCAGTACATCGCGCCCAAGGCCTTCTTTGTGGGCGCTCGGGCCGAAGCCTTTGCAAAGGCGGATGCTCGCCGGCGCCCGCGGGCGAGCTCGGAGCTGTTGCTCGCTCCGCTGCTCGGCAAGGGACCGCTGTCCGACGAGCGACTCGCGACCGTGGATGCGTATCTCGCCGCCGCCGACTACCCGCTCGACAAAGGCCTGGCCGCGGCCGTCGCGCTCGAGCGGTGGCGCCGCGCCCCCAAGGACCCGGCACGCCTGACGCGCCTGAAACAGCTCGAACTTCTCGGGGAAGTCGGCGAGAGCCAACGCGTCGAGCTCCTCGCCGCCGCCGGTCCTCCCGCTGACGCCCGAACGTGCCTGGCGCGCGTCAGGCGGGAGCTGGAGGTCCTGCGAACCAGAACATCGATCTTCACGCCCGTGCCGACCACGGCGTTGGACACCCAGCGGAACGACTGCCTCAAGCGATTCCCCGAGCTCCGCAGCCAGCTGACCATCGTCGACGACGAGGCCCGCCGCTACCGCTCCCAGCGTTGAGCAGCCCGTCTCAGGGCATCAGCGCGGGAATGGGAATCATCCCGGTGAACGGCGCATCCAGCGCATCGGCAATGACGCTGTAGATGTCCCCGATACGGATGGTCTCGGTGTCCGTCGCCATACCCGTCTCGCGGTTGAACCCGTAAGTGTGCAGTGTATCGGGGTTTACGCCGCCGTAGAGCCCCGGCTTCACCAGCGGCGAGATGACCACACAGCCGTTGTTGAGGTGGTGCCCGGTGTTCACGACGCCGGCCTGGAGCGGGCCGTCGCCGTCCGGGTCCACGGTATACAGCGGCGCCCCCGGCGTGGTGCGCACCTTGTCCCGCCCGAAGTCCGTGGCGATGTAGATGAGGCTTCGATCCCACAAGGTTCCGCCGCCCACGGTGCCGGTCGACTGCAGCAGCTGGATGAGCTTGTCGACCAGGTCGAGAATGCGGCTCCACATGGTCGCCTGGGCGGCCACATGATTGTTGTGGCTGTAGTCGAAGACCAGCGGCGGCTGCTGGTCGATGACCCCGATCTGGGTCGACAGATTGGGGCCGAAGACACTCGCCGCGGTCAGCCCCTCCTTGGCCATGAGGTACGCCAGCAGCACCTGACCCACCTGCTGGTCGACCAGGATGTCCATCTTGCGGTTCGGGTCGCCGGGCCAGGCGGTGATGATCTCCCGGGCCGCGATGGCCTCCGGGTTCTCCAGCAGCCCGTAGGCGTCGAAGTCCACGGCGAGGTCGCCAGAGCCGAACATGAACAGCTTGCTGAAGAGATCCAGCTCCTCCAGCTCCATCGCCTTGAGCTCGCGCTGCACGCGGTAGTCGCTCAGCAAGGGCGAGCACTGGAAGGTCTGGTAGAAGGTCGAGGCGTCGTCCAGCTGGTTGCGGATCTCCCGCGCCCGGGCCATCAACTTCTTGCCCCGCTCGAGCTCGGCACCCGCCGATGGCGGTGTCCCTGGTTGCGTGGAACCGGGCGCCCCGACCATGCCACGCATGCCGTCGGTGCCCAGCGAGAAGAAGCTCGGCGCGCCGATGTTCTCGGCCCGGGCGTATGCCGGCAGCGTCGGATCGGTGCCGCCCGACACGAAGCCGCCGCCGGCCATGTTGACCAGGGGCAACGCGAGGTCCTGCCCGTACACCTCGGCGATGTGCTCGGCGATGGTGCGTCCTCCGTTGATGCCCTGGCCGTTCAGCGACCGCTCCTGGGCCACGAAGTGATTGACGCTGGTGTTCTCCAGCGCCATCACGGCCATGTTCTGGTGGTACTTACCGACAAACGTCGACTGGGCGTAGGGGATGCCGGTGGCGCCCAGGAAATTGCGGTAGTTGGGGTCCGTGTCCAGGGCCCGGATGTCGGTGCCCGGGAACGACTTCACGAAAGCGTCCGGGTAGACCAAGAGCTGATCGGCCACGGACTGGGACGACGGCTCGCTCTCGCGGACCGCCATGAAGCTGTCCACCATGCTGCCCCCGCCGGTGGCGGTGAACACGAACAGCAGGCGGTTGGCGGCGTTGGGCGAGGCGGTGGCCGCCATGGCCCGACGGGCCGGGATGCCCAGGGCCGACAGGGCGGCCAGCGACAAGCCGGAGGTCTTCAAGAACGAGCGACGGTTCATACGCCGGTTGTTGCGGTTGCTGCGCCTGGTGCGTTTCATCAGCGTTCTCCCCGGCTCAGTGGAACAGGAATTCGGTGGTGCTGGCGACCGCGTAGCAGGCCAGCTTGGCGAAGTCGCGGGCGCTCAACGCGGCGCCGTCGACGGGGGCCGCCAGGGTCCGCAGGATGTCCAGCTCGTGGGTTTCCGGATCGCGCGCCAGGAAGCGCTGGTAGAGCTTGGTCACCAGCGCATCGAGCCCCTTGGAGTCGGCGGTCACGGCATCGGCCGTCAGGTCGAAGTCCTGGAACACGACCGGAGCCACCGAGCTGTCACGGTCCACAGCGGCGCCGCAGGCCGCGATGATGACCCGGTCCACGGCCAGCGCGGTCGAAGCCGCGGGGGCCGGCAGGGGCTCGTACATGGTCGCGACGACCGGCTCGTTGCCGCCTAGCGGCACCAGATGAAGGCCAAAGCAGACGCCGGGGAAGCCGACCTCGCCGCAGGCCTCTTCGGGCTCCAACTGAAGCGCGCCGAGCAGGTCCTGCTCGAGCGCCATGGCCCGTTTCCAGCGCAGGCTCGCCTTGGCCGAGATCTGATACGGCGGCGCCTCGTCGAGCGCCAGGCAGGCGTTCTTTGGCTCGGGCGGAGGCACATCGGCACCCGCGTCGGCGTCGGCACTGCCGTCCGGCGTCGCGTCACCGCTGGACGACGCATCGGCGTCGGCGGTCGGCGTCACCCCGTCGGGCTCCGCGGGAGAGGACTCTGGACAGGCGGCAAACACCAGCGCCACCAACAGAGCGAGAGCGTACGTTCCAGAGCGCATCATCACGGTGCTCCGAAGGCCATGGTGTCGACGAGAGAGTGGATGAGCGACTCAGCATTGAAGTCCTGCTCAGGCAGGCCCTTCCACAGCGCGGTGAACTCCGCGTTGTCCTCCAGCCCAGGAGCCCGCCCGACGGCGTGGCGCCACAGCATCTTGACGATCATCCGGGCGAACTGCTCGGAGGCCGCCAGCACCTGCGCCCACTCCCGAATGGTCGTGACCTCGACGCCAAAGATGACGCCGACCGGGGCGTTCTCGGGAGCATCCCAGAGCCCCAGGGCCACCGGCCGCAGTTCGTTGTAGTCCGCGGCCGCACCACCCCCGATGCCGTTGTGGGCGGCGAACGGGTAGGACAGGCGCTCGAGCGTCGAGTGGCACTGCCAGCACTCCTCCTGGAGGATGCCCTTGTCGTCGACGTCGAGCGCATCGTAGGTCTCCGTCGGGTACAGCCCCTGCTGGCGCGCGATGTCCAGGTCAGCGTACGCCCGATAGGCCTGCGACGCGGTCTGGCGCGGCAGCGCCGAGAACATCGTGTTGTAGAAGTGGAACCAGTTGGTGGTCAGCATCCCCGCCCGAAGCGACGGGTCCAGCGGCTGAGCGCCGTCAAAGGGGGCGCAGTACTTGTCGGCGCTGTTGGGGGGCGCCGCGCACCGCTCCCAGACCTCGCACTCGCTATCGGCGACGCAGATGGTGTTGCCAAAGGCCGGGATGACGCCCTCCAGCTTCTGCAGCTCGCCCACGGCGTTGGTCACCACGTGGTAGTCGGCCAGCAGCAGGTCGCGGGCGTCGCGGTCGCCGGTCAGCGCGAAGCGGAACAGCTGGTAATCCCAGACCCACATTTCGAACCGGTCGATGGGCCGGATCTTGGGATCCGCCAGCCGTGGCAGCATGCGGTCGCGCCAGTAGGATGACTCGAGGCAGGCCTGGACCTTGTCGTGCAGCGTGGCGCGAACGTTGGTCGAGGCCGCAAGCGCCTGCATCTCGGCGTAGGTCGGCGAGCGGCCGCAGAACGCGATGGACGCTCGCTTGTAGGCGAAGTTCACGTCATACGTGCCGATGGCGTAGCGGGGGTTGGGTTCGCCGTAGGGGCTCCAGGGGACCTTCTCGACGCTGACCGGGTCACCGGGAAGCGAGCCGTAGGTGATTTCCTCGGCGCTCGTCCGGCCGTCCTGGTCCGAATCCAGGGTCCCCGCGGCGGCCAACGCCGCAGCCAGGCCCTCGTCGAACGGCGTCCCGCCCAGCGCCCCGAAGACGGCGATGCCGTAGCTGTTCCACATGGTCCCGCCGGGCGCGGTGGAGGTGTGGCACAGCGCGCAGGTCACCGACGTGCCGGCACAAAGCGGTGACTCCGGATACTCCTGGCAGAAGATGGTAGGGCCTGATGGCCTCGCACCCGCTGGCGGCGGGGCCGCCCACACGGCCGTCAGGACCACCAACGCGGTGGTCAGCGGCCACACTCTCATCCGTCCCATGGAGCCTCTCTCGTCGCGGACACGTCGCTAGCCTAGCGAACACAAGTCCTTTCCTGAAAGGCCTCCGTTCCGTCGAAAAAAGTGAGCGCCGCTCCATCGCGAGTAAGGAGCATCCGACGAAGTCGGACGCCCGCCAGCTCCGGGACGTTTGAAGCGAGCGAGCATTGGGAGTTGACCCGGAGCTGGAGTGGCGCCCCGGAGGGGTGCGGAGCCCCCCAGCGAGCGGGGGGTTGGGGGGCGAAAATCAGATCGTCCCGCCATCCAACTTCCACCAGGAAATCAACTAGATCCAGAGATGTGCTCAACCATGACTCTGCCATGCCCGTCTCAGACGACGAGGAGAGAGACCTACCGGCGCTTTCTCAAGCTCCCGAGTTTGTCGGCCACGACCTTGGGGCACTTCTTCTGGAACGTCTCCAGCCAGCTGGGGTGACGCACGTTCCTGAGCTGAGCGACGCCCACTGCGGCGTGCGGGTGCTTTCCGAGATACTTGCACCAGGGGACGAAGGCACGCTCGTACTTCAGCGGGTCGATGCGATAGTCGTTGAGCAGCCCGTTGACGCAGGCCCCCAGGATCACCGCGTGCGCTTCGCTACCGCCGCACCCCATCTTCTGGGCCAGCTTGGCCCAACGGCAATGGAGGTGGACACCGTGGTGGGACCCTTTGGAGTAGGCGGCACCAAGCCGCTTGCACCACTGCGCCCGCTCGGCCTTCGGCGCGGCCATGAAGACGCCCTCGAAGATGAACCAGCCACCGAAGTTCTCGACGAACGGCTTCTTGGGACGGCTGGTGAGGCGCCGCAATGCTTCCTCCTGGGGAACCTTGCCGAGCTTGCCCAGGAGCCACGCGTAGGTGTTCAACGGGTGCGCCTTGTCGGTGTAGTTGTAGAGCACACGCCCCATGCGGCCGCCGTAGAGCACGCTGTCGAAGGACGAACACCGCGTCATCGCCTTGTGGAGGCGAAGCGCACGCTCTTTGCTGAGCATGTGTCCGATCTGCCATTGGTCAGGGCCAGGGCGGTCACCGTTGCTGCTGGGGATCGGCACCTTCCGCTGCTGCTCGCAGGGCGCCGCTTCCATCTTCTCGACGTACTTGAACCAGCGGACCCAGACGCAGTGGTTCCGCTCGAAGCTCGACGCGTCGCTCCCCAGCCCAGCCGCAAGGCTCTTGCACGCCTTGTCGCCAGCAGCGACGTCGACCCCGTTCGCCTGGGTCGCATAGAAGGCGCGGGTGGCTTCGGCCAACCCGCCTTTTGCGGCGGACGCCGATGACTTCGCTTTGCCGCCCCGCATGCCGCCCCCACAAGCGGCCACGAAGACCGAGACAATCCCTACAAGTGCTGCTCGTTTCACCATCGCTCCTTGGCGCGTCGTGGTGGGACGGTGAACCCATCGCCGACCGTCAGGAGCCCACCATAAGGCCCTGTCAGGGCGCTCGCACGAGCAGACCGAGGGATGTCAGAACCGCGTCAGACGCCGGTCACGCGTAGCCTGCTCGAGCAGCGCTCCCGACTCTCAAGGCGCCGCCATCGCCCACACACGCGGGGAGCCCTGCTCGGACCAATAGACGCCACAGTGGTCCACCGCGAGGTGCGCCACTGCATCGTTCTGGGCGCTCTGCACCAACGTCTTGTCGAAGGTCTCGAGGTCATAGGCATACAGCCCTGTCGTGTCTGGCCAGTAGACCCGACCATGCCCGACCGTAGCGACATTCCCGAGGTAGGGGAGCCCCGACTGTGGCGCGTCGTAGAAGGCGTCGTCGTCCAGCGTCACGACGCTTCCGTCGTAGCCGACGTGCTGGATGTGGGAAGGGGGGCGCCAGAGGACCGCTCCGTCCTCGTTGGCCCCAATGAGCCAGGAGTACTTGGCCCAGTCTCCGAAGACGTTGAGATCGCCCGTCACCGTATCGATGGCGACCAGCTGCGAGGCCTCTTGCTTCTTCCCCTGCACGATCAGGGTGTTACCGTGATGCGCCATCCCGACCGCCAGCAGATTCGGCCAGGTGAAGAGGGTGCCGGCGTTGGGGGGAAGTTGCTTCAGCCCGAGGCTGTGGAAGCCGCCAACCTTGTCGTAGAACGTGTGCGCGACGCGGTTTCCAGGGAGCAGCTCGTAACGCATGTTGATCAGGTAGTTGAAGGTCGTGAACGTGGCGTCTTCGCCCGTCGCGATGGTGCGCACTATGAACTGCCCCGTGGGGACGATGCATCCATCGCAGGGTGGGTTGTCGCTGACCTCGAAGCGCTCGAAGGCCAGGATGCCGTCCCCCATGCGGACCGACAGATGGCCGTTGCAAAAGACGTCGGGGCTACCCGGCGAGGTGGTCTCGCCGGTGACCAGCGATACGATGTCGGGCTGCCACCCCCTGCAGTAGGCGAGGGTTTCGCCATACACATCGAAATTGCCACCCCACCCGTACGGCCTCTGCGCAATCACCGTCGGCTGCTCAGGTAGGTCAGGGCACGGATACGGCGCCAGGGGGTCTACCGGCTCGGGTTCGGGCGGCGCTGGGCAATCCTCTGGACAGTTCTCGTGCGTGTCGTCGCCGTTGCAGGCGTGGTCACCGCAGGTCCCGCAATCCAATGGACAGGTGCTGGGCGACTCGAACGGGTCACAGAGGGCATCGCCGCAGACACCACAGTCCTCGGCGCAGAGCGCGACATCCTCGCTGGTTCCGCACACCGCGTCGCCGCAGACATCACAGTCGACGCCGCAGGTGGCGACGGTCTCGTGGGGACTGCAGACCTGGTCGCCACACACGACGCAGTCCACCAGGCACGACCCCTCGTCTTCGGTCGGGTCGCACACCCCGTCGCCGCAGCTGCCGCAGTCACCGGGACACCCCATCGCGTCCTCGTGCGGCCCGCACACCGCGTCGCCACAGAAGCCGCAGTCCCCTGGGCACGATGCGACATCCTCGTCGGGGTCGCAGGTGGCGTCTCCACAGATGGTGCACGCGCCGTCGCAGGGAGGATGCGCCATGGCGAAGATGTGATTGGGCCCGTTGTAGGTGTACGACGCGAGCACGTACACGCCGCACGCGTCGGCAGTCACGCTGGCGACCCACAGCGTGTCGCTGACGAGCTTGGGGATGCCGTCGGCCAGGTGAGCGACCCAGAACTCCGAGGTCCCGAACACGGTGTAGTAGAGGCGGTCGGCGCCCAGCGCCTTGGGGCCGTAGTGGTAGTCGGGGAACGGCTCCACCACGACGCCGTGCAGTCCGCCATTGTCCCCGTAGGACTCAAGCCGGCCCTCTCGGGTCGTGAGAAACCCACGGGCGTGCGCGAGCAGCACGCGATAGGTGATGTGGTCGAACTGGTCCATGGCGTGCGTCACGGTCTTGGCGTCGACGTCCAGGACCCAGATGGGAACGCGCTGCCAATCATCCACGGACCGGCCCTGGACCACGACGCGGCTTCCGAAGGCACTCAGGGGGCCCGGCGAGAGGCCGCCGCGAGTAAGACCGGAGGCGATCTCCTCGGGTGCGCCCGTGCCGTCATACAGCAGATAGCGGTCCGACAAGGCCCCATCCGCCTCCCAGACCAGCACGCGCGGGCTGTCGTCGGCGAGCAGTATGGCGGGGCCCGAGTCCAGGTTCACGATGTAGGACGCATCGGACGTCGTGCTTTCCACCACATACTTGCTGGCGTTGTATTCGTAGAACAGCCACTTGGAGTTGGCTTCGACGGAGCCTCCCAGGTAATTGGACCCCGCAAACAAGTCGGTAGGTGCGCCACCACTCACCGGCAGCTTGTACAGCCCGTCGTCAAAGAAGAAGGACGGGCCTTCGAGGGCGCTGAAGAAGAGCGTCCCATGGCTGATGGCGAGGTCGGTGGGGTCCAACGTGTCCACGTCCGACCAGATCGGATGAAGCACCTGGGGCAGCGGACCGCAGCCCAGGGGGCCGGGCACCATGGTGACGTCGGGTTCGGCATCGCCACTGCCGCCATCAGGATCGGCCTCCGCGTCGACGACAACCGAAGCGTCCGCGGTCGCGTCGGGCCCCGCAATCGCCTCGAGCTCCCCATCGGCGAGGCCAGGGTCGTTTGCCGCGTCGGCGTCCCCCACGGCCGCGTCATCCGAGCCATCCGGAGCGCTGTCCACCAGGTCGGGGACGTCATCCGGCTCGGAGCCGTCAACAAGCTCGGCAACCTCATGGACGTCGGCGGCTCCATCAGCGACGGCGTCCGAAGCTGCCTCAGCGGTCTCGGATGTCGACTCGAGCACGTCCGCATCCGTGGACTCCAACAGGGCGTCGGGCAGGACAGGAACGTTTCCCGGACCGGGCGCAGGGCATGCGGCCAGGCCCAGGGTCAGAACAAGCCCGAGCCACGCGTGGGGCGGCGTGAACATGCCCCGAGCTTAGCACGAGCCCGTAGAAGAGGCGGATTATCGCACGCAGTCCACCCGGGCGTCGCGGAGCGTCGGACAAGGACCAGCAAGGTCAGCCGGGTGGACCCGGTCTCTGCTGGGAGTAGCAGGCCGCCGTGCCGTGGTAGTATGGTGCCTCGGGAGGGCACATGAGACACATCCTCGTTCTCGCAACCGCAGCCGTGGTCATGGCCGCGTGCAGCGAGGAGACGCCGTCGGGGGTCGCTGACACGGTCTCCGACGTGGTTTCGGGTGACATCACAGCCGATGGCACTGACGCGATCGCCGACGTCGTCAGTTTGGATGCAGACGCAGCCCCCGACGTGAACGCAGAGCCCGACGTGGACGCAGACGCAGAGCCCGACGTGGACGCGGACGCAGACGCAGACGCAGACGCAGACGCGGACGCAGACGCGGACGCAGACGCAGACGCGGACGCGGACGCAGACGCAGACGCAGAGCCCGACGCGGACGCAGAGGCAGACGCAGACGCAGACGCAGACGCGGACGTGGACGTGGACGCAGACGCGGACGTGGACCCAGTCGCGGACGTGGATCCAGACGTGGACGTGGACGTGGACCCAGACGCTTCGGACGCTGCCGACGTGGTGGAGGCCTGCGCTGGTACGGTCTGCGACGACGGCGATCCCTGCACCATCAACGATGTCCTCCAGCCGGACTGCACCTGCGCCGGCACGGACAAGCTACTCGTTGCGACCGACGACGGTGGATGCAACGACGACGACGCGTGCACCGATGACATCTGCCAGCTCGACGGTTCCTGTGCGCACGCCAACAACACCGCCCCCTGTGACGACAGCCTGGCTCACACCATCAATGACGTCTGCCTCGACGGCGTGTGTGCGGGTGAGGAGGTCGCCTGTTTCCCCAGCGTCGTCTTCTCAGACAGCGCACTACGCATCACGACCTTCGCGCTGGGAGCAGACGGAACTCCGGGCAACGGGCTCGATGTGGATGGGCTCCCGGGGACATGCGCACCACAGCCAGAAGGGACGGCCTGCAGCGCCGGGGTCGACAATCAAGCCGCCGCCGCCTGGGACGTCGCCGCGGCGATCCTCACCCAGGTGCTCGCCGACGAGAACTACTTGCTCGAGGCGGTCGACGTGACGACCGACGGGAGCCCCTTCACCCTCAACGCCTACGAGGGTTGGCTCATCGTGGCCGACGCGGGCTGCGACACCAACCAGCCCGGGTGTACCTACCGACCACTGAAGCGATGCTTCACTGAGGCGTGCCAGGCCAAGCAGTCGTTCGACAATGCGTCACTCAACGGCACGACCCTGACGGCCGGGGGGCCTGGCTACGCGCTGCCGTTCGAGGTGTTCATCGAGGGCAAGCTGACGGCGTTGACGATCCACAAGGCCAGACTGGAAGGCACCGTCGTCCTTCAGGGGACGACCATCACGCAGCTCACAGGGGTCCTGGCCGGCGCCTTCAGCCTCGACGACCTGTCCAAGCTGCTGAGTTCGGCAGGGCTCGACGCCACCCTCATCGACACCCTGGTGGCGCTCATGGGGGCGCCAGACCAGGACCTCGACGGCGACCCCGGCAACGGCCTGGAAGGGGTGTCCTTCGGCGTTCTCATCGACTCCGTGGCGGCCGGGCTCTACCCGTTCTGAGCACATCCCGCCTGGCGTTGTTACCAATGGCACCGTGCCGCACTATGCGGGGTGAACACCGCACGACCGCCACCCATCATCAGGACCACTCATGCGTACTCAACTCATCGTGGCTCTCTCTGCCACCGTCGCCCTGTCCTTCTTTGCCCCGAACCTCGCCTTGGCCAGCCCCGACGAGGTGGTGAGCGCAAAGAAGGCTCCGCCAGCGCCGATCGACGTCCCCAACTTCCACGGGCTGAAGATCCCGGCTGGGGGTAAGGCTGGTGGCCCGGCCCCTGGTGGCAAGGGAAAGATCGTCGTCTATCGGTACCAGGCCGAGAAGGCCGCCATCGACAAGCAGCTGCGCAGTCTGCTGAGCGCCGGCAAATGGACCATCAAAGCGGACACGAAATCACCGCGCGGCACGGTCCGACTCGAGGTGGTCCGCGGCAAGCACACCGTCAAGATCAGCGTGACCGGCGCGCGTGGCCAGACGGCGTTGATTCTCACGCGGTAACGCTCAGAACGCAGGGTCCGGACAGTTCATGTCGGCGTCGCACCAATCGTCGGGGAACCGATACCCGAAGTAGTTGGGGACGTCGCTGCCCACGACCTTGACCTCGGCGCGCTCGAGGGCGCCGCCTGGCATGAGCCCGCCTTCTTCAGGCAAGAAGCTCATGATGAGCTGGGCCTGAGAGAAGCAGCCTGGCGTCGAGACGGCGATGGTTGCGTCGGTATCGAGCCTCCAGGAGCCCACGCCGGCGCAGTTCCAGTAGCCCTGCAGCTGTGGACCGGCGGGGGCTGCGACCTGCATCGCGCCGGTGCCGTCCGGCTGCAGGGTCCCGAAGCGCCACCACTCGAAGGTCGGCGCCGTCCCCATCAGCCAGAGCCCCGGGACGTAGGTCTCCAGCGGTTCTTCCCCTTGGGTCTCTACCTGCGCGTCGGTGACTTCCGGCGGAAATTCGATGCACGCGCTCCCCGTGAACAGGGCGAGAGCGACGAGCATAGCGAAGCGGATGACCACCACTGGGATGATGCCAGGCTCATGACCCCGCTGCATGACGCTCCAGCCACTCCGCAATGTCGACCCGGCCGTACTCCCGGGCGGTCTCGACGGCGTTGACCTGGTCCCAATCCGACCGGACACCGATACCCGCGCCACCGGCGACGAGTGCCTTCACGACCTCAAAGTGCCCCTTCTCGACGGCAACGATCAACGGGGTGGTCCCCATCTCGATGTGCTGCATGTCCGGGTCTACGCCAGCCCTCAGCCAATACTCGACCTCGGGCACATCACCGCGCTTGGCGGCCAGGTACAGCGCTTTCCAGTCTCCGTTTGCGAAGGACACGCACGGTCTCCTTTCTCAGGGAGCGACGCTGAAGGTGTGCAGGACGTTCCCGTCCATGCCGATGGCCGACACGGATATGGCGCTGTCGGACACCTCCACCCGGAGGTAGTGGTGCTCGTGCACTTGGGTCGCGATCTCGGGCCAGTCACCCACCTTCCAGAGGAAGTTGTCGGTATCGATGCTTCCGCCGGCCCCGCCGGACGTCACCCAGGTGATGCCACCAGGGGTTTCGGGCGTGTAGGCGTAGAGGTGATTGTGGCCATTGAAGACCAGGTGCACGTCCAGGGTCTCCAACAGCGGCTCCAGCTCCTCGCGCACCTGCGGGGCCTCCATCGAGTCGGGGAAGGCGAGGAGGCCGCCAAACCAGTATTCGATCCGTGGCGGCTTGTGGAAGATGGCGGTCCGGTAGGTCGCGGCCAGGGCGTCGTCGCTGGTGAGGCCGTTGGTGATGCACGCGTACTGGTCGCTACCGGGGTCGAAGGAGCGCTCGGTGTCGATGAACTGCACGTAGAGAGGCCCCCAGCGCCAGCCAAAGCAGTGCTCGTCGCCCGGCTGCGCGAGATACTCCTCATACAGCGCAGCCCCCGGATCGGAGTACAGCTCGTGATTGCCGGAGGCGATGAGGAAGGGTACCTCGCGGGCCAGCGGCGAGATGGGCTGGAAGAGCTGCGACCGGTACTCGCCGCGGGTGCCGTTCTGCACGCAATCTCCGGCCGAGATGCTGAAGCGGGCGCCCTCGTTGACCATGTGGTTGTCCACCAGGGACGTGAAGTTGTCGGGGCCGTTCTGGTTGTCCGCCCACATGAGGAACGTGAACGGGTCGAAGCTCGGCGACGTCGGGTCCGGGGCGGTCCGGAATGTGTAGGTGTCGCTGACCCCCTGGCCCCACGAGATGCGGTAGTGGATGTCGGTGTCGGCTGGAAGCCCCTGCAGGCGAAGTTCGTGCGTCGTCACTGCCGCCGGCTCGACCGTGCTGTTGGCGAGCGCGGGTGTCTCTCCGTACTCCACGGTCCCCACCGCTGGCTGGTCGGTCTCCCACATGACCGTGACGGCGTCGTGGGTGACCCACATCAGGTACGGCGGAGACTGAAGGTCGCCGACGTCGACGACGCCGGGTTCGAGGTCCAGACAGAGATCGACCTCGTCGAAGTAGGCGTCGTTGTCGACGCCGGACTCCCGGTCACCGCGCAGCGCAACCTCGACGGTTCGGGTTCCGGCCGGCAGCGCCAGGTGCGCCGCCCGCGGGGTCCACGCATCCGCGTACCAGGGCCCACCCTGTGCCTGCCCCAGCAATGTGCCGCCGTCGTCCAGGGCGCGGAGGATCAACGAGGCGCCATCGTTGCCGTTCCAGTTGCGCACCGCGGCGCTGAGGTGGGCCCAGACGCCGCCGGCGTCGATGGTGGCCGCGTCGGCGCTGACATCGATGGCCTGAACGAGTACCGAGGTGCCGCTGTTTCCGGCGCCGAACTTGGTGGCCCCGGCGAAGGGTGCGGGAGAGCCGAATCCCTGGTCGGTGGCCTCGAACTCGCCGGTCTCGATGGTCCATCCCGCCAGGCCGCTCTCGGCGCCACCATTGACGACCAGGCCGCACGTGGCGGGGAAGCCCGGGGCGTCTGCCTCCGGGGCGGCGTCGGCGTCAGCAACCGCATCGGCGACAGCGTCGGCAACCCCATCGACGACAGCGTCGGCAACTGCATCAGCGTCGGCAACTGCATCAGCGTCGGCGACGGCGTCAGCAGCCGCATCGACGGCAGCGTCAGCAACGGCGTCGGCGACAGCATCAGCATCGACCTGCGCATCGATGTTCACGTCAGCGCCGGCGTCTGCTTCTGCATCGGGTGAGTTCGTGTCCGCGATGACCTCGGGAGCGGCGACATCGGGCGTCAAGACGTCAACCTCGGTGGAGGCGTCGGGAGTTGCAGCGTCGGGCGTCGTCACGTCCGCGCCTGCGCCGTCGGCCTGCCCCACATCCGCTGCAATGTCAGCAACATCGGCGGTGGTTGGCGCGTCTTCCGGGCAGCCGAGGTGGGTCACGGAGAACAACAGAACGACGATGGACGAGCGAAGCATCTGGGCAGTGTATCCCAACGCCCGGCGAAGCAGGGCACTACGGAAAGACGCCGCCGAACTCCCGCCAGGTCGGTCCTCTGGTGCGTCGGTAGGTCACGGGGCGATACTAGGCACGTCCGCGCTGTCAGCCACCTCACCCGAGACGACGATGGGTAGACGAGCCAGCCGCTCCGTGCGCGTCATCAAGAGCGTCCTCCACAACACGCTGGGAACCTTCGTCAGCCGCTACTCCGACTACTGCGGGTATTGGCTTCTGGGCCAGATTCCCATGGAGCCGGCCAGCTGGACGGCGGACTTGCTCGAGCCAGCCTTGGTCGGTCCCGGTCTCTTCAACGTCGCCAGACGACTCGCCGCGCGTCGCTTCGCCGAGCAGCTGGGGAAGACCGAGGTTGCACGCGAGCGGGTGATGGAAGCCGAGCTCATGTGGCGAAGGGGCAACGAGGCCGTCCGGGGCTGGCACGGGAACGGCTGGGGGCGTGGCTATCATGTGGCGCTTACGGCCACAGCCCGGATGGACGATGGGCGCAGCTTCAACTGCTCGGTAACCGTGTTCGTAGCGCCTCATGACCCCTCCCGGGAAAGCCGTCGGAGCCTCGGGGACTGGGGGGCCCAATAGACGCGCCGGGGACTACTCGAGAAGGACGACCACGTCTTTGTGGCCGTTCTCCCGCGCATAGTCGATGGGGAGCTTGCCGAAGGAATCCCGCTTCGTCTTATCGGCGCCTCGCTTGAGCAGCAGCTTCACGAGCTCCACGTGGCCGCGGTCCGCCGCCGAACGCAGCGGCGTCCCTCCCTGCGGGTTCGCCTTCATGATGTCCGAGCCTTTGTCGAGCAGGAACTCCGCGAACTTCAGTTTGCCGGTGTAGGCCGCCAACAGCAGCGCCGTGACGTTGTTGCTGCTCAGCGCGTCCACCTTGGCGCCGCCCTTCACCAGCGCCCTGGCGACCTCGACGTTGCCGTGAAGAATCACCCAGTGCAGGGGGCGCATCTGGCCTACCAGCGCATTGGCGTCCGCCTTCTTCCCAAGCAGCCAGCGGACCGCCTGAACCGAGCCCGTCGCTGTGGCGACATGCAACGCAGCCCCATGCGGTCCGTGCACAGCCCCCAACTTGACGCCGGCCTTCAGCAGAAGCTCCGCCACTGGCAGATGCCCCCGCGCCACCGACACCCCCATCGCTGTCCACCCTTCCTTGGTGGTCGCACCAACCTTGGCGCCCGCGCCCAACAACCTGGAAACGACCGCCTTGTGACCTTTCTCGGCGGCGACCAGCAATGGGGTCGCTCCCTGCGGATTGGGCCTGTCGAGCAGCTTGCGCGCCACCGGGTCCTTCAGCAATCGCTCCAGAATGGCGTCGTTGCCACCCAGGGCGGCGCTGAACAACACACTCTGCCCATCGGCGTCGATGACGTCGGTGCGCGCCCCCTTGTCCAGCAGGTGGAACACAGCGCCCCGACGGCCCTCCTGGACGAGAACGTTCAGCGGCGTTCTCCCCCACTTGTCCTTCAGCTCCAGCGTCGCCCCTGCTTTGATCAGCAGCGGCACGATGAGGTCGGCCTTGGGACTGGCGGCGACCGTGATGAGCGGCGGCTCCTTGTCGTCGTTGACCCGATTCGGGTCGGCCTTGGCCGCCAGCAGCACTTTGACGACCTCCACGCGCCCGCCGTAGGAAGCGATGATGAGCGGCGTCAGCCCACCCTCGACCTTCACGTTCGGGTCATCGCCCATGGCCAGCCGCTTCTTGACGGCCTCCAGATTGCCCCGCGCCGCGGCTTCGAACAGCGGCGTCTTGGTAGCCAACGGGTACTTCGCCGGCTCAGCGGAATGGACGAAAGGAGCGACGAGGACGAGGCAGGTCCCCAGACATGCAGCAGTGGTCTTCAACGACGTTCTCCGGTGGGGATGACCACAGTACCACCCAACGCCCCGCATCGGGTCACTCCACCTTGAGCCGGAGCGTCCAGCGCATCCGGTGTCCGGGCCACTCGAGGTCTCGGGAGTGGAGGGGCAGCTCGAGGACGATGTTTGCGATGCATCGCTTGGCTGTCTCCGACAGGGCTTGGTTGCATACCCGCGCCTCCAGGATTCGCGCCTTTCGCGACAGCATGACCACCAACCTGACCCGATAACGTTTCGGAGGTGGCGCCTTCACGCAGCTGCGAAGAGCGTCGAGCTCTTGGTCGAGACGGTAGCCGAACTCGCGATACGTCTTGTAGCGGTCGGGATGCTGCGTGTGTTGACGAAGGGGTTTGCTCCTCAGGGCGTCCAACAAGGCTCGAGCACCCGAGGCGCTCGAACCCGACAGGACCTTGGCGGGCGCCTCCGGTTGCGACGGCGGAGCCTTCGCAGCGACACATTCCACACCCCGAGGAGGCTGCGAGATGGCCGCTCGCCGACCCGTTGCGCAGCCACACGCCATCGCGGCCGCGACCATCAGAACGGCAAGCGTATTGATGATGGCCGGATAGCGTTTCAAGTCAGGGTTGGTGCAGGCGTGGTCGGACATCGTCGAAACATCGAGCACCCGGTCCTACGCGCGACAGACAGATTCGTAACTTCGACGAGGCAAGGAAGCCCCCTCTGAACACGCAGCGTTCCCATCCTGCAAGGCCGCCCATCCGGCCACGGGCAGGGGTCGTGATCCTTGATATGTCTCAGTGAACTTGCGGGGCAGCGGGATTCCCGTTGACCGCCCCCGCGTCGGTCCGCCTATCCTTCCTTGTCACTCGGCCAGCAGGAAGCACGCCCCATGCGAACGTACCTCGACCTCATCCAGAAGGTCCTCGACCACGGCGAAGAGCGCCCCGACCGCACCGGCACCGGCACGCTGTCCCTGTTTGGTCTGCAATCCAGGTACGACCTGCGCGAAGGCTTCCCCCTCGTCACCACCAAGAAGGTCCTCTTCAAGGCCGTCGTCCACGAGCTGCTGTGGTTTCTGCGCGGCTCCACCAACATCAACGACGACCTCACCCAGCACACCCCCATCTGGGACGCCTGGGCCGACGAGGACGGCGAGCTGGGGCCCATCTATGGCCACCAGTGGCGCAACTGGGGGGGCACGGGGATCGACCAGATCACTGGCGCCCTCGACATGATCAAGAACAACCCCACCTCCCGGCGCATCATCGTCAACGCCTGGAACGTGGCCGACGTACCGAACATGGCCCTGCCGCCGTGCCACACCATGTTCCAGTTCTACGTCGCCGGCGAGCACCTGGACGTGCAGCTCTACCAGCGTTCGGCCGACCTCGCCCTGGGCGTGCCCTTCAACATCGCCAGCTACGCCCTGCTGCTGCTCATGGTCGCCAAGGAGTGCAAGCTGACGCCGCGCTACTTCGTGCACACCATGGGTGACGCCCACGTCTACTCCAACCACATCGAGGGCCTCAAAAAGCAGCTGACGCGGGAGCCGTTTCCGCTGCCCACGGTCCGCGTGGCCGACAAGCCAGTGCTGGAGCAGACCTTCGACGACATCGTGCTGGAGAACTACCAGCACCATAAGTTCATCCGCTTCAAGGTCGCAGTGTGAGCAATCTGAGCAACGTCACGCTGGACATGCCCATCGTCGAGGCCATCGTGGCCGCCGACCTCGACAACGGGATCGGCAAGGACGGGGATCTGCCCTGGCACCTTCCGCCGGACATGAAGCACTTCCGAGAGCTGACCACCGGCGACGGCCGCAACGCCGTCATCATGGGCCGCAAGACGTGGCAGTCGATCCCCGACAAGTACCGCCCACTGCCCGACCGCCGAAACATCGTCCTGACCCGTGACGATAGCTTCGCGCTGCCCGACGGCGTGCTACGCGCCGCCACCTTCAACGAAGCACTGCGCCACGCCTTCGGGTGCAAGTACGCCTTCGTCATCGGCGGCGCCAGCGTTTACGAGGCCGCGTTCAACATCCCCTACTGTCACGCGGTCCACGTGACGCGTGTCAAGACGACGTTCGACTGTGACACCTTCCTGCCGGCGCTCGACAACTTCACGCTCGAGAACGAAGGCGCCGAGCAGACCCATGGCGAGCTGAGCTTCTCGTTCAATCGTTGGATCCGAGGCTGATGCCAGGGCCTCGCACCTACGCGGACGTCCCCCTCCCCAAGACCCCCTACGGCGAACAGCTCTACAGCCGCGGCCGCGAGCTCGTGGCCGCCGGCGTCCACCTCGACGCCCTGGTCTGGGACGCCGACGAGGTGCTGTGGGACTGGGTCATGTCCGTCGCCAGCGTGGTGCGCTACCTGCCCCGCGTGATGCGTACCCGAAGCCTGCTCTCCCACTCCGAATTCCTGCGGCTCAAGCCGGGGGTCTTCGAGCTTCTCTGGGGCATGCACCACGCGTCCCTGGAGCGTGACCTCGACCCCTACATGCGCATCTGGACCGCCGGCTACACGTGGCGTCTTTGGCGCATCGCCAAGGACCTTCCGGGCTTCACCCAGCTCATTGGCCCTCCCGCGTCCGTGGCCGCCGGCCCCAGCAGCTTCGCCGGCCACCCCCGCATCATGACCCGAGCCGACACGGTGGCCGCCATCATCCAGTTGGTGGCGCCTGAGTCCCGCCCCTGGCTCGATGCCCTGCCACAGCGCACACGTCGCGTCCTTCTCACCAGCATTCAGCAGCCCCGCGGCCACGCCGGCCTGAAGATCCCCGAGTTGGCGCAGCTGCTGGGCAAGTCCGCCTTTGACACGGCCAGGGTGCTGATCGACGACGCCCGAAAGAACGTCTCTCGTTTCGCCGCCACCGGACGCCCCGCCGTCCGACCCAATCATCCAGCCCCCAACATTCTCCGCGGGCGCCTGCCCAACACCGTCTGGCGCCAGCCCGAGCGCCGGCTGAACGCGGTGCTCGGCGACATCGCGACCCCCCTGGCGGACACCCTGCACGACCTGGCGATGGAAGGCTTCAGCAACTCCCGCGCGATCGAGGTCCATGCGCTGGGAACCCAGCCTCACCCCACGCTGGCGTTCACCCTCGATGTCCCGGGAGCCATCATCGACGCCGAGTGGGTGGCGCCGATGAAGGCGTTGAAGGCCGCTCTCACGCCCGGAAAAATTTGAGCTGAGCCGCCTAATCTGGTCCCCTGTTCCGGTATCGCACCAGGGAAACCGAGAAGGGGATTGTGATGCGCACCCTCAACCGCGGCGCAGCACGCGCCGCCGTGTCGGCGCTCGTACTTGCGTTCGGCCTTGCCGGATGCCTCGACATCGAGCGTTCGGATCCGCCCAACGCCGACATCTCCATCGACGCGATTGGTGTGGACGGAACCTCCGGTGATGGCAGCGCCGACAGCGGTGACGGCGGTGCATGCACCCTGGATGAAGACTGCATCGGCGTCATCACCCCCACGCCCTGCAACCGCGTCGACTGCCAGTCGGGTCAGTGCGCTCTCGCGCCCGACGTGGCTCAGGAAGGCGCCGAGTGTGCCAGCGCCAACAGCCTTTGCATCGTCGGTACCTGCACCGCCAGCGGCGAATGCATCGACATGCAGACCCGCGACTGCAGTGGCCTGGACAACGATACCTGCGCGACCGGCATCTGCGACGAGTCCAGCGGAGACTGCGTGGCTGAATACGCGACCGAGGGAACGCCGTGCAGCGCACCGCTCTGCTATGGCGCCGCCTGCGACGGCTCAGGCGAGTGCGTCGACCAGGGCATCACCGCTGGCGCCTCCTGCACCACCGGCGTGGAGTGCCTCCAAGACGGTATCTGTTCGGACGCCGGCGTCTGCCAGGAGACCTGGACGTGCTCCTGTGAGACCGACGCCGAATGCAACGACAGCCTCCAGTGCACCGAGGATGTCTGCATCGACAACGCCTGCACGTTCACGCCGTACGACTCCACCTGCGCCATCAACAACGCCTGCTACTTCACCGGGGCGCTCGCCGACACCAACGCCTGCCTGATCTGCGAGCCGGCCCTGTCGAAGACCGGCTGGACCGAGGTCCCCTGCGACGACGGCAACCCATGCACCGAGGACAGCTGCGACCCCGCAACCGGCTGCGTCTACACCGCCGTGGCCGACGCCACCCCCTGCAGCGCCAGCCAATCCTGCGGCTCCTCCGGCGCGGTGTGCATAGGCGGTGAGTGTGGCTGCGACATCCAGTGTCAGCTCACGCCCGAGTGCTTCGACAACCCGAGCGCGCCGCCCTTGGGCGCCTGCCAGACCTACAAGTGCGACGAAGGTGCGTGCACGGTCATCGCAGACGAGTCCCTGGAGGGTACCGCCTGCGACGACGGTGACCCCTGCACCCAGGAAGGCCTCTGCACCGCCGGCGCTTGCGACGCTCCCCCGGTCAACTGCGAGCTTGGCCCGTGCCAGGTGGGTACCTGCATGCCCGACGGCAACGGCGGCCACACCTGCACGTGGGACGACCTGGACGTCGGCACGGTCTGCGATGACGGTGACCCCTGTACCCAGGCCGATGCCTGCAACGCCGACGGCACCTGCGTCGGCAACCCGCTGGACTGCTCGGCCTTCGACGGCCCCTGCAGCGTCGGCACCTGCACCGACGGCGCCTGCGACCAGGCGCCGGCGGCCAACGGCACCACCTGCGACGATCTCTCGCCGTGCACCACCAACGACACCTGCCTCGATGGGGTCTGTTCGGGCGAGGTCATCTGTACCTGCGAGACCAGCGACAACTGCGACGATAGCCTGGCCTGCACGACCGACTTCTGCAACGGCGGCACCTGCGAATTCGCACCCGTGGCCGACCAATGCGTCATCGAAGGCAACTGCTACGGCGCGGGCGCGCCAAGTACGCTGAACCCTTGCCTGGTGTGTGACCCGGCGCGCAGCCAGGTGGGCTGGTCCTCGGTGCTCTGCGACGACGGCAACAGCTGCACCGACGACAGCTGCGACGCCAGCACCGGCGGGTGCCTCAATACCCCCAACGACGCCAACTCGTGCAACGACGGTGACGACTGCACCGCCGACGACGCGTGCGTCAGCGGCGTCTGTGAGGGCACCTGCGAGTGCACCGAAGACATCGACTGCGACGTGAACCCGGCCCCAGCGTGCCAGCGGTGGACCTGCTCTTCGTTCACGTGCGTGGCGGTCACCGACCCCGCGCTCAACGGCACCAGCTGCAATGACGGTGAGTTCTGCACCAGCGGCGACGTATGCTCTGCCGGTGTGTGCCAGGGCGCGACGCCGACCGACTGCAGCAGCGTCGGCGACGGCAAGTGTCTGGTGGGTGCGTGCGACGAGGCGGCCGACAGCTGCGCCGTGGTCAACGCTGACCCTGGAACCGCCTGCGACGACGGCGACCCCTGCATCGACGGCGACGCCTGCGACGCCAACGGCGCCTGCGTCGGAACTCCCAAGGATTGTAGCTACCTGGACACAGCATGCATCGCGGGCGGCTGCAACGCCGGCAACTGCACGCCGCAGTACCTGCAGGGGCAGGGCTGCGACGACGGGGAGAACTGCACCGAAGAAGACATCTGCGACGACGCAGGCAGCTGCGCGGGCACCTGGAACAGCCAGATTCAGGGCTGCGGGTGCGGTAGCGACGGCGACTGCACGGGACTCACCGACACCTGCAACACCGGTCGCTGCAACGCCAGCAACGAGTGCTACAAGGAGCCCAAGACGGGCTCACCAAGCTGCGACGACGGGGACCCCTGCACCCAGGGCGACGCGTGCTCCGCCACCGGCGTCTGCACCGGCTCTCCCTACGCCTGCGACGACGGCCTGGCCTGCACCAACGACACCTGCGACGGTAGCGGCGACTGCAACTTCGAGCTGCTGGGCGGCTTCTGCGTCATCGACGGCGTCTGTCGGTCCGAGGGCCAGGCCAATCCCTCCAACGGGTGCCAGGCGTGTCTCACCGGCAGCTCGACCAGCGCCTGGTCGTCCAATGACGGCGTGACCTGCAACGATGGGGACGACTGCACCAACGTGGACACCTGTCAGGGCGGAACCTGTGGTGGCACGCCGTACTCCTGCACGCCTGACGCATTCGCCTGCACCGACGAGGTCTGCACGGCGGAGCCCGACGAGTGTGAGAGCGTCATCCGGGCCGGCGAGTGCCTCATTGGTGGTGTCTGCTACGCCGCCGATGCCGCCAACCCGGCCAACCCCTGCCAACGCTGCAAGCCGGGCACCAGCAACGACACCTGGACCAACGTGGGCGGCAACTGCGACGACGGCGACGACTGCACCAGCGGCGACTCCTGCTCCGGCGGCGTCTGTGCCGGTTCGCCCTACGCTTGCAACGACAACAAGGGCTGCACCACGGACACCTGCGACGGGTCCGGGGGCTGCAGCTTCGAGGTCCAGGCAGGCACCTGCCTCATCAACGGGGTCTGCCGCAACAACGGCGACGACAACCCGACCAACGAGTGCCAGGAGTGCAACGCCGCTGCCTCCCAGAGTGAATGGTCTGGGGTGGCCGCGGGAACCACCTGCGACGACGGTCTGAGCTGCACCAGTCCCGACGTGTGCTCGGGCCTGGGCGTCTGTGTCGGTGGCAGCTCCAACTGCAACCCGGACTTCTGCGAGGACGCCACCTGCGGGACGCAGGGGTGTGACCTGACGCTCAAGCCCAACCACTGCAAAATCGGCAACACCTGCTACGTGGAGGGGGCTGAGAACCCGACCAACCCGTGCCAGGCGTGCGTCTCGGCCGTCTCCACCGGGAGCTGGACCAACACCAGCGGGACCTGCGACGACGGCGACGCCTGCACCTCGGGCGACACCTGCAGCGGCGGCGCGTGCACCGGTAGCCCCTACACCTGCGAGGATGGGCAGGACTGCACCATCGACACGTGCGATGGCCAGGGTGGATGCGAGCAGGAGTTGGTGGCGGACGAATGCTTCATCAGCGGTATCTGCTATCTCCAGGGTGAACAGAACCCGGGCAACGACTGCCGCCTCTGCTCGCCGTCGGTGTCCCAGACCACCTGGACCGACGCGTCCCAGGGCACCAGCTGCTTCAGCGGCAGCGGCCTGTCCTGCACCATCGACACCTGCCAGTCGGGCATCTGTACGTCCGACTACAACCCCAACAGCAACGAGTGCTTCATCGGGGGTACCTGCATCGAAAACGGCCAGTCGAACAACGGCAACGCCTGCGAGACCTGCGATGTGGCGGCCTCGACCCAGAGCTGGACGGTGCTCGCCGACGACACCCCCTGCGGTCCCATCGAAGGCTGCGCCGGCAACTACTGCCAGAGCGGGTGGTGCGACTATGTGACCGCCGCCGACTTTACCGCCTGCGACGACGTCGATAGCTCAACCACCGGCGACTGGTGCTACCAGGGCTTCTGCGACGGGTTCTCACTGGCTTCCGTCGACACGCACTCCCTCACCGACATGCCGGATCGCTACGAGTCCGCGCGCCGGACCTCGGACGGACAGGAGGCCTTTGCGCTGTGGACCACCCCGGGGCTGGACTGCGGCGTGTCCGTGGATCCGCCCATGGGCGGTGGCGGTACGGGACTCGACAAGAGCTGCCTTGGTGACGTCTCGGTCTCCCACTTCAGCTACAGTGCATCCGAAGACTGGTCCCAGGTGCTTCACGTCGATGCGGTTCTGCCGCTGCTGCGCCACGGGATCGCCGAGGACTACGCCGCCATTCAAACCACCCCCAAAGAGTTCTTCTTCGGTGGCTGGTCCGACTGGAGCGGCTACACCGGCGCGAAGATCAGCGAGATCGAGTACGGCTGGTTCGACGACCCGGAGCAGGGCACCACCTACGAGGCCTGGCTGCTGGTCGACGCCAACACCATCTACGTCTGCACCGATGATGGCGGCATCATCTGCGAGCAGGACGAGTCCAAGACCCCCATCGGCCAAAGCGCCGCGTTCGTGAGCCTGCAAGGTCTGCCGTATCTCATCGACAGCGCCGCGACCAAGGTGCGGGCGATCGGCCGCAACGAAGACAAATGGACCATCGTGTGGAACGCCAACCTCAACGGCTCCGGCCCCGCCCGCGACGCGATCGCGGCAAGCAACGTCGCCGTCACGGTGGGTCACAACGGGTTGCTGTTCGGTCTGGCGCCCGGCTCGGGCAACAGCGGCTTCGTGTCGATCGCTGTCCCCGGATTGAGCAATCAGAGTCAGGTTCAGTTCGAGGCGGTGACCACCTTCAAGAACCGCTTCTTCGCCGTCGGCAACGTCGCCTCGACGGTCGGTTTCGCGACGACGCGCGAGTTCGTCGTGGTGCACGCCCCGGCAGACACTGGCGCCATGACCGCCTCGAACTGGAGTCATCACGTCGTCTACGACAAGACGGCGTCGTCGTGCCCGTTTGGCGACTGCTGGGTCGAGCAGAATCAGGCCCGTGGCATCGTCGGTCTGGACGAAGCCGACGTGCTATACATCTTTGGCGGTGCGCGAGCCAACGCGGCCGGTGACCAGGAGCGCGGGGTATGGATGTTCGCCCCCTTCAACTAGGTGTGGTGGCCGCCGCTGTGGCGGCTACCTTTGGCGTCAGCTGCATCGACATCGAGCGCTCTCCCGCGCCCACCGGGGACATCAGCGTCGACGCGCCAGATGGAGCCACCGGCGATGGTGACGCGGGTGACCCAAACGCGTGCGAGCTCGACGAAGATTGCATCGGCAAGCTCACACTCACCGCGTGCGAGCGCGCCGACTGCCAGAACAATCAGTGCGTGGCGGTGGGGGACAACGACGGCGCCACGTGCGCCAGCGGCAGCAGCCTGTGCATCACCGGCACCTGCGCCTCCGGCGTGTGCGCCAACATGACCACAAAAGACTGCAGCGCGTTCGACAACGGCGTCTGTCAGACCGGTACCTGCAACGAGGCCGATGGTGAGTGTGGTGCGACCTTCGCCGAGACGGGCACCAACTGCGCCGACGCCCTGTGCCAGGTGGCGACCTGCGACGGGGCAGGAGTCTGCAACTTCGAGCGCTACGACGAGGGCGCCGACTGCTCGACTGGCACTGAATGCCTCATCGATGGCCTCTGCAACGACATCGGTGTCTGCGTCGAGCAATGGGACGTTACAGGCTGCACCTGCACGGTGGATGACGACTGCGACGACAAGCTGGAGTGTACCAGCGACACCTGCGTCGATGGCGCCTGCGTCTTCACTCCCTACGACTCCGCCTGCGCCATCAACGGCGAGTGCTACTTCCTGGGAGCGGCCTCGCCGAGCGACCCCTGTCGCGAGTGCATTCCGTCCATCAGTCCCTCGGCGTGGTCGCCGCTGAACTGCGACGACGGGGATCCTTGCACGGCAGATACATGCTCGCCGGGTGAGGGCTGCGTTCACGATGAGGTGGCGGCCAACGGCAACCCCTGCGCCGACGGACCTGCCTGCGCCACAGAGGCGCTGGGCGTGTGCACCGACGGAGCGTGCGTGGGCTGTGAGCTGCAGTGCTTCCTCTCGAGCGACTGCCTGACCGCTCAGGGAGCGCCGCCCAAGGGCCCGTGCGAGAAGTACAAGTGTGACGAGGGCCAGTGTACGGTCCTGCCCGCCGAAGCCGAGGAGGGCCAGCCCTGCGACACCGGCGATGCCTGCCAGGAGAACGGTGTGTGCACCGCCGGCGCCTGCGTCGGCACGCCGTTCGTGTGTGAGGGCGACCCCTGCGAGGTCGGCACCTGCGTCGACAGCGGCGGCGCGCCGACGTGCGACTTCGTCACCGTCGCGCCGGGCACGACCTGCGACGATGGCGATGCCTGCACCCTCGACGACATCTGCGACGGCAACGGCCAATGCGGCGGCGACGCGTTGGACTGCAGCGCCTTCACGGTAGGCCAATGCGTCACCGGGCAATGCGTGGCCGGCGAGTGCCAGTCGGTCGCCAACCCCAACGACTCCCCCTGCGACATCGTCGGGGACTGCACCGCCTCGGACACGTGCCAGGACGGCGTCTGCACGGCGGGGACCATCGAGTGCAGCTGCGAGAGCCCGGCCGAGTGTGACGATGGTCTGCCTTGCACCTTCGACCAATGCGAGAACGGCTCCTGCACCTACCAGGTGGTCACCGACACCTGCTTCATCGAGGGCGAGTGCTTCGATCGCGGCGCGGTGAACCCCTCCAACATCTGCCTGGTCTGCGGCGACGAGGCCCAGAGCTGGGCGCAGGTCCAATGCGATGACGGTAACCCCTGCACCGATGACAGCTGCGCCCTTCCGGACGGTTGCCAGAACACGGTCAACGTCGCCAATCCGTGCAACGACGGGGACCCCTGCTCCGCGGACGACCAGTGCGACGCCACCGGTGCCTGTGTCGGGACCTGCGAGTGCAACGAGACCATCGCCTGCGAGGGTGACCCACCGCCGTGCCACGCGTGGGTCTGCCAGGACTTCAAGTGCATCGCCGTCCCCGACGCGACGCTCAACGGCAACACCTGCGAGGACGGGCTGTTCTGCACGACGGGCGACGTTTGCGAGCAGGGGACATGCGTAGGCTCGCCGCGGGACTGCTCCTCGGTGGGTGATGGCATGTGCAAGGTCGGCACCTGTGACGAGGACTCGAGCGCCTGCGTCGCCACCAACGCCCAGTCGGGGGTGGCGTGTGACGACTCGGACCCGTGCACCGAAGGCGATGCCTGCGATGCAGAAGGATCCTGCAGCGGTGGGCCCAAAGACTGCAGCGGGGTGGACGACCTACCGTGCCTTCTCGGCGCGTGCGTGGCGGGCAACTGCGTGGGAACGCCCCAGGGAGGCCAACCCTGCGACGACAACGAGACCTGCACCGACGGCGACATCTGTGACGCGGCGGGAGCCTGCGTGGGCACCTGGAACAGCGGCAACGAGAACTGCGGCTGCATCGCCGACTCGGACTGTGTCGGGATCGGGACGCAGTGCCTGGATGCCAAGTGCAACACGGCGACCAACACCTGTTTCACCGAGCCCAAGGCCGGGGAGCCCAGCTGCGACGATGGCAACACGTGCACCCAGGACGACATCTGCGACGCCAACGGCATCTGCGCCGGCAGCTCCTACACCTGCGACGACGGCCTGTCCTGCACGGCCAACGTCTGTGACGGCAGCGGGGGCTGCACCCATCCAGTCCTGACCGACTTCTGCCTCATCGAGGGAGCCTGTCAGGCCGACGGCCAGGCACATCCGACCGACCCGTGCCTGGCCTGCGACCCCGCCTCTTCGAGCAGCTGGTCGCCCAACGCCGGAGCCCCCTGCGACGATGGGGACAACTGCACCAACACGGACAGCTGCAATGGCTCGGGCGTCTGCACCGGCAGCAACAGCTACAGTTGTCCCGATGCCGACGGGCTGGCGTGTACCATCGAAAGCTGCGGCGCCGGGTTCAGCGAGTGCCTGACCAGCATCGACGCAGGCTTCTGCCTCATCGAGGGTGCCTGCTATGCCGCCGACGAGACCGCCAGCGGCAATCCCTGCCTGGCGTGCAAGCCGAGCATCGCCAACGACGCATGGACGGCGATCGGCGGCAACTGCAACGACGGCGACCCGTGCACCCGTGATGACAGCTGCAGCGGCGGCGTCTGCTCGGGCGAGAGCTACACCTGTAGCGACGGCCGCAGCTGCACCGATGATGTCTGCGATGGGTCCGGCGGCTGCCAGTTCCCGATTCAGGCCGGCAAGTGCCTCATCAACGCCGCCTGCTACGACGACGCGGTGTTGAACCCGACCAACGAGTGCCAGGTGTGTGACGCCAGCAACGAGCCCGAGGAGTGGTCGCCGACGGAGGTGAAGGTCTGTGACGACGGCCTGTCCTGCACCACAGGCGAGCAGTGCAACGGGGACGGGCAGTGCACCGGGGGAGCCACCACCTGCAACCCGGACGTGTGCGAGCAGTCGACCTGCAACGCCTCCACCAACGAGTGCGAGGTCACGCTGAAGCCCGGTTACTGCAAGATCGGCGGAGTCTGCTACGTCGATGGCGCCATCAACGGCAGCGACCCATGCCTCGGTTGCGTAGCGGCCCAGGACACGGGCAGCTGGTCGCCGCTGAGCAATCGCCCGTGCGACGACGGCGACGCATGCACCTTCGGCGACACCTGCAACAATGGCAGCTGCGGAGGCACGTCCTACTTCTGCAACCAGTCGCCCTACCCCTGCGAGGTCACGACGTGCGACGGCGCCGGCGGCTGCGACACCGAGATCGCCGCCAACCAATGCCTCATCGGCGCCGAGTGTTACGACGACTTCGCCAATGACCCCAACAACGAGTGCCGCCGCTGCGACGTCGACGCGAGCCAGACCAGCTGGACCCCAAAGCCGGATGGCTTCGGCTGCTCGGGGCCCGGCAACTGCACGTCGGACGCGTGCCAGGGCGGTTTCTGCACGCACACCTACAACCCTTCCTCCAACGGCTGCTACATCGGCGGCGCCTGCTACGCCTCCGGGGCCCCGAACCCCAACAGCCCGTGCCAGTTCTGCAACCCGGCGAGTCCCTTGAGCTGGTCGCAGGCTCCCGACGGGACGGAGTGTGGCACCACGAGCGAATGCGCTGGCGACTACTGCCAGCAGGGGGCGTGCACCTCTCAGACGGTCGCCGACTTCGTGGCCTGCGACGACAACTCCAACGCCACCGTCGGCGACTTCTGCTTTGGCGGCACCTGTGACGGCTTCGAGCGGGACACCACCAACACGCACAGCAGCCTGAGCATCCCCGACCAGTATCTTCGCGCCGGCCGCATGTCCGACGGAGAAACGGTCTCGGCGTATGCCACCTTCGGCGACGACATCAAGTGCGAGCAGGGCTACTGCTACGGTGACCTCGACACGGACCACTTCATCAATTCGGAGCAGTCCAGCTCGACCGACACTGTCACCCAGGACAACGTATTGTTCCCCGTGGGGCGCCACGGCGTCGAGGGAGCGCTCGTCGGATACGCCGACAGCATCTACGTCCACGGCGGGGGCAACTGGTCCCAGTTTCCCGATTACACCGGAGACTTCTTCTCGCCGGTACGCGACGTCTTTGCGGGGCTGTTCAGCACCTCAGCGTCTGGCAACCTGACCGCCGAGCACGTCTTCATCGCCGAGAACGACATCCTGGTCACGTGCACCGAGGATGAGTTCCAGTTTGGCTTCGCCTGCACCTACGACGCCAACTTTGTCTCACTCGGCGTCTCAGCGGGCTTTGTCCGCCTCAACGACGCCCCGTATTACTTCGACACCCAGGCAGGCACCGTGCGAGCCATCGGCATCGACAACAGCATCGTCGTCGACCCAGGAGATCCGGGCGGTGAGCCGATGTTTGGCGATCTCGGGCTCGGCTGGACGGTCTACGGGACCACCAGCAGCACGGGGCGAGCAGCACGGGACGCCATCAGCAACGACGCCTCCGTATTTGTCGTTGTGGGTGATGACGGGCTCATCCTGGCTGGGACAGAGTTCGACATCGAGTTCTTCGGAAGCGCCGGAGGCCTCATCAACATCCCCAGCTTCAGCGCCCAGGGCAACACCGACTTCACCTCGGTCACCACCTACGCCGGCCGGTTCTTTGCGGTGGGTCACTCCACGACCGGTCCATCGGGGTCCAAGGAGCGGACCATCTGGCTGGCCTACGCGCCTGCCGATAGCAACGCCCTGCTCAATAACGCCTGGAACGTCCACGCTCTGGAGGTGACTGGGCCGGGCCTCAATACCGGAGGCTGGATGAAAGACATCGTGGGCAACGGCGTGGTGGGGACGCCGCAAGGCCTGTTTGTTTTCGGTGGTTGGCGCAACGGCGCGGTCGCCAACACCCTGCGCGCCAGCTGGTTCTTCGCGACCCCGTAGCGCGCCCATCCTCGATCATGGATTCGTGACGCTGATGTGGGACCCGACCGGTTTGCTGGCCTACGCGCTCTTGCGCGGGTTTGCCCGAGGGGTGTGGCTCGCAGGAGCGGGGGCTGGCAGTGCGGCCACCCTGTCGTAAAAGGTCTTGAGGTGCTTGTGCACCACCAGGTGCATCAAGGCTTGCTCCAGCGCGGCCGGCCGCTCGCGCAGAATGCGCCCGACAACCCTGGTGAACATGCGACGCCGGTCGCTGTCGCGGGTCACCAGGTAGTAGCGCAGTAAGCGCCCGAGGATACCCACGTTCCGGAGGTCGCGTCGGGCAGGCCGCCAGCGCTCCTGGGGTCCATGGAGCGGGCGCTCGCCGGCCAGGAGCGCATCCAAGACCCGGTCCGCATAGCGCTCGGGGTCATAGACGGCGGCCACCAGGCGCTGGTAGCCGCGCACCAGCGTGGCCTCGTCCATGGCGGTGGGGACGATGTTGCTCTGGATGAGGGCCTGATAGGTCCCCCGCACACCGCCCATCTGGGTGCTGTCGCCGTCGTCGCGAAGGCGACCCTCGGCCACCATCCGACGGTGCAGCGGTGTCCCCGGGATGGCCTGCAGCAGACCCATCATCGCCACCGGGATGCCCGCCTCTTGTAGGAAACGCAGCTGATCGTCGAAGACGTCGGCATCGTCGCTGTCGAAGCCGACGATGATGCCCGCCCAGACAATGATGTTGTGGGCGTGCAGGCGGCGCACCGCCTGCACCAGGTCGACCACCAGGTTCTGCTTCTTGTTGGCGGACACGAGGGCGTCCTTGCGGGGCGACTCGATCCCCACGAAGACCCGGCGGAAGTTGGCCTGGTACAGCAACTCCAGCAGCTCATCGTCCTTGGCCAGGTTGATGGTGAACTGACAGCTGAAGAACATCCGATAGTCGATGGACCGCACGAACGTAGCCAGCGCGCCGAGCAGCTTGCGGGCCCGCTTGCGGTTGCCCAACATGTGGTCATCGATGAAGAAGACCGTCTTGGCGCCCAGGGCGTAGTGGGCGCGGACCTCGGCGAGAACCTGGTCGACGCTCTTGGTCCGCGACTTCTGACCCAGCCGAGCGGGGATCTCACAAAATTCGCAGGCGTAGGGGCAGCCACGCGAGGTCTCGACGGTGGCGGACGAGTAGGCCCCATGGTCGAGCAGGTCGAAGCGGGGCGTCGGCGAGTCCTGCATGTCCACCAACGTGGCCTGCACGTAGCGCGGCTTCGCGGCTCCGGACTCGAGGTCGCGCACAAACGCCGGCCAGGTGTACTCGGCCTCACCCTGAAACACGTGGTCGGCGTGCTGGGCGACTCGGTCGACGGTGGCCCCATCGACGATCGGCCCGCCAATCACCACGGTCTTGCCGCGTGCCCGAAAGGCGTCGGCCAGCTCGAACAGGCGTTGGCGCTGTATCCAATAGCCCGTCAAACCAATGACGTCGGCGCCCGCGGCCGCCGCGTCGACGTCCAGTGGCGTCACGTTCTCGTCCAGCAGCCGCACGTCGTGGCCAGGCGGCGTCAGCGCCGCCAGGGTCGGGAGCGCCAGCGGCGGATGGGGATAGGCGTACCCGTCGATGTCCCGGTTCAGCGAGAAGTCCCACAGCGACAGTGGGAACACCGGGTTGACGAGCAGGAACCTCATGCAGCCACCAGGCGCTCGGCCGCCCGGCGAGCGCTCTCGGCCGCGTCGGCGTAAAACACGCTCAGGTGGCGGTAGAGCGCCAGGTGGAAGGCCAGCTCGTCGAGGTGCGGCACCTTGCCGGTCAGGAACGCACCAATCAGACGCCGCGGCATGCGCCGCACCCGAGGGTCGGAGTGGGTGACGTACCAGCTCAGCACCTTGCGCAGCACTTTGGCAGTCCGCACGTTCAGCAGATTCCAGACCTTGCGATAGGGCGGCTGGTGGCGCCGATGAGCCGTCAGCAGCAGCTCGGTGAAGAAGTCCGGGTCGTAGATAGACTCCACGAAGTCGGCGTAGTACCGCATCAGCGCGGGCACGGTGAAGCCGACGGGCGCCAGGTTGGTGGTGCCCAGCGCCTCGCTGGTACCGTAGGCCGCCGAGCCGACCACCGTCGGGAGCTCCAGCACGCGGCCCTCGCGACGCGCCCGCTCCCACAGCGGCGCCCCCGGCATGGCCTGGAGCAGCCCGATGAGGGTGGGGATGATGCCCGTCTCCGCGATAAACCGGCGCTGGGCGGCGAACGTCGCGGCGGTGTCGTCGTCGAGGCCGATGATGATGCCGGCCCACACCGTGATGCCCTCACGCTGGATGGCTTCGATGGCCGCGTAGATGTCCAGCTCGACATTCTGCGTCTTCTGCATCGCCCGCAGCTGGGGCACGTCCGACGTCTCGATGCCCACGAAGAAGCGGGTGAAGTTGGCGGCCTTGAACAGGTGCAGCAGCTCGGGGTCGCGGGCGACGTTCAGCGTGACCTGCGTGTAGAAGTAGAGCCCGCCGCCCAGCTCCGCCCGAAGCTCCGCCAGCGCCTGCAGCAGCTGCTTGGCATAGCGACGATTGCCGATGAACATGTCGTCGACGAAGAAGACCGACTCGAAGCCGAGCCCGTGAAGCGCGCGCACCTCGGCGACGACCTGGGCCACCGTCTTGGTGCGGGGGCGCTGGCCGAGCTTGGTGGGAACGTCGCAGAACTCGCAGCGGTAGGGGCAGCCGCGAGTCGCCTGAACGCAGGCGCTGCTGTAGCGCTCGACCCGCAGCAGGTCGTAGCGGGGCATGGGCGATCGGCTCATGTCCGCCAGGCGTTTCTGGCGGTAGACGCTCTTGGGCACGCCGCTGGCGAGGTCGTCGAAGAAGGGTGGCCAGACCTCCTCGGCCTCACCGATGAACAGGTGGTCGCAGTGGGCCAACACGTCGGCTTCACGGTCCTCGGCGATGGGGCCCCCGATGGCGACCCGGACGCCGCGCTCCCGGAACGCGTCCGCCAGCTGGAAGAGGCGCCCGTCCTGGCAGTAGATGCCGGTCAGCGCGACGAGGTCGGCGCCGCGCGCGATGGTGTCGACGTCGACGTCCTCGACGCACTCGTCGACGATGCGGACGTGATGCTCGGGCGGCGTCAGCGCTGCCAGGGTGGCCAGCCCCAGGGGGATGTGGGCGAAGCGTGCGTCCACCAGCTCCATGGCCAGCTGGAAGTTCATCGCAGCGGGCGGGATGCGGGGATTGACGAGGACGACGTTCATGGCGGGGTCAGCGGGGCCGAGGTCGCTGGACGGCGTTTGCGCACCAGATAGGCCAGCGCGGCGACGCCCAGAAGCCAGAAACCTAGCACGACGGTTTGCCACGGGTTCAAGGCCAAAGCGCCGGAGGCGTCCTCCTGCCGAAGGAACTCGGCGAAGAAGCGGGTGGTGTTGTCGGCCAGCAGGGCTACGAGGATGACGGTCCCGGCAGGCAGGCCCCAGCGGTCACGACGGCGGTAGACGAACTCGGTGACTGCCAGGGCGACCAGAGCACAGAGGGCAAGAACCACCGGCAGATTCCAGATCAACGTGCCTTCAGGGGCTGTTGCGTAGAACGCGCCACCGACGGTCTCCGGGGCGAGCGAGGAGGCATCCAGGCTGAAGGGGCCCAGGGGGCCTTCCACGACGCGACCGTAGCAGCAACCGTTCATCAGGCAACCGGCGCGACCAAAGGCGAGGGCCAGCGGGTAGGTGAAGGCGACCGCATCCATGAGTGGCCACACGGGAGTTTTCAGAATGAAGCGGATGTAGGCCCACGAATAGAGACCACAGGCGATGACGGCCCCCAGGACCGTCATCCCGTTGGCCCCGAAGCTGGCGCCAAGATCGGTCGTGTCGCCGTTGAGGATCCGTACGACGCTGGCGGTGAGCCCAGCGCCCAGCGCTCCGATGGGAAACGCGGTCAGCACCCACAAGTAGACCTTGAGCTTGGGGTAGCCCAGGCGGGTGGTGCGGCCGATGAGCAGCAACCAGCAGAGGACTACGCCGGAGGTCACGAGGAGGGCCCAGGTGGGCAACCCCAGGGCGTCGATGCGGGGAAACACGGGCGCAGTCTGCATCAGGCGGCATCAGGAGGACAGAGCGTAGCGCCATCAACGCCACTGCGTGACATTGATGATCGGACATTGACGGCACGCCTGGAATGGGGGACTCATCTAGGGATGCATGGGTTGTGGGAGAGGTTGCTGCTGGCCCTGGTGACGGTCGCCCTGGTGGGTGGGACCGCGTACGCCGTGTTGCTCGGATGCGGCGGTGGCCAGCCGGCTCCCCGCCCCAAGGCTCCGGCCTGGCGCACCGTAGACTCCGGGACCATCGCGACCCCAGGCGTGCAGATAGCCGCCGATGGGGGCACTCCATTCCGATTGGTCTCCGGCGAGCCCTTCCGTACGCCGTGGTCGAGCTCGTGCTGGGGAACCCGCACCCAGCCCTCGGTGAGTAAGTGGAAGGTCGCGCTGAGCGAGGGGGCGCGACGTGTGATCGTGACGGTGGACGGACGCCAGCGGCCGCTCTACGGGGTGCTGCAGTTCTGCAAGGTGCCCACGCGCGACAGCTCCGCCGCCGCGCGCTCGTATCGGATCCGGCTCGACCCCAAGATCCTGGCCCAGACCGCCGGTCAGCGCATGGTGCTGGTGGGGGAGATCACTCCGGCCGCCTGGATCACCGACAAACAGCGGCGGCGGTTCAAGGCCGCCGGCGTCAAGGCGGCCGCCACGGTCAAGGGCGACACCGCAGACAAGCGGATGTTCGCGGCCCTGAGCGACCCTGGCATGCAGAACTTCACCAAGGGCGCCGCCACCTGGCTATTGTGGCTGTCGGAAGCCCCCTTGCCCTAGCTTTGTTGTGATGAGGAAGCGATGAACAACCGACGAGGAAACACGCTGACCACCGTGATGGTCATGCTGGCCACCCTCTCCGTGGTGGGCGGCACCGCCTACGCCGTGCTCCTGGGCTGCGGCAGCAGCACGCCAGCGGCGAAGACGAAGCCCAAGCCCAAGCCGGTCATCTGGCAGATGATTCCCTCCGGCGTCGTCGAGACGGCGGGCGTGACCATCACCGCGCAGGACGCCAGCTTCCGCCTCGAGGGCCCCAGCGGCGGCGCCCCGGCGCCCCTGTTCCGCACCCCCTTCATGGTGGACTGCCACCGCCTGGGCCGACTGTCCCCGGCCAAGTGGAAGACGGCCGGCACCTACGGCGCACGGGCCGTGGAGATCATCGTGCCCGGCCGGCAGCGCCCGATTTATGGCGTGCTGGCTCTGTGCAAGGCGCACCCCAAGGATGGCTCGGCGGCCGCGCGGTCCTACCGCATCGTCGTGCCCAAGAGCCGTGTCGACCAGACCAGTGGCGGGCGGGTGTCCTACGTCTACGAGCTCGGCTCCAACGTGACCCGCGGCGGGTGGCGGGGCAGCTGGGCCACCTGGGTCCTGTGGCTGTCGGAGTCTCCCCTGCCGGTGTATGGCGGCGGCGGAGTTGGCGGCGGCGTCGGGAAGTGACGCGAGTTCTCGAAGCGGGTGTTGTCGGAGCAGCGACTATCATCCTGGTCGCGCTCCTCGCCAGCTGCGGGTCTCTCTCCCTTGGTGCCCCGGTCGGTCCCGCGACCAATCCCTGGACGGTCATCCCATCGGGCGTCGTCGAGAGCGCAGGGGTGACGCTGACGGCCCAGACCGGCGCGTTCCGGCTGGCCGGCCCGGCGAGCACCGAGCCGCCGGAGATGTTCAAGACGCCGTTCTCGATGATGTGCAACACCTTCGGGCGGCTCTCGCCGGCGACCTGGCGCACGGCAGCCGACCGCGGCGCCCAACCGGTCGAAATCCTGGTGCCGGGACGCTCGCGACCGCTCTACGGGGTGCTGGCCCTGTGCAAGGCCCACCCCAGCGATGGGTCCGCGGCCGCCCGCTCCTACCGTATCGTGGTCCCCAAGAGTCGGATCGCCCAGACCAGCGGCGGGCGCGTGGCGTTCGTCTACGAGCTTGGCTCGGTGAACTTCCCGACCTGGATTCTGTGGCTGTCCGAGGTGCCTTTCCCTGTCCAGCCGAAGGCGATCAAGAAGGTGGTCAAGAAGACCGCCTCTACACCCGAATCCAAGACCACCGGCGGAAGCTCCACGACCCCCGGGAAGACCTCGGGGCCTCCGGTCATCAAGAAGAAGGCTCCCATCAAGGGCCCCTGCAGCCGACTGGAGGTGTGCTGCGCCGAGGTGGCGACGAGCCGCCAGCACGCCATCTTGAAGAAGCGGTTTGGCAAGATCCCGCTGGGCGACATCGGCGCCGAGCTCGAGCAGGCCAAAGTGGGCGCCCCCATCGTGGTCAAGCGGGTCGCCGCCAGTGGCCCCGCCGCCAAGAGCCTCAAACCCGGTGACGTCGTGGTCTCGGTCGGCGACGCACCGGTCACGACGCTGGCCGAAGCCCATGCCCTCATCGGAGGGGCCAAGCCCGGGACCAAGTTGGCCTTCGGCATCGAGCGCGGTGGCGAGTGGACCCCGGCCCCAGTGGTCGTGGGCAAGCTGGTCATCGACACCGTCAGCAGCTGCGGCAAGGCCAACGCCACGGCGGCCAAGCGCAACCAGATCATGTGCTCGAGCGCCCTGCGAAGCCTGGTGTCGCGCACCAGGAAAGAAGGCGTGAGTCTGCCCAGCAGCTGTCAGGGAGCGCGGAAATGACCACGCCACGAAAGGTTTTGACGGCGGCCTTGGCCATCGCCCTCACCAGCGCGTGCGCATCGGCGCCCGCTCCGGCTCCGCCTCCCCCCAAGCCACTGCCCGGACACTGCGCCCGGCTCGGCAAGGTCTCGACGACCGCCGTGCTGACCGACCTGTATCAGAAGCTGGGCGAGACGAATCTGCCGATCCTGGAGAATGACGAGATCGTCATGTGCACGTGCGGAGCGCGGATGTATCTGGGCCTGGTGGAGAACCGCAGTCTGGCGGGCGGGTCGGACAAGCGGAACCTGGGCGGAGGCGCCGAGAAACGAAACCTCGGTGGTGGCGCGGAGAAGCGAAACCTCGGAGGTGGCGCAGAGAAGCGAAACCTGGGGGGCGGTGCCGAGAAGCGGAACCTGGGCGGCGGTGCGGAGAAGCGAAACCTCGGAGGCGGGGCGGAGAAACGAAACCTCGGAGGTGGCGCAGAGAAGCGAAACCTCGGCGGAGGCGCAGAGAAGCGAAACCTGGGCGGAGGCGCAGAGAAGCGAAACCTCGGCGGTGGTGCCGAGAAACGAAACCTCGGAGGCGGGGCGGAGCGTCGGACCCTGGGTGGAGGCGTCGCGAAGATGCCACCGCCGCAATGCTTCGTCCGGCCCGCGTGTCGTGGCTACGAGATCCCCGGCACCGGTCTGTTGCGCATCTTCAACGGCCGCGAGATTGTCCCGGTCCCAGGTCGCTGTGTACCCTGACGGCCGCATGGGGACGCGTATCGCACATCTTCTGGGTGGCCTTCTGGCCGTCGTCCTGGTCTTCGCCGCCGCGGACGCCAACGCCGCCTGCAAGCCGCCGCGGGTCATGTGCAACGGCAAGTGCGTCTACGAATGCAAGCGTAGCGGCGGAGGCAGCGCCAAGCTGAAGAAGGCGCTGAAGGCGTGCCGCAAGTCGGAGGCCTGCACGAAACGTGGCCTATGTGCTCTGAACCGCAAAGGAAAGTGCGTCCGCGCCACCAAGCGGGGCTGCGCCGACAGCAAGGACTGCGCCCTGCTGGGCACCTGCGAGCCGGCCAAGAACCGGCAGTCCTGCGTCGCCACCAAACCCGACCACTGCCGCAACACCGAGCAGTGCAAGATGCAGGGCAAGTGCTCCCCCAGCGACGGGGCCTGCGCCCGCACCAGCGACCTGGACTGCCAGCGCTCGACGCTGTGCTCGGCCAAGGGGCTCTGCAGCCACAACGCTGGCCAGTGCCGGGCGGCAACGGTGGCGGACTGCCGAGGCAGTACCGAGTGCCGCAACGGCGGGCGCTGCGAGCTGTTCGCGGGGCGGTGTGAGAAGCCCTGTAGCGGCGGACGCGTCCGCAGCAGCGGCAGTAAAGGCCTGTGTTGTTGGCCAGGGCAGCGAAAGAAGGGTGGCGCCTGCAGCGGGACGCCCGTGAGCTGCCCGAGCGGGTTGGAGCCCCGCGCCGGAGACTGCCGAAAGCCCAGCGCCAAACATTTCGCGGGACAGCCGAGAGACGGCGGACGGCGCCTCGGCGAAGGGACCTCAAGAGCAGGCACGGACATGGCGTGGCTCGCCACCCCTGGTGCCGAGCGCCTCTTAAAGGAAATCGGCAAGAACAAACTCATCACAAAGGCATGCAGCAACGGCAAGAATCACACCGCCCACTGCGCCTACGAGGTGAAGCGATTCCTGCTCCCCAAGTGCAAACGGGGCGACACCACCGCGTGCAAGATGGCCAAGCTTGTGACCCAGCAGGCGAAACGGAACGCCGTCCTGGCGAAGAAGGATGCCAAGCGTACCGCCGCTGCCAGAAAGCTCGGCGGGGGCGTCGGCACCACCAAGAGCAACCGAACGCTGGGCGGCGGCGTCCAGCGTCGGAGCCTGGGCGGGGGCGTCTCGAAGACGACCCGTCGCGCCGGCACCACCACTGGCCCCATCGGGCGCGCCGGCATCCGTTGGGTGTCTCTGCCCGCCGGGCGCCTCGGCAAGAGGGCCGTGGACCCGTTCCGGATCGCCAGGATCGAGACCTCTGTCGACCAATACATGAAGTGCGTCCGCGCCCGCGTCTGCAAGCCCCCCAAGAAGGGCTCCTGGCCGCCGTACTACGCGGGCACCCACCCGGTCGTCGGCGTCGACATGTACCAGGCCCAGGTCTTCTGCAAGTGGGCCGGAGGCCAGCTTCCCAGCGACCTGCAATGGAAGTACGCCGCCTCGAGCGCCGGCACGACGTTCCCGTACCCCTGGGGCGGTGCCAGTGCGACCTGCGAGCGGGCCGTGCTGAACAACGGCTACGACGCCTGTCGCAAGTTTCACGTGCTCCCCGCCTGCTCCAAACCTGCGGGCAAGTCTCGCCAGGGCGTCTGTGACCTCGCCGGCAACGTGCGCGAGTGGACATCCAGCGGCGCCGTCCGCGGGGGCGGCATCAAGACCCGCGGCAACTACGTCCGCTACGATTCCTACACCACGCTGTCCAAATCCCTGTCCGCCAAGGACGTGGGCTTCCGCTGCGCGACCCGTTAGACGGTAACCCGCCGGCCTCTTCGCGAGTTTACCTGACCGGACAGCTGCGGCACCCTGATACGTGGTGCGATACTCCCTCCTGCTCTCCGCTCTTTTCCTCGTGTCGTCCGCCGCCTGCATCGACGTCGAGCGCGCCTCCCCGAACAGCGGCGATGTGGTCGCTGACGCCCCGGACGGCGCGACCTCTGATGGCACGACGCAGGAGTGCACGACCGACCAGGACTGCGAGGGCAACGTTGCCCTCAATTCGTGTCAGCGCGCCGATTGCAGCTCGGACGGGGTCTGCGTCGCCATCGCCGACTCGGCCCGCAACGGCGAGGCCTGCTTCGGCGACACGCTGTGTGACGTGGGGCAGTGCAACTCGGGCACCTGCATCGACGTCACGCCCCTGGACTGCTCCGGCGATGGCGACGGCGTCTGCTCGGTCGGCCGTTGCAACCCCGCGGACGGGGCGTGCGTCGTGGATTTCACCGCTGAGGGAACCAGCTGCGCGGACGCGCTCTGCGCACGCAACGAATGCGACGGCGCGGGCACCTGCACGTTCGTCGGCTTTGAGCCCGGCAGCCCCTGCTCTACCGGCGCCGACTGCCGCCTCCCCGGCATCTGCAACGACAAGGGGACCTGTCTGGAGGAATGGGACATCACCACCTGTCCCTGCACCGGCCCGGCGGACTGCGACGATGAGCTGGCGTGCACCAGCAACCACTGCAACACCGAGACCGGGGCCTGCTACTTCACGCCCTACCCGGCCAACTGCGTCATCAACGGCGAGTGCTGGTTCGTCGACGTCGGCAACCCCGACAACGCCTGTCAGGTCTGCAAACCACAACTGTCACCCAGCGATTGGTCGGCCGTGGTCTGCGACGACGGCAACGTCTGCACCGAGGACATCTGCTCGCCCGGTCAGGGTGGTGGCTGCGACTTCCCACCGGTCACCGAAGCTCTGCCCTGCGACGATGGCCTGGCGTGTAACGGGGGCGCTGACGTGTGCGCCGACGGGCTCTGTGGAATCCCCTGTGAGTTCGAGTGCCAGGTAGGCGCCGACTGCGCCGCCCTCGACGGCAAGGTCAAGGATCCCTGCCAGCGGTGGTCGTGCCAGGATGGCGCTTGCGTGGCGGTTCCGGACGAGGCCAAGGAGGGCACCAGCTGTGGCGGCGACTCCCCCTGCCAGCTGCCAGGCACCTGCGTCGCCGGTGCCTGCGATGGCCCCACCGTGGAGTGTCCCGATAGTCCCTGCGGCCTGGGCGTATGCGTGCCCAACGTGGGCGCCGCCGAGGGGTACATCTGCAACACCCAGCCCATCGGCGACGGGACCAGCTGTGACGACGGCGATCCCTGCACCCTGGATGACACCTGCACCGCGTCCACGTGTGCCGGACAGCCCAAGGACTGTAGCGCCTTTGACACGGGCGACCCGTGCGCCACCGCCGAGTGCTCCGCCGGTGAGTGTGTCCTGAGCGCGGCGACCGACGGCACCGCCTGCGACGACGCCAACGCCTGCACCGGCAGCGCCAACGTTCCGGACACCTGCCAGGGCGGCGCCTGCCTGGGGGGCGAACCCGCCTGCGACTGCAGCAGCGACCCGACCATCTGTGACGACGGGCTCGATTGCACCTTCGACATCTGCGCCAACGGCAGCTGTATCTATGAGATCGCCGCGGACAGCTGCCTCATCGCTGGCCATTGCATCCCCTCGGGGGACCGGCCGGCCGACAATCAGTGCCTGCAGTGCGCCCCCGGCACGCTGCAGCAGGGGTGGTCACCGGTCAGCTGCAGCGACGGCAACGCCTGCACCGACGACAGCTGCGACCCTGGAGCTCCCGAGGGCTGCGTGAACATCCCCGACGACACCAACCCGTGCGACGACGGCGAGGCCTGCTCGTCCGACGACCAGTGCGACAACGGCACGTGTGTGGGCAGCTGCGGCTGCCAGGTGGACGCCGACTGCGTGGACGCGCCGCCGGCGTGCAAGCGATTCGTCTGCCAGGGGTTCGAATGCATCGCCGTGGCAGACCCTGCGCTCAATGGCGCTACCTGCGACGACGGGGCCTACTGCACCGTGGGCGAGACCTGCAGCGCGGGGGCGTGCGCACCGCCCGCGGGCGGTCAGCGGGACTGCAGCCAGCAGGGCGACGGCAAGTGCAAGCTGGGCTTCTGCGACGAGGACCAGGACGCCTGTGTGGACATCCTCGCCGCGGCGGGCTCCACCTGTGACGACGGCGACCCATGTACCCTCGCCGACCAATGTGATGCCGTGGGTGGCTGCGCCGGCATCGCCAAGGACTGCAGTGCGTTGGCCGATGGCTGCAACAGCGGCGTCTGCAACGCCAACGGGCAATGCACCCAACAGCCCATCGAGGGCAACCCATGCGACGATGGCGAGTCGTGCACCACCACCGACCTGTGCAACGCCGCAGGAGTGTGTGCGGGCAGCTGGGACAGCACCCAATCCGGGTGTGGCTGTGGCAGCGACGCGGACTGCGCCGACTTCGGGGCCAACGACCCATGCAACGTCGGCCGGTGCGACGTGGCCACCAACAGCTGCTTCCTCGAGCCCGTAACCGCCGCCGAGGGCGAGGACGTCCCGTGCGACGATGGCGACCTCTGTACCGCTGGCGACCAATGCGCGGCAGGCTTGTGCCAGGGCACCCCGTTCAGCTGCTCCGATGGCCTCAGCTGCACCGATGATGTCTGCCTGCCCGGCGCTCAGTGCGAACACGTGCCGGTGGCCGGTACCTGCCTGTTGAACGGCAGCTGCTTCATCCAGGGCGCCGCCAACCCGGACAACGCCTGCCAGGTCTGCGGCGACAGCTTTGACACGTGGGACATCGACGCCGCGGCCAACTGCACCGACGGCGACGCATGCACCGCGGCAGACACCTGCAACGCCGGAACCGGCGCCTGCGAAGGCACCCTCTACACCTGCGATGACGGCTTGAGCTGCACGACCGACGCCTGCGACCCTGGCAGCGACGGCTGTGTGTTCCAGATCGCCGACGGCTTCTGCGTCGTTGGCAACGCCTGCTACGCCGCCGGCGCGTCGGAACCGGGCAATCCCTGCCGCGTGTGCGCCCCCAATGTCTCGAAGGTGGCCTGGACGCCGACCGCTGGCAGCTGCAACGACGGTCAAGCATGCACCCACACCGATCTGTGTGTCGCGGGCAACTGCGTTGGCACCCCGTACGCGTGCGACGACAACAAGGTCTGCACCAATGACCAGTGCAATGGCGACGCAACGTGCACCTTTGTGGTCGCCTCCGGCTGCCTGGTGAGCAACCAGTGCTTCCTGGACGGCCAGACCCAGCCTGGAAACGACTGCAACACCTGCGATTCCGCACAGAGCGCTACGGCCTGGACGCCGGTGGCGGCAGGGACCACATGCAACGACGGCCTGGGATGCACAGCCAACGAAACATGCAACGCCGTGGGCCAGTGCGTGGCCGAGGCCCAGTGCTCTCAGCTGACCTGTGAGACGGCCACGTGCAACCCCGATGACACCTGCTCGGTGTCGCTCAAGCCGGGGCACTGCAAGATCGATGGGGAGTGCTACTTCGACGGGGATCCCAACCCGAACAACCCATGCGAGGTCTGCGACCCGGGGGTCGACGCCAACGCGTGGCGCCCACTCTTCAACGTGGCCTGCGACGACGGCGACCCGTGCACCTTCGAGACGACCTGCCAAGGCGGCACCTGCGTGGGCCAGACGGTGCTCTGCGACGACGGCGTCGCCTGCACGACGGACACCTGCGACGGACAGGGGGGCTGCTCGTTCACTATCTGGCCTGGCTACTGCCAGATCGGAGCGGAGTGTGTCGTCGAGGGTGAAGGCAACCAGGACAACGACTGCCAATTCTGTTCGCCCGGGACCAGCCAGACGAGCTGGACCCCTGTCGCCGATGGCGGGGTCTGCGATGGACCGGACTGCACCTTCAACAGCTGTCTCAGCGGCACCTGCAACCAGGTGTACAACCCACAGAGCAACGCATGCTTCATCGGTGGCGAGTGCTACGACAACGGCGAGCCCGAGCCAGGCAACGCCTGCCGAATATGCAACGCCCAGAAGAGCGCCTCGGCATGGGCTGCGTTGGACGACGGAACCCCCTGCGGCAGTGTGGACGAGGCCTGCGAGCGCGAGATGTGCGTCGCGGGCAGCTGCGACCTCGTGGTCACCCCGGACTTCACCCCGTGTGACGATGGTCAATCCAACAACTTCGGCGACTGGTGCTACAGCGGCGGGTGTGAGGCATTCACCATGAGCACGACCGGAAGTCACCCGGTCAGCGCGTCGGGTGTCGATCGGTACGCGCGCGCCTCGCGGGTCCTTCACAACGGGGTCGTGGAGGCCTACGCCACGTACGCCGACGCCGATGACCTTTGTGGCCTGCTGGGTGGCTGCTCCGAGTACGACGTCAAAGTCGACTTCTTCTCCGGCTCCACGACGCCGTTGCGCGAGCAGACGTTGGTGTTCGACCAGGCCAACAATCCGCTGCCCCATCACGCTGCGTCTGAGGGGACCCTCAGCGCCGCCGACGCGTTTGTATGGGAGTTCGCCCCGACCCTCTCAGAGTGGGCCGTCAACACGGGCTACAACCCCGGCCTGGCGGTGCAGGAGACGCTCCGCGCCCAGGTCGTGGTGCCCTACTTCGGCAACGGCGCCGCCGACACCATCGTCGCGGTCGCCTCCCCCTTCATCGACGTGTGCCGACCCGATTCCAATGGATGGAGCTGCGCACTGGGTCAGACAAATGCGGTCGGACTTGCCGCCGGCGTCATCGCCATGGAGACGACTCCGATGGTCATCGACACACTCGCCGGTACGCTTCGGGCGCTGATCCCGGACGCGTCAGTGCCGAGTCAGAATGGCTGGACCACCTTCGGTGCCCTGAGCCTCAACGGCCTCGGCCCAGCGCGGGATGTCATCGCGCTTGATGGGAGAGCCGTCACGGTGGGAGACGGCGGGCTGATCGCCGCCTGGGCCGGTGGGCCGTTCAGCAATACGCAAGCCATCGCGATCCCTGGCTTCTCCGAACAGTTCGCTACCCAGTGGCAAGCAGTGACCACCTTCCAGGGACGTTTCTTCGCCGTCGGCAATCTGGCCATCGCGGGTACCTGGGGTGATCCGGGTTATCGCGCGACGGTCATTGCCAGCGGTCCCGGAGACGCTTCGGTCGCGACCAGCGGGGCATGGCGCGTATCGGTTTTGTGGTCTGGCCCGGACAGCGGCTGGGTCGCCAGTCGAATGGCCACCGGCATCGTGGGGCTGCCCAACGCCCTCTACATCTTTGGTGCTTGGCGCAATGGGGCTCTGGACCTCAAGCAGGACCGCGCGGTCTGGATGTTCAGCACGGGCAGTGTCGATGTCGGCGGATTGTGAACCAACGCACGCACCTCCATTGAGGGATTGGCCAGGGCCTGCAATGATGAGGGACGTGCGCACATCTTCGCTCCAGGACAGCGCGGGGGACAGGCCAGAGGGCGCCCCGCGGTGACGAACCGAGTCAATAAGATCCGGCCGGGAGTGGTCATCGACGACCGCTTCCAGATCCGATCCAAGATCGGTGCCGGCTCCTTTGGCATGGTGTACTTCGCCAACGATCTGGCCGTCGGCAACATGGAAGTGGCGCTGAAGATCCTCAAGCCATCGGCCCTGGGCAAGGGATCGGTGGTCAAGCGGTTCGAACGCGAGGCGCGGGTCGCCAACTACTTCGACCATCCCCACATCATCCGGTGTCACTACGTGGGCCGCATCCACCTGGGCAAGTCACCCCAGGCGGTGCCGTACATGGCGCTGGACCTGGTGCGAGGACTCTCGCTGGGCGACATCATCCGTGCCCGCGGCCCGCTCTGGGTCTCGGAGACGGTTCACGCCCTCAGCCAGGTCCTTCAAGGCCTTCAGGCCGTGCACGAGCGTGGTTACGTTCATCGGGACCTCAAGCCCGACAACATCCTGGTGGCGGCGCCCCTGGAACATTGGACCGTCCCAGAGAACAGCGGCAGCCTCGCCAAGCGGCTTGGTGTCCCTGAAGCCAGCGCCCCGCTGTGGCGCGATATCACGACAATGACGGTGCGGCTGGCGGACTTCGGGCTGGCAAAGAAGATCAAGGTCCGGCAGCTGACGGACCAAACCGAAGAGGAGGCACTGACCCGAGAGGGCCAGGCCGCCGGAACCGCCGAATATATGAGCCCTGAGCAGGTTCTGGGCTCGCGCGACCTGGATTGCCGGACCGATCTGTACTCGTGCGGGGTCCTTATCTACCGGCTGATTACTGGCTGGGCACCGTACCGCGGGGTCCGTCAGGCGGATATCGCGCTCAAGCACCTCACCGAGTCGCTACCGGTGCTGCCGCCGCCGCTGAGCAATCACCCGCTCAACCACGTCTACAAGCGTGCCGGCGAACGGGACCGCGACTCCCGCTACGGCTCGGCCGTCGAGATGCAGTCAGCGCTGCGTCGGGCCCTGTCCGCAACGCGGTCCAGGACCCGAACCAGCCTCTAGAAGCGGCTGTTGAAGAAGATCAACGCACCCGCCACGTAGCGCTTGGCGCTGAAGCTCGAGCAACAGCTGTTGGCTTTTCCCCAGCGCGAACCGCTCTTGTAAATGTCGCCGTCGTCTTCGATCTTCCCGACGCGGCTGCCGCGGATGTACAGGTCGCCGTCGCGCTCGATCTTGCCTCGGCGCGACCCGCTCTCGTAGATGTCCCCGTCGTCCTCGACCTTGCCCACCCGGCGGCCGCTGACGTAGACGTCCCCGTCGTTCTCAATCTTACCCTTGCGGGAGCCGCTGCAGTAGACGTCGCCGTCGCTCTCGACGGTGCACCAGCGCGAACCGCTTTTGTAGATGACGATGTCGCTGCCGTTGCTCACGGCCAGCACGTTGTTGCCAGCATCAGCGCCGGCGAGTGCCGAGAAACCAAAGACCAGGGCCCCAAGACCCACAAAGGTGGCAACCAAGCGCGAGAGCTTCGAGTTCATCGTCAACGCCTCCAAAGCGAACGTATCAAGAAGTGTGGCGGTCGGGACTGTACCACGCGGCCAAACGTCGCCCCAACAGCCCGCCAAAGCAGAAAGGCGCGTCAATGCAGAAAGGGGCGCCCCATCGTCATGGGACACCCCTTCTTGCACACGCCTGGACCCAGGCGTCAGGCGACGGCCAGCCCCTGAAACATGGAGGGCTTGAGCTGGCTCGACAGGGACAACCACTCTTTGAGCAGCCCGCCGTACTGTTTGTTGAGAACGGGCGACATCGACGACTGGCGCGACGTCACCACGATGGCGTCGGAGTACGCCTGACGGAGCTTCGCCTCGCCCCGCTCGGCCTCGTCCAGGAGGATGTCCTCGCCGCCGAAGCCCGCGGCCGTCACCAAGTCGGCCCACTCGCTCTCGCCGACGTCGAGGCTCTCCGGGTCCACCCGGTCATAGCCCTGGGCTGCCAGCATCGCGTTGAGGTGCTCAGCGCGGGTGCGGCGGCGGCTTGCAACCTGGTTGAACAGGATCGCGGCCTGCCCCTCCAGCTGCTCGGCGGTGAGCTGATAACCGAGGTGTGAGTCGTAGTTGAGAAGGATGATGCGCTGGATGCGTTCGGCGTCTTCGGCAACGAGCTGCGCGGCAACAGGCTCGTAAGTCATGGGATCCTCTGTGATGGTCGACGGTGGGAGGTGTGTAGCCGGGTCACTTTGCCCCATCGGGCAGGGTGCCCCAGCTGTTCGAAAGAGCTGAGCACGTGTGCCCGGGGGGTTAGGTCATCCTCGACCGTGCCCTCGGACACGCCCATGGATTGTGCAAGAAACGCTCCACCATCGCTGGCCGCCGGGGCGTTTCCCAAACCCCTGAAATCAGGGCCCCCCTACCAAGGCCACCGGATGTTCGATTGAGACATTTTGCCCCATCTCGCCATTGGACACCGAAAGCTCGATGCGCCCGTCGTTGCCCGAAGCCCCCACCTCATCGACCACCAGAAAGAGGTTGTAGTAGTACCACCAGCCGTCGGGCCCCAGCAGCATCCGTTGCTTGGCCAGGGTCAGCTCGCCCCGGTTTTCGTCGCCGATCCAACAGCTGGCAGTGATGAACAGCTCTTCGTTGCCCTGCCAGATGCCGCGGGTGCGAAACGCCAGCACCACCATCCACAGCCCCTGGGGGCCGTACTCGATGGTCAGGTCGCCCCCCTCGGGCAGGGCCGTGTAGTACTCGGCGGTGTTGCGCCCCGTCACGTTGACGCCAATCTCGAACTCCTGCGGCGGCGCCACGGTATCCTCGGGACCAGCGGTGTCCATCGTCGTCGTCGCGTCGCTGGTGACCGTATCGACCACCGACGTCTGGTCGGGCGCCACCACGGCATCGGGTGTCGCTGCGGGCTCCTCGGGGGTACAGCCCGCCGCCAGCGCCAGCCCTACGGCCAGCGCCCACGCATTGCGCCCCACCATCGTCCGCTTCACAGGCACATGTCGGTGCAGAACTCGGCGCTTCCGCTGTTGCGCCAGCACACCTCGCCGACCGTCGCGAAGGTCAGCTCCTTCCAGGTGGGCGCGGTCTGCGAGTAATCCAGCTCCCACAAATCGTCGACCACACCGCAGTCGGTCTTGCCGCCCGTCGCGTAGGCCCGGCCATTGCCGCCCACGAAGACGTGAGCATTGCGGCGCTCGGGCAGGTCTGTGTCCACGATGGTGAAGTCCGCCGGGAACAGGCAGAAGCCCAAAGCCGGGGCGTTCCAGGTGTCACCCTCGGTGTGCATGAACCACTCCAGGCTGTTGGGGTCGAACGTCCACAGATCGTTGCTGTTGCCCACGTCCGGAGCGATGGCGCCGTTGTCGTGGCCGCCGAACATGACGTACCGGTCGTTGACCTCGTCACGCACCAGGCCGCCCCAGAACCGGCCCTTGGGCGCGAAGGTCGACGCAGCGTCCAGCTCAGCCCAGGCCGGCGACCCGCTCGAGAAGTCCAGGCCCCACAGGTCGCCAAAATACTGCACGTCCTGGTTGAAGGCTGTCTCGTCAGCACCACCGAACACTACCAACCACTGACGGCTGTCGTCCCACAGCGCCCCGGTGAACAGACGCGAGGCCGGGGACTGACCGGTGGGGCTCAGCTGGGACCAGGTCTGGGTCGCGTAGCTGTATTCCCAGACGTCGGCCAGGGACTGGTAGAAGGCGCCCGAGGTGCTGGCGTTGCCGCCGAAGAGCAGCAGTCGGTCACCCGTCGGGTCGTACACGAATGCACCGTTCACGCGCGCCGAGGGCGCGGTGGCGGCGGCCAAAGGTACGTTGGACCAGGTCTCGCTGGCCAGATCGAAGGCCCACAGGTCGTTGTACAGCGTGTAGTTGCCGCTGGAGCCCGCCCGGAAGCGACCACCGAAGACCACCATCTGGTGGCGCGTGCTGTCGTACGCCGTCATGTGCCGCACGCGTCCGCCTGGGCCGGTACCGCCGCCGAGACCCAGCTGCTTCCAGCTGTCGCAGGCGATGTCGTAGGCCCACACCTCGGACTCGAAGGTCGGGGTGGGGAAGCCGCAGTTGATGGGCACCGCGAAACTACCGCCGTAGATGATGACCCGGTTGCCGACAGGGTCGTAGATGCCTGCGTGCTCGCTGCGCCGCGACGGACGTGCGCCGGTGGGCGGGTCGCACTGCGCGACCGGGACGTCGGGTGCGGCGTCGGGGGTCGGCGTCACGTCGGCGGCAGCGTCGGGCGTCGCGTCGGTGGTACCGGTGTCGGCGGCGGCGTCGCCAGCGGCGGCGTCCGGCGTCGTGGTGGTGTCGCTGGTGACCGGGGTGGTGTCGTCGGAGGGGCAAGCGGTCAGGCACAGGGCCATGACGCACAGGCCAACGGTCGTCCAAAGGCGCATAGTCTCGTCTCTCGGGCTGGCTTTGCGTGTTCGAGGCGACACGCTTTACCAGAATCGACGGCTCGTTGCGCGAGTTTTTCCCGGCAGCGCCGGTGGAGGACCCGGGCGCTAGAAGCTCATCGAGAACCCGGCGCCGGCAGTGTTGTCGCCGCCCCACGGCCCAATGGACTTCAACGTCGGTCCCTGGGCGGTGTCATCGCCACCGTCGCCGCTGGGCTGCATGACCACCATCGCGACCACGCCACCTATCAAGGCCAGGCCACCTACGATGAAGCCTGCGTAGGCGATGCCACGGTCCAGCTCGGCTTCCTCGGCGATGATGACACGCTGATTGTAGTCGGCGTTGCAGTTGCCGCTGGCCTCGGTGTACGCGCCCTGGCACAGGGCCTGGTCCAGTTTGTCCTGGTAGGACAGGAAGAACGGAACACCGACGCCGAGGCCGACGACGCCCAGACCGATGAGGCTCCAGCCCACGGGGTTCTCGTACCAGATGGTCCCGGCACCGTCGTCTTCCTTCACCTGCACCAACTTGCCGGTGGCCAGGTAGGTCGCGATGCCGTTGACGCGGTTTTTGCTAATCACGTTGGCCTTGGTCACCAGGGCCGTGCCGCGGTCGATGTTGCCCGACTCAACGTCCACCAGGTGACCCTCGATGAAGACCTTGCCGCCCTTCTCGGTGAGGCCACACAGGGCGACCTTGTCGACCTCGAGCAGCTTGCCCAGACGCTGCGCGAACTCGGCGCCCCGCTCCTTGAAGACGGCGCGGGAGGCGAACGTGACGCCAGCTGACTCGCCGTCGAGGTCGATCCCCGACTCGTACTCGAGGTCGATGGACACGGTGGTCGTGCGATCCTTGCCCAGCAGGATCTTGCGGGCCTTGGACGTCTGCCCGTTGGCGCGCGCCTGGACGTAGACCATCCCGGGGAACCACTTGAGCATCACCGGCGCCTTGTCGCCGACCGGCTGCCCGTTGATGAGGACCTCGGCGCCACTGGGCTTGGCCTGGACCTTCAGCGTCGAGGTGCGCTCCTTGGCGGTGGCCTTCTTCACCTTGCCCCACATCTCGACCAGCGCAGGGTGGTACTTGTCGTCGGTGACTTTGGCGTCACCCACGAACCGGATGAGCTTGGTGAGCGCCTTCTTGAGCCCCTTGCTGTTGCCAGAGTCGTTGTTGGCGCGGGCAAGGCTCATGTAGGTGTCGAAATACAGCGCCCGGAATTTCGTGCTGATGGCGTACTTGCCGCCCAAAGCGGTGAGCTTGTCGATCAGCTTCTCGAGCGGCCGGATGGCCTTCTTGGGCTTCTCGTAGATGAGGTCTTCGAGGCCCTTGAGCTCAGCACGCCGCGCCTTGAGGTCGTCCTCCGGCACGGTCTTGCTCGACCCGCCCATCTTGCCCTGTAGCTGCATCAGCGTGTCGCCGCGGCTGAGGAGGGCAAAGCTCTTGCCCACCGACTTGAGCTTCTCGGCGACGCCGCCGCAATACGCGCTGGTCTTGATGAAAGGGCGATCCAGCGAGAAGTCGATGACGGCCAACGACTGCTCCAGGGCGGGTGCCTGGGCATGGGCCTGAGTCGTCGTGAGCGTGGCGGCCAGCGCACAGGCGACCAGCACGGCGGACAACGAAGAAGCAGACGATGCAGAAGAGGGCTTCAGAAGGTGCATGGCGGCATTGTTGTTCGAAGGTGCGCGCGACGCAAATACGTACGCGATTATGGCTGCTGACAGCTGGGGCACCACCAGGTGGATCGGGCTAGCTGTCCCTGTCGGCGGACCTGTATGACAGTGTCGCAGCGGAGGCAAGGGCGTCCGGCCCGGTTGTAGACCCATAGGTCGCTGGAATGGCGACGCGGGATGCCCGTGGTGACGCGGTAGTGGCCGGGGCGCGAGTGCTCGACGTTGAGCGCCAACCAGTCGGCCGCCGTCGTGAACAGGGATCGCCATGTATCCACGGTGATCGTGTCGGTGCGGCGCCAGGGGTGAACACCGTGGACGAAGAGCACCTCGGACTTGTAGACGTTGCCGATGCCCGCGGCCACGCGCTGGTCCAGCAGAACCTCGGCCACCTCACGCCCCGCCGGTTCTCGCCCGGCGCGCTGGGCGGCCCCCCTGACGTCGGCGGGACGGACGGTCAAATCGGGGCCCAGGTCACCAAGGACCTTCGTCGGCGGACGGTCGGTGCGGATGACCTGCCAGCTCTTGGCGTCGAACAGGACGAACTCCGCGCCCTCGGTCGAAAGCACCACAGACGCCAGCCGGCGTGGTTTGCGCCAGCGCTCCCCGTGCCGGTGGACATCCCACTCTCCGTACATGCCCAGGTGGGTTCGGAGCCCAAAGCGGCCGTCGACCTCGATGACAAGGTGCTTGCCCACAGCAAACACCGACGAGACCTCCCGCCCCAGAAACTTGGGCACCAGCGCCCGGTCGGGCAGCTCCACCCGGGTCAGCCGCTGCCCCTCCAACGCCGGAGCGAACCGGCGCGCGAGCGTGTGAATGGTATCGCCTTCGGGCATGCGCGCCAGTCGTACCGCGCGGGCTGTGGCGACTCAAGCTGCGAGGCTACCGCGCCGTCAGACTCAGCCCCCGATAGTCCGGGCGAAACTCGGCCTTCTGGAACACCTCGAGCAGCGGCGAGCTCCGCGCCGGCTCGCCATCGATACGTTCGACGCGCAGCGTCTTGCTCCGCGTGCGCGACGCAATCTTCTCCAGGGTCGCCAGCGCCGCTTCCAGCACGTCGGCGTCCACCTCGTCACGGTCCTCGCCAGCAAAGGTCAGCACCTTGCGGCCGCTGCGGCCGATCCACAGGACGAGCTCGCCGTCCACCAGGACGACCGACGTCCCCGCTGAACGCGACGGCCGCGCCGAGGCGGCTCGGGGCTCGGGCCACGACAACGCCGCGCCGAAGGGGTTGGCCGGGTCGCAGCTGGCCAGGAGCTGGACGTCGAAGGGGGTGCTGGCGCCGTGCCGACGGGACTGCCGAACATCGCGCAGGCGCTCGACCGCCCCTGGCAATGCAAACTGGGCCCCGGAGAGTCCCTCGACGAAGTAGCCGCGTCGGATCTTCCCGGCCTCCTCGAGGGCCTTGAACACCGGGTACACCCCGGCGAAGCCCCCCGGCAGCGACTCATTGGTCAGCGTCTCCCGAGCCACCACGCCGTGACGCTCCAACAGGAGCATCGCCCGCGCGTGAGCGGCCTCCGTGGGGGCAACCGGCACCGGGCCCACCAGGTGTCGCACGGCGGACCAGCGGCCACCCGACGCCGCCCCTGCCGCCCGGCTCTTTCCCACGGCGCGGCGACGCGGCTGCTTGTCCTTCTTCAACGACTTCACGGTCGCAAGGCGTCGCAGCGGTCCGAAGGTGTCGTTGGTGACCAGCCCCGCCCATACCAGGTCCCAGAGGGCGCCGAGCAACGCGTCCAGACGCGGGCTGCCGCAGTGGATGGACAGCTCCGTGAAGAACGAGGCCCCCCGATTCTCCAGGTGGTTCAGCAAGTGCTCATGCAGCTCCTCGCGGTTGGCCAGCTCCGCCAACGCGACGTCGGCATTCGGCGCGTCCATCAGCAAGGGCACGTTGATCCGCTGATACAGCGCGACCCGACCGTCCGTCGCTCCAAGCGATCCACGCCCCACCCAGACCAGCTCGCCGGTGGTCCCCAGCTCGTCCAGCATGCTCGGCTTGTAGTCGGGCACCCGGGCCGGAAGTATCCGCTTCTCCAGATCATGGAACGACACCGGCAGCCCCTCGAGCTGAGCGATGACCTCGCGCAGCCGGGCCATCCCCCGCTGGCCGGAGTCCACGCCGTGCCAACCTGGCAGGAAACGACCGAGGGCCGCCGCCGCCACCGGGGCGATCTCGCCACGTAGCTTGGCCAGCGTTCGCCGCCGGATCCGCTTGAGCACGTCGGGATCGCACCACTCGCGACTGACCCCACCGGGTCTGAACTCGCCCTCCAGCAAGCGGTCCTGGCTCTCCAGGAGTCGGAGCACGGCGACGACGGGGCCCGGAGACAGATCCATGGCGGCCGCCAGCTCGGCCGTCGTAAACGGCCCGTGGCTCCGCGCGTACCGCCGCACCAGTTTGCTCAGCGCATCGTCCACCGGCTCGCTCAGCGACGCGGGAAGTCCCGCGGGAGGAACCGCTCCAAGACCGTCGCGATACAGCGCCGCGTCCTCCGCTGCTACCCAGCAATCGCGGCCGGCGACCCGCATCCGGACGGCCCGGCGGGTCTTCTCCAGGCTCGTCAGCCACTCCTGGACCTCCTCCGGCGCGCCCGCGCAACGGCGAAGCACCTCGCCGGGGGCGGCCAAAGCCCCGACCCGAAGCAGGACATCGTGGAGCTGGTCGGCGTGCTGCGCCCGCCGCTCCTCGGCCACGTGCTGCAGCTCGTTCTCGACGGCCTCGAGGATGTCGGCATCCAGCAAGGCGCGGAGCTCTTCGTGCCCCAACAGCTCCCGCAGCAGGTTGCGGTCCAGCGTCAGCGCATGAAGCCGGTGCTCCGCCAGGGTGTTGTCGCCCTCGTACAGGTAGGTCGCCACATACGAGAACACCAGGGACCGCGCGAAGGGCGAGGCTGAGGGGGTCTCGGCGATGTGCACACGCACGTCGCGGCGCCGAATCGCCAAGAGCAGTTCTTTGAGCGCTGGGAGGTCGAACACGTCCTGCAGGCAGGACCGGTACGTCTCCAGCACGATGGGGAACTGTGGATACTTCTGCGCCACCGCGAGCAGATTCTTGCTGCGCATGCGCTGCACCCACAGTGGCGTCCGCCCGCGTGGGTTTCGTCGCGGCAGCAGCAGCGCTCGCGCCGCGTTCTCGCGGAACTGACCGGCGAACAGCGCCGACCGGCCAAGCTCGGTGAGGATAAGCTCCTCCACCTCGTCCGGGTCGGGGATGAGCGTCCTCGGGTCGGGCCCTTCCTCGATGTCCGGCAGCCGAAAGACGATGCCGTCGTCGCTGGCCATCGCCTGGACCTCGAACCCGGCGCGGCTCGACAGGATGGCCTCCACGGCTAGGGCCCAGGGCGCGTGGACTCGGTTGCCGAAGGGGCTGAGGATGCAGATCCGCAGGTCGCCGAGTTCGTCGCGGAACTGCTCGACCACGATGGTCCGGTCAGTGGGCAGCTCTCCGGTGGCCTCCCGCTGGTCACGCACGAACGCCAGCAGGTTCTGGGAGGCCAGCGGATCGACCGGGAACTGGGACTCGAGCCAGGCCGTTCCGCCATCCTCGGCGTCCAGTTCTCCGCCCAGTTCGCGCACGAACCGCCCCAGCGCACGCCCCGTCTCGATGGGTCGCCCGGGCCCGTCGCCGTGCCAGAAGGGCAACCTGCCAGGTTCGCCGGGCGCGGGAGACACCACCACACGGTTGGTCGAGATCTCTTCGATGCGCCAGACGCTCGCGCCCAGCGCAAACGTCTGCCCGACCCGGCTCTCGTGGACCATCTCCTCGTCCAGCTCGCCGACGCGCGGGCCATCGTGGCCCAGCACGACCGGATAGAGACCCCGGTCTGGGATGGTGCCTCCGCTGACCGCGGCGAGCATCTTGGAGCCCTTGCGACCACTCAGGATATTGTCGGCCCGGTCCCATACGATGCGCGCCGCGAACTCGCTGAACTCGGTGTCCGGATACCGCCCCGCCAGCATGTCCAGGACGCCCCGGAGCACGTCGTCGGTCAGCTCGGCGTAGATGTAGGTGCGGCGCACCAGGGCGGCGAGCTCATCCACCCGCCAACTGCTGGTCCCGCACATGGCGACGATCTGCTGCGCCAGGACGTCCAGGGGGTTGCGCGGCACTCGGATGGGCTCGATGTCGCCGCGCTCCATATGATGGGCGACCACCACCGACTCGAGCAGGTCCATGCGGTGCTTGGGGAAGATCCGCCCGACGCTGACCTCGCCGACCTGGTGACCCGCCCGACCCACGCGCTGCAACCCGCGGGCGACGCTGTCCGGCGCTTCGACCTGGATGACCAGGTCCACCGCCCCCATGTCGATACCCAACTCCAACGAGCTGGTGGCGACGATGGCCTTCAGCGTCCCGCTCTTCAGGCCTTCCTCGATGTCGATGCGCTGGGCGTGGCTGATGGACCCATGGTGGGCGCGGACCAGCTCCTCTTCGGCCAGCTCGTTGAGCTTGGCGGCCAGACGCTCGGCCAGGCCGCGGCTGTTCACAAAGCAGATCGTGCTGGTGTGGTTGCGGATCAGCTCGAGCAGGCGGGGATGCATCGAGGGCCAGATGCTGGTCATCACCTCGTTGCCGGGGTGACGCATCGCGGTGATCAGGTCGGCCGGCTGCTCCTGGATCGAGCCGCCCGGATTGGTCATGTCCTTGACCGGGACGATGATCTCGAGGTCCACCTTGGGTGGCGCCGAGGCGTCGACGACCTCGACGTCGCGCTCGGGCCCGACCATGTACCGCGCGACCTCATCGATGGGCTTCACCGTCGCCGACAGGCCTACCCGCTGGGGCGGGGTCTCGCACAGCGCGTCCAGCCGCTCGAGGGTCAGGGAGAGGTGGGCTCCCCGCTTGGTGGGCGCCAGGGAGTGGATCTCGTCGATGATGACGGTCTCCACGGTACGCAGCGTCTCCCGCGCGTTGCTGCCGAGGATGAGGTAGAGCGACTCCGGGGTGGTGACCAGAATCTCCGGCGGGTGCTTTGCCTGGTCGCGCCGCTCCCGCGAGGAGGTGTCGCCGGTCCGCACTGCGGCCTGAATGGGCGTGAACGACTCGTCCAGAAGCTTCGCCGTCTGCTGGAGGCCGATGAGGGGCGCCCGCAGGTTCTTCTCGACGTCGTAGACGAGCGCCTTCAACGGCGAGACGTAAAGCACCCGGACGCCGGGTTCGGACGCTGGCGGGCGCCGCCCGAGCCGGTCGAGGCAATAGAGGAACGCGGCCAGGGTCTTGCCGCTCCCGGTGGGGGCCAGCAGCAATGCGTTGTCGCCGTTGGCGATGAGCGGCCAGCCGCCTTCCTGCACCGGCGTGGGCGCAGAGAACGCGTTGGTGAACCAACGACGGGCGGTCGGTGAGAGCAGGTCGAGAGCGGCGGTCACGCCAACCACCATGGGAGCGCACCGGAGCCCGGTCAATGCGGAAGCTGGAGGATACTGACAGGAGGTGTCAGGAGCCCTGCCCGGCCTCCGCCTCGGTGTCCAGCGTCAGGCCCCCGGTGTCCTCAGCCAGGCTGACTTCGCCGCCCGTTCCCTCTTCCACCAGCTGCATCCCGCCGGCCCCAGCGTCAGTCCGTTTCCCCAACCGTACCAGCGCCGAACGGGCCTCGCGGAGGACATCGGGGGTGTCGTGATCGGCGAAGGACTCGAGCAGCGGCACGTCGTCGGTCAGAGCGGCTGCCCGTACCGACGTCTCAGGATCGGGATGCCGTTTGGCGCTCTCCACCACCGGCAAAGCGGTCTCGCCACCGGCCTCCAGCGCGGCATCCAGGATTTCGAGGCGCACCTCGCGGAGCGGCTCGGTCTGCATCCGCTCCGCCAACCGCGGCGCGTGCTCGGACTCGCGAACCGTCAGCATCTTCACCAGGCCGGCCATCCCCTCCAGCAGCCGGCCCAGCTCGCGAGGCTCGGTGACAAGCCGACTGTGCGTCCACTCCACCTGGTCGGCGATGACCGTCATCTTCTTGCGCGCCACCAGCGCCCGTACCGTCTCTCGCACGTCCGTGGTCAACACCGCCATCGCCAGTTCCCTCCGTCCGCCGATACTCACCTCGTCGTCGAAAACCTCGTCGCCGGTGCCTGACATAAGCTTCTGGCCAAACCCTCGCCGGCTCAGCTCCACCCCCGCATGGTCCTTGGGAAATGCTGCAAAGGCCATCGTGCCAAAGGTCATCCCGACGGGTGTGTACTGCGCCTCTACCGGCGTGCCCTCCCAATCGCCGAAGATGCGCCATCCCCGCTCCATCGGCTCGAACGTCAGCCCGTTCTGCGCGGCGGTCCTCCTCCAGCGCTTCTTGGCCAGGGTCATCCAGCCGGCGGCCAGAAGCACCGTCAGTCCCGTCACAATCACGGTCGGCGTCACACCGCTGAGCGCTGCGATGAGGAAGAAGACCGACCCGATGAGGACGAAAATGAGCGCGAGGATCATCGAGCCCGCGCCGCGGTAGCTCATCCACAGCGGGATGAACGCAAACACAAGCCAGGACAGAAGGTAGAACCAGACCACGAGTGGAGGCTAGCAGGCATCCCGGGTCTTGCCGACCACGGGGTGCCTCCGAGCATCCCCGGGTCTCAGCCGCGGCTGGACGCCTCGGCGGCGGTCCGGAGCAGATTCGCAGACGGACGGGTGACTAGCGCGCCCGCATCACCATGAAATAGGTGATACACATCTCGTCGAACGTCCCCTCGCCCCAGGTGACGTCACGCGGCTGCTGCTGCTGGCCGTTGACCACCGGCTGGTTGTCCGGGCTGTTGTCGAAGGTGCAGCGGATTCGGACCTGGTCCGTTGGCCCCACCTCCACATGGTCGCTGACCTCGTACTGGTAGAACTGCTGCCAGTTGAAGTCCCACTCGGGGATCTTCGACAGGCACACGCCGGTGCCATCGTTGCGAATCAGCGTGGCCTCCGTACTCACTCCCAGCTGGTGCATGTGGGGCGCCGCACCGATGATCGTGGCGCTGGCCGGTATCCCGTGGAGCTCCTCCTGCACCACGTTGGGGTCGCCTGCGGGAATGTTCAGCGGGTTCGCCGACAGCGGCGTGAGCAGGATGTCGTGGGTTGGCTGCTGCCCCGCTGGCAGGGTCCACAGCGCCAGGCTGGTGGTGTCCGCGGGGACCTCCGTCACCGACAGGACGTTGTAGTGGATCTGCATGACCAGCTTGCTGCCCGCCCCGATGCTCAGCGCCGCGCCCTCCGGGAAGGCGTTGACCGGCATACCGGGAACCCAGCCAGCGATGAGTCCGTTGGTCTGCACATCCGGACCGCCAAAGCATGTGTAGCCTTCCTGGTCGGGCTCGGCCGCGGACTTGGCGTCCAGGTCACCCTGCGCGTTCGGCGGGACCGCGTAGATGAGCACGTGGTGCACCACCGCGCGCTCGCCAGGGTAGACGTCGGTCGCGGTGACGTAGGTGTCCTCGGTAAACGTGTGGTCGATCGTGAGGCAGCGGTAGTCGTCGGGCACGTCCTTGCTGGCCGTGTACGCTCCGGCTGGCGCGATGACGAGGTCAGGCTCTCCCAGGTTGGGCGCCGGTGGCGCGCCGGGATCCACGAAGTCGGCTGGATCGCCCTCCAGGAAGCCGCCTGTCTGCCACGCCCGCATGGTCTCCTCCTGCTCGGGACTCAGCGCCCGGGAGTACTGCACATCGCGGCAGCCGGGGTCGAAGTCCCACGGCGGCATCCGCCCGCTGTCCACGGCGTTGACCATCACGCTGGCCAAGGGCTCTACCTGCTCCCAGGTCTCTAGCGGGAACGGGCCCACACCACCGGGCGTATGGCAGCTGACGCAGCGCTGCTGGACAATGGCGCGAACGTGGCCGTGATAGGTGATGCCCCCGGCAGGGACGTCGATACTCACGTCGGGGGTGGGCAGCGATGTGTCGACCTCGACGTCGGACACACTGGTGTCGGGATCCCCGGGACACGCCGCCAGCGCAAGACCAGCCAGCGTGGCCACAGTCATCTTCAGGTTCATCACTCCGTCTCCTCTCGACCGAAGACCCGGCCGCTCCTGGGGTGGCGGGACAGGGCGAGGCCGCCCTCACCGTCCGAGGCGCCTCCGTCCACCAGCTGTAGGCCGCCGCGCGCCGCATCGTTAACGTCACGAATGCGATCGGCTGCGATTCGTGCCGCCCGCTGCACACGACGCCGGCCAGAGCCCTCCGCAACGCGGATGAGCTCCTCGAGCACCGAGGGATTTCCCATCTCCCCGAGGGACTCCGCCGCAGCGACGATCACGTCTTCATGGGGGTCCCGTAGCGACTTCACCAACGAGGTCACCGCACCGTCGTAGGGGCTGAAGCGCATCACGCCGATCCACACGCATCGGTCGGCGACGTTGACGCACAGGCTCCTGGAGTGCGCCAGCCAGACCGGCGGGCATGATTGTTGGGCTGCGTAGATACCGAGGATGGCCCGAAGCAGCTCGCCAGTAGCGCTGGCCAGAAGGTTCTGCAGCAACGTCTCCAGTTCCGCGTCGAAGTGGCCCGACTCCTGGATGAGTGCCGCGGCGGCCGCCCGCACCTTGGGCTCGGCCCACCCATCGATGAGCACCGCGATGGCGTCCGTCACGGCGTCGTGGCCCTCCAGCTGCGCGACCAGCAGGCGGGAGGCGGGGTCCTCACTGGCGCTCGCCTCCTTCATGAACCGGCGCGCCGCGTCGGAGTCCGGCGCCCAGTCCAGGAGCCACCGGGCGGACCTCAGCCGCACCGCGCGGTCCTTGTCCGTACCCGCAAGCTCGGCCAGACGGTCGGCCCCCGGGATGGTCGCCCGCTCCTCCAGCCGCTCGGCCAGGTCGACCAGCGCGTTGATGCGCTCGACGAGCTCGGTGCTAGTGCCCGAACTACGCCAGTGAAGCTGCCCATCACTCAGCTGCAAGCGCCCGCCAAACGCATCCACTGCGGCGCGCGCCGCGGCGTCCAGCAGGCCCGCGACATGGTCGGTGGGCCCGAGGATACGGTGCTCATCGTCGAAGTGCGGGTCCCCCGTTCGTGTGTCCGGGTCCGCGCCGTCGGCGATGATGCCCACCCCTGCGCTGGCCAAGGCCCCGGTGAGTCTCACGTCGACCAGCCCATCCTCGGCCAATAGAATGGCCCGGCCGTGATGGGTGCCTACGAAATCCTCGCCAGCGGCGGTGAGGCCCAGGCTTCGGGCAGCGTGGGTACGGGCCTTACCACGGGCCCGCGTATGCAGCAGCGCGACCCCTGCACCCGCCAGCAGGACGCCGATGCTCACCACGACGGGCAGCACCCCCATCTACCAGTTCCTGATGTCTTTCAGGACCTCTCCCTTGGGTGTAGTCACCAGGATCCTGCTGCCCTTGGAGTCCACCAGCACGATGCGCTGGCAGTCGGCCGTGACCGCGATGCCCAGGAGCATGACGGGGGCGAGTTTGGAGATGCCCTTGGGAGCAAACTCGTCCAGATAGGCCCCGCTGGGGTCGAATCGCTGCACCCGGTAGTTGCCCAGGTCCGCGACGGCCGCCCACTTGCCATCACAGGCCGAGACACCGGTCGGAAACTTCAGCTGCCCGGGTCCCGATCCCGAAGACCCGAACCGCGCCAGCTCCTTCAGATCGAGGCTCAGTCTCCGAATCCGGTGGGCATACTGCTCGGCGACCCACAAGTCATTGCCGACCCGCACGATGACGCTGAGCCCGTCCCACTTGGGCCCACCCTCGGGAGCCGATATCCGCTTCAGCTCCTTCCAGCGGGAGCTCATCACCACCAGCTTGTCGAGCCCCGTATCAGCGACCAGCCACTTGCCATCAAGCCCGGGCGCCGGGCCATCCATCCATGATTTTGGCGCCTTGGCGCCATCCGTCAGGATGTGCTGGCCGACCTGTTCGCCATCCCTGAAGACCTTCACCTCGAAGACGTCGGTCTCGTCGTCCGGGCTGGTGATGCGCTGGTTGGACACCAGGATGCGCCCGTCTGGCATTGCCAGCACCTTCCACGCCTGCCACAGGTCGCCGTCGTCCAGCCCGCGCTGACCGAAGACCCGTACCAGTTCGCCCTCCGCGGACAGCTCGACGACGCGGTGATGATGAAAGTCGCTGACCACGATGCCCCCCTTGGGGGTCAGCGTCAGCGCCGCCGGCCGCTTGAAGTGACGCGGCTGCTCGTTGCAGGCGACGAGCGTCGCCACCAGCAACAGACCGAGTCCCCCGGCGATGGCGATGCGCGGTTGCGTCATTGCCTCTAGACTACACGAATCGACGCGACTTCCGACCAGTCACGACCCACCCGACCGCCCCGGCGCATGCTGTTTCCGCTGTGGGCCAAGCTGGGCCTGATTTTTGGTGGGCTCACGGGTGTATTTCTGGCGGGTTACGGCTGGATGAACTTCCAGGCGGACCTCGCCTACGAGGAGGAGCGGCGCAAAGACAAGCTCCTGGGCCTGGCGCACGCGTTGGCCGACCACCCCGGGCTGGGCGAACAGGTCGCCAACTTCACCGCCCAGGCGGACGCCAAGCGCCCCGAGTACGAGCAGATTCGCGACTGGATCTACAGCGCGCGTGAGGCCATCGGTGTCAGCTGGACCGGCATCACGACCAAGGACGCCCAGGACCGCTTCTCGTTCATCATGGACTCGTCGCGTAGCGCACCGCTGCCGGTGGGCTACCCCATCTTCGATGGTGCCGAAAAGAAGCTGGCGGCCTGGCACGGTAAGGACGCGCTCGACCCTGAGCTGGAGGACGACTTCGGGCTCTGGATCATGGCGTATGCCCCCATCAAGGACCGCAACGGGAACACGATAGCCCTCCTGGAGGTCGCCGACGACGCCAACGCTCGAAGCCTGTTCGCCGACGAGAGGGGAACCCGATTGGCGTGGCAGCTGGGGCTCGCGGTGCTCCTGTCGATCCTCCTGGCGGTACTGTTCGCCAGATACATCAACCGCTACCTGCGACGGCTGACCACCACTGCGCAGGAAGTGGCCGGCGGGAACCTCACGCCACGGGTGGAGATCCCGACCCACGACGAGATTGGCCTCCTCGGCGACTCCTTCAACGCGATGATCGAAGGTCTGCAGGAGCGGGAGTTCATCCGCGACACCTTCGGACGCTTCGTCAGCCAGGAGGTCATGAGCGAAGTGCTCAAGAGCACCACCGTCAAGCTCGGCGGCGAAGAGCGCGAGGTCACGGTGCTGATGAGCGATCTACGTGGATTCACCTCGCTGTCCATCGCGCTGGGCCCCGAAGCGATGGTCCAGCTGCTCAACCGCTACTTCACGGCGTGTCCAAGGTCATCGTCGAGCACAACGGAACCATCAGCGAGCTGCTGGGCGATGGCATGGTGATTCTCTTCGGCGCGCCCCAAGCCGGCCCCGACGATGCTCTGCGTGCCCTCGCGTGCGCGGTGGCGATGCAACACGCCCTGGCCGACTTCAACCAAGCGGAAGGCCGAGACCTGGAGATGGGCATCGGCATCAACACGGGCTCGGTGATCGCCGGCAACATCGGCTCGGAACAACGCATGAAGTATGGGGTCGTCGGGTCGGCCATCAATCTGGCGGCGCGGGTCGAGGGATTCACCCTGGGCGGTCAGGTGCTCGCCAGCAGCTCAGCGGTCGACGCGGCCGGGCGCGGCGACCTGGTGATGGGCGAGGCCCAGTCGTTCAAGGCCAAGGGCCGGCGCGAACCGCTCGTCTGCTACCCCATCGAAGGCGTGGGCGGACGGTTCGGCGTGGCGCTGCCCGAACCGCTCCCCGACGAACGCCGCCCGGTGGACCTGGCCGTCCGCATCTGGCCCATCGAGGGTAAGACCGTGGCCGCAAACCCGCTCGACGGGCGCGCCACGAGCCTGGGTAGGCGGACGCTGTGGCTCCGGTGCGCCACCCTGGACGCCCAGCATCGGGCCAACCTGAGGCTCTCCATCCAGGTGGGCGAGGAGTGGATCGACGAGATCTACGCCAAGGTGGTTGGCGGCCAGGATGACCCCTCCGCCGAGCCCCTCATCGAGGCGCGCTTTACCTCGGTGCCGGAAGGAGCGGCGCACCGCCTAGCCAAGGCCTGAGCGTCAGAACCAGACGCCGTGGGCCATCTCGAGGAGCCAGGCGCACAGCAGGCCCGCGTAGGTGCCCAGTGCATAGCCCGCGACGGCGAGCACGACGCCGACGGGCGCCAGCGCGGGGTGGAAGGCACCTGCGACGATGGGGGCCGAGGCGGCGCCGCCCACGTTGGCCTGTGAGCCGACGGCGGCGAAGAAGATGGGGGCCTGGATGCGGCGCCGGACGAGCATCATGGCGGCGGCGTGGAGGCCCATCCAGGCCCCGCCGATGACCACCAGGCCCGGGATGTCGAGGACCTTGGCGAAGTCCGCCTTGGCGCCAATGGTGGCGACCAGGAGATAGAGGAAGACCGAGCCCATCTCGCTGGCCCCGGCGCCTTCCAGCCTGCGCAGCGGGGTGAACGAGCAGGCGATGCCGATGGTCGTCACGATGAGGATGATCCAGGTGAAGCCGCTGATGATGCTGCCTACCTCGGGCAGGACCTTCGAGAGGCTCGCAGCGATGGCTGTGGCGCCGAACGCGATGGCCAGCATGGTCAGCAGCGAAGCCTTGTCCGTCGGGCGTTTGATGGCGGCCTGGAACGCTTCGACCTTGCCGCGGAGCTCGTCGATGGAGGAGGCGTCGGCGCCGATGGCCTCGTCCATTGCCTCCTGACGGCCGGCAAAGGCGAGCAGGAACGCCATCCAGACGCTGGCGATGGCGACGTCGACGACCACCATCATGGCGATGGTGTCGTCGTGGGCGCCGACGCTCTCGCCGATGGCCACGAAGTTGGCGCCGCCGCCGATCCAGGACCCGGCCAGGGCGGCCAGGCCCTTCCAGCTCTGGTCGCCCAGCTGCTCAGGCGCCAGCCAACCCAGCGCCAGGTAGACCAGCGGGCCTCCCAAGGCGATGCTGAGGGTGCCCGTCAGGAACATCGTCAGGGCCTTGCCCCCCAGGCCCCGGATGGCCTTGAGGTCGATGGCCAGGGTGAGCAGTACCAGGCTGGCGGGCAGCAGCCACTTCTTCACAAAGGTGTATAGCGGCGAGTCCAACGGGATCACGCCGAGGTTCGACAACAGCGTCGGGACGAAATAGGCGAACACCAGCAGCGGGACGAAGCTGAAGAGCTTCTTGCCGCGCGCCGTGCCGCCGGCGGCGAAGAGACCGCCGAGGACGGCCAGCAGGATGGCGAGGACGCCGATGGGGTGTTCGACCATCATGAGACGGTACCGAGTTTTTCTGGATCGGTCGCTGCCGTCGGCCGTTGAGCTGAGGGAACACGCAGGAGGTTTCCCATGCCCGCCCGTCGCATCCTCGCCCGCGCCGCCACCGCGCTTCTTCTCGTCACCCTTGCCGTGGCCAGCGCCCAGGCCCGCACCAAGCAGGTCAGCCGGGTCGACCAGGCCAAGGCCACGCCGCAGGTGGAGGTGTTGTGGCAGGGGGTCTGGTGGGACGCGACCATCGTCGACGAAAAGGGCGCCCGGCTGAAGATCCACTACATCGGCTGGGACCGCGGCTGGGACGAGTGGGTCGCGCCGGACCGCTGGCGCCCGGCGGACCTGAACCGTCTCCGGGCGGCCCGAAAGGGTCAGGCCGTGGAGATCAACTGGCGCGGCGGCTGGTGGCCCGGGAAGGTCCTGAGAGCCCGCGACGGGCGCTACAAGATCTCCTACGACAACTACGGGTCGGAGTGGGACGAGTGGGTCACCCCCGACCGGCTACGGGCGCCGCATCGTCCCGTCGCCTGAGTAGCCCAGGAGAGGGCCTTGGCGTACAAACCGTTCCAACGGAAGTCTCGGCGACCAGCTGCGCACCTCGCCCCCCAGGTGGCCCATGTCGGCAGCTAGCGGACCGCCACGGTCCAGGTCAGCTCGTGCTGCTTGGGCTGGCAGTCCTGCTCGGTGCACACGGCGAACTCGAGCTGCGCCCGGAACTGCTTGGCACCGGCGCTGTCCGGGGTGAACGACACCAGGAAGGTCGCGGCCTTGTCGCCCCACTGCTTGGCGTCTTTGAGGCTCTGCTTGGCCTTGTGGATCGTCACGCCGTCCGAGCAGGTGATCTCGAGCTTGGGCAGGAACTTCTTGGTCAGCTTCCACTTCTCTTTGGGGACCACCTTCATCGTGACCACCGCGACGTCGTCGAGCTTGCTCTCCTCCGGCGACGTCACCACGACCTTGTGGGACTTGGTGTCCACCGTCGTCACCTGCTCTTTGTGAGCGTCGGCCGAATAGGCCAGGGCGGCGGTAGCGAGGACAAATGCCAGGGGAGCGGCGGCGAGCAACATCTGCGAGGCGATCTTCATAGCGCCTCGTCTGTGTGCAAGGGGGGTGCCAGCCCGCTCACGCCCCGGAATTCAGGGGTTCCGGGATCGCGAAGTGGCATATCCCCCACCCCGCCTCGCCACCTGTGTGGGAAACCCCACACTTCCTACTCGAAGCGCCCCTGGCTCCAACGACAAAGGGCGCCCCGGCTACCGCCGGCGCGCCCTTCGTTGATCGCCTCTCGGCGCTAGCTCCTATGGGAACGGCAGGCCGCTGTCCTCGGAGCAGCTGTACTTGCCCTCGAGACCGGTGCCGCCGCCGCCGAGCAACTGCAGCATCAGCGCGAACAGCCCCGGGCCACAGTTCCAGCCGTCCGGGCAGTCCGCGCTGGGTCCGCCGAAGCCGGGAATGATCTCGATGTCGGGGGTGCACTCGCACACACCCGGGATGGTGTCACCCGTGCCGCCGGGAATCTCCGGCAGCGCGCCGCCGAAGTCACCGGCGAGCGCCTCGATGAGGCTGATGCACTCGTTGCCGTTCGGGCAGAACGCGGTCACCCCGTCGCAGCCGCCGGCCGCATCCAGGCACAGCCCGGTCCCGACATCGCAGTAGAGCTGGAAGCCGCTGACCCCGGGGTCGCAATCGGCGTCCGACGTGCAGGCGTCCGGAACGGTGATGGTGCCGCCCTCGCAGCTGTAGGTCTGCAGGTTGCAGGTGCCGCCCTGACCGCACTCGGCGTCGGTGGTGCACTGCACACAGTAGTAGTCGGAGCCGACCAGCGCGCAGGCGGGGTACGGGTCGACGCAGGTGCTGCAGACGTCACCGTCGCAGGTGAAGGTCGCCAGGTTGCAGGTGCCGCCACCGCAGTGGCTGTCCTCGGTGCACTGCACGCACTTGCCCTCTTCCGGCGAGAAGATGGGGGTCGGCGGCTGGCAGCCGGTGGGCGCCTCGCACTGGAAGGTCGTCAGGTTGCACTCTTCGCCCGAGGCGCAGTGGGTGTCGTTGGTGCACGCCACGCAGACGCTCGCCGCGTTGCAGTGCGGGGTGGCGCCGCTGCACTCGGGGGTGCAGGTGGTGCCTGTGCCGCAACCCGCGTTGGAGCAGACCTTGTAGCTGCTCACCTCGTCGATGATGCAGACAGCGCCGTTGGCCGCGCAGTCGGCGTCGGTGCTGCAGCGCGGGACGCACACCTTGGCGCCGCTACCGACGTCGTGGCAGCCAGCGTCTGGGCCGCACTCCCAGTCGTAGATGCAGGTGTCGCAGCTGGCCTTGGCCGCCTGGCACAACCCGCCAGCGTTGCTCTCGCAAGCCTGACCGGCGTCGCAGCCATCGCTCACGCAGCCGTCGCAGGAGAAGCCGCCAGGGACGCACTGGCTGCTGAAGCAGGTCCAGCCCGTCTCGCAGTCGTCCGACGTCCCGCAAGGCGGGGCGCAGATGTTGGCGCCGCCGACCGGGATGCACTTCCAGCCGCCACCACCGCACTCGTCCGAGTTGGTGCAGGCGCCGCAGGCCACGCCGCTGACCACCACATCCTCTTCGCAGAGGCCGGTGCCGGTGTTGCAGGTGAAGCCCGGATCGCAACCGTCGACCGTGCAGTCGGAGGCGGGGCACTCGGCCCCTTCGCACGGGCGGCAGGCGTTGGTCGTGGCGTCACAGATGTCGGTGCCGGTGCAGGCGGGGTCGCAGGACCCGACCACGGTCGGCTCACAGGAGCCGGCCACGCAGGTCTCGCCCGTGGCACACTCGTCGTCGTTCGAACACAGGGTCGTCGACGGCTGCTGGCACTGGCCCTGGATGCACTCCAGTCCGGCCGCGCACGGCAGAGAGTCGCTGCAGGTGGGCGTGATGCAGACGCCCTGACCGTTCACCTGGGCGCAGATCTGACCGGCACCGCAGAAGCTGTCGTTGATGCACGACGTCGCGCAGATACCCGCGTTGCAGATGGTGCCCGTGGGGCAGCTATCGTCAGAGATGCAACCGGTACCGGCCGGAGAGCCGTCGTCCGGACATGCCGCGAAGGTCAATGCTCCTACGGCAAGCGCCACCGCGCCCAAAGCTTGTGCGAGCCATGCTCTGCTCATCTGGTTATCCCTCCGACTCTGCCCAGGTCCAAAAATCGCCTGCGGGTTTCAGGTCGCGGAAGTATACGCAAGGCGCATCGTTGGTCCAAATGGATCACGTCGTCGGATGGAATCTTGTTGCAGCCGAGGTCGGCTCCGGGGTGAGGGCCACATCGCCTTGTGGGATGGCGCCGTCGCGGCTAGGGTCACCGGCATGTCGGCTGGTTTCGGTTACAGAACAGGAGTGCTCGCGCGGCAGACCGCGCTGAGCATTATACTGCTCACCGCAACCCTGGCCGCCTGTGAGCTACCCAAGGGTGACACCTCTACCCCCAAGGGTCTGCACTACGCGGTCCTGCAGGCGCGACAGCAGGCCGACACCGACGCGATGTGGAACCTGCTGCACCCCGACACCCGCGCTGCCTTCGATCGGTGGGTGGCGTCGGAGAAGCAGATCCAACGCATCGTCGTCATCGAGTTTCCCAAGAAGGTCCAGCCCGACGCGCTCAAAGTGCTCACGGTTCAGCAGCACACTTCGGGCAAAGCCCTCTTCGCCACGCTCGTCACGGGCAAGACGGACCCGCTCGAAACCTGGGCGCGTCTGGGTGCTCGGGTGCAATCCGTGGACGAGGCCGGTGGCGCGGCAACCGTTCACACCTGGGGCGGCGACGATCTCCGCGCCCGCAAGCACGACGGCAAGTGGTACGCGGTGCTGCCCGAAAAGCTCGAGGCCAGGCTGATGAAGAGCTCGGAGCAGGCCGCCAAGAACCTCATCCAGGTCAAGCAGTTGGCCGAGAAGCTCAAGAACTGAACCCTCAAGCCGTGCGCATGCTAGGTTTGAGGGTGATGACCAAGCCGGAAATTCGATCACCGCGTCTTGTCTTGGGCCCGGAGGGGTCAAGGCAAGCGCCACCTATCCGAGCGCTGAGCTGATGGATGCCCTGAAAGGTCGATGCCTGTGTGGCGCCACGACCTTGAGCATCCAGCTTCCGGTCGACTTCGTCAGCCACTGCCACTGCGAAAGCTGCCGGCGCGCGCACGGAGCAGCCTTCGTTTCCTGGTTTGGGGTTGCGGCCAACCGCTGCCATGTCAGCAGCCTCCACGACGCTCCCATGCAGACGTATGAATCCTCCCCGGGCGCGTTCCGTTCGTTTTGCAGCCGGTGCGGCACGCCGCTGGTCATGCGGTACACCGCCGATCACGCCGAGTTTGGGGCCGCCACCGAGCACGTGTACGTCCCACTCGCGGTGATGGACGAACCGGTCGACAAGCTCCCCGACAGCCATGTCAGCTTCGAAGAGCGGGCCGACTGGTTCCCCTTCAGCGACGACCTGCCGCGCTTTTTCGGGAAGTCGGACGAGCTTGCCGACTAGCAGCTGTCCAATGTCACGGAGACGGGCGCGTCGATCCATGCATCGAGCGGCGCCACGCCGCACCTGAACGCCAACACATGGACGCCTCGTGCCGCAGCCGCGCGCACGGCCGCGAGCCAGGTGTGGTCTGCGCCGTCGTCGGCCACCAGGCTCGAAACATCACCGCGCTGCAGCACGAAGGCCGACGCCGAGACCGTGCCGTTCTCCGCGGCAGCGCCCAGCGCGGCGAGGTGTGCCGCGCCTCGGGTCGACGGCGTGCGTGACAAGACCGCCCTGCCCTGCCCGTCGCGGATAGAAAGCGACTTCACCTCGAGCCAGGCCGGGTCACCCTTGGCAAGGGTCAGCTGGAAGTCGAGCCGATGCCCGTCATGCTTGACCTCACGCCGCCACTCCGAAATGTCTCCAAGCTCAGGTAGCGCCCCGGTTTCTGCGAGATAGCGCGCCATCAGGTCGGATGCCTTTGAAGCCTCCAACGACACCAGGCTGTCGGCACCGACCACCCGGGCCGTCGTCCAGCGTGTCGCGCGTCTGGGGTCGTCCGTCGGGGTGACCAGCACGTCGCAGCCGGGGTCCAGAACGCCGTGCAGTCGCGCTGTGTTTGGCACATAGGTCCGGATCACCTCCCCACCCTCCAGTTCGACCCGCGCCACGAAGCGATTGTCGCGCGCCACAAGACGTCCGGGCAGGGGCTCACCCGACGCTGAAGCCCCACCGAGCGCCGCGGGGTCCAACCTCTCCGGCAGGTACACCAGATGCCCCCCGCAGCGGCAGTCGCTACTCCCAAAGCGCGCCGGATAGCGCTGAGCGTCCGGCAAAGCGGCCACCGCCTCGGCGACATCACAGTCACGGCGGGCCGCCGGCGCGTCCAGCCATGTCCGCGCACCCAGCCAATAGAGCTGCTCACGCACCGGGTCAATGTGCCACCGGTGCTTCTTTCCCAAGCGCCGGCGATGCCGAGCAACCCGTTTGCTCAACGCCCGCCGAGCACTGCCGGCGTAGACGTAGGTCCCCGCGGGGAACTCCAGCGTTCCCAACGCGCCCACCTCGATGCGCCGAGGCCGCGGCGCATACAGCAACGCCGCGTAGAGCCCGGAGTCGGAGCTCAGTCGGTCAGCTCGTCGATGACGGCGTAGCCCAGCCCGCCCACCGCCGGTGCTTCCGAGCCCACGTGCAGAACGGCGTAGTTCCACGCCACGACATCTCCCGACGCCGCCAGGGCCGGTGGCGGCCACGGCACCTGGCAGGTGTAGCAGCCCGCACCGATTTCCGCGATGGGCGTTGGGCTCGCCGGGCAGCTGCCGTCCAGCGGAGCGACCCAGACGTTGCCGAGCACCGGTGGGTAGACACCCGAGATAGCCGCTGATGGGTACTGAATCCAGGCGATCCGCGTCTCCGTCAGCCGCGGCGCAAAAAGGCTTCCTTCCCCAGTAAGCCCCACCTCCCGGGTCTCCTCACCGTCGAACACGACGAGCCGGCGAGCGTTGTCCCAGAACAGCAGCGACCCGCCGAAGCCAACCTCGGGGTCGTCCGCACAGGCAAACACCGCCTTGTCCCCAAGGGCGTTGACGGCACCGCAGGGCCCCTCATCCAGGACCCGCCGCCCCGAACCGTCCAGGCCAGCGGTGACGACGGCGTTGTCGGAGTTCCAGAAGAGGCGGGTAGCGCCGAGGACCGGCTGCACGTCGCTCCGCTCGTCCTCGGTCAGCTGCTGGGTCACACCGTCGCGCCAGACGAAGATCTCGCGGGGCACCTGATAGGGAACCTCCTCGGCCCAGACGACGGCGCCGCCGGCGGCGTCCGGGGTCCCGGTCGCCAGGCCCGCTGACGCAATGTGGGTCTGCTGACCGTCCCAGACGAGCAGCTGTGCGTTGCCCTTGTGCCGCCAGGTCGCCAGGCCGGGCTCAACCCGCCGCCGAACCGACCCGGAGAAGTCATCCTCCCAGGGTCCGTAGCCCCCGTTGAAGCCGATATCGGCATCCAGAACGGCTTCGCCGTCGGCGTCCGCGTACATCAGCGCCCGTGTGCCCGTCGCGGGGTCCACCCGCTCGAACAGCATCGCGCCCGCCCGAGCGTCCACCAGGACGTCGTCGCCGTCATTGGCCGTCAGCTGGGTCACCTCGTGGCTGGAGGCGTCCAGGAAGAACAGCTCGCTGTCGTTGGCTGCGTTGCTTCCTGTGGTACCACGCTGGTGACCATAGATTCCGCCCTGGGCGACGACGGGCGGCAGCATGCTCTCGATCATGCCGGTGCTTTGGTCCGCCGCCTCGAACAGCCGGACCTCGACGTCGTAGCCGGTAACCTCGCAGGCGGCGGGAGGCTCCGTGCTGGGGGGCTCGGTGGTCGGAGGCTCCGTCGCGGGAGGCTCGGCGGTCGGAGGCTCGACCTGCCCGGCCACGGTGCCCTTCTGGGGCTCCAGACATCCGCTGGAGAGGGCACCAACGGCGAGCACGACGGTGGCCGCACGAAAAAATTGCGAACAAATAGTCGTCATTTCGACTTTGGTCCTTGCCATGGGCGTGTAGGCAGCAGAGATTCCCTACCCCACCGCAACGGCCCGACTCAAGAATGCACCGACTCGCCCCCCTCTATGCCTCGCTGATGCTGCTCACCGCGTGCCCCGGCACCGCCGGGCAGGAGACGCCCAACCCACCCGACGTGACGACCACTGTGCCGGATGCTGACGCCGCGCCGATTGCCGACGCGGACGCCGCGCCGGCTGCCGACGCGGACGCGGCGCTGTCACCGGACGCCGACGCCACAGCGCCCAACGCGGATGCTGCCCTCGACTCGGCCCCGGACGCGTCAACCCTTCCCGACGCAGATGGGGCTCCCACGCTCGACGCAGACGCACAGGCTGACCCCGATGATAGCGGTCCCGCCGACAGCTCCACGCTCGATGTCTCGGTGGATATGGACGCTGGACCGCTTGCCCCACTGGGAACATTCGCCAACCCCATCGTCATCTCCAGCCTCCCCTTTGGCGATAGCCGCGACACCGCCATGGCGCCGGGTCCCGTCTTCGATGCCTACGAGTGTGCGCTCGAAACCGACGAGGGCGGCGACGGCTTCGTCTACCGGCTCGACGTCACCGAAGTCGGCGTCATCGAGGTGGCGGTGAACGATGTCCCTGCCGACGGCGTGGACGTTGATGTCCACTTGCTCGAGAGCGATGACCCGGGCAGTTGCCTGATCCGTGACAACATCGCGTTCACCTACGAGGTCACCCCCGGGCCCGTCTACATCGTGGTGGACACCTGGGTGAACGCCTCCGGGCAGGCCCTCGCCGGCCCCTACACCCTCTCCGTCGCGTTCACCAGCGACACTTCCGGGGACGCCCCCTACGGCTCCTCGGGCAACCCCATCCTCGTGGACGGCTTCCCCTTCAGCGACTCTCGCGACACGGAGCTGTCCCCGAGCAGCCTTTTCGACAGCTACAGCTGCGCCCCGACCACCGACGAGGGCGGCCCCGAATTCATCTACCAGCTGACCATCCCCGCTTCGGGCCAGCTGACCGCCACCATCGATGACGTCTCAGGCGACGCCGTCGACGTCGACCTCCACCTGCTCAGCAGCCTCGACCCGGCCTCCTGCCTGGCGCGCGACAACAGCAGCCTGACCGAGCAGCTCACCGCCCCCGGCGTCTACTACGTCGTGGTGGACACCTGGGTGAACAGCTCCGGCGTCGCGCTCACCGGTCCCTACACGCTCGACCTGAGCTTCCAACCTGATGCCCCGGTGGCGCCCGGGTACGGATCGCTGTCGGACCCCATCATCATCGACACGTTTCCCTTCTACGACGTACGCGACACCCACGACGGCCCCAGCGACGTGTTCGACGCGTACAGCTGCGCGCCTGACACCGACGAGAGCGGCAAGGAGTTCATCTACGCCGTAGACGTCCAGCAGCCCGGCGTGCTCCAGGCCTCGCTGGTGGACACCGTCGGTGACGGGATCGACATCGACATTCACTTGCTCGCCGCGGCCAGCGCCGACGCCTGTGTGGCCCGTGGCAACCGCAGCCTCGCCGCCGAGGTCACGCCCGACACCTACTATCTGGTGGCCGATACCTACGTCACCTCGGACGGCAAGCCCCTCGCTGGCCCTTACGAGCTGCACGTCTCCTTCGTCCCCCAGCCCGACCTGTCGTCGTTCTGCCTGGTGCTGTACGGGGACACCCGGGGCGGCACGTCCAGCGATCCCCAGCTGGCTCATCAGAAGGTCGCCGCCGCGATCGACGCGCGCTGCGCCAACACGACGCTGGTCCACACCGGCGACCACGTCCGGGCGGGCTACAGCGACTCGGACTGGGCGACCTTCGTAGCCATCGAGAAGACCATCTACGACAACGAAGGGACCCTGACCTCGGTCCGGGGCAACCACGACGGGTCCTGGTCCAACTTGAAGCAGCGCCTGGCCCCGCTCGGGGTCACGCTGCCGGCCCAGTCCACCTTCACCAAGCCGCTGGCTCCCAACCTTACCCTCATCGGCCTGGACTCAGAGGAAGATGCCGCTGCCCAGGTAGCCTTCCTCCAACAAACCTTCGCGGCCAACCCGGGCCACCGCTTCGTCATCGCGTTCCATCGGCCGCTGTACCCCAGCGTCGGCGGACACAAAGGTTGGGGGCCGGGCCAGGAGTACTGGATGCCGGAATTCGTGGCCCAGGGCGGTGGCGTTCTGGTGGCGACCGGACACAACCACGGGATGAGCCGCGAGTTCGTGGATGGGGTCATGCTGCTCACGGCCGGAGGGGGCGGCGCCCCGCTCTACGGCTGCGGCAAAGCCTATGACGACACGCGATACTGTCAGAGCGCCTACGGCTACACGGTCTGTGATGCCTCGCTGGCGTGCCTGACATACCGGGTCGACCCCGACTCCGGCGCGGAAACACTGGTCGATGCCTTCGTCGTGAACGCTCCATAGTCCCCTTCGGCGCCCAGACAGGGGCCGTAAACCGCCGATGTGATAGAGTGTCGGCGATGCTCACGGCTGAGGGCACCATCATCGACAACCGGTACCGCCTCGAGCATGTCCTCGGCGAGGGCGGCATGGGGTGTGTCTGGGCCGCCACGCAGCTGGATGTGTCACGGCGTGTTGCGGTCAAGGTGCTGCAGCCCGACAAGGTAGACAGCGAGCAAGCACGGTCGCGATTCATGCGGGAGGCGGCCGCTCTGGCCACCTTGCGTCACCCACACATCGTTGGCTTGCTGGACTTTGGTCAGGCCGATGACGGCGCAGCGTATATGGTGATGGAGCTGGCCGAGGGGCCGGATCTGTCGACCATCATCGCCGAACAGAGCCCACTGGACCCCGCCCGGGTGCGACGCATCGCCAAACAGCTGGCGAGCGCGCTGAAGTCGGCCCATGACGCCGGCGTCGTACATCGCGACATCAAGCCGTCCAACATCATCATCGGCGAGCTCGACGGCGACGAGTTCGTCCACCTGCTGGACTTCGGCATCGCCAAGAGCTTCATCGGTATCGGCGGCGCCGGGGTGGACGTCACCGCCACCCACGACATCATCGGTTCCCCGCGATACATGTCTCCCGAGCAGGCGCAGGGCCAGCCGGTGACCCCAGCCAGCGACGTCTATGCCTTTGGCCTGGTGCTGTACGAGATGCTCACTGGCCAGCCAGCGTTTGACTCCGAGTCTGCGGGCGCGCTCATCGTCGCCCATGCCACCGAGCCGGTGGAGCCCCCCGAGTGCGAGGACGAGACCCTGGCCAACCTCGCCCTGTGGTGTCTACAGAAGGCCCCCTGGGACCGCCCGGTGAACGCCGCCATCGTCATGGACACGCTCAATGGCGGGGCCATTCCGGCGTTCGGCGAGGAGGTCGACGACAGCGATCTGGCGATCCCACGGGATGGGCCGCTCCGCGGTGGGGGCAGCCGCCCAGTCCTATGGGGTATGTTGGCGGCCGTGCTCCTTGTGACGGTGGGCCTGGTAGCCTGGCAGGTGTCGAGTGGGTCGAGCGGCAGGGTGGATGCGCCGGCCGCGCCGAAAAAGGAGGCCAGAGAGGTTTCCGAACAGGAACCGAAGCCCGCGGCGCCCCCGGCGGAACACCCCCCACCGGCCGCCGCGCCGAAGGTCGCCAAGACCGAGCCGGCCAAGCCTCCCGAGGCCGAGTCCAAGCCGGTGAAACCCGAGCCCGTGGCTCCCGTGGTGAAAGATGGCGAAAAGGGCCACAATGAAGCCGATGAGGCCGCGCCCGACAAACCCGCAGGCAAAACGACTTCACAACCGCCCAGAAGGCCGACTCCAAAGAAACGAAAGCGCAAGCCGCGCGCCAAGGCCGCGCCGAAGCCCGCTGCACCGGTGGTGAAAGAGCCCGCCACGCCCAAGCCGGTCGCCAAGCCGCCCACACCCAAAAAGAAATTCGAGTACGTCGACGACTGACATGTCCTCGCGCGACACATCCCGCACCATCACGACCCAGCCCAACCGCGCCCGGGTGGAGGCTTCCTTTAGCCTTCACGTGACGGTCGTGGACAGCGCCGACACCGACCAGATCGGCACATCCACACGTTTGGACGGCCGCCTGACGGTGGGCCGAGACGGCCAGCTATCCCTGCTGGACCCGGCCCTGTCCCGTCAACATGTGTCGCTGGCCAGGCACAAGGACGGCGTCACGGTCACCGACCTGGACAGCAAGAACGGCACCTGGGTCGATGGTGCGGAGCTGAACGGCGGCCGCGCCTTTGCGCTCCCGACGGTCGTTCGAGCCGGGGACTCGGTGCTTGTGGTGGAGCGCTGGCCACCGGCGCCGCCGCGGGTCCCCGACGCCCATGAGATGCTCGGCAACCACCCGCTGCACCTGCAATCCCTGGCCAATGTCCGCACCGTCGCTCCGAGCCCACTCACGGCGCTCATCACCGGCGAGACCGGCACCGGCAAGGAGCTGGCGGCGGCGCTGATTCACAAGTGGAGTAAGCGCAGCGGGCAGTTCGTCGCGGTCAACTGCGCCGCCATCCCCGAGAACCTCATCGAGAGCACCCTCTTCGGCCACAAGAAGGGCGCGTTCACCGGCGCCACGGGTGACTCCGATGGCGTCTTCCGCGCCGCCGATCGGGGGACCCTTTTCCTGGACGAGGTCGGTGAGCTGTCGCTCATCGCCCAGGCCAAGCTGCTGCGTACCCTCGAGGTGGGGACCATCACGCCGGTCGGTGCCTCCAGGGACGTAAAGGTCCAGGTCCGAGTCATCGCGGCCACCCACCGCGACCTCAAGGCGGACGTCGAGGCTGGCCGCTTCCGAATGGACCTGTACGCACGGCTGCGGGCCTTCCCGGTGCGGCTCCCCCCGCTGCGCGACCGCCTCAGCGACGTCGTCCCCATGTTCCGGCATTTCCTGGGTCGCAGCGGCCCGGTGCCCGAGGCCGACGCAGTGGAACGGCTTCTGTTGCACAGCTGGCCGATGAACGTGCGCGAGCTCAAGGCTCTGGCCGAGCGGATGAAGCTCATGTGCGCCGGCCGCGGAATCGCGCTCAAGGACCTGCCCGAAGAGTTCCTGGGCCCCGCCCCAGACTCGTCGTCCACGAGCGCGGCGGCGGCGCCGAGCGTGGCTGGAACACCCGACATCGACGAGCTCCGGGACCTCCTGGTCGCCCATCACGGGAACATCGGTCGCATCGCCAAGGCGCTCAACAAGGACCGCACCCAGGTCTACCGCTGGCTCAAGAAATACGACCTGGACGCCGCTCAGTTCCGCCCCTGAAGGACATCGTCGACCCGACTGAAGGAAGTTCTATTCGTGGTTGGTGGCATGACATTCCTTTTTGGCATCCTCGGGTTGATCGGCGGGCTCGCCCTGACCCCGGGGTATCTTCGGATGCGTCGCTATCAGGCGGAGCTGCGGCGCGTGGCGGCGGCCTACGAACTTGCCATCGATGGGTCCTCGGCTACGGGAAACGATAGGGGGCGGAGCCTCTCGATCAGGCTGAGGTTGGGCCGTTATCTCACCGCCACAAAACTCGAGGGTCTGCCCGAAGGCGTACTAAGGGCACCGGCACGGTTGAGCGAAGTGCGGCCACGCAACGGCGCTTTCGGAGCCTGGTACGTCGTCAAGAACGGTGATCAGCCAGAAATTTTCTCGCTTTTCTCACACGACGTCGTGGCCGCCGTCATGGCATGCAATGGATGGGTCTCGTTCGACGAAGGTGGCATCGTTCTCAAGTCGCCTGCCTCTGACGTTGACCTCGTGGGAAACATCGAACAGCTTGCCGTGTTGGCGGAGCGGCTGAATCGTCAATTGGCTCTCCCTGTCGAGGAGCGCCTTCTATCGATGGCACTCAACGACCGCGCCCCCAGCACACGTCTGACCGCCGTAACCATGCTCGTCGAGATGGGCGACGAGGCCACTCTGGCTCGACTAGGCTCCGCCGTCGACCACCCTGACGCGAACGTGGCGCTCGCCGCCGCCGCGCAGGTGGGCCCAGGAGCGATTGAGCGGGTCATGACGATCATGACGGATGGGAGCTTGCCACACAGCGTACGCTGCAAAGCCATCGCTCTCGTCAAAGACTGGGGAGTCTGGAACGTAGAGGTTCGCCAAGCGCTTGACCACCCACTGCGCTTCGGCACGGGCGAACTACTGGAAGCTGCCCTCGAGCTTGCCGCTGCGCACCCAAAGGACATGCCCACCGAGCTCTTACGCACCCGACTATCCTCCTTAGGCTGGCGAGACAGGCGCCGAGTCAAGGCAGCACTGGAGCGGCACCTTGATGCGCACCCCGCCGCCGGAGGTCTGGTGCTGTCGCGCTCTGAGGCCAGCGACGGAACACTCGGTCTAGCTGAAGTCGAGCTCGGAGAACTGAACCTCGTCCAGTAGCCCTAGAGGTCGCGGAAGTAGCGGGCGATTTCCCAGTCGCTGATCTGACTGTGGTAGCGCTGCCACTCTTCCCGAGCGACGTCCAACAGGGTCTGGTGCAGCTCCTCACCGAGGACGTCGGTCAGAAGCTCGGACTCCGCCGCCAGCCGGCTCGCGTCGGAAAGCGTCTCCGGCAAGTAGGTGGCATCGGCCACGACGCCCCGAGGTTCACGCAGGGGCGGGGGTTCCAGCCCATGCTTGACGCCATCGAGGCCGGCACGGATGAGCGCCGCGAAGGCCAGGTAGGGATTACAGGCCGGATCGGGCGCCCGGTACTCGACGCAGGTCACGCCCTCGTGGTCGGTCTTGGCCGTGGGTACGCGAATCAGGTCGTCCCAGTTGTGCCGCGCCCAGGTACATCGGGTCGGGGCCTCATAGCCCGGCACGAGCCGCTTGTAGCTGTTGACCGAGGGGTTGGTCACCAGGGTCAGCGCCGGCGCATGCCCCAGCAAGCCCGCCACGAAGTGCCGCGCGTAAGCGTTGAGTCCACCGGGCACGGAGGGGTCCACCAGCGCATCCTTGCCGTCCTTGAGCACCGACAGCCGCACGTGCATCCCGCTGCCGTTCTGCCCGGCCAGCGGCTTGGGCATGAAGCTGGCCACCATGCCCTGCTGCTCGGCCAGCTGCTTGGCGCCGTGCCGATAGGTCAGGATGCCGTCGGCGAGAGACAGCGGGTCGGTGTATTGCAGCACGACTTCGTACTGGCTGGGCCCCACCTCGTGGTGGCTGGAGTGGACGCCGATACCCAGCTGCTCCAGCGCCATCACCGTATCCATCCGCAGCGTGCTGAGACGGTCCGACGGCATGGCGTCGAAGTAGGTCCCCGAGTCGAGTAGACCTTCTTCTGGACGCTTGTCCGCCCGGAAGTAGTAGTTCTCGACCTCGGCGCTCACGTAGAAGGTCAGCCCCTCGTCAGCGGCCTCGCGGAGAACGCGACGCAGAACCGTGCGAGGGTCGTGAACGCAAGGACCGCCCGATGCGGTCTCCAGCTCACAGAAGACGCGGGCCACGTTGTCGTTGGCGCGCCATGGCACGATGGCGAAGGTCGCGGGGTCCGGCCGCAGCAGCAGATCCGTTTCTTCGTGCCGAATTCGGCCGACGATGGTGCCGCCGTCGAAGGCGATGCCGTCGAGCAGCGCCGTCTCGAGCTGCTGGTCGGCGATGGACACGCTCTTGAGCCGCCCGGCGACGTCGGAGAACCACAGCCCGATGAGCTTGACGCCGCTCTCCTGCACCTGCCGCAGCACATACTCCGCACGCGCGCGCCGCGCCTGCTCGGCAGCCGTCGTCTCAGTCATAGTCGTTTACCCACTTGTAGCCCACGTGGCGGATGGTCCGGATGCACGCCGCGTAAGGGTGCCCCAGCTTCGCTCGGATCCGTCGCACGTGGATGTCCACCGTGCGCGACCCGCCGTAGTAGTCATAGCCCCACACCCGCGCCAGCAGCTGATCCCGGGTGAACGCCTGGTCGGAATTGCTGGCGAGGAACTTGAGCAGCTCGAACTCCTGATAGGTCAGGTCGAGCCGCTTACCCTCCAGGGTCGCTTCGTAGCCTTTGACGTCAATGACCAGGCGCCCGACCCGCACCTTGTCGTCCGAATCGCGCCCCCCAGACGACAACGGCCGGCGGACGCGCGCGACCAGCTCGGTGTCCCTCAGCGGTCGCAGTATGAAGTCGGCAGCGCCTTCGAGGCGCGACGCCTCGGTTAAGCCCGCCTCTCCGACCACCACCATGATCGGCGTGTGGTCGAGCCCTCCAGCTGTGAGGACCGGCTCGGCGACCGGCTCCACCCGCCGCTCGTCGGGCACATCGATGACCACCACGTCGGGCCGGTCCATGGCCAGCTCGTCCGGGTCGTCATCGAACCGGCGCGCCAGCACACGCAGCCCCGCGTCGCGAAGGGTCTGAACAACGTCAGACGCCTTGGGGGTCTCCGCGGTGATGACGATGACCGTGTCCACGGAGGAGATCTAGCACACGCCTACCAACGCCCCCAACCCCGTGCCCGTGCCCGTGCCCGTGCCCGTGCCCGAAAAGCCCTGCCTGTGCAGGACTTACGTGCTGCGAGCGGCAGTGCGATTGAGCGGACGCGCTTCGAACAAAGCTCGGGAAGGAGGACGGTGTCCAGCTCTCGCCATCCATTCATTCGGGCACGGGCACGGGCACGGGCACGGGTTGGGAGCGCCTACTGAGTCGGCTTCACTCCGCCAGGTCCTTCAGCTCCTTCTGCAGGTTGTCCACCTGATACTTGTTCAGCGTGAACACCTGGCCCTTCATGGGGCCGAAGGTCGTGGTCGCGTAGGGATCGGTGCCGTCGGTCTGCTTGCTGACCCAGACCTCCAGCGTCTTGCCGTCCGCGAGCGCCGCGCTGACGACATAGGCCGCCTTCTTGTCGAGCCCGACGTCGGCCGCCTTCTTGTCCGTCACGAAGGCCTTCACCCGCAGCCGCGACAGCGTGTTGGACATGGTCGTCACGGTCGACGCTTTGGTCTTCTTGCCGGCCGGCAGGTTCAGCGCCGCCAGCTTGCCGTCGGCCCCCTTCTCCAACTCGATCTTCGTCTTGCCGTCGGGCCACACGACGCTGAGCTTGGCCAGGTCCTCAGCCTTGAAGTCGAACAGCGTCTTGCGCCGCAGGTCGGTGGCCGTCTTGCGGAAACGGGAAGCGGTGAAGTCCTGTACCAGCAGGGGCGTCGGGGCCTGCGCGGCTGGATCGGGGTTGTCGTAGACCCGCGCCCAGCGCTGGTTCTTGGTGTCGCCCTCTTCCATCTTGGGACCAACCTTGAGCAGGAAGGTCTTGCCCTTGGCCGTCAGCTGCGCGGTGAACTCGGGCTTCTCAAGGGCCGCGTTCGCCGCCGGGACCTCGCCCTCGGCCGCGTACCGTGTGGAGCGGGCCGTCACGATGGTCCGCAACACGCTGTCCGGGTCGGCAGCCCACACCGGCCCCTTCTCTGGGTCCTGCGCCGGCGCGACAAAGACCCACGCGCCGTCCTTTTTCTCGATACGCACCTTGCCGCCGCCCGCCGGAGCGGTCTCCAACATGGTCACGTCTTCGGCCTTGATGTCCCCGAACAGCGCCTTGTCCTTCAGGTCGGCCAGCGACTTCCGCAGGTTCTTGGCGGTGTGGTCGTCGAGCTTCAGGAACTCCTTCTTGCCCTCGACCTGGGCCCAGACCTTCTTCTTGTCGTCCTCGCCGTCGCCGACGCCATCTTTGCCCGACACCTTCACGGTGTAGGTCTTCCCGTCGTGCGTGGTGCCCGTCAGGGTCCAGATGTCCTTACCCAGCCCGCCCTTGGGACCCTTGTCCGCCGGCACGAACTCGCGGGCCCGCAGGTTGGCCAGGTTCCGCGCCATGGCGTCGATGGTCTTGTCGCCCTTGGTCCCGGCCGGCGCCGTCAGGGTCCAGGTGACCTTGAACTTGGGCGGGTCGTCGGGCTTGGCGTCCTTCTTCTTGGGCTCTTCCTTCCGATCCCCGGTGAGCTCGACCTTGGCCGCGCCGCCTGGAGGCTGGATGGAGACCTTTACCAGGTCGGTGGCCTTGGCCGTCAGGACCTTCTTGTCTCGAAGGTCCGACAGCTTCACCTCGAAGGGCGCCCTCAGGTCCTTGCCCGCGATGCGGTAGATCGTGCCCTCGTCGCCTTTCTTGAGGACCCAGGTATCGGCGTTGTCCCCCGCGTTCCGGCCCTGGGGCTTGTCCCCCTCGGCCGCCGCCACCTTGCCGACGACGTAGTCGACACCGTTCCAGACGTTGCCCCCCGCCTTCAGCGTGAAGGCCACCCGATTCTCCGGCTCGAGGTCGAAGCGCACGTGATCCTTGGGCTTGATAGCCTTGCTGTGGATCGAGGCGGTCTTCGTCTCGAACTTCTTGATCATCTTCTCCACCTGGTACTTCACGGCGACCGCGTCGACCGGCTCCTTGATGAGCCAGGTGGTGTCCTTGCCCTTGCCCTCGCGGACCAGGCGGATGGTGGTGTCCTTGTAGGTGTAGACCACCTCGTCGATGGGGTAATCAATGGTCACCGGAGTGTCCATGATCCCCTGTTTGTCCCGCTTATCCAGGTCCGCCTGCTTGGCGTAGCCCGGGACCTCGATGGTCTTGGGGGTCGGGGCGTCCTTCTTCTGCGTGGCGAACAAGGCGACGATGCCAAGTCCAGCCACGATCACGAACAGAATGATGGTGTTCTTGTTCATGCGTTTGGCTCCTCGATGTCGCTACAGTCCGAACGGCTTCTTGCTGCCGGCGAGATAGGCCACCCGCTGGCGTCCACGCCGACGCATGAACCAGATGAGCCCGCCGAACAGGGCCACCAGCAGGGGTCCAAGCCCGATCCCCAGGTAGCGGTAGGTCGACTGCTGATCTTCAGAGATCTGCTTGAGGGGACGACGGTCCAGGTTCTTGGACCGCAGCGCCACCAGCGCCTCGTTCTGCACCGACCAGTCCAGCGCGTTGAAGATGAACTGCAGCGACTCACCAAAGCGCCGCTTGCGCTGGTCGACGATGAGGTGCTCGATCTGCCCCAGCCGGGTCTGCCAGTTCCGGAAGTTGGCGCCGAACTGCCGAATCTTGTCGATGTGCTGCAGTGCGTTGTCGGCCACCATCGCAGGCGTGAAGCCCTTGAGGATCTGGTCCTGCGACAGGGACTCGAGCCCCATGTTCGAGCCCACCACCAGCACCCGACCGATGCCCTGGGGGCGGTGCGCCTGGTCGGGGCTCGTGTCCTTCTTGGCGTCCTTGGCGTTGGGGTCATCCGCCTTCTTGTCGTTCTTTGGGCCCAGCTCCGGAATCTTGCGGTCCTTGCCATCGAAGTAGGACGAAAACTCACCGTTGGAAACGGCAGCCAGCACCAGAGCCTTGGGCTCGCTGTTCACCTGCTCCTTGACCCGCGCCGACTGCTGGTCGGGCAGCAGGGGAAACTTCAGGTCGGTGGTCGTGACCGCCTGGGGGCTGGTCCGCACCAGCGGACGAACTCCGTCGCTCTGACTCAGCACCAGCGACGAGGCGTAGGGCAGCGTCATGGTGGACACCGACCGCACCAGGGGGCTCTCGGTGTCGAAGTCGGTGACCATCGGCAGCATCGGGTAGGGGAACTTCTTGGGCGCCTGGAAGGCCAGCTGGCCCTGACGCACCGTGGCTCGAAGCGTGATGGCGTCGTGGCTCTCGGGCTCCATCACGAGGTCGCCGTTGGGCCGGATGCCGTAGTGGCCCAGCAGGTCCCCGATGTTGCTCTCGTTGGGCAGCAGCTGGGTCACGTCCATCCGGTCGTTGGCCGACCAGTTCTGGATCGCCACGTCCCAGCTGTTGATGAACGCCACCAGTGAGCCCCCGCCGAGGACGAACTGGTCCATGTAGTAGAGCTGGGCGTCAGTGAACTTCTCACGCGCGCCGAGGACCACCACGCCTTTGACGTAGCTGGGGATGTGCTCGGTCAGGTCGACCTGCACCAGACGGAAGCCGCGCGACTCGAACAGCTGCTGCTGAATGGCCGCCAGCTGCCGATTGAGGGTCTCGGCGAGCCCTTCCAGGTCCTGGATGATGCGCGCGTTGAACTGATTCTTGCCGGCCAGCGCGCCCTTGAGCTCGGGCGGTACCAGAGGCTTGTTGCTGGGGAACGGGCAGAACGTGCCCGCCGCGCATACAAAGCCAATCGCTTTCTTGCCCGGCGAGTCCTCCAGGATGTCGTGCCGCGCCTCGGTGCTGTCGCCCAGCAGGATGGCCCGATCGAGGAGCTGGGCTGCAGCCAACTGCTGCTGCTGGTCCTCGGCGGCCAGGGCCTCGATCATCTTGTCGGTGCTCTCCTGGAACGCGTTGGCCAGGGTCAGCAGGTTCTCGAAGGGCTTGTTGGGCTCGCTGAGCTTGGTCTCCCGAGCGGCCTTGAGCGCCTCGGCCACGCCCTTGCACTCGCGCGTGATGTCGGTGGCGGCGTTCTTGAGCGAGGCGATCTTGGCCTTGGTGCCCTCGCCCGTCAGCATCGACAACGCGTCCTGCTTGTTGGTGTCCTCCTTGGGAACCGCCGCCTCGATGCTCTTCTGGCAGGCCTGGACCGCCTTGTTGAGCTTCTCGCCGTTGCGCAGCACGAACTTCATCGGCACCGACGCGTCGGCTTTCTCCTTGAGGCGCTGCAGACGCTTGGTGATTTCGAACTCGAAGTAGGCCGGCTCGAGAGCCAGGGGGAACCGCTCCATGACCTCGGCGTAGCTGAACGTCGCGCCCAGGACATACTCGGTGAACTCGACCGAATCGCCCGTCGCCTTGGCCTCTTCGCCGGCGAAGGTCTTCAGCTTGGCCTTCTTGGCCAGCTCCACGAGGTTGGTGCCGTCGGCGTACTTGACGACGATCTTGCCGTTGCTGCGGCTTTTGTACTCCTCGAGGACGTCTCGGAACTTCTGGGTGACCAGCCGCAGATCCAGCTTCTTCACCTCGTCGCCGCCTTGAGGCGCCATGGGGTCCGGGATCTTGTCCGGCATATTCGGCGAGATGTAGACGGTCAGCTCGACTTCGTCGTCGAACGACTGGATGAGCTCGACCGTGGCGTCCGACAGACTGTTGAGCTGCCCCTCGGTGAGATCCAGCCGGCCGTAGGATGTGTTGCCAATGACGTTGACCAGGATCGCGCCGATGACCGTCAGGATGATGACGACGAGGGCGTTGGTCGACTTCTGAAGTGCGCTTTGCTTTGCCATGGGATGAGCCTCCGCTACTTCCAGTTCCGGGCCTGCAGCGACTGCACCGCGATGACCAGCGGGACCGCGATGAGGCTCGCGTAGAACAGCAGGTCACGGGAGTCGAGCACGCCACGGGCGATGTTCTCGAAGTGGGTCTTGACGCTGAGGAAGGCCAGCCCGTCCTGGGCCCCTTCCCACGCCAGCTCGAGCAGCTGGTTGGCGCCGTAGAACAGCAGACACAGGGTGACCGAGGCCACCAGCGCCAGGATCTGGTCTTTGGTCCAGGTCGACGTCATGAGCCCGATGGCCAGATACGCCGCGCCGACCAGGAACAAGCCGATGTAGGAGGCCAGGACCTGCCCCCGATCCAGCGTCCCCATGTCCGACACGAGCGCCGGGAAGATGAGCGTGGACGCCAACAGCACCGTCAGGAAGAAGAGCGACCCGACGAACTTGCCCAGCACGATCTGGCTGTCGGTCACCGGCATGGTGACCAGCAGCTCGATGGTGCCCGAGCGCTTCTCCTCGCTGACCATGCGCATGGTCACGGCGGGCAACAGGACGGCCAGGAACAGGGGAATCGCCTCGAACAGCGGCCGCAGCTCGGCGCGGTTGTTGTCGAAGAAGTCGACCTTGACGAACAGCCAGACCCCGCACCCGATGAGGAACAGGGCGATGACCGCGTAGGCGATGGGCGACTGGAACAGGTAGTTCACCTCCCGACGCGCGATGGTCGGGATGCGCCCCTTGAGGTAGTAGAGCGCGGCGCCAAAGGCCGCGACGATGATCAGCAGAAGGACACCGTCGATGGTGCCGAAGCCCTTCTGGGCAGCGAGAAGCGTCGTCGACATCTCAGCCCCCTACACGTCTTTGGTGAGCTTGCGGAAAATGCCCTCGAGGTCGAGGACCTGCCGGTGCAGCTCCACCAGCTCCCAGCCCTTGTCCACGAAGACCTTGTAGATGGCGGTCTGCAAGTCAACGCCCTGGGGCGCGACGGCTTCCACGCCGACGTCGCTGTCGAGGGCGACCGGGAAAGCGCTCACAGAGGTCACGTCGGGCAGCGCCTTGACCGCCTCGGCGAGGTCCGCCTCGGAGACGTCGCGGCCCACGACCCGCACCCGCAGGTTCTTCTCTTCCTTGGCCTGCAGCTCGGCGGGCGTACCGTCGGCGACCAGCTGACCGTTGTGAACGATGAGCATGCGGCTGCAGGTGGCCATGACCTCGGGGAGGTTGTGCGTCGACAGGATGACCGTGCGCTTCTCGCCGAGGCTCTTGATGAGGTTTCGAATCTCGACGATCTGGTTGGGGTCCAGCCCCGATGTCGGCTCGTCGAGGATGAGGATGTCCGGGTCGTGAATCAGCGCCTGAGCAAGCCCGACGCGCTGCTTGTAGCCCTTGGACAGGGTGCCGATGCGCTGGGCCAGACGATCCTCGATGCCGCACATCTTGACGACCTCGACGATGCGCTTGTCGATGTTCCCCCGCTCGACGCCCCGCATGGAGCCGACGTACCGGAGATAATCGTAGACGATCATGTCGTGGTAGAGCGGGTTGGACTCGGGCAGGTAGCCGATGCGCTTGCGCACCTCGAGTGGCTTGTCGTTGATGTCGAACCCGGCCACCTTCACTGTACCGCTGGTCTGCGGCTGGTAGCAGGTGATGATCTTCATCGCCGTGGACTTGCCGGCGCCGTTGGGTCCGAGAAACCCGACCACCTCGCCGCGCTCGATGGAGAAGCTGACTCCCTTGAGCGCTTTGACGGAGTCGTACTCTTTGGACAGTCCTTGGACTTCAATCACTTTCGTACCCGTCTGTAGTCAGTGATGTGGGGTGTGTCTGGGGCGTTGCGGGCCGCAGTTGGAGCCGCCATAGCGGGCCCGAAGCGACAGGAGCCTAAAGGCTCGACGTAGATCGTCAAGCACTTTCCCTCAGCGAGTGCCAACGGCTTGCAATCATTTGGGAAGAGGTGCTCTTCAGGGGGGCGAAAACACCTGCAGACCAGGGATCATTCCCAGCCGCCACCAAACTCGACGGGGCTGTGCAGACGGGCTAAGAAGGCTGCTATGAGCGACGTCAACACGCTAGTGGGCCGAGGCAGTCACTTCGAAGGAAAGATGACCTTCGAGGGGGTCGTGCGCATCGATGGCAGCTTCGCCGGCGAGATCGTCTCCAACGACACCCTGATTATCGGCGAGAGCGCCGAAGTACGGGCCGAGATGGAGGTCTCGACGCTGGTCATCTACGGAATCGTTTACGGCAACGTCCGCGCCCACACCTGCGTCGAGCTACACTCACCCGCCCACCTGGTCGGCAACCTCATCACCCCGGCACTGGTGGTCGACCGCGGAGCGACGTTCGACGGGAACTGCCGCATGACGGCGACCACGGAGTGGGCCGAGGAGCACCCGGACGAGGCGGCGGTCTACGCCGAAGCCGAGGCTGAGCCGCCGCCACCCCAGTCGGAGTAGGCGACCGATACTCCGAAGACCCACGGCCCCCGAGCGTCGGAGGTTCAGTCGGTCAAGCTGCCAAGGCCCCTAGCCAGAGCGCGCGAACAACCGACATACGTGCCGGAGCGAACGAGGACGCGAGCTTGATGGGCGGCGCCAGCCGTCCATCAACCTCGCGCCCGCAGGAGCGCAGGTGCGTGTGTCGGTCGCGCGCCAACCGTAGGAGCGAAGCGACGGAGCGCATCAGGAACGAGCGAAGCGAGTGGACCGTGAAGATGCCGCGGCTCTCCTCATGCGCTTCTTTGTAGACCGGCGGACGTCCAGACGTTCAGACCGTCGGGCGTCCAGACGCGGCCCACAAAAGAAAAGGGGCTGAGCAGTGCGCCCCTTGTCCATGGCACCGCTCAACCCCTGAGTGGGCGCCACCCCCACGAGGTTGGGGGTGGCTGACCCGTCGGTGCCACGACGTCCCTGCAAGATGTCGCCGTGGCACCAATGTAAGCTGGGTGCGGCGCAACTCGGCGGTGTTACGCCCCACCCTGGTTGCAGTTCCCATCTAACGTAGCTGGACCGGGCAAGAGGAGAGGACTTCACAGGCTGCCCGGTCCTGGGGCTGCAACCCGTATCGAATTGTGTCCGTCTGTACAGCAACGGCCGTGCCAAGGATGTGCACACGCTTGATTTCAAGCAGTTAGCCCGCTTGCTGTCGCAGCGCGTGTCTCTACAGAGTCTCAAAAGCTGCGTCAGAAGTGTCTCATTGTCTCAACCCTGAGACACAGACTTCCCGCCGGCAATTCTGAGCAGCCACTCCGCACCGTACCGATAGTCCACCTTTCGCCACTGCTGGGCGAGCAGCGCAAACACCAGGATGACCGGAATCATCACCAGGGCCACATCCGTTGGCTCGAGCGTCTTCCACAGACCGCCGGGTCGAAGCTCCCGAAACACCCAGACATGGAGCAGCAGCAGGGTCAGTGACGCGCGACCAAGACACACCATGATGTGTCCCGAGCCCAGCGGTCGACGCTTCTCGAAGGCGAAAATGGCCCCGATAGACAGCATGACCAGGCCACCGATGACGAGAATCGTCGACGTGGTCGACGGAAAGAAGGGGATGTTGAACCCGAACACCCGCTGCAGGTCTCGCGCGAACCCCACCTTGCCGAAGTAGAGCCCCAGCATCAGCCCGCCCACCGCCACGCTGATGGCCCCCAGCGCGATGATACGGGAGAATTCCTGCTTGAGGACCCAACGCCCCGCCACAAAACCGCTGACGAACAGCGCCATCCAGGGGAAGACTGAGAACTGCCCCTCCACCGCGGCCAGGCGCAGTGCGCCACCGGGAAGAATCGCCGTCCCTGGACGACCGTCTACCCAGCCGGCCATTCGGGCGTTGCTCATGTACTTGGGGGTCTCCAACCAGCTCTGGAGCAGGGGCGCGGCAACGATGATGGCCAGGGCCACGCCCAGCAGCGTTCGATTGGATAACCTTCGCAGGAACGGGACGAGGCACATCCCCAGCCCCATCAAGTGGAGCACGTACCAGGACCGCCAGCTGAACCAGGACGGGGTCAGCAGGTTCAAGAGATAGCCGAACGCCATCAGCGTCAGGCCTCGAAGGACCAACATCCGGTCAACGCTGCCGCTGCGACGTGCCATCAGCAGCGCGCATCCTGCCCCGGCCAGGATGATGAACATCGGTGCGGCGCCGCCGCCAAGCGCGTTGAAGGCGAGCAACACCGGGTAGTGGAAGTTCGTCTCACCAGCGGCCTTGTCGGGGCCGACCCAGAACCACACCCCGAGGTGCTGCTGCATCATCAACAGCACTGCGAGTCCGCGCAGAGCGTCGAGCCCCAGGATTCGGCTGGCGCTTGTCCCTGTGCTTTTCTTCGACCCGCTCATGGCGCGGGGCGCTTCACCGCCACAGCCATCCATACCAGGTAGCGCATACTGCAACGCTCATGGTCCCACAGGATCCAGGGCACCTCACGCTCGTCGACGACGTCGAAGCTCAGGTGTGGCAGCCGCGGGTCCCCACCGTCGAGGATGAAGCAGGTGGCTTCGGGGCCGTCGAGCTCTGGATACAAGGTCTGCAGCTGTTGCTCGAGCGGGGTGATCTGGTCGTTCCAGTGGAACGGGGAAGCCAACAGCAACACACCGCCGGGCTTCAGGATCCGGTCGATCTCCAGGAACAGGTTCAGCGGCTCGCGGACGCTGTCGAGGAGATTGATGGCCACCACAACGTCCGCTGACTCTGCGACCAGTGGCGGGTCCAGGGCGTTGGAAAGCAGCGGTATGACATTGGACAGGTCGCCGGCCGGGTCCTGAAAGTTGTGCGTCGCGAACCGTCGTCCGCCCAGCCTGCGCACCACCTGCGGAGCCTCCCCGGCAACGCGCCGAGCCAGCCAGCGCAGCGGGACGAGGTGGCTATCGATGCCCAGCACCACCGAGGCCCTCTTGGAAAGCGTGGGCATGTCGGGCCCCGCCGAGCAGCCGAGCTCGACCACCAGGTCGACCGTCCCTGGAAGATAGCGCTCCAGCAGCGCATCGATTTCAGTGCGAATCTGTGCCTGCGGTTGGTCGCACTGGGTGGTGTAGTGCGCCAGGTGGGTCAGGGCAGCGCTGCTCAGCCCCTCGAGGCTCAGGGGCGCATCCCAGTCACTGCCGACCGCGTCCCGGTACGCCGGACCCTCGCTCCTAAAAAGCATGGCCACCCCTTCCGGAGTGGCCATCAGCGCGTTCCAATCGCTCTGGGAGAGCGGTCTGTCCGTACCCGGTTGCACGAGGACACCCATCGACAAGAGTCGCGCGAGAGTGTCCTCGTTCACCATCATGGCGGGAGGACCTTCTTGGCCAGCTTGGCCACCCGCAGCCGGTTCTCGGCGCGGGCCAACGAGTCGAGCGCGAAGCGGAGCTGCTCGGACGAGTCCGCCTTCTCCAACTCCTTGATCTTCGACAGGGCACGCTTACGCGCGTCCTCGGCCCGCGGGACGTCCATCTCGTCGGGAGTCTCCGCGGTCTCGGTCACGACGATGACCGAGTCCTCGGCCACCTGCAGAAAGCCTCCGTTGACCGCCAGATACTTGGTCGCATTCGACGCGTCGGTGTAGCTCAGCAGGCCGATGCCCAGGCTGGTGATGAGCGGCCGGTGCCCGGGGAGGACCCCCAGGTCGCCAAGCGTGCCCGGCGCGGTGATCTGGGCGATGTCACCGCTCACCTTGCCACCCATGGGGGTGACGACTTCGAGGTGGAGGTTGGCCATGCGGGCTTACAGCTCCTCGGCAGCCTTGATCACTTCCTCGATGGTGCCCTTCATGTAGAAGGCCTGCTCGGGGATGTGGTCGTACTTGCCTTCGACGATGCCCTCGAAGCCAGCGATGGTGTCGTCGAGCTTGACGTACACACCGGGGGTACCGGTGAACACCTCGGCGACGTGGAACGGCTGGCTGAGGAAACGCTGAATCTTACGAGCGCGGGCAACGACGAGCTTCTGCTCTTCGCTGAGCTCGTCCATACCCAGAATCGCGATGATGTCCTGCAGGTCCTTGTAGGTCTGCAGCACCTCCTGCACCTGACGGGCGACGTTGTAGTGGCGCTCGCCCACGACGTCGGGCTGCAGGATGCGGCTGGTGGAGTCCAGCGGGTCCACGGCCGGGTAGATACCCAGGGCGGCCAGCTGGCGCGACAGCACCGTGGTGGCGTCGAGGTGGGCAAAGGCCGTCGCCGGCGCCGGGTCGGTGAGGTCGTCGGCGGGGACGTAAATGGCCTGCACCGAGGTGATGGACCCCTTCTTGGTGGAGGTGATGCGCTCCTGCAGGGCGCCCATCTCGGTACCCAGCGTCGGCTGGTAACCCACGGCCGAGGGGATGCGGCCCAGCAGGGCGGACACCTCGGAGCCGGCCTGAGTGAACCGGAAGATGTTGTCGATGAACAGGAGGACGTCCAGGCCCTCCTCGTCACGGAAGTACTCGGCACAGGTCAGGGCGCTCAGAGCCACGCGGGCACGCGCTCCCGGCGGCTCGTTCATCTGACCGAAGACCAGCGCGGTCTTGGAGATGACCGGGTCGCCACTGGCCAGCTTCGAGTCGGTCATCTCGTGCCAGAGGTCGTTACCCTCACGGGTACGCTCACCGACGCCGCCGAACACCGACACACCACCGTGCTCCTTCGCCAGGTTGGCGATGAGCTCCTGGATGAGCACCGTCTTGCCTACGCCGGCGCCGCCGAACAGGCCAATCTTCCCACCACGCTGGTAGGGGGCCAACAGGTCGACGACCTTGATACCGGTCTCGAAGGCCTGGACGTTGACGTCCTGGTCGACGAGGAGAGGTGCATCGCGGTGGATGGGGTCGCGGCGGGAGTACTTGATGGGACCTGCGTCGTCCACCGGCTCGCCGATGACGTTCATGATGCGGCCGAGGACACCCTCGCCCACCGGCATCGAGATGGGAGCACCGGTGTTCTTGACGTCGATGCCGCGGGTCAGACCTTCGGTCGAGTCCATCGCCACTGCGCGCACCTGCCGGTCGCCGAGGTGCATCGCGACCTCGATGACCAGGTTCCACTCCCGGTCGTCGATGGCCGGGTTGGTCACCCGAAGCGCGGTGTTGATGAGGGGCAGGTCGCCCTCGTCGAACTTGACGTCGATCACCGGCCCGATGACCTGCGTGATCTTGCCCATTTGCTGCGCGGTTTCAGCTGCTGCTGCCATGTTGGAAGGCTCCTTGGCGGGTCGGGTTGCCTAGCCCTTGAGGGACTCGGCGCCGCTGATGATCTCCATCAGCTCGGTGGTGATGTTGGCCTGACGGGCCCGGTTGTACTGCAGGGTCAAACGGTCGATGAGCTCGCCGGCGTTGGTCGTCGCCGAGTCCATCGCGCTCATGCGGGCGCCCATCTCGGAGGCCACGCTCTCGAGCAGCATCCGGTAGAGCTGCACCGTGAGGTGTCGCGGCAGGACCGCGTCCATGACCTCGCCCTTGCTGGGCTCGAAAATGAACTCGGAGTGCGCCTGCACGTCGGTCGCGGTCTCCGCAGGGACCACCGGGAGCAGCTGCTCCACGACGACTTCCTGGGTGATGGCCGACTTGAACTCGTTGTAGACCACGTAGGTGGCGTCCAGCGACTCGTCCAGGAACGAGGAGATGGCGTGCTCGGCCAGCTCGCTCGCCTTGGTCAGCCCAACGTCGGTCAGCACATCCTTGAAGTAGGTGCCGATGGTGACGTCGTTGCGGCGCTTGAAGAAGTCGTGCCCCTTCCGACCCACGACGCTCAGAAGGATGCTCTCGTGCCCCTTCTCGTTGTCCTGGATGTAGCGCAGCGCGGTGCGGTTGATGTTGGCGTTGAAGCCACCACACAGACCGCGGTCACTGGTCAGGATGATGAGCTCGACGTTCTTGGGCTCACGCTGCTCCAACAACGGGTGGTCGTTGAAGTCGGTGTGAGCCGCCAGCGCGCCGATCATCTCCCGCAGGCGGTAGGCGTACGGCCGCTTGGCGATGATCGCCTCCTGCGCCTTTCGGAGGCGCGCGGCGGCGACCATCTTCATCGCACGCGTGATCTGCTGGGTGTTCTTCACCGAGCTGATGCGCTTGCGGATGTGCTTTAGGCTAGGCATGTCGCGTCCCGGGTCGGGGATTCACTGGTCGTTCGCGTCAAAGCGCTCTACTCGGCGGCGCCGGTGGGCTTGAAGATCTTGCCGAACTCGGTGAAGAGCTCGTGCAGCCCGTTCTTGATCTCGTCGCTGAGCTTGGCGTCTTCCTTCATCTTCTTGACCAGGTCGCCGTGGCGGCTGCGGGCGAAGTCGAGGACTTCCTTCTCCCAGCGCGGCACGTCCTTGACCGGCACTTCCATGATGTACTTGCCGTTGTCGATGGTGCCACCGAAGATGACGAGCGCCTGCTCTTCCATCGGCATCGGCGCGTACTGAGCCTGCTTGAGCAGCTCGACGAGGCGCTCGCCCTTGGCCAGCTGGCGCTGGGTGGCGGCATCCAGGTCCGAGGCGAACTGGGCGAACGCGGCCAGCTCGCGGTACTGCGCCAGGTCCAGCTTGAGGGAGCCGGCGACCTTCTTCATGAGCTTGGTCTGAGCGGCACCACCCACGCGGGACACCGAGATACCGACGTTCAGCGCCGGGCGGACACCCTGGTAGAAGAGGTCCGTCTCCAGGAAGATCTGGCCGTCGGTAATCGAGATGACGTTGGTCGGGATGTACGCCGAGACGTCACCGGCCTGGGTCTCGATGATGGGCAGCGCGGTGAGGCTGCCGCCGCCGAGCTCGTCGTTCATCTTGGCGGCGCGCTCGAGCAGCCGGCTGTGAACGTAGAACACGTCACCGGGGTACGCCTCGCGGCCCGGCGGGCGGCGGAGCAGCAGCGACATCTGGCGGTAGGCGGTGGCCTGCTTGCTGAGGTCATCGTAGATGATGACGGCGTGCTTGCCGTTGTCGCGGAACCACTCGCCGATGGCGCAGCCCGCGTAGGGCGCGATGTACTGCAGCGGAGCCAGCTCGGCGGCGGTCGCGGCGACCACCGTGGTGTACTCCATGGCGCCGAACTGCTCGAGCTTGGCGACCACCTGGGCCACCGTCGAGTTCTTCTGGCCGACCGCCACGTAGATGCAGTGAACGTCGGTGTTCTTCTGGTTGATGATGGCGTCGATGGCCACCGCGGTCTTGCCGGTCTGGCGGTCACCGATGATGAGCTCGCGCTGCCCGCGGCCGATGGGAATCAGCGCGTCGATCGCCTTCAGGCCGGTCTGCAGCGGCTCGTGCACCGACTTACGGGTCATGATGCCGGGCGCCTTCAGCTCGACGCGGCGCATCTCCTTGGCCTCGATGGGGCCCTTGCCGTCGATGGGCTGCCCCAGGGCGTTGACCACGCGGCCGAGCAGCTCCGCACCCACCGGCACCTCGAAGATCTTGCCGGTACGGCGGGCGACGTCGCCGTCCTTGATGGCGTTGGCGTTGCCGAGCAATGCCACACCGACGTTGTCCTCTTCGAGGTTCAGCACCATGCCGCGAACGTCATGGGGGAACTCGAGAAGCTCACCGGCAACGGCGTTCTCGAGGCCGTGGAGACGGGCGATACCGTCACCAACCGTCAGAACCGTTCCGGTCTCCTGGACTTCGACCTTCCGGTCGTAGTCGGCGATCTGCTTTTTGATGATTGAGCTGATCTCCGCAACGCTGATGTCCATCGTGCTCCGTCCGTCGTGAAGGGTTTGTGCTGTTTGGTGTGTGTGAGTGACTTGGGTGTGGGGCCGTTCAGGCGCCCAGCAGCTGCTCGCGCAGCATGTCGAGGTCGGTCCGGACGCTGCCGTCCAGCAGGACGTTGCCCACCTGGACCACCACGCCGCCGATGAGGGTCGGGTCGACCTCCGCGGTGACGTCGATCTTGCGTCCGGTGATGCGGCCCAGCTCCTTGGAGATGCTGTCGAGGTCCGCCTTGCGCAGCGCCTGGGCGCTGACGATGGTGGCCTCGAGGACCTTGGACCGGGACGCGAGCATCGTCTTGAACTGGTCGTGAATCTCGACCACCGCGCCCATTCGCTCATGGTCCAGCAGGACGTTGAGGAAGTTCTTGGTGGTCGGCGCAAACAGCGCCTTCTTGAAGGCGGCGTCCACCACCTTCTTCTTGGTATCCACGTCCAGCACCGGGTTGCGCAGCACGCTCTGGAGGTCGTCGCTGGCCTTGTAGGTGGCGACGAACGTGTCCAGCTGCTTGCTGATCACGGCGTGATTCTTGGCCTCGTCACAGAGCTCGAGGAGAGCCTGCGCGTACCTTCTGGCGACCTTGCTATCAGCCATCGGTTACCCCTGGGCCCGTTGGTTGTCGAAGTCGCCGAGGCTCTCGACGCTCTTGAGGTCGGCGATGAACTGGGTGACCAAGCCCTGCTGCACCGACGGGGTCAGCTTTGCCTTGATCTTCTCCTCGGCCAGCTCGATGGCTCGGGCAGCCAAGCGGCCTTCGAGGTTCTCACCGAGCTTGGCCGACTCCTGCTGGACGCTGCGCTCCAGGTCGCGCTGGAGCCGCTCGGCCGTCTTCTTGGCCTCGTCCATCGCCCGAAGCTTTTCGTTCTCACCATCCTTGGTGAACTCGGCGTGCAGCTCTTCGCGGGTCTCCTCGAGGCTGGCCAGCTGCTTCTCGTAGCGCGCCAGCCGCTCCTCCGCCTTGCCCTTGAGCTCAGCGGCCTCGTCGATCTCTTTGGCGGCCTCGGCCCGGCGGTTCTCCAGGAACGACGCCATGGGTTTCTTGGCGAAGTACCAGAGCGCCCACACGAAGACGACGAAGTCGATGATGTAGTAGCCGTGGACCTCCATCACGAACCCGCCGCCCGCAAGCGCGGAGCTGGGCAGGCTCACCAGGATGGCGGCCAGGGTCAGGATTCGGAACATCTGCCGGTTCATGCTCAGCCCCCTGCCTTGCCGAGGAGACGCGTGACGATGGCGTCGGCCAGTTCGGTGGCCCGCGCCTCCATCTCGCCTTCCGCCTTCTGCAGGGTGGCCTGCTTCTTGGCGTTCGCGGCGGCGAGATCGTCGGCCACCTTCTTGCGGACCTCGGCCAGGTGGGAACGGGCATCAGCCTCGCCCTCCTCCTTGATGCCGTCGCGGACCTTGACCGCCTCCTGCCGAGCTGCGTCGAGCTTGGCGTCGTAGGCGGTGGCTGCCTCCGCCGCTTTCAGGTCCATGGCTTCGGCCTCGTCGCGGGCACCGCCCATCGACATATGGCGCTTACTGTGCGCCGCCATCATCGGCTTGATGACCACGACGTGGAGGACGCCGAAGAAAATCAGGAAGAGCCCGAGCATGAAGACGAAGCTTCCGTCGAGGTCGACCAGCCCGGCCTGAACGACCGGTGCCTCCAAATTGGAGAGGTTCTGGAGCATGCCTTTGCTGACCCTTTTGAGACCCGCGTTGCTGCCTGACTTGGGGGACATCCCCCTTCAAGGCGGCCGCGGCGTAACATGCGGCCATGGGCCGGTCAAGGCTTACCTGAGGCGTCCGTCGTCGCAGCCCGGAGTCTCTGGATCACATTGGGGACAGCGACGCACCATAGTTACGCTATCGATATATACCCCTTCGTAATCATTGGCGGCCTCATCCGCGGTGTCGAACCGGAGGCCGACCCTCACATCCAGGCCCTGGAAGCCGTCCAACGGCACTTCGACGGCGACCCAGGCACCCTGGGTGGTGCCTCCGAGCACCTCAGAACCCCAGATCTCCGTCGGCGCGACCTGAACACCCGCCAGCGCCAGCTCGATGCTCAATCGGTCCAGACCCAGCGGATTGGAGCTGCTGGGCGCCGCGTCCCACTCGGTGGACAGCCAGGTCGTGAATCGAAGGGCCGGCTTCTCCGCCGGAACGGTCATGACGGGGGACCACAGGGTCTGGCTCGCAGGGACTCCGGGAACAGAGGTCGACGTGTCGCCGACGACGCCAAACCGCAGGGCCGACAGCCCCTCGAAGGCGCGCTGCTGAGAGACGTGCCATTCCCCCGCACCTGCCGTGGGCTCTTCCGGCTCGGCCGACCAACCTTCGCCCAGCTCCACCTCGAACCCCGGCGGACCGGCCCAGGCGTCGTCGGGCGTGCAGCACTCTGGGGTCAGCTCGTGTACCACCTCGCACACGCCACCCTCACAGCTGGCGGTGTCACATGCGTCGTTCGTGGCGCAGTCCGCCGCCATCACGCAGGGGGTGCAGGGCTCCCCCGGGGGATCCCCCGAGACCACGCACAAGGCGTCACCGGTTCCCGCCACGGGGGTCTCTTTGCCGACCGTGCAGCCGCCGGGCTCGGGGCAGACACGATCCCCCGCGCAAGGCGTCAGGATCTCGATGGGCCCGACGTAGACCCCTTCATGATCGTTGTCGAGGCCATCGATGGTCGCAAACGTCAGCCACACCGACACCTCGGCGCCAGCGTCGGCGTTCAGATCGACCAGCACGGGGACCCACTGCCGCTGCGGGACGGGCGTATCTCGCGACGACCACACCTTGCGCGTGTACTGCGCCACCGTCCGACGGACCCCGATCTCCAGGCCGTCAAACGCATTGGTGAGCCCATCGGTGGACGCTTCCAGCCCCATCCACAGCCACACCTTCAGGACAACCGGCCGGTCCGCGGGGAGCAGCACCGGCGGCGTGGCCGCCACCAGCTCCACGGGCGCGGCAATGGCACCGGCCACCGGCTCACAGGCCGCGTCCAGGGGCCCCGTATGATAGCTGGGACAGCGGAGGTCGCCCGCATACAGCGCCCGCGTCCCCCCAACCCCTCGTCGCGCCGAGACATGCCAGGTGACGTTGTCGTTGGCGTTGGGGTCGGTCAGCGCCATGGTGGCGACCGAATCTTCGGCGGGGTCGAAGCTGAAGAGCGGCTCGTCGCTGCAGCTGTCCGGCAGCACCAGGGACTTGACGCAGCTGCCGACGCCACAAGGCGCGTCGCACTGGCCGCTGTACAGCGAGGACGAGACGGCGCAACCGCCAACGCTCGTGCAGCAGTCCTGCAGCCAGGTCTGCTGACAGGTGCCCTGATAGCAGAAGCCGCGGGTGCAGCACCCGTCGTTGAAGGCGCAGTCTTCGTCCTCGACGCATTGCGCCCCATCGACGTCGGTCTCGGGAAGCTCGGGCAGCTCCAGCCGGGGCAGGTCCGGCGCCGCGTCGGCCAGCGCGTCGGGGGGATCCGGGATACCGGCCAGGTCGCGGATGGCGTCGACGCACCCGCCCACAGAGCACGCAAGGAGGGCGACGGTTACCGCGGGGAGGTGACGAGACACCGACACACCCTGGACACCGACGCCCCCAAAAGCAAACCGCCGGTCGACCCAGGGTCGACCGGCGGCTCACAAGACACGCTTGGTGCCTTCTACATCACCTTAGCGAACTAGGGGTTGCAGAAGTTCACCGGGGTCGCGACGCCCGGGTCGAAGCAACCCATGGCCTCGTTGTTGAAGAAGTCCGTCCCCATGTTGCAGACCGTGTGGGCCTCGGGGTCGGTGCAGTCTCCATCGGTGCTGCAGGAGGGCACGCAGCGGTAGTCCGCCAGGGTGTCGTTGTCGGCACCGAGGTTGACGCACACGCGGTTGCCAGCGCAGCCCTCGTGGATGGCGCAGGGAGCGCAGTTCTCGTTCTTGCGGCAGGCGTACCACTTGCCGGCGTTGGCCTCGTAGACGCCCTGACGCGGCTGGCTCACGACCTCCGAGCAGATGGCAGTCGGGATGCTCAGGTCGGTGGCGCAGGTGTCGTTGGCCGGGTCACACACCTGGGTGCAGTAGCCCTGACCGTCGGTCTTGTCCTCGAAGCACAGACCCGACAGGCACTGCTCGACGGGGTTGCCGTTGGCGTCCTCCAGGGTCGGGTCGCACTGACCGCCCAAGGCGACGCTCGGGGCAGGCTCACCGTCGGCGTTGGTGTTACCCAGGCAGCGGTAGTCCGCGAAGGCCGGGGTGTTCGGGGCCGAGCCCACGACGAAGACGCCGCAGAACTCGTCGGTGCCGCAGACACCGCCGGAGCCGGTCTCGAAGGAGCAGTCCGCGCCGCTGGCGCTGGTGAACTGGCAGACCGCGTCGTAGCCGCGGTAGTGAATCACCCGGGAGTCACCGAGGTAGCCGGTGAAGAGGCTGGTGCAGATGCCGTTGAGGGTGGTGCCGTCGCCAGCGTCCACGGCGGGGCAGTCACCGGCGTTCTTGCACAGCTGGGTGCAGAAGCCCGGCTGACCGGTGGCGGCGTCGGCGCCGAGGCACCAGCCGCCAGCGCAGTCGGCGCCGGTGTTGCAGTTGGCGCCCACGGCACCCAGGCCGTCAGCGGTGACGCACTTGCCGTCCTTGAGGATCGGGCCGTCGACCGCGTCGGTCTCGCTCGGGTTGAAGTAGGTGAAGCGGTCGCAGCGCTCGCCGTCGGTGGTGCAGTCCGAGTCGGCCAGGCAGGCGTCGCCCGAGCCCTTGTAGGTGAGGCAGACCTCCAGCGGCAGCGACTGCTGGCCGGCGGGGGTGTCGGTGTCCTCGATGTTGAACTCGATCACGTGGCAGAACTGGTCGGTACCGCAATCGGTGTCACCGGTGCAGATGGTGGAGCAGTAGCCACCGATGCACATGTCCTCGTCCTTGCAGGTGTCGCCGGGGATGTTGTCGTCCGGGTCCATGTCACACTCGGCGCCGAGGTCCACACCGTCCTCGACCTGCGGCAGGCAGTAGTTGTCCCACAGGGGCAGGCCGTTGGCGTCCTTGTCACCGTTGTAGCCGAAGCGGCAGTACAGACCGTTGGGGCAGTCGGCGTTGGTGTCGCAGCCGCGGGGGAAGCAGAAGTCACCGGTGTAGGTGCCGTTGGAGAAGATGGCCTGGTCGGTCAGGCTGCACTCCAACCAGGAGCAGTCGGAGTCCTGGGTGCAGGCGATGTTCGACGAGGTCAAGCAGGTGCCGGCGGTGGTGTCGCAGCCGGTGCCGGGCTCCCACTGCGTGGTGTCGCAGCCGGCGCCGTCGTCGGGGTTGCAGTAGGAGGCGCAGCCGAAGCCGAAGCAGAGGCCACCCTGGGCGCAGAAGCGGAAGCCGCCGTCGGCGAACGGGTCGCTCTCCTCGCAGTCGCCGCCGCCGTTCACGACGCCACCCCACTCACCGGCCTGGACGGCGGTGATGCAGCGCTCGTTGTAGTTGCCGCCGATGAAGGTCAGGGCGCACATCTCGCCCGCGGGGCAATCCTGGGTGCTGGCGCACTCGGCAAAGCTGGTACCGGGGGTGCAGTACGCGACCGCGGAACCCTGGCCCGGGGCGCTGTAGGAGGCGCAGCGGTACTCGGAACCGTTGGGGCCGTCCTCGAAGCCGGTGCACTGGCTGTTGACGACGTCGGGGTCATCAATGCCGTCGGGCTGGGCAGCGCCGGTGGCGTTGTTCTGGTTGTCCTGCTGAATGGTGCAGGGCTTGGAGCAGACCGGAGCCGAGGAAACGATGACGCCGGCGCCGTCCAGGCAGAAGTTGCTCTGGCACTGGCTGTTGGCGCATCCGGGCCAGTTCGGGTTGAGGCGCTGGTCGCCGGGGTTGGCGGGATCATCCACCAAGATGGGGCACTCGGCGTTGGAGCCGCAGTAGCTTCCCAGCGGGTTGGCCGGCTCGACGCACTGGCCAGCGGCGTTGCACAGCTCGCCAGCACCGCAGGTGCCGCAGTTGGCGCCCGAGGGGCTCAGGCCGCACTCGCGGTTGCCACAGTCATCGGTCGTTCCGTCCGGGGTGGTGGTCCCGTCAGGACCGGTCGTTCCGTCCGGCGTGGTTCCGTCAGGACCGGTCGTCCCGTCCGGGCCCGTGGTTCCGTCAGGACCCGTGGTCCCGTCGCCGACCCCTCCGTCGGGGGTGGTCGTGATGTCCCCGGTCGGAACGGGGGTGTTGGTGTCGTCGCCCGGACAGCCGCTCAGCGCGAGCAGGCCGCCTGCAAGGGCCACCAGGATCTTGGAATGAATGGTCCGCATCTTCTGTTTCTCTCCCCCGCGCAGCACCTAGCCGGGTTCGTTTTTCAACTGTGGGTCTGTTGCCTCTCGTTCCCCGACCCGTGTTGAGGAAAAACCTCAGCATTTTCGCCGAGATAGCCCTCTCGCAGAACGAGGGCGCGAACTATAAGGGCACGCAAGAATGCGTGTCAAGCACGACTACGCCCACCGCCCGTCTGCGCTAACGACGCAGTGCGTCATGGGGTCTGAGCCGGACCCGGGAGGGGGCCCGCAAGCCCTTGCCCGAGAACGTCTTTCTCGATCGCGAACCGCAACCGCAAACGCCCGGCCACAAATGCGGTTCGGATTTCCGGTCTCACACCGTCCGTTACCTGCCCGTTGGCGGGCCTCGGCTGCGGTGGTATGGTCGCCGTCGTATATTCGGTAGGGGCCCCTTTGCCAGGTCATCGTCAATAGATGCTCTTCAGCTGTTCCAGCTGCGCAACCAAGTACAAGCTTCCCGACGAGAAGGTCGCCGGGAAAGTACTCAAGATCCGCTGCAAGAAGTGCAGCGCCATCATCGTCGTGCGCGATCCCAACCTGGCGCCCGCCGAAGGGGTCGCCAGAGACGCGCGTAAGGGGACCAAGGCCGCACTGAGCGTCGCTCAGCAGCCGGCTTCGTCCCGGCAAGCGCCTCAAAAGCAGCAGCCCGCGGCACCAGCGCCCCCACGTGCACCCGCACCCGCACCCGCACCCGCGATCTCGGAGCAACCCGTCTGGTTCGTGGGCATCTCGGGCAAGCAGGAAGGCCCCATGACCCGGTCGCGGCTGGCGCTTCTCGCCGCCGAGGGCAAGGTCACACTCAAGAGCTACGTGTGGCGCGGGGGCATGGGCGACTGGGTCCGCGCAGAGACCGTGCCGGAGCTGGTCGACGCCCTGGGCGAAGATCCGGCCAAGAAAGCCGCAGAGGAGCAGGCGCGGCGCCAGGCCGCCGCGCAGGAAAAAGCGCGACGAGAGGCCGAGGCCCGCGCCAGGGCCGAGGCGGAAGCGAAGCAGCGCGCCGAGGAAGAGGCAGCGCGGCGGCGAGCTGCGGAAGAGGCCGCGCGACGCGAGGCCGAGGAACGGGCACGCCAGGAGGCGGAGGCCCGAGCGCGCCAGGAGGCCCAGGCCCGAGCGCGCCAGGAGGCGGAAGAGCGCGAGCGCCAGGCCCGCGCCGACCTGGAGCGCAGCAGCGGCGTCGATGAAGAAGTCGGCGCCGAGACGATGGTCGAGCGGACCATCCCGTCGGGTCTCCTCAATGACCTCGCAGGCTTCGACGCGGGTGAGACCCAGGCCGACCTGATGCCCACGGTGGGAGCCCCTGCAGCCCCTGCCCCTGCCCCTGCCGTCCCATCGGCCCCGGCCGTCCCATCGGCCCCGGCGGTTCCAGAGCCGGCGCTGCCGCCGGTGCCCGATATCCCCGCTGCTCCGGCAGCCGAAGCGCGCGCGCCTGAGCCGGGTGCTCCGGCTATTCCGGGTATTCCCGGCCCGCCCGCCCCAGCCGTTCCTCCCGCACCGGTCGCCGAAGCTGCGCCCGCCATAGCAACCAGCCAGGAGGATTCGGGGCTCGACTTCGGCACCGGGGTGGACCCCAATACTGCGGCGTCCCTCGACGACGATGACTTCGACGACTTCTTCGACTCGCCGTCGTCGGGCGATGTCTTCGACGACTTCGACGACTTCTCTCCGGGCCCGCAGAAAGTCAGCAAGCAGGACAAGGCCGACTTCAAGCGTCAGATGAAGGAGGCGGCGGCCGCGCTGGACGCCCTCGATTTCAGCTCGGCACCGATGCCGGACAAGGACTCCCTGCGCCAGGAATTCAGCCTCCTTGTCCGGCTCGATAAGCAGAACAAGAAGCGCTACGTCTGGTACGGACTGGTGGCAGCGGCGGTCATCGCGCTGATCACTGTGGGCATCATCGTCGTCAGCAAGCAGAGCGATGAGCAGGCGCAGCGCAACCTGGCCCTGACGGAGGGCGGCGGCGACAAAATCGTTCAGGCTGAATATGCGGCCCGCTACGACGATCTCCTGGCCGAGGTCGAGAACGAAGACCCCGAGCTGGCCAACGAGCTCCGCAAGGAGATGAAGAAGGCCGGTCCGATCAAGGACGAAGCCCAACTCGAGGACATGAAGAAGAAGGTCGCCAAGCGCCGCAAGAAGCGACGCGGCGTCCGCGGCAAGAAGAAGAAGACCAAGAAGAAGGCCGTCGCCGCTGCCAGTGGTGGAGACGTGGCCAAGAAGGGCCCGCCGACCAAGGCCGACAAGGAAGCCAAGGCCACTGGCGCCTACCGAAAGCTCAGTGAAGAAGAGTACAAGGCGCTGATGACCGATAGCTCGGGCAAGTCCGAGACCAAGGTCGGTGGCAAGAGCTCCATCGAGGCCAAAGCCAAGGCCGTCGAAGAAGAAGCGGCCAAGAAGAAGAAGGCGGTCGCCAGTGATCGCGCCATCAAGGTCGCCAAGGCCTTCGCCAAGAAGACCCGGCAGCTGGCGCGTTGCAAGGACGACAACGAGGAGAAGCTGAAGGTCACCTTCGAGGTCAACGCCCTGGGCCGGGTCACCTCGACATCGGTCTCCGGCACAAAAAGCACGACGAAGGCAGGTTGTGTGAAGGGAATCCTCAAGCGAGCCGTCTTCCCTCAGGGTGCCGAGAGCGCCAAGTATCGGCAGACCGTCACGCTTTGAGCCGCGCTAGCGCGCAGCCCCTACCGTTGAACCGGCTTGAAATTGGAGAACCGTTCCATGCGTAAACCGAAAACCGCACTGTCACTGTTCATCGGCGGCGCCGCCGCTGCTTCGCTCCTCGTGGCAACCCCGGCCATGTCCGGCGGAGGTCGCGGCGGCGACGAAGCCATCGGCCCCGATACGCAGGCCACCTATGAAATCGTCGGATTCTCCGATGATGGACGTGCGGTGGGCATGAAGGTGTCCGACGAGCAGGGTCGGCTCATGTTCCAGGTGCGCGACGTCAAGAAGGGGAAGGTGAAGGAGACCGTGTCCATCCTGGAGGGCCAGGAAAAGAAAGGGATGCGGAAGATCAAGAAGAAGGGGATCACCGCCCCTGTCCCCGGCCCTGAGAACGAAAAGGGCATCATCCTCATGAGCGCCCAGAAGAAGGACAAGCTCATCATCTACGCCATGAAGGGTGAGAACTGCACCAAGAAGGTCGCTGAGATTCCCCTGACCAAGGTCAAGGAGAGCAAGCGCACCCAACAGCCGGAAGCGTTCGCCAAACAGCTGACCTGGGGCCCGCGAGGCAAGTACGTCGCGGTCGTGTACCACGAGAAGTACAAGAAGACCCACGCCTGGGAGGGCGACAAGTTCTTCGGCTTCAAGTTCAAGGCCTACAAGGTGAACTGCTCGTCTGGCGAGTCCAAGTAGCCCCCGATGTCGCGGCGACGAGGCGGCGGGGATCGGCGCTGGCGCTATGCGCACCAGGCCAAGTCCCAGAAGCGGACCGCCCAGCAACTGGTGTTGACCATCGTCGCGTTGGTCTTCCTGATCCTCTTCTGGAAAGAGCTGTCGACGGGCGCCGCTGGCTGTTTCACCCAGATGACTGCGCCGCAGGGGCAGGGGCAGCAAGCGCCCGCCTCCTCCGGGGAGGAGGACAGCGGCGACAAGGCGACTGAGTCGGCACCCGCCAAGGGGCGCGATTCTGCGCCATCGGTACGGATCAAGCTGCCGGACAAGCCGGCCAAGCCAGCCACGCCATGAATCGCTTCACCGTCGGCGCCTTCGTCGCCATGGTCCCGCTAGCGCTCGTCGCCTGCGCCGATGAGCAGACGGGGTCGGCCACCATCGACCACGGCGACTTCCCGCCGCTCTCCCAGGACCAGTACACCCCTCATCAGGCGGACTGGTCGACATTTGCCACCAAGCCTTTCGAAGGCGGCACCAACACGCGCCATGACCCCGACGGCGTGGGCTGGATCAGCGCCGAGGACTGGGCCGCCGCCGAGTGGGACGGAACGATCTACAACCCGTCCCAGATGACCAAGGAGGAGTTCGGCAAGGCCATGTGCCCCAGCGTGGACCGACTACGCGGCATCCGTGAGGTCTTCTACGCCCACGACCCCTTTGCCGACAACGACAACCCCACCAAGGCCGAGATCGACGAGTGGCACCGCATCGCCATCAACCACGTGCGGGCGCTTGTGGGCTACACCGACGACGACCGGCAGGTGAAGAAGGACCACTGCATGTTCGCCCGCGCGCTGTGGGGGGATCAGCGCAAGTTCACCACCATGTGGGACGCCAAGTACCCCGGCAAGAACGGCTCTGCTGCGGGCCCGTGCCAGGGCTCCGGCAACAGCCACTGTGGCGCCAGCTTCATCCCCGATGTGGACGACCAGGCCCCCTACCTGCCCGAGGGCCACGCAGGCTGTAGCGCCGGCGCCGGGTCCGAGGGCGTCTTCAGCGGCCCCAAGTCCAACATCCCCTGGTCCATCAAGTGGTCCCGCGGGTTCTGCAACACGCTGCTGCAGGAAGGCTACTGGGGCGGCCACGTCGGCCCCTGGTTCCACCGCGAGAAGTTTGGGTTCAGCTTCTGGGACCCGGACCCCAGCAACAACAACAATAACGCCATCCTGCGCGCCAAGTGGACCGGTAGATTGATGGACAACCTCTACTGCAACCCAGCGGACGCCGATTGCGACCCCGCTGCCAGTGGGCCTGGGAGCGCCAGTCCCTGACGGTGGGGACAAGAGGCCCCGATCGGGGGCTTGGCTGAGGACTCCAGACCCCAGCAGATGACACCGGCCCACGGAGCGTACACAAGTGCTTTCAAGCACTTGGCGCTTGGCGTGGATGTTGCTCTGAGCAGGGTTCGGAACCCCTGACCGGAGGCAGAGCCATGAGCACTTTCATCACCACCGTCGTTTGCAGCCCCAGAGGTGCGGCATGAGGCGTGTATCCTGGCCGATGGTCGCCGCCATCGTCATCGCCGTCGTGGCGGTCAGCGCCATCGTCATGCACCGCATCTACGTCAATAGCCGACCACCATCGGCGACCGGTGGGGAGTCGGCCTCGACCAGCGTCGACAGGGAGCCTGAGCGTGATGTGCCGCCAGACGAGCTCCCGCCGCCCCCCAAAGCGGTCGGACCGCGTCTCGTTGTGGGGCCGATCCCCACGGCGGCCCCGTTCGAGGGCGAAGAAGGCACAGACGCGTACGGCTATCCTCGCAAGACGGCCGATACCCGGGCGCTGCTCAGCTTGCTTCGCCTGCGACGCTATGGGGACCTGGAGAAGTGGATGCGCTTCTATCAGGAGGCCTTCGAGGCGGACTACCGGAAGGAACGCTGGATACTGGCGGCCCTTGGGGCGTTCGAAGTCGCTGATCCAAAGATGGGAAGGCTGCTCGATGAATGGATCGAAGCCTATCCGAAGTCGTTTGCAGCTCGCGCGGCGCGTGGCGCGTTCAGGGACGCGACGGCCTGGTACTTCAGAGGCGGCGCATATGCTCACAAGACCGCTCAAGAGCGGTTCGACAAGATGCACCAATGGCAGCGCAAAGCACGGGCGGACCTGCTGGCCGCGTTGGAGCTCGAGCCCAAGCTGGTGGCGGCCTACGACATGCTGCTGAGGATTTCGAGGGCCACCAGCGGAACCGCGGAGGAGTCGCGAAAGCTCTTCGATGCAGCGATTCGCGTCTGTCCTCTGTGCTACGACGTGCGCGAATCCTACCTGGGGACCCTGGACCCACGCTGGGGTGGATCCTTTCTACAGCTCACCCGAGAGGTCACCGCCTATCACCACGACATCGCGCCCAAGAACCCCCGATTGAGCCTCCTGCGCAGCAAACCGCTCGGGGTCAGATGCCTGATCCTGATGAACAACGACAAGCTGAAACAGGCCGACGCGATGTGTTCAGAGGCCGAGAAGCTCGGTGAGAGAGCAGGCCTCTACAGCGTCATCGCCAGCCTACGCTACCAACAGAAGCGCTACGCGGAGGCGATTGCCGCTGCCACCAAAACCATCGCGTTGAGTCCATCGGCGTTGTCGGCCCGGAAAACACGGGCCTGGTCGGCGCTGGCCTTGGAGAACTACCTCCAGGCAGGTCGGGATGCGCTGTACCTCCGCCAGCGGGACTCGACGACGCGCAGCTACGCCAGGTTGGCCGACCGTGTCTTCAAGCACCTACGCTTCGAGGGCCACCAGAGCTACAAGAACGGGGATTATGAACAGGCCGGCAAACTCCTGCTAGCCGCGCTGATGCTCTCCCCCGACAACCACGACATCATGCGCCGTCTGGCCTACAACGACACCAAGCTCGGCGTAGACAAGCTTCGCGCCGCGATCGGATTGGCGCCTGATGCGTTTGAGCTGCACCTGCGTCTCGACTACGCCCTGGCCAGTCAGCGCCGCTGGCCTGAGATCATTGCCATGTGGGACGCCTATCTGCGCCGAAACCCGACCGATCCCCGGGCCTGGAAGGAGCGCGCCGGGGCGAAGTGGCAACACGGTAAGCGACAGGAAGCTCTGGAGGACTCGGACCGAGCCTGCAAGCTTTCCCTGCCAACAGCGTGTAGCGACTCAACCGGCATGCGCGCGCGACTGAAGCGGGCGCGGCAGTAGCTCAGGCAAGAAAGCCAGCCAGCGCCTCAGCGAGTCCCTCGGCCGTCGACTGTGGCGAGGCGGGGTTGAACCACCGCGGCGGACTCAGCCAGGTGCTGGGCCGCGTCAGGCGAAACCCGCCCCCAGAACATTCGACCAGCAGTGACAGCGCGCCGTAGTGGTCATGGAAATGATCGATTTCCAGGCCATACGCGAAGGCCCCGGGCACCCAGCGCGAGCACTGCGTGACTTTGTAGCGCTCGTGGAAACTGTTGCGGAGCGTTGTCCCGGCCTTTCGGTGAGCCGAGGCGTCTTCGGGCGGTGCCCACTGACCGCCATAGGGATACAGGACTCGACGTCCGATGCTGTGGAGCGACAGCGCCCGGTCCAACGACGCGCCATCCAGGCGTGCGTCGAGCCACGTCAGCAGGCCGTCCACTTCAGGCTCCGAACGAGGTCCCGTCCCGGCGTGACCCAGGAACGGAAGAAGTCGGCCCCGCCCGTTCTGTGGTCGCCAGTGGGACGGAAAGTTCCGGTTGAGATCGACGCCGGCGGCGTTGGTGCGACGAAACCGCCGCTTGCCGCTCGTCAGGTCGGCCTCCACCCGGGCAAAGCCGTCCACGTTCAGAATGGGTACGTACAGCACCCGACGCGTGAGGGCGCCGGCTGCGCTCCGCAGGCACTCGAACACACCCGCCGCCGTCTCCACACCGATCCACTCCATGGCGTGTACGCCGCCCAGCAGCAACGCCCTGGGCGCGGACTCGGGACCGAGCTCGAAGCCCGCGACCTCTCGTCCCTGGTGCGTCCTTGCCACGCGGCTCCGCGCTACCCCGAGGCGTTCCCACTCTGCCCACCGCGTCTGCCAGTCAGCGAGTCGGTGGTAGTCGCTCAGCGGAGTGCGGGGCTCACTGCTCACAGACGCCGTTGATGCACTGAGTGGGGAAGGGGCACGGCGGGTCGCACGGCGTCCCCGACCCCTGATTGCAGCTGCAGTCGTGCTTGCCCTGCTCCTGGCTGTAGGCACACACGCAGTTGGGGCGAATCTGGCTGCAGTCGTAGCTCGTGGTCTGGCCGTTCTCGCAGACCTGCAACGTGCTTCCGAGACAGGCCGTCTCCTGACCGCCACAGCCGCCGCCGCCCAGCTGACACATCTGGTTGACGCAGGTCAGCCCGGCGGGGCATGGCGGGTCACACACTTCAGCGCCGACGGGGACACACTGCGCATTGGCCGAGCATTCGTAGCCGGGCTCGCAGGCGGGAGAGCACGTCGGAGGGAGGCCCAGACAGCCCCGAAGCTCGTTGGTGCAGTTGGCGTCGATACAGGGAGTGTCGGTGCAGCTGTTGGTGTCGACGCAGTTTTCGAACACGGCGAACAAGTTGCTGCCGATGGCGTTGCCGTCGGCCTCACACTGTTCGGCGCAGGCACTGTCGTCACAATCCCCAATGCACTCGAGGATCTGGCTGCAGCCAAAACCGCCAGGCGGCGTGACGCACGTCCCCGCCTCGCAGGTCCGATAGTCTGGACACGCGGGGTCGCAGTCCTTGACGCAGGTGTTGCTCTGGCAGCTGAACCCGGGGTCGCAGGCCGGGTCACACCCCTGAGATGCCGGCACGCAGCTCTCGGTGAAAGCGCCTTCCAGGTAGGGGTCGTCGACCCGCTTGCAGACGAGCCCTGAGCCGCATTGCCGGGTGCACTCGGGCTCGGACGCCGCATCGGATGCACAACCCGTGGTCACTGGCACCAGAAGCGCAGCCAGGAGAATGGAGGCGAGTCGTTTCATCCTGCGACCTTGCCATGAAGGCCAGGGCGATGCTCGCTGTTTTTGGCAAGCGAACTGCCGCACTCGTGCTTGGGCACCGGCATGGGAAAAAGGCGACGGGGATGCAGCCGTCACTCCGCATCCCCGTCTGGGATGGCTCGACCAGCAGGTCCGTCACTACCTGCTCGAGGTCGAACAATCATGGGCACTACTTCTTGGTCGCAGCCTTCTTGGCGGCGGGCTTCTTGGCCGCAGTCTTCTTCGCGGCGGGCTTCTTCGCGACGGCCTTCTTGGCCGGCTTCTTGACCGCGTCCTCGAGCGTCTTGACGCGCTTGGCGAGGTCGGTCACCGACTTCTTGGTGGCGCCGGTGCTCTGCTTGGCGAGCTTGTCGATCGCGTCCGACAGCTTGGCGACTTCGTCCGTCAGCGTCTTGAACTGAGCCTCGGTCACGAGCCCCAGCGTGTTCACCGAGCCCTGGGCGAAGTTCTGGCCCTGCTCGACAATCTCGTCGCGGAGCTTCGTCGGGTTGCTCAGGATGTCCTTGGCGTTGGCGGTGGACCACTTGTCCAGCTTCAGCGCCTCAAGGATCTTGTTGAGACGTCCACGTCCCTCGAGCTCGACGCGCTTGACGAACTCGAGGACCTCGCCCTCGGTGGTCTGAAAGCGCTCATTGAGCGTCCCGAACGTGTCGGTCCACAGCTTTTCGAGCTGCTCACGTGCATCGTTGAAGAAGGTCTTGATGCCCTTCTCGTCGGCTTTGTCTGCCCCGGCCTCGGCGTTCTTGGCGGGCTCGTTCGGGGTCTCGATGGTCTCGGCGTTGGCGGCCATGCTCTGTCCTCCAGTGTATTGCGGAGGAAGGAGTAACGCACCGCGTCATTCGGGTCAACCCCCGGCACGTCAAAAACATGACGCACCATGCCGTAAACATCTAAAATAACGAGACAAAAACAAATGACGCGCATGCGTCATTTGCTATGACGCACGGTGCGTCATGACGCGTCATGACGCGTCACGCTGCGTCCCCTTCGCGATACCGAGACAGCTTGTTGTAAAGCGTCCCTCGACTGACGCCGAGCGCCCTGGCCGCCTGGCTCACATTGCCGTCGTAGGCATCCAGGGCCGCGAAGATGGCGTCTCGTTCCACATCCGCCAGGGGGCGGACGGCTTCCGGTCCATGGAACGGCTGCTTGGACGCGGCGACCATCACGGGTTCGTCGGTGACCTGGGCTCCGAACCCGGATGGGAGGGCGTCCAGCCACTCGGTCCCGGGGGGCGTGAGGCTGGCCCAGGCCTCGGTCACGTTGGCCAGCTCACGCACGTTGCCGGGCCAGGGGTAGCGTGAAAGCTCTTCGATGACGTGCTCGGATACCCGCAATGGCGCACGCCCCATCCGAACGCAGGCGTTGGCCAGGTGATGGTCCAGCAGCGCCCGGAGGTCCCCGGGGCGCTCACGCAGGGCAGGCAGCTTCAAGTGGACGACACGTAGGCGGTAGAACAGGTCGAGTCGGAAACGCCCCTCTTTGACGGCTTCCTCCAGAAACCGGTGCGTCGTTGCCACGATCCGCACGTCCACCGGCACCTCACGGGTGCTACCCAATCGCTGCACCTGCCGCTCCTGCAGCACACGTAGCAGCTTGGCCTGCAGCAGGTAGGGCATGTCCCCGATCTCGTCGAGTAGCAACGTACCACCGTTGGCCAGCTCGAACTTCCCAGGCATTCCGGATGCCCGCGCCCCAGTGAATGCCCCCCGTTCGTAGCCGAAGAGCTCACTCTCCAGAAGCTCGCTGGGAATCGCAGCCACGTTGATGGCGATGAAGGGACCCGCGGCCCGATCCGACGCCCCGTGGATGGCCTGAGCCATCATCTCTTTGCCGGTGCCACTCTCTCCGGTGATGAGCACCGGCACGTCACTGCCTGCCGCCAGACGTGCGTCACGAAGCACCGCAGCGAGGGCGTCACTGGACCCGATCATGTCGTCGAAGCCATAACGCATCGCCGACGAGGACCGATGTTGCCCGCGGCGATTTCCAACCCGCTCGAGAAGGATGGCAGTCCCGTCGCTGAACGGGACCAAGCGAAGCATGGCGCGGCCGCCAGGCACCTCGACCATCTCGCCGTCGGGCTCGACCTCACGCGTCAATGCACGCCGGATAGGCCCCGCCCCTTTGATGTCCCGCAGCCCCAACCCAATCGCTTCCTCCGGTGTTGTTCCCAGGAGCCCCGCGGCGGGCCGGTTGAGCGCTTCCACGACTCCCATCGAGCCTACGACGACCACCCCGTCCCGGGTCCCGTCCAGCACCGCCTGAAAGGGCCCCTGCCGTCGCTCCAGCTCCCGATCACGATCGATGCCATCGAGCACCAGGCCGGCGGTGACGGCGAACATGCTGAGCCGGTCCAACTCGTCGACGCTGTACGCCTCTTGCCCCGGCGAGCTCGCGACCACCAGCGCAGTGGGAGGGTCGACCGCGGCCAACGGAGCGATCATGGCCCAGCGTCGCTCACCGGTCCGGGCCACATCCACCAGCGCCATGCGCGGGATGAGATCCTCGAGCACCACGCCCACCGCATCCATCCAGGCCCCCGGACCCAACTCGTCCCCGGTGGCCGCCCAGGTCAGCAGCGAGTCCCCCTGGACCTGACAGAGCAGGCTCGCTTCTCCGGACGCCACATCCAATACAAGCCGAGCGACCGCGTCGGCGGCTGCATCGGCTCCGCCCGCGTCGGTGAAGTCCCGCTCGGTGAGTCGCAACACCGCTCGGAGCATTCGTTCGACGCTACCCGACAGCGCGGGCGCATCGGCCTCCGACGCCGCCGTAGCAAACGACGAAGCGTGCCGCAGGGCGAGCTCGACGTCGTCCAGGTTCGCCTCCGAGTCCAACCGCCGCCCTGCCGCCTCCAACCGTGGGCGCGCCAGCACGTGAGCGGCTCGGAGGTCATCGAGCAGGGTCACACGCGCCCCAGTGCCCACCACGGCGAGTCCAGGAACGCTCAGGAAGCCCACAGGCTCCCCGCCGTGACTGCCGATCGCGATGTTGTCAGCCTCAAACGCCGCATGCGCGATGCCCTGGCCGTGAAGCCTCGCCAACGTGGCCACCGCATCGGCCAACACAGACGCCTCCTGCGCCAGCGTCAGCGGGCTGGCCGGTCGAGCGAGGGTGCCCGCGTCGGGCCAGGGCTCCACCAGGTAGGGGCGCCCGTCATCGAGCAGGCCGAGCTGCTCGGGCACCAACAGTCCTTCAGCATCCAGCTCCCCCACGCTCTGCGCCCACTCCGTCAGCTCGTGGAGCAGCCGAGCCTGAAAGACCGTCACGGCGACCCGACGGTCCAGCGCCGTGTCGAACGCCAGTAAGCGCGTACCTTCGACCCGGGAAGCAGGGGGGGCGACGATATCGAACCGGTCGGCGACGAACTGCGGAATAGTCACTGGGGCAGCGTAGCATGCGCTGTTCAAATCTTGCACACAACGGTGGGCGCTAGCTTGACGTCGCTGGTCACGCGAAGGAACGTGTGCGCTCGATGTTCCGCCACGTCACTACTGTCCTCGTCTTCACGGCCACGGCACTGGTCGGATGTCCCGAGTCCGACCCCATCGCCGGTGGCGATCGGGGCGCAGATGCCCGCGGCGACGCCGCGGTCGAGGTCTTCGACCCCACCCAGATGGCGCCCTACAGCTGCGAGTACACCCCGGCCGGCGCCTACTCGAAGACCCCGGCCGACGAGTGCGATCTGATCGACCAGGACTGCACCAACACCATGCTCGGGTGCAGCCTCACGGATCAGGGCGCGCAATGCCTGCCCCGCGGTGAGGCCACTTGCGGCTTCCCCTGCGAGCGCGTCAACGACTGCGCCCCGGGCCTGGTGTGCGTCGGCGAGCCGTTCGCCTGCCGCGCGCTTTGTCGGCCCGGCGACCCCTGTCCTGGCAACACCATCTGCCGCGACTTCAGTGGCCGCACCGATGTGGGCTTCTGCCCAGTCCCGTGCAGCGTCGTCGCCCCCGACTGCCCCGGCGGGGACGCGTGCTACCTGCTCCTTGGGCGCATGGAGTGCGCGCCAACCGCAGGTCCGGGCCTCCTTGAAGGACAACCCTGCGACTTTGGCGACGAGTGCGCCGAGGGCCTCATCTGCCAGGACGCCGGCGACCGTCGATGCGTGCAGCCATGCACCACGGACGGCGAGTTCACCTGTGCCGACGAAGCAAAAGTGTGCTCCCCGCTGACAGGCCTCGATCCTCTCGGGGTGTGCGTCGAAGCGAGTCCGTGAAGGACACGGACCGAACAGCGACTACTTGGCGCGGTAGGTAATCCGGCCGCGGGTGAGATCGTACGGGGACAGCTCCACGGTGACCCGATCGCCAGGCAGAATACGGATGTAGTACTTCCGCATCTTTCCGGATACGTGGGCCAGGACCTTGTGTCCGTTGTCCAGCTCCACACGGAACATCGCGTTCTTCAACGGCTCGATGACCGTCCCCTCGACACTTACTGCTTCCTCTTTGGCCACGGTCGCTCCGGTTGGGTGGCTTGAAACGGCCGCATCCTAGTCATGGAGGGCGCGGAGTCAACCGCGAAGCCACTGTGCCGCAGTCGAGGCCGCTCAATCAGGGTCGCACGGACCGTCGCAAGTGTGTTGGATTGTTCCGGTCTGTAGCAGTTGGCGCACCTGGTCGAGGGCGGCTGGGTGATTCTGAATCTGGTCGTGAACGCCGTTGTTCTCATCCGGCAACACCATCTCGACACCGGGCGCCGGGTCCACGTTGAAGCTGTACTCGGCCAGCGCAGCTGCAGGGGCTGAAAGCGGCGCCGTGGCTTCGGTAAGCCCGACCACGCTCTCTACCACTGGACTCAGCAGCGGCACCCCCATACTTCGGGCTTGCGCACGCGTCGCCATGATGGGGCTCTCACTGCTGCCTATGGCGTGCTGCATAAGCACACTCATGGCCCACGGCTGGACCTTCAGCGAGTCGATGCGCTCCATGGCGAACATGGAAAGCGCCAGGAGCTTCTGGAGCTCCAGCTCGGTGTCCACCTTTCCCCGAAGGATGTTGATGAACAGCGAGAAATTTCGCGCCCGCGAGAAGATCGTGGAGAAACCACCAGCGCCACCCACAAGAACCCCCGAGGCGAAGCCCGAGTCCAACCCCAGCAGGCTGGCACCGAGGATGTGTCCCTGGCCGGCGCCGTAGAAGTGCACCGCGGTGGGATCGTAGATCGGAGCCCCATCACGCTGAAGCTCCGCAATCTCGGCCAGAGGTCCTTCAATGACCGCCCGCAGCCCGCGGAAGTTGACGAGCGCCTGGTGCACCCGGTCGGTAAACCGGAGCCCGGCCTCGGGCTCGTTCTGGATATCCGTCAGAATGTCGGTGACCGCGTCCGTGTCCATCCCGATCCAGTTGGTGGCCACACCGACAGCCTGGAGTGCCTCCAATGTCGCCGCGTAGACGGGACCCACGACCTCCTGCGCCTCGCCGAAGAACTCGTGGCCCATGACCAGGACCGGCACCTGCGCCGCCCCCGTCCCCAGGCTGGCGACGGAGTTCGGCACCGCGATCACCACATCGACGCGACGGACCCCGTTGCCGGCCACGGCACCCGAGGCGTCGCGTTGAAGCAGCGCCCCCCAGGTGGCGTCGGTGCCATCGAGCACATTGACCATGTCGAAGTGCGCGTCGATGCGCAGGGCGATGTCGGCACTCGGATCTGCCTGGACAGCATCCACCGTCACCGCCGGCGCCCCCTCCGCACTGAGCCAACCTTCGGCGACGGCCATGGCAGCAGAGCGGTCACCGCTTTCGGTGCCCACCGTGAAATCCCAAGCCAGCTGCACCTCCGAGCGCGGCCAACCGGCGGTCTCGAGGACGGGGAATATGGACGCGTCGTAGTGCTCTTGAAGGGCCGCCAGGCGAGCGTCTCCACCCGTCGCCGCGGCGCCGCTGCGCAACTCCTGAAACGATGTGGGAGCGAGCGTGGCCGAGCCCGACGGCGTGACGAGACCACGCATGGCCACGATGTAGCGTGTGTTGGGAGCCAGTGCCTGCATCGGGCGCAGCACCAACGCCTGCCGGGTGGCGTCCTCGCTGTTGACGTCGAGCTCCGCGAAGTGGAGGACGGGCTCCCCATCCGAGGCCCGAAGCACCAACGTCGTGGTCTGAGTCGGCTCCAGCGACCGCTCCGGCGCGTCGAAGTGGCGGGTCAGGACAGCAGGGTCGACCCCCGACGGAAACACCGCCACGAGCGGGGTACCCATGGGGAACCCATCGGCGGGAAACAGCCCCAGTGGGTTGAATGGAAACTCGCCGCCGATACGCGGCAGCGCCTTTTCGGGGATGGTCACCCTGAGGCCCGTCGCGGTCGATGCGTCTGCCTCTGTGAACACGTTCGAGGGATACGGGAGCAGGCATCCCCACGCCCAGGCAATCGGATTGCAGACGTCGGGCTCCGTTGTCGTCTCTACTTCGCCGGCTGTGTCAGGCGTCACCGTCGCGTCCGACCCGGCGTCGGGCCCGGTGATCTCGAACTTCTCGGGACACGCCGCCAGCACAAACGTCGCCGCCATCACGACGCACCATCGCCTACACTCCACCACCACTTAGCTCTCCCGCTCCATCTCACCGATGAGCATACCACTCATCAGAGAAACTCGCGGTTGTGGGGCAGCCTCAGCGAGTGCCGCTGCGTAGGCTGAGGAGGTACACCAACGGCGCCACGCCCCATCCGACCACTGTGGTCGGTGCCACACAGGGACGCGCGCCATCGGCAATTCGTCTGACGACCGTGTCTGGGGATGGATCTAAAAAAAGTTCAGAAACTTTTGAGAGGCTCCAAAACCCCTGAAATCACATCAACTAATCGCAGCTCGCATTCGCGGCGCCGGGGGTTCCGAACTCCCCATCACTGCCAAAGCCATCGCCGGCCGTGCACCAGAACGACCCATCGTCATTGGTCGTGGCGTCCAGGCTCGACGCATCCAGCTGGATGGATCGTCCCTCGAGGAAGGCCGGCCAAGGAACGGCTCCGGTGAGGGTGACCGTGTCGATGGTCACCGCGGGCACACCGCACGCCAGCTCGATGGATGCGCCCAGCACATCGAAGCTCAGACCGTCGACGACCCATAGACTGGTAAAGGCACCGTTGGACGCATCCGAAACGACGCCATACGTGTCCGCGCCAATCAGCACGTCGGTATCCACCGTGAATGCGGCACCATCCACAGTCAGCGAGCATCCCTGCAGATTCCGGATACCGCCGCTGGTGTTGAACAGCTCGAGCCAGACGGTCGCCGCCGACGTCGCCATGACCTCGGTGACCACCACATCACCCACGGCGATGGCGGGCGGCAGATTGCACTGGTCGACCTCGCACGTACCGCCTTTGGCCGCACAGTCGACGGTGTCGGGCGGGTAGTCGCAGATAGCCGTCCCACCCGTGTTGCTGCACAGCCCAGGGTCCGGATAGCTCGTCAGGACATCGCCGCTGCACGTGTTGGCCGGTGCGCTGGTGCAGGGGTTGGGGTCACAGGGGTCGAAGAGAGCCAACGTGCCCGCATTGACGGATGCGTAGCCGTCTTGGGAGCCATCTTCCCCCGCAAGGCCTGTGTCCCGGTCGCAGTATGTCCATGTACGGCCACGGTCAGCGCTGAATCGGAACGCCGCGTCGAAGGTGCCCCCGCCGGCGACGGTCACATCCGCGTCGTACTCGTCATAGGCTTCATCACCGGTCCCCGCAGCGTCCCAACCGCTGTTGGGCGTCGCCGACACCCAACTCCACGCCGCCGACGGGGATTGGCCCTGAGCGCCAAAGCCTCCCTCGGCCAGTAGGTCCGAGTTGGAATCATAGCCTTCGGTGACATCGGTGACACCGGTCACCCATACCCGACCCACGAGGGCGATGGCGTCATTGGCGAACCCGACGTAGGTCTCCGGCGACTGCAGCCGGCAACGGTCCACCGGCGTGACGGCCGGGCAGGCCACGTTGGCGGTGCCTGGGGACCCATACAGCCCCCCTCCGAGAGAGGTCCCGGCGGCGCACCAGTTGGCCGCCACGTCATTGGAGCTGGCGTCTGCAGCGGTCTCGTCCAACGTGTAGCTGCGCCCGGAGGCCGGCGGCGCGAACCCACCAGCGCCGAGGTCCACCACGTCGACAGCGGCTCCGCACGACAATGTCAGCACGCTGGCCGGGTCCAGCACTCCTACGTCACTGCCCGCCCACTCCAGGTCCGGGGCCACGCCGCCAGGCTCACCCGAGGCCGCGAACAGAGCGCGGTCGTCCGCGAAAAGCACCAGGTCGTCGGTGATGCCGACGCCCCCCGATGCGGTCTCCAAGGTGCACCCCTGAAGGTTCACAGGCCCACCGCTCAGGTTCAGCAACTCCACCCAGGCATCCTCACCCAGCATGATCTCGGTGAAGACCACCTCGCCTGGGCCTGGCGCCGCCGCCAGTCCCGTGCAGGCCCCAGCATCGCAGGCGCCGCCCAGCGCCGCGCAGTCTATGTCGGTGAGGGCGTACCCGCAGCTGAACTCCTGGCCATCGGCGGTGCAATCGCCCACGGTGGCATAGGTGGACAGCACATTGCCCGTGCACGCGTCGGCTGGGGGCTCGGTACACGGGTTGGGGTCACAGGGGTCCAGCGGGTCCACGGTCAGCTCACCGGCGGCCGCGGTCTGATATCCGTCCTCGCTCCCGTCCTGTCCGGTCCCCGCATCGAGGTCACAGAACGTCCACGACGCCCCGCCGTCCACACTGAATCGGAACGCGATGTCGTAGCTCCCGGGGGTGTCCGGCGCGACCAGGACGGCTTCGTACTGATCGAGGTCGGGCTCGGCGACGTCCGAGTAGCCGTCGGTAGGGATCGCGTTGACCAGCACCCAGCCCGTGGCGTCGACGCTGGGGTCACTACCGTCCGGTCCCCATCCTGCCTGAGCGAGGATTTCCGGCGCCGGATCGTTGCCACCGGTGAGGTCGGTGAGGCCAGGCTGACGGAGCCGACCTGTCACCGTGTAGGGGAAGGTCGCGTCGATGGTCAGACTGGCCGGTGTCTGCAACCGACACTTCACGACGTCGACGACGCTGACGCAGGCGGGGTTGTCGCTCCCGGGTGTCCCCAGGTCGCCAGCGCCGTACGCGTCCACCGAGGCGCACCAATTGGTGCCGTCATCGTTGCTGGCCGCGTCGGTCGCAGCGGGGTTGAGCTGGACGGAGCCCCCCGGCCCGCCAATCGGGGCATCACCAGCATTGAGGAAGGCGCCGTCCCAGACGACGCTGTCGACGGTCGCATCGCCGCACTGCAGCTGCAGTTCGTCCGTGTCGTTGTCCAGGGTCAGCGCGTCGCCGTACACGTAGTCCGGGGCCTGGCCGGCACCAAGATCGATGCTGCCGCGCGCCATCACCACCCGCTCGCCCGCCGGTAGGTAGAGCAATGGCCCAGCGACCACGTGCGATTCTCCCTCCAGGTCGCGCACGACGCAGCCAGCCAGGTTGAGGTCCTGATTGGTCACGTTGGCCACCTCGAACCACTCCCCAGCCGGGTCTCCGTCGGCCAGGGGCTGAATCATGATCTCGCTGAACACCGCATCGCCCACATCGGGCTGAGCAGGCGCCCCTACACAGGCCCCCGCTGCGCAGCTGGCGAGGGTCTCGGTGCAGTCCTCGTAGGCAAGCACGTACTCGCATTCCGCAACAAAGTCGTCGCCGACCGCGCAGGTGCCTAGCGCCTCGTAGCCCACCACGAGGTCATCGACGCAAGTCGCCGCAGGTGGGGCATCGCAGGGGTTGGGCTCACAAGGGTTGTCGACGCTGGTGAAGCTCCCCAGGGCCTCGAACCCGTTGGCCAGGCCGTCGGTGTCACAGAACACCGGCGCGGTCGTCCCGACGCTGGCACGGACCGCCGCTGCATAGTTGCCCACGGCAGGTGGGGAAACGGTGACCTCATAGCGATCGTAGCCGTCCATGGCGGCATTGCTCCAGCCCACCGCTGCAGGGGCCGTGAGCCAGGTCCAGCCGGTGTCGTCGACGCTGGGATCGGAGCCCGCCGGCCCCCATCCCACCTCCACGGTGAGCGTCGGGAACGGGTCGACGAACGGCGTCTTGTCAGTGACCCCACCCTCGTAGATCTCCGCGACGAGGACCGTGTTCCCACCTTCCACGAAGGAGACGTCGACCGGAGCGGCCAGCCGACACCCGTCGAGCCCCTCCGGAGCGTCCGGGCACTCCCCGTTGGCGGCGCCGGGCGTCCCGAAGTTGGCGCCCGAGTATGCGACATCGGAGGCACACCAGGCGCTGCCGGAGTCGTTGCCGCCGGCGCTCTGCGTACTGGCAGCGTCGAAGCTCAGGGCGCGGCCGGCCACCAGAGGGAACGGATTGTCCCCCTGGTCCGCGTACCGAACGGCGTCCAGCTCCATCCCGCCGCAGGTGATGATCACCTCATCAGCGGCGTTGGACAGCGTGAACTGGGGAAGCGCCAGGTCCGGGTCGACGCCGCCGGTGTCGGAGGCGTTGGGAAGCCGGGCGATGACGTAGTAGTCACCGACGAGAGCGGTGCTGCCGGTGCCAGCCGACAACGCCGCACTCTCGCCGTCATCGTCGGTAAGGACGCAGTCCGAGAGATCCAGCGTCTTGCCGGACAGGTTGCGCAGCTCGATCCACTCGCCGGCCAGGTCGGACACGTCCACCGGGTTCACCATCAGCTCGGAGATGATCAGGTCACCGACTGCTGGCGGGTCTCCCGCGGGAACCTCGGGCGTGGCGTCAGGGACCGTGTCCTCGACTGCGTCAGGCACATCGGGCGGAAGCTCGGCTGGGACATCCTCGGTGTCGGGGGCTGCGTCGGGGGCCGCGTCGGCGTCGCCCTGGGCGTCAGCGACTGCATCGGCATCTGGCGTCGCGTCGGCTCCGTCGGGCCCGGCGTCGTCGGGGGCGTCGGGGGTGGTCGTGGCGTCGCCATCGGGCGAAGCGTCCACGGTGACGTCGGGCTGCCCCGTATCGGGGGCGGGCTCCGTGGTGTCGGGGCAACCGGCCAGGGCCAGCACCAGGAGGGCCAGGGGGGCCAGTTTTCGCGTCGGGGCCATACCAACTCCGGAGAACACGGCGAAGGGTCGGTCTACAGCCCAAACGGGGCCTGGCGCAAGGATGGACTGCCGGCGCTACGGGTCAAAGAAGCAGCGGGAGGAGGTAGATGTAGGCCGCATACCCGCCCCCACCCAGGATTCCCGCGCCGACAATCCAGGGCCAGACGCGCCGCTTTCCTCCGGCTTTCGCAGGTGGTTTGGCGTCCTCCTTCTTCGCGCTGGGAAGCTCGGCGGCGTCCTTGTTGGCGGGCGCCGGGGGTTGGGCCTTCTTCGGCGGCACCACGGCTGGCAGCTGTGCCTTGGGTGGCGGCGCGATGCCCGCCTTTTTGGCCTGGGCCGCGATCTCTGCGTCCTCTTTGGCCAGCTCCTCGGCCGCTCCGTCGGGCAGCTCGTCAGCACCCACCTCGTCAAGGGTGAGCCCGGCCATGATGGCGTCGAGATCGTCGTCGTCACCACCGCCCGCGTCAGGTGTTGCCGCCGGAGCCGCGTCATCTTCGCCCATGGCGGCCATGAGTGCGGCGAACTCCGCGTCGAGATCGGCCTCGCCGCCCTTGTCACCATCCTCCTCCGCCGATGCTGCCGGGGCCGAGGCCGCTGCCGGGGCCGCTGCCGGAGCCGGGGCCGGGGCCGCTGCCGGAGCCGGGGCCGCTGCCGGAGCGGGGGCCGAGGCCGAGGCCGCTGCCGGAGCCGGGGCCGGGGCCGGAGTCGCTGCCTCGCCGGTGGTTTCGGCCAGTAACGCCTCCAGATCCCCCAGCTCGTCGTCTTCCGGAGCCGGCGTTGCCGCGGGGCTCGCCGCCGCGGCCGGGGCTGGTTCCGCCGCGGGAGCCGCAGCGGTCGCTTCGGACTCCCCAGACACCTCACGCTGAAGCTCCAGGCGCAACGCGTACGCACGCTGCTCCAGCTCCCGAACGGTGGTCTGGCTCTGCGCCACCAGGACATCGAACCCTTCCAGCGCCATTTGAGTGACGCCACGTTTGGCGCTCAGGGCATCACGACGCCCCTCCGCAGCCTGCACCAGGTCCGGTCGCCCCTTCTGCTTGGCGCCTTGGATGACCTCGGCCAGCTTGGCCAGTTGCGCCGTGGCCTGCGCCAGCTCCTGCTCCAAGCCAGCCTTTTCCTGAGGCGCCTGGGCCACCGCCGCCTTGATCGCCTGGATCTCACGTTGAATCCGCCCGTCCAGCGCGGCACCCGCAGCAGCTCGGTCCTTGGCGCGGCCGAGCACGGCGTGGACATCAGCGTCCAGGATGAGTTGGGCCCGGGTCAGATCGTGCATGCGTTCTCCCCATCCACCTTGCGGTCGTCACAGTCCAAATTCGACTCCCATGCTAAGGACGATCGCGCTCACGATGTAGTCGAGATCGCCCGACACCTGGCTATCCACACCGGAAACGCCTATCAGCGTGCGAAGTTGCACGACTCCGTCGAGGCCTGGCACCACGTGAAAGAGCATGCCCAGGCTGGCGGCGATGGTGAACCCCGCGCTGAACGTCCCTTCCCGAAGCTCTGGGCTCATCCGGTTGAAGTCGCCGGGATCGCCGTCACTGAATGCTCGACGCGCCTCGGACGTGTGCTCCAGGAGCATCGCTCCCATTTCCAGCTGCATGAAGGCAGCTCCCCAACCGGGGTTCGCGAACCGCCATCGCGCCGTTACGACCAGGGTCGCCTGCCCGCCATACCTGGGTCGCGTGGTCTCGAACGGGTCTGCGAAGCGACCGCTGAAGAGATAGCCGAGCTGAACCCCGACATCCACGAAGTGCCAACGGTGGTGAAGACCCAGCTGCAGCTCGGGCACATCCAGCTGAGTCCGGTTGAGCACCCCCACCGTGCCACTGAGCACGTACCCCGCGCCGGCGCTCAGATGCAGGCCTGTACGTTCGAGCTCCCCGATGTCGGCGCGTGCCTCGTCAGGCGACGCCGTGACCCCGCATACCAGGGCGGCGGTGCATAGGAAGGCGACGATACCGGAGGTTTTGCGGGTGGCGCGACCCATGTCGGGCCTCTACCACACTTCGGCGCTCACTGCGCGGCCACCCTGGCGCGGGTCTGGGTGGTCTGCCGGCCGTTTGCCGTTCCCACGGGCAGGGCCACCTTCCAGGCCTGCTCCGCCAGACAGGATCGTTGCTTGGCGTCGAGAACCGTCGATGTGAGGGTAACCTCGACGATCTCATCGTCCGTTGTCTCCAAGGCGACATTGAAGTGCGCGTCGCGAGTCCCCGGACAATTCGCGGCACCGGTCTGCGCCAGCACGCTGGCCACGTGATCGGCGGGGCCGATGAGCTGACGCGCCCGTAGCCGCCCCATGCCACTGATGGGATGGCCGAAGCCGCAGCAGGTGCTGAATGACCCAGACATGCTGAGCCCCCGCAACAAGCCCGCTCCCCGCGGGGTTGCCGGACGCGTCCCGTAGCTGGCCAGAAGCGAGCGCGCGGGACTCACGGCCACCGCGTCGGCTGCCAACCCTGCCACCAGCTTGGCGTCCAGGGATTCGAACCGCCCCAGGGCTGTTCGTGCCACGCGTCGGGGTTGCTTCGCCACAGGGGTAGACCAGGTCTCGGTCCGGCGCCAGACGATGCCGGTCATGGTCAGCCGGCGCGGCCGGGTCGTACTCGTAAGCCACAGCACGTCCGAGCCCTCGCCAGCCTTCAACCGGCTCGGCGCCGAACCCTTCGCCAGCAGCAGCTCGCTGGAAGGTTGCCCATCCAGCTCGAGCGCCAGTCCGTGGGCGTGGGTGGGATACTTCAAGGCTGCAGCGAGTTCAGACCCGGTCGTCCCGGTGCCCGCGGAAACCACCACCCCGCCATGGCCTTCCAACAACGGGTCGAGAGCATGACTGGAGACCTCCTCCCACTCACTCGTCGAACCCTCGACCAGCACCAAATGAACGGCGTCCAGGCGACGGTTGTCCGTCCGAGCTGCGCGGCCCTCGGCGCTCGGGTCCAGGGAGGAACGAACGCGACCGTCGGAGATGACGATGATCCGCCCCGCTGCTCCTGCTGGCCTCAGCGCCCTGGCGGCACGCCGAACCGCCTTCCCGACTTCGCTCCCGTTGGCCATGGTTGGAAACCGGAACCGCTCCAGGGCCGCCAACGCCTGCGCTGGGCGGACCGCCCCCGAGGTGATGGGCAGCACGTCGCGGTGGAAGGCAAAGACGGTGAAGAGGGCCTCGGGGTGCGCCTTGATCGTGGCGCGGGCCAGGTCAAGCTGCGCTCCCTGATGGCGTTGTACGGCGCTTCGAGACGCATCCACCATGAGCGCGATGGTCAATCCACGAGGAAGCGCGCGGAGCCTCGCGTGGGCCTGAAACGAAGCCATGGTGAGGTGCTTTGCACCGGCCTCGGACACCGATGGGAGCCGGGTCGTGCGCGCCAACACCGACATCGACGGACGTTTCGGACCAGGCCATGAAATCCACAAACCTTCGTCACTGCCACACCGCCCTTTGTGCGGCTCAGCGGTGACTCTCCGGCCAGAGACCTGCTTGTTCGTGAGCCCCGTACCGGGCTTGAACACGAAGCCCCAGCGGCCGTCACGGAGCTGACCGTGAACCTCGTAGGTCAGACGCAGGATGACGGTTGTGTTGGCGTCGAGTGCACCGAACGTCACTGACGGGCCGTGACTCCAGGACACCAGGACGGCGGGCAGAAGCGGCCCGTCACCACCCTCTGCATGGCCAGTCCGGGCGTCGAAGCGGTCACGGGCAGCGGCCGGCGCGAGACCCTCCGCACGCTTCCAGCCGCGACGGCCGACCTTGAACGCCATGTCCACAACAGCGCCGCGCATGCGGCCCAGGGACAGGTCGTGGTGGTCGACGGACGCGGTCACCTTGAACCGATGCTCCGCAACGACTCTGGCGACCCCGGGCTGTCCCGTCAGGGGCGTGACCGTGACGGCATTGTCGACGGCGACGAGTGGCTCGGCGCTCGCCGTCGCGGGCGCTAGAAGGGCCAGGAAGCAAGCGGCTGAGGCTGCGGCAGTGCGTATTCGGCGGTCAAGCATGCTCGAAGAGACACCGACCGGTCCTCAGGGTTCCCGGCCGATGTGACTCAATTTGAGACAGGCCACTCCGGATGACTCAATATGAGACGCCGATCGGCTCAAGCCACGCTCCGGTCGGAAAGAATGCGAAATCGAAGACATCCGAACGACCGTTACGGAATCTCACATTGAGACACCGCGACCTCCCCGAACGCTGGAAGTCCCCGCAAAATCACGCCCCAAGACATTGGCACACAACTTGCTCATCGACGGGGTGCGTGTGGTATTTCCCTCCTTACGTCCTTCCTTGACATCCCGCCGAGGTACCTGAGCGCGAACCAGGCGTTCACGACCCTCTCTTCCTTGCACTGCGTCACGCATCCCGCGTGATACTTCCAAGATTTTGGGGCCTGCCCCTGCTGTCGTCAGCCGACGACCGCAGGGTCAGGCCTCTCCTCCTTCTGGAGGCTCGGGGTCAGGACCCATAAACGTCGACCAGATGGCCGCGACGCCATCGGTGCCCAGTTCGGCAAGACGCGCCATGTTGGCGTGGGGGATGCTCAGGCCGTCGCCGTGGCTGTCCAGCGCACGACCGACCTCGTCCACCCGGAGCAGATGCAGCGTCGGAAAGGGCGCCCGGTTGGTATGGTTGGTCACGTCATCCGCGGGGACCCCTTCGAATCGGTAGTCGGGATGGAAGTGCGCCAGCTGCACCAGGTGCTCAGCGCCGACCTCCTCGAGGAGGCCACCGAGGACGTGGACCACGTCGAGGAAGTCTTCGAAATCAGACAACGTCGCGGGCAGCGTCACCAATGTGGAGGAGAGCTCGCTCTCGGGAGTTTCTACGAGCCGCTGGATCTCCCCGGCCACGGCGACGATGGCAGCGTCGAAGTCGCCAGCGGGGCTGGCGACGATCCTCACTCGGCCGGCCTGCCAGGGTCCAGCCGCGAAGGGGCAGAGATCGAGCCCGACCACCACGGTCTCCAGCCATCGGCGCGTGCGCTCTGTGGCCTGCTGCAAGAGCTCCATCATCGTCTGATCCCCACCAGGATTCGATGGCAGGCCGTAATGGCCGGCGGCACACCGGTCCAGTCCACGTCGTATCCGGCGGCCTCGAGTCGATAGGTTCGGTCGATGTCGGTGGCGAGGTCTGCCGGTAGAGCGTCGCGAACCGCTCGTGGGGCCCGATCGGCGGTCCGGTGGTAGCAGCACGGCATAAGCGCCACGCTGCCCCCCAGCGTCACCGCCGTCTCCAAGGCACGGTCGGTCTGAGCGCCACAGGCGTGGACCGCTACCACCGAGGCGCCCGGCTGCAATTCACGCGCCGCCACGCCCGTCCTCGCCTCATCGTACCGAATCTTCGGCGGCGCCCACGGAGCGACCTCGGCCAGCGCGTCGAGCAGAGCGTCCACGCTGTCGGGACGCCGCTGATCCACCAGGACCACGCACTCGACCGTGGGCTCGAACACAGCAAACAGCATCCCCGTCAGCCCGTGGCCACAGCAGAGATCCGCCACCACAGGCGCCCGGAGCCGACGCCGAACCCGCTCGAAGAACTCGAACGACTCGAACAGCTCCTTGACCGGGAGGGCTTTACGTTGAGCCAACGCGCGAGCCAGCCGCGCTGGCAGCCCGTTTCCCGGGAAGAGCTCGGCCATGGACGGCTCGAGCCGCACCCGGCGCCCTGCCACGAGCGCCAGGTCCGGGTCGTTGAAGCGGCGAAACGCCTTGAAGCTCCGTGGAGCCTGAGCGCGTTCACCGACTGTGAATGGGCTGATGGGGAGGGCGGATTGAGGCACGGGGGCAGCTCCTTGACCTGGCACGACGTTCGGCTACCGTCGTCTCATGCCCAGTATCACGACTGCACGCTCGTTTCCCGTTCCCGGGGCGCTCCTGGCTCTGGCCGTTCTCGCCATCCAGCTGGGGCTCGCCACGACACCCGCCTACGCCGGGAGCACCGAGGACGAGATCACCCGACGCATCGAGGCCAAGGCGGAAGAGGCCTCCAAGCATTTTGCCGCCAAGGACTTCGCCAAGGCCGTCCGGGCGTACACCGAGGCGTACCAGATCGCCCAGCGGCCCAGCGAGCTGCTGTACAACATCGCCTTTATCTACGACAGCAAGCTGCAGGAGTACGAGATGGCGTCGGTGTACTACAAGAAGTACGCCGCCGCCTCGGACGCTGATCCGGCCCTGGTGGAAAAGGCCATCCGGCGCATGGGCGAGCTACGGAACATGAAGACGAAGCCCCCCAAGAAGCCGGACCCGGACACGAAGGATCCTGACACGAAGGTGGCCAACGTCACCAAGCCCGGGCCTGCGACGTCCAGCTCGGACACCGGTGACGGGCAGCGGCTGGGGGGCATTGCGGCGCTCGTCACGGGCGGGGTGATGATGCTGGCCGGCGGCGGTCTGTACGTGGGAGCCATGACCACCAACGACTCGTTCCAGACTGCACCCGGCAACGAACGAGCGGACCTCGCCAACTCGGGGCGCTCCATGGCCCTCGCCGGCGATGTACTCATGGGGGTCGGTGGCGTCGCTGCCCTGGTCGGCGTGATCCTCTTCGCCACGGCCCCAAGCGCCTCGGAAGGTGCCGGCAGTGTCAACGTCAGCGCCACCGTCCTGCCACAGGGTGCGGGCCTGGTCATCGGCGGGTCGCTCTGACGCCCCAGCTGCGCGCTTCAGCGGCTACCTGGTCGGAAGCTACTCATGAGAGTTGCGATCGGGTAGGCTGTTGGTCGCGCATGAATGGTTGGAGCACGCATACGTGAAGCGGCTGTGCCCAAAGGACAAGCTTCGCTTCGAGGGTTTCGAAGGATCCCTGTGTCCCGAGTGTGACACGGAGTCGCTACCGGATCTGGCCGGTATGGTCATCGCCGGTCGGTACGAGCTGACGCAGTACATCGGGATCGGCGGCATGCGTGCGCCGGTCTACAAGGCCCTGCAGATCTCGACCCGCCGCAAGGTGGCGATCAAGCTGCTCCCCATCGAGGAGGAGCGCACCGTCAGTCGCTTCGAGCGTGAGGCGCGGATCGCCTCCAAGCTCAACCACCGGCACGTGACGATCGTCCACGACTACGGTCAGATGGACGACGATCACATGTTCCTGGTGATGGAGTTCCTCCAGGGCACTTCGCTACGCGACCTGCTCAAGCGGGAGTCCCCCCTGACCTTGATGCGCGCTCTCAATATCGTGGAGATGATTCTCCGCGGCCTGGAGCACGCCCACAACCACGCGGTGGTCCATCGGGATCTGAAGCCCGACAACGTCTTCCTGGTCGTCCAGGACGAGGAAGAGGACTTCGTGAAGATCCTCGACTTCGGCATCGCCAAGCAGTTCGGGCAGGACCCCACGGAGTCCACCGACCAGGCGCTCGAGGCCTTGACCCAGGAGACGGTGCTCTGCGGCACACCGCTGTACATGGCCCCCGAGCAGATCACCCAGGAGAGCTTCGACGCCCGGATCGACATTTACGCCGCTGGCATCGTCCTCTTCCAGATGCTGACCGGTCGGCTGCCGTTCCTTGGACGCACCTCCTACGAGATCCTCAGCAAGCACCTCACCGAACGGGCGCCCCTGCTGAGTCAGACCCGGCCTGACATCCACTTCCCGCCGGGACTCCAGGACATCTGCGCCAAGGCGATGGCCAAGAAGCCCGCCGAACGGTTCCAGTCGGCGCGGGAGATGCGGCAGGCCATCCGTGAGATCCGCCGGGCGCTCGGAGCTGTCACGCAGGACACCGAAAACTCCATGCTGGAGGACCTGCGCCCGGCCCTGGTGGATCCGGCATCCCACGTTGGGACACGGCCCATCGCCGCCAGCGAGGTCCCCGAGAAGGCCGCCGAATCGAGCGGACGTGGCTGGGTGTGGGCGCTCGTGCTCGCGGTTGTGCTCGGCGGGGGCGGGTTTGCCGCTTACAGCTTCCTGGGAAGCTCCGGCGGCCCCTCGGGCGTCACGAGTGACGCCGCTGCGGCGTCCAGCCGCGCCAGTATCTCGGCGGACGGGGACAAGGATAAGTCTGCAACGGCGGCCGTCGACAAGAACGAGCGCAAAACCGCCGACGGCAAGAAGGTCAATCTGTTCGACAAGAAGGTGGCCGAGGCGCCACCCGAACCGCCCACCGAGGCGGCGGCCAAGACTGCTCCCGAGGGCAACAAGGGCGCAGGCGTCGACACCGAAGACAAGCCAGCCCCCGACGCAGGCTCCACAGAGCCCGCTCCCCCAACAACCGCGGGCAGCGCCACCGGCAAGCAGTTGGCGCAGGCGACCGCGCCCAAGCCACCCGTGGCAACCACCGCCATGTTCAAGCTCACGACGACGCCACCGAACGCCAAGGTGACGCTCGGCGGACAACCGGTCGGCGCCACCCCGCTGAACCTCTCTCTGACGGCTGGCCGCCACACCATCGTCATCAGCGCCGACGGGCATCAATCCCACATTCTGAGCATGGATGTGACGGCCGACCAACTGGGCCAGACGATTATGCAATCCGTCGCTCTTGCCCGCGCGGCGGCCCCGGCACCTGCCCCGACGACCGCCACACCGCCGCCGCCCGCGCCCGCACCCGCGACGACCACCACCACGGACAAGGCTCCGGCGCCCGCCGTGACCGCCAAGGACCCGCCCAGAAAGAGGGTCAAGAAGCCGCGAAAGAAGAAGAAGAAGCCTGTCGAGGCGGCCAAGCCGACCAAAAAGGTCGACCCACCGCCCAAGAAGAAGGCCGACCCACCCAAGAAGGTCGACCCGCCCAAGAAGAAGAAGGCCAAGATCCACATCCTTGGCGGCGGCGGCAGCAAGCCCAAGGTCAAGGTCCTCAAGTAGACAAAGGGGCAACCTGCACGTGGAGTATCGCTTCCTGGGGCGCACCGGCGTCCGTGTGTCACAACTGGCGTTCGGCACGATGTCCTTTGGAACGGCCGCCGACGAAGCAACGTCCAGGCGGATGTTCGAACGCTGCCGCGAGGCGGGTATCAACCTGTTCGACTGCGCGGATGTCTATGGCAAGGGGCGGGCGGAGGAGATCCTCGGTGGCCTGGTAGCGAGCTGCCGCGATGAGGTGATTGTCACCACCAAGGCCTACTTCCCCACCAGCAGAGACGTGAACGCCCGTGGCTCCTCACGGTTCCATCTGGTTCGCGCCGTGGAAGCCAGCCTCGAGCGGTTGAACACTGATCGCGTCGATCTGTTGTTCCTGCACCGCTACGACGATGTCACCGCGCTGGACGAGACGCTACGGGCGGTCGAGGACCTGGTACGGCAAGGCAAAGTGCTCTACCCGGCCGCCAGCAACTTCAGCGCCTGGCAGACCATGAAGGCGCTGGGGGTCGCGACTCAACTCGGGACGGCGCCACTGGTCGCGGTGCAGCCGATGTACAACCTGACCAAGCGGGCCGCCGAGGTGGAGATTCTGCCCATGGCCCTATCCGAGAACCTGGCGGTATTTCCGTACGGGCCTCTCGGCGGTGGTCTATTGACGGGCAAGTACACCGCCACCGCCCGCCCCGACTCGGGCCGGTTGGTGGACAACGCGATGTACCAGACGCGCTACGGCGACGAGGACTACTACCGCATCGCTGGGGACTTCACGGCATTGGCCGCCGAGCTTGGCATCCACCCGGTGAGCCTCGCGGTCGCCTGGGTCGGCGCCCACCCGGGGGTTACGGCTCCGCTTCTGGGGGCGCGGAACGTCGACCAGCTCGAGCCCGCGCTGGCCAGCGTCGACGTCGCCATGGACGCGGAGCTCAGGGCCCGCATCAGCGCGCTGAGCCCAGCTCCGCCGCCGGCCACCGACCGCAACGAAGAGGCTTCAGCCAACAACTACGGCTCGCGGTAGCGACTGGAAAAACGTCGCAGACCGGGTAGCCTGGGCTCCCTTCGACCAGGGTCTTCATGGAAGTAGCCATCCTCTCTGCCGGCGCGTTCGTCTTCACGGCCTACCTGCTGGAATACGTCTTCGACAAGACCCGCATCCCCGACATCCTGATGCTGATGTTGCTGGGCCTGCTGGCGGGTCCCGTGTTCGGGCTGGTGCAGCTCGAATGGTTCGGCGAGGTGGGTAAGTTCGTCAGCACCCTGGCGCTGGTGGTGATCCTGTTCGAGTCGGGGCTGACGCTGAACCTCAAGACCCTCGCATCGGCGGCAGGCAGGGCGGTTCCATTTGCGTTCATCACCATGGGCGGCTCCGTCGCCGCCATCACCTGGTTATTGTCGATGTTCCTCGACATCAGCCTATGGATGGCCATCTGCGGGGGGTTCATCCTCAGCGGTACGTCGTCGGCGGTGGTGATCCCCATGCTCAAGGGGCTCAAGACCCGCGAGAGCGTGGGGACGGTACTCATGCTCGAGAGCGCCATCACCGACGTGCTGTGCATCATCGGCGCCGTCGGCATCGCCACCGCGCTGCATGCCGGCGCCAGCATCAAAGCCGGCGGCCTGGCCAGCACCGCGGCGGTCTCGCTCCTGGCTGCAACCGCCCTCGGAGTGGCCACGGGCCTGTTGTGGGCGTTCGTGCACTCGGTCGTGGAAAAGCTGCGCAACGCCATGTTCACTACCCTCGCGTTCGCGCTCGTCGTTTACGGCAGCGCCGAGGTGCTTGGAATCTCTGGAGCCATCGCGGCGCTCTCCCTGGGGGTGACCCTGGGTAACCTGCCCAAGAAGAAAGAGGCGGTGGCCACGGCCACGACCGAAGAGGACGGGGAGGCAAAGGGGGACGAAGCCGCAGGGGAGACGGAAGGGGCGGAAGGCCACGACAATGACGCACCGCCAGCACCTACGCGGTCGCGACGGTTCGCCATGGTGTCGGACCCCGAGATGCGCCTTTACGCCGAGGTGGTGTTCCTGCTGAAGGCCTCGTTCTTCTTCTACCTCGGACTGAACGTCCGGCCGGGAGCCTTCATCTCGGCGCTGGGGGCCGCGGGTGCCGTGATGGCAGTCGCCACATTCTTGCCGCGCTATCCCGCGGTCGTCCTGTTCATCGGCCGCAAGATGGCCAACCGCCGCGAGGCGCTAACCGCCTGGGCGCTGGGCCCACGCGGTCTGGCCGCAGCCGTGCTGGCCCAGATTCCGGTGCAGTTGGAGCTGCCTGGCGCCACGGAGCTGGCCGAGGTGGTCGCGCTGATGGTGTTCCTCAGCATCACCCTGGTGGCGATTCTGGTGTTCCTCATCGAGCGTGGCCTCATGGACCCCGTAGGAGCCATCTTCTTCGCGATGTACAAGACCGACCTGGACGCCCCCGATCCACCCGCCGAAGCCACGACGGTCGCGGACGAAGCGGCCTCTGAAGAGGAGGGGCCGGAAGGGGCGGCGGGTGAAGAGGCTGCAGAAGTATCTGGGGATGCCGAGGCTGCCGATGGCGCGGAGGATGGCCAGGACGACGACGGCGCCGAGCAGGAGGAGCCTCCGGAGGACGAGGCCTCGTGAGGGGATTGAGCCTGTTGGCGGCCATTGTCGTCCTACAGCTCATTCCTGACCTCGCGACCGCCACCCCACCGCCCAGAAGCCTGCCGCTGTTCGCCCCCGTGGCGCAGCAGGAGGCGGGCTTACGGGTGATGGCCGAGTCCATGACAGTCGATTGCTCGGGTCTGCCCGATAAACCCTGCAACGTCAGGCTGGCACAGAGTCTGAGGTGCACACAGGACGGCCGCTGCCAGACCCCACTCATCGTCCCCACGGGGATGAAGCTCTCCCTCGACAGCCCGGATGGACAAGCCACCCTCACGCCCACGCTCCGGGGCCCCGTCCTCACCTTTTCGGGGGGCCCGACCAAACAGGTGACGCTGACCGTGAACGGAGAGCTGACCGCCGAGCAGCTGCGCACATCGGACGGCCTGTTCGTGCCCGCCGTGAAATCGCGGCACCTGCTGCTCAGCAACTACCAGACCGAAGCCTGGACCCGGCTCCAGCTGCGCCCAGCCCCTCCGCGCATCCGTGCCACCACCTACAGGCTGACGTTGAGCGTCCGCTTCCCGGCGGCCTGGAGCCTGGCGACCCACACGGGCCGACATCTGGAGCCCCATCCCGAAGGCAGTGTCGAACGAGAGCTCCCCAACGCCCCCTCGGTGGTTCATGTGCGTGCCATAGAGCCCCAGGTCTCGGATGGCCCTTGGACCGGCGGGCCCGTCATAGGTCTGGGCGGCATGCTCGAACGTAAGGAGTTCCGGGCCCGGCTGGGCTACGAGTTCGGCATCCCAAGCTGGCTGCTGTTCGGGCTGTTCGTCGACACCAACTTCCACAGCGACGTCGTGATCGCGCCGCACGTGGTGGCAGGGCTTCCGACGTTGGCGTTCTTGCCGTTGTCGCTGTCCGTCGGCGTCGGAGCGGCCATCCGCGTCACCGGGGAGCCAGAGGCCGGGGTGCGTTTTCTGACAACCCTTCAGCTACTCGCCGTGGGCCTCAATGCGACCTTCGATGTCTACCCCGCCCGCTCCGGCGACATCCTGGAGACCACCATCTCGGCACTGATCATGTTCTGATGGGTGCGGCGCTAGCCGTGCTGATCGGACAGAGCCTGAAGGGCGATACATCTAATAGTTGAAGGATGATAGGACGATTGGCCGGCGCCAGCCGGGCAACCGCCCTATCCTCCTGACGAGCGTCAGCTGCACTCGGCACCACCGCCATCCGGCATACACATCTCGGCGGCCGGGGGCGGGCCACTCGCCGCCTGCTGCTGCGGCTGCGGCCGGCCCAGGTTCTGTGGACCGAAGACGCGCCGCTTCTGGGAAGAGCTGACATTGAAGTACTCCTGGTTCGACACGCCCGCCGATTGAACGATGAAGACCGAGTAGTTCGCCGCTCCCCCGATGGGAAACTCGATCTCGACCTCCGCACCGATCTCGCCATTTTCGCCTGCCTGCTCCGCCAGCACGGTGTGGGTTCCTGCGGTGATGCTCGAGCCGAAGGCCCGCAGACCCTCGACCTGGGACCTGGCATCGCCGCCCCGTTGACCGATGAGGGAGCAGGCCCGGCTGACGATGTCGGACACTCGCGCGGCGGTGAAGATCCGGTGCAGGTTGCCGCCGGATACCGACGCGGCCAGTCCCAGCTTGACGGTGCCGCGCTCGCCGTTCTGCGGTCTGCCCATCGGCACCCAGCCCTCGACCTTACCCGCAACCGGCCCGAGGCCCACCTCGAGGTTGAGCTGGAAAATGCCCTGGTCGGTGTTCTGCACCTGACCATCGGCGTCACGCGAGACCCGCTGCCGCCGCGCCACGCCCACGCCGCCTTGAACACTGGCTTCCATGTCGCCTTCGCCCCCGGACGCATTGCCCTGGGCCCGCACGCCGTCTACCGCCATGGCGGCCTCGGCGCCCCGGAGGCGTCGGACCGCGTCCTGGTAGAACCGGTGCCCCCACGCGAGTTCCGCGAACCACGGCCAGAACGGCGAGTAGGCGCCCTCGCCAAAGGCCTCGTTCCACAGGCGTATGACACCATCAGCCGCGAGCACCGCGGAGCCGGCCAACCCCATCTGTGAGACGAGCGAACTCATGAAGGCCGGTGGCGCACCATGACCCGAGCGATGCAGGTGGTTGTACATCGCCAGCGACAGCAGCTCGGCCACGCGGCGGCCGTTGCGACCGTTCTCTCCGCTGAGCTCGATGCGGGTCATGAAGTCGGCCGAGGCATTCTCCCCGTTGGTCAACGACACCCCCACCGACGGGCGGATCCGACCGGTGTAGGCGCCCTGATCCCGCCCCGCCTGGACGCGCAGGTCACCGTAAAGCGCCAGCGCGCCCTCGACCGGAACACGAATCCGGGCCGACAGCTCGGTCTCGTTGCCTTCTTCCCCCGCCAACGTCTCCACCAGACCACCGATGACCGTGTTCCAGCTGCCACCCAGGTTGTTGATCAGCTGTCGGCCCGCAGAGGCCGCCCCCGAGCCCCCCGACCGCTGCCTGCCATCTCCGCTGCCGGCGTCGGGCACGACCAACGAGCCCTCCTGCATACCCTCCAGCGAGTCGCTGAGCTCCGCGAGGCGGCGGTCGGTCGCGTTCAGGAGGGGACCGGTCTGGTCGGACGGCACGGAGAGCTCGTAGTTGTGGGGGAATCCCTCGAAGTTTACCTGGTCGGGTACCCCCGACTGCTGGTTCGCCATGGCGCCCTGAAGCGCTTCCCTCAAGGCCATGAGGACGCCGCCCTCGTTGCCACGCAGGAGCGTGCGGATCTCGGCCACAGCGCGCGCACCTTCAGCTTGGATACGCCGGAACTGGAGCACCTGCCGCGCGATGCTCGCCCCACCCGTTCCCGCGTAGGCATCCAAGAGCCCCTCCGCCGAGCGCCCTGCGACCACTGCGTCTGCGACCTGGTCCGCGTGGCGTTCATAGCGGTCGCCCACCTGGCCGACGCCCGATTTCAGCGAGACGCCGCCGCGCTGCTGAATCACGTGGGCCGCCTCGTGGGCCACGGTGTGTAGATCCGTCCCGTCCCGCCCCAACACGACCGCATCGCCGCTGGCGTAGGCCTTGGCACCGAGGCGTGAGGCAGCGTTCTGGGCAGCGCCGCCGGCGAAGGCGCGGACGCCCGAGACATCGTGCCGCCCGAAGGCCGCCTGGATACGCTCCGCGTAAGGAAGGTTGCCGGCAGTGCCCGACATGCCCGACTCGGCGATGGCATGGACCCCTTGGCCCGGCAAGGCACCGTTGGCTTTTCGTTGGACGTTGCCCGAGCCGCCGCTGTCGCGACCGCCGTAGAGGCGCCACTGGGCCCGGAGCCGCTGAGGCATGTCGCCGCCTCCGCCACCAGGCGCCACCTGTTGACAGAACTGCTCGAAACTTCCCGGCATACGTTCGGCCACGCGCTCGGCGCGGGCCAGCTCCGGGTACATCGCGGTGAGGTTGTCCTCCATCCGCAGCCGCATGGCCTGAGGGACCGCAGCACTCTGAATCTGGCCGAGCAGCTGCGACCAGCGTTTGGTGCCACGGCGCGCATCCTGACGGACGGCATCCCAGACCCGAGCGTACTCCGTCTGGGTTTCGTCGCCGATCAGACCGCCGGCCGTATTTCGTGTGTCCTCGGCACCATGGGTGAGGTCGGACGCTCGCTCGATGGTCGGCGCCTGGCGGTCGACAGTCCCCACGCCCACCTCGTCGGCGTCAGTGGGTGCGGTCCCCTCGGCGCCGCTGGCGAGGTAGGCCCGATGGCGCTGAGCTTCCTGGTCCGCGGCCGCCCCCAACACCGCTCCGCCCACGGCGCTCACCGGAGACCCTAGCGTGGCCCCCGCGAGGCCAGCCCCGATGATCTCGAGGTTGTCGGAGTCCACATCATAGCGACGAACCTCGCCGTCGATATGCTCTTCGCCGCCTTCGGAGACGGCATCTCCGTCCGCAATATGGTGGGTCGTTTCGACCGCCCGCCCGTCGGCGCTGGACCGCATGCGCTCGGCAGCCTGATGCGTGATCCCCGGGCTCTGGTAGGTGTGCACCCGACGTACGTGAGAGGGGTGGTTGGCGGCCGTGAGCTGGGCGATGGCCCCGCCCAGGCTGTGGCCGGTCAGGTCCACGCGACCGTAGCGACGAAGGTGCCCGACGATGTCCCCCTCATTGGCGGAGTATTGGTACGCCCCCACGCCCTGGCCGTTGGTATCGTCGACGACGTCCTGCCCTTCGAGCGTTCCTTTGAAGGCGATGACAGGCAGGCGAGTCTCCCCCCCGTCGATCGTCAGGTATTCGAGATCGCCGGCCCCGCTGTGTGCCGAGGCCGCGCCAAAGCCCCAACGGGTGAGCGCCTCCTGGTCGATCGCGCCGTACGCCATCCGGTGGCCGATCTGCTCGAAGACCACCGCGTCGCTGGGCATGTCTTCGGCCTCCGCCGTCCCTTCGCTCTCTCCCGCCGCTTCCTGGGTGCCCTCCGCCGAAGGCTCCCTCGCCTGGCCGGCACGCGTCCCCGCCTGCTCCTGGGCTCCGTCCGATTGCCCCTGCGGACGCGCAAGCTCCTGGATACGCCCCGAGATAGCCCCCTGGACCGACCGGGCCTCCTCACCAGTCATCGTCAGGTTGTAGCGGTCGCCCGCCGTCTCGAAACTCACCGACGACGGCGCAGCGGCCTCGCCTTGGGCCGCCTGGGCCAGACCTCGTTTGACGGCCCGAAGCGTCGCCATGTCCCCATTGGCGATGAGCTCCCGGAGCAGCTCCACCGCCTCCGTGCCCCCAGCTTCCACCAACCGAAACTGCAGCACTTGCCGGGACACGGCATGGCCCCCGGTGCCCGCAAACCGATCCAGCAGAGTCTGAGCGGACCGACCGGCGACCACAGCGTCGGCGACCGCATCCGCGTGTTGCTCGTAGCGGTCGCCAACGGCGCCGATCCCCGACTTTAGCGCTACGCCACCGCGCTGCTGCACGACGTGGGCTGCCTCGTGGGCAACGGTGTGCAGGTCCATCCCCTGACGCCCGAGAACCACCTGGTCGCCAGTGGCGTATGCTCGCGCCCCCAGTCGTGATGTGGCCTGGTCGGCAGCCGACCCGCTATAGGCCCGCACACCGGTCACGTCATGGGTCCCGAACGCTGCCTGGATGCGGTCCAGGTGCGGCAGGCGGGCACCGGTCCCCTGCGCTCCCTGCGAGGCAACCTGGTGCACGTCGTATCCAGAACGCTGAAGCACGGTGCGCCGAAACTGCACCAGCGCGCCGTCCAGCCCCGCCATCTGCACCGGCGACGTGGCCAATGAGGCGGTCATGGCCGACATCCGGAACGTAGACTCCCCGTAAACACCAGGAGAAAGGGCGGTGCGAGCAGTAGGTTTGGCTGCCTTCGTCGTTGCATGCTTTGGGGCCGCTACGTGGTTCGAGCGGCGCGCAGGCCCCCCACTGTCATAGCTGCGCGCACCCGTGGCGGCGACTGCACCGGTCGTCGGAATCGCAATTTCGTCGTCCTCGCTGCGCAGGCCCTGCATCTGTCGCCCCATCCAAGAGTTTCGACCGGTGGTCGACCGAGGATGAGCAACATGCGTGCCATGGCCACACCCGCGCATTTCCTAAGGCAGATGTGGCTCCAGGACCCCTCTCGTGGGTCACGCGTGTGACCGGCCACGCGCCCGCACACCCGGCCGTAACAGGCCTGCCCCTCTCAGGTCAGAGCTGCAGCGTGGCCAGGGCGTCGCGAACTTCCTTGATCCTGAACGGCTTGGGCAGGAACACGAGGCGGTGTCGGTCGGTCAGCGCGGCGATGACGTCGTCCCCGTCGTAGCCGCTCGAGATGATCGCGGGCACGTCGGGCCGGATGGCGCGGATGCGCTCCAACGCCTCGACCCCGTTCATGACGGGCATGGTGACGTCCAGCAGCACCCCGGTCACCGTGTCACGGTGTTGCTCGAACGCTGCCACGCCCTGCTGACCGTCCTCGGCAACGATGACCTCGAACCCGAGGGCCTCGAAGACCCGTGTGGCCAACCGCCGGACGATGGGTTCGTCGTCGACGATAAGCCAAGCACCGCTCCGGGCCACGGTTGTTGCGGTGGGCTCCTCCGAATCCGGCTCCACGTCGGGTGGCCCCTGACTCACCGGGAGGTAGACCTCGATGGTCGCGCCCTGCCCCGGCGTCGTCGTCAAATTGAGTGCCCCGGAGTGTGCTCGCACGATCCCCCTGACCGATGCGAGCCCCAGTCCACGCCCGGCAGATTTCGTGGTGAAGAACGGATCGAACATCCGGCTCACGGTCTCAGGCGCCATGCCCGCGCCGTCGTCGCTGACGGCCACGTAGACATGGGGCCCCGGAGTGGCCACGCCCGCGTCGTGGAAGGTCTCCAGAGCGTCGGCGTCGAGTGTCTGCACCCCCGTCGTGATCCGCACGGTCCCCCGCCCCTCCGCGGTGGCCTCGAAGGCCTCGGCCGCGTTGATGATGAGGTTCATGATGACCTGGCGAAGCTGCGCAGGATCCCCCTCTACCAGCGGCAACTTCTGCGCGAAGTTCACCCAGAGATCGATCCCCTTGGGCACCGACGCCCGCACCAGCCCCAACATCTCCCGGCTCAACGCCGACAGGTCCACCGGCTCGCTGTCGCGTTGGCCGCGACCCGTATAAGCCAGCATCTGCCGCGCCAGATCCGCCGCCCGCGACGCCGCCAGCTCGATCTGCCCCACGGAGTCACGCAGCGGTGAGTCCTCGGCAAGCGCCTCGCTGACCAGGCTGGCGTGACCCAGGATGCCCACCAGGAGGTTGTTGAAGTCGTGGGCGATGCCGCCAGCCAGGACGCCCAGGCTTTCGAGACGCTGAGCCTCCTGCATCTGTGCCTCCAGGGCCAGCCGCTTGTCTTCCTCGGCCTTGCGCTCGGTGATGTCGAAGAAGGTCACGACGGCTGCCGTCACGGCTCCCTCTGCATCCTTGATGGGGGCCGCCCTGAAGACCGCCCATGAGGTGTGCCCGTCGGGCCGCTGCACGCCCAGCGTGGTGGGGCCCTGAACCTCCCCGGTCATCAGCGCCCGCGACACCGGATACTCTTCTACGGAGGCGGGACTTCCGTCTTCGTAGATGGTGAGAGTGTCGAAGTCGGCGGTGATCTTGCCAGTCAGTTCATCCTTGCTGAGGCCCAATATCCTCAGCCCCTCTGCATTGGCCGACAGGATGGTCCCATCGATGGATACGCGCACGATGGCCCCGGGCATCACCTCCTGAATGCTTTGGTTGAGCTGCTCGCTGGCGGTCAGCGCGCGATTGCTCGCGGTCAGCTCGGCGGTGCGCTCCTGGACGCGAAGCTCCAACTCGGCGCTGTACTCGCCAAGCTGGTCGGCGCTCTGCTGGAGCCGCTCGGTGGAGGTCTTGCGGGCAAAGAACCCAGGCACCTCCCAACGGGAGGCCTGAGCGGCGATCTGCGGATGCGCCTCCAGGTACTCCTTGACCCGGTCCTCGACCCTATGCGGCGGAGCCATGACGAAGCGGCACTGCGGGTCGCCTTTGGCCCGGCAGGTAATCTCGGTGGCCACCAGGGTCTGTCCGAAGCTGGTCTCACACCACCCCGACGAGTAGCCGGCGTTCATGATGCAGACCGGATGCTCCGAGGTCCGATTCGACTCGAGCCAGGAGTCCGATTCGAAGGAGTACGGGTGGTCGTACACCAACAGGTAGTCTTCGACGCTCGGTTTGCTCTCCGGCAGGATCTTCACGAACGCCCAACCTGCGTGGGCGAAGTGCACCGGCCCGGCCGAAAGCAGCTCTACGGGGTCGTTGGTGCCCAACGCGTCGCGGCAGACGCGCGCATCGGCGAGCCCCATGGCATGGGCCATGTCGAACAGGATGCTCCGCGCGACGCGGGTGGCCTCTTCGCTCGCTTCGGCGCCATACAGCGCGTGGACAACGTCAAAGAACTCCGACGACATGGCGCCGGACCGGACCAACGTGTAGCGCTGGCCGGAGATGGTGATGGTCCCCGTGGCCGGGTTGAGCTGCATATCGCCGAAGTACTGGCTGATGTACTCCTCGGCTCGTGCGAAGATCGGGTGCAACTCCTCTGGGGCATCGACGGTCGACAGGCTGGCCATAGCGCGCACCACTATGCCCCAGGCCAGGCATGGGGGCTACTACGACCCGGACCACGGGGGGCGGCTGTTGTGATGTAGGATGGGGTCATGCTCAGCCCTTCGAACCGCGCCGTGGTCGTCGCTCTCTCCGACACTCTGTTTCCTCCCGAACCCGACGCCCCCGGAGGGTCGACCATCATCCCCGAGGCGCTCGAAGACCTCATGTCAGGGATGGATTCGGAGAACGCCAAAGAGCTCGTGCTGGGCTTGCAGATTCTCGAGTTCGGGGCGGTCCCCCTGTTCCGGGGTCGCTTCTCCCGGCTGCCCGCGGCCCAACGCGACCGCTACCTTCGCGGCTGGATGACGAGCCGCATCCCCTTCCGCAGGACGCTGTACCGCGGCATTCGGGGGCTGTTCATGAACCTCTACTACGCCGACGAGCGGACGTGGCCGTTGATGGGGTACGCCGGGCCACCACTTTGTCGGCCCGAGGCGCCCCCAATCACCGAGAGGAACCCCAAGAAGACGCACGCCAAGACGACGAAAGCCACTTCACCCAAGACGAAGAAGAAGAAGGAAGACAACGCATGACCCTGTCGGTGATTGGTGGTTCGAGCATCATCGGGGTCACACGCCGCTCCTGCGACGTCGTCGTCGTAGGCTCGGGAGGCGGTGGTGCGCCGACTGCGTTGGAGCTGGCGAGCGCCGGCCTGGATGTGATCATCCTGGAGGCAGGTCCATGGGTGAAACCGGAAGAGTTTTCCCAACGGGTGCTCGACAGCGTGCGCCGTGTCTACGTCGATAAGGGGGGGCAGCAGACCGCCAACGGGCTCGTCGCGATTCTGCAGGGCAGCTGCGTCGGCGGCTCCACGGTGGTCAACGCCGAGGTCTGCTTTCCCATCCCCGACCACGTGCTCTCCGAGTGGTCTCGTGACTACGGCGTGCGAGGCATGGACCCGGCGACGATGGCCCCGGTCTTCGACGAGGTCATGACCCACATCAACGCCACCACCAACACCGAGCACTACATGAACGCGGGCAAGCTGGTCCGCGCCGGCTTCGACGCCCTGGGCCTGGACGCCCAACCCGCCAAGCGTAGCGTGAAGGGCTGCAAGGGCTGCAACTACTGCTTCTTCGGCTGCGCGTACGGCTGCAAGCAGTCCATGGATCAGTCGTACCTGCCTAGAGCCGTGGCGGCCGGGGCGACGCTGTACGACGAGGCCCGAGTGGAGACCATCGACCGCGACGGCGGGCTCGTCCGCGGGGTCACGGCGCGAACGCCATACGGCAGCTTGAAGGTGGAAGCGTCAGCCGTGGTGCTGGCCTGCGGCGCCATCGCCACCCCGCTACTGCTCCAAGACAACGGCCTCGGGGGCCCGAAAGTCGGGCATCACCTGGCGCTGCACCCGGTCCTGGGTCCCTTCGGCTTCTACGACGAGGAGCACGACCAGAGCCCCAACGCGATGATCCCCTTTTACTCGAAAGCCTACGAACAAGAGGGGTTCCTGCTGGAGGTGTTCAGCACGCCTCTGGAGTTCTTCGCTCCCTTCGTGCCGGGATTCGGCGCCGAGCACCGGGCCCTGGTCCGAGACATGAAGCGCTACGGCGGCGTTGGCGCCATCGTGCGCGACAGCCCGGGTCCCGGGCGGGTCTATCGCAACAAGAAGGGACGCAAGGTCATCGATTACGATTTCACCCCTGACATCGTGGCCCGCGTCCGCCGAGCCATACGCAGGGTCACCGAGATCCACTTCGCGGCCGGCGCGCGCAAGGTCGTGCTGCCGACGTTGGACCTCCAGATGCTGACCCCGGGCGACGACCTGTCCATCATCGACCGGCTCCGCATCGGCGCCGCAGACACCAACTACGTCAGCTATCACCCGCAGGGAACCGCGCGTATGGGTGAGGTCACCGACAGCGATGCCCGGGTCAACGGGACCGACAATCTGTACGTGATGGACACCAGCCTGTTCCCCACCCCGGTGGGCGTGAACACCCAGGTGCCGGTGATGGGCGTGGCCACGCATATGGCGCGAAAGCTCGCCGCGCGCATGCGCTGAGAACACCCGACCTCACAAGTCGCGACTTTTGGGCCGGCTGCTGTTAGGTTTCTGCCGTGTCGAAGAAGGCCATCGAGACCCTTTCCCGCACCCCTGCCAAGCGGGACGCCTCCAAGGCGCAGCGCCCGTCGAGCTTGTATCTGCGGGTGGTGTATGCCGAGGGGCTCGCACATGACGACCCCTTCATCGGCCGGGTCGTTCCCATCGGCGATGGCTATCCCGACGACATCGTCATCGGCCGCGCTCCGGACGAGGACACCCCGCATCTGCTCATCGAGTTCGACGCCTGGGCCAGTCGCTCGCACACGCGGGTGGCGCACTTCAGAGTGGGTGACCAGCAGGGCCTCGTCATCAGCGACCTGCACTCGCGAAACGGCACCTGGGTCGACGGCGTCAGGATCGGGCAGCGAACCCCCGTCAGCGCCGGGCAGGTGGTCCGAGTGGGCAGTACGCTGCTGGTGGTCGGCCAGGCGCCGCTGGGGAATGACGGCAAGCCCATCGGGCCCAGGGTGGGAGCTCCTCCCCAGTTCCGCATGGCCACCCCGCGAATGGTCGAACTGTGGGACCGACTCTGCGCGCTGGCGGCCAGCGACGTCGGCGTTTTGGTGTTGGGCGAGATGGGCACGGGCAAGACCCATCTGGCCCGGCTGCTCCACGACGGGTCGGCCCGCCGCTCGGGCCCCTTCGTTCCCCACAACTGCAGCGCCATACCGGTGAACCTCGAGGAGGCCACCCTGTTTGGGGTGGTCGCGGGCTTCATCCCCACGGTGAAGCAAAAGGAGGGGCTCCTGGCGGCCGCGCGGGGCGGGACCCTCTTCCTCGACGAATTGGCCGACATGCCCCCGCTGGCTCAGGCCAAGCTGCTCGACGCGTTCGACCCCAGCGTCATGAGCTATCTGCCCGTAGGCGCGAGCAAGCGCGTCAGCACGGACTGCCGGCTGGTATGTGCCACCAATCGAGACGTCTTCGAGCTCGCCAAGACCGGGGTCCTGCGCCAGGACTTGCTGAGCCGGCTGGTGGTCGGGCAGGTGACCGTTCCGCCGCTACGCGAACGTCGCGAGGACCTGCTGGCCATCTTCACCGACGCCCTGGGTAGCGCGCGCGCGCTCATCGCCGACAAGCCCTGCCTGCCAAACGTCGAGTTGGCCGACGCCGTGCTCAACGCCCACTGGACCGAGAACGTCCGCGGGCTCAAGGGTCTCGCGACCCGGTTTGCGCTCGGCGAGGCGCTCACCCCCGAAGATGTCGTCACCCACGCCGACCGCGGGTTCGCCGGAACCGCGCGAGACCCTCAGGAACTGGCGTCCAAGGTCGTGCTCACGACCGCCCGACGGAGCAACGACGCGCCTGCTCCTCCGGCTGCCCCCTCGCCCAAGGTCTCCGCGCGGATCTGGCCGCCACGCCCGGAGGAGCTCCTCGAGGCTCTCGCGAGCGTGGATTGGAACGTGAAAAGCTGCGCCGAGCTGTATGACCGCAGGCGGGAGACCGTGGCCCGACTGATGCGACAGCTGTTCGGCGAAGGCGGCAAACTGACGGCTCAGCGCGCCTACCGCGTGTGGCGCGAGTCCGACCGAGTACCGGCGCCCGCGCAGCTGCACACCGTGTTCGACCTGTTCTTCGAGCGGCCGGATGGGCCGGAAACGGAGGCCGCGCGCCAGCTCTGGCGGAGGTCGGGAGTCGCCCCCGAGGCTCTTGAACCCAAAGACTCGCCGTGAAGGGCTCGTCGTGAGCGGCGCCGAAGTCCTCTACTTCGCGTTCGGCGCCAACATGTGCGCCAGCGTCCTGGAGCGACGATCGGTCCAGGTGACCGACAGCTATGCCGGCACTCTGGAGGACCATCGTCTTGTCTTCGATCTGCCGGGGATTCCCTGGATCGAGCCGGTCTTCGCCAACATTGCGCCAACGCCGGGCGCCACGGTCCACGGCGTACTCCACGCGATGACCCGGCCCGACTTCGACCGCCTCAGCCGTTCGGAGGGCGCTGGTCGCCACTATCGGTGTATCGAGGTCTCCGTGAAGCCGCTCAACGGCGATGAACCCCAAATCGCCATGGCCTTCGAGGCGATGCGCCGGGTCCAGGGCCTGAACCCGTCTCGCCGATACGTCGACCTCCTCCTCGAGGGCGCCAGAACCCACGGGTTGCCCCAGAGCTACATCGCAGCCCTCGAGGCTCAGCCATGTGTCGACTTCCCTGGGGCGCGACGGCTGATGCCGAAGGTCCTCAAGGGTTTCGATGTCCTGTTCCAGGCCGGCATGGCGCCCGAGCGACTGCTTGATGGGCTGTGGGGCCTCTACCGCAAAATGACCGGAACGACGCGCGACCATGACCAGTAGCGGAACCCATTATCGCGTATTCGCCGTGTGCGCTCCCGGGCTCGAAGCGCCCCTGGCCGATGAGCTGAGAGAGCTGCTGGGCAAGCAAAAGCTCCAACGTCGCCGTGGTGGCATGGAGCTCCGACTGCCCGCCGACGGCTTGTGGCGCCTCGTGCACGGCTCTCGCCTCGCAGAGGGCGTCCGGGTGCGCCTGGGCGACTTCCAGGCGCGCCACTGGGATGCGCTGGCGAAGGGGCTTGGCAAACTACCCAGCCACGCCTACGTCCGCGGCGAGAGCGATGTCCGTGTGACCGCGCGCAAGTCGAAGCTCATCCACACCGACGCCATCCGCGACCGGGTCACCAAAGCCCTCGGGATTCGGCAAGCCTCCGCCACGGGCACCGCGCTCAAGCTCTGGGTCCGCGTCGTCAAGGACCAGGTGACCATCAGCGTGGACGCGGCGGGGCCGCACCTCTACCGACGCGGCTATCGGACCCACGTGGGAAAGGCCCCACTGCGGGAAACCCTGGCCGCGGCGCTGGTACGGTTGGCCTCCCCCCCCGACGCCGTTTCATCCGTATGGGACCCCTTCTGCGGCTCCGGAACAGTCCTGCTGGAAGCCGCGCAGGACCGCGCCGGCGGTTGGGTGCGGGGGGCTGACCACGTCGCTGCCTTCACCCGCTGGCCCAGCCATTCGACCCAGCGCTACAGCGCCTGGTGCGACGCCATGGACGGGGAGGCACCGGTGGGTGGCTCACCGCTGACCCTCTTTGGCTCCGATATCTCCGCCGATGAGCTGACAGCGGCGGCGAGCAATGCGGACCGCGCCGGGGCGTCAGTAAGGTGGGCCGAAGGCGACTTTGACGCCGTCGTGGACGACGTACCAGAAGGCAGCGCAGTCATCAGCAACCTCCCCTACGGCGTACGCAGCGGCAAACACCTCAGCGGCGTGTTTCGGCGTTTCGGGGCCATGTTGAAGCGACGTCCCGACCTGGGACCCATCACGGTGATAAGTGGCTATCGCGACTTCGAGGCTGCAACAGGCCTGCAATGGGAGATCCTGGCCGACACCGACAACCGTGGCCTGAAGGTCAAGGTCCTCAAGCTGAGCCGTTAAGGCTGGATGAACCTCAGCTGCAGGAACTCCCACGAATTCTGGCCGTGGTTCGAAACGTGATAGTAGACGGGCTCGCCCTTGGTGTAGGCGCGCTGCGTCCGGACGACCTCGTAGAACAAGGTGCTCTTGGGCTCGTCGTTGGGGTCCGTGGGATCCTCGGGCAGCCCCGGCAGACGGTCGCCGGCCAGTCGGAGGAGCGGCTCCCCGCCGTCTTCGAGGGGGTCGCCGATAGTCACGATGACCTCGTAGCCCAGGCCAACCTCGGTGGACTTGGGCGGTGAGAACTTGAACTGCCACAGGTGCACCAGCACGTCGGTGCACGCCGGGATGTCGTGAAGCAGCGGCTGGCTCACGGTGATGTAGCCACAGTTGGCGGTGCTCACCGAGTACCAGGTGTCCTCCGCGGAGAGCTCTTCGATGAGGACATCGGCCTCACCGCAGGGGATCTTGTCTGCAGGTCGCTGTGCTTCCCACGGGTCGGCCTCCGGCCCCTGCAGCACCCACTGGGTATTGTCGACCAGGCGCAGCCCCACAGCCTCGGGCGGAGGGTCGGGGAGCACCAGGGGCTCACAGGTTCCCGACGCCGTTCCGGGGTCGGGGCTGTTGTCGGGGCATCCGGCCCCCCCCGCAAAAAGGAGCGCCGTCGTGGCCAGTATGGCTGCTGACAATCGAGACATCGCCGAAATCTAAGAGGCAAGTGAACCTGGTGCAAGGTCGGCGACGCCCATGTTAAGCCCATCAACAACGCATGACCCGAGGCGACCTCATGATCAGGACCATTCCACTACTCGCGGCATTGGCACTCGTATTCACCGCTCCGGCCTGCGGCAAAGACGACAAGAGCGCCGGCGCGGCATCCGCTGGCGCTCAGAAAATGCACCCGCAAGCCCAGAAGAAGTGGGTGTCGCTGTGCGTGAACTGCCATGCCGAAAACGGCAGTGGCAAGGGTCCCGGCAGCAAGACGCTGAACCCCAAGCCGCGTGACTTCCGTAGCGTGAAGTGGCAGGAGGCGGTGACCGACGAGCATCTCAAAAAGGTCATCATCAAGGGCGGAGCCGCCATGGGCCTGTCCAAAGACATGCCGCCGAACCCGGAGCTGGTGACCCAGAACCGGGTGGTGGCCGACCTCATCAAGAAAATCCGTAGTTTGAAAGGCCAGGACGGTATCAAGTGAAGCGCCTGCTTCTCCTCGCGACGACAATGATGACCCTGGCGCTGGCCCCTGCCTGCGGCGGCAAGTCGGACAGCGGCGGCAAAGCCGGAGGCGGCAAGGCGGCCAACGCTGCTCAGAAGCGCGCCGACAAGGTCTGGTTCGAAAACTGCCAGACGTGCCACGGTCCCGAAGGCAAGGGTGATGGCGCCGCGGCTCGGAACCTGAACCCAAAGCCGCGCAGCTTCGGCGACGCGGCGTGGCAGAAAAAGGTCACCGACGCCCAGATCAAGCGCGTCATCGTGAAGGGCGGCGAATCCATCGGGCTGAGCAAGTCCATGCCGCCCACACCGACGCTGGCGACAGATAAGGGCGCCTTGGAGGCGCTGGTGGCCAAGATTCGGGGCTACGGCAAAAAATAGTCGGCTCGGCTGTCACACGCTCCACCAAGGGTGGATGGGGACAGGCCCGGACTGTTCGACGCGTTGCCCCCAGGAAGTGGTTTGCCGGTGCCTGCAACACGGGTTGGCACCAGCGCTCTCTCCCTCTTGCCTCTCCCCCTGGGGGGGCCTGAACACGACCGGTCCAGTCGGCCCGAGGTGAACGTCTCGGGCCGACTCCTCTTGTCAAGCTCCTCAGGGGAAGCAGAAGCCGCCGGTCTGAGTCGTCGTGTAGACGTTGCCCAGGGGCGTGATGTTCAGCGACGGCCACTCGATGGTGAAGACGTCCCAGGTCCGGTCGGTATGGGCCAGGTGCTCCGGCCCGTACGTGGCGATGAGCTGGTTGTAGCTGTAGACCTCGACCGTGGCATTGGCGGCCTGCGAGAAGCTGTCGCCGAAGGTGTCGTCCCAGTAGTGGACCATGTACGTATAGGTCCCCGGCTGCGGCTCGGAGATGTTGATGTGCTCGGGCCCGAAGCCGTCGACGTCGTCGACGTCCAGGAACGGGTCGTCCATCCAGTCGCCCTGGGTTCCCCAGTCGGGGCTGGGGTTGCCGAAGTAGTTGTCGGTGACGCAGTCGAAAAAGGTCCCACCGGGGGCAAGGAGGTGGCTGTCCACGTCGGTGTCGTCGCTGTCCCAATAGAGCTTGATGGTCAGCCCAATCTCCTCGGGCGGCGGTTCGGTGCCCAAACCCGCCACGTCCAGCTGGACCTTGGTCTGACCCGCGGCGTTGGTCGTGAACTCGAAGTAGCCAGAGTCCGGCCCCGCCAGCTGCGGCGTATATGAGACGTCGAGGGGATAGGAGGCGCCAGGCTGGATGGTGAAGGGCGTCGCCGGCTCGTTGACGATCTGGAACTCGTCCGTCAACGGCCCCAAAAACAGGATCTGCGAGCGCTTGATGTCTGTGATGGTGACCGGCTCGATGGAGCCGCAGTTGGTCAGCACTGCCGACAAGACCTTGGTGTTGCCACGCTGCACCTGCCCGAAGTTCAACGCCCCCGGCTGGATGTCGATGCACGGCTCCACCGGCGGCGTCCCGCCCGTGGTGGCCTTCAGGTAGCTGTCGAGCTGCACCTTCTGGACCGGCGTGTTGGGGTCGTTGCTGGCAATGTCGAGCCAGCCGAGTCCCCCCTCGATGTTCTGGAAACGGACGAACACCATGGTGGTCTTGCCGGGTGCCAAAGTCTTGGGCAGCGGCGGGACGAGGGTCATGTCGAAGTCCGCCGAACCCGACGGATCGAAGGTCAGTCCGGTGATGATGAGCGGCTCGTCGCCGGCATTGGCGATGGTGATCTGCTTGCTCAGCGGTGCCGCCAAGGGCGCGACGTAGCTGTAGGTATGCTCAACCGGGTCGACGCTGATGAGGGGCCCGACGCCGCCCACTGGTCCCCCATCCGGTGTCCCGCCGGTGTCCTGGGTCACTGGAACATCGGGCGTTGCCGTGCCATCCGGCGGGTCCGCATCTGGAGTCGTCGCGTCTACGCTCGTCCCGTCGGCCACAGCCCCATCGGGTGGGGGTCCTGAATCGGGCGTGGGCCCGTTGTCGGCAAAAGTGACGCCATCAGTGGGCGGCGACCCGATGTCTTGGGAGGTGCTCCCCTCGCCAGGGTCGGTGCAGGCGCTGGCCAGCATCCCGAACACGGCGAGGAACCGGGCGATTCGCAGATGAGTCTCTTCCATGGTGCCGAGGAGAGTACTGCAACGACACCCGGAAAGAAAAAGGGGCCGCCCGAAGGCAGCCCCCACTCACGAGCACGTTGAGGCGCCTACTCGAGGCACATGGCGACGCTGACCTGGGGCTCCTCCACCGGCTCCTCCTCCAGGGCGTAGCCGTCCCAGCTGCAGATCTTGACGTTGGCCGCGGTCGAGCAGCTGCCCGTACCGACAATCCTGCAGCCAATCTTCTGGCAGTGCTTGCGGTCGCCGCGGCACTGGTCAAAGCCCTTGCACTTGTCCTTGGAGTCCGTCTTGCTGCAGTTGAAGCAGGTCTCCATGGCGGGGTCGACGTCCATCGCCGACACGTCTTCCAGGGCGTAGCCATCCCAACTGCAAATCTTCACGTTGGCGGCCGTCGAGCAGCTGCCCGTACCCACGATCTTGCAACCAATCTTCTGACAGTGCTTGCGGTCGCCGCGGCACTGGTCGAAGCCCTTGCATTTGTCCTTGGAGTCGCTCTTGCTGCAGTTGAAGCAGGTCTCCATGGCGGGATCGACGGACATCTGCTCGATGTCGTCCAGATAGTGGTCCGGCGTCTCCGCAAGGGCGGCGGGGGCGGTGAACAGAACAGCAACGGCGATCAACACGGGGGCGAGTTTCATCCGGGGTTCTCCCTGGCAGTGGTCAGTACGCCGAGGGTGGACCTGGCCTCCAGAAACTGCAACCGGTCGGACAGACTCTACGTGACTGCTGACTCAGCGCGCCGGAGGCGGCGGTGGGGGCGTGGGCGGGAAGATCCGGTCGACGGTCAGGGCATCCACCTGGAGGTAGCCTCCCACTTCATCGCTGCCGCCCATCGCACCCGTGAAGGCGAGAAGACCGATGGCCGTGAAGTCGGAGACACCCGCCGGGAAAGTCACCAAGGTGCCATCCAGGCACACGCTGGTGTCGTTGTTCGTGGTGGTAATCATGACCTCGTGCCAGGTCCCCGGGACGGTGGAGCCGAGGTTGGCGGGTCCGTCGAAATCCGGGTGGTTCCAGATGTTCAGAAATACGATGCCGAGCTCGTCGACCCCGAGGTCGACTTCGATGGTGTTGCCACCTCCCGTCGGCGCATCGTTGGTCAGGATGGTGAATCCGGTGAGGGGCCCGTCCGTGTTTCGGACCACAAAGACGCGAAAGTGAATCCTGAGGCCGAAGGTCGCCCCCTCCATGGAGGGCTCTATGGCCCGAACGGCCCCGGTGCCGAATGGGCCGGTGACGGCGTCCAGTTTGATGGCCGGCGCCACAGCGCCCAACGCCCATCCAGGTCGCGCCAGCGTCACTGTTTGGTCCATGTACGTGGTCGCGGTGAGGGCGTCCCACTGGCCCAGCAGAGGCCCGGCGCGGTCCGGCGGATCCAGGGTGATGATCCGTTCGGTCGGTTTGTCCCCGTGAGCCACGGGAAGGCAGGTCGGTTCGAAGTGTAGCCCTTCCCCGTCCCCGCCAGCGTCGGAGGCCACCACGTCCGAGCCCGGACCACCGTCATCGGGGCCCGGACCCACGGCATCGGGGTCCAAAGCAACGTCGGGGGCCACGTCCGTTGCCGCTGCCGAGTCCGTGACGGCGTCGCTGGTGGCCGGCTGCTGTGGCGACGAGCCCGTGACGCAGCATGGCAACAAAAGGGCCAAGACCAGAATCCGGAGCGGCTTGGTACGATGCATCGGCGTGAGTATTCCGCCCTGGGCGCCTCGGAGACAACCACAGCCGATTACAGGTCTCGTAACCCGCTCGACGCGGAGCTGCTACGCTGGTCACCACGACCGGGAGAACGCATGCATCGCCCCCTCATCGCCCTTGCCTGCACCATAGCCGTTGGCCTCACGGGTTGCCCCGAAGACGAGCCCGCCCCCACCGATACGTTGGACGAGGTGGCCACGGACGCAACCACGGATGCGGGCGGCGGGCCCGACATGGAGTCCGACGCACCTCCGACCGCAGACACAGCCGGGCCCGATTCGGTCGTCGATACAGGTGTGGCCGACGTCGTTGTCGACGGCGCAGCGCCGGACGCCCCGGCGGAGGTTGCTGTTCCCGATGCAGCCCCCGACGCAAGCACCTCGCAGGGGTGGCCCTCCAAGCAGGAGTTCTCCAACCTCGACGGTCAGCACCTGCTCGCTCCCGGATTCGGCGGCGACGTGAGCATCGAGTTCGACCTGGAGCCCACGACGCTGACCGACGGTGTCGTAGGCTATGCCGCGCTCAATCAGGCGGTCACGGCCTACGGCAACCTGAACATGTTGTTCCGCCTCGATCCGGGTGGCTTCTTCCAGGTGCGCGATGGCGCCGACTATGACGCGCTGACGACCATCAGCTACGTCGCCGGCGAGCAGTACCACGTCCGGATCGCCGCCGACATGCTGGCCAAGACCTACTCGGTGTGGGTGACGCCGCCCGGTGGCTCCGAGACTCAGCTCGCCGCCGACTACGCCTTCCGGGCGGACGCGGACAATACCATCACCGAAATCGGCAAGGTCTTCCTACGCAGCGAGCTGGGCGACGACCTCTACTACGTGCGCAACCACACCATCAGTGGCGTCGAGCCCACACCCATGTGCGCCAATGGAGCCATCACCGAGACCTGCGCCTGCGGTGGGCAGACCTATGACGCCGGGGCCGGCAGCTGCTGCGCCGGGACCTTCTCGACGAGTGATTGCCCCACCGAGCCCGTGCTCGCTTTCCCGGGTGCCGCCGGCTTTGGCGCAGGGGTCACCGGTGGACGCGGCGGGCAGGTCATCAAGGTGACGACCCTGAACGCCACCGGTCCCGGAAGCCTGCAAGAGGCTCTGAGCACTCCCGGCCCGCGCATCATCGTGTTCGAGGTCTCCGGCGTCATCAATGGCGACCTCGTCATCACCGAGCCCGACGTCACCATCGCCGGCCAAACCGCGCCCGGCGCCGGCATCACCATCGCCGGGTCACTCTACACGACCTACTGCGACACCGACGTGCGCAACATCATCATGCGCCATGTGCGGGTGCGCCACGTGTGCAGCAGCAGCGACAACACGCAGTGTGACGCCATGCAGTGGTCCTGCGCCCAGGACTTCATCCTCGACCACGTCTCGGTGAGCTGGGGCATCGACGAGAACTTCGACCTCTACTCCGGGGCCAACACGTTCACCATTCAGGACTCGGTGTTCGAAAATCCCTGCCTGGGGCCACCCAACTCGGAGTTCGGCGGCTACCACAACTACGGCGTGCTCAACGGTCCCGGCGGCGGCTTCGGCTCCATCCTACGGACCGCCTTCATCAACTCGAAGGCCCGCAACCCCGCCCTCGCGGACGGCCCCTACGAAGTCATCAACACCTTCGTCTATAGCTTCCGCCTGGGCCTCATCCACAACAACCCCGCCAGCGGCGACTACAACGTGGTGGGCAACTACTACCGCAAAGGGCCGCAGTTCAGCGCCCCCGGCGGCAGCCAGCCCATCGCCAAGCCGTTCTACCTGGACGACGAGAACACCTCGGCCCAGCCGACGTACTACTTCGACGACAACTACTACGACGACTTCGAGGAGCCCCTGGGCGGCTTCGACGACCCGTTCACGGCGAGCCACAGCGACTTTGGACCCAGCGAAATCCTGGCCGACCCGGGCCAGCAAGCGGCAACCGCGTTCGACTTCACCGGCTTGAGCCCGGGCTACTACCCCCCGCAGGCCTGGCCCGCCCAGGACGTCCCCGCCGAAGTGTGGCCCAAGGCCGGCGCCTGGCCGCGCGACGTGGTGTCCCTGGCCACGCTGGATGACGTGGCCACCTTCGACGGTCAGTTCGGCTGCCCCATCGCCGAGGCCGGCACCGACCTGATGACTGGCCTATCGCCCACCGCGCCCCCGACCGACGCCGACAACGACGGGATGGCCGACGCCTGGGAGGCAGCCAACGGCCTCGACAGCACCAACCCCAACGACCACAGCACTGTGATGGCGTCGGGCTACACCGCCATCGAGGACTACATCAACGGCCTCGCCGACACCCTGGTTCAGTAAGCCAGCGCGGCTACTGCACCATCGGCTCGCCGTTGAGCGTCAGATTCGACAGCACGGCTTTGGGCGGGGTGTCACCGGCGCATTTGCCCAGGCCGTTGAGCTTGTCGGCCTCGATACGCGCCTTCGCGGTCGACCCGCCGCCAATCCGCTGACACGTCTTGGGGGCCGTCACGACCGCGCCGTTACCGCACGTCACCTCGAAGTCCCAGCAGACCTCGACCTCGGTCTTGCCCTGCTTCTGGACCAGGGTGCACTCCACCGCTGGGTCGGCGACCGTCACACAGTTCACCGAGACGTGAACCTGCTCGGAACAGCCGACGAGGAAAAGCCCGGTGGCGAGCACCATCAGTGTCCGCGGCATGGGCATCAGTACACGTAAGGGACGATGCGGTACGGCACCTTCTCACAGTAGCGGTCCCAGTCCGCGCCGTACTTGCGCTTGCACATGTCATTGTCGCGCCGCTCGCGGTTGAGCAGCAGCGGCAGGAAGTAGATGAAGTAGAAGTAGGGCACGACGCTGCCGAAGCCGCAGGCCATGCACCACGCCAGCGCCATCATCAGGTCGCCCAGATAGTTGGTGTGCCGCGCCTTGCCCCACCAGCCGCTGAGCAGCAGCTTGGTCCCGCGCTCGGTGTCCATGTACTCGGCGGGCTTGCCCCAGATCTTCCTGGTCGGGTCTTCGCGAAACTTCTTCTTCTGCAGATTCGTCGAGCGGAAGAGGTAGTAGCCCGCCATATTGAGAGCAATCAGCGCGATGCTGGCGCCGACCGACAGGGAAGGGTTCTCGACCAGGATGTACTGCTGCTGCAGCGTGAAGTTGAAGGGCATCCACACGATGAACCCGGCCATCAGCATGAAGCCGAGGTTCTCTTCGATGATGTCCATCATCGACAGCAGGTTGTCCTCGAACACGAAGAAGTCGACGATGTAAATCATCTGGCAGACGCTCACGACCCACATCGCCGTGGAAATCGTCCCCGTCACCTCCAGCTGCGCCGCCGGCATGATGATGGCCAGCGCGCCCCAGCACCCCATGCCGACCCGCGACTCGAGGAAGAACTTCAGGTCGTGGCGGCCGAACTTCGGGTTCAGGATGGTGCCCATGAAGAAGTCGGCGATGGGCTCACCAGTGCTGCGCTCGAGCGCCCCGCGACGGCGTCCCGAGATGTAGGTCCAGGCGGACAAGGCGATGGACAGAACCACGGCGATGGTCAGCATCGGTCCCAGCTGGAGCAGCACGCCGCTGGGCGAGAACAGCCCGGCCGCGATGGCCCCGACCAGGAGCACCGCGGTAAGGCCAAAGGCGAGGAGGCCGTTGAGCCGGTACTCAGCCTGCTCTCCCGAGGCCTCCGCCGGACGACCGTCCACGACCCTGCCCGGCAAGTACATGTAGAAGATCGCCTGAACAGCGAACCAACCAGCCACGATGCCAACGGCTTTCAGGGTCGGTGCCGGGAACATGCCGAAGAACTCTGACAGGGAACTCGGCAGCCAAAGCGACCCGCCATGCTGGAAGATCGCCGCCCACAGATAGAACGTCACCAGCGGGATGACGAGGATCATCACGAGCGCGCCCGCGGTGCCACCGAAGTGCACCGAACCGTGGTCGTCAGTGGATGCGCCGGCGGCCGTTGGTCCGGTGGGGGAGTGTTTGGTGTTCATGGGCGCGGACCATAGACCGACATGGCGTCCGCTCCAACCCCAAACTAGAACCGCGTTCTACAACGCGCACGTTGGGGCGCGGAAGCCCCCCAGCGGGCTCAACGTTCAACACATCTCCGGAAACCGTTGGTGCGCGGGGACGCCAAGCCATCGTCGCGAGTAACGAGCATCCGACGAAGTCGGACGCCCGCCAGCTCCGGACGTATGGAGCGAGCCATCATTGGGAGTAAGCCCGGAGCTGGAGTGGCGCCCCGGAGGGGTGCGGAGCCCCCCCCAGCGGGGGTTGGGGGGCGAATCCGATCGTCCCGCCATCCAACATCCGCCAGGAAATCAACTCGATCCGGAGATGTGTTGAACGTTGAGCCCAGCGGGGAATTTGGGGGGCGAAAGAGAAAGTCCTACGATGCGACGGTCCTCCCCCGACGCCACATCGAAGCGAAATGTGATTAGGATACCGAGACCGTGTCCGCGTCACCGTCACCATCCGAGCGCACCTTCTGGAAGGTCCTGGGCCCCGGCCTGCTCTTCGCCGGAGCCGCCGTCGGCGTCTCACACCTGGTTCAGTCGACGCGCGCCGGCGCCGTCTTTGGCCTGGGCCTGATCCTCATCCTGGTGCTGGCCAACCTGTTCAAGTACCCCGCGTTTGCCTTTGGCCCACGCTACGCCGCAGCCACTGGTACAAGCCTGCTGGAGGGCTACCGGCGCCTCGGCACCTGGGCGCTGGTCATGTATGCGCTGCTGACGTTGGGCACCATGTTCACGGTCCAGGCCGCCGTCACGCTCGTCACGGCCGCGCTGGCCAAGGTGACGTTCTTCGGAAAGGAGACCGGCCTCGCCACCATCAGCGCGGGCCTCCTCGCCGTCTGCGCTGCCATCACCCTCGGCGGCAAGTTCAAGGTGCTGGACGTCGTCATCAAGGTGGTCGTTGCCTTCCTGACGGTGGCCACGGTCATCGCCACCATCGTCGTCCTGCCGCGGGTCCCCTGGGGCGGCCCCTGGTTCGTCCCGTTCGACAGCTGGAACATTGCGACCTTTGGCTTCATCGCGGCTTTCGTCGGGTGGATGCCGTCGGCCATCGACATCTCCATCTGGCACTCGCTGTGGACGCTGGCCAAAAAGGACAGCACCGGCCATCGGCCATCGGTCGACGAGTCGATGCTCGACTTCAACATCGGGTACCTTGGCACCGTCCTGTTGGCGGTCTGCTTCGTCCTGCTGGGCGCGGGAGTCATGTACGACTCCGGAGAAGCCCCGGCCAAGGGCGCCGCCGGCTTCGCGCTGCAGGTGATCGGCCTCTACACCAAGACGTTGGGCGACTGGGCCGGCCCCCTCATCAGCTTCTGCGCTCTGGCCGTCATGTTCAGCACGACGCTTACGTGCCTGGATGGTTTCCCGCGCGCCATCTCGGTGCTGCTGCAGCGCTTCAAAGGCGCTCCCGATGACGCCGAGGACAACTCGGGCAAGGTGGTCGCCATCCAGATGCCCAGCTACATAGGGGCCATGGGCGTCATCGCCGTGGGCTCGGTGCTGCTCATCGAGTTCGCTACCAAGCCCACCAGCCCCGGCGAGCCGCCGCCGCTGCTGACGCTCATCGACGTGGCCACCATCCTGAGCTTCCTGACAGCGCCCATTCTTGCGTTCATGAACCACCGCGTGATGCACGCTTCGGACCTGCCCACCGATGCGCGACCCGAGCCCTGGCTCACCAGACTTTCGATCGCGGGCATCATCTTTTTGTCTTTGTTTGCGTTGGGATACATCGCTCTCCGGTTCGCCCAGTGATTTTTTTCGACGAGCTTCGGTCCGGTGACGAACGGACGGATGCAGGCGCCTGACACGACACGTCATGGCCGCCACCTCGAACAAAACGAAGAAGCGTGAAGACCTCCTCCGCGACGACGCCCGTTGCCGTGAGGCCTTCCGCCGCGGAGAACGCTGGGCCATGGCGACCGTCTACCGAACCTACCTGCCGCTGGTGAAAGCCGTCGCCGTGCACGGGTTCGGGTCGTTCAAGGGCTTCTTTGACCCCATCGACCAGGAAGACTGCATCCAGACGGTCTTCGCGACCGCCTTCGAGGAGCGCGCCCGCCTTCGCTACAACGGCTATGACCCCTATGCGGCGTTTCTGCGAGGGCTCTCCCACAACATCGTCCGGCAGATGCTGGACAAGAAGCGTCGCTTCGACCGGGTGCCCGAGACCGGCCCGGATGACGAGACCACCGTCGAAGACGCCTACATCGATCACCAGGTGGCGCAGCTGTGCCGCCAGTTTCGGGACTCCCTGGCGGAGTCCGACCAGACCATCCTCGACCTGTACTTCTGCGAAGGCTGGGCGGAAGAGCGCCTCGCCGAACACCTTTCACTGACCCGCTACCGTCTGCGCAAGCGCATCCAGGGACTGCACAAGCGCATGCGGAAGTACCTCAAGGCCCATGGCATCACCGACGCATAGCAGCAACAGTACCTCCCAGGGTACGCGTCGGCTGATGGCGCGGTACCTGGACCCGAGTCGGCGCTGGGACGCCGACTCGGAGGCCCGGCTCCGCAGCCGTCTTGCAGACAGCGAGGCGGACCGGGAGGAGTACCGACGAGCTGTTGTGACGCAACGGCTCATGCTGGGCGGTGACCCCAGGGAGCCGAGTCGGGTCGAGGATGACCATCGTCTCGAGGCGCTGCTGGAGCGCTTCGCCGAGCCCGGGACCGCCTCTGCGGCCCCGACGCCTCATCCACGCCAGGCCACGAAGAATCCATGGCTGGCGTGGGTCGGCGGACTCGTGACGGGGCTCGCGGCGCTGACGCTGGTGGTCGCCACCGGCCTTGGCGGTGCTGATGACCCGACCGCCAGCACCTGGCGGTCGACCCCCGGCTACGACCTGACCGCACGCGGCAGTGACAACGACCGCGGCCCTCTGGTGGGCTACGGCGTGACCGGCGTGACCGAAGACGGCGGCGAATATGAGGTCCTCGCGTCCGGCCGCGCCTTCGTCGGCGACTACCTCCGCTTCTCCTACACCAACGATGCCCCGGCGGAGATCGGCCACCTCTTCCTCTTCGGCCTCCAATACGCGGCCGACGGAACGGTCGCCATTCGCTGGTATGCCCCGGAGCCAGGCTACGGTGAGACCCAGAGCGCGGCCACCCCGGCGGCCCGCACCCGCTTCTTCGACTTCGAGACCAAGCTGAACGTCGAGCACACCCCGGGCGAGCTCCGCTTCGTCGGCATCTTCACCCGGGACCCGCTAAAGCTACCGACCGTCGAGGACGCCCTCCGCGACCTTGCGCCGGACGCTCTGAGCGGACCCGAGACTGGTTTCGAGACCATGCTGCGCGTTAGGTTGGGCCTGCCGCCCTCCACGCGCGTTCAGATTCGAGACACCACCGTCGTAGCCCAACGACCGACGGGGGCCCGCTGATGATGCTGCACCACCGCAAGACACTCCTGCCGCTGCTGCTGAGCGCCACCCTGCTCGCCGGCCTTCTGGTGCCTGCTTCCGCCAGTGCCGGCGACAAACGCTTCGCCTTGGTCATCGGCTACAACCACAGCGACGACCCCAAGCTCAAGCCGCTTCGCTATGCTGACGACGACGCTCTGCGCTACGCCGAGCTGTTCGGCACCATGGCCGATGTCACGCTGCTGACCGAGCTGGACAAGGACACCCGCCGGCTGGCCGGCACCCGCGGCAACATCGCCACCGCAGCGCCCACGCGGCAGGGGGTGATCGACGCCCTGGGCGCCCTGCGCACCAAGATGCGCGCAGCCAAGCAACAGGGCCATCGGCCTGTGCTGTACTTTGTCTACAGCGGGCACGGGAACTACGACGCCGAGGGGCGTGGTTATGTGCACCTGAAGTCGGGGCGATTCACCACGCGCGATCTCTACAGTCACCTCTTCGCTCCCAGCGGCGGGGACCCGGTTGTCCTGATGGTGGACGCCTGCAACGCGGCACTTCTGGTGAACTCCCGAGGCGCCGGAACGCGGCGCAAGGCCCGCCAATCGCGGATGAACCTGGAGCAGTACCCAAACGTCGGTGTGGTCCTCTCCTCCAGCTCCGTGGGCGAGGTCCACGAGTGGGGTCGCTACCTGGCCGGGGTGTTCAGCCACGAGGTCCGCTCGGCGCTGGTGGGCCCGGCCGACCTCGACGGTGATGACAAGGTCACCTTCGCCGAGGTGGCCGCCTTCATCGCCGCCGCCAACGACAAGGTGAAGAACCCGACGATCCGCATCTCGGCGTACATTCGGCCGCCGCTGAATGCCCCCAACCTGGCCCTGGTAGACCTCAAGCAGGCCCGCTTCCACGCTCGCGTTCGTATCGACAAGAGCATCGCTGGCAAGGCCCACGTCGTGGACGGCGATCTGGTCCGCTACGCCGACTTCCACAAGACTGGGGCTCAGAGCTTCTGGCTCGGCCTCGTCCGCCCAGGCCCGTATACGGTGGTCCAGGGCAGCAAGGAGCATCGCCTCCCGGCCGAGGCCCGTGGTGACGTCACGCTGGCCGACTATCCGGCTGTCCAGCGGACTGCCGTGCGCAGCCGTGGCACCCACTCCGACTACTTCGACCGCACCTTGTTCCACCAGCCGTATGGAACGTCGTTTGCCGCCAACTACCTCAAGAGTGACTGGCTGGATTCGCTGACCGTCGAGCGCGACATCGAGCAACCCTGGTACGAAAACGGCCCGGCCTGGGCCACCCTGGGCGCCGGCCTGATCAGCCTGGGCGTTGCAGGAGGATTCACCGCCCAGGCGTTCTCGGTGAGCCGCGAGGCGGCCAACACCCCCTGGGGCGACAAGCGTGTTCAGCTCAACCAGGAGATCTCGCGCCACGAGACGACGGCGGGGGTGCTGTATGGCATCGGAGGAGCCGCAGTGGTAGGCAGCATACTGTGGTTCATTCTCGACCGGCCCGTGTCGACCCAGCGGTACAAGCCCCCGCTCAGCGTCGGTGTATCTCCCGGCGGCGTGGTCCTTTCGACCAAGTACTGAGCCTGCTCGCGGCGGCCGTGATGCTGGCCGCCTGCGCCGACCTGGCGCCCATCGAGGGGTCCCGCTGCGACGCCACCCATCTCTGCCCGGAGCCCTTCGTGTGTGTCTCTGGGCGCTGCAAGCGGCTGGGCGGCGGCCCCGTGGACTGCATCCAGGACGACGACTGCGCCATTGGTGTTTGCCTCGTCGAGGCTGGCTTCTGCGTACAGTGCACCGACGATGTGCACTGCAGCCAGGGCGTGTGCATCGACGAGCTGTACCAGTGCGGATGTCAGGACGGCGAGGACTGCGCTACTGGTCGCTGCGCCATCGAGCCCAACAAGACCGCCGGCTACTGCGCCAGCTGCTACGCCGACGAGCAATGCGATTCGGGGGTTTGCGAAGAATCGACCGGAATCTGCCAAAAAGTCCGACGAAAGAAGGGGGCACCATGAAGGGACCTGTGATGCGTCACTTCCTGCACCGGCTCTGCTTCGTCGCCCTCGCCTTCGGGTTGCTGGTGGCGATGTCCGGATGCGACCCGGAGACCGGCGGCGACGGGGCGAACATCGCTCAACCGGACGCCGACGCGGTGCAGTCGGGCGAGGGACTGGTCGTCGAACCCAACGAGACCTGCGGCGAAGATGGCGGTCCCGCATGCCCTCCCCTCGTCGTCGACTTCACGCGCTGCGTCAACCAGCGCGCCGACGGCAGCTGTGATGACTGCGAGCCCGGCGAATGCGGCGCCGGCGTCTGCCACCCCGAACTGCGGGTCTGCGCCCAGTGCGCCGCCGACAGCGACTGCCCGTGGGGCGTGTGCCACCCCAGCGCCCTGTTCTGTGTGGGCTGCTGGAACGACAGCCAGTGCCCGGGCGCCTTCTGCAGCGACGCCAACGTCTGCGTCGAGTGCACCGAGGACAACCACTGCGCCACCGGCGTGTGCAACCTGGCGACAGGCGGCTGCATCGGCGGGTGCAAGAGCGACGACGACTGCGACGACAGCAACCCATGCACCGCCGACCTGTGCGACGCCGACCATGAGTGCAAGTATCAGCCACTGCCGGATGGCGCTGCATGTGACGACGGCGATCCCTGCCTCAGCGACGGCTTCTGCCTCGGTGCGCTGTGCGTCGCCGGCCGAACCGGGTGCTGCCCCGAACCGCCCCTGTGCGGTTCGCTGGCCGTACCCACGGACGCCGATGGGGATGGCTGTCTAGACAGCTGTATCTGTGTTGATGGCACCGACTTCGATGCTGTGGGCAACTGCCTGCCGGAATGTCCGGAGGACGCCATCGCCTGCCCACCGGGGACCGAGGCTGCCGACATCGATGGCGACGGCTGCGCGGACGAATGCAGCTGCAGCGACCCGAGCGATCCCAACTGCTTCGGCTGTGGGAGCGACGCCGACTGCGATGACGGCGATCCCTGCAGCCAGGATATCTGCGTCAACAACGTCTGCGTGTCGGTCGAGGTGCCCGACTGCGGAGGCTGTCAGACCAGCTGCGACTGTCTCGGCATCGGTGACCCCAACGATTTCGCGCCGCCCTGCCCGCTGATGTGCCCCACCTGCGGCAACTTCTGGGGCTGCGTCGAAGGCAAGTGCACCGTCACCTGTGGCGCCCAGCCATTGGGGCTCGAGTCGTGCGGCTGTGACCCGATTCAATGTGCCCCTGGGACCACCCCCGAGGACAGTGATGGGGACGGCTGTGCAGAGACGTGCGTCTGCCCTGACGGCACCACCACTGTCGACGGCACCTGCGCGACCCCAACGGCGGCGTGCACCTCGGGGTGCGACTGCGTCAACGTCCCCCTCGGCGACGACGCGCTTTGCGAAGACGCCTGCGCCGGCTGCAAGAACCAGATGGCCTGCGTTCAGGGCGTGTGCCAGGAGGTCTGTGGGACGCTCCCACCCAACGCGTCGGCCTGCGGTGGCACTGACCTCTGCGCGGCCACCGGCGGCACCTGGGACCCCGTGTCCTGCGGCGATTACGTCTGCGGCGCCGCCCCCGACTGCCTGGCGGTCATTGGTGGTTGCGACTGTGGCCCAGGCAAGGTGTTCGATCCCGCCCTTGGATGTGTGGACAGCGACTGTGCCAGTCTGGCCGGTGGCGGGTGCGAGCCGCTGGGCTGCAAGGCCGATCTGGGCTCGGTCGATGTGGACGGCGACGGATGCCACGACGTGTGCATCTGTGACGCCACCACGGCCTGCAACGACTCGGGCCAGCTGTGCCTCAAGGCGCCGGGCAGTTGTGGGTCGCTGGGAACCTGCGCACCCACACCGGATGCGTGCCCGCAACTGGTCGGCTCGCCGGTCTGTGGCTGCAATGGCACGACCTACGGGTCAGCCTGCGAAGCCTACGCCGCAGGCCAGAACATCGCGGCGCAAGGCGCCTGCCTGTCGCCCCCTCCCTGAGTCAGAGGGCGAGCGTCAGTAGGTGTCCTGAGTGCGAATCGCGAAGCCGTACGCGGCCAGAAGATCGACCGCGCGGGCCAGCTCCTGCTCGTTGTTCAGGCGCCATGCCATGGTGACCCAGGGGCCGAGCTTGACCGTGGGGTCGACGGTAATGTCGGCGCCGATATCAAAGCCCAGGTAGAAGTCGGCGCGGCCAAGATCGTCGAACAGCGTCTTGAAGTTGCCAGCCACGGTCACCGTGGTGTCCTTGCCGGCATGAGCGTCGATGAGCAGCGGAACGTCGAACTGCATGACGATCTTGTTGCTGCCGATCGCCTGGATCAGGTCGATGCCGAACATGGGCTTGGCGGCCAGCGACATCGCCTCGTTGTCGATGAACTCGAACTTCGCGTCGACCGACAGGAAGCCCATCGTGTTGAAGCGCACACCCACATCCGACCAGTCAGCGACGCCAAAGCGCGCGGCGAAGTCGAGCATGGGAAGGCCGAACACGTCGAAGTCGCCCTTCTCGAACTGAGGGACAAAGGACACACCAACGGTGAACTGCCACTGCTCCACCGGGACAGCGCGAGCGCCGGTCATCACCGAGTGGGTGGCGCATGCACTGCTCCCCAGGCTGATAGCGAGGACGAGCCAGAGACAGAACGAACGGGCCTTCTTGCGCATGCCCCATGACACCCATTCGTCGAGAGCCCGTCAAGTCGCGCCGGCGACATGGCGCGACTCGACAACTCGACCAGGACTACTTGAACACGGGCAGCCGTGCAGTATCGAAGCTCCGCTTGAAGAACTGCGGCTTCTTGAGGCTGAACATCCGCTCGAACTTCACCCCGGCCCGCACCGTGACGTGAGTCGTCGTGGGCTTGAAGCGCTTGCCGTCGAACAGGGTCTCCCCCATCTCGTAGAACTTGGCCTTGGCCGACTTGCGGACCTTCTTACCACCAGCCGCGTGGGCCACGGTGGGGACTGCAAACATAACGACCAGAGCAAGGGCAGCGGCTTTCGCACAGAGGGTGAACTTACGCATCTGATGATTCTCCTGACGTAGATCTACCGAGCGTGCGGCGGCTCGACATGCTTCCAATCCAGGGTCCGACGGACGGGCGGGAAGAAGGATCTGTAGAAAATGGTTCTCCGCGCCAAAATTTGCCGCGACAGCGCCCCGTGCGCGACACTCCAGGCCATGAACGCCTGCTTCGACTCCACACGTCGTGCGTCCGTACCGGGCGCGGTCTGCCTACCGCTCGCCCTTGTCTGGGGACTCGGCGCCTGCTCGCTCGATCCCGGCACCGAGACACCCACCCTGCCGCCGCCGCAGGACGTCACCTACAACTTCGAGGCCGGGTCGACCGACATCTCTCTGCCGGACATCACCATCCCGGAGACAACGAACACTCCGGATGCCACGACGACGCCCGACGTCACCGGCACCCCAGACGCTACCGGGACGCCAGACGCTGCGGTGAACGATACGACCGCCGGCGACACGACGAGCACATCCTGGGCCGCGCCGACCTGCGGTTCCATCACAGGCACACCCGCGATCACCTTCACCTCGGACGAGGGAGCCACGCTGGCGCCGGTCGAACAGACCTTCAGCGCCGATGCAGCGGTGGGCAGCATCGTGGCCAGCGACGTCTCCGGGCGCATGCTGGCGAGCCTGAACGGCGAACTCCTTGTGAGCGCCGACGCGGGATGCGTCTGGTCCAGCGGTGGGACGTTGGGCACCAACAGCACGTACTCGCTGGTGGCGGGGATCCAGGGCGCCGTCTGGGCCTTCACACCAAAGAGCGGCGAGGTGCTGCACATCGACAGCAGCAACACCATCACCACGGCCCCCACCGCCTTTGCCCAGGTCACCGCCATTCGCCCAGACACCGCCAACCCGGCACGAGCGTTCCTCATGAACCAGGAAGGCCAGACCTATCAGACCGTCGACACCGGCGCGTCCTGGACCTCGATCGGGCAGAAGCCGACCACGTCACTGGGCAGCACGTTCGCCCTCAGCGGGGCCTTCGATCCAGCTGACCCGACCAAGGCTCTGGTCGGTTTTGACCGTGACGGGATCTACTGGACCGAGGACCTGGGCCAGACGTGGACCAAGTCCACGGGCCTGGGGCTCTCCGATGCGAGCTTCGTGGAGTCGCACCAGATCGCCTTTTCGCCGGCCGACCCCGACATCGCGTGGGCCGTGTCGGTAGATACTTCCGGAACGGACGGCCTCGCCCTGTACCGGTCGGCCAACGGAGGACGCGCCTTCGTCCGGGTGGCCGAGGACGCAACGACGCTCACCCTGGACATCGCCTCTCCGCTGGCGCCCGCGCCCACCGACGAGGACACCCTGTTCATCGGCTACTCGACGCTCATCGGCGACGACGGCATCGACATTCACCGCTACAACCACGGTACCGGCCTGGTCACCACCCAGAACAACAGCAACCAGGGTATCGGCGCGCTGGCCGTCCATCCGGAAGGTGGTGTGCTCTACCTCGGCCTGACGTTCACCGATCAGCCCATCTAGCGGGGTTGAGCGGGGCGCTCAGACAATCTGGAACGGACGCGTCTCGCCATGACTGTCGATCTCCAGGCCGCTCCACTCGAAGACCTCGCCGCCGTCCCCGGCATCGGTAACCACGGTCGCACTCCAGAGAGGACGTCGACGGGACCGGCGGCCGGGCGCCGAACAGCGGTGCACGCGCAGCGGACGACCCGCTGAGCCAAGCAGGAGGCTGCCCTCCACATGCATCACGAAGGCTAGCGACAGGACATCATCGTCTCCGCCCGCAAACTCCCTCAGCCGCTCCAATCCGCGGGTCATGGCGGTGTGATAAGCGGTCGTCGACAGTGGACGCCGATCCAGCACGTTGGCCCGGTAAAGGGCGTGCATCATGGTCGTCATCACGAGGTCCGGCAGCGTCGGCCCCGCCTTACCGAATCCAGCCAGCTCGCGCCGCGCGCGTTCGGTGAAGGCGTCGACATCGGCGACTGTACCGGTCACGCCAAAGACCCAATCGCGAAACCGCAGCGGCTGCATGGTCGCGCGCGACGAGCGCAGCGCCGCATTGGCGTCCGCGACCAACACACACTGGCGGGCCTGACTCGTACGCAAGACCGACAGCCCATCGAAAGAGGCGTTGACGGGCGTCTTGCGCGTGAGCATCTCACCAGCACGCCACAGGCCCAGCCCCCACCCGCCGCTCGAAAAGCCGGCGGCTACGTCGGCCAGATCGCCGTGGGCTTCGAGGAACCCGTCGAGGTAGGCGGGATCGCTTATGGACAGGCACGCCAGGCGCTGGATCATGATAGGACCGTAGACATCGCCGAGTCGTCAGGGCAAGGGTTAAGCAGGAAGATAGGTGTAACGAATAGGGTGACGATTGGAGTTCTTTGACGAGCAACCCGGGCCCCCGCCCGATTTCATGGGGCCGCCGCCAGGCGCCGACATGGGGGTGAGTGCCGGGCCCAGCGGCCCGAAGCTGCCCCATAGCCTCGACGCCGAGCGCGAGGTCTTGTCGGCGGTGTTCATCGACGCCGTCGGCTCCATGGACGTGCTGATGGAGAGCGTGTCCGCGGACGACTTCTATCTCGAGCGGCACTCCCTCATCTTCGACGCCTTCCGTCGGATCTACGAATCCAGCGGTACCGTGGACCTGGTGACTCTGCGGCAGAACCTCAAGGACCACGGGACCTTCGAGCGGGTCGGAGGGGATCAGACCCTGGCGGCGCTCATCGACCGCGCCGGCACCACCGCCAACCTGGCTCAGTACTGCGCCATCGTGCGGCAGAAGTCGCTGGTGCGGCGCATGATCGCCGCGGCGCGCTCCATCGAGACCGACGGCCTCGGCGACGTCACCGACCTGTCGGAGTTCCTGGACGCGGCCGAAAAACGGGTCTTCTCGGTCCTCGAGGAGCGCCAGAACACCAACATGCGGCCGATGTCGGACGTGGTGAAGGCGGCGCTGCAGCAGATCGAGGCCGCGTTCGACGCGGATGGCGCCGTGACCGGCGTCGGAACTGGCTTTCGCGATCTCGACAAGAAGACGCACGGCCTTCAGTCCGGCGACCTCATCATCATCGCCGCCCGCCCCGCCATGGGGAAGACGTCGTTCGCACTCAACGTCGCCACCAACGCCGCCCTGATGCACGACGCGTCGGTGGCTATCTTCTCGCTCGAGATGCCCTCCGAACAGCTCGCCCAACGCATGATGGCTGCTCAGGCGCGCATTGACGTGTCTCGAATGCGCGGCGGCAACCTGTCGGACGACGACTGGCCGCGCCTGGTGACCGCCGCCGATGACCTGTCGCGGGCGAAGGTGTTTCTGGACGACACTCCTGGCGTCTCTCCGTCGACGGTGCGCGCCATGTGCCGTCGCATCTCCCGGCGCAGCGGCCTGGATCTCGTGCTCATCGACTACCTTCAGCTGATGACTGGCGACACCAAGGGTCAGTCCCGTGAAGGCGAGATTTCGTACATCTCACGCTCGCTCAAGTCGCTGGCCAAGGAGCTCCACTGCCCGGTCATCGCCTTGAGTCAGCTCAACCGTGGCCCCGAGCAGCGGACCGACAAGCGCCCGCTCATGAGTGACCTGCGTGAGTCCGGCGCCATCGAGCAGGACGCCGACATCATCATGTTTCTCTACCGCGACGAGGTCTACAACAAGGCCATCGAGGAGGACATGCGGGGGGTGGCCGAGCTCATCATCGGCAAGCATCGTAACGGCCCCACGGGGACCGTGCGGCTCAAGTTCTGGAACCAGTACACCCGGTTCGACAACCTGGCGATGCAGCAGGAGTACTGAGCCCCCAGCCCGTGCCCGTGCCCGTGCCCGTGCCCGTGCCCGTGCCCGAAACTCACCGACAGCCGCTGGCCCTCATCGCCTTCAGTAGGGCCTTCTCTGCCCCAAGCTTCTTGGCGAGCGTCACCAGCCCACGGCGGGTACCCACGAACCGCGCCAGCTCCAACCCGAGCACCGCCATCCCCAGCCGCGACGCGTGCAGGCGGTCGCTCTGGAACAGATCCTTGGCGGGCAACGTCACCACACACCCCTTCGGCGTCCGCCACCGGTATCCATGTGCTCGCGCGCTATGAATCCACCGTGCCAGCGGGAAGACCCGTACGTTCGGCCGGTTGGCGGCAAACGCGTAGACCCGACGGTTCAGCTCATCCAGCGTCCCAGCGTCGGGAATCTGCGACGGTCTCAGCATGCGCCGCGATGCTCCGCGCATGTCGGGGTAGTCACCGACGATGACTTCACCCGGCAGCATGCCCAACAGTCTCAGCCCTTCTGCCTGCGCTTTCAATCGAGCGTGGTGGGCGCCATAGCCGAACCAAAACAGGAAGTCGACGGCCAGCGTGAGGTCGGGAGCCGCCGCCCGAGCGCTGGCGACTTGCATGGCGCCCAGCCGAGCGGGGTTCCGAAACAGCCAAACGTTGGCGAAGGCGTCCACCTTGGCCTTGTCGTAGAGCGCCTTGGCCACGTCGCTCGCTGGAACGCTGTCGTTGTTGATGCTCCCACCGGTCAGCACCCCGTGCACAAACCCCGCACTGACGCTGGCCCCCACGACAGCGACACGAGCGGGAGGTGTCAAAGCTGTTGGGGGCGCCGACCAGGCGCTCTGGAGAACGGCGACGCTGAGGAGCCAAGCGAGCATGGGGCGTTGAAACGCCCCACACCCGGTTTGGGTCTATGCTCCGGGACAGTTGAGGCGCACGGAACCGTCGCTGTCGTCGCAGATGCAGAACTCGTACTCCTGCCCCACGCAACTGCAATCGCCACACCCGGTCGGTAGATCGACGCACTCGAAGAAGTCGCACAGGCAGTAGACGCCGCCACCGCACTCCGTAGCGTAGCAATCGGCAGGGCACTGGCCGTTGGCGTCCGGCGGGTCACCGCCGCAGGCACCTTGCCCCATCGACTGACAGGCCTTGTCCGCTTCGCATGTCAGCCCGCTCGAGCCACAGGCAAACGGACCGGGCTCGGACACATCTCCTCCATCCAGAGCATCCGGAGTCGCGTCGCCTTCGGCATCGGCTGTACTACCGTCACCGGCACCATCTGCCGCTCCGTCCCAAGACGCGTCGGCTGCACCATCAGCAGTGGCATCCGCGGCGGAATCGGCCGCGGCATCCGCAAACGGCGGCGCGACATCGGGCCACGGGGTGTCCGGCCCTTCGAAGGCATCCTGATACGAGGTCGTGCCATCGCCGCCACCAAGCGCCGTGTCTGCAGTGAATGCGTCCGCAGCGGAGTTGGTCGCGTCACCAGCTGGATGGGGTGTCGGATTGGCGATGCAGCCCACGAGGGCGAGGGTTACTCCCGCAACCGCCAGAAGCCGGCTTGACTTGAGACAGGTGGTGAAATAATCCACATTACGGGAAAGGAATGAGGTCTGTGATGTCGAATGCTGCATCATCGTTGTCGGTCTTGGATGGACGGTTTGACGTCGAGCGGGAGCTTGGCCGCGGCGGCATGGGCCGCGTGGTACTGGTGTCGGACCGCTACGATGCAGGAGCCGTGCCACGGGCCGCCAAGCTCTTGGAAAGCCCCGGGCTGCACGCGAGGTTCATGGCAGAGGTCGCGTTGCTGCGCCGGATCTGCCACCCGTCCTTCGTCGCCGCCGGCGCGATGGGCTACGACCCCGCCCTCGGAGCGCCCTATGTGCTGCTCGAGGCATGCCTCGGCTCGGACCTGACCCAACCCGCTCCTGACAGCCGAGAACCCGCAGACGTCCTGGCCGCGCTACTGCGCGCGGTGGATCACCTTCACTGCCTGGGGTGGGCGCACGGCGATCTGGCTCCGTCCAACGTGCTCTGGTCAACCGAGGCGGAGACCACGCCAATCAAGATCCTCGACCTGGGCGCTGCCGGTAAGCTCGGCACCGGCGAGGGAAGCACGTCGGGCGTGCTGCAATTCGTCGCTCCGGAGCGTCTGTCTGGCGGCGCCCTCACCCGGGCCTCCGACCTTTGGTCCCTCGGCGCGCTGGTCTTTCAACTGATTCACGGCGTCCATCCGTTCCCCGACTATCCAGGGCGTCCCCCCGCCGCCGCCCCGCAGCGGCGCGGCCTCTCGAACCACCCATTGGACCCGATCCTGGACCGGCTCCTGGAGGTGGCCCCCTCGGACCGCTATCCCACGGCGGCTGCGGCCCTTGCCGAGCTCGAGTCTACCCTGGCAGCGCCGCGCCCGCTGGTGACCCGCGAGGAGCTTCTGGCACGCGCGGGTGCAGCCCCATTTGTCGACGCAGGTCGCCGGTTGGACACCACCGTGACAGCCGTCCGTTGGGCCTTGTCCAGGTCTGCCCCATACACGCTGGCCGTCGAGGGTCCCGCTGGTAGCGGACGGAGCCGCTTCGTGCAGGCACTGCTGGATGCGCTCGTTTCCGACGGGGCCCGCGTCGTCCTCGAACGCCCGCTCCCCGGCGACGCCGCCGGCGACCTCCTGGAGCGAGCGCTCCATCGTCTCGGCGACACCAACGCCAAGCTGGACCCCGAGCGACCGGCCGCCGCCGTTCAGGAGCTGCTCGGCCTCACCCGACGCACAGGGCTTGGCCCGACGGCGCTGATCGTCGACGACATCGACCGTGCCGACGCCTACAGCCGCGATGTATTGGCCGCCTTGATGCGAAGCGCTCAGTCGCTGCCCGACCGCGTGGGCCCCCTGGTTCTGGTGACGACGAGCGTGTCGCCGCGTGGTGCCAAGATCGACGACGCCGTGCCATCGTTGAACCTGGAGCCATGGTCGGAACAGGAAATGGAGCAGCTGCTCAAGGACCTGTTTCCCGAGCGACGGGTTGGCTCGAGGGTCAGCGGCCCACTGGCCAAAGAGACTCGCGGCAATCCAGGTATCGCGGCGGCGGTGCTTCGCGCCATGGCCAGTCATGAGGCGCTCACCGTTGATGCCGCTGCCGTTCACCTGGCAGCCGACCGTATGTCCAAGCTCACGCTGCCCCACTCGGTCGAGGAAGCAGCCGCCAGCAGCCTCCAAGGGCTGGGCGCCAGCGCACGCCGTGACGCTGCTCTCGTCGCGTGGTCGGGGGCGCCGGTCCCCCAAAGCCAGGTCGCTTCAGCGGCTGAGCTGACCGCCGCCGGGGTCTCGCTTGGTCGAAACGTAGGTGACATGGGGGTCTCGATAACCCTCGCTTCACCTGCGCTTGCGCGCGCTGCGCGGGAGTTTGTCTCGGAGACCGAGGCCCACTCTGCGCTTGCCGGACTCTGGGCTGGTGTGCAGGGCCCCGGAGGCACGGCCTTGCGTCTGCACCATGCGCTGCAGGCGGGAGACCACGACGTCATGACAGAAGCGGCCAACCTGCTTGGTGGCGATGTCGACAACGACCACGCCTCGCTCGTACTTCAACCCCTGGTCGGTGCGGGGTGGCCCACAGGCGCGACCGACGCCTTGCTGGGTGGGGACATCGCAGCCCGCATCGGGGACGTCGAGCTCGCTGGGGTTCTTTACGAACGGGCGGCCGGTCAGGCCGACGCCGCCCTTGCCGCCAGGGCATTGTGCCGCATGGGAGAACTGGAGGCGCGGCAGGCGCGGCACGCCAACGCCATGGACGTGCTTCGTCGGGCGCTCGAGCGCGGCGGTCCTGACCTGAAGGGCGAATCGCGCGCCGAAATTCTGGCCGGTCTGTCACGCAGCGCGGTCTTGTCTGGCGCCACCGATGACGCTGAGATGTGGGCCGCCGAAGGACTCGCTCTGGCGGGGTCCAACCGCGCGCTTCGGGGCCGCTTGGCGTACACCCGGGGCCTGGTCGCCTGGTACCGGGGGGACATGGACGCTGCCGAGGGACTCCTCGATATGGCGCACAAGGACGTGCAACACGCCGGCGACGCGGTCGAAGAGGGAGCGGTGGTCACCGCGATGGGGCTCGTTGCTCATCGGCGCGCCCTGCTGGATGAAGCGTTGAACCACTACAAGGCAGCGCTCCGTATCGGCGAGCGGGCCGGGGATGAGGCGCGTGTCCTGACGGCGTTGCAGAATCTCGGTGTGGTTCACCACGAGAAGGGCGACTGGATGCGTGCCCTGGACACGTACCGCGAAGCCATGGAGTTGGCGGAGGCCCTCGACCAGCCGGGTCGCGTCGTACAGCTCAGCGGCAACATCGGGAATTTGTGGCGCTACCTGGGCGAGCTGGATCTGGCCAAGGCAGTGCTGGACCGCGGGCTCTCCCTGGCGCGGCGTGAGGACAACCGCTACATGGTGGCCATCATCCTCACCATGCTGGGGGAGGTGGCGACCGCGCGCGAGGAGTGGGGTCAGGCGGAGACGCTGTTGACGGAGGCCGCGTCCCTGGCCAACGAGTCGCAGTCGGCCACCGAAGAGGTGGAGGCCTGGCTCAACCTGGCACGGCTCCACCTGGAAACCCAGAACTATGTGCGGGCCAGAGAAGCGGCCTCCCAGGCGCGCTCCATCGCAGAAGGCATCGACGCAGGCGGCCTTCGCGCTTCCGCCGCCGCGCTGGAGGGCGCCGCAGAGCTACGCAGCGTGCATGGCGACTCCGAGGTCGGCCAAGCCCACATCGACGATGCACTGGCCGCGCTGGACACCGTGACCAACCCCGACGGCAAGTGGCCCATCGTGCTCGAGGGCATGTGGGCGGCCGCTGCTCGTGGGGACGGAGACCAGGCGCGGGAGCTGGCCGAGGAGGTCAGGCAGCTGCTTCGGGGGCTCGAAGATGGTGCGCCGGCCAAGCACCGGGGCCCGTTCCGACGCTTGCGGGACAGACGGCGCGCGGCGCTGCTCACGGCGCTGGTGTTGGACACCGGTGGCAAGGTGGAGGCAGCGGCCAGCAGCCGCGGGGCCACGGCCGGGCCGGCGGCTGCGAGCAGCCATTGGGAGCGGCTGTTGGAGATCAACAAGCGCCTGAACCTGGAGTACGACGTCAAGCGGCTGCTCGAGTACATCATGGACTCGGCGATTCTCCTGACGGGCGCCGAGCGTGGCTTCCTTCTTTTGGAAGATGCGGCCACCGACCGCGAAGCGCTCGAGATCAAGGTGGCGCGCAACATCGACCAGGAGAACATCCGGAACGTCCGGCTCAAGATCAGCCACAGCATCGCGCGTCGGGTCATCGAAAGCGGCGAAGCTGCGCTCACCATCGACGCCATGGAAGACGATCGCTATGCACAGCAGTTGAGCGTGCACGACCTGAAGCTCCGCAGCGTGCTGTGCCTTCCGATGCGTAGCTCAGGCAAGGTCCTGGGCGCCATCTACCTGGACAACCGATTCCAGCGAGCGGCCTTCGGCGACAGCGACCTGCGCTTCATGGAAGCCTTCGCGGACCAGGCCGCCATTGCGCTCAGCAATGCCCAGCTGGTGCAGGCCATGGAGCAGCAGACCAAGCAGCTGGAGAAGGCACAGGTCGAGGTCAAGAAGCTCAATGAGAAGCTGGCCGGTGAGCTGAAGGCCAAGGCCGAAGAGTTGGAGAACACCCACAAGGTGGTCATTCGCCAGCAGCGGCAGCTGGAACAGAAGCACACCTATCAGTCGATCATCGGAACATCGGACCGGATTCGGCAGGTGTTTGCGGTCATGGACCGGCTGCTCGACAACGCCATCCCGGTGCTCATCGAGGGCGAGTCGGGCACCGGCAAGGAGCTGGTGGCTCGCGCTATCCACTACAACGGCGCACGGCGGGACCGCGCGTTCGTAGCCGTCAACTGCGGCGCTATCCCAGCCAATCTCCTGGAGTCGGAGCTGTTCGGTCATGTCCGTGGCGCCTTCACGGGTGCGACGCACGACAAGAAGGGCCTGTTCGAAGCGGCTCATGGCGGCACGTTGCTCCTGGACGAATTGGGCGAGCTTCCTCTGGAGATGCAGGTCAAGCTGCTGCGCGTGCTGCAGAACGGCGAGATCAAGAAGGTGGGCTCGACGCGCGACATCAAGGTGGATGTGCGCATCGTCGCGGCCACCAACCGGCGCCTCGAGGAGGAGGTGGCCGGCGGTCGCTTCAGAGAGGATCTCTACTACCGCCTCTCTGTGGTGCCCATTCAGCTGCCCCCGCTCCGTGACCGGGCCGACGACATCCCCCAGCTGGTGCAGCACTTCATCAGCAAGAACCAACAATCGGGCCTGGGAAGCGTGACCGCCATCTCCGCCCAGGCATTGACGCTGCTGAAGCGGTACGACTGGCCTGGCAATGTGCGGCAGCTCGAGATGGTGCTGAAGAACGCCAGCCTCTTTGCCGAAGGTGACACACTTCAGCCACGCGACTTCGAGTCCTTCCCGGACATCGTATCCAGTCCCCGCGCGAGCATCGGGAAGGCCAGCTTGTCGGGCAAGAGTCTGGCCGAGATTGAGCGTGAGGCCATCATCGCGGCGCTGCAGGACAACCGAGGTAACAAGAAGCGGTCGGCCGAGCAGCTGGGTATCGACCGCCGCACCCTCTACAACAAGCTAAAGGCCTACAATATCATGATCCAGAAGGAGCTGACGGTCAGCTGAGCCCCCAGCGGGCCCAGCGGGGGGTTGGGGGGCGAATGCAACCATCCCACGATGCGACGGACCTGCAATGGCCCGCCTCAGCAGGACGCACATCCCCTACTCGTAGCCCCAGTAGCTGTCGAGCAGCCCCAGCGGGTCATGAATCAGCTGAATGTTGTACTTGCGAGCCAGCTCTTCGAGGCGCTTGTTGAACGCCATCCGCTGGTAGGCCGGGAAAGCACGGTCCCGCACCTCTTGCTCCACCCCGGGGTCAGTGAGCTTGCGTCGCTGCTCCGGGAAGCGGGCCAGGAGGCTGGCGATGTGCCAGCCCCAATCGGTCTTGATCGGTTCGGTCAACTCGCCCAGTGGCTGCGCGATGAGTGCCTTGGCCAGGCGCTCGTCGAGCAGCTTGTAGCGCCCGCGCTGCTTCTCGTGGGGCACGTTGACGTCGTAGTAGAAGGGCACCCGCTGGTAGACCAGGTTGGGAAACTGCTGGCGAGCGCTTTCGACAAAGGCCTGCATCGCGACCTCCATCGACTCGGGGTCTCCAAACGTGTCCGCCAGCGCCGCCTGGGCCTGCCGATACACGTCTCCAATCAACGGATACGCCAGCGTGAAGCACTCGATGGACTCAGGGGCGCCGCAATCTTCCTTGCCCTTGTAGCAGCACACAAAATGCATGTGGGCCATCACGAACGCCGGGGCGCGGTCGAACTGCAGCCGGCTGAATTCGTAGCCGCGTTTGACCAGGGCCATGGGAATCGAGGCTGGGGACACTTCCAGCTCGAAGGCCTCATCGAGGAACGCCCGCGCCAACGACTCCCGGTAGCGCTCTACGACGCGCTCCTCGGCATTGACGTTCTGACGCACCGCTTCCTGCGCAAGCGCCTCGCCTTCGATCAGGGCCTGCAGCACCTCACGCGCGGGTACGCCGGGTCGGGCCTCCATCTGCCGCTTCAGGTCCGTCAGGTGGATGGGCACGCCTCCTACGGTGGCGACCGCCGGATCGCCCGCAGGTGCGTCTCCCACCCATGCCGCCGGAGCGCCCTCATACCCCGGCGTCGTCTGGATCGGAGCAGGGCGACGGTCGGGCTCGTCCGGGTCGGCGCCGCAGGCCGCGACGACCAACGCCAGACACGCAAAAAGGCTCCCCGGAATGATTCCGAGAAGCCTTTTGCTGCGATTGGTAGGGCGTACGGGAATCGAACCCGTGTTACCGGCGTGAGAGGCCGGCGTCCTAACCGCTAGACGAACGCCCCAAGGTTGTGTGGTTCGGGGACAAGGATTCGAACCTTGATTCACGGCACCAGAAACCGTTGTCCTGCCATTAGACGATCCCCGAACAGGATCTGGTTGGGCGACGTCGCCGCCGCGGAGACCGAAGCTAATGACGGCGTGCATGCCTGTCAACAGCCTTTTCGTCTCCGCCGCGGTCGGCGTCCGAGACCTACTCGTCGAAGGTCTCTTTGGTCTCCACCTTCACCGCGGTCGGCTTGGTGGGGGCCACGGGACCACGTCCCTTGCTCTCCGGCGGCCCCGGCGGGAGCAGCTCGATGATGGACATCGGCGCGTTGTCACCACGCCGGTTGCCCAGCTTGATGATGCGGGTGTAGCCACCCGAACGCTCGGTGTAGCCGGGAGCGATCTCATCGAAGAGCTTCGCGAGCACGTCCCGGTTCTGCACCGTCTTGGCCGCCTGCCGCTTGGCATGAATCGTATTCTTCTTGCCGAGCGTGATCATCTTGGCGGTCACCTTGCGCAGCTCCTTGGCGCGAGCGTCGGTCGTCTGAATACGACCGTGCTCCAGGAGCGAGGTGACCATGTTGCGGAACATCGCCTTACGATGCGACGAGTTGCGCCCGAACTTTCTACCTGATTTGCGATGTCGCATTGCTGCTCTCCACTAGGTGCCCAGCCCGTGACTACGGGATGGACGGCGGGGTGTACTTGGTCGGGTCGAAGTTGTCCAGCTGCATTCCCAGCGTGAGGTTCATGCTCGCGAGGATCTCCTTGATCTCCTTGAGCGACTTCCGACCGAAGTTCTTGGTCTTGAGCATCTCGGCTTCGGTCTTCTGGACCAGCTCGCCGATGTACCGGATGTTGGCGTTCTGCAGGCAGTTCGCCGACCGCACGCTGAGCTCGAGCTCGTCGACGGTTCGGTACAGGTTCTCGTTGATCGGCTCCTCTTCTTCCTCGACCTCGGGCTCGGGCTCGATGTCCTCGTCGAAGTTGATGAAGATCTGGAGCTGCTCCTTGAGGATCTTGGAGGCCAGGCCCACAGCGTCCTCGGGGAGGACAGCGCCGTTGGTCCAGATCTCCAGAGCCAGCTTGTCGTAGTCGGTCCGCTGACCAACACGCGCGTTGGTAACGCGGTAGTTGACCTTGCGGATGGGCGAGAAGATCGCGTCCAGCGCGATCATGCCCACCGGCCACTCCTCCCGGCGGTTCTGCTCCGCCGAGACGTAGCCCTTACCCTCGTCCACCACGAAGTCCAGGACGAGCTTGCCGCCGTCGGACAGGGTGGCGATGTGGGCTTCGGGGTTGAGGATCTCGATGGACGGGTCGACCGCCAGGTCGCCGGCCTTCACCGCGCCGGGCTCGGAGCGCTCGAACTTGTACGAACGCGGCCCCTCGCCGTGCAGCCGGACCTGGACCTCCTTGAGGTTCAGGCAGATGTCAGCGACGTCTTCCACGATGCCGTTGACCTGGGTGAACTCGTGAAGAGCCCCCTCCAGGCGCGCACCGATGATGGCCGCACCACGCACCGAGCTGAGCAGGATGCGACGCAACGAGTTGCCGATCGTGATGCCGAAGCCCCGCTCGAGGGGCTCAGCCACGAACTGTCCGTAAGTCTCGCTGAGCGACCCGTGGTCGACCTCGAGACGGCGCGGACGAATCAGCTGACGCCAGTTTCTGTAATCCATCATGATAGTAACCAGTCCTTCGGCGAACCACGCGTCACCCGGGTTCAATGCCGTCTCCGACACTGGGGCGCTACTCGCGCTGATGAAGGTGCGGTCGACAGGTCGCCCGCGAGTTAAACGAAATCGGGCCAACCCGGGGCCCGATTTCGGCTGCGCAGATGCGCAAATCTGATGTGAGTTCTACTACTTGGAGTAGAGCTCGACGATGAGGTGCTCCTCGATGGGCATGGTCACGTCCTCACGCTCGGGGACGCGGGCGACCGTGCCGCGGAAGTTCTTCTTGTCCAGATCCAGCCACTCCGGCACACCGCGACGGTCCACGTTGGCCAGCGCGCTCTGGATGCGGGCGTGCTTGCGAGCCTTCGGGCGGATCTCGATGATGTCGCCCTTGCGGACGCGCATCGCCGGGATATTGGCCTTGCGACCGTTCACCAGGATGTGGTTGTGGCGAACGATCTGCCGCGCCTCGGCGCGGTTGACCGCAAAGCCCAGCCGGAAGACGGCGTTGTCGAGGCGAATCTCGAGAAGGCGCAACAGGTTGCTACCGGTGACACCCTTCTGGCCGTCAGCGTCGTAGTAGTAGCTGCGGAACTGCTTCTCGAGCAGACCGTACATCCGGCGCACCTTCTGCTTCTCACGCAGCTGGAGGCCGTAGTCGCTCTGCTTGCGGTGCCCCTGGCCATGCTCACCCGGCGGGTAGGCGCGGCGCTCGATGGAGCACTTTTCGGTGTAGCAGCGGTCGCCCTTCAGGAAGAGCTTGAGCCCTTCGCGGCGGCACTGGCGGCAGACAGGTCCAATGTAACGAGCCATTTCGTGTCTCCTACCGGCTCTACACGCGGCGCCGCTTCGGGGGGCGGCAGCCGTTGTGGGGGATCGAGGTGACGTCGCGGATGAAGGTGATCCGCAGACCTGCGTTCTGGAGCGCGCGAAGCGCAGCCTCGCGGCCGCTGCCCGGACCCCGGACGAAGACCGAGATGGTCCGCATGCCGTTGTCCATCGCAGTCCGGGCGGCGTCTTCGGCGGCCAGCTGCGCGGCGAACGGGGTGGACTTACGGGAGCCCTTGAAGCCCCGCTTACCCGCGCTCGACCACGAGACGGCGTTGCCGCTCACGTCGGTGATGGTGACGATGGTGTTGTTGAAGGTCGACTGGATGTGAGCCACCCCGGTCGGGATGTTCTTCTTGACCTTCTTCTTGCCGCTCTTGGGCTTGGCCATGGCCTAAATCCTCGCTTATCGCGTTGTCGCCAGGCGGCGATTACTTCTTCTTCTTGATGGCCTGACGACGCGGACCCTTCCGCGTGCGGGCGTTGGTATGGGTGCGCTGCCCCCGGACCGGAAGGCCACGGCGGTGACGCAGGCCGCGGTAGCAGCCCAGGTCCATGAGGCGCTTGATGCTCATGGAGATGTCCCGGCGAAGGTCACCTTCGACCCGGTAGCCGTCAGTGATGACCTGGCGGATCCGGACGACGTCGGTGTCGTCGAGCTGCTCGAGCCGACGGGTGCCGTCGACGTTGGCCTCTTCGCAGATCTTGCGGGCGGTCGTGGGACCGACACCGAAGATGTACTGCAGCGCCACCCAGGTGGGTTTACGGCGCGGAAGGTCTACACCAGCGATACGTGCCATGGTTTCTTTCCCTTACCCTTGGCGCTGCTTGTGGCGCTTGTCTTCGCAGATCACCCGCACCACACCGCGGCGCTTGATGACCTTGCACTTCTTGCACATTCGTTTGACAGATGCCCGGACTTTCATGGTCTCGAGTCTCCCTGCTAGCTACCGGCTACGTGCGCTTTCACGCGGTCGTAGACGTCGTCCACACTTCCCTGACCGTCCACCCGGACCAGCAGGTCCCGCTCGCCGTAGTACGCGGTGAGCGGAGCAGTCTTCTTGTCGTACTCTCCCAGGCGCTCGCGGACCGACGTCTCATTGTCGTCGCTGCGCTGGTAGAGTTCGCCGCCACACTTGTCACAGACCCCTGCGGCAGCGGGCGCGTTGTGTACAAGATGATAGATGGCACCGCAAGACTTACATGTGCGGCGCCCCGTCAATCGCTCCACGACCGCGTCGGTGGGCACGTGGATTTCGATGACTTTCTCAAGCGGCGCAAAGGTTTGCAGCGCTTCGGCCTGCGCGACGGTGCGCGGAAAGCCGTCGAGGATGAAGCCGTTGGCGACATCGTCGCTGGTCAGGCGCTCCCGCACGATCCCGATCACGAGCTCGTCCGGCACCAACGCGCCTGAGTCCATGAAGCCCTTGGCCTCGAGGCCGAGCTTGGTCTCGTTCTTGACCGCCGCGCGAAGCATGTCCCCAGTGGAGATCTGCTGCAGCCCGAACTCGGCCTGGAGCCTCTTGGCCTGGGTGCCCTTCCCGGCACCCGGCGCACCGAGCAGCATCAACTTCATGACTAGCCCCTCCGCCGGCCGCGGCCGCCACGGCCGCGCTTGCCGCCACCCTGCTTGGTGGCGAAGCCTTCGTAGTTGCGCGTGATGAGGTGGCTCTCGATCTGCTGGACGGTATCCAGCGCCACGGCCACGACGATCAGCAGTGCCGTACCACCGAAGAAGAACGGAACGCCGAACTCATCCTGCAAGAACGTCGGCAAGATGCAGACCGCCGAGATGTAGGCCGCGCCACCCACGGTGATGCGCGACAGCACCCGGTCGATGTACTCCGCCGTCTTCTTGCCAGCCCGGATACCCGGGATGAAGCCGCCGTACTTCTTCATGTTGTCGGCCACGTCGATGGGGTTGAACATGACGGCCGTGTAGAAGAACACGAAGAACACGTTCAGGGCGACGTAGACGACGTTGTAGAACAGCTGACCCGGAATCAGGTTGGCGTTCAGGAAGTCCAGGGCCCCGCTCTCCGGGAACATGCTCGCCAGGGTCTGCGGGAAAAGCAGGATGGAGCTGGCGAAGATGGGCGGAATCACGCCGGCGGTGTTGACCTTCAGGGGCAGGAAGCTGTTCTGGCCTCCGTACATCCGCTGGCCCACGACCTTCTTGGCGTAGCGCACGGGGATTCGGCGCTGACCTCGCTCGAAGAAGCAGATCATGCCGATGACGCCCACCACGATGACGCCGATGCCAACGAGCACCGGAGCGGTGATGGTGCCACCCTCCCACTCCGTCAGCTTCCACGTCTGAACCACTGCGTCGGGCAGGTTGGCGACGATGCCGGCAAAGATGATCAGCGAGATGCCGTTGCCGATGCCACGCTCGGTGATCTGCTCACCGAGCCACATCAGGAACACCGCGCCGGTGGTCAGCGTCAGCACGGTCATCAGGGTGAAGCCCATGCCGCCGCCGAGGAGCACGCCCTCAGCGCCGCCGCCCTGCTCGTTGAGCCCGGACAGGTAGGCCGCGATGCCGAAGCCCTGAACGATGGAGAGCGCGACAGTGCCGTAGCGCGTCCACTGATTGATCTTGCGTCGCCCTTGTTCGCCTTCCTTGTTGAGGCGATCGAGGGTGGGCACGACCACCGTCAGAAGCTGAAGGATAATGCTCGCGGAGATGTAGGGCATGATGCCGAGCGCGAAGATCGACAACTGCTCGATAGCGCCACCGGAGAACATGTTGAACAGGCCCAGGAACCCGGAGGCACTCTGGACGTAGTCCTGCATGATCTCGCGATTGACGCCCGGCACGGTGATGAAGACACCGATTCGGTAGACCGCAAGCATCAGTAGGGTGAAGAAGATGCGCGAGCGGAGCTCGGGCATCTTGCTGATGCTGGCTACACTGGATGCCACTTACTAAGCCTCGCTGGGGGTGTTGGCTTCGTCAGACGCGGGAGCCTCGGCCACCTTGGCCTCGGCCTTCTTGGCCGGCTTGGCGCTGAGAACAACGCAGCTTCCGCCGGCCTTCTCGATCTTGGCCTGGGCCGACTTCGAGAACTTGTGGGCGCTGACGGTCAGCTTGTTGCTGACATCGCCGTCACCCAGAATCTTGATCAGGTCGCCTTCGGACCGAATCAGGCCCTCGGCCTTCAGGACGGCCGGGGTGATCGTGCTGGTCTCCAGCTCGTCCAGCTCCACGAGATTCACGATGCTGTACCGGGTACGGCTCAGCGGCGTGAAACCACGCTTCGGCAGGCGGCGCTGCAAGGGCATCTGACCGCCCTCGAAACCTACGAACTTGGCGGCGGCGGCGCGCGCCTTCTGACCCTTGTGGCCACGCCCAGAGGTCTTCCCGGTGCTACCGGGTCCACGTCCAACACGCTTGCGGGTCTTCTTTGCACCCTTCGGGGGTGCCAATCGGCTCAACTCATTCATGGGACATTCCCTCGCTGTCAACTTGCGGGATGGCCGACGCGCGATACACGAGCCGGCTTGGATTGGCAATCAAAAAATCGCCCCGCGGTGGTCTCGCGGGGCGAACTCTGTAGCAGCGCGCAGCTGGTGCTGCGCTGGTTGTCGAAGGCTGGTTTAGCCTTCGACGTTCTCGACGCGGACGAGGTGATGAACCTTGTTGATCATCCCACGCACCGAAGGGGTGTCCTCGAGGATGCTGAACCCGTTGGTCTTCCGCAGGTTCAGTCCGATGAGGCTCTTCTCCTGGAACTTGTCAGCCTTGCTGCGGCTGCGCACCAGGGTAACTTTAAGCTTGCCGGCCATCGTTCTCTCTCCTAGCGCCCGGAGGCGTGCCGACGAGCGATCTCGTCCGGCTCGATGCCGCGGCGTGCACTCACCGACTGGATGCTGCTGAGCTCCTTGAGCGCAGTCATCGTCGCGTGAATGACGTTGTGCGGGTTGTTGGTGCCGATGCACTTGGTCAGGATGTTGTGCACCCCGGCCGACTCCATGATGGCGCGGACAGCACCACCAGCGATAACGCCGGTACCCGGGCTGGCCGGCTTGAGCAGCACGTGGCCAGCACCGAAGTGACCGATGATCTCGTGGGGGATGGTGTCATTGATGAGCGGCACCTGGATCATCGACGCAATGGCCTTCTCTTTGCCCTTGCGGATGGCCTCGGGAACCTCGTTGGCCTTGCCCATGGCGGCACCAACGCGGCCGGCACCATCGCCCACCACGACCAGAGCGCTGAAGGAGAAGCGACGTCCGCCCTTCACCACCTTGGCCACGCGGTTGATGTTGACGACCTTGTCGATGAGGCCGTCGTCTTCTTCGCGGCGCGGTCTACGATCTCGCATCACGTTCTCCTAGAACTTCAGTCCGCCCTCGCGGGCGCCGTCGGCCACAGCCGCAACGCGGCCGCAGTAGAGGTATCCGTTGCGGTCGAAAGTGACCGTCTCGATGCCGGCGGCAGAGCACTTCTGCGCGGCCAGGGCGCCGACCTTCTTGGCCGCGTCCCGCTTGTTCAGCTCGCCGAGGTCAGCCTTGAGCTCGCCCGAAAGGGTCGAGGCGGCGGCCAGCGTCTTGCCGGTGTTGTCGTCGATGACCTGCACGTAGATGTGCTTGCTCGACCGGAACACCGACATGCGCGGCTTGGCGGCGGTGCCAAAAATCTTCCCACGGACGCGCGCCTTCCGACGGTCCCGCATGAACGCTTTTTTGCGGACTGCTTTCATCGTTCGTTCTCCAGCCGCTACTTGGCGGCCTTACCCGCCTTACGGCGAATCTGCTCGTCGGAGTACTTCACGCCCTTGCCCTTGTAGGGCTCCGGCGGACGCCATGCGCGAATCTCGGCGGCAACCTGGCCGAGCACCTGCTTGTCGATGGACTTGAGCGTGACCGTCGTGGCCTTCTTGTCCACCTCGGCGGTGACCGCCTTGGGCAGGGCGTAGTTGACCGGGTGCGAGAAGCCCAGGCTCAGCACCAGAGTGCTGCCCTTGAGCTCGGCGCGGTAACCGACGCCGTTGATCTCGAGGATCTTGGTGAAGCCCGTCGAAACGCCAGTGACCATGTTGTTGATCAGGGCGCGAGCGGTCCCCCACATGGCGCGGGCGGCCTTCTCTTCGCTGCCGGGGCTGACGACGACGTTCTTGTCCTCGACCTTGAAGCTGACACCCTTGAAGGTGTGCTCCAGCTGACCCAGCGGGCCTTTCACCGAGACCTTCCCGCCGTCGATCTTGACATCGACCTTGTCCGGGATGGCGATCGGGAGTTTGCCGATACGTGACATGTTCGTTCTCCCCCGCTACCAGACGGTGCAGATGAGCTCACCACCCACGCCGGCCTCGCGAGCCAGGTGGTCGGCCATCACACCCCGGGAGGTGCTGACGATGGCGACGCCCAGTCCGTGGCGGACGTGCGGGATGGTGCCCGAGTTGACGTACACGCGGCGGCCCGGGGTGGACTCACGCTGGAGCCCGAGGATCGCGGCGTTGCCGTCGGAGTTGTACTTGAGTTTGACCTTGAGCTCATCCTGCGGCTTCTGCGGCAGACGCTCGAAGCCAGAGATGTAGCCCTCGGATACGAGAACCTTGAGAATCGCTTCCTTGAACCGGCTCGCGGGCGCGGTCACGAACTCGTGGTTCGCGGTCTGCGCATTGCGGATACGGGTCAGCAGGTCGGCGACGGGGTCGGTCATTGCCATGATAGTTCCCTCCTCTCCTACCAGCTGGCCTTGGTGACACCCGGAACCAGCCCCTTGAGGGACAGGTCACGGAAGCACACACGGCACAGCGCGAACTTGCGCATGTAGGCGCGGGGGCGACCACAGTTCTTGCAGCGGTTGTACTCGCGAACCTTGAACTTTGCGGGTCGGGCGCAGCGGACCTTTTGCGATGTCTTGGCCATTTACCCTACTCCTACTTGCGGAACGGCATACCGAAGTGACGCAGCAGAGCGCGCGCCTCATCGTCGGTATCAGCCGTCGTGACGACAGTGATGTTGAGCCCGTTGATCTTCTCCACCTTGTCGTACTCGATCTCGGGGAAGATGATCTGCTCCTTGACGCCCATCGAGAAGTTGCCACGGCCATCGAACCCCTTGGGGCTGATGCCGCGGAAATCGCGGACGCGGGGAAGGGCGATGTTGATGAGGCGGTCGAGGAACTCGTACATGCGGTCCCGGCGCAGCGTCACCGCCACACCGATGGGCATGCCCTCGCGCAGCTTGAAGGTCGCGATGGACCGACGAGCGCGGGTGATGACCGGCTTCTGACCCGTAATCAAGGTCATGTCCTTGACGGACGCGTCGATGATCTTCGCGTTCTTGACCGCTTCACCCAGGCCCATGTTGACGGCAATCTTGCTCAGCTTCGGAACCTGCATCGGGTTCTTGTAGCCAAACTCCGTCTCGAGCTTGGGGACGATCTCCTCTTTGTAGATGTTCTGCAGTCGGGGCATGTCGTTGCTCCGCGCGCCTCCCCACCGAAGCGGGGGGTCGCTGCTAGTCGAGGTACTCGTCGTGTTTCTTGCTGTAGCGGCGCACCGTCGTGTTGCCACTGTCGTCGGTCTCCCGGACGAACTGGACACGAGTCGGGTGGCCCGCAGGCGTAAGCACCATCACGTTGGACGCGTGGATGCCGGCTTCCTTCTCGACGATGCCGCCGAGCTGGTTGCTCTGGGTCGGGCGCTGGTGGCGCTTGACCATGTTGAGCTTCTCGACGAGCACGCGCCCGCCCTTGGTGAAGCCGAGGATCTTGCCCTCTTTGCCTTTCTCTTTTCCGGCGACCACGCGGACGAGGTCACCCTTCTGAAGACGCTTCATCGCCGCATCCTCCCTAGAGCACTTCGGGGGCGAGCGAGACGATCTTCATGAACTGCTTGGCGCGAAGCTCGCGCGCAACCGGTCCGAAGATACGAGTCCCGATGGGCTCACCGCCGGGGTTGATGAGGACGGCCGCATTCTCGTCGAACCGGATCGAGCTGCCATCGGCACGCGAGATCTCTTTTTTGGTCCGGACGATGACCGCCTTCATGATCTGCTTCTTCTTGACGCGCGACTTGGGCAGCGCCTCTTTGACGCTGACCACGATGATGTCACCGATGGACGCGTACTTGCGCTTGGAGCCGCCGAGCACCTTGATGCACTGGAGCCGCTTGGCGCCCGAGTTGTCGGCCGCGACGAGCATGCTTTGCATCTGGATCATGTCGATACCCTCCCTGGGTAGTGGCGCGGGCTGCTGCCCGGCCTGCCGGCGTGCTTACTTGGCGCGCTCGAGAACTTCTTTGACGGCCCACCGCTTCTGCTTGGACAGCGGGCGACACTCCTCGATGGTGACGCGGTCGCCCGTGCGGCAGTTGTTCTGCGGGTCGTGCGCTTTGTAGCGCTTACGCCGCTTGATGTACTTCTGGTAGACCGGGTGCATCACCTGGCGGGTGACCTCGACGACGACGGTCTTGTCCATCTTGTCGCTGGCCACCAGTCCGATGAGGACCTTCTTGTTGCCCTTCCCCGTGCTCGCCGGGGCTGCTTCTACGCTTTCGGCCATTTCGATCAACCCTGCGCGGCTTCGCGCCGCTTCTCGCCCAGGATGGTCAGAGCCCGCGCCAGGTTGCGCTTGGCCTCGGACACCTTGGCGGTGTTGGACAACTGCTGCGTGGCATGCTCGAAGCGGACCTTGAACAGGTCCTCGCGGAGCGCCTCGACTTTGGTGGTGAGTTCGTCAGCGGTCAGCTGACGCAGATCGTGCGCTTTCATGCCTTCACCTCTCCGCGCCTGACGATGCGCGTCTCGAAGGGGAGCTTGGCGGCCGCGAGGGCCAGCGCGCGAAGCGCCACCGACTCGTCGACACCCTCGACCTCGTAGAGCACCTTGCCGGGTCGAATCTGAGCGACCCAGTGGTCCAGAGCACCCTTACCTTTACCCATCCGGACTTCAGCCGGCTTGGAGGTGACCGGGTAGTCGGGGAAGCAACGGATCCAGACGTTACCCTGACGCTTCATGTGGCGCGTCATCGCGATACGAGCGGCCTCGATCTGACGGGAGGTCAGACGACCACGACCGACGGCCTGCAGTCCCCAGTCGCCGAAGTCGACGTTGAATCCGCGCTGCGCCATGCCGCGATTGCGGCCCTTCATGCGCTTGCGCCATTTGACTCTCTTTGGAGCGAGCATTGTCTACGTTCTCCCTAGCGGCGCTTCTGCTGCGGGGTCTGACGACGCGCCTCGCGCATCACCTCGCCCTTGTAGATCCAGACCTGGACGCCGATGATCCCGTAGGTGGTCTTGGACACTGCGTAGCCGTAATCGATGTCGGCGCGGAGCGTGTGCAGGGGCACCTGGCCCTCGCGGTACCACTCGCGGCGGCTCATCTCGGCGCCGCCCAGGCGACCCGAGGCGTTCAGCCGGATGCCCTTGGCGCCGAACTTCATCGCCGTCTGAACGGCCTTCTTCATCGCCCGGCGGAAGGACACGCGGCGCTCCAGCTGGGTCGCCACGTTCTCGGCCACCAGCTGCGCGTCGGTCTCGGCCTTACGCACCTCGTGGATGTTGAGGTAGACCTTGGAACCGGTCAGCTTCTGGACTTCCAGCTTGAGCTGCTCGGCGCCCTGGCCCTTCTTGCCGATGATGATGCCCGGACGCGCCGTGTAGACGTTGACCGTGCACTTGGTCGAGGACCGCTCGATGTCCACGCGGCTGATGCCGGCGTGGTACATCTTCTTCTTGACGTACTTGCGGATTTTCAGGTCCTCGTGGAGCCAGTTCGCGTACTGCTTGTCGGCGTACCACTTGGACGACCAGGTCTTGGAGACCCCGAGACGAAATCCGATCGGATTGACCTTCTGACCCACGATGCTACTCCCGCTCGGCCACGACGACGGTGACGTGGCTGGTCTTCTTGTTGATGCGGGTCGCGCGACCCATGGCGCGCGGGCGGAACCGACGCAGCGTCGGGCCTTCATCCGCGAAAGCCGCTTTGACGTAGAGCTCGCTGGCGTCCGCCTGACCGAACTTGATGCGCGCGTTGGCCACGGCCGACTCGAGCAGCTTCACCAGGTGGCGAGCAGCACGCTTGTCGGTGAACCGGAGCTGGCTGAGCGCGATCTCGACGTTCTCGTCGCGGATCTCGTTGAGCAGGATGCGCACCTTACGGGGCGCCATCCGGAGATACTTGAGGGTTGCTGTGGCTTCCATCGACGTGTCTCCCTACTTGACCTTGCCCTTCCGGTCGGCCGCGTGGCCGTGGAAGGTGCGGGTGGGCGAGAACTCACCGAGCTTGTGGCCGACCATGTTCTCGGTGATGAACACCGGCAGGAACTTGCGGCCGTTGTGCACGGCGATGGTCAGACCAACCATCTCGGGGATGATGGTCGAACGACGGCTCCAGGTCTTGATGACCCGCTTGGAACCGGTGCGCTGGCACTCCTCGGTCTTCTTGAGGAGGTGGTCAGCGATGTACGGACCCTTTTTGATTGAGCGAGGCATACCAGACCTACTTCTTGTTGCGACGCCGCACGATCAGGCGGTCGGTGGTTTTGTTGCTGCGGGTCTTCTTGCCCTTGGTGGGGACGCCCCAGGGGGTGACCGGGTGACGGCCACCGGAGGTGCGACCCTCGCCACCACCGTGCGGGTGGTCGACGGGGTTCATGGCAACACCACGAACCTTCGGGCGACGGCCGAGCCAGCGGCTCTTGCCCGCCTTGCCCAGCTTGATGTTCTGCTTTTCCGAGTTGCCGACCACACCCACCGTGGCGCGGCAGGTCGCCAACACCTTGCGGAGCTCGCCGGAGGGCAGACGCAGCAGCGCGTACTTGCCTTCCTTGGCCATCAGCTGGGCCGAGGTGCCGGCGCCGCGCGCCAGCTGGCCACCCTTGCGGGGCTTCAGCTCGATGTTGTGGACCTGCGTACCGGTCGGGATGGCCTCCAGCGGGAGGCTGTTGCCCGGCTTGATGTCGGCGTTGCGGCTGCTGATGACCTCGTCACCCACGTTCAGACCTGCGGGCGCGATGATGTAGCGCTTCTCGCCGTCGACGTAGTGCAGCAGCGCCAGACGAGCGCCCCGGTTGGGGTCGTACTCGATGGCCGCAACCTTGGCGGGCACGCCCACCTTGTTGCGCTTGAAGTCGACCTCACGGTAGCGGCGCTTGTGACCACCGCCACGACGGCGCGAGGTGATGCGGCCCTTGTTGTTGCGGCCACCGGACTTCTTGAGCGGGCGGAGAAGGCTCTTCTCCGGCTCGGACTTGGTGACCTCTTCGAAGCCGGCCGCGGTCATGTCGCGGCGGCCTGCGCTGGTCGGCTTGAATCGCTTGATAGCCATGGTTCGTTCCCGTCCTTACACGCCTTCGAAGAGCTCGATCGAGTCGTCCCAGTGCAGGGTGACGATCGCGCGCTTGCTGTTGGGCTGCTTGCCGAAGCGACGCTTCAGCCGCTTGATCTTTCCGCGGCGGATGGCGGTCTTCACGTCGACCACGCGGACGCCGAAGATCTTCTCCACGGCGTTGCGAATCTCGACCTTGTTGGCACCGTGCGAGACCTCGAACACGTACTGGTTGTGCTCGTCGCGCATCTGGTTGGTCTTCTCGGTCACCAGCGGGCGCTTGATGACCTGGTACATGCTGTTGCTCATGATCCCAGCCGCTCCTGAATCTTCAGGGCCGCGTCACGGGTGATGATCACCGCGTCGTGGCGCAGGATGTCGTAGACGTTGAGCCCGCTGACCTCGAGGTAGTTCGAGGCGGCGAGGTTGCGGGCGCTGCGCGCCAGCGTGTCGTTACCCTCGTCGATGATGAGGGTCTTGGGCGTGCCGAAGGTGCCGAGGACGTTCGAGACGGCCTTGGTCTTCGGGGTATCGATGGACCAGCCATCGACCACGAAGAGCGCCCCTTCCTGCTGGCGGCGGCTCAGCGCCATCCGCAGCGCGTTGGCGCGGGTCTTCTTGTTGACCTTCGGCGTGTAGTCGCGCTGGCGCGGTCCGTGGACCGTTCCGCCGCCGACCCAGTGCACGGCCTTCTTGTTGCCCTGGCGGGCGCGGCCAGTACCCTTCTGGCGCCAGGCCTTCTGGGTGGTGCCGGCGATCTCGCCGCGCTCCTTCGTCTTGGCCGCACCAGAGCGGCGCTTGGCCAACTGGTACGTGACCACCTCGTGGAAGAGGTGCTCGCGGACCTCCGTGTCGAAGATGTCGTCGCTCAGCTCGAGCGTTCCGACCTTCGACTTGTCCAGGCTGTATACGTCAACGACAGGCATCGTCGTCTCCTACGCAAACCGACACCACTCCAGTCCACCAACGCTTGCTGGCGGTCGGGCGATGTTCAACATGTCTGTAGTGCTTATCTGCACCTACGCCCGGCGGGGTGCCTTCGGAGGTGCGTGCGACAACAGGTGCGAATCCGGAGGGAGTAGAAACGCCCTTTGCTGTCGCGGGACCGACCCGGAGGGAAGAATGGGTCGGCCAGGAAGGAGAGAGAGCTAGAGGAAGCTCGTCTCTGTCAGGTCTTGATCTCGACGTCGACACCGGCCGACAGGTCGAGCTTCATCAGGGCATCCAGGGTGGCCTGGGTAGGCTCGAGGATGTCCAGGAGACGCTTGTGCGTCCGAATTTCGAACTGCTCGCGGCTCTTCTTGTCGACGTGCGGCCCCTTGAGGACCGTGTACCGATTGATCCGCGTCGGAAGCGGCACAGGACCAGCGGTCTTGGCACCGGTGCGGACAACGGTCTCGATGATCTCGTTGGCCGACTGGTCAAGAAGCTTGTAATCGTACGCCTTGAGGCGAATGCGGATGCGTTGAGCCACGTCAATTCTCGTAATAGCTACGGTTTAGAGGTCGGTGGGACCTCTCAGATGCCCCGGAGTCCACGTTCTTCGTGGCGAAGATGGGTCCTCCGTCGAAGGGCGCGCCCTTTTACAGGCGCCTGCCAGACCTTGTCAACGGTTTTGCGTGACCCGGTAAAAAAGCCAGATTCAGCCCGCCTGGCGGTAGTCCTGAGGCTCCATGGTGAACAGCCCACGACCGCCCGTAAGTGACCGAAAGTCTGTGGCATAACCGATCAGCTCGGCGAGCGGCGCCTCGGCATGCAACACCTGCAATGGGCCGCGCGCTTCACTGCTCCGGACCGAGCCGCGGCGCCGACTCAGATCGCCCACGACCGGCCCGACGTGCTCATCGGGCACCACCAGGCGCAGATCCATCCAAGGCTCAGCGACGACCGGTGCCGCGCCCTCGAGCGCTTCGCGGGTCGCCAGCTGCGCAGCCTCCACGAAGTGCCCCGGAAAGGGGTCACTGGCAGTGGTCTCCAGCTCGACGATCGTGGCGCGGGTCCCGGCGAAGGCCGGCCCCCCATCGCCGGAACGCAGGGCGGTCTCCACCCCGGCTTCCAGCGGGCCACGCCAGGGGTGATCGGCGAGCGCGTCCGCGAACGCAATGACGGTCTCGCTGCTGTCGTTGACCGGTTCGATCACGATCTTGACCGCGACATGCCGAGCAGGCGACGTGCCGGCCCCGGCTTCACCGGTGCCGCTGGCGGACACCGTCGGGATGCGACGTTGGTCCGGTTTGAGTTTGCCCGCTCTCACCTTATCGCCCAGGCGTGCGCGCAATCGCTCCAGGGCGAGCTCGAGATGCAGCTCCCCCATCCCACTGAGGACGGCTCTGGCGGTGGCAGGGTCGGTGCCGAGCGACAGCGACGGATCGTCGGTAATAAGGTCGACGAGGGCGCGATGGAGGATGGCCTCGGCCTCTGCGTCTTCCGCTTCCAAGGTCATGGAGATGACCGGACTTGGGGCGCTGAGCGGCTCGAAGGCATGCTCGAAGCCCTCACCCGCCAGGGTCTCGCCCGTGGTCGGCGCCGGACGCTCGTGATCACTGAGGATGCCGCCGATGGTTCCGCAAGGGAGCGCATCGACCTCATCCTCCGCGCCGCCGAACAATCGGACCAGCTGACCGCTGGTGTAATCCTTGGCCCCTGGCAGGCGGGTCAGCGCCTGGTCCGGGCGGAGGACACCGGAGTAGACGCGAACATACGCCAGCCGACGCCCATCGCGACGCAGCTCGGTCTTGAAAATGAACGCCGCCGTCGCGTCCGAGGTGGAGCAGTCGTCCAGTGGAGGCGCTTCCATACCCGAGGCGGCATCAAAGCGACGCTGCGGGCGCATCTGCGATGTGTCAGGCAACAGCCGCACGATCGCGTCGGCCAGACCGAACAGCCCTGCCCCCGTCCGCGCGGCGCCGGCGAACAGGGGAAAGCAGTCGCGCCGGGCTACCGCTGTCGCGAGTCCCGTCCAGAGCTCTTCTGCGGTCGGCGTCTCTCCTGCCAACACCCGCTCGGCAAGGGCGTCGTCCACCGCCGTCACAACGTCGACGACTCTCTCGAGCGCAACCTGGCGCTCGACGTCCTGGTCCTCGTCCAGCGGTCGGACCTCGGGACGGCGCGCCGGCTTCTTGGTGGTGGACGTGTCCCAGACGCGGAGCTCGCCGCTGAGGACGTCGATGATGCCGACCGTGTCCGGCTCGCCGTGGAGGACCACGGGGAGCTGAAGCGGCAGCGGCTCGATCCCGAAGCGGTCGCGGATGGTCTTCTCCAGACCTTCCAGATCGACGCCGAGCCGGTCGAGCCGGTTGAGGAAACCGATGACCGGCAGGCCGTACCGGGCCGCCTGATGCCAGACGGTCTCGGTCTGGGCCTGGATGCCCTCGGGGCCATTGATGATGACCACGCCACCTTCGATGACCCGCAGGGTACGCTCCACCTCGACGGTGAAGTCCACGTGCCCTGGCGTGTCGACAACGGTGATGTCGGTGCCGTTCCAGCGACAGGTCACCGCGGCGCTGCCGATGGTGATGCCGCGCTGCTGCTCGGCGACCTGCCAGTCGGTGACGGTGGAGCCGTCCTCGACCGAGCCCGCGAATCGAACACTCCCTGTCATATAGAGGAGTTGCTCGGTGACCGTGGTCTTCCCCGCGTCGATGTGCGCGAAGATGCCGATGTTCTGTAGCCGTGTCGCTTCGTCGCCCATCATCGGTATTCCTTAGTACGGCCGGCGCGCGATGGCTAGTTTCACTTTCACTTGTCGACGGTGGTCCTTTGCGGCCTATGCTCCGCCGCATGCAGACACCGACCGACTACGATCACGCTGCGAAACTGGCCTTTGGGCAGGGCGACGTTGACCGCGCTCTGGCGCTGACCGCCGAGGCGCTGGAGCGCTTCCCAGGTGACCCTGTGGCGATTCAGACCCGGGTCGGCCTGCTGAGCGTCGTGGGCATGGGGAAGGAAGCGCTCAAGCTGATGGACGAGCTCATCCTCGCGCGGGGCGACGGGGAAGCGTGGTTTCTGAAAGGCCGACTGCTCCAAGACCTGGGACGGCTCGGTGAGGCTGCCGATGCCTATCGGGCGGCCACGGAGCGTTCACCCGACTATGTGGATGCGTGGGTGAACCTCGGCTGCGTTCTCGACGACGCCGGGAAACACGCAGAAGCACTGGCTCCATACGGCGTGGCCATCGGGCTCGACCCTACGGAGGCCATGGCACTGTGCAACCGGGGCAACTCACTGATGGCGCTGGGACGCTATGAAGAGGCTGCCAAGTCCTACCGAGCCGCCGCGGAGCTCGAGTACGACGGCGCTGGGACCCAGCTCCGTCGCGCGCTAGCCTACGCCGGGGACCTGGCGGGCGCCAATGACCCGGACTTCCACGACGAGGCTGTGCTCGGTGAGGCGCGTGAACGGACAGCGACGATCGCCGATACCAAGGTCGTCGCGCGCTACTTCACGGGCCGCCACTCACATCCGCAGCTGATGGATGCGGTGGTGGAGGGCCTGCTCGACTTCGTGGACGCCATGGCTGAGGACCACGACGGCAACATCGGCGCCGGCTCGAGGATTCAGTTTGGGCTGTCACGGCTGACGCTGCGGGACGCGGGCGATGGTGGACTCATCGTTTGTGAGACGGACTGGAACCGCGACGCCGACGCTCTGCGCCCCGAAGTCACCATGTCGGCCCAGCTGCTGGTCCAGATGCGGGTGCTCCACGACAGCGTCGACGCGGACCCCGAAGACTGCTCGCTCCATCAGGAGGCCAGCGTCGACATGGGCGCGTTCGAGTCCGAGCAATTCACATGGGAACGGTTCCCCACCAACAACAGCTCCCACTCGGGCTGGCAGCTGCGTCCCGCCGAGCGGGCAGCGGGAGACACCGAGAGCGTCGAGCTCGGCCGACTTGCAGCTGCAAACCTGGGCCTGGTCAGAGCCTTGACGCTTCCAGTCGGCTGGTCGGCAACGTTCGAGGGCCACCAGATTCTCTCGGTCAAAGACCCTGAGGGGAACGAGCGGCTGCCTGCGCCAGAGGCTCAGTAGAGCGCCTACATCCGTCCGCTGTAGTCCCAGCTCATCAGGTTCGTCGGCCGCAAACGGATGGCGAGCTCACCCTCACGACTGAGCAACCACTTGGCGAGGTCGCCGTCGATGCCGCCGAGGTAGCGCATCAACAGGTCGGCGAGAAGCGTGTGCCCGTCGCGCTCTTCGGTGATCTCCGCCCGTGCCTGGCCGCGGACGCCGCGATAGGGGGGCGTGTCGCCAGCCACCTCGAACGCCACTCGTGCGTCGCGCCGGAGGTGATTGACCAACCGCGCCGACTCGTGCATCGCGCACCAGAGATGCTGGCCGTCCCACAGGTACCAAAGGGAGACGACGACGGGGAAGCCATCGGCCATGTTGGCGGCCAGACGGATGGGGATGAGGGACTCCGACAGGTAGGTGGATACCTGGTCGGTGTCCCATGGGCCACGCAAAGACGGCATACCCCATCATACGCGGTTCAAAGGGCCCCGGTGAAGCGGACCAGCTGGAAGGGGTCAGTGTCCTGGTCGAGCGCGAACTTCACCGCCTGACCGTTGAGCAGGTACAGGCCGTTGGGGGTTGCGACGACATCGGTCATCCCGCTGTCGACGTCGACCTCGGTGGCCTTGGCTTGTCCCCAGCCGGCCGTGGTCGGATCGACCCGGACCAGCTCCGAGGTGAAGGCCACCCAGGCCGAACCGTCGGCGAGCGTCATGCCGTCCGCGCCGCCCAGGAACGCTGCGTCGAAGAAGGAGCCATCGATGTCGACCTCCGTGACCGCTCCGGTCGTCAGGTCGACGCGGAGCAGCTCGGAGTCCAGGTAGACGATGACGAGCAAGGCCGACTCGTCCGGGAGGACACTGACGGCGTTCTGCCCGACCACGAGCCCGTCCAGCTTGTCATCACTGGTGAACAGGGACACGCCAGCGTCGTTGATGCGGTAGATGTTGGGGTGCTCGCGGTCGACGACGTATGCGGTTCCGTCTTCGGTCACCGCGACATCGGTGCATGTCGCGGTGGCGAAGGCGTCCGACAGGTCGTGGTTGGCGACACGTTCCCCCGTCAGGAGGTCGAAGACCCAGACGTAGCCGTCGTAGGGAGGGTCGTCGTCGGTCATGTCCCGCTGGTCGTCCATGGCGCACACCCACAGGAGGCGCCGTTCGACGTCGACGTCCATGCCCAAGGTCCACCAAACGCCCGGCTCGTCCGGAGTGAACATCACGGTCTCATCGCCCGTTGCGGCGTCGATGCGATGGACAGAGCCATCGCCGAGGCTCCCGACGTAGAAGGCGTGGTCCTCGGTGTCGTAGATGCCACCTTCTGGGAACTGGGCCTGGATGGGGTAGACGTCCAGCCAGACGAGCGGGGTGGGAGCCAGGTCCGCGGTCGCGTCGGGGGCCGTATCCGGGGCCACGTCCGCTTCGGCGTCGGCAACGTCGGGGGCTACATCGTGCTGGCTGCTTCCGTCGGGTACGGAGGTCGTGTCGGCTTCCCCGTCGGCGCGCCCAACATCGGCGGCTACAGCGTCGGCGTCAGGTTCGAGTCCGACAGAAGCGGCGTCCTCGGGACATGCGGACATACCCGCGACCGACATGAGGAACAGGACAATGAGCGGTGCGTGCGTGGGGGACGTCGTTTTCATGGTGGCGAACATGGCCACCGCGAACGGTTGCGCCAACGACCATCCCGGCGACTTCAGCTCTCAAATTTGAGAGACAGAGCAACTCCAAGTGCAGCCATGAGAGCGGAGACGCGCGCGGTGTGCCGGAGGTCCGGGTGGGTCAGCAGCCATGCTGGCAGGCTCAGCGACTGCAGGGGCTCTCTGAGCGCCTCGACCTCTACGAGCGTTGGATGTCGTGCCGCGATGACGTGCGGGAAGATACCGACGCCGACACCTCGCAGTACGAGGTCGAGCATCAGCGCGCGCGAGGCGGTCGTCATCACGACGGGCCTGGCGTGCTGTGCCTCCCACTCGGCCTGCGCGGTCGTGTGCATCGGAGGGCCCACCGTCAGCCAGCGATTCGGCGATTGGGCCACTGCCTCGGCGGTACCGTACGCGCCGTACTCGATGGTCATCAGCTTCTTGCCCACCAGCACCTCGGGCGGCGCCTTCATCACGGCGATGGCCACGTCCACCTGGCCACGGACCACCGACGGCCCCCGGTGACTGATGGTGACGTCCACGGACAGGTTCGGGTAGTCCCGCGCGAGCTGCGCGAGGGGCTCAGCAAGCAGGGGAACGAACCCCTCGACGGTCGTCAGGCTGACCGTACCTGCTACCTCGTCACTACCGCGGCGAATCTCCCGAGTGGCCTCATCGAGCGAGCGCTTCGTTCCGCGGGCCACCGACGCCAAAGCAGCCCCAGCCTCGGTAAGGACTTCCCCGGCGCCCCTGCGTCGATGGATGACCGGCGTCCCCACCGCGTCTTCGAGGGCCGCGATCCGCCGATAGACGGTCGCCTGGGACACGCCCAGCTCGCGCGCCGCCCGGCCCGCTGAACCGAGTCTCGCGAGGGCTTCGAGATGCTTGAGGTCGTCCCAGATCACGGCCGAACTGTATCAACCTCCAAAAGAAAAAGGGCCACCCCGGATGGGATGGCCCTTCATCAGTGACGAAAGGTCGCTTTCGCTACCGCGCCTACCAGCGGTAGTGGGCGAAGGCCTTGTTGGCCTCGGCCATGCGGTGCGTGTCGTCCTTCTTCTTGACGCTCGCGCCGCGGTTGTTGCTGGCGTCCAGCAGCTCACCGGCCAGCTTCTCGACCATGGTCTTCTCGCCGCGGGAGCGGGAGTAGTTGGTCAGCCAGCGCATGGCGAGGGCCAGCTTGCGCTCCGGACGAACCTCGACGGGCACCTGGTAGTTGGAACCACCGACGCGCCGGGACTTCACCTCGAGCTGCGGCTTGACGTTGTCGATCGCCTTCTTGAAGACGCGGACCGGGTCGTCACCGGTACGCTGGGCGATCTTGTCGAAGGCGCCGTACACGATGCGCTCGGCGACCGAACGCTTGCCGTCGTACATGAGGATGTTGATGAACTTGGCCACCATCTGATCCTTGAACTTGGGATCAGGGTTGATGTGCCGCTTGGGTACTTCGCGTTTACGAGGCATGCTCTAAATCCTCACTTGCCCTTCTTGGTGCCGTACTTGCTACGGCCACGCTTACGGCTGGCGACGCCACTGGCGTCGAGGGTGCCGCGGATGATGTGGTAACGGACACCCGGAAGGTCCTTCACACGGCCACCGCGGATGAGCACCAGGGAGTGCTCCTGAAGGTTGTGCCCCTCACCGGGGATGTAGGAGGTGACCTCCATCCCGTTGGTCAGTCGGACACGCGCAATCTTGCGCAGGGCCGAGTTGGGCTTCTTGGGCGTGGACGTGTACACGCGCACGCAGACGCCACGCTTTTGCGGGCAAGCGTCCAGGGCGGGCGCAGAAGTTTTCTTCTTCTGCTTTTGGCGTCCCGCGCGGACCAGCTGATTAATCGTAGGCATTTCGCTGTCGTCTCGTCACTGAAGGTGTTGAAGCGGGCGGCATTCAACGGATGGGGCCGCCCGTAGTCAAGCTTTAAATGGTTCACCCCTGCCCGCAGCGGCTGCGAGGCAGGGGTGTTGGGACCTTACGGTCTTAGGGAGTGGCCGGGCGGATGGGCCGGTTCTTGATGAAGTCGGGCTCTTCCGCGTCCGGGTTGATCTCCATGCCCAGGTCTTTGTAGACCGGCACGCCCGTACCCGCCGGGATCAGACGACCCATCACCACGTTCTCCTTGAGACCGCGGAGGTAGTCCGTCTTGCCGCAGATGGCGGCCTCGGTGAGCACCTTGGTGGTCTCCTGGAACGACGAGGCGCTCAGGAAGCTCTCGGTGCTCAGGGACGCCTTGGTGATGCCCAACATGATGGGCTCGGCCTGGGCCGGCTCACCACCGCGGGCGATGACCGCCTGGTTCTCCTCGTCGAAGAGCCAGCGGTCGACCTGCTGGTTGACCAGGAACTTGGTCGATCCCACGTCCACGACGCGGACCCAGCGCAGCATCTGGCGAACGATCACCTCGATGTGCTTGTCGTTGATGCGCACACCCTGGAGCCGATAGACCTCCTGGACCTCGTCCACCAGGTACCGGGCCAGCTCCTTTTCACCCTTCACGCGCAAGATGTCGTGGGGGTTGGTGTTGCCATCCATCAGCGGCTCGCCGGAGCGCACGAAGTCACCCTCGTGGACACTTAGCGGCTTGCCCTTCGGGATCAGGTACTCGGACGGGTCACCGATCTCGGGGGTGATGATGAGCTTGCGCTTGCCCTTGGTCTCCTTGCCAAACGACACGATGCCGTCGATCTCGGAAATCTGGGCAATCTCCTTGGGCTTGCGGGCCTCGAAGAGCTCGGCAACACGCGGCAGACCACCGGTGATGTCCTTGGTCTTCGTGGTCTCACGGGGGATCTTGGCGATGATGTCGCCAGCGTCCACCTTGGCCTTGTTGAGCGGCACGATGTTGGCGCCGACCGGCAGCATGTAGCGGACCGCGATCTGCTTCTTGCCGCCCGAGGTCGTCTTGAGGACCTTGCCGTCCTCGCCGAGGATCTCGATGGCCGGGCGGAGGTCGCCCTTGCTCTCGATGATGACCTTACGGCTCAGCCCGGTGTTCTCGTCGACCTCCTCCTTCATGGTCTTGGACTCTTCGATGTCGACGTACTTGATGTAGCCGGCATGCTCGGTCAGGACCGGCAGCGAGAACGGGTCCCACTCGGCAACCACCTGGCCAGGCTCTACCCGGGCGCCCTCGTTGACGCGCAGGTTGGCGCCGTAGACGACCGAGTACTTCTCCTTCTCACGACCGCTGTCGTCGACGATGACGACCTCACCGTTGCGGTTCATGCTCACCAGCGACCCGTCGGCCTTGGCGACCGTCTTCAGGTTGCGGAACTGAACCTCACCAGCGTTGCGGACTTCCAGGCGGCTCTGCTCGGCACGGGCACGAGCGGCACCACCGATGTGGAAGGTACGCATGGTCAGCTGGGTACCGGGCTCGCCGATGGACTGTGCGGCGATGACGCCGACGGCCTCACCGATGTTGACCATCCGGCCACGGGCCAGGTCACGGCCGTAGCACAGCACGCAGACGCCGCCACGGGTCTGGCACGTCAGGGCCGAGCGAATCTCGACCTCCTCGACACCCGCCTCCTCGAGCATGGCCACGTCGGCCTCGTCGAGCACCGTGTTGGCCTCGATGAGGACCTCGTCGGTGACCGGGTCGAAGATGTCGTCCAGGGCCGTACGGCCGAGGATACGCTCGCGAAGCGGCTCGATGACCTCACCACCTTCGACCAGCGGCGTCGCCACCTGCCCGTCGAGGGTGCCGCAGTCGTGCTCGAGCACCACGCAGTCGTTGGCCACATCCACCAGGCGGCGAGTCAGGTAACCCGAGTTGGCGGTCTTGAGCGCCGTGTCGGCCAGACCCTTACGGGCACCGTGGGTGGAGATGAAGTACTGCAGAACCGACAGACCCTCGCGGAAGTTGGAGGTAATCGGCTGCTCGATGATCTCACCCGAGGGCTTGGCCATCAGGCCACGCATGCCGGCCAGCTGACGAATCTGCTGGGCGGAACCACGGGCACCGGAGTCGGCCATCATGAAGATCGAGTTGAAGCTGGGCTGCTCCCGGCTCTCGTCCACGTCGGCGGACTCGACGACCTCGGTCCGGATGCCCTTCATCATGGCGTCGGCGATGGACTCACCGGTGGCCGCCCAGATGTCGATGACCTTGTTGTAGCGCTCGCCGAAGGTGATGAGACCTTCGCGGTAGGACGCCTCGATCTCGTTGACCTCGGCCTGGGCGCTACCCAGCAGCTCCTGCTTCTCGTCGGGGATACGGAGGTCCTCGATGGAGATCGACATGCCCGAGCGGGTCGAATACTCGTAACCCCAGGTTCGGAGCGCATCGGCCAGCAGGACGGTCTCCTTGGAGCCGGCCATGCGGTAGGTGTGGTCGATGAGCTTGCCGATCTCCTTTTTGCCCAGCGTCTTGTTGAACTGGGTGAAGGGGATGACGTCCGGCACGATCTCGGTCAGCAGGCAGCGACCGGTGGTGGTCTCGTGCAGCTGGCCCTCGATGCGGCACTTGATGCGCGCCTGAAGCGCGATCTCGTGGGAGTCGTAGGCGGCGCGGACCTCTTCCGGGTTGGAGAACATGCGCCCCTCGCCCCGAGCGAACTCGCGGGGACGGGTCATGTAGTAGAGGCCCAGGACGATGTCCTGCGTCGGGTTGATGATGGGCTTGCCGAAGGCCGGGCTGAGGATGTTGTTGGACGACATCATCAGCACGCGGGCTTCCATCTGAGCTTCGACGCTCAGCGGCACGTGCACCGCCATCTGGTCACCGTCGAAGTCGGCGTTGAACGCCGTGCAGACGAGCGGGTGAATCTTGATGGCCTTACCCTCGACCAGCACCGGCTCGAACGCCTGGATGCCCAGGCGGTGCAGCGTCGGCGCGCGGTTGAGGAGCACGGGATGCTCGCGGATGACCTCATCAAGGATGTCCCAGACCTCGGGACGCTCCTTTTCGACCAGCTTCTTGGCGCTCTTGATGGTCGTGACGAAGCCACGCTCCTCGAGCTTGTTGTAGACGAACGGCTTGAACAGCTCGAGCGCCATCTTCTTGGGCAGACCGCACTGGTGCAGCTTCAGCTCGGGGCCGACCACGATGACCGAACGGCCGGAGTAGTCGACGCGCTTGCCGAGCAGGTTCTGACGGAAGCGGCCCTGCTTGCCCTTGAGCAGGTCGGACAGGGACTTGAGCGGGCGCTTGTTGGGACCGGTGATGGTCTTGCCGCGGCGGCCATTGTCGAACAGGGCGTCGACGGCCTCCTGCAGCATGCGCTTTTCGTTGCGGATGATGATCTCCGGCGCGTTCAGCTCCAGAAGCCGCTTGAGGCGGTTGTTCCGGTTGATGACGCGGCGGTAGAGATCGTTGAGGTCCGACGTCGCGAAGCGGCCACCATCCAGCGGGACGAGCGGGCGCAGGTCCGGCGGAAGCACCGGCAGCTTGGTCAGGATCATCCACTTGGGCTCGTTGCCCGAGTCGCGGAAGGCCTCGACGACCTTCAGACGCTTGGCCAGCTTCTTGCGCTTGGCCTCCGAGCGCGCCTCCTTCATGGCGGTGCGCAGCTCGACGGCGAGCCCTTCGATGTCGATGGACTCGAGCAGCTCGTGGATGGCCTCGGCGCCCATGGCGACGTCGAGTGCATCCTCGCCCAGCTCGTCCACGATCTCGTCGTAGGCGTCCTCGCTGAGGATCTGGCCGACTTCGAGCTCCGTCTCGCCCTGGTCGAGCACCACGTACGCGACGCAGTACAGAACCTTTTCGAGGTCCTTCAGCGAGATGTCGAGCAGGTTGCCGATGCGGCTCGGCAGGCTCTTGAGGAACCAGATGTGCGCGACCTTGGTGGCCAACGTGATGTGGCCCAGTCGCTCACGGCGAACCTTGGACTGGATCACCTCGACGCCGCACTTTTCGCACACGATGCCACGGTGCTTCATGCGCTTGTACTTGCCGCAGATGCACTCGTAGTCCTTCACCGGCCCGAAGATCTTGGCGCAGAACAGGCCGTCCCGCTCGGGCTTGAAGGTCCGGTAGTTGATGGTCTCCGGCTTCTTCACCTCACCGAACGACCACTCCAGAATCTTCTTCGGCGACGCCAGGCCAATCCTGACGGCGCTAAAGCTGAGCGGATCTTTCGGCTTCTCGTAGAAATTGAAGAAATCCTTCACGCGTGTCTCCCGTCGGGCCACTGCCCGCCGTAGTAGGAGGGGTGCCGTCGGCCCACGTTCAAGCGGGGCCGACAGCGGTGCTCAGCAAACTCTCAACTAACCGGCTTCGACGAGCTCGACGTCGAGCGCGAGGCTCTTGAGCTCCTTGAGCAGGACCTTGAAGGACTCCGGCAAACCCGGCTCCAAGGTGTGCTCGCCGCGAACGATGGCCTCGTAGATGCGAGTCCGGCCGACGATGTCGTCGCTCTTGACCGTCAGGAACTCCTGCAGTCCGAAAGCGGCGCCGTACGCCTCCATGGCCCAGACCTCCATCTCACCGAGACGCTGACCACCGAACTGCGCCTTTCCGCCCAGCGGCTGCTGGGTGACGAGGCTGTAGGGCCCGATGCTCCGGGCGTGGATCTTGTCGTCCACCAGGTGGTGCAGCTTCAGCACGTACATGACACCGACGGTGACGTCCTCGTCGAACGCCTCACCGGTACGTCCGTCGAACAACACCGTCTGGCCTGACCTATTCCGCTTGGCCTTCTCGAGGAGGTCGCGAATCTCGGGCTCGGTGGCGCCGTCGAACACCGGCGTGGCCACGTGGCATCCGGTGCGGAGCATGTGCGCCAGCCGCAGGATGTCCTCGTCGCTGAGGCTGTTGACCATCTCCACCGACGGCTTGTCGTCATAGATGGTCAGCACGGCGTCACGGATGGCCGCCGGCTTGGCCGCGGTCTCGGCCAGGTGACCGATGTGCTGGCCCATGCCGAGCGCCGCCCAGCCGAGGTGGGTCTCGAGAATCTGACCCACGTTCATGCGCGACGGCACGCCCAGCGGGTTGAGCACCACGTCGACGGGGGTGCCGTCGGGCAGGTAGGGCAGGTCCTCCTCGGGCAGGATGCGCGAGATGACGCCCTTGTTGCCGTGGCGGCCGGCCATCTTGTCGCCCACCTGCAGCTTGCGCTTGATGGCGACGTAGACCTTGACCATCTTGATGACGCCGGGAGGCAGCTCATCGCCCTTCTTGAGGCGCTTGATCTTCTCCTCGAAGTGGGTCTCCACCGTCTCGATGGTGAGCTCCAGCTCGTCGGCGATCTGCACCACCGTGTTCTCCACACGGTCGGCGTCGACCAGGCGGATGTCACGCCAGTACTTCTGCGGCACGTTGCTGAGGACATCGTCGTTGATGGTGACGCCCTTGCCGATGAGCACCTCGCCGTCGTCGGAGACGAGCTTGCCGGCCGTGGCGTGACCCTCGAAGAGGCGTGCGATACGACCGAAGGCCGCACGACGCATGATCGAGATCTCGTCGTTCTTGTCCTTGAGCAGTCGCGCCTCTTCAGCATCCTCGATCTGCTGGGTCCGGCTGTCCTTCTCGACACCCTTGCGGCTGAACACCGAGGCACCGATGACCGTGCCCTTCACGCCGGGCGGAACCCGCAGCGAGGTATCACGGACATCGCCGGCCTTCTCACCGAAGATGGCGCGCAGCAGCTTCTCCTCGGGGGAGAGCTGCGTCTCGCCCTTCGGCGTGATCTTGCCGACCAGGATGTCTCCGGTCTTCACCTCGGCGCCGATCCGCACGATGCCGGCGTCGTCGAGGTTGGCCATGGCCTCCTCGCCGACGTTCGGGATGTCGCGCGTGATCTCCTCCTTGCCGAGCTTGGTGTCGCGGGCGGTGCACTCGAACTCCTCGATATGGATCGAGGTGTAGAGGTCCTCCTTGACCACCTTCTCGGAGATGAGGATCGAGTCCTCGAAGTTGTAGCCACCCCAGGGCATGAACGCGACAACCACGTTCCGACCCAGCGCCAGCTCACCGCAATCCGTCGCGGGACCGTCGGCGATGACGTCGCCGGCCCGAACCCGGTCGCCCCTGCGGACGATCGGCTTCTGGTTGATGCAGGTGTTCTGGTTGGAGCGCTGGTACTTCACCAGGCTGTAGATGTCCGGCTTGGCGTGGATGTCGGTCTCCAGCGCGTCCGGCTTGATGACGATACGGCCAGCGTCGACGAACTCGACGACGCCGTCGTTCTTGGCGACCACGGTCACACCAGAGTCGGCGGCGACGATCGGCTCCAGCGAGGTGCCGACGAGCGGCGCGCTGGTCCGAAGCAGCGGCACCGCCTGCCGCATCATGTTGGCGCCCATGAGCGCGCGGTTGGCGTCGTCGTTCTGGAGGAACGGCACCAACGAGGCGGCGACGGACACCAGCTGGTTGGGGCTGACGTCCATCAGGGTGATGTCCTCGGGGGGCACCATCGCGAACTCACCGCGGACGCGGGCCGGGACCGAGTCGACGATGAAGATACCCTTGGTGTCGATACCGGCGTTGGCCTGGGCGATGGTGTGGTCCTCCTCCTCCAGAGCGGAGTAGTAGCGGACCGAGGTGGTCACCACGTTGGCGTCGTCAACCTGGCGGTAGGGCGTCTCGATGAAGCCCAGCCGGTTGACGCGCGCGTAGGTGGCCAGCGAGGCGATGAGGCCGATGTTGGGACCTTCAGGCGTCTCGATGGGGCACATCCGACCGTAGTGGGTGGTGTGCACGTCGCGGACCTCGAAGCCCGCGCGGTCGCGGGTCAGACCGCCCGGCCCCAGAGCGGACAGGCGACGCTTGTGCGTGACCTCGCTCAGCGGGTTGGTCTGGTCCATGAACTGGCTCAGCTGGCTGCTGCCGAAGTACTCCTTGACCACCGCGCTGACAGGCTTGGCGTTGATCAAGTCGTGCGGCATCAGCGTCTCGAGCTCCTGGCTCATCGACATGCGCTCTTTGATGGCGCGCTCCATGCGGACCAGACCGATGCGGTACTGGTTCTCCATGAGCTCGCCCACAGCGCGGACGCGACGGTTGCCCAGGTGGTCGATGTCGTCGGTGGTGTGCGTACCCCGGCCGTTGCGCAGCTCGATGAGGTAGCGGACCGTCTCGACGATGTCCTTCTTCGTCAGCACCGTCTCGGTGATGGCGTTGTCGCGGTGCAGCTTGTGGTTGAGCTTGACGCGACCGACCTCGCTCAGGTCGTAGCGGGTCGTGAAGAAGAGGTTGTTGAAGTAGGTGCGGGCCTGCTGGACCGTCGAGGGGTCACCGGGGCGCAGCCGCCGGTAGATCTCGAGGATGGCCTCGTCAGGCGACGAGATCTTGTCGCTCTTGAGGGTATCGCGCAGGTAGGGTCCCGCCGACAGCGGGTCGATGAAGAGGATGTCGAAGCTCTCGACGCCCGCCTCCTGGAGCTTGGCGAAGGTCTCCTCTTTGATCTCTTCGTTGACGTCGAAGAGGATCTCGCCGGTCTCCATGTCCACGATGTCGGTCGCGAACACCTTGCCGATGAGGTCTTCGGCCATCAGCTCGATCTCGGTCACACCCGCCTCTTTCATGCGGCGGATGTTGGCGCGACCGAGCTTCTTGCCCTTCTTGACGACGACCTTCCCCTCGGCGGAGACGATGTCGCGCTGGATCTTCTGACCGGCGATGAGGTCGTAGTTGACCTGCCGGAACACACGACCGTCGGCGTCCATGCGAATGGACTCCGAGTCGTAGAACATCTCGAGCAGCTCTTCGGCGCTGTACTCGAGGGCGCGCAGCAGCACCGTGGCGGGCATCTTGCGCCGGCGGTCGATGCGCACGTACAGCAGGTCCTTGTGGTCGAACTCGAAGTCCAGCCAGGAGCCGCGGTACGGGATGATTCGGGCGCTATACAGCAGCTTGCCGGAGGAGTGGGTCTTGCCACGGTCGTGGTCGAAGAACACACCCGGCGAGCGGTGCAGCTGGCTCACCACGACACGCTCGGTGCCGTTGATGATGAAGGTGCCGTGCTCGGTCATCAGCGGGATTTCCCCGAAGTAGACCTCCTGCTCCTTCATGTCACGAATCGACTGGTTGCCAGCCTCGTCCGTGTCCCAGGTCACCAGGCGAATGGCGACCTTCACGGGGGCGGCGAACGTCATGCCGCGGGCGCGGCACTCGTCGACATCGTACTTGGGGGGCTCGAGGTGATAGCTCACAAACTCGAGCTGAGCGGTCTTGTTGAAGTCCCGAATGGGAAAGACGCTCTTGAAGATCCCCTGAATGCCGACATCCTCCCGCTTCTCAGCGGAGAGGTTGGCCTGGAGGAACTTCTCGTACGACTGTTTCTGGATGTTGATGAGATCCGGAATGTCGATGATTCTGGGGATCTTTCCGAAACTTTTACGAATTCGGAGATCCTTAAGCGTGCGTCCCGCCACATCGCCTCCTTGCCCGCTCTTTGAGAGCGTGTCTGTCGGCTAACAGAGTCGTCGGATTTTCAGGTGCCCTAACGAGTAAGGGTCGGTAGAGCGGTTCGGGGCCAGCGGCACACGCCGCTGGCCCCAATGGGTTCCCTTTCCCCAAAGTGCTGGGGATGAAGGGTCTTACTTGAGCTCGGCCTCGGCGCCGACGCCCTCGAGCTTGGCCTTGGCGGCCTCGGCGTCGTCCTTGCTGACGCCCTCCTTGATGGTGGAGGGCACGTCGTCGACGAGCGCCTTGGCATCCTTGAGACCCAGGCCGGTGATCTCGCGGACCGCCTTGATGACCTGAATCTTGGAGTTGCCGACGCCCTTGAGGACGACGTCGAACTCGGTCTGCTCGGCGGCGGCCTCGGCGCCCGGGCCGGCCTGACCCGGCATGGCGGCCATGGCGACGGGGGCAGCAGCGCTGACGCCCCACGCCTCTTCCAGCTCGCTGATGAGCTCGGCCATCTCGAGGACGGTCATCTTGCTGAGGAACTCTTTGACCTGGGCCTTGGTGATATCGCTCATTGTCTTATCTCCTAAATTCTCGAATACGTTCGGTGTGTTTGGTTTGCTTGTTCGTTGCTGCGGCTATCGCGATGGTGCCTATGCACCCTCGAGCTCGGCCTTGCGCGCGCTGAGGACGCCCACGAAGTTCCGGGCAGGCGCTTGGAGAAGACCAAGCATCTTGCGCGGGACACCGTTGAGAACGCCCAGCAGCTGACCGCGGAGCTGATCCTTGGTGGGCAGCTTCGACAGAGCGTCGATGCCAGCCTCATCGAGGACCTTGCCACCCTGAAGGGCGGCGGCCTTGAGCTGGAGTGCGTCGTGGTCCTTCTTGAATTCGACCAGAGCTTTCGCCGTGGCAGCCGGGTCTTCGTGCGAGAACGCAACGCCGACCGGGCCTTTGAAGTGCGCATGCAAACCCTCGAAGTCGGCGTGGCCGGCCGTCGCGAGCTTGGCAAGCGTGTTCTTCATCACGCGGAAGTTGCCCTGGTTTTCCCGAATCTTGACGCGAAGCTCCTTCATGGAGGCCACGTCGAGACCGGCGTACTCAGTCAGAACCACGATCTGGGCACCGTCGAGGAGGCCGCGAATGGCTTCTACTTCTGCAGCTTTTTCCTGTCGGTTCATCCCATCTCCTGGAAACTCATGCCTGGTCGCTGTCGCTTGCGCGGTCGAATCGCCGTCATTTACGAACGTGTTCGAGAATCGTCTTGTCAGACCTTTCTCTCTGTCCGTCTCCACCGGAACCCGCCGACTGACGGGAATTGAGGGGCCTCGCCCTCCGATTTCTACGACGACCAGCGAGCGGACTGACCCGGCACGTTGGTCAAAGGTTCAACTTCAAGTGTTCAATAAACAATCGTGTGTAGCGGCAACCGCTACACCACAGCGCCCACCGAGGCAGGGCTGATGCGGACGCCCGGGCCCATCGTCGACGAAAGGGCCACGCTCTTGACGTAGGTTCCCTTGGCCGTGGCGGGCTTGAGCTTCATCAGGCGGTCCATGAGCGCCTGAACGTTGGCGGCGATCTGCTCCTCGGAGAAGCTCACCTTGCCCACGCCAGCGTGCACGATACCGGCACGCTCGACGCGGAAGTCGACTTTGCCGCCCTTGCTGTCGGAGACGGCCTGGGCGACGTCGAAGGTCACCGAGCCGCTCTTGGGGTTGGGCATCAGGCCACGCGGCCCGAGGACACGACCGATGCGGCCGACGAGGCCCATCATGTCGGGGGTGGCGATGGCCTTGTCGAAGTCCAGCCAACCCTCTTTGATGCGGTCCACCAGGTCCTGGCCACCGACGACATCGGCGCCGGCCTCTTCGGCCTCACGCGCCTTGTCGCCCTTGGCGAACACCACGACCCGGACGCTCTTGCCGGTGCCGTGCGGCAGCACCACGGCGCCACGGACCATCTGGTCGGCGTGACGCGGGTTGACGCCAAGACGCACTGCGATGTCGACGGTGGCGTCGAACTTCGTGGTGGCGGTCTCCTTGACCAGCTTCACCGCCTCGGCGAGCTCGTATTTGGCCTGACGATCGATCTTCTCGGCGGCCTTGTTGTACTTCTTTCCACGCTTGGGCATGTCGGTTCTCCTCTATCCAGCCGCGACTAGTCTTTGACGATCACGCCCATGGACCGGCAGGTGCCGGCGATGGTGCGGATAGCGGTTTCGATGTCGTAGGCGTACAGGTCCGGCAGCTTGATCTCGGCGATCTCGGCCAGCTGGGCCTTGGTCAAGGTGGCGACCTTGTTCCGGTTCGGAACGCCCGAGCCCTTCGGAATCTTCGCGGCCTTCTTGATGAGGTCGCTCGCCGGCGGGGTCTTGGTGATGAAGGAGAAGGACCGGTCCGCGTAGACGGAGATGACCACCGGGATGATCATGCCGATCTGCTCTTTGGTGCGGGCGTTGAACTCCTTGCAGAACTGCATGATGTTCACGCCGTGCTGACCCAGGGCGGGTCCCACCGGCGGCGACGGATTCGCCTTGCCGGCCGGCACCTGGAGCTTGATGAAGCCCGTAATTTTCTTAGCCATGGCTGACTACTCTCTGCTGGTGAGCACGCTCTCCCACACCGGGGTCCTTCCCCACCGTGTGCCTGCCTGTCGGCTCAGACACCGGCTGCGTGGTTAGCGAACGTCGCTCCGAAAAACTTGGCCTAGATGCGCTCGACCTGCATGAAGTCGAGCTCGACCGGGGTGGCCCGGCCGAAGATGCTGACGAGGACGCGGACCTTCTGCTTCTGCGGCATCACCTCTTCGACGGTGCCGCTGAAGTTCAGGAACGGGCCATCGATGACGCGCACGCTGGAACCTTCCTCGAAGGTCTGCTTGGCCTTCGGACGGGACGTCCCTTCCTCGACCTGCTTGGTCAGCCGCGCGACCTCGCGCTTGCTCATCGGCTTGGGGTTCTTGTCGTCCCCGATGAATCCGATGATCTTCTGAGTGTCTTTGACGCAGTGCCAGGTGTCGCTGTCCATCACCATCTGGACGAACATGTAGCCCGGCATCAGCTTGCGCTGGGTCGTACGCCGAGCGCCGCCCCGCAGCTCCACCACCTCTTCGGTGGGGACCAGCACCTCGCCGAAACGCTCGCTGAGTTTCAGCGAGCGAATGTTCTCTTCGAGGAGCTGCTTGGCGCGCGATTCGTAACCACTGAAGGTCCCGACCGCGTACCACTTCATCTTGGGCCCCGTCTGCTCAGCGCCTTCCATCACGTCCCCCTACAGTCCGTAGATCCAGGTCGACAGCTGCGCCCAGATGTAGTCGAAGAGACCGAGGATGATCGCGATGATCACCGTGGTGATGATGGTCACGATGGTCGCGACGCGGGTCTCCGACCAGGTCGGCCACGTCACCCGGGAAAGCTCGTTGCCGACCTCCATCGCCCAAGTGTTGTACTTGCGCTTGAGGTAGACGGCGAGCATGACCCCGGCGGCCAACCCGACCAGGTCAGCGATCCGGAAGTTCACCCCGATGAGCGGCCGGTTGATCGAGGCGCCGAAGAGTTCGATGACGAACTTCGAAGCGCCCGCGAACACGATCCAGCCGATCAGCCCACACGCGATGAATGAGAGATTTACGTAGCGAGCGACGCCGCCCATTGGACATTTGCTCCGACGAAGCCCCCTGAAGCTGTGGTGTCTTCAGAGGGTGTGTTGTGCAGGCCAGGAGGGATTCGAACCCCCAACCCCCAGATTTGGAGTCTGGTGCTCTACCAATTAGGAGCTACTGGCCTTCATGAAGGGGGGAAGCTGCCTCGGAGACCGAGGGAGGCGGACCATAGGCACCGGTTTCCGACGCTGTCAAGCATTATTCGTGCCACCCCAATGGCACGGTGGAAACGCTGTCCGATCAGGACGTTTGGTGGCCGGTGGCCGGTGTGGGCGCGACGCCGGAGGTCGGGATGGGGACGAACCCTGGATCCCGAAGCGACCGGCGCGCTCCCAGCGGAAGTACTACTTGGTCTCGCGGTGAAGCGTGTGCTTCCGCATGAACCAATTGTACTTCATCTTCTCCATCCGCTTGGGGTGGGTCTTCTTGTTCTTGGTCGTCGTGTACCGGCTCGGGGGCACACCAAGCTTGCGAGCTTCGGTGCACTCGAGGGTAACCAGAACGACATTTCCTTTGGACTTCTTTGCCATGACCCAACCTGCCAGGCTGACGTGCCGAAGGGGAGACGTTGAGGTCTCCCCTTCAAACACGAGTTGAAACTCATGCGTTCGCTGCCGGCCGCGCCGGCTCAGCGCCCGCTATCTATTCGATGATGTCCTCGACGACACCCGCGCCGACGGTGCGGCCGCCCTCGCGGATGGCGAAGCGGAGGCCCTTGTCCATGGCGATCGGGGTCAGCAGGGTGATGGTCATCTCGACGTTGTCACCCGGCATCACCATCTCGACACCCTCGGCCAGCTCCACCGTGCCCGTCACGTCCGTGGTGCGGAAGTAGAACTGGGGACGGTAGCCGTTGAAGAACGGAGTGTGGCGACCACCCTCGTCCTTGGTCAGGACGTAGGCGGCACCCTTGAACTTCAGGTGCGGCTTGATGGAGCCGGGCTTGGCCAGCACCTGGCCACGCTCGACGTCGGTCTTCTTGATGCCGCGCAGCAGGCAACCGCAGTTGTCGCCGGCCTCACCACGGTCGAGGATCTTACGGAACATCTCGACGCCGGTGATGGTGGTCGTCTGCGGCTCACGGATGCCGAGGATCTCGACCTGCTCGCCGGTGGTGATGACACCACGCTCGATGCGGCCGGTGACGACGGTACCACGACCCTGGATGGAGAAGACGTCCTCGATGGGCATCAGGAACGGCTTGTCGGTCTGGCGCTCCGGCTCCTGGATGTAGGAGTCGCAGGCCGCCATCAGCTCGTGGATGCACTGGGCGTCGGCGTGGCCGCTGTCGGGGGCCTCGAGGGCCTTCAGGGCCGAGCCGTGGATGACGGGGGTGTCATCGCCCGGGAACTTGTACTTGTCGAGCAACTCGCGGACCTCGAGCTCGACCAGCTCGAGCAGCTCCTCGTCATCGACCAGGTCGACCTTGTTGAGGAACACCACGATGAAGGGCACGTCCACCTGGCGGGCGAGCAGGATGTGCTCACGGGTCTGGGGCATCATGCCGTCGGCTGCACTCACGACCAGGATGGCGCCGTCCATCTGGGCGGCTCCGGTGATCATGTTCTTCACGTAGTCGGCGTGGCCGGGGCAGTCGACGTGAGCGTAGTGACGGTTCTCCGTCTCGTACTCGACGTGGGCGGTGGCAATGGTGATGCCGCGCTCGCGCTCCTCGGGAGCGTTGTCGATCTCGTCGAATGCAGTGAAGGTGGCGCCGCCCTTGTCAGCCAGGACCTTAGTGATCGCGGCGGTAAGAGTGGTCTTGCCGTGGTCAACGTGGCCGATGGTGCCGATGTTGACGTGCGGCTTGGTCCTGACAAATTTCTCTTTGGCCATCTTGGGATGTCTCCTCTTGGCTCCTGACCGGGGAAGAACAGCTAGATACAGAGCGACCAGTCGAACTGGTCCAGTGTTCGCAGCGCCGCGTAGATCAGTGCCGAAAGGGCATGTCTTGCGTGACGGGAGTGGAGCCTACACCCGGACTTGAACCGGGGACCTCTTCCTTACCAAGGAAGTGCTCTACCGCTGAGCTATGTAGGCGAGAACGCCAACGCTGCGCAGGCCTCTCAGACCCTCCCACTGAATGGAGCGGGAAACGAGGCTCGAACTCGCGACCCTCAGCTTGGAAGGCTGATGCTCTACCAACTGAGCTATTCCCGCGTGTATCGAGAAGGTTGGGCCTGAGTGCCTGCGAGCGATGCGTTGGTGGAGGGAGAAGGATTTGAACCTTCGAAGGCTTACGCCGCCAGATTTACAGTCTGGTCCCTTTGACCCCTCGGGCACCCCTCCACGTATCGCCACGCGTCCATGCTTTTTGGCAATGAACGGCGGATTGTTGCGAACTTCAAAGAACTGATTGGAAAAGCTGACGGTGGGACTTGAACCCGCAACCTGCTGATTACAAATCAGCTGCTCTGCCAATTGAGCTACGCCAGCGCGCCATTTTCGCCCGGAAAACGACCGCTTTCGTTAGCGAGGGCGCCTTATACTTACGTGTTTTCGGCGTGTCAACACTGCTTTTGCGGTCGCTGAAAAGCCGTGCGGAAGGGCTTGTTATGCACGTTTGCGGGCGACGTCAAGATGAAGGTTCTGCACTTTTTCTCGCCCTCGCGGCGATCGCTAGCGCGATGCCTGCGAACACGCTCGCATTCAGGGAGCCGATGGGGCTGGGCAGCGGTAACCCGGCCTGCAGATCACACGCCTTTACCACCCCAGGACGCACGCCTTTGCCCTCGGCGCCGATCACCACCGCCGTGGGCAGGGTGAGGTCGCACTCCCAAATGGAGGTGGGCGCCCCCACCGTTGTAGCGATCGTCCAGATGCCGTTGTCCCGCAGCTGTCGTACCGTCCGCGCCAGGTTGGTCACCCGGATCAGCGGGGTGTGCGCGGCCGCACCGGCGCTCGATCGCACAGCGGCATCGTTCAACGGTGCCGAATTCCGCTTCGGCACGATCACGGCCTCGGCCCCGAACGCCGAGGCGCTACGTAGGATCGCGCCGAGGTTGTGGGGGTCGGTGACGCCATCCAGAAGGACCAACAGCGGATGGGTGTCGGCAGTGATCTCCGAGACATCAGGCGCCTGGGCCACCCGCACCTCTGCGGCGATCACGGTCCCGCCCCGGCTTCCCGCGCGCGTCTTCATGGCCTCCGGGGTGAGCTCCTTGACCTTCACCCCCGCCGCCCGCGCGGCATCCACCAGGTCTTCCAGATCCTGAGACCGTTTGCGGTCCTGACGGACGAAGAGTACGGCGATGGCGCCCGGCGCCGTCGCGATCAGCTCACCGACCGCATTCGGGCCGTAGATCCGGGCCGACACGCGATCAGCCGAGGGACGCTGCGATAGCGTCGTACGCAGCGGCGGGGTCGGGAGCCTGCGTGATCGGCCGCCCGATCACGAGCCGGGTGGCGCCTGAGGCGATCGCAGATGCTGGCGTGGCGACACGCTTCTGGTCGTCGGCCACGGCACTGGCCAGCCGTATCCCAGGGGTCACGATCTCCATACCGTCGCGCATAGCGGGTTTGGCCAGCGCCACCTCGAGCGGTGAGCAGACGATCCCGGTCAGACCGATCTCCGAGGCCAGCCGGGCGCGGCGCACGACGGTCTCCTCCAGAGGCCCATCGACCCCTGTCGCCTGCAGATTGGCCAGATCATGGCTCGTGAGCACCGTGACGCCCAACAGCCCAACGCGCCCCTCGGTGGCCTCGACAGCCGCAGAGAGCATATTGGGGCCGCCGGAGGTATGCACGGTCAGCAGCTTGACGCCGAGGTCTCGGAGCTGGGCCACGGTAAGGCCCACCTGATGCGGGATGTCGTGGAGTTTGAGATCGAGGAAGACCGACAGCCCGCTGTCCACCACCTGGCGCACGAACCGGGGTCCCTCACCGCAGAAGAGCACCGAGCCGATCTTGACCCACTTCAGGGCGGTCTGCTCCCGAAGCGGTTTCACTACGTCCCAGAAGGAAGCAGCGTCGGCGCGGTCCACCGCGACGATGATCTGGTCGCTCGCCTCGCCGCTCATTGTCCGCGCAGCTCCTCGAGCTTGGCGGACACCCAATCGGCCAGACGTTCGATGGGCACGTCTTGCTTGCTACCCTCGGCCCGCACCTTGACCTCGACCTGCCCAGCATCGAGACCGCGCTTGCCGAGAACGACCACGATCGGGAAGCCGATCAACTCCGCGTCCGCGAACTTCACCCCAGCGCGCTCCTTGCGCTCGTCGAAGATCGTCTCGACGCCGGCCTTCTTGAGCCCGTCGTAGATGTCCGCGGCGGCCTCGGTGACCACGTCACCCGGCTTGCCCAGCGACAGCACCGCACACTGGAACGGGGCCAGAGCGACGGGCCACTTGATGCCCTTGTCGTCGTGGCGCTGCTCGATGGCGGCGGCCATGATCCGGGTAACGCCGATGCCGTAACAACCCATCACCATCGGTGCGCTCTTGCCGTTCTTGTCCAGAAACGTGCAGCCCATGGGCTCGCTGTACTGGGTACCCAGCAGGAATACGTGACCCACCTCGATGCCCCGGAAGGCACGCAGTTCGCCGTCACACCTGGGGCACGGATCGCCAGCCACGGCCATGCGCAGGTCGACCACCTCTTTGGGGTCGAAGTCGCGTCCGACAAAGACGCCCGTATAGTGCTTGTCTGCGGCGTTCCCGCCGCAGACGGCGCTGGAGACACGCGCCGCCTCGGGGTCGATCAGGACCGGGATCTCCAAACCCACGGGGCCGGCGTAGCCGACGGGAGCACCCGTCACCTTCGTGACGGTCTCGTCGTCCGCCAGGTCCACCACGTCCGCCTGGAGCGCACGCTTGACCTTCAGGACGTTGAGCTCGCGGTCGCCACGTACGATGGCCGCAACCACCTCCGAGGTCTCGTCATCCGTGCCGACGCCAAACCGCGCCACGCAGATGAGGGTCTTGAGCAGCTGAGCCGGTTGGACACCGAGAAACTCGGTTACCTCGGCGACCGTCTTCTTACCCGGCGTGTCGACCAGCTCGGGAGCGCCATCGCCAGCGGTCGGGAGGTCGCCCTCGGGGGTGGGCAGCTCGGCCATCTCCACGTTGGCCGCGTAGTCGCACTTGGAGCACGACACGATGGCGTCCTCGCCGGTCTCGGCGAGCACCTGGAACTCGTGGGTCATGGACCCGCCGATGTTCCCGGCGTCGGCTTCGACCGGGCGGAAGTCCAGGCCGCACCGCTCGAAGATCTTGAAGTAGGCGTCGTACATCGCCTGATAGCTGGCCTTGGCCGTATCGAAGTCGACGTCAAAGCTGTAGGCGTCCTTCATCAGGAACTCGCGCCCGCGCATGAGGCCGCCGCGGGGGCGGATCTCGTCACGGAACTTGCCCTGGATCTGATAGAGGTTCATCGGCAGCTGCTTGTAGCTGCGGACATCCCGCCGGACGAGGTCGACGATGACCTCCTCGTGGGTCGGTCCGAGGCAGCCGTCGTTGCCTTTGCGGTCCTTGAACCTGAGCAGCTCGGGCCCGTACTTCTTCCAGCGGCCCGACTCCTCCCAGAGCTCGGCGGGCTGGACCGTGGGCATCAGGACTTCCTGGGCCCCTGCGTCGTCCATCTCTTCGCGGACGATGGCGGCAATCTTCCGGACCGTGCGAAGGCCAAGCGGGAGCAAATTGTAGACGCCTGCCGTGACCTGCCGGATGAAGCCGGCGCGGATCAGCAGCTCGTGGCTGGGCAGCTCCGCATCGCGCGGGGCCTCGCGCAGAGTGGGCGCGTGGAAACGACTCATTCGCATGGCTAACGGACCTCCAGTCGGGGGCGCTTTGTAGCAGACCCGAGTCGGGTCAGCCACAGCGCACAGTGCACGACAGGAGGCACCGTCAGCGGCGGCGCAAGGGTCAGGAGCCGCCGGATGGCAGGACTGGGTCCATCCAGCCGTTGTCGTCATAGGGCTGGTAATACTGGGGCACCATCAGGGCCGGGGCGGAGGCGCGATACAGCCCGACGACGCCATTCCACTCGCTCGACGTTCTGACGATCATCCAGTCCTCGTCGCCAGTAGGCCCAATGGTGCAGTCCTGTGACGGTTCGCCGTCGATGGAGACGCGGCATGTCCCCTCCTGCAGGGGAGCCTCGAATCGGAGAGTTTGGTTGAACTCCCTGACGACGTATCCGGTCGCTCTGTGTTCGTACTGGGTCTCGTACCGAAGCGGGTCCGCCGGATCGGAGAGAAAGGCGCGGGTCACGAGAGCGTTCCGGGATGCTGAATCGTCGCCCTGGGGAGCGAGCGCGATGACCGCCGCCTGCCAGCGATAGGTCTCGCCGGGCAAGGTGATGAGGACCTCGTGGTCCTCGCCGATCTCATAGGTACCCTCGGTCACCGTAGTGTCCGTGTAACAGTTGCTGTAGCGATCGTCGTCGTACTTCGCGGACGAGTGGGTGCGGACAGCTGTGCCATCCACATCGAGCCGCCACGTGGTCTCCGACCAGTTGCAGGCTGCCGCGGTAACGTACGACCAGGTCCACGGGTTGGCGGTGAGCGAGTCCCTGAGTTCGTCGGCGGACACGCGCCCTGTAGTGCCATCGAGCGGCTCTAGGCAGGCCGCGAACGGAGTAGTGGCGACGAGGGCCAGCCAAAGAGTGAAACGTGAGGTAAGCGCTGTGGTCATAGGCGGTACCGTAGGGAGCCAGTTTCGAGGGGTCCAATGAATTGCTTTCTATCCATTGATTCACAATTCTAATGAGATGGACCGAGTGGGGGAGATGACCATCAAGGCCTACCTGGACAACCCGGGAATGTGGATGGCCCACTGCCATATCCTGGAGCGAGCTCGGGATGATGTCCGAGATCGATGTTGGCGACGTACCCAAGCCGGAAGACCCGCCGTGAAGCTCCAGAAGACCCTTGTTATCCTCTCGATCGCCGCTCTCGCCACAGCCACCACGGGTTGCGACGACGGAGGCCGCACCGCACCGGCCACGACGCCGGACGGGGTGGCGGACAACGGCGCCACAGGCGACGCGTCGGGGGCGGATGCGGCCGGCGCCCCGGACACGCCCCCCGAAGACACGAAGACGGGAGACCCGGATGCGGCGGTTGAGCCCGAGGTTCCTGCAGGCCCCCCGCCCTACCCCGAAGGGCCCTACGGCTATGGCACCAACGACGTCATCGCCAACCTGTCGTTCTTCCACAAGCTGACGGGCGAGACGGTCCAGCTGAGCGACTTCTACCAGCACAACTTCCGCCGGATGGTGATGATCGTCTCCACCGCAGCGTGGTGTGGGGTGTGCAAGAACGACGGCAAGAAGCTCATCCCCATCTACGAGCAGTACGAGCCCGCCGGCCTGGAGATCCTGTTCGCCCTGAGCCGGGACAAGAACGACCAGCCCATGTACGGCCCGACCGCAAACATTGCCATCCATGACCTCATCATGGACGACTACCTCGCGGAAGTTGGCATGCCGTATCCCCTGGTCGCCGACCAGGGCTACGAATTGGAACCCTACTACCCCCAGCCGGGTCTGCCCCTGGTCATCCTGCTGGACACCGCCACGATGCAGATCGTCTACGTCGCGACGGGCTTCAACGAAGCCTACATCACATCGGTGGTCCACCAGGCGCTCTGGTTCTAGGGCGCGCCGCAGCGGTTCCGGACGAGCTGACCGGACCCATATGCCGCTGAGAGCCGCCGACCTCCGAAAAGGCTCTCGCGTGCACCCCTGGAGCCCGGTACGGTCCTCGGATGAACTTCATCGATGTGACACGGCGTGTGGCCGTCGCCCTGGCCATCGCGATGCTGCTGGGCGCCTGCCCTGGCGAGGCACCGGTCGCGCCGACGGCGGACTCGGCGGACACCATGGATACTGCAAGCGACCTCGCCCCCGAGGTGGCCGGGGACGTCGCCCCTGACGCCGCCCCCGACGTCGCGGGCCCGGACCTGCCACCCCCTACCGAGCACACCGTCACCGTCACCGTCACGCTGGACGACGTGCCAACCGGTGACGTCTTGCTTGTTCAGGGTGGCACTGCGCGTACCTGGCGGACCGGACCGGACGGTGTCGTTCAAGTCACGCTCGACATGACCATCGACGGGGACATCGGGATCGTCGCCTCGCATCCCGAGGCGCGGACGTGGGCCGAGACCATCTACCCGAGCCTGCTGCAGACCGAGGTCACCATCGCGATGACCCGGTACGACCCCACGGACAACCCCGAGTACATCTTCCAAGACCCGGGTGAGCCCGACAACAGCCCCACGACCGCGCAGTGCGGACATTGCCACATCACCATCAACGAGGCCTGGTACGCCTCCGAGCACCGCACCGCCGCCAACAACCCCCGCCTGCACGACATCTACAGCGGGCGGGCCGCCGCGCTGGCCGACTCTGCGGCCTGTGCCGACGCGCTTGGCGCCTGGGTGGACGGGCAGCTCCCCGGCACCGACGAGGTCGCCCAGGCCTGCTACGCCGGCCCCAGCGCCCTGGCCGACATGAATGGCGGCTGCACGCCGGGGACCGACTGCGAGACCACCGCTACCGAGTTCGGTGGGTGCGCCAACTGTCATGCCCCCGGCATCGATGGGCAGCTGGGCGGCCGCAACCTGCTGGAGGCCAAGGGGCTCGCCTACGACTACGGCGTCCACTGCGACATCTGCCACAAGGTCGACAGCGTCGATCTGGCATCCCAGACCCCTGGCGTCGGCGGCATGTTGAACATCCACCGCCCCTCCGAGCAGGGCAGCATCTCCCTGGGTGCTTGGAGGCCGCTGCAATTCGGCCCCAACCCCGACGTCCCGAACATCCGGATGGGTAACGTACCGCGCGAACACTTCGAAAAGGCGGATCTGTGCGCGGGATGTCACGAGCTGGAGCAGCCTGTCCTGGTCGCCGGAACCAGTATCGACAGCACGCGCTGGCCAAGCGGACGGCTCCCCATCCACTCGACCTACAGCGAGTGGAAGGACGGCCCGATGAACCCTGGAGCGCCCTGTCAGAGCTGCCATATGCCGCCCGACCCCGATGTTCTGAACAGCGCCGACCTGCAGCTGTTCGGCGCCAGCGTGGGCATTGTTGGGGGCTGGGAGCGGCCGCCGGGGGCCGTCCGTCGCCACTCGTGGCTCGGGCCGCGAGCCGAGGGCAGCAAGATGTTGGAGAACGCCGCCGCGTTGTTCGTGGACGTGGCCGTCGGCGCCACCGACGTCACCGCGACCGTGACCACCAAGAACGTGGGGCCGGGTCACGCAATCCCCACCGGAGAGCCGATGCGCAGCATGGTCTTGCTGGTCCAAGCACGCTGCGCTGGGACGACGCTTTCCCCCACCGGCGGGGACGCGGTCCCGGACTACGGTGGAGCCGTCGCGACCCAGGACGGCAGCGGAGACTGGAACGTCTGGCCGAACGCGGAGGTCGGCGATGTGATCCGGGTCGTGGCGCGACCGGGCGGCTTCCACGACTACGCCGGGTTTGGCCCATTCGGCGACGGGACCTTCGATGCCAGCGCCAAGGGGCTTGCCGTGGAAACCGTCGTGGGGGAGGTCTCCGTGACCGCGGTGGCACCCGACGGAGCCGTCACGCTGGATGGCCCCCTGCCTGGCGGGGATGTGGCCTACCTGACGCGGGGCGACAGCGACTTCGCTGGCCTCCCGGGGATGGCCTTTGCCCGGGTCCTGGTTGGGGCGGATGGCTCTCGCATGGTCCCGCATCACGCCGCGGTCGACATCGCTAGCGACAACCGGCTGCTCCCCCAGCAGGCGTGGACGTCGGTTCACACCTTCGAGACCACCTGTGCCGAGCCCACGGTCACGGCGCGCCTGCTACACCTCGATGCGCCGGCCAGGCTATCACGCGCCAAGGGATGGACCCGGACCGTCCGCACGATGACGGAGGTGACCCGATGAGATGGGTGCTGTTCCTGACCTCTCTGATGCTGTCGTGCTCCAGCTCGCCGGCCCCAGCTCCCAGTGTCGCGACCACACAGCAGCGGGCTATCGGGGAAGAAGTCGAGTCGCCCGCTGTGGCCGAAGACCTCGATCCCGCCGAGGACGGGGTGTTGGTTCGACTTACCGCCGCCGCCCACGACGGAGGCACCTGGGCGTACAACGGCCAGATCCCCGGGCCCACCATCCGTGCGAAGGTTGGCGACACCGTGACCGTCGAACTGACCAACAGCCTGCCCAACCCGACGACCATCCACTGGCACGGCGTCGACGTCCCCTTCGATATGGACGGAGTCGTCTGGATGGGGGCGCCGATCCCTGCGGACGGCGGGACGTTCACATACAGCTTCCAGGTCGATAGGGCCGGCACGTTCTGGTACCACCCGCACTTCGACACCGAGCATCAGGTCGACCTCGGTCTGTACGGGATGATCGTGGTCGATGACCCAAGCGAACCCGCCACCGACCGGGAGCTGCTGCTGGTGTTCGACCAGGCCGCCGAGGCGGACCGGTACGACAACGGCCCCATGCATCGCCACGGACTGGTGGATCTGGGGACGCCGTGGCTGGTCAACGGTCTGGAGCAGCCCAAGGTGACGCTGACGCCCGGCGAACGGGTGCGCCTGCGGGTCTTGAACGCCAGCAACACCGGGTACCTGGACCTGAGCTGGCCAGACATGCTGCACATCGCCAGTGACCAGGGCCTGCTGCCGCAGGTGCAGACCCCCGACAGCGTTGTCCTGGCACCTGGCGATCGTGCGGAGTTCGAGGTGGTCGCCGGAGATTCGCCCCTGGAGGTCACGAATCGGCCCTATACGCTGTCGGGTGGAGCGGCCTTGGGAGAGCCCACGGCGCTCATGACGTTCGAGATCGAAGGTTCCGGTGGAGCCCCTGCGCCGCTGGTCTGGCCGACCGACCCCACGCCTCCGACCGCGGACCCAGGCTATGCCGACGTCGTCTACGTCTTCTCTGGCTCAGACGAAGGTGATGCCTGGATGATCAACGGTGAGGTCTTCCCCGACGTGACCATCGAAGCGTTCACCATCGGTGATGAGGTCATCCTGGAGATTCGCAACCTGTCGCCGACGGAGCACCCGTTCCACACCCACGGTCACAGCTTCGAGGTCCTCAGTCGCGACGGCGTCGCCCCCACCTATCGCACCATCGAAGACACTATCAACATTGGGATTCGCGAGATCGTTCGCGTTCGATTCGTGGCCACCAACCCGGGCGATTGGATGACGCACTGCCATATCCTTCAACATGCCGACGGCGGCATGATGACGGTGCTTCGGGTAAGTCCCTGATATCCCGTTGTTGACGCGACCCACCGGGGAGCTATCCTGCCGGTGATGCGCATCGCAATCGCCAGCACCATGGTCGCCGTGCTCGTGGTCGTCCAGACCGGGCTCGCAGGCCTGTGCTTCTGCGCCGCGACGCCCGCGCCGTTGGAGGTCGCTGAGGAGGAGCACCACTGCTGCGACTCGGCCAAACAAGACGACGGCGGTGAAGCGGACGTCGACCCTGCGGCCATCCACGCCCCCTGTCAGCGTGGTTGCTGTGAGACGGTCGTCCTCGACGACGTCCGCGACCGGGTGACGCCGCAAAATCCCCTGCAGCCGCCCAGCGAACAGCCCACCGTCCTACCCGGCTGGCGCGCCCCGACACGCCTCGCTGCGGCTCGCTACGTGGTGGCAGATGTCCGGGAGCGCGGGCCGCCCCCGGACCCCACCGCACGACGCCTCGCGCAGCTCCAGACCTGGCTCTGCTGATCCCGGGCTCCCCTCGCGGGAGATGCCTTCGGGCACCGGTTCACTCAGTACAGACACCAGTTTTTCGAGCACTACGAGGATGATTCGATGCGATTTGCACACCTGTTCGTAATGGGCGTGGCCGCGGCCGCCCTCACCCTGACCGCCTGCGACAAGAAGGGCGACGCCAAGGGCGGAGACAAGAAGGCCGACAAGGCCGACAAGAAGGCCGAGGGCGACAAGAAGGCCGAGGGCGACAAGAAGGCCGAGGGCGACAAGAAGGCCGACAAGAAGGCCGCCGCGGGCGAAGTCACCGCCGGAGAGCATGGAAAGGCTCTGTTGGCCGCCTACGAGAAGATCCGCCTGGCCCTGGCCCGGGACGACTGGGAAGGCACCAAGAAAGCCTCCATGGAGCTGGGCGAGTGGGCGCAGAAGAACGCCACGACGGTCAACGCCGCCCTCAAACCCCACCTCGAGGGGATCGTCGGGGCCGCCGCCAAGATGGTGACCTCCAAGGACATCGAGGCCAGCCGCGGCGCCCCCTTCGGCACCATCAGCAAGCACACCATCTCCGTGGTGGTCATGGCCAAGGACCTGGGTGAAGGCGTCACCGTCTACCGCTGCCCAATGGCCAAGGCCTACAAGAAATGGCTGCAGACCGACGCCGAGATGGCCAATCCCTACATGGGTAAGCGCATGCTCAAGTGCGGCGGCAAGGTGAAGACCGAGGTCTAGACGGCCTCCATCACCACTAGAGAGTAGGCCGGTCCGATCCTGGGATCGGCCCTGGAGAATGCGTATGCACGCCCCACTCCCGTGGGTGGCGGCGCTGTGCGGTAGTGCCCTGAGCATGGCCGCCTGCGCCACCACACACGAGCAGCAGACAGTGGCAGCCTTCGAACGCGTCGACGCGACGCTGCTCGAGGCGCCGTCGCAGACCGCCCTGAAGAAGGCCGACTTCACGGGTGTCGCCGCCCTGGAGCGGTTCGCCCTGGACCGCAATCCAGCGGTCCGGGCGGCCTACCTGGATTGGAAGGCGGCGGTGGTCGCCATCCCGGGTGTCCGGGCATGGCCCGCGCCGCTGCTCACCTACGCGGGGCTCCCGTCGCCCATCGAGACCCGCGTGGGTCCTCAAGAGCACCGGGTAGGCGTGTCTCAGGCCATCCCCTGGCCGGGCAAGTTCGAGGCCCGCGCAGACGTCATGGCATCTCGCGCCATGGTCGCTGCGCAACGCTTCGAGGCAGCCCGCGTCGCCGTGCTCGAACGGGTGCGCACGCCCTATGTGAGGCTCGCCTCGCTGAAGGCCCGCACCACGGTCTTGAGTGAGCAGATCATCCTTCTCAGGCAGCTGAGCACTGCCGTTCAGGCCCGGATGGCGGTGGGCAAAGCATCGCTGGCGCAGGCGGCGCGGATCTCATTGCTCATCGCCTATCTCGAGGACCGCATCGCCCGTATCGCCGCCATGCAGGCCCCCCTGGAGGCGCAGGTGCGGAGCGCCGCGGGGCTGACGCACGACTCGACGCTTCCGGCGGTGGGAGCTCTCCCAGCCATTACCACGGTGGGAACACCCGTGACCGAGCTCCGCAAGCGGCTGGCAGCCCACCCGAAAGCCCGCATACACGTGGCTGTCGCGGCGGTGCAGCGGGCAACAGTCGCCCAGGAAGAGAGCCTTCGGTATCCGGACTTCATGTTGGGCGTCGACTGGATGGTCATCGGCAGCCCGAGCTCGACCGCGATGGCAGGCAGCGACGCCGGCCGGGACGCGGTCATGGGTATGGTTGGCGTGAAGATCCCGCTGTCGCTCGGAGCGTACGACGCCCGAGAGCGCGCCGCCGAGGCTCGGGCCGCTGCGGCTGAGGCACGACGCGACGCGGTGATCGCGGATGCCCACGCGACGATGACGAGTCTGCTGACCCGCATGAAGGAAGCCGCCCGACGGCAGGCGCTGTACGAGAAGACCCTCGCGCCTCAGGCCAAGGTGGCGTTCGACTCCGCGTTGGCCAACTACAGTGCCGCTCGCGGTGATTTCAAGGACCTCATGGAGCTGGCCAAGCGGCTGCTCGAATACCGCTTCGAGGTGGTGGTCGCGCGGACCGAGCACGCTCTCGCGCGAGTCGCCCTGGACTACCTGGTGGGCTTCGAGAGTCCGGCTGTGCCCCAAGGGAAGACAAAGGTGAAGCCATGACGTGGACACACGGACGAGTGGGCCTGCTGCTGGCTGGCGGCATGGTGTTGGCGTTCCTGGCGGGGGGCTCTGTGGTCGGGGGCGGGGACTCCGCGGATTCCGAGGCTCCAGTGGTCGGGCACGGGCACGACCACGGGCACGGGCAGGGGAAGACGACGCCGGGAGGCGAAGAGGAAGCCTCCACCATCTGGACCTGCTCCATGGACCCTCAGGTGCGCATGAGCGAGCCGGGGAGGTGTCCGATCTGCGGCATGGACCTCATCCCCGTGAAGGCCGGCAACGGCCCTCCTCGTGTGGAGATGTCTGAGGACGCACGGCGATTGGCGGGCATTCAGACGACCAAGGTGGCCCGTAAGGAGGTGTCTATTCCCCTGAGTCTGGTCGGCCGGGTGGCCTACGACGAGACCGCCACGGCGCGGATCGCGGCGCGGTTCGGGGGACGGATCGAGCGAATGTTCGTCGACTACGAGGGCACACAGGTCCGCAAGGGCGACCACCTGTACCAGATCTACAGCCCCGAGCTGTGGGTCGCCCAGGAGGAGCTCATCCAGGCCGAGCGCGCCCTGTCTCGGCTGCCGTCGGGAGCCAGCGACGTGCTCCGCGACAGCCTCCAGCAGTCCGCGCGTGCAGCCCGCGAGAAGCTCAAGCTGTGGGAACTGCGCAGCTGGCAGATCCGGCGCATCGCAAAGACCCGCAAGAAGACGCGCAAGGTTACGATCTACGCCCCCACGGGGGGAATCGTCTTGAAGAAATCGGTGGACGAAGGGGCCTACGTCAAGGAAGGCCAGCCCATCTACACTATCGCCGACCTGTCGCGGGTGTGGGTCACGCTCGACGTCTATGAGTCCGACGTCCAGTGGATCCGCTGGGGCCAGACGGTGCGATTCGAGGTCGCCGCCTATCCCGGCCAGACCTTCCAGGGAAAGGTCGCCTTCGTGGCTCCAGCGATGGACCCGAAGACCCGCACCGTGCAGGTGCGCCTGACCGTCCCCAACACCGACGGCATGCTCAAGCCAGAGATGTACGTCCGCGCACGGCTGCAGGTGCCGGTGCAGGGCCCCACATCGACCGCCAGCGCGTCGCTGGCGGGAAAGTACGTAAGCCCGATGCACCCCGAGGTCACGGCGGATGGTCCGGGGAAATGCACCGTCTGTGGGATGGACCTCGTGCCGGCCGAAGAGCACTGGCTCGTGGGCCCCGCCCTCAAGCGGGGCGGCGCCATCAAGGCCCCCCTGGTGGTACCCGCTTCCGCCCCGCTGGTGACCGGCAAGCGCGCTGTCGTGTTCGTGGCCATGGCTGGCGCCAAGGAGCCGACCTACCTGCTGCGTGAGGTGGTGCTCGGCCCGCGGGCTGGCGACTGGTACGTGGTCAAGGAAGGCCTCATGGAAGGCGAGGTGGTCGTCGTCGAGGGGGCGTTCAAGCTCGACAGCGCCCTGCAGATTCGGGGGGACCGTTCGCTGATGTCGCTGGAGCCCGAGCCGACGCCCAAACCGACGGTGAACCCCGCCGACGCCATCGATCCCACCGCCAAGGACGCCGTGAGCACCGCCAGCAAAGCCATCCAGGACGCTCGGGAAGCTGCCGAGGAAGGCGACGGCGCGGGCCTGCGCCGGGCGGCCGACGCGCTCGTCGGAGTCGTCCAGAAGGACGAGAAGCTGCATCTGCTGCGTGGTCCTGCGACCTGGCTACTGACCGCCGCGCAGGACGCCGACAACACCAAGGCCCAGCAGGCTGCATTGCGCGAACTTTGGACGCTTGGGAGCGCCATCGCGCCGCTCAAGCTGCCCCGCGTCGGTGATATGAGTCCGCCCCAGCCCCGAGCCTTCGCGAAAGCGCTGCTTGCTCTAGCGGAAGCGGCGGCGAAGCTGAGCGTGACGCTCGCGGCGGACGACTTTGAGGGTTCACAGAAGGCAGCGCCAGCCGTGGCCAAGGCCATGGACAAGCTCGCCAAGGCCAAGCGGCCGCTGGATCCCGTCATGGTCGCAGCCGCCATGGGGCTCCCGAAACTCTCGGATATGGCGGCCCTGAGGTCGGAGTACGGCAAGGTAAGCGCGGGACTGGTGCCGATGGTCGACGCCCATCGCGGCGTGGTGAAGGCCAAGCTCCAGCGCTCGTATTGCCCGATGGCCTTCAAGGACACCGGAGCCTATTGGCTGGAGCCCACCGGTGAGCTCGCCAACCCGTACTACGGCTCGCAGATGCTGCGCTGCGGGATGGTGGGAGCTCGATATGAGTGACTCCACCCATGATGCTCCACCCGGGGACGGGTCCGAGGAGGCTCCCGACGACGCCGAAGCAGAGGAGGTCGCCGCGACCGCTGAGGCTTTGCGAGACGATGAAGCGCCTGAGGGCGATGAACCGCCCGCCGACGGTGGGCCGCAAGACGGTGGAGGTCCACCCAGCAATGCCGAAGACATGCCGCTACCTGACGGCTGGGGGGCGCGCTTCTTCACCGCTCTGATGGAGTATAGGCTCGTCGTCATCGCGCTATGTGCAGTGCTGGTCCTTGCAGGCGTGGCGGCCTCCCCGTTCGACTGGGATCTGGACGACTTTCCGCGCACGCCAGTGCCGGTCGACGCCATCCCGGACATCGGTGAGAACCAGCAGATCGTCTACACCCCGTGGCCAGGCCGCAGCCCGCAGGACGTCGAAGACCAGGTCACCTACCCCCTGTCCAGCCTGATGCGCGGCATCCCCGGGGTCAAAGAGGTGCGCGCGTCGTCGATGTTCGGGCTGAGCATGGTCAGCCTCATCTTCGAAGACGGGGTTCCCTTCCATTGGAGCAGAACCCGGGTCCTCGAAAAGCTCGCGTCGCTACCGGCCGGGCTGCTGCCCGAGGGAATCGTCCCCAACCTCGGCCCCGATGCGACCGCCCTGGGCCAGATCTATTGGTACACCCTCGAGGGCCACGACCGGGACGGTAATGTCGTGGGTGGGTTTTCCCTGGCTCAGATGCGGAGCGTCCAGGACTTCGAGGTCAAACCCGCGCTGGCGTCCGCCTCTGGTATCGCCGAGGTGGCCTCCATTGGCGGCTACGTCATCGAATACCAGATCGACCTGGACCCGGCGGCGATGCGAGCGTTCGGGGTAACTCTCGACCAGGTTGCCATTGCGGTACGGGGCACCAACCGCGATGTGGGTGCCAGGACCATCGAGCTCAACCAGGTGGAGTACCTCATCCGCGGAGTCGGCCTGGTCAAGGACCTGAGCGACCTCGAGGCCACCGTCATCACCGCGCGGGATGGGGTCCCGGTGCGGCTACGGGACGTCGCTTCGCTGCACAAAGGTCCGGCGCCCCGCCGCGGGGCACTGGACAACGCCGGCGCCGAGAGTGTGGGCGGGGTCGCGGTGGTGCGCTACGGCGGGAACCCGCTGGAGGCCATCAAGGCTCTGAAGGCCAAGATCGCCGAGGTCGCACCGAGCCTACCCAAGAAGACCTTGGCGGACGGTACGGTCAGTCAGCTGACCATCGTCCCGTTCTATGACCGGTCGCAGCTCATCGGGGAGACCCTCGACACCCTCGAGGATGCGCTCGTCCAGCAGCTGCTCATCACGGCGGTGGTCATCCTGCTGCTGATGTTCCACCTCCGGTCGGCCATCCTGGTGGGGACGCTGCTGCCGGTGGCCGTGCTGATGACCTTCGCGGTCATGAGGCAGACAGGTGTAGACGCCAACGTCGTCTCACTGGCGGGCATTGCCATCGCCATCGGGACCATGGTGGACCTCGGCATCGTCGTCACCGAGAACGTGGTCGCCTGGCTGCGCCGAGCGCCACCGAACGTCTCGCGGCTGAAGGTCATCGGGGGAGCGGTCTCGGAGGTCGCGACGGCCGTGTTGACCAGCGTTGCCACGACCATCATCAGCTTTCTGCCTGTGTTTGCGCTGGAGGGGTCGCGCGGCAGGCTGTTCGGGCCGGTCGCCTGGACGAAGACCTTCGCCATCGCGCTTTCCGTCGCCGTCGCTCTGCTGCTTCTGCCTGCACTGGCGAGCGTGTTCTTCGGGCGGGGCTCGCGGAGTTGGCTGTCGCTACCCGAGGTGAGGCTCCCCGAACGTGTGCGCCAGTGGAGCGTCATTGGGCTTTCTGTGGCGCTGGCCATCATCGCGTCGGTCCTGCTGGCAGATGCCTGGCGTCCCCTGGGCTACGGCGAGTCCCTGACCACCAACGTGCTGTTCGTCCTGCTCATCGAGGCAATGTTCCTGGGCAGCCTGTGGGTCTTCCTGTGGCTCTATCCCCGCCTACTGCGCTGGGCCCTACAGATGAAGGCGGTAGCGCTGCTCCTTCCCCTCGTCCTCGTCCTCTGGGGTTGGGCGGCGTGGCGTGGGGCCGACGAGCCGCTGCGATGGCTGCCCGAGCCCATGCTCGAGGAGCTCCGCGCAGACATGCCGGGCATGGATGGCGAGGAGATGCCTCGGCTCTCCGAGGGCAGCTTCCTGTATATGCCATCCACCATGCCCCATGCGTCCATTGGGGCGACGCTGGATGCGATGAAGGCCATCGACCGCAACATGGCCGCGGTCCCCGAGGTGGATAAGGCGGTCGGGAAGCTGGGACGTGCGGAGACCGCCCTGGACCCGGCACCGGTTACCATGATCGAGACCATCGTGACGCTCAAGCCGGAGTGGTCCATCGACCAGGACGGCGAGCGGGTCCGGAACTGGCGGGACCACATCCACTCGGTCCAGGATATCTGGGACGAGGTCGTCGCCGCGGCGCAGATCCCCGAACTCACGTCGGCGCCGTTCCTGCAGCCCATCGAAGGCCGGATCGTGATGCTCCAGAGCGGCATGCGCGCCCCCATGGGTATGAAGATCCGAGGCCCCTCGTTGGAGGCGATCGCGTTGGCGGGCAAACGCCTCGCCGAGGTGCTCGACGGTGTGGCCGCGGTGCGCAAAGGCACGGTGGTGCCGCCGCAGGTCGTGGGCAAGCCGTACCTCGAGGTGGTCATCGACCGCGAGGCCATCGGGCGTCACGGGCTCACGGTGGCCAAGGTCCAGCAGGCTATCGAGGTCGCCATCGGCGGCCGGGCGCTGACCACGACGGTCGAGGGTCGCGAGCGCTATGCGGTTCGCCTGCGCTACCAACGCGAGCTTCGAGACAGCCCCGAGGCCATCCAGGACATCCAGGTCACCGCACCCGGGGGACGCGAGGTACCGATCAAGGAGCTGGCCAACCTGAGGTACACCCGCGGCCCCACGATGATTCGGTCCGAAGATGGCTTTCTGGTCGACTACCTGACCTTCGGTGCGGCCAAGGGAGTGGCCCCGAGCAGGGTCGTGGCGGCCGCGCGCTCAGCGATTGAGACCGCCGAGTTGAAAGGCGACCTGGTCCGCCCCAAGGGCGCCCGATGGCGCTTTGCGGGCACCTTCGAACAGATGGAGAAGGCCGACGCCCAGCTGCTGGTGCTGGTGCCCATCGTCCTGGCGCTGGTCTTCTGCCTGCTCTACCTGCAGTTCAAGAGCGTCTGGGTGTCGCTGATGGTCTTCACCAGCGTGGCGGTGGCCATGGGCGGCGGCTTCATCATGGTCTGGCTGTGGGGACAGCCCGACTTCCTGGACCTGGAGTTGTTCGGCCATAACCTCCGGGACGTGTTTCACCTGTCCGATGAGCCCATGCTGATGTCGACGGCGGTCTGGGTGGGGTTCATCGCGCTCATTGGCATCGCTACCGATGACGGGGTCATCATGGCGACCTACCTCAAGCAGCGCTTCCAGGCACAGCAGCCGGATACGGTAGAAGGCATCCGGGCGTCGGTCATCGCTGCAGGCTGTCGCCGGATTCGGCCCTGCCTGATGACCACGGCGACCACCGTACTGGCGCTACTGCCGGTGCTCGCTTCCAACGGGCGGGGCGCCGAAATCATGGTGCCGATGGCCGTACCGGTCTTCGGTGGCATGCTGTTCGAGCTGGTGACCCTGTTCGTGGTCCCGGTGCTGTACAGCCTCTACCAGGAGGTGCGGCTCACCCTGGCGACCTGGGCCCAGCGTAGCGCTGCTCCCAAGATCGCCGGGTAGCCCAGAGTCAGGATGACACGAGCGCTAGGTCGGCTGGCGCCGACCTAGCACTCTATCACCCTTCAACTATTACATGTATCGCCCTTCGGGCTCCTGAAGGTGCTCACCAGCACCAGTGCGTGGCACTGATGAGCATTACTTGGCGGCGGGCTTGTCGCCTTCGGCCTTCTTGTCGCCCTCGGCCTTCTTGTCTCCAGAGCCGGCGGCCTTGGGCCAGTCGCTGAAGCCCTCCTCCTGCTGCCACCACTTCTCGATCTTCTGACCGTCGGCCGCCAGGGCGTCGACCTTGGTCACGAACAGCTCAGCCTTTTCGGCCTTCTCGGGCGGGTCCGGAAACCAGACCTTCAAGTTGCACCATGTCTTGGGCGCGCAGACATTCTTCATGCCGCCCGACATAGACGTGAAGGCGTGGTCCTTCTCGAAGGGGGTGCCGGGCTTGCTCTTGAGCAACTTGCCGTCCTTGTCGAAGAACTTGGCCACGAACACGTAGCCGGCCGACTTCTTATCTCCGAAGTTGTAGGCCTTCACGTGGACCATCGGCCGCTTGCCGCTGCGGTCGATCTTCTCGAACTCCACGGCGATGGGCGACCCGTTGACCGGCTTGGCCTTGGGCGCGGGTGCCGCGGCCTTGTCGTCGCCGCCGGACTTGCCGTCGCCAGACTTGCCGCACGCGGCGACCAGGGTGAGACCAAGCAGAACCAGAAGAGCAGTCATGAGATGTCGTTTCATGAGCGCTACTTAAGGCATGAAGTCGGGCCTGTCGACCCCTCTCGGGGGCTGAGTCGGCCGCCCGAAACGCGAGAACCCCGCCACCTCTCGGTGACGGGGTCCTGCGTGCGTCAGCTCAGTTCGAGCGGCTTAGTAGCCGTACTCGTACCACTGGTACAGACCGCGCAGGATCTCCACGCGACCAATCAGCTGGTGCATCTGGTGGTACAGCTCGTCGTTGCTGCACATGCCCTGCGGGTTGCTCTGCTGGAGCTTACCCTTCTCGACCTCGGCCATAGCCAGCAGCTGAGCGGTCGGCCAGTAGGTGTGACCGTGGCCTTCCCGATCCAGCGACGGCACCGACTGACGCGGGGACGGCGGGTTGTTCGGGTCGAACTCCTTGGGATCGTACGGAGCGACGTAGACCTTGCCCGAGCAGGGGTGGGTGAACTTCACGGTCTCCCAACCGGCCGGCAGGGTCAGGTCGTTGCCCTCGCCCTCGAGCCACACGCGGGACCGGTCGATGAACGTCCGGTCGAAGGTGTTGCTCATCCAGCCCATGCCGTAGACCAACGCGAGGGCCGGCAGGCGGAACTGAACCACGGGGAAGGAGTACTGCGGCTCCGGGGTGAGCGGGGTGCAGTTGCTGTAGTAGTCGTCCAGCTCCTGGTCCGTTCCGAACCACTTGCGCGGCTTGAACAGGGTCGGGTCGCCGTTGCCACCCTCCGCCGGGCCCACGCCATCGTGCTCGATGCACCAACCGAAGGGACCGGGGTCGCCGGTGACCAGACCGGTAAGCAGGTTCTGCATACGCTCGGGCCAGATGCTGCCCATGCTCATGCGGAAGCGGCGCAGGTCGAAGGCCGTGTCGGCACCGCGGACGTACATCATCTGCGGGAACGTCATGTACATGAACGCGGCCAGGCGGTCGAAAATGGTACCGGCGCGGGCCGGAACGAAGAAGTAGCCCGAGAAGTCGAACGAGGGGTAGATCGGGCGGGCGCCCTGGTCCTCGAAGATACGGACGAGGTTGGTGTACTGGCAGGAGCCGTCGTTGACGTACGGCTCGTAGCGCTCACGCTGCTCGCACCAGCCGTAGTAGCCGGGGGACGGGCGGCCGAAGATGTTGGCCATCAGCTCGAACGACTGCTGCGCACCGAGGGTGGAGGGCAGACCGCCGTTGATGTCCTGCTCCCAGCGCTTGCCGAACTTCTTCTCCCACCAGTCGCCCTTGTTGTAGCGCTGGTAGTTGTAGACCCAGTGCTCCCAGTGCTTGCGCAGGAAGCCCATGGTGTACATGACGCTGCCGAAGTAGGAGCGGCCCGGCCAGAACAGGTCGTTGTCGCGCATGTACCCGCGGAAGGGCCAGTAGACCTCGTAGTCCTCGATCATGTTTCGGACCATCTGGAAGCCGTCCGTACCCTCGTCGTGGGTCTGGCAGTCCGGGGTGGTCCAGTTGTAGACGTCGCCGCAGAAGCGGAACGGGACCTCGACCATGTCGGGCTTGGTGCAGAAGTGTCCGTCGAAGAAGGGACGGCAGTAGGAGCCGGCCACGTCGCCGCATACGCCGTTGCTGTACGCGTCGTCGAAGGCGCTGCAGGGGCGGGTCCGGTCGGCGATCTCCGACACGGGCACCACGGTACGCTTGTTGATGTTCTCCACACCGCCGAAGAGCTCCGGGATGTTGGTGTGGTGCACCTTGCGCATGGCGCGGGCCAGCGGGTTCTCGCGGCGCGGGTAGATGCCGTAGTTGCCCGGGTCCTCGTCATTAGGCTCGGCCAGCAGCGGCTCCCACTTGTCGGGCGCCGGCGGGTTGTCGAAGACCTCCACCAGCTCGCCGTAGGCGAACATGATGGCGGCGCGGTCATAGGCGCCGAGGCCATTGAAGCGGGCGTTGAACGCGCCGGTGTACTCCATGATGGAGGTCTGCTGGTACTCGCGGATGCGGTCCTGCACCTGCTCCTCGGTCTCATCGCCCCACAGGCTGTTGGGCTGCCAACCGTTGGCGGTCTCGGTGCCACGCAGCTCCCAGTATCCCGGGAAGTAGTTCAGCGCGTCGGTGGAGCTGGCGAAGTTGTGGGACATGCCCAGGTTGTGACCCACCTCGTGCATCGCGACAGTCGACCAGATGCGGTCGAAGACCTCCTCGCGGACCTCTTCGCGGACGGCCTCGATGATCTTGCGGGCGGCCAACTGGCTGGCGAGTACGCCGGCGTCCTTGGTCTGCGTGTAGAGCGCGTTGGGATCCCAGTAGTCGAAGGTGTCGATCTGGTTGACCCGGCGGAGTTCGTCACGCAGCTGCTGCATCAGCGCCGCGGTGCTGCACTGAGTCACGCAGTACTTGCCGCTGGCCTCGCCCTGGTCGAGGTAGGTGCAGGTGCTGCCGGTGCCGCACACGGTCGGGTCGGCGTCACAGGAGCCGCCCGGCTCGTTGAACTTCGAGAAGTCGAAGATGGTGTCGGGTCGGTCCTTGAGGCCCTCGCACATCGCCTGGTCGTACTTCGGCTTGAACTGGTAGGCGTAGCCGCGGAACGAGTCGTCGAAGTGGGTCCCCATGCAGATCATCTGCTCGGAGTGCGCCTGGTCCTGCTTGTGGTTGAACCACATGTGGTCTTCGCTGGTGAAGGCCGCGGGGTGGGCGTTCTGCTTGATGAGGCCGTGGGTGTCCGGCTGGACGCCCAGCTGGGTGACCGGCACGCCGACCATGGCGGCCATGTCGTCGGTCAACCACAGCCAGTCGAGCTCGTCGTGGGCGAGCAGCTTGTTCATGTTGGCCTTGGCCAGGTCGGTGTCGGTGATCGGCAGGTCCAGGCCCATCTTGGCGCTGATCTGCGGCGTCATGACGGTGCCGGCCAGCATCTGCGCGCTCTCCAGCGTCGTCACCGTGCTCGGGCTCACCGGGTTGTTGCTCATGCCCTTGAGCGACTTGGCCTTGATCTCCGTGCGGATGTGCTCGGCCTGGGTGACCTCGCGGAAGTTGGTCACGCCCGCGGCGTACTCGATGTAGTCGACCGCGTTGCGGGCACCCAGTCGCATGTTCATCGTGTAGTTGAACGCGTTGGACTGGATGGTCTCACCCGTGACCGGGTCGGAGTTCATCGGACCGTATCCGTAGAGGCCGTACTGAACCGGCTCGTCGATGCTGACCAGCAGGTTGTAGCGCAGGTCACCGCGGAGCTTGGCCTTATCCATGTCCTTGCAGACGCCGTCGGTCTCGGCCAGCGGTGCGTTGGGGTCCTCGGCGCGGAAGGCCTGAGCGTCCAGCTCCGAGTTCTCACACAGGACGAACATGCGCTGGCCGTTGTTGGCCATGGTGCCGACTTCCCAGCCCTTCAGGTGCTCGACCGTCTCGGTGAAGATGGCGTTCCACTGGTCGGCCAGCTCCATGGAGCCCGGCAGGAGCTCGCGGGGGAAGTTCTCGCTGAGGTAGTAGACGATGGGGCGGGGCTCCATCTCGGCGTAGTTGAGCGAGCCGTCCTCGTTGCTGACGTAGTCCTCGAACAAGCGGTGACGGCGGATGTACCGGTTGGCCAGGGAGTAGGGGGCACCGTACTGGGTGTCCCACGTCTGGCGGGCGCTGCGGTAGAAGCCGAACTTGTTGAAGGCGTGGTCGTCGTAGTCGAGGGGACGGTAGGTGTTGTTGGGGTCGACCTTCTTGAAGGAGGTCCGGATGTGGACCTCTTCCTCGACGCACTCGAAGAAGCGGCCGGTGAAGAACGGGAAGAAGAGGCAGGTCGGGACGAAGCCCCAGCCACGCAGCTCGGTCTGCGGCGCCTGCATGAACCCGCGGGTCACGAAGTCCATGTAGTTGCCGTCATCCTCGACGCGGATGCGGAAGTCTTCGTGGGCCTCGTCACCCTCGTAGACGACGGCGTTGAACGGCAGGGTGGCGCCGAAGCGCTGCCAGTTCGTGGCGCTGTCACTGCCGAAGTTGACGCGCATGTACTTGCGCTGGAACCAGTACTTCTCGCTCGAGTCCTCCACGGTCACGTTGGACCCGGCGCCCGTGAGCGGGTTGTAGGTCTCGCGAACGTCGAAGTGACCGAGGATCTGGTAGGAGGCCAGCGGAGCGGACCGGAAGACGTACCGGGTGGCGGTGACCACCGTGCCGTCCGCCAGGGTCTTCTGGTACGTCACCGGGTTACCGTCCTCATCGAGCAGCGGCACGTCGGTGTCGTTCTTGATGCCGGCGGACTCCAGCCCCTGGATGAACTCGTAGGTGCGGTAGAAGAAGAGCCGCGACTCCTCGACCTCCCACACGCCCCGGTTCAGGCCCGACTGCAGGCCGGGGAACACGGTGCTCGACGCGTACGGCGACTGCACGACCGTGTCGAGGATGTACCACTCGCCGGTCATCGTGGACTTGTCGATCAAGTCCGGCTGGACCCGGTTGAGCTGGTCCGGCTCGACACAGCCGGTCATCGTCAGCACACCCGCAAGGGCTGCGCAGGCGATGCTCGTCATCAGGCGTCCCATGGGGCGTCCTCCAAACTTCTTCTTCATGTCTTTGTGCATGGTGTTCATCGTCAGCGCCCTCCTAGAAGCCCAGCGTGCTGGTGCCGAAGACCTGGTGGAGGTTGCGAAGCACGTCCAGCATCTCGCGCTTCTCGTGGAGCTGCTGCTCCAGCTGCTGCTTCTCGATGCCCTGAGCGGTCTCCCACTGGTCGGCCAGCGCCTGCGCGGCCTGGACCATGTCGGCGGCGACGTCGACACGCTCGGTGACAAGGCCGTAGTTGGTGGTGAAGGCCACGTAGGTCTTTCCACCGATGGGGTCCTCGAAGGTGTGCTTGACGATGCCGGGCTGCTGCTTGTCGGTGTAGGTGGCCTCACCCTCGACGTAGACCGCGAGGCGCTCGATGAACTGCGGGTCGAAGCCGGCGGGCAGGAAGGCCAGCCCGTAGACCGAGGACCACAGCTTCAGGGTGAAGTTGTTGAGCGAAGGCTCGACCGAGGGGTCGTCGGCGGTGCGGCCCGGGATGGACGGCGCCACGTACTTGCCACCCTGGACGCGGCCCGCGTAGGCCGGCAGGTGACCCGAGATAATGCCGCCGAGGAACTCGTTCATCTCCGTGGCGAACACGGTGTTGAAGCCGAGGCTCGTGCCGGCGCCGATGTTGAGCTGCTCGCCCACGGACAGGTCGACGAAGTACGCCGTGTTGTCGGTCAGCGTCTGGAGCGCTGCGAACTTCTCCCAGAAGGAGCCGAACCACAGCGGGTGCTCGAAGAACTGGTGGCCGAACGCGTCACCGAAGGTCGTGTGCGGGTAGCGACCCACGCCGAAGGGCACGTACAGACCGTTCTGGGAGGCGCAGTACTCCTCGTCCAGGTTCAGGGTCATGTGGGTGTAGTTGCCCTCGTCGTTCTCGACGTAGCAGCCGGGAGCCGGGGAGGAGACCGTGTCGCGCAGGTCACCGAAGGCCTCGTTGGCTGCGGTGTTCAGCATGCGGCCGCCCATCGGCATGTTCTTCCACTCCTCGTACCAGGCGTACCGGAAGAGGAAGCTGTCCCACAGCGCGTAGAACATGCCCACGTCGCTGAGAACCGGGAAGTACCGGCTCATGATGCGGAAGTAGTAGGACATCGGGTTGCCGTACTTGCCGAACCACATCCGCTCACGCTTGAAGGCGTCGAAGATGTAGTACTGCTCGAGCTGCATCCGGGCGTTGGCTGCCATCTCGCCGGCGTCGACGCCCTGGTCGAAGATGTAGCAGCCCATGTTGCCGCGGAACTCATCCGAGCAGAACGCGTAGTTGACCGGGATGTAGGCGATGTCGTTGAGCTCGCGGACATCGTTCTGGACCATGTCGCGCTGGTAGCGGATCTGCTCGTAAGGCACCGGGTGACGCTTCAGGTTCTGCTCAACACCGATGTAGTTGTTGAGGTAGTTGAAGGGGTGCCAGAAGCCGGTGCCCCGGTTGGGCCACTGGCGCGTGTTGAGCTGGAAGCTCCAGTAGGCGCTGGTCTGACCGGTCTGGCTGGCGAGCTTGTCGATACGCGCGCGCAGCTTCTCGGTGTCGGAGTAGACATCGTGCAGCTCGGTGTAGCCGAACTTGATGGCCGCGTAGTCGTACTTGCCGAGGCCCTCGACGTCCGAGTTGAACCGGGCGCCGTAGTCCATCGTGCTGGTGTACTGGTACTGCGTGATCTTCTGGATACGCTCGTTGGGCGTCATGTGGCTGCGGGGGACGAACTGGACGTTCGGCTTCACGCAGCGACCGTTGGTGTCGCAGTACTCGTCGGCACCGCACTCGCTGGCCTGGGTGCACTGAGCGTCGCCGGCGAAGGCGGAGCAGACGCCGGTCGGGACAAAAGTCGTCGAGCCGGCCTGGTTCGGCGTGCTGCAGAGGAAGCGGTTGGTGTTGTTGTCCAGGATGCACTCCTGGCCACCGAAGCAGTCTTCCGACTGGGTGCACTCCTGAAGGGCGCAGATTTCGCCGACGTTGTCGTCGCACCAGCTGTCCTCGCGGCAGAGAATCGGCTCCTGCTCCCGAATCGAGTAGTACTCGTCGTGGAAGTTGAAGACGTCGGTGGAGCCACCGAAGTTGTGGCGCAGGCCGACGGTGTGGCCAATCTCGTGGCGGAGGACGCCGTCGAGGATGGCCTTGCCCACCTCGATGCGAACCTGAGCGGGGGTCAGGCCCTCGTCCTCGGCGCGCTTCTTCATCTCCTTGGCCAGACCGTAGATGGCATCATCGGCGAACTCGGCCATGTAGATGTTGTTCTGCATCAGGATGTCCTGGCGCGCTTCGTGCTCCCGGATGGCCTGCTTGGTCATCGCCCGGATGGGGCTGATGGCATCCTTGAGGTCCTCGCCCTGCAGGTCGCCGAAGGGATCGACGTGGGTGGCGGCGTAGGCGATTTCGTTGCTGATGAGGAGGTCCTCGATCCAGGTACCCTCCAGCTTGGCGAGGCGCTTGGCCTGCATCTGCGGGTCGACCTGCGGCAGCATCAGCTCCAGGTCAGCCTTCAGCTTGGCGGGGTTGCGCATGTACTCCATGAGCTCGGGGAACTCGTAGTCGTGCTTGCGAATCCGCGTGTTGGGCTGGGTGCCGGGGTGCATGTGCGCGTGGGTCGGCATGCGGTGGTCCAGCGCGTGACGCTGGAAGCGGTTGGCCTTTCGGGCGACGGCCTTTTTGTGGGCGTCCTCGGTCTGCTCGATGCCCGCCATGGCGCCGAAGTAGGCAGCCTGGTCCGGGTCGGAGGTGTCTTCGGCCTTGGCCTTGAGGAAGTCACGGACGTGGCCACCGGTGATGACCGTGGTCGGGTCGAGGTCACCGTTGACCAGGTCGAGGAGGTCACCGGCGTACTGGGAGTAGGTCCGCAGGGAGGCGCCGTAGATGTTGGCCTGGGCGTAGATGATCTCGCCGGTGTGGGGGTCGGCCGCGGAGGGACCGTAGCCCAGCGGGCCGGAGCGCATCGCCTCGTTGACCCAGTAGAACATCGAGTAGCGGGTGTCGCCGATCTTCTTCGGCTCCTCCGGGTAGGCCACCAGGGTGGGGTCCCCACAGGGGTTGTAGTCGCCGGTGCTGTAGCGGGCGTCGCTAAGCTCCTCGCGGTTGCCGGCCTTGCCCTCTTCGAACGCCGCCAGGGCGTCGAACTGGTTCTGGCAGAGGACGAACATGTCCGGCAGGCCTTCCTTGATGGACTGGACCCGGGCCTTCTCGTCGTCGCCGATGGTCGGACCCCAGCCGATGCAGCGGCCAATGGTGTCGTCGCGGTGGCAGGTAAGGTCGCCGCGCGATCCGTGGACGCTGAGCGTCACGCGCTGGGCGTCACCCGCGATGGTGCGGAACTCGGTGGAGTTGCGGTAGCCGACCGCCTCGTCGGTGCGAACACCCTCGACGGCGTAGTCCACCGGACCACCGTTGGCGGCGGCGTGGATGAAGCGGATGCCGAAGCTGGACTGGTTGAAGTCCGCGCCCACCACGAACACGTCCTGGCCGTTGTAGATGGCCAGGTAGTTGGACTGGGCGACGATGGAGGCCTTCACCGTGGCGACCACGGTGCCGCCGCTGGTGACCTCGACATCCACCTCGGAGGTGCTCGGAACGGCCGCCATGAAGTCGGCCGTGGCCGGGTTCTGCGGGTCGTAGTTGCGCTCGGCGTCGAAGCCGCCACCGGCGATGGTCGTGCTGCCGATGCGCAGCGAGAGGTTCCCGCCCTCGGGCGCGGCGTGGATGAACCGCACGAAGGCGAGGCTCGAGTCGTTCACCAGGGGCTGCAGGGTGGTGTTGGAGAAGTTGTCCACCGTGGTGATGGCGCCACCGCCGTAGTAGACGACGCTGTTGCCACGCTGGGGAGCGGCGTTGAGGCGCTGCATCACGCTGCTGCCGCTGGCGTCGAGGCACAGACCGCCGGAGCAGCTCTGGCCGACGGCGCAGGGGTCGCCCGCGCCGCAGGTGCGGACGGCTTCGCAGTAGCCGGCGCCGCAGGTGGCACCGGTCTGCACCGCGCTGCAGTCAGCGTCGGCGTAGCAGGAGATGCCCGAGTCGGTGACGGTCAGCTCCTCGTCCAGGAGCATGGTGTCGAGCGTGCAGTCGGCGTGGGTGTCACAGGAGCGCACCGAACCGAGGCCAATCTCCTCGTAGAAGAGCTTCCAGGCGACGGCGTCCTTGAACACGTCGTTCCAGGCATCCGCCGAGACGTAGGCGGTGTCGAGGAACTCCTCCGGCCAATCGGTGTTCAGCCAGTAGACGATGGGCTTGAGCGTACGCTCCGTGTAGGCGCGCGGCTTGGCGACGGCGCAGTAGCCGTCGGTGAACCAGCTCTTGTCCTTCTGGCAGCGCTGCTCGGCATCCTGGTCACAGTCGGTGTCGGAGAAGCAAGCGACCGTGAGCTCGTTGCCCTGCTCGTCGGTCGGCTTGATGTAGTCGAAGTTGTTGCGCCACAGGTTCCAGCGGTTGGCGTAGCTGACGCGGCCCGCGTAGGACGCGCCCCAGTCCGGGTTCACCGTGTTCCGCTCGGTCAGGAAGAAGCCGAACAGGTCCATGTGCTCGCTGTTGTGGTAGCGAATGGGCTGGTAGTCCCGCTTCGGGTCGAGCCGCTTGAAGGAGTGGCGAACCTTGACCTCGGCTGCGGTGCAGTCGTACTGGCTCAGGTCCCACACGTTGCAGGCCCACCCGCCGAGCGAGTCCACCATGACGCGGATGACGTGGTCCATGTAGCCCGAGTCGGGGTCGATGACCATCGCGTCCGGCTCCAGCGCGTGCTGGTCACCCACCAGGTAGGAGGTGAACGCGTTCGACTGGCCGACGCCGAAGAAGAACGAGCCAATCTCCTGGCGCTCCCAGGCGACGCGCATGTAGTCACGCTGGTACCAGGGACGGTCCACCGTGTTCTCCACCACCTCGTTGCTCTGGGCACCGTTGAAGGTGTTGTAGTTGCGGATCATGTCGAAGTGCTTGGTGATCGGCCAGCGCGCGATGGGCGTGCCGACGTACAGCTCCACGAACTCGTCGCGGGCGTTGGGATCCCAGTACTTCCGGATGGGCTGCTTCTTGTAGCCCTCCTCCGTGCCCGTGACCTTCTCGACGACCGTGTAGGCCACCAGGTACTGCTCCTGGATGTCGAAGATGACCTTGGCCTGGTCGCCAAAGTTCATCAGGCCGGTGAAAGCCGATGCCTGGCTGTAGGGGGCGTCCGCCACCGTAGCGACGTACAGCCACACCCCTTCGAGTGCGGTCTTGTCGACCTTGTTGGGACCGGTACGGTCAACGAGACCGACGTCATCCACGCAACCGCCGCCGGCGAAGAGCATCGCCATGGCAGTCGACGCGGCCAGAAGCGACATCTTCAGTCGCGTCCGCTGGTCGAAGAGGAATTGCATCAGAGAACCTCCGAAGGAGAGAAACCGTTCAGGGCAACGAAACGGGGCAACAAAAGAGACTGTGACTAGAAGTTGGTGGCCAGCGTGAGCGTCAGCGAGCTGGCCGTTTCAAAGGCCACGAGGCCCTGGCCGTCCGGACCGAAGGGTCGGGAGGTGGCCAGGTCGTAGCTGAGGCCCACGCCAAAGTGCTTGTGGGCCTGGTAGTTGATGGCGATGCCGGCCAGGAAGCGGTCGGTCTGGGCGCGACCTGCTTTGGCGAAATTCGACGAGAGGTCGTCGATGGGCACGCTGTTGAAGCCGAAGATGTTGTAGGCACCGGCGCTGAGCGTCAGGTTGAGGCCCTCGTAGAGCCGGATACCCAGGCTGACGATGTTGGCGACGTAGAACGAGGTGTTACCGGTACCGGTCAGCGCCACGCTGTCGCCGTCCACCTGCGAGCTGAACTCGCCGGCCTGGGGACGTCCCTCGATGCACTCGCCGGACTTGAAGTTGGCGCAGTTGAGGCCGCTCTGGGTGCTGGAGGCGAAGTACTTCATCAGCATGAACGTCCACGACAGCGTCACCGGACCGGCGCGCAGCGACGTGACGGCGTAGGGCCGGATGGCGATGGTGCGGTTGAGGAGCTGGCTGGTCGGGCTGGTCGGGAAGTAGACCCGGAAGAACGCCATGATGGAGAGCCCGTCGGCCACGTCCTTGGTGGAGAAGACGTTGGTGTGGGCCAGCGTGATGAACAGGTCGCCGGGGATGATCTGGCCGTTCGGGAAGGCCGTCCCGAAGTCGTTGACGGCGTAGAGGGTGGCGGTCATCGAGGCGGACAGGGTGAGGTTCTTGACCGGCAGGCGCAGCGCCAGGGTCGGCCAGAGCGTCATCGACAGCGTTTCCTGCCGCTGGTTCGAGTTGATGAAGGTGCCCAGCCCCACGCTGGTGTTGAGCACGATGCGCGCGCTGAGGGGGAACGGCTCGTCTTCGGCACCGTCAACACCGCCGCCCTCGGTCACGGTAGCAGTGGTTGCGCCGGTCGGCTGGGCCATAGCTGAGGGTGAGGCGAGCAGGACCAGCGCTCCAGCGACCGCGATGGCGGTGAGCGCTGAGCGAATTTTTGTCGAGTGGAATGTCACGTGGCGTCCGCCTGTTAGCTGCGTTCGAGCCCGGTTTTTTGGGATGGGAGGACTTATAGAGCCGGTTGCGCAATGTCAAGGGAAACACGGCTCTTGGCGGCCGCGACGCGTCCCATTCCCAGGTTGGGTATCTTCGCTGACCCGGAGTAGGGATCTCAAGCAGAATCCCTGACCGCAAGTAACCGTTTTCACAAGGAGTTCGCGAGTTCGAACCCCCTTGCATCCGGCCTGGAACGCTGGATCAGACTTGACCGCGGCATACGGCGGGTCGAAGGTGCGGGGCCTTCCGAACAATGTCTGTCCACACCCACCGGAGGACGCCCCTTGGCGCAGTCCGTGACCGGCTCGACTGCCGGACTCAAGGCCCAACAACGCGACGCGCTGCAGCGCATCTATCGACGCAGCGTACCACCCGACAGCGTCATCACGTTGGAGCTGGCCCACTTCATGGCCAGCATCAGCCGAGAGACCCGCCGGCAGGTAGGGGTCCTGATCGACCGGCGAGGCCGTATCCAGCACGTCCTCATCGGCGACGGTCAGAAGCTGGTGCTGCCCGACCTGGGGCGTCACCGCGCCGGCCGAAGCCGTCTTCGCGGCGTTCGCCTGATCCACACGCACGTCTTCGGCGAGTCCCTCACCCGTGACGACCTGACCGACCTGACGCTGCTGCAGCTGGACATGATGGGTGTGCTGCAGGTCTCCGAGCATGGACAGGCCACCACGCTGGAGTATGCCCATCTGGTGCCGCCGGGGCCGACGGACCAGCTGTGGGAAGTGTCCGATCCCACGCCGATCGGGACCCTCGATCTTTCGTTCCAGGCGTTCATCACCGAGCTCGAAGAGGAGTTCGCCAGCCGACAGCCGCTGCAGGAAGGCGACGAAGGCCTCACCCGCGCCATTGCGGTACATGTCACGACCGGCGCCCATGGCGAGCCCGACATCGACAGCAGCCTGGCGGAGCTCCGTGAGCTGTCTCGCACCGCTCAGGTCGACATCGTGGAAACCGTCGTGCAGAAGCGAAAGGCGCTTCACCCCAAGTACGTGATGGGGCGCGGCAAGCTCGAGGAGCTGGTGCTCGCGTCGATGCAGAGGCAGGCCGAGCTCATCGTCTTCGACCGGGACCTCACCCCCGCACAGGCCCGTTCGATTGCGGACGTGACCGAAGCCAAGGTCATCGACCGCACCCAGCTCATCCTGGACATCTTTGCTCAGCGCGCCACGACCCGGGACGGCAAGCTCCAGGTTGAGCTGGCGCAGCTGAAGTACACACTGCCCCGGCTCGCGGGGCGCAACACCGCCATGAGCCGACTCGCCGGTGGCATCGGTGGGCGTGGCCCGGGTGAGACGAAGCTCGAGATCGACCGCCGGCGCGCCCAGGATCGGATCCACCATCTGTCCAAGCAGATCGACAAGCTCTCCAAGCAACGCTACGAGCGCCGGCGCCGGCGCCGTGACGGACGCATCCCGGTGGTGGCCATCGTGGGCTACACCAACGCCGGCAAGTCGACCCTGCTCAATCAGCTGACCGGCGCCGACGCACTGGCCGAGGACAAGCTCTTCGCGACCCTGGACCCGACGACGCGTCGGCTACGCCTGCCCGAGGAGCAGGAGATCGTGCTGACCGACACGGTGGGCTTCATCCGCGACCTGCCCGAAGACCTGGTGGCCGCGTTCAAGGCCACGCTGGAAGAGCTGGCGGAGGCGCATGTGTTGTTGCACGTGGTGGATATCGCCACGCCGGGCTGGGAGGAGCGCATCGCCTCGGTGGAGCGCATCCTGGAAGACCTGGAGGTCAACGAAACCCCGGTCGTGCTGGCCTTCAACAAGGTCGACCTGGTGGGTGAGCCAGGCATCATGGGTACCCTGTGCCGGACCTACCAGGCCGTGGGCATCAGCGCATTGGACAAGACCACGCTGGAGCCCCTGGTGGACGCCATCATGGAGGCGCTGCCGGCCAAGAAGAGCAAGGCCGTGCGGAGTTTCGTTCCGGTCTAGCAACCCGTGCCCGTGCCCGTGCCTGTGCGACTCTTCGCCCGCGACGCGTAGTCAGCCCACAGAGCTTGTCCCACCAGCACCCCTGGACAGGCAGCGCTACCCGGCGCGCGGTTGAGTTCGTCGCCGCAACTGAATGCTGAGGCCTTCAAGAGGCCCGGCCGGATGTCAGCCGTCCGCACGGAGCGCTGCGTCAGTAGGTCGGCTGCACGGTCACGGGCGCGGGCACGGGTTTGGACCCTACTGCTTGCCGCGGTTGCGGACCTCGTCCTCGAACTCTTTCGGGTTCTTCTTGTACTGGACCTGCCAATTGGCCCAGTCCTCGGTGACCCGCTTGGTGAATTCTTCGCCCACGACTTCCAGCGGGAAGATGACGCCCCGCTGCTTGAACTCGTACTCGACGTCGTTGAGCTTCTTGGCGTCGAACTCGGCCTTGATGCTCTGAAGCATCTTGAGCCCCTCGATGACATTGGTCACCAGGCCCTTCATGGTGATCTTCTCGCCCAGGTAGTCGTCCAGATCCGGTCCGCTCGGTGGCTCTTCACCCTTCTTGGCCGGTTTGGGGTCCCACTCTTTCGCCAGCATCGTCTCGAGCATCGGGATGGCGCTGAAGTCCCGGTGGGCCTTCAAGCACACCAAGGACAAGGCCCGCGTGATCCGATTCTTGTTGGTCGCAGCCGCAAGCTTTCGGAAGATGGGCCGGGCAGCGATGGCGTGTCCCCGGTCGTAGAGGTCCAGGCACAGGTCCAGGGTTTGGCGGTCCGCGTCGGACTCGCCTTTGTTGTACTGCTTGTCGTCCTTGAAGAAGGTCAGCGCCTTCTCGAGATGCTTGGTGCCGTGGAGCTTGATGAGGTAGTTCGTCGCGGTCCAGCGGTCGTCCGGGTCCGACGACTTGGTGAACAGGCCGAAGATGCTGTCCACCACCGCCTGCGATTCCTTCACGCTCTTCTCGGACAGCATCCGATCGGCGTAGTTGAACGCCGAGTTCTTCAGCTGCTCGTCGATGTTTGGGTTGAGGTACAGGGAGTACAGGTAGACCGCGGTGTCGGGCCCCGGAATCTTGGCCAGCGCGTCGAGGTGGTGCTTCTGGGCCCCGATGCGCTGGTGCAGCAGCTTCATGGCGCGCAGCAGATGCTTCTCGGCCTCCGGCAGAGGCTTCTTGCCGCCTTTCTTGGGAGGCTTCATCAGGAACTCGATCATCTTGTCGACTTTGAAGCCGTGGCTCATGACGATCGCTGACCCTTCCAGCGCATACTTGCCCAGGTCGGTGATCTGTCCGGTGGAGATACGCTCTCCAATCTTTTTCACGTCCTCCGACGTGCTCTTCCACGTGATGTCCGTGAAGGCCCACTTGGCGACCTTCTGCTGGATCTCGACGAACTCCTCTTTGGACATGTAGCGGTGCATCATCAGCAGCGTGTCTTTGGCGTACGCTGCGATCTTGGCCTTGCTCGGGTCCTCCAGGATCTTGATCAGCACCACTTTGTAGCGCGCCACCAACTGCTTTCGCAGGTCCCCGGTGGCCGACTCGATCATCGGCCGGGCTCGCCGTGGCAGCCCCTTCTCGACGACGATCTCGAGAGCGCGCACCTTCGTGTCGATCGGCTCGTTGGGATCCTCGATGACCTGGCGGAGACGCTCTAGACCACGATCGTTTCGGGTCCACAGCTGCAGGTCATCCTCGGTCGCGGGCCCCTGACAAGCGGGGATCCACATGAGCGCCGCCAATAGACTCATGAGGATGGCGGGGCGGCGACAGACGGACATCACGTCTCCTGTTGGAGGAATCGGTGCGAAACGCGGCGATGATCTTGCGGCGTCACGGGCCTGTCAACCCGATGTCCAAATCCCACCCCCACAAGTCGCCTCTTCGCTTTGCACCAAACCCTGATGCGGGTACCCTCGTAGCGGGATCAAGGAGCCATGGCGCGTACCGAACGCAAGAGTATCCAGCAGCAGCGTCTCGAGTGGGATCAGGAGCTGAAGTCGCTGTCGGAAAGCATCGACAAGCTTCGCGTCCAATACGACCGCTATTTCATGGGCATCGACCGTATCCCGCCGATTCGCGACCGGGAGAAGCTGGAGAAGGCGTTCCTGCGGACCCGGCTGCGCGACGCCAAGAACACGGCCATCCGCTTCAAGTTCCAGAACCTGCAGGCTCGCTGGGTCACCTACCGGCAGCACTGGAACCGGGTCATGCGCCTGATCGAAGAGGGCAAGTTCCGGCGTGACAAGAGCGTCGTCCCCCCAGGGGCCGCAGCGCTGCCTCCGGTCGTCGAGGCGCCGCCCGCCGACCCCATGCGCGAACTCTACGACCAGTGGGCTCAGGCCCGTTCGAGCGTCGGGCTCAAAGAGGTCGCGTTCGATAAGTTCGCCGCCAAGATGGCCGCCACCAAGAGCAAGCACATCAAGCAGCTGGGCGCCAAGGACGTGCGCTACTCGGTCAAGATCAAAGACGGCAAGGTCGCCCTGACGGCCAAGGCGATCAAGGGTTAACGCCTAGCCTTCCTTCTTCTCGTCCGGTGCTTCCAGGTCGGGGAAGTTGTCGACCGGCTCGGCTGGCTTCTTGCGGACATACTCCTTGTCCGACTTGAGAATCCAGCCGCCCTCTTCGTTCTTCCACACCTGGCGACGCCTCTGATGCGCGATCACGTGGTCGTGCATGCGGTAGTAGGTCAGGTCGAGCTCCAGGATGGAGACGTCTTCGGTGAGCAACACCGGACGCATCTCGTACTCGACGATGCGAAGGCTGTGAGCAGCGCGCTCCATGGCCGCCACCCAAATCTCGCGGCGCTCCAGCGGGACGTTCTTGGAGGCATGCTCGAACCGCTGCCAACGCACGTTCTCGTTGAAGCGGTAGGCGATGCGCTTGAGCTTCTCCGTGGGCGACATGTTGCCGCTTCCGGCGCAGCCGGCGGACACCGGTCCCAGCAGGAAAAGGGTGGTCAGGATCAGGATTACGGGGCGCTTCATGTCAGCCTCGGCGGAGGACGGAGCCCAGGACACCCTTGAGGTCTCCGAGCGTGATTTCGCGGGTCGCGAACAACATCACGGCAAAGACTACTAGAGCCGCGCCAACACGCACGAAAATGCCCAAAAGTCCTCCACCGGACGCCACCCCCATCCCACCGACGGCGACCGCGGCGGCCAGCGCGGCCGTCGACGCAGCGACGGTGCGGGCGATGTTGAGCCAAGGCAGCTGGACCTTGAGGCGATACCGCAGCAAGACCGCTCCGACCACCAGCGCCGCCGCGATGGTGACCAGGGTGACGATGCCCGACAGCCACAGGACCGTCGGCCCAGCGTCGGAAGCGGAGATGATGAAGTACAGCGCCACGAGCTGAATGATGGCCCCAGCGCCGGTCAGAAACAGCGCGTCCAGGGGGCGGCCGGCCGCGGTCAGGATGTTGATGCAGACGAAGAGCAACGCGAAGCAGGCCATGGCTCCGAGCATCGGGGTCAGCGCGGGCGCTGCCAGTCGGTAGGCGTCGCCGAAGAGCAGGGCCAGCAGGGGTTCACCGCCAGCGGCCAGGAGAGTCGCTACAAAGAGCACCAGGAGCGTGGCCACTCGGACCGTCTGGCGGACGTACTTGCTGGTCGCGGAATTGTCGGACTCGAACGTGGCCCGGGACACCAGCGGAAAGATGACGAACGTGATGGCGATGACGGCCTGGTACGAGATGAGGGAGACGTTCTTGGTCGCCCGGTACAGGCCGGAGAGAACCGCCGTGGAGGACGTGACCGCGGGATCCACAAGGGCCTCCGGTGCAAAGCCCGTGGTGCTGGCGAGAACCGCGATCTGGTTGGCCCCATTGCCGTGGGTGAGGGAGTCGAGTACCGGGGCGAAGCTGGCGCTCTTGAGCACCAGGACGTCGCCCTGGAGGAGGGCGTTGACCATGAGTGTGTAGCCCATGACTTGAAGCATGAACGTTCCGAGCGCGACGCTGGGCACGGAGGCTTCTGCCCCTGGCGGCGCGATGGCAAGGGACCGCGTTCTGAACCAGGCGGCAATGACGATCAACACGGCGGCCGCGGCGAATCCGGCGATGGCCCCCATCACCGAGAAGCCGGCAAGCACGGCACCGAGGATCAGCGCCAGCTTCAGTGTTGCAAAGCCGATGTCGAAAAGCGCCTGCTGGGTGAAGCGCTTGAGGCCGTTGAGGACTCCGATCAGTACGGCGTAGAACCCGTAAGCGAGGGTGATGATGGCCGCCACGCGCAGCAGGTTGGCCAGCGAGGGGTCGTGAAAGATGCCGCTGGCGATGAGGTCGGCGCCAGCGATGATCGCGCAACACAGGGGGACGGTGACGGCCGCGATGAGGCGTAGGGTCCTGGCCCGCACGTGCCCCACCAACGCCGGGTCCTCGCTCACGCGCTTGGACACGACCTGCAGACCGCCGGCGATGACGACCATGTTGAAGATGGAGATGAAGGTGTTGACGACGCCGAAGTCGCCAAACCGTGCCGGGTCACCCAGCAGGCGGGGTAGACCGATGTTGAGCACGGTGCCCGTGACCAGGAACCACACCTTGGCGCCCGTGATCACGAGGAAACCTCGTTGGGCGGCCCGGGTCTCCTGGGCTACTACGTCGTCGCGACTCATCCAGCGCGCTCCCATCCGTTGCAGAAGCCCAGGGACTGCGGCCGATAGCCGCCGATGTCAAGTAAGGAGATGGGCGGGTGTGGAACCCTTTGTGGGCACGAGGCATCGACCACGCTATGCTTTCTCGCCGCTGACCTGGCCCCTCACGAGTAGACACGTCCCATGCACGACCACGAAGACGACTGGTTCTCCAGCGACGGCTCCGACGACGCGTTCAGCGATTACTCGGCGGGCTATGCCGGTTCGCGCAGCAACAGCTCGATCTGGACCATCGTAGCGCTCGTGGCGGGGATCGCGCTGGTGCTGTTGGGGGGGGCCGCGCTCGGCGCGTTCAGCAGCTCAGGCGGCGCTGCGCCAGCTCCCAAGGCCACCGCAGAAACCCGCACCCCGGACGCGGTCAAGGTGAAGGCCGCCCAGCGCGCGAGCACCGGCTCCTTCCTGGCCCTCAAGACCTCCAGGACCGCGGCAGTGGCCGCCGCCAAGGCCAAGCCGGCGGGCGATGGGGCCAAAGCCCCGCCCAAGGCCACTGACGACACGCCGGCGACTCCCGCCAACGACGGTGGCGAAGGTGGGGCTGCGGACACCGAGGACAAGCCGGAAGCGACCCCTGAGGCTCCCGAATCGGACGCCGCAGAGGAGCCCGAGGCCAAGCAGCCCAAAGCTCCTGCGGAGAAACCCTCCGAGCCTGCGGAGACCGCAACGGCGAAGGTGGACGAGCCCGCTCCTGCCCCCGCGGAAAAGCCTGAGCCGAAGACCAAGCCCCGTGTCGTGGAGAAGGCGGACCCTCCCGCGCCCAAGCCGGTCAAGAAGAAGGCCGAGCCCAAGCCCAAGCCCATCAAAAAGGTCGCGGCGGTGGCGCCGGCTCCCAAGCCCAGGCCCGTCAAGAAGGTCGAGCCCAAGCCGGTCAAGAAGGTCGCCGAGCCCAAGCCGGTCAAGAAGGCGCCCAAGCCGGTAAAGGCCGCCAAGAAACCCGAGCCGCCGCCCCCGAAGGCAGAGCCCAAGCCCAAGGCCAGCGCCTCGGGCGACGCCAAGGTGCTCATTGCATCGGCGCGCCAGAAGCTGCGCGGCGGCAACCCCCGCGGGGCCATCGCCGACTACAAGAAGGCGCTCAAGATCTCGCCCGGCAGCACCAAGGCCAAGTACGGCATGGCGGTGGCGCTCTACGAGACCGGTCAGGACGCCAAGGCGACCAAGTACTTCAAGTCGGTGCTCAAATCGAGCCCCTCCCATCGTGGCGCGCTGCTCAAGATGGGTGCCATCTCGATGGGCAAGGGCCAGCGGGCTGCCGCCAAGAAGTACTACCAGAAGTACCTGAAGGCGAACCCCACCGGGAAAAGGGCTGACGCCGTGCGGAAGGTGCTGTCGCGGCTCTAGGTTGGCGGCCTAGGCGCCGAAGCGTTCGTACCACAGCAGCGTCGCGATGGTCTTGGCATCTTGAATCCGGCCGTCGGCCATCATGGCCAGGGCCTCAGCCATCGGCATCGGGTGAACTTCGATACGCTCGATGTCGTCCAGGTTCTGCGCCGTCTTGACCAGGTCCGTGCAGCGGTAGATGTGCATGTACTCGGTCGACACGCCGGGCGCGGGGTAGAAGCCCAGAAGCTTGTGCACGCTTCCGGCGCGATAGCCCGTCTCTTCCTCGACCTCGCGCCGCACCGCCTCGTCCGGGTCGCTCTCGTCCGGCTCCAGGGTACCCGCTGGCAGCTCCCACATGTACTGGTCGGCCGCGATGCGCCAGTTGCGGATCAGAACGACCCGCCCGTCGTCCAGGAGCGGCAGCCCCACGACGGCGCCCGGATGGACCACCATGTGGCGCTTCTGGGTGCGCCCGCCTCCGACGTCCAGCGTCAGATGCTCCAGGCGCATCCGCTTGGTCTCGACGATGGTCTCCCGGCCGATGACGGGCGTGGGAGAGCCACCGTTGTCATCGGGTCGACTCAGAACGGAACGTCGTCGTCGTTGAAGTAGCCAGGGTCATTGCCCTGGGGCGGGCCCTGCTGGCCGCCGCCACCACCCGGCTGCTGCGGGGGCGGGCCACCGTAGCCGCCGCTGCCGCCGCCGCCCTGGGGAGGACCACCGTAGCCACCGCCACCGCCGCTGCCGCTGCCGTAGCCGCCGCCACCGCCGCCGCCGCCGCCGTAGTTGCCACCGCCGCCGCCGCCGTAGCCGCCTTGACGACCGCCACCGCCGCCGCCGTAACCGCCGCCGCCGCCATAACCGCCGCCACCGCCGTAGCCGCCGGCCTGGTCACGCTGACCGCCGCCGCTGTCGATGAACGTCATGTTCTGAGCGACGATCTCGGTCGAGTAGCGCTTCTGACCCGTCTGCTGGTCATCCCAGGACCGGGTCTGGATGCGCCCCTCGATGTAGACCTTTCGTCCCTTCGACAGGTAGCGCTGCGCCAGCTCGGCGAGCTTGTTCCAAAGCACCACCCGGTGCCACTCGGTTCGCTCCTGCCGATTGCCGTCGCGATCGGTGTAGTTCTCGCTGGTAGCGATGCTGATGTTGGCCACCTGAGAACCGCTGGCCGTGGTTCGGAGCTCCGGGTCAGCGCCCAGATTTCCGATGAGAATCACCTTGTTGACCGATCCCGCCATGAATCAAAGCTCCCCGCTAATGAGCTCGAGCAGGGCCAGCACGGCGTAGCCAGTGCCGCCCTTGGTAATGTGTCCATCCGGCTTGTCCGCGAACGACGGACCCGCAATGTCCAGGTGTGCCCAGGTCGTATCACCGACGAACTCGCTGAGGAACAGGGCCGCGGTGATGGCTCCGCCCCAGCGCTCCCCGACGTTCTTCATGTCCGCCGTCGGCGACTTGAGCATCGACCTCAGCTTCTTTGCCAACGGCATTCGCCAGGAGGCTTCGCCGGCGCGGTCGGCCGCAGCCTTGACCTTGTCACCGAAGTCGTCGTCGTTGGCCCAGATACCCGCGATGTTGGGCCCGAGGGCGACCACACAGGCGCCGGTGAGGGTCGCCAGGTCCACCATCCGGTCCACGCCCAGCGCGTCGGCGTACGACAGCGCATCGGCGAGGCAAAGGCGACCCTCGGCGTCGGTGTTCATGATCTCCACCGACTTGCCGTTGAGCGCTTTGTAGACGTCGCCCGGCTTGTAGGCCGAACCGCTGACCAGGTTCTCCACGGAGGCCACCATGCCGTGCACGATGACCTTGGGCGCCCAGGCCTTGATGGCGCGCAGCGTGCCGATGACGGCTGCGGCACCGCCCATGTCCAGCTTCATCTCCTCGATGGCGCCGGTGGGCTTGATGTTATAGCCACCGGCATCAAAGGTGACGCCTTTGCCGAGCAGAGCGATTTGCGGGGTGTTCTCGTCGGCCCCCTCTGGACGGTAGGTCCAGTGGATGAACCGCGGCTCCTTGTCGCTGCCCGCATGCACCGCGAGCATCAGGTTGAACCCACGCTTCTCGAGCTCGGCGCGGTCGAAGACCTGGACCTCGATGCCCAGCTCTTCGGCGACCTTGACCGCGGTGTCCGCGAGGTACTCCGGGACCACCTGCTGCGGAGGTCCGTTGACCAGGTCGCGGGCCAGGTTGACGCCCGCACAGGACTCCACCGTGCGGGCGATGAGGGGGGCGTGGTCACCGGCCACGTTGGCCAGAGTCAGCGCCTTGACCGACTGCTCTTTGACGTCCTTGGTGCGCCACTCGTTGTAAAGGTAGCCACCCAGCAGGGCGCCCTCGGTGGCGAAGCGCACAGCGTCGGCCTCGTCGACCCCGTCTGCTGTGGGTAGGACCGCGCCGATTCCGTCCAGCCGTCGCTTGTGTGCGTCCTGCACGGCCGCTGCGGTCAGGCCGCGCAGGTCCTGGGCCGTCAGGTCAGCGATGCCACCGCAGCCCACCAGCAGAACCCGCTTGGGTCCAAAGCCAGAGCGCCCGCCGGTGTGCACGAGCAGTGTGCTGCCGGGCTTGCCCTCGAACTGCTCCTCGTCGGCGAGCGTGGTCAGCAGGCTCGACAGGGCCTGGTCGACCGCGTCGAAGGCCTCACCACGGGCCCCGTCACTGAAGACGGGCACGGCCAGAAGGGGCGTGTCGATGGTGGCGAGATTGGCCTTGGTGGTGGTGACGTTCATCTAGATGGGGTCCTCGTCGTGGCGGTTCGGTCTACAAACCACAATGGTCCGGGCACGGCAAGCGGTAGTGGTGGCTCCGCCAACCCTGGCGCGTCGGGGCGAAGCTCACTACCATCGCGCCCCATGAAGCAGATGCCGATCGTCGTGCACAAGTATGGGGGCTCCTCGCTGGCGACCCTGGACAAGATCCGGGCTGTCGCAAAACGGATCGCGGACACTGTTCAGCGAGACGGTAAGCGGGTCGTCGCAGTGGTGAGCGCCATGGGCGGTACCACCGACGAGCTGCTGTCCAAGGCCAAGGGGCTGTCGGCCAACCCGCAGGCGCGCGAGCTGGACATGCTGTTGAGCGTGGGCGAACGCATCTCCACCTCGCTCCTGGCCATCGCGCTCGAAGAGCTTGGGCAGTCGGCGGTCTCATTCACCGGCAGCCAGGCGGGCATCATCACCAACGCCCGCCATAACCGGGCCCGCATCATCGAAGTTCGCTGCTTTCGGGTGATGGACGAGCTGGACGCCGGCAAGGTCGTCATCGTGGCCGGCTACCAGGGCGTCAGCTACTCCCGCGAAATCACGACGCTGGGACGCGGGGGAACGGACACCACAGCCGTCGCCCTGGCGGCGGCTCTGGATGCCGAGTACTGCGAGATTTGCAGCGACGTCGACGGGGTCTACACCGCCGACCCGCGCATCGCCAAAGACGCCAAGCGCCTCGACAGTCTCAGCCACGACGCGATGGTGGCGCTGGCACGGCACGGGTCCAAGGTCCTCAACCAGGACTGCGTGCAGTATGCCTCGCAGCAGGGTGTCGCCATCTTCGCCAAGGCGACGTTCGGGCCCAAGGACGACAAGGGCACCGTCGTCCGGGTCAACCCCGGCCAGGAAAACCCGGCGGTGACGGGCATCGCGCACCGCAAGAAGGTCGCCGAGCTGTCGTTGAGCGCGCCAGAGAAGCTTCCCGAGCTGTTGCGGACGATGGCCGCGCGGGGGGCATTCCCGGTGACGTTGCAGCGAGGTGATGGCGTGGTCCGCGCCGCCTTCGGCCTGGCCGACACTCACGCCTACGATGCTTTGGTGGCCGAGCTCGAGGCCGAATTCGGGGACGCGCTGAGCCGGCGCGACGACCGCGGTACCGTGACCGTGGTGGGCCATGGGCTCGGCGAGGAACCCGACGTCCTTCAGACGGCGTTGGTCATTGGGCGCGACCTCGACCCCGAGGCGGATCTGCAGTTGGGCCCCCTGGAGCTGACGCTCACCCTGGCGGCGGACAAGGTGGAGGAGGCGGTTCGTCGACTCCATGCAGCGCTCGTGCCCTGACCGGCCTGGCGGCAGCGACCAGCAGGTGCAGGGGTGGCTCTCCACCGAGGGGCTCGCTGTGCTGAACCGGCCCGAATCCGGCGTCCGCCATGATAGCGAGCAGCTCCCGCTCGTCCCAGACGTGCCCGAACGCCGTGCGTGACGAGAGGTCCAGGTCGTAGAGCTCCAGGGCGGAGTCCTTCGCCCCTTCGAACCGCACCACATCCACGATAACGAGCTGGCCACCGGGCTTCAGGCACCGTCCTGCCCACTGGAGCAGTTCGTGGACGCGTGCCCGGTCAAAGAGGTGGCACACCAGTCCAAGCACCACAACGTCGGCGTCGTTCGTCGGCGGCTCCAGCTCGAAGATGTCGCCCGGGCACCATTGGTAGGCACTCGTGAGCCCTTCGTCGGCCACCACCTCGCGCGTCGTCTCGAGCACCCGCGGCAGATCGACCGCGATCACGCGGGTGCTCGGCTCCGTTCGGACCATCGCCAGGGACCAGCTCGCGCCTCCAGCGCCCACATCCACCACCAGCGCGCCCGGACGGGCAAGGCGCTGGCCGACGATCCGGGCGGGCGACTGCATGATGAGCGACAGCCCCCGCACCGCCTGGCCGGCATACATGGCCTCTGCGTGTGCCGGGCGGTCCAGGCGCAGCGGCGGTGTACCGCGCGTCACTCGGGTCGCAATGGCGCAGGGTCGGCCGAGGAGTCGGAGCATCCCCGGGGGCGCGTTCAGCGAGTGATGCCCGCGACGCTCGCTCATGACGCCCAGGGCCACGAACGTGCGGAGAAGGCGATCCGCGATGTTGGCGTCGATGCCGCAGCCCTCCGCCACCGACGCGACATCGGAGGCACCGTCAGCAACCACCTCGAACAGGTCCACGGCGGCCGCCGCCTCCATGGCCGCCAGGGCCCGGCGGGCTCCCAGAAGATAGTGGATTCCCGCGGGATCCCACGCTTCGTCGCTCATGCGTGCACCTCCACCTTACCGGTCGCACCATCGACCGTGATGCGTTGGCCGTCGATGATCGTCGCCGTGGCCACGCTAGTGCCAACCACCGCGGGCAACCCGTACTCCCGAGCGAGGATGGCCGGGTGCGACAGCATCCCGCCCTCATCGGTAACGAGCCCGCCGATGTATGGGAAAACGATCGCCCAGTGTGCGGTCGTGCGACGACAGACGAGAATCTCGCCGCGGCCGACGCGGCGCAGGTCCGCAACGTCCTGGACGATTCGTGCGACCCCTGTGTAGCGCCCGGGACCGGAACCCGTGCCTTCGATAGCGCCATTGGATGCGGGGACGCTCATCATGGGCATCGCCCGCTCCAGGAAAGCCAGCCCCCTGACAATTTCGCCGAGGGCGCCTGGGAACCGCTGCCATGGCGGCGGCGGCGGCGGCGGCGCTCCGTAGAACACCGGGCCGGGGTTCTGACGCGCCCAGCTTGCCTCTCCGCGGCGCCGTTGTATCAGCGTGTCCAACTCGGCCCGCTGACCACGCAGCGCGCGTTTCAACTCGTAAAACGTCAGGAAGAAGGCGAAGCGAGGCTGCGCCAGGCCAAGCCGCCGGCCCGCCTCCAGGAACACCCGTCGCGCCAGCGCCGTGGGAACCGCCACGGCCGCGATACCATTATCATCGCGCATGCCGTACGCGAACTCTGCATGCTCCCGGTAGCGGTCGAAGCGGTCCAGGAGGTCGGTAGACAGGCGCTGGCGGGCGTCGGCGAGCATGGCGTCACGCTGCTCATGGGAGCTGCTGCGGCCCTCGCGGGAATTCTGCATCGCCTCGCGGAGCAGCTGAAGGGCCAACTCGGGCTCCTCCTGCAGGGTCGGGCTGTCGAGGTCGTAGTCGAGGACACGACACCCAAACCGGTCGAGCCAGGCGTCAAAGGCCTGGGCCAGCTCGGGAGCCTCGACCGCCAGCCGGGCGTACGTCCCACGGCCAGCGGGAGACTCGAGACACGTCGGAGGGTTGGCGGCGAATGCCTGGGCGAGCTCCTGCAACGCGCGCGTGGGCTCCGAGCTCACCGGTGAGGCGGTCGCCAGGAACGCCATGACGTCGGCGTCGGTCCAGCCCAGCGCGTCCTCCACCAGGGCCGCGAATCTGGAGAGGGCGATGATGTAGGGCACAGCGATGGATGCGTGGCACAGCGCACCGCGATGGCCCAGGGCTTTCACTGCGTCGATGTGTTCGGTAAGGCCTTCGACCGCCAGCGACGGGACGTCCACCGCAGCAAGCGTGTCGGCCTCTGCCTCCATCTGTGCCCGCCCGGAATCGTTCCACTCCTCCAGCACGCGGGCATAGGCCTCCCCCGCAAGCCCCGCCTTGGCAGCACGCGCCATCCGGCGCAATGACGGAATGAGGGGAATCATCAACCGCATCAGCCACTTCGGTGGCGTCGGCGGAGGTGGCTTGTCAGCCGGCCCCGGCATGATGATGCGGCCGTACAGATGACCGCGGATGAGTCGGGTTTCCTTGCCCAGAGCCGGAACGCCCCACCGCTGGAACGCGTCGCCGAACCCCTGGTCATACGAGGCAAAAAAGAAGTCGAACAAGGCTGGGGTGATGACCGTGTGGTGGTCGTCGCGGATCCACGTTCCGGCGGGGATGGATTCGTCGATCGGGACCGGCGCCGCCGGAAGCGCGGTAATGGGGCGTGACTGGACCAGAAACACGTCGCCCTGGTCATCCTGGGCCCACTCCACGTCCTGGGGCCCGCCGAACAGGTCCACCGTCTGCCGTGCCAGCTCGGCGACCCTCTCGACGGTGCCAGCCTCCAGGACCGTCGCGCTGCCCACGGGAGCGGCACCGGCTTGAGTGACGCGCCAACGCTCAGGGGTCACCTCTCCGGCCATCAACGCGTCGCCCAGGCCGGCGACCGCGTCAACGACGACGACGTCGCGCTCCCCCGTCACCGGGTCGGCGGTGAAGGCCACCCCAGCGGCTCGCGCCGAGACGAGGCGCTGGACGATGACGCCGATGGGCGCACCGTGAGCCGACGCCCGGCAGTCCAGGACGGCCCGCTCCAGGCCCGCCTCATGGGCGACATCCAGCACGCTGAGATAGCGCCCGGCCGCCGAGGAGTGTTCGAGGTCCTCGTCGAGGGCCGAGGACCTCACCGCCAGCCGCCCGTGCTCGCGGAGCTGACACGCTGCGACACGAGCATCCTGGGCGGCCCCGAGGACGACCCCCGGGGGGACCGGCAGCCCGGCCGCCGCCATCTGTCCGAGGCGGACGGCTTTGGGTCCGTAGACCGGCAGGTCGGCGTCGCCCAGCGACGCCAGCTCGCGGGCAATGGGTGTGGTGACAGGCATGGCGGCAGCACTCATGAGTGGGTCTCCCTGAACCTGGGGTCAAGTCGGTGCTGGACTAGTTGGTGTTCAACCACTTGCGCGTGATGGCCTGGCACTTGAGCTGGAGGCCCGTGTAGCCATCGGTGGTGAAATGGCCCACCACACCTGTCGCCACCTGGTTGGCCGGGCAGTACACCGCGTCATGCCAGTTGTTGCAGTTCGTGCGCTTGAACGCCTTGGTTTTCGTCCCGTTCTCGACGGTCCCGTAGTTCCCGACTTTGGCAGGGTAGACGGTGATGGCCTTGATGCGGCGCGAGCTGCTGGTGCAGATCTTCACACCCCGAACGAACTTGGCCCCCCCGGTGAACAGAGCGCTCTTGGACCCGCTCTGGTTGCTGCTGCAGGGCGATACCGCAACCTTCTTGGTGAGGGCTCCGACGGTGTTGCTCGCGTGCTCGGGCAGAGCACCCATGGTGACTTCTAGACTGCACGGCTTGTCGGAGCGCTCAGCCAGTCCCAGCCCCTTCAGCGCCACGGGCCGGAGGTTGGTCGTATTCACCACCGGGTAACCCATGTAGGTCTGCTTTGTGCCCGAGGAGTAGCCGATGACCGAGGTCGTCGATACTGCACCGTCGGCGTAGATGACGTACTTGCCGCCGTTGTTTGCGCCGAAGACGCTCGCCGCAGCGAGCACGAGTAGAAGGGTGAGGGAGTAAGTCAGCGTCTTCATGGGGTCTCTCCTGTCATGATGAGTAGCGATGACCCAAGACTAGTACCCCGCAAGAGTGCGCGAACGACCCCAAACGGGAGCATTTGTACCCACTATGAAAAACGTTTTCGCCAAACTTGTACCCCATACGGGGTAACCGCTATGAGCGAGCCAACCCCTGGTCGAGGATGAAGCGCGTCAACTCGGCCCGGGAGTGAATTCCCAGGCGCCGGTAGATGCGCTTGAGGTGCGTCCCCACGGTTCCGGGGCTGACGAAGAGTTCCGCGGCCACTTCTTTGTTGGTGCGGCCTCGCGCCACGAGCCGGCCGATCTCGAGCTCCCGGGCGCTGAGCGGACCACCCGTCGGCGCCTGGCGGGGAGCCCTCGTGGGTAATCCGAGCGCTCGCAAGACCCGACGTACCCGCTGCAGGTAGGGAGGCGCATCCAGCTCCTGCGCGTGCTTCAACGCCTGTTTGGCGGCTTCCGAGGCCTCTGCAGAACCTGCCTCCAGAGCGGCCTCCGCCAGCTCCAGCCAGGCTTGTGCCGATGCCAGGCCAACCCGTCGTTGGGTCAACCCCTTGGCCGCCTGCCTCAGCAACGGCAAAGCCTCCTCCAACCGCCCTTCTCGGCGTGCCATCCGACCCCGCAGATAGGACGCCGACTCCGCCCCATAGCCGCCCCGGACTTCGATCAGGGGCAGAAGTCGGCGCGCCTGATTCAGGTTTCCGGCGTCGTAGTGGTAGACGTGGAGATCGCTCAACGCCAGTACAGGCCACGGCGCCAGAACTCGCCCATCTTCCCCTACGCCCACCTCCGGTTCCAGCAGAGTGGCGGCTTGCTCCGCGTCGCCCTCCTTGTACGCCAGGACGGCCTTCGCCCACGCTAGCGCGAACACAGGCCTTCGGTCGGCCGGATTGAGCGCGAACCGCCCCATCCGCGCCAAATGTTCTCGGGCCGACACGAGGTCGCCCCGGTGAGCGTCGACGAACACCGCATAGGCCCCCATCGTGAACAGGTGTCGGTCACGCCCCGCCTTGGCCAGGGTCGAGAGCACCGTGTCGAGTTTCGAGCGCAAGTGTCTCCAGTGGCCAAACCAGAAGTCCCACATCGCATCGCCTACCAAGAACTCCAGGCGCGTCACCGCATCCATGGTTTCGCGGGGGTACTCGAGGCTTCGCCACCAAGACTCCATAGCAACGAAATGGCCGGTATTCGTAGCCCCGATCATGAGTCCTCTGGATGCCCTCATGGCCACGGGACCCAAATCCGCGAAGGCAAAGGGTTCGAACTCGCGGGCGATCTGCCAGGCCTCATCGAGGCGGCCCGCGATCATCTCGAGCGCAAAGCGGCAGGAGATCAGGTCCAACTGCGCCGTGTCGTTGCCCGTCGCCAGGCTCAGACGCTGCAGTCGGTCCATCGCTGCGGGCAGCTCGTCATACCGATACGCCCGCTCCAGCAGGGAGCAATTGACGCGTAGTAACTCGACGATCGCTCGGCTCGGTGCGGCGTCCGCCGTCGCCTCCAGGCCTGCTCGCAGGTGCTCCAGGCCGAGTTCCGGCTCCCCACGCTCGAAGTAGACCCTGCCTAACAGAGCACGCATCCGCGCCTGGGCATCTGGCTCGTCCGTGACCGTCACCGCCTCGGCCCACGCAGCTTCTGCGCCTACGAGGTCGGCCAGCCTGAAACAAGCATCCCCAAGCTCTTCGAGCAGACGCCCCAGCTCCGGGACGCGCAGACGCCTGGCGATCGCCACGCTCGTCTCGCGGAGCGGCTGCAGCTCGCGGTCGTCGCCTCCCTCGCTCAACGCCGACACCAGCACCTCGAGGGCTCGGGCGGGCGGGGCGGAAGCGCCGGCACCACGGTAGTGCCAGGCCAGCTCCGCATGGGGTGCGCCGTTGTCCTCCAACGCCGACACGATTCGTGCATGCCATCGCTGGCGGCGAATAGGACTCATCGCGGCGTACAGCGCCTCGCGGACCAGGGGTACACGAAGCTGAACCCGGGGCCCGAGGGGCCCTTCGTCCGCCCGCAACCAGCCCGCGACCAGAAGGGTATCCAACGCCCCCGGCTCATCCTGGCCGGTCACCCGCGGCAGCAGCGCTGCGGCCACCCCGTCGGGGCACGTGGCCACTGCCTCCAAAGCCTCTCTCGGTTCAGGTCCAAGCTGTGTGAGGTGTCTCCCCGCCCAACCCACCAGTCGCTCGGGGACCGTCCATTCCGCATCATCTCGCAGGGCTTGCCAGTGCCGCGTCAGATGCACCACGGAGATGGCGTGTCCAAGGGCGCGACTCCGCAGGTCGGCCAAAAGCAGGGATGCGTCGGCCACTTTGCTGCGACCGCCCGCCTCGTTCACAACCTCTTCGACGCGCTTGGTGGACCATGCCTGGAGCGCGACCCGGTCGGTGACCGCGATGCCCAGGCGATTCAACCGCTCCGCCGGGATATGCGCCGCCACCAGCAGCAATGGGAAGCGTGACACCCAGCGCGTAGCGTGAGCCAGGAACGCGACCGTCTTGGCGTCAGTGTGCTGCAGATCATCCATGAGCAGCGCCAATGGACGCCGCTCGGCGAAGCGCTGAACGAGGCGCGACAGCCCATCGAGATCGCGCAGTGAGGACACGCCACGGCTCAGATTCGCAGCGGCCTGGCTCGGTAGGTCGTGCAGCGCCGCCTGGACCCGGTCCGCCAACCCTCCCAGCGGCACCTCAGCGGCCACCGCAAGCTCCACGCACTCCCAGACCACCATTCCCCGACCACCGGCGAGCTCGGCAATGGTCGACAGCGTGGTGCTCTTGCCCGAGCCGGGCGGCCCTTCGATCACCACCACAGCCCCACGACCGGCCAGCGCCGCCTGGATGTGCGCATCGAACTCCGCCGACAGCTTGGCGTCCATGCCTTCATCCTGCCGCATGGGCGGCTGTGGCGACAGCCCGCCGCCTTCGGTATCCTCTGCGGATGCGCGCACTCGTCCTGATCTCCGCACTGCTTCTGGTCAGCCCCGGCTGTCCAGAGCCTGCGCCTAGCACTACGCCCGACGGCACATCCACGCCGGACGCCACCGACGACAGCTCGGTGACGCCCGATGGCTCGACCGACAAGGGCGGGCCTGGCCCCGACATTCCGACTGGGCCCAACGCCGCCCCCGAGCTGGAGCGCATTGGCGACCGCATCGTGGGCGTCGACGAGCAGCTCGTCATCGTTCTGGAGGCCAGCGACCCGGACGGGGACGACCTGACCTTCTCGGTCTTCGGCTCGCTCCCCGACGGGGCCAAGTTCGACAAGGCCGAGCGCCGCTTCGAGTGGACGCCCGAGGCCGCGGGGAGCGTGGTGTTCCTGACCTTCGTGGTCAGCGATGGGGCCGAGTTCGACCGCGAGACGATTCGCGTCGAGGTGGTCGCCGAGAGCACCTCCAATCCGCCAGAGTTCCAGCCCGTGGGTGACCAGACGGTGGTCGCTGACCAGCTGTTTTCCCTTCAGCTGGAGGCCACTGACCCGGATGGACAGGCGATCACGTACGGCTTCGAGGGCTCGGCGCCCGGCAAACCGCAGATCGACGAAGAGACGGGGCTGTTCGAGTGGACGCCGTCCACCAAGCTCATCGGCGAGACCGTTCGCATGACGTTCACCGCCAGCGACGGCGGTCTGACGACCTCCCTCGAAGTGGACTTCATCGTCACCGATGGCTCCTCTACGGGAGGGGACGACCCCCTGCCGCCGACGTTCGAGGCGCTCGACGCCCAGACCGCCACGGTCGGCCAGCCGCTGAGCTTCACCCTTGTGGCGCAGGACCCGAACCCGGCGGACACGCTGGAATACGCCATCTTCGCTGGGGCTCCCGAGGGCGCCTCGCTGGACGGGGCGACGTTCAGCTGGACGCCTGGAGCAGATGCAGGCGGCACCGCTTGGGAGGTCGTGTTTTCCGTGACCGACGGTACGTTCACGTCGTTCACCACGGTGGAGATCACGGTCGAGAAGGCCCCGGTCACGACCACCTGCGCCGATGACCCCGGCGAGCCCAACGGCAGCATTGCCACCGCGACCGCGCTGGAGCCTGGAACCATCGCGCGCACCATGTGCGACAGCGAGCTCGCCGGCGTGGACGCGGACTTCTACGTTGTCAGCGTGGCCGGTGGCGACAAGGTGGACGCCACGCTGACCTTCGACCCCACCGAGGGCGACCTGGAGCTCTTCTTCGTCAACGCGCAGGAGCAGATCCTGGCGTCGAGTCAGACGCTCGCCGGCGAGGAGGCGCTCAGCTGGACAGCGCCGGCGGACGCAGAGCCTACCTATTACATCGTGGTGCTGGGCGTCGGGCAGTCCACCTTTGCTATGGACTACAGCCTGACCCTGGCGGTCGAGGCCAATGCCGTCGGCTGCGTCGAGGACGACCAGGAGCCCAACGACACCGTCGAAGAGGCGAAGCCGTTGCCGGGGACCGGCGCCACGCTGCAGATCTGCGCCGGCAACAAGGACTTCTTCCTGGTGCCCCTGACCTGCGGCCAGAACGTCACCGTGACCCTGGACACCGGTGGCACCGGCGATCTGGACTTCGGCCTCTACCCGCCAGGCTCCAACAGCCCCGTGACGACCGGCGCCACAGAGGCTCCCGTCGAGATCGGCACGGCCGAGAACCTCGAGGAGAGTGGCGACTATGTCCTTCGCGTCGAGGGTTGGCCCGCTGCGACCGAAGAGGGCAGCTACACGCTCAGCGTCGACGCCACCGGCGCCTGCCCGTCGGATACCGCGGGGACGGACCAGGCCTCGGCCATGACGATCTCTGGCGAGACCGGGACAGCTTCCGACTTCTCGCTGTGTTGCGCCGACGACTGGTTCAAGGTGGCGCTGAGCGAGGGCGAAAACCTCGTGCTCGACCTGTCGATCACCAGCGGTAGCGCCGGCATGGTGCTTCGGAACGTGGCGGGCGATCAGCTGGCGGCTTCCGCCCCGAGCCCCGACGGGGACATCCTTCAGTACACCGCCGAGGCGGCCTCGGATGTCTTCATCGTCGTCCAGGGTCCGACCAACACCGCGTACACCCTGGACTGGTTGGTGGAAGCCCCGACCACCGGCGCCTGCACCACGCTGAGCTGCCCCAAGTTCAACGTGTGCAACCCGGACACCGGTGAATGCGTGTCCGACTTCTGCACCGTAGACGCCGACTGCCCGACCGGGCATGTGTGCCTCGAGACCTACTGCGCCACCCCCTGTACCGCGGATGCGGACTGCCGAACCGAATATGGTTGCAAGGCCTTCGCGGAGGGCCGTCACTGCGGGATCACGGGCTCCTCGACCCCAGGCGAGAGCTGCTTTGCCCACACCAGCTGCGACGGCAACGCCATCTGCTGGTTCAAGGACAACGACGGATACTGCGCCGCGGTGGGTTGCCTGGAGGACGAGGACGTCGTATGCCCATCAGGCACCGAGTGCACCCTCGACGCGTCGGACACCTCCCTGTGCGGGGCGTCCTGTACGGCAGACACCGACTGCCGGGTCGAGGACGGCTTCACCTGCACGCCTCCGGAGAACACGTGTCTGCCGCTGTAGATCCTCACGACAGCAAACTCCTCGTCAAAACCAAACACGCCAGCAGCTTCGTGCACGATTACACGGGGCAGCTGTTCGTCTATCACGACCTGTTTGGCTACATCCTCGAAATGTCCAAGGACATCCTGGACTTCCTGTACGAGTTCGAGGAACCCACCGACCCCAAGAAGGTCTGCCAGAAGCACGCCAACAGCTTCGGCGAGATGACGCCGGAGGCCTTCGTCGGCATCTTCATCGAGTGGGGCTGCCTGGTGACGCCGGGCCTGGACGAGCTTGACACCGTCTGGAACTTCGTCGGCGTGAAGTCCCGCTGGACCGTCTGGGAGAAGGACGAAGAGACCGGCGCCGTCACGTTCTACGCCGGCTGGGGCGAGCGCCCGGTGAAGACGTTCGAGCTGACGCCGGACGACGCCAAGGTCTGGGAGGCTTTCGACTCGGAGGCGCGGCTGATCCGCCTGGCGCAGGACTTCGGCCCGCAGGCCATCCAGCGGGTGGTGGAGAAGTTGGCGCACCACGACATCCAGGCCATCAAGCTAAGCAAGGTGCCGCTGAGCTATTTCAAGCAGAAGCCGCACCTGACGCCGCCGTATCTGACGTCGACGATGCCGTACAAGGCGTACGACCCGAAGAACGACCCCGAGCCGGAGCCGTTCAAGCCGGACTTCTCGCCCGAGAACTACTACGAAGAGGACATCTCGGACGCCGATGAGCAGTTCGACCACCAGGAGACGACGCTGTCGCACCTGTTCCGACGGCCCCATCCGGCGCTGAAGGACCGGACTTACGGCGAGGCGTTGATGGACGGGCTGGCCAAGAAGGGCTTCGTCCCGACCGAGGGCGGCACGTTCACCGTGCTCGAGGTAGGTGGCGGGCTCGGGTGGGTCGCCAAGGCCATCTGCGGCTGGTTCGCCGACAAGGGCATCGAGCTCGACTACCACATCCTCGAGCTCGCCCCGCCGTTGGCCGAGGCCCAGCGCAAGAACACCGAGGGGCTCCCGGTGACGGTCCACGCGGGCAACGTGCTGACGACCGAGTGGCCCGTGTCGCCCGACCTGTTCATCGCCAACGAGATGATCGGCGACCTGCCCGCGGCGACCATCAACCACGCCGAGCTGGGCATGGACAAGCGGGAGGAGATCGAAGAGGAGGAGTACGAGAGGCTCTTCCAGGCTGGTCTCGACACGCTGGGCGAGGCGGGCGAGTTGGTCCGCAAGTACACGATCCCGATCGGCGACGCGCCGGACGAGGGTTACCTCAACTGGGGCGCCTGGAAGCTGGTCGAGCTCCTGGGTGAGCGGCTCAAGCCCGGCGCTGCGGCCGTGTTGACCGAGTTTGGCGACCGTGCCAACTACCCCCGGCTGTCGACCCAGCTGGACCACCCCGAGCTGTCCATCCACTACGGGCAGATGGAACTGGTGGCCAAGGAGGTGGGGCTGGAGTCGGACTTCGAGTTCCTGATGGACCTCATCGACATGGACCGCGAGATGGAAGGCATGCGGACGACCCGCAGCTACTTCAAGGCCATGAAGGCGATGTTGGCCAAGCACGACGTGGAGTTCGAGAAGGTCGGCTACACCAGGGAGATGTTCGACGCGATCCTCGAGGGCAAGCTCGACAAGGGCCTGTTCGGCGAGATCTACTTCGAGCTGATCGAGAACCGGCTCATGGGCCTGGTGCCGTTCGAGTTCAAGGCGCTGATGCTCAAGCAGCCGGCCGGCGAGTAGGCTACGATGGCCGCCAAGAAGAAGGCCAAGAATCCGGTCACCCGCGCCATCCTGGTTCTGCGCCAGGCTGGCGTGGCGTTCGACGAGCACCCCTACAAGTACGAGCACAAGGGCGGCACCAAGGTCAGTTCACGCGAGCTGGGCGTCGACGAGCACAGCGTCATCAAGACGCTGGTCATGGAGGACGACGCCCGCAAGCCGATGATCGTGCTCATGCACGGCGACAAGTCCGTCTCGACCAAGAACCTGGCCCGAGAGCTTGGCGTGAAACGGGTCACGCCGTGTACGCCGCAGACGGCCGAACGCTACACGGGCTATCAGGTGGGGGGGACGTCGCCCTTCGGAACGAAACGGGACCTTCCGGTCTACGTGGAGTCGTCCATCCTCGACCTGGAGACGATCTACATCAACGGTGGCAAGCGCGGCTTCCTGGTCAGCATCGCCCCCTCGGTCATCACCGAGGTGCTCGGCGACGTGATGCCGGTGGACGCCGCCACGGAGCGACACGCATGAAGCACCTGGTGCTGACGACCCTGGTGGCCCTCGGCCTGCTTTTCGGCGGGACGGCAGCGGCGAAGACCTCCATCAAGGTCAACGAAATGACCGTCGACGGCCTCACGGTCATGGCAGTCGACTGCAAGCTCACCGGCGGTGGCTTCATGGCCGGCGCCGTGCTCATCGGTTCGCTGGCCAAGCAGAAGAGGCCCATCGACAAGTGCGGCCCCAAAGGCCAGGCCGCGCGACTGCAATTCATGCTGGGCGGCAAGGGCCCCAAGGACATCAAGGCGCTGGCCTCCAGCACCAAGAAGACCGGTCCGTGCATGGTCAAAGCGCTGAAGAAGGTCAAGACGACGCTGAAGGGTCAGTGCACCATGACCCTGTTGAGCGGTCCCAAGCCGGCCGCGAAGAAGGCCGCCGCGGCATTGCCCGTGAAGCCATAGGTGGGTACCTTGGTTGAGGACGTCTGAGTCGGCTGCGTCCCAACCCGTGGAGCCCCGCAATGCTCACCGTCACGACCGCGCTGCTGGTGTCGGCCAGCCTGGCGACGCTGAACGTCAACGCCTCGGACAAGACCGAGCGTCTCAAGAAGCGTCTGGCCAAGGGTGACGTCATCGTCAACGTCACCAAGGTACGGGGCTCGGAGTACCCGCAGGCGACTGCCATGGTCGTTATCGATGCGGCCCCCAAGAAGGTGTGGGACATCGTCCGAAACTGCGGCAACTACAAGAATATCATCCCCAACGTCGCCAGCTCCAAAATGAAGAAGACGAAGCGGGGCAAGGTGCGCTGTACCACGACCGTCTCGCTACCCATGGTCAACAACCTGACCTCCATCACCGAGGGCGTTCACTCGGTCAAGAACGGCAAATACGTACGAGAGTGGACCCATGCGGGGGGTGACTACACCCACAACCGTGGCAGCTGGACGCTGATGGCCTTCGACAAGGAACAGCAGCGGACGATGGCCGTCTACAACAGCCACGTCGTGCCCAAGATGACGGTCCCCGTCGGCTTCTTTCGAGGCGTCCTCCGCAAAAGGGTGCATGGCCTGATGAAGGCCATCCGAAAGGCCGCCACCGCGCCCCCCAAGACCGCCACGAAGAAGACGGACTAGAACCGCCGACTGACCTTCGATAGGACGGCGACGGTCTTTTCAAAGCGGCGCGTTAGAATGCCGCGACGGTCATGCCTCACCAGCGCCCGCCCGACGTGGGAAAGCAACCGTTCGAGCTTCTTTGCGTGGGTCTTGCGAACCTCCGGCGAAGCCTTGCGCTGGTCAGCCCGACAGGTTCTGGCCAGCACTTCCAGCCGTTCGACGGCGAGCTCCAGGTCCTCGAGGCTCAGCGCGTTGCGGACCATGAGTCGTCGGAACCAGCTCGCCGTGTGTTGCGGCGCCAGGGTACCCGCCAGGCCAATGAGCTGTTGCAGAACCTGGTCGGAGGCACGGAACCGGCCCCGCTCGACGTAGGTGTCGGCCAACTGCTTGAGCAGGGGCACCGGCCGATCGGGTACCCAGCGTTTGAAGAACGCCGCAGCCACGGACGGCGCACCCATGTCTGCGAAAAGGGTGACCAGGTCGGACTGGATGCGAGCCAGGAGCTCCACAGACCGGGTCACCTGCGCCAACTGCTGGAAGGCGTTCATCGCCGTGCCGCGGGCGCCCCTTCGATAGTCGCACCAGACACGGCGATAGGCCGCATACTCCGCATGATAGGTAGCTGGGAAGCGCTTCTGCAGCGTGGCGTATTGGGCGTCGGCCAGGGCGTACGCCTGGCGCTCATAGTGGATATCAGCGACGTGAGTCAGCGCATCGGGCACATGCCGGGACCGCGGATACTGCTTCAGCAGCACGCGGAAGGTCTTCAGCGCGTCGGATGGCCGCCTCAAGCGGTGCTCTACGGTGCCAAGAAGATACCGGGCCTCGGCCGCCTTGCTGCCCTTGGGCCCGCCATCGGCCACAACGCCCAACACGTCGGCCGAATGCTCGAGGACCCGGCGCCCCGTCGGGCCTCTGCCAAGACAATCCGCCAGCGCCACCCTGGCCAGCCCGACCACGACCCCAGCGGCGGTCCAGGTGACCGTCCGCGCCGGCGCCGATTCGAACCAGGATGCGCTGCTGGCCACGTCCTTGCGCTCACGCTCACAAGGCGCTCCGAGCGCTGGGGTGCCCACCACCATCACAAGCAGTCCCAGACCCGAAGCGACCCTGTTCATGGTGCGGTCGTCCCGGGCAGGTAGCGGTCCACCAGGTGACGCAGTATCGTGGCCCGCTGCAGCAAGTGCGGCTCCCGGACGCGCACATGATCGGCAGTTACTCTGGCGATCATGGCCACCACATAGGCACGCGTCTCTTGGCGCACCTCGGCTTTGACCGCGGCCGACGCTCCCTTGAGGTCGGCATCCAAGCTGGCCAGGAGCGTCTCGACCGCCTTCACGACCCGGGAACTGACGCCCTGGGCCTTGCGACGACTGGAGATGGCGGCCCGGCGATAGGTCACGACGTCGGCATGACGCTTTGCGGCGCGAGCCTCACGGGCGAGCACGCCGTAGACCACCACAGCCTCCGGCGTCTTGCCCATGTCGTCGTACGCGACGGCCAGCCGGCGGGTCAGCTCGAACGCCCGCTTGGGGGCCCAGCGCCTGAACATCTTGAAGGCGGCCGAGGGCTTTCCGATGTGGCCATACGCTCGGACCAGGTCGTTCTGCGCGGTGCGCACGAGGCTGGCCTTCTTGGCGATGGAGAGCACCCTGACCAGACGCTTCATCGCATCGGCAAAGTCGCCGAGATTGAACGAGCACCACGACCGCTTATAGGTCGCATAGGGAATCAAGGCGGACTTTGGGTACTTCCCCAGCACGGCGTCGAAGGCCCGTATCGCCCCCATCATATCGTTGGCGTTGAAGCTCAGGTCCCCCATCTGGACCAGGGCGTCCGGCACGCGTCTGGATTGGGGGTACTTACGAACGAGGTTGCGCACCGCCGTAGCGGCCTCCGTCTCCCGCCCCAGCAAGACCAGGTCCCGGGACTGCGCGAGCAGGACCTCGTCGGCGCTCTTGAGCATGGGGTAGCCCGCCAGAACCGCGTTGCGCAAGGTGACCGCCTTCTCCCTGGCCTTCTCGACCTCCTTGGCGTCGCTCCGACAATCGGCCAGGTCCGACCAGGCGTTGGCGAGCTGCTCCCCGGCGTCCGCCCACTCCTGGGTCCCCGGGCGGGCGTTGCCATGGGCGAGCTGGAAGTTCGCGACCATCGTTTCCAGCGACGTGCAGGAAGGGGTGCGGCTCGGCGGTGACGCGGACGAGACTCCAGCCCACAACAGTATCGCGACGCAGCCGCACCTCGCCGTCAGACGGCCCAGGCCCTCTCCTGCCATATCAAGCTCCTGCCGGCGGGGACGGGTGATGCGATGCCGCCGGACGCCCCCTAATCCGCTGAGGCCTGATCCTGTGACATTGCGCCCGACCAGGCCAGCCACTCCATGGTCACTCGGTGACCATGCACAGCCAAGCGTTGTCGAACTCGGCGACATAGATGGCAGCCTCCCAAGGCTCCGAGGAAGCGAAGCAGACCGCGTCCAGGAAGTCCCCCATTGCCATGTCGTCAGGCAACGCCGGGTCCAGCTTGGTCAGACCCCGGCTACAAGCGTCGAACCTCAACATGAAAGGCAGCAGACATTCCAGTTCGCCTACCTGACGAAAGCCATAGCCCGAGTCGATCAAGCCCTCTAGATCATCGAGAAAGCCTTCGGGCTCAGCCAGAGTCCAGAACGCTTGTGCTGCCGTTGCCGATGGCACATCGCGTTTGTACAGGACGCCGGCTTCGTCACCGACCCGCCTTGAGTTCATGCCCCCCGCCCCCAGCGACCTGACCCCTTCGGGAGTCAGCGGGGCGAGTGCGTTGAGCAGGCGACCACTGCCTGAACGGGTGGCGACCGGCCAAAGCCGTTCGAACACCTCAGAGAACCGGGGTGTGACGTGCTCGAGCAGATTGTCCACAAGCGCCGTCGCGGGGGCGCTCCCTCCGACAAGTTGCCGCATTGCCTCTGCGAAACCACGCCAGCGCTCCGACCAACCGAATGCCTCGTCGCGATGCATTGTAAGGCCGTCGACCAGGTCGCCATCCAAGTCAAACAGCGCGTCCCAGAGTTCCGACGGCTGGGCCAGCAGGTCCGACCGGGATGGTCCCAGCAGACCTGTCAGGTCGACTCGAAGTCCCTCGCAAGCGTCTGCGACAGGCCCGGGTCGGCCAAAAGCATCATCCAGGTCCATGAGCAGCGCGACGCCCGCCGCTACAGCAACAACCTTGTCGTGAGGTACGTTGCCGAGTGGGTATGCTCCCACGTCGGCCAGCATTTGGTACCCGCACGCCAAGCTATCGTTGCCATGCTTCTGGTGCCAATCAGCAATGACGCGGCACGCATCTTGGCGGTCTGAGGCATCGAACGAATCACCGAGCACTTTGGCGACATCCACGGCGCACTCCCAGTTGTGCACCGTAGCCAGCCCACAGCGCGCTGGAGACAGATGGCATCATCCTCCCCCAGGCTCCACTGACACCGGCTGACACAGGGGAGTTGCTTGGCCACCAGGGACCTCGGGGCCGACGGCATTGCCCTACCTATGGCTCGACGATGCACCCGACGAGGTCGTAATCGCCCGCCTCGGTGATCTCGACCTTGGCGATGGTGCCCGGCTCGGCCCAACCCTCGTTGATGTACGTCAGGCCATCGATCTCCGGCGCCTGGCCATAGAACCGCCCCTGAAGCAGCAGGTCGGTCTCCTTGGACGGCCCCTCGATCAGCACGTCCAGCTCCTGGCCCACGCGAGACTCACAGATCTCCGCCGAGATGCCCTTTTGCAGCGTCATCAGCTGGTGGTAGCGCTCCTCTTTGACGAGCCCCATCACCCTGTCGCCCATCTTGGCCGACTTGGTGCCGTCCTCGAGGCTGTACTTGAAGACCCCGACGCGCTCGAAGCGCGACTCCTCGACGAAGTCGTAAAGCTTCTTGAAGTCGTCCTCGGTCTCGCCCGGGTGCCCCGCGATGAACGTGGTCCGGAAGACCAGCCCCGGGATGCGCTCCCGCATCCGCTTCACCAGCGCCCGGGTCTCGGCCTCGGGGAAGCGGCGCCGCATGACCGTCAGCATGGGGTCGCTGATGTGCTGCAACGGCATGTCGACGTAGCTGGCGATGGTGTCGTGCTCGGCGATGACGTCGATGAGCCCGTCGGTGAAGTTGTGCGGGTAGCAGTACAGCAGCCGGAACCAGTTCACCCCGTCGATCTTCACCAACTCCTTGAGCAGGTGCTCGAGTTCGGTGCCGTCCTTGAGGTCGTTGCCGTAATGGGTCAGGTCCTGAGCAATCAGATTGATCTCTTTGACGCCCAGCTGCGCCAGGTTGTGCACCTCGGCGACCACGTCGTCGATGGTCCGCGACTTCGCGCCCCCCCGCAGCCGCGGGATGATGCAGAAGGCGCAGCGCTGGCTGCACCCCTCGGCGATCTTCACATAGGCCATCCACGGGTCAGTGGTAATGGCCCGGGGCGCGTACTGGTCGTAGTTGTAGCCCGGCCGACCGACCGCCGTGAGCGGGGCCTCCAGGCGCTGCTTGGCACTCTGGACGCCACGCTCGGCCAGCAAATCGCCGATGCGCCAGTGGTCACCCGTGCCGACGAATACGTCGACCTCGGGCAGCTCGACGCGCAGCTCCTTTTCGTAACGCTGGGTCAGGCAGCCCGCGACCACCAGCTTCTTGTCGCCGCCCGTCCGCGTCTTCACGTCAGCCAGCTCGACGATGGTGTCGACGCTCTCGACCCGCGCCTCCTCGATGAAGCTGCAGGTGTTCACGACCAGCACGTCCGCGTCTTCGGCGTCCTGGACGACTTCGTAGTCCCGGCTTTTGAGGTCGCCGAGCATGATCTCGGAGTCCACCCGGTTCTTGGGGCAACCAAGGGACACGAAGAATACCTTGGCCGGGTCGCCCGCAGGCGCCTCGGGGGCGTCGCCGTGGAGGTTGAGTCGTCGAAGGGTCGTCTTGCTGGTCGTCATAGCACGCTCGGGTCGTCGGCCCCTTGCTGATGGGGGTCGTCGAGAGATTCGAGACGCCAATTCGCACGGTCAAGCTCGCGACTCAAGCGAAGAGCCAATCCGGCCATCAGATGGGCCCCCAACTCCGGGTGACGCTGTCGCAGCTTTCGCAAGCCTGAAGCCCGCAACTCCAGCACCACCGTCGCTTCGGCGGCCTTCAGCGTTCCACGGACAGGGCGACCACGGATGAGCGTCGTCTCGCCCAGAAAGTCGCCGTCCACGATCTCGCCCACCGGCTCGCCATTGCGCTCACCGATGATGCGTCCGTGCACCACGAAGATGATCTGTTCCAGCTGCTCGCCCTGCTCCAGCAGCACCTGCCCGGGCGGCAGCACGGTGATGTCGCAGAAGCTGAAGACCCGCGCCAGCTCGCGGACCCCGAGGCCCTCGCACAGGAAGCTTCGTCGTAGTACTGCCTGCGCGTCGGCGGCGTGGCGCGCCTCGGCCGCAGCACCCGGGTCACCGGCGATCTCGACCACCACGCAGGTCGTGTTGTCGCCCGCGCGGCGCTCGAGCACCCGCTCGACCATCTTCTGGGGCGACTCCGAGGGCGCGTGAAGCATCAGCATCTGCTGAATCTCGTCGTCCGACAGATCGGTGTAGAGGCCGTCGGAACAGATGAGGAAGCGGTCCCGGGCGATCACCGGTAGCAGCAGCGTCTCCACGGGCACCGAGGCCTGGGTCCCGATGGAGCGGGTGAGGACGTGCCCCCACCGATGCATCTTGGCCTTCTCCAAGGTCAGCGTCCCCGCGCGCATGAGCTCGGCGGCCATGGTGTGGTCGGTGGACAGCTGGTGCAGCTTCCCGTCGCGCAGCAGGTAGAGCCTCGAGTCCCCCACATGGGCCATCAACGCGTGCTGCCCCACGGTGAGCAGGCACGTCAGCGTGCACCCCATTCCCCGGGTATCGCGATTCTTCTTGGCGTGCTCGTGGACCTCGGCGCAAGCCAGCTGGACGGCGCGCGCCAGGATGTCCCGGGCCAGCTCGGGTCGCTCCTCGCCGAACCGCACCCGGCTGATGGACTCCCGTGCCTTGGCCATCTCCCGACCCACGGCGTCGACCGCGATCTGAGAGGCAATCTCCCCAGCGTTACGCCCGCCCATGCCGTCGGCGACGGCGAACAGCCCCAGCCGCTCGTCCACCAGGAGGTTGTCCTCATTGGCTTGACGGACGTTGCCTACATCCGTGACCCAGGCCGCCGCAGGTCGCAGCAGGGGGTCGGTGATGTTGGGGGGCCCGCCCGCCGATGCTTCGGGCGGGTGGTGCCTCACGGCTGCGGCGGGGTCCTCGGCCGTCATGAGGCCTATTCTAGCACGGCCGACTCAGGGCTTGGGTGGCTCCGCTTTCTTGGGCGCCGGGGCCGCCTTCTTGCCGCCGGCCTTGGTGGTCAAATCCTGAATCCGAACGCCCTTCTTGGGCTTGAACGTCGTGAACACCTTCGCGTCGATCTTGTCGTACTTGATGTTGGAGAAGTTCACCGTCGACCGCGCGCCCAGCGGGTCGGTCAGGATGCTGGTGCGAATCTCGAACTTCACCGGGTCCACGTGGAGCTCGATGTTCTTGTAGTTGGTCTGCTTGACCTTGGGGGTCAACTGCAACCGAACCAGGCCCTTCTTGGCCTTCAGCAGCTTGACGTTGAACTCCTTCTTCAGGTCCCCCTGCCCGAACAGGAACTTGAGCGCGTTGTAGAGTTCGGAGTCCTTGACGTTGAGCTTGTAGGCGATCTTGTCCTCGGGCTGGTAGTTCCACAGCGTCTTGCCATCGCTGACGTAGAGGACCTTCTCCGGCTGACGGTAATCCCAGCGCATCATGCCCGGCTTCTTGAAGCCGACGCGGCCCTTGAGCTTGCGCGCGCGGGGCATGTTCTTGCGCTTGACCTTCTGTTTGAAGTCGGCGCTGAAGTCGGTGACGTTCTCGTAGAACTTCTGCACCCCGGCGACGGCCTGGTCGAGGGTGACCGCGTCGGCGGCCGGCGCGGCATCGGGCGCGGCGCCAGGCGTCAGGGTCAGTGCGATGAAAGCGGCCAGTAGGCTGTTCATGGGTCGTCTCGGCTCATCTCGTTGGGACGTCGGGCGGGTTCCGTATCACAGGAACGCACTGGTTGGGACGTCCGATTCCTCGGAACGATTCAAAATGCGTCGCTCCAGCCACGCTGTCGTGAGTTCGTGTGTGGAAAAGAAGACGTAAAACTCCACGCGCGGCAGCAGAGCATCGCCAAGCCGAGGCCTTCGCCGCGCGTTCAGTCCGCATCCGACTCCGTCGGACGGGCCGGAGCGACGGAGTGACGGAGCGAGCTTGCGAGCGGAGGAACGGAGGAGCGCAGTGGCCGCCCCGAAGGGGGGCGGAAGCCCCCCAGCGGGGGGTTTGGGGGGCGAATGAGATCGTCCTACGATGCGACGGACCTCCGCCACCCTCCCAACGGAGCCCTTCCACGGGAATCGACCACGCCCCCAGTGAGGAGGCTCAGGTAGCGCCCAGCCCGTCGGAGCGCGCACCCACCAGCTCCAGGAAGCGCTCCTCGAGGCGAGCGCCTTGCTGCATCGTGCGGGGCACGCGGCCATTGGCCAGGAGCACCTTGAGCAACTCGGCCACCGCCGCGTCCCGCGCTGCCTCGTCATCCGATGTGAAGTCGATGACGAGCTCGCCGCGGTCGCCCAGATCCGCATGAGCGACGAAGGGTAGCGCGCGTACGACGGCGAACAAGGCGTCGTCAGGGGCATGGTTGAGGGTGAGCCGGACCCGCTGGTTGCCGCCGAGGAGCTCGCTCATCGTGGTCGAGGTCACCAACCGACCCTTGTCCAGGATCGCGCAGTGGGTGCAGATATCCTGGAGTTCCAGCAGGTTGTGGGAGCTGATGAGAACCGTCTGGCCGCCCATCATGTCGCGGATGAGATTCCGGATGTTGCTGGCGTTTTCGGGGTCGAGCCCACTGGTCGGCTCGTCCAGCATGATGACCTCGGGCGAGCCGAGGAACGCCTGTGAGACCGCCAGCCGCTTGAGCATGCCATGGGACAGATGCCCGGTACGCTTGGCGGCCGCCGAGCTCAGCCCGACGATGTCCAGCGCACGCTTGGCCTCCTTCTGCGACTCTGCACGGGACATCCCAGCCATGCGGCAGAACAGGATGATCTGCTCCTGCGCCGACATGTGAGGGATGAACGCGGCGTCTTGGGGCAGCATCGAAAAGCGCCCCCGAAGCGATGCCACCGAGCGGGTGACGTCCTGGCCCAGCATGTGGACCTGGCCAGCGTCGGGGTAGAGGAAGTTGGCCGCCAATGAGAACAGGGTGGTCTTACCCGCGCCATTTGGGCCGACGAGCGCGAAGATGGAGCCTGCGGGAACGTCGAAGGTGACCTTGGCCAGCGCGGTCGTCTGGCCGAAGTGCTTGGTCAGCTCCTGGAACCGGAACGCGGGCTCGGCGTCGAAGGCGTGTGGCGACGTGGCGGTCACAGGTTCCTCCGGCCGAACACGACAGCGGCGAGGGACAGAGGGATCAGGGCGAAGACAGCCAGCACAGCCCCGGCCACGGCGACGTCGCCGAAGGTCGGGTCGAGCATGTGGTACTTCCAGCCCCAGGGATCGATGCGGGCGATCCAGTCGGCGTTGAACTCGCTGGCCAGCTTGTTGAGCATCAGCGGCATGACGCCGGTGGTGACGATGGCCAGGATGCCCGCGACGGCTGGGACCGGGACGGCGACGCTGATGAAGGAGCAGAGACCGACGTAGGGCAACGCCACCCAGGTCAGGGCGCCCCAGCCCTGGAGCGACCAGAGCACCGCGTCGCCGAAGCCGACGTAGTCGAAGGCCGCGCCGACGTAGATGCCGACGGACATCACCAGCACGAAGGTCGAGCTCGAAACCACGAACCACGCGCCCAGAAAGCGCGACATCAGGATGTTGATGCGCTCGGTGCGCAACAGCAGATAGCGCAGGCCCTTGTTGGCGATGTCCCGGGACAGCTGATTGGCCGACGCCGCGACCGTCACGAAGGGCATGAAGCCGGTCAGGATGACCAGGATAGCGCTGATGATGGCGGGCTTGTCCATCAGCAGATGAGCGACGCGGGGATCCGTAGGCCCGTCACCGCCGATCCACCAGCTCACCACGGGCGACAACGCGTCGGCCACCTCGGCGTCGAACTGCGCCTGCACCAGGGCCATCATCTCCATCATCGGGTTGATGATGACCAACGCGATGATGCCGCCGAGCAGGGCGAACAGCGCCAGGAAGGCGATGCCACGACCACCGGTCATGGTGGACTTCACATAGGCGGCGCCGAGCAGCCCGATGTGGCGGAGGTCGATATTCACTGCGCCCCTGGAACGCACGTCGACGCCCATTCATTTCGCATGGGCGCCAACATACGGGCTACGAGATCACTTGGGCGGCATCCGAAGGGCGCCGTCGAGGCGGATGACCTCGCCGTTGAGCATCTGGTTTTCGACGATGGTCTTGGCGAGGTGACCGTACTCCGCGGGGTCACCCAGACGCGGCGGGAACGGCACCATGGCGCCGAGGGTCTCCTGCACCTTCTCGGGGAGACCGGCCAGCATCGGGGTCTTGAACACGCCTGGGGCGATGACGCACACGCGGATGCCGAAGCGCGACAGGTCGCGGGCGATGGGCAGGGTCATGCCGACGATGGCGCCCTTGGAGGCGGAGTAGGCGGCCTGGCCGATCTGACCGTCGAAGGCGGCTACGGAGGCGGTGTTGATGACCACGCCGCGCTCACCACCCGGGCCGGCCTCGGTCTCGGCGAGGCGCCCGGCCATCAGGCGCAGGGTATTGAAGCTGCCGCCGGTGTTCACCGACAGCACCTTCATGAAGAGGTCCTGGCTGTGCACGCCCTTGCGACCGAGCGTCTTGGCGGCGATGCCGATGCCGGCACAGTTGACGACCACGTTGACCTTACCGCCGAACTCGGCTTCGGCCAGATCCAGGGCGGCGTTGACGTCGTCCTCGGAGGTGACATCGGTCTTGATGAACCGGGCACTGTCACCCATCGCGGCGAGGGCAGCGGCCCCGGCGTCTTCGTTGAGGTCGGCGAGGATGACCTTGGCGCCGGCGGCGACGAAGGTCTCTGCGGTGGCGCGGCCGAGGCCGGAGGCACCGCCAGTGACGAGGGCGATGGCGCGGGTGAGTTCCATGGACTGGTTCTCCTGGGTTGATGCTGCAGGGTGAGCCGTTGAGGCGCGCGGACCCTACACCGAAACCCCGGCGCTTTGCAGCAGGCTCTGGCGTTGGTAGCGTCGCCGCCATGAAACTGCGCAAGAACATGGCTATCGGGGCGGCGCTGCTGCTGGCAGCGACCGCGATGACCGCAATGGCTGGCTGCGGGCCAGACAACATGGCGAAAGCCAAGAGCGCGCTGGAACAGAGCGGCTACACCAACATCGAGCTGCAGAAGCCCAGCGGCGGCTACGACGAGATCCTCTTCAAGGCCAACAAGGGCGACAACCCCTGTGAGGGGAAGATCGTGATCCTGCGGGGTACCGTCGACGTCCAGGCCAAGTGCGCAGACGCCAAGGCGGCGGCCGAGGCCAAGGCCGAGGCCGCCAACTCGCCCCTGGGCAAGGCCGAGAAGGGCTGCACCGACGGTGTCGCCAAGGACTGCTTCGAGTACGGGCGACTGCTGGTCGAGGGTCCGCCTGGGGACCGCGACCTGAAGAAGGCGCGCAAGATCCAGACGGAGAACTGTGAGAAGCGGAAGAACCTCGACTCGTGCACGGCGCTGGGTCACCTCTACGCTCGCGCCATCGGCGGGCCACAGGACAACGAGAAGGCCTGGAAGCTGTTCGACGACGCGTGCAAGAAGGACCACGCCAAAGCCTGTGCCTTCCAGGGCCGCCTGGCCTTCGTGGACCAGAAGTACAAGGACGCCCGGACGCTGTTCGACAAGGCGTGCAAGAACGGCTCACACCCCGGCTGCAACGGCCTGGGGACGCTGCTCAAGCAGGGCAAGGGTGGCAAGGAGGACATGGAGAAGGCGCGTAAGCTCTTCGAGACCTCCTGCGACGCCGAATACCAGGAAGCGTGCTCCAACCTGGGCGTGATGCTGGTCAAGGGCCAGGGCGGCAAGCCCAACAAAGATGTCGGTCAGGCGCTGCTCAAGAAGGCGTGCAAGGCCGACGTCGGCGTGGCCTGCGTGCAACTGAAGAAGCTCGGACTGAAATAGCGAACCGCGGCTCAGCCCGGTTCCGAGTCCAATGCCCAACGGACTGCACGGAGCAACGTCTCGACGTCGAACGGCTTGGGTAGGAGCGGTGCTTCGGTGTCGGCCAGGAACCGGTCCGAGAGCTCCTCGGCGCTGTACCCGCTGACAAACATCACGCGGACGTCCGGTCGGGCGGAACGGATGGCCTCAAAGGCCTCGCGGCCCCCCATCCGCGGCATGACAGCGTCCAGAATCACGAGGTCGAAGGGGCTCTCCGTCGCCATGGCGACCGCCTCGGCGCCGTTGGCAACAGCCACGACTTCGTACCCCGCCCGCTGGAGGAGTCGCTCCATGAGCCGTCGGACGTCGTCCTCGTCGTCGGCCACCAGAACGCGCTCAGTGCCACCTGCCACCTCACCCGTAGCGTCGTAGCCTGACTCCACTTCCGACACTGCGGCTACGGGCAGGTACAGCTTGAAGGTGGAGCCGATGCCGACGTCGCTCTGGGCCTGAAGAATACCGCCGTGCTGCTCGGCGATCCCGAGACTTACGGCGAGTCCAAGGCCGCTGCCGCCATGGGACTCCTTGGTGGTGAAGAAGGGCTCGAACACGCGCGAAAGCGTCTCCTGACTCATCCCATGGCCGGTGTCGGCGACCGACAGCAGTACGTAGTCGCCGGCGGACGCCCAGGGGTGGGCCCCGACATAGGCATCATCGAGAACGACGTGCTCGTAACCGAGGGTCAGCGTCCCGCCGCCGCGCATCGCGTCGCGCGCGTTGATGCACAGGTTGACCAGTACCTGCTCGACCTGGGCCACGTCGATGTTCAATCGCAGCGGCGCGCCAGTGCCCGCGACGTCAATCTCGATGTTGGCCGGGATGACGCGGCGGACCATACGTACCAGGTTGTCCACCACGGGCCGCACATCGACGACCCGACGCTGTAGCCGCTGACGCTTGCCCAGCGCCAGCAGCCGCTGGGTCAGCTCTGCGGCGCGGGTGGCAGCCTTCTGGACAATCTCGAGCTCCTCCTTGCGCTTCGGGTCCTTCTCGCTCAGCTGAAGCAGGTCGGAGGTCCCCATGATGACCGTCAGGAGGTTGTTGAAGTCGTGCGCCACGCCGCCGGCGAGCTGACCGAGACTCTCCAGGCGTTGGCGGTGGTTCAGACGCCGCTCCATCGCCGCGCGCCGCTCGGCCGCCTCTTTTCGTTCGCGAGCGAGCACCAGCCGCGCCGCCGCGGTCACCAGCTGCCCAGCGATACCGACCAGAAACGCGAGCTCCTCCGTCGAGGGGACGCGCACACCCTCATCACCAAAACTCCCCGTGCCCAGCGAGCCGTAAGGCTGGTCCACCAAGCGCAGGGGAACATTGACGATGGTTCGGTTGCCGAGCGCCTCGACGACCTCCCGATTGACGCCCGGATCGGTCTGCGCGTCCACGACGATCTGGGGCTCGATGGCGTCCAGGATTCGGACCATGTAGGGGTCACCGTCGAGGGGAAATACGGGCGCGTTTGCCCACACATCCTCCCCCTTCTCCCCCTGTACCGCGATGATTCGTACCTGACGCGTGGGCATGTCGAAGATGGCCAACCAGGCCGTCTGGTAGCCCACCGCCTCACGGATCTCCTCAACCACTGCCGTGATCATCGCGCCAAACTCGTCGATGCCATGCAACCGCTTGGCAAACGCGAGAAGCCTCTGGTCCAGCGACTGGCTCATGGCATCAGAGTGCCACAGTCGCGAGGGCAACCGAACCGTGGGTAGACCGACCGCCTGGGCCGGAGGGCAACGGCTACGGAAGCGGCTCGTACTGGATGGTCACCGAGAACTCGGTCGCCTCCAGGATGAAGCCCTTGGTGTAGTTGCCCGCCGCATTCTGGATGGTGAAGCCGTTGCCGGCGGCCGCCTTCGGCAGCGGCAGGTCCTGGTCCTCGGTGGGCTTCACGTTGGGGACGTCGCCGATGTTGTCGTACTTGGGGTAGATGCCGCCAAGGGTCTGGAAGAACGTCACCGCCCGTACGTTGACGATGCTGCTGCCGCCGCTGGCCAGCTTGAGCGCGCTCCCGTTCTGGGATGTGTACAGGTCGCTGTTGCCGAAGTTGCCCGGCTGCTGAACCACGCCCGTGTTGAAGTCGATCCCTTCCTCCAACATCAGGGTCACGGTCCCCGACGTCTTGAGGACCGTCGTGGTCTCGGAGGAACCATCGTCGCAGGCCGCAAAAGCGACGAGCGCGAACACGAGCAAGGCTGAGAGTAGGCGACGCATGGCGTGGCTTTAGCGGTTTTCCTCACCGAAGGAAAGGCCGAGATGCTCGGCGATGCGGACAAGGCGCTGGGGGATGGGGGCCTCCAGCTTCGACAGTGGGGCCTGCGCGTCGGTTACGGTCAGGCGCCAGGCGTGCAGGGCCATCCCCGCTTCAGCAACCTCGGGCGCCTCGACGCCGTGCAGCGGGTCGCCCACGATGGGCAACCCCAACGAGGCCAGATGCAGCCGGACCTGATGGGTCCGCCCGGTGCGAAGCTCGACGGCGACCGCGACCCCGTTCCTGCTCGTCGCCAGACGCCGCACTACGCTGTGAGCCGCCTTCCCACCGTTGGCCTCGTCGACGAGTCCCGGGAAGGTCTTCACACCCCGCTGGACTTTGCCGATGGCCTGCCGGACATGGAGCTCGCCCACGCTCGGATCGGGCCAGGTCCCCTTCGCCACCGCCAGGTAGATCTTGGTCGCATTCGGGTAGCGCATGCGCTCGGACCACTCGGCCACCAGCGCCTTTCGCAGGACGAAGACGTTCACCCCGCTGGTCAGCTTGTCCAGCTGATGGACCGCCCACACTTTGCGCCGCTTCAGCTGGCCCATGAGCTGACCCTGGACGCAGTCCGGGTCCTCCAGCGTACGGCCCGTGCTGGCCAGCCCGGCCGGCTTGTCCACCACCACGACGCCGGCGTGACGGGCCAGCAACGACAGCGGGCTCAAAGCGTCTCCGCCAGCTCCAGCAGCTTGGCCTGGGCGGCCGGAGAGAACCAGGTGTCGATGAACTCCTCTTCGTGCCGGGCGTCCGCCGCCCGCACCTGGTCGGCCAGGTCCAGCGCCATGAACCTCTTGGTGGCGCGGAGTCCCGTTCCGGGCTTGCCGGCGAGGGTCTCGGCGTACTCCTGCGCGGTCCCCTGCCCCCCCGTCTCGGCCAGGATGTTGGCGTAGCCGATCTCGTGCGCCTCGCGCGGGGAGAGCATCGAGGCGAACATCACCAGTCGTGAAGCCACCGCCCGGTTGGTCCGCGCCGCCAAGAGCACCTGCGCACCGGCGGGGACCGGCACCCCGAGGTCGACCTCGCCGGCGCCGAGCTTGAAGTCGCCGTCGTCGACCACGCGGAAGTCGCAGGCCAGCGGCACGATGAACCCGCCCGCGATGGCGTGCGACTTGATCTCGGCGATGGTTGGACAGGGCAGCGCGGTCAGCCGCGCCAGGACCGAGCAGAAGCTCCGGAAGAAGCGCAGCATCTCGGCCCTGGAATAGGCCAGGATCGACTTCACGTCGAACCCACCGCAGAAGAGCTTGCCATTGCCGCCGTCGATGATGAGCGCCCGCGGTGGGGCCACCTCGAGCTCGCTCAGGTGGTCATCGAAGGCTTCCAGCATGTCGGCGTTGATCGGGTTGCCCGCCCCGGTGGCGAGGGACAGGCGGACTATGCCGCGCACATCACGCCGAGTAAGGGCTTCCATCGTCGTCCTCCAGAACCGCCAGTCGGTCCAACGCCCGACTGTCTACGGGCGGACCAGGGATCGAGTACTCGCCGCCGAACCACTTGGACAAGTCCACCAGCTTGCAGCGCTTGCTGCAAAATGGCCGGTTGGGGTTGGTGGCGCTGCGCGCCGCAGGCTCGCTACAGATCGGGCACTTGGTCTGAACCGTCATCGGCTTTGCGGTAGCACATCTGGCTGACGTGTCACAGCTGAATTGTTTTCCGTATTGGTGGTGTTGAGATTACGGTACACGACACTGCAAGCACCGCTGCGGAGCCTGGTTTGGTCCTCGTCTATACGCTCCTCCTGCTGGGAGGGCTCATCTTCTTTCACGAGTGGGGGCACTACCTGTTGGCGCGCGCCAACGGGATCCACGTGGAGACCTTCTCCATCGGGTTTGGCCCCAAACTGTTCGGCTGGAAGGGCAAGGCCAAAGACGGCATGCCCCCCACCGAGTACGTCGTGGCGGCGCTCCCGTTGGGTGGGTACGTCAAGATGCTGGGCTACGACGCCGGCGAGGAGATCCCCGCCCATCTCAAAGAGGTGGCCTTCAGTAGCAAGAAGGTGTGGCAGCGGTTCACGGTGGTGGCCGCCGGACCGGCCTTCAACCTCATCCTGCCCTTCATCATCATCTTCTTCGCCGGGCTCACCAAGAGCCACGACCTGCCTCCAAGCCTGGGTACCGTCACCTACGACGGGCCGGCCTGGAATGCCGGCCTGCGACCGGGCGACACCATCGTCGGCCTGGGCGACCAGAAGATCGAGTATTGGTGGCAGGTCGCAGAGTTCATCGAAGACCGCCCGGGCGAGAGCTTCGCCATCCGATGGAAACGCGGCGACCAGGAGATGTCGGCTGAAATTACGCCTCAGGCCTTCGAACGTGTGGTGAACGCCAAGCTGGGCATCACCGAGCTACGAGGCCGCACCGGCATCTCCCCGGTCTACGCGCTCCCAATCATCCACGTAGCCCCAGGTTCTCCGGCGGAAACAGCCGGTCTGAAGTCCTGGGACCGTGTCATCGCCATCGACGGGCAACCCTCGGGCCGCATGGACGGGCTGGAGCGTGTGCTGGAGGAGTCGAAGGGGCGCAATCTGTCGCTCACCGTGCTGACGTTCGATGAGAAGAAGACCGCCGGCACGACGCTTGGCGTCGGCACCACCAGGACCGTGACGCTGCCCGCGGCGACGGAGGGTCAGGAGGCGCTGCGGGGCATCAGCAGCGCCGAGATGATCATCAGCCGGGTGACCCCGGGGACTCCGGCCGAGCGTGTGGGTCTCAAGCCGGGCGACAAGATCGTCAACCTGGACGGCCAACTGGTGAACAGCTGGACGTTCTTCGAGTCGACCATCAAGAAGAGCGCCGACCCGGACAAGACGTTCACCCTGGAGTGGATTCGCAACGGTCAGCGCATGCGGACCGACGCGTATCAGCTGGCCGAGGTCGCCGCCCCGCATCGCCTCAAGCAGGACAACACCCGGCTGACGATGGGGCTTCAGACGGCGATGCAATATGCCTCCCCCAAGCTCATCGACCACGACGAACGGCTGGCGTACGCGCTGAACGAGTCGTGGAGCATGACGACGTTCCAGATGTGGCTGACGTTCAAGGCGATCGGCGGCCTCATCACGGGTGAGCTGTCCACCAAGGAGCTGGGCGGGCCCATCATGATTGGCCAGATGGCCGCCGAGACCGGCGAGCGCGGCTGGGCCTGGTTCTTCCAGCTGATGGCGTTCCTGAGCGTGAACCTGGGCCTCATCAATCTGCTGCCGGTCCCCGTCCTGGACGGGGGACAGATCATGTTTCTGGCCATCGAGACGGCGCGGCGGCGGCCGGTGTCCTTGCGAACGCGGCAGATCGCCACCTACGTGGGCCTGGCCTTCATCGCCCTGCTGATGGTGCTCGTCTTCAAGAACGACATCGAACGCCTCCTGGTCGGTTGACCCACGATGACGCTGAACCTCTTGCGCGGCACAGAGCCTGGCGCATCCGCCCAGCCTGGACGCGCGTTCCACGCTTCTTGGTCAAGGGAGGCCGTGGGAGAGCCGTCGCATCGTAGGACGATCTCATTCGCCCCCCAAACCCCCCGCTGGGGGGCTTCCGCCCCCCTTCGGGGCGGCCACTCCGCTTCTCCGCTCCAACGCTCGCAAGCTCGCTCGTCGCTACGGCGCTCCGGGCCGTCCGACGGAGTCGGATGCGGACTGAACACGCGCCGAAACGTCCTGTTTTGCGGTGGCTCACTTCCGCGGCCGAGGGTTGACTTCGCCGACGCGGGCCGCTTGCGGTTGCGTAGGTAATGCGGCGCGGACGCCTCAAAGGACCCAAGGGGCCCCAGGGCCCCTGGGTGTTGGCCTTCGAGACCGGCGGAGACCACCTGTCGGTGGCGCTGTGGCGGCTGGCCGAAGACCCTCAGGCGCCGTTGACGCAATGGCGGCTGGTCGGGGAGCGCATTCAGCATCGCGGCCACCAGCACGCCGACGCCGTGCTGAAGATGTCCGACGAGCTCCTGACCCTGTCCGGCATCGCGCCCTCGGACCTGGCCCTCATCGCGAGCGGACGGGGGCCGGGAGGCTTTACCGGTGTTCGGGTTGGGCTGGCCACCGCGGTCGGACTCGGCGTCGGCGTCGGCTGCCCCGTATGGCCCGTCGACAGCCTCGCCGTGCTGGCGGCCAACGCAGGCCTGGCCGCGGGGCCGGTGCTGCCCCTCATCGATGCCCGCCGCAACGAGGCGTACGGCGCTCTCTACGTCGACGGTCGCCCCGCGTTCCAAGCGCGTGTGGCCCCGGCCAAAGAGCTCGTCGCCACGGCCGGGGCCGAGGTGGGAGCTTCGGAGTTCATCACGTTCGGCAGCGGGGCCGTGGTATACGGCGTCGCCAGCCCCGTGCCCGTGTCGTGGCATGTCCCGAGGGCCGCCAACACCGCCCTCCTGGCGGCGACCGAGTGGAACGCCGCGGGCCGGCCCGCCGAAGGTCCGGTGGTCGACCCCGCCTACGTACGCCCGAGCGACGCCGAGCTGAACGCCAAGAAGTGACTCGCTGACCACGGCCGGTCGCCAAAGATCCTTCGGCAACCTGTCGGGCTACATCGGCTTTTGAATCGCTCGTTGAATCCGGGTGGGGAGCTGCTAAGGTCCGCCCAAGTCCGGGCTGGTCGCGGACGTCAGGAAGAAGTCGGGGAGTCCCAGGGTGGCGTACAAACACACCAAGTTCATTTTTGTGACGGGGGGCGTGTCCTCCTCGCTGGGCAAGGGCCTCACGGCGGCCGCGCTGGCGGCGCTGCTGGAGGCACGCGGGTTGCGGGTGACGCTGGTCAAGCAGGACCCGTACATCAACGTCGACCCGGGCACGATGAACCCATTCCAGCACGGCGAGGTGTTCGTCACCGACGACGGGGCAGAGACGGACCTGGACCTGGGTCACTACGAGCGGTTCACGTCGGTGCGTTGCACCCGCAAGAACAACTTCACCACCGGTCAGATCTACGAGTCGGTCATCAACAAGGAGCGCCGCGGCGAGTACCTGGGCGGCACGGTACAGGTGATTCCGCACATCACCAACGAGATCAAGGCGCGGCTGCTGGCCGCCTGCGAGGGCTATGACATTGCGCTGTGCGAGGTCGGAGGCACCGTCGGCGACATCGAGTCGCTGCCTTTCCTGGAAGCCGTCCGTCAGATGCGGCTCGACCTGGGCCACGAGAACACGCTGTACCTGCACCTGACCCTGGTGCCGTACATCGCCGCAGCCGGCGAGCTGAAGACCAAGCCCACGCAGCACTCGGTGAAGTCGCTGCTGGAGATCGGGATCCAGCCGGACATCATCGTCTGCCGGACCGACCGGCCGCTGAGCAGCGACATCAAGAAGAAGATCAGCCTGTTCTGCAACGTTCGCCCGCATCGGGTCATCACCGCTCGGGACGCCAAGAGCATCTACGAGCTTCCGGCCTACCTGCACGACGAAGGGCTCGACGATCAGGTGGTCGAAGCGCTGAACGTCTGGTGCCGCAAGCCCGATCTGAGCGCCTGGCACAAGGTCGTCGAGCTGACGACGCGGCCCAAGGAGTCCGTCGACATCGCCATCGTGGGCAAGTACGTCGACCTCGTGGAGAGCTACAAGTCGCTCAACGAGGCGCTCAAGCACGGCGGCCTGGCCAACTCCTGCAAGGTGAACCTGTCTTACCTGGACGCGGAGAAGATTGAGGCCGGCGACCCCGAGGAGACCGCTCGGATGGAAGCCGCCGACGGCGTGCTGGTGCCGGGTGGTTTCGGCATTCGTGGCATCGAGGGCAAGATCAAGGCGATCACCTATGCGCGGACCAAGCATGTTCCGTTCTTCGGGATTTGCCTCGGCATGCAGTGCGCGGTCATCGAGTTCGCCCGCAACATGGCCAGCTGCAAGGGCGCCAACTCGACCGAGTTCGACGACGGCACCAAGCACCCGGTGATCCACCTGATGGAGGGTCAGAAGGGGGTCACTGACAAGGGCGCCACCATGCGCCTGGGGGCCTACGACGCAGCGCTCGCTGCCGGGTCAAAGGCGGAGACCGCCTACGGCAAGCGCCAGATCAGCGAGCGGCATCGCCACCGCTACGAGTTCAACAACGCCTACCGCGACCAGCTCCACGAGTTCGGCATGGTGGCGTCGGGGACCAACCCCGACCTGGACCTCGTGGAGGTGGTGGAGATTCCCAAGCACCCATGGTTCGTGGGCGTGCAATTCCACCCCGAGTACAAGTCCAAGCCCCTGGACCCGCATCCCCTGTTCCGGGACTTCGTCGCCGCCAGCCTCGAGCACAAGCGCGGCCGCACCTGAGCCTGTTCTCAGGCGTCCAACGAGAACCCAATCGCCGGCAGAACCGTCCGAACGAACAGCTCGGGCTTGGTGACACCGGCCTCCAACAAGAGGGGCCAGAGCGCGTCCTCCCTTGGGCCGCGTCCTTGGACCCAGTTGGCCACGATGCTGGTCATCGCCGCGTCGACCGGAATCCCGACCCGGTCGAAGCCACCGCTGCTGACCGCCAGGAGCAAGCCAGCCCGCGGCCTCTTGCCACGTAGAAGATTGAGTTGTGCCTCGAGCAGCGCCGCCGACGGCTTGGCCATGGAGATCTCGGTCTTGCGCAGCCCTTTGATCGCCGCCAGGACCAACTGCTCACCTTCGGAGGCCTGCGTGTCCGTGGCCATCATCGCGAGCCCGGCCCGCCCCTGCAGGTCCAGCAACTCCATGCGCACCAGCGGAGCCCGCCCCATGCCTCCTCGCTGGGCGAGCTTCATGCGGGCAGCGGCGACGTCCCGGGCGCCCAGGACATCTCCCTGATAAAGGCGCGCGCGGCCCACGATGTACGCGTACAGGTAGTCCAGGAAGCCGTTGATACCCGCTCGTTCCCGCGCCTCGTTCGCGGCGCGAATGGCCAGCTCAGGCTCGTCGGAGGCCAAACTTGCGATGGCACAAGGTCCCAGACTCAGCATCGTGTCCAGATAGGCGTCCCCGAGGCGCGTCGCTTCCCTGCGGGCCTCCTCGATGACCTGCGCGAGGTCCTCGTAGCGCCTGAGCTTGGAGAGCGCACAACAGCGAATCCAGAACAACCCAGCGCGCTCCCAGGTGGATCCGGTCGAGTTGCGCCGGCAGTAGGCCAGCGCCGTGACAGTCTCGCGGTCCACTGCGTCGTAGTGACAGCTGGTATAGAGCACCATGCACCGCATGAGCCTCCGGTGGGCTTCGGCGTGGGGGTCATCGATACCCGCGGCGACGGCGTTGGCCTCGGTGAGCATTCGAATCGCGTCGTCCTCGTACCGCTCGCCGCCCTGGAACAGTTTCAACAACGCCTCGTTGGACAACGCGAGGCTGCGGTGCCGGGAGTCGTCGAACTTCCTCGCCATCCGAGCGTGCCGCGCCTGTAGCTCGAAGGCACGGGCCGAGTCATAGAACGACAGCCCCGAGCTGACCTCCCAGAGCACGTTCATGTAGCGACGCTCCTCCTCATTGGGCGTACGAACCGTGGCTGGGACCCGCAGGGCCAACCGGTTCCAGACGACCGATAGGAGGGTTCGTGCGAGCGAGCCATGCCACGACAGCCCGATTCGGTGGAGCACCTGCTTGACCCATGGCAGCGCATCGTCCAGGGCGCCTCCGCGCAGCAGCTGGCTGACCGCCATCGTCATGGTCTCGAGGACAAGTCCGCCATCGGCGTCCTCTGCCTCCAGCGCCTCCAGCGCCTGCAACGCCGCCTGCCCGGCGTCACGTGCACGCCCGGAGAGCTCGTACATGCGGGCCAGTCGCAGGCGTTCTGCGCTCCCGATCGCTTCATCGGGCATGAGACGCAAGGCCGCCTGGAATAGCTCCACGGCATTGTCAAACGCGAGGCTGCGCTCCGCCAGTGCTGCAGCCTTGAGGGCGTGCTCGCAGGCCTCTTGGGCCCGGTTGGCCGCCTCGAGATGGTGAATGAGCGCGAATGGATCACCATCATCACCGCGAACGAGGACATCGATAATACGTCCGTGGAGCGCTTTGACCGTGTCCTCGCCGCGGGTCTGGATCCGCTCCCGAATCGCCACCTGTACGGCTCTGTGGGGCACGACCAGAGCGGTGGCTTGTCCTCGGCGCCAGAGCGCCAGGAGCTGTCGCCGCTCGAGTCGGTCGCGAAGAGCTTCCAGCGGCAGGGCGCCAGTCAACGCGTCCGCCACGGCGCCCCGCTCGAGCGGCGTCGACGACAGAGCCACGAGCTCGAGCAGCTCCTGCTCGTCGGGTTCGAGGCGATCCAACTCGCGGTGGATGACCTCTTGGAGGCTCGTGGGCGCGTCCTCCTCATCAGCGGTCTCTGAGACCAGCATGCCAACGAGCTGAGCAAAGTAGGGATGCCCCCCTGCAACCGCCACCGCGTGGCGGGCCGCCTCCTCGCTCAACCCATAGCGCCGAGCCAGCTCCTTGGAGAAGAGTTCGGCTTCGGCGTCTTGCAGGGGCCCAAGGGTCAGCGTGTACTTGGGCTCCAGGCCCGACTTGAACTCGGCCTCGCTCGTGCAGATGACGAAGATTCCGGCGCCGCGCTGGTTCTGGATCCGCTCCAGGAGCCGTCGCGAGTCCCGGTCAGCCCACTGGATGTTGTCGATGAGCAACGACAGCGGGCGGCGCTGAGCCAGCGTACTGAGAAACTGAATCAGTTGGTCCGAGGCCCGGCGGAGCTGGTCGGTGTCGAGGTAGAGTCGGTCATCCAGGAGCACCGGAGCCAGCTCGCCCAGGGCTGGAAACATGGCCGCCAGGGGGGCCATGGCCTCGGGCACCGAGGCCCGCACGAACCCCAACGGCTGGCCGCGCAGAAACCTCACCGCATCATCGATCAGGCCATCGATGGCGTTGTAGGGGACGCGCTCGTTGGGATGGCAGACGCTCCGAAGGACAAGGTCCCCCTTTCGCTCCCGCTCCTGGAAGAAGACCTCCGCCAGGTTGCTCTTGCCAACGCCGGGGGGGCCCAAAAGCTGAACGGTGACGGTGTTCCCGTAGACCTCGCGGCGCCAGTGGTCCAGCAGCTCCAGCTCCAGGTCCCGCCCCACGACCCGGGCCGGCTCCGCAGTCACGAGTCCACCGGAAGGAGCCGAGTGAGCCACCTCCTCCAACATGCGTCGAATTTGACCGTACTTGGGCCGATGCTCTGGCTCGGGGCTGAGCAACTTCCACGTGAGCGCCGACAACGCATCCGGCACCGTTTCGCCGAGCGCTCGCGACGGATCCACATCCATTCCAAGCTCGTCCCGCGTCGGACGGGCACCGCTGATGGCCTCGTAGAGCATCATGCCCATCGCAAACCAATCGGCGGCCGGGGAGAGATCCTCGCCAAAGAGCTGCTCGGGCGCCGCGTAGGCGGCGGAACCTGAGAACGTGCCCTGTCGAGAGCGCCTGGATGCCTCCAGGCGCAGCCGGGTCGACAAGCCGAAGTCCAGGAGCACGGCCTGGTCTTCGGACGTCACCACCACGTTCTCGGGCTTGAGGTCGCGATGAAGGATCCCATGGCTGTGCAGGTGGGCCAATCCTTCGGCCATTCCGCGGAACAGCTCGGCGATCTTGCGGTAGTCCTCACCCGAACGCAGCGCCCGGACCACCTTGGCAAAGGGACTGCCCGAGATGAGCGCCATGGTGAAGAACCACTCACCCTCATCACAGGCAAGGTGGTGAAGGGGCAACAGATGCGGATGGGTGACATCACGGAGCACCCGGAACTCACGCTTGAGCAGCCGCACGTCCTCGGGCCGGTCGTACCGCACCGACTTGAGGGCGACGAGCTCGTCGCGCTCGCGGTCGTACGCCTCGTAGACCACCCCGAACGCCCCATTGGCGATGGGCTCGCGGAGTTCGAAGCGGTCGGCGTAGACGCGGGTCATGGGTCAGTCGGTGATGATGTAGCCAAGGGACAGGACGGGTCTGCCAAAGGCTGCCGCCTCGTGCTGCCCGGACAGATATGGGTGAAGAGAGCCCTGCGGTCGGAGCGTGATTTGCTCGCCGTCTGCAAAGGGCGCTCGGAAGGCGGCCCAGGGGGCCATCGCCGGGACGAGCCAGGTGCCCGTATCCCTACCGTGGGTATCTGATGGCCGTGAACTGGCTCTGAACCCGCCGCCGGGCAACGTTTGCAGCTCCAGCACGACGGACAGGTTGCCGACCGGGTAGGGAAACAGGACGTGCAGATGGGTCACCGTTCCGGCGCCGTCCCGCCGCTGCCCGATGTAGGGTCTCAGCACAGCGGTGTAGAACGCTTTCCGCTCGTCCCCAAAACGTCGCCGCCACAGCCTGGCGCCCAGGGGCGCGTTGGGAAACCCTGGGAGGTCGGCGACCTTGGTGTCCATGGGCGCATGTGCCGTCCGGTTGCCCGGCCCAGGGTCGAGCTGGTCGAAAAAGTCGGCCAGCCCGCTCCATAGAGGCCCCACCAGAGGAGCCTCCCACTGGACGTTGGCCTGCATCGAGAAGCGGGTCGTCTCGCTGTAGAAGGACCGAATGAGCGGATGGAGTTGGCTCGGGTCAAAGCCGTCGCTGGCCAGGGCGGAGATGTCGCGAATCAACCCCATCGCCCGTCCGGGCGCGGGCAGGCGACCGTCGTACTTGCCCAGAAGGTGCGTCCAGGCGTCCTGGTCGGCGCGGATCATTGGGATGAAGGTGGGGAATGCGAAGTCGCGGGTGCGCGACTCGAGAAAGCCACCAATAAGACCGCCACCGCCAGGCGGAGGCGAACCGCCGCCGCCCCCCGCCAACGCGGTCGCCAGTTTCACGTCGAAAGACGCCAACACGTCGAACACCATGTCGAGGCTGATGTCATCGGGGTCGTCCAGGTCGTCGAGCAACGGATGGAGCACGTCACCGATGGCGAGCGGCTCGAGCCCGTTGTCGAAGAGCACCTGGTCGAGCTGTTTGCGGTTCTTGACGACCGTGGGCTCGAACATGTCGAGCAGGTCGTAGGTCGGCACCTTCTGGGCGGCGCTACCATCTGCGGCCAACACCCCGTTCACGGCGGCCCGGGACGACGCGATGGCGCCCTCCATGGTGGCGAGATCCGCCGGATTGCGAACGTAATCGCCCGCCATGAACAAACCTGCCACGTCGGCGACGGGCTCTGGACGCGCGTCCCACTGGGCGGGCGGGTGGATCAGTAGCCGCGAGCGGTTGTCCGTCACCCCGCTGGGCCCCACGTCCAGGTCCTGGTCCAGGTGCCAGGTGACGATGTTGGCATCGGCGAGCTTGGCCTCATCGGGGTGGCCCACCAGGCATTCGCGTATCTGGCGCAGGATCGCCTGACGCATCTCGGCCTCGGTCGACTCCATGGCCGTCTTGCCGGTGGTGGGGTCGGGCTCGTCGAAGTTGGTGATGCACACCGAAAGCACGCCGCCGATCCCCGGATGGGCCGCCAGGTGTTGGTCCCGCCAGAACTGCTCCTGACTGACGGACGTCAGCCCCCACGGCGAATAGACATAGCCGATGTGCCCGTTGAGCAGAGGGGCGTCGTCCTGCAGGTAGAACTGGGCTCCCGCCATCCAACCGAGCATCGCCCCCGGCGCGGAGCTGGTCACCGCGGCGCACTGACCACAGTCAGCGGCCATCGCTGCGGTCACGAGGGTCTGGGCCGCCTCGATCGGCACCGCCAGGATGACGTGGTCGAACAGGACCTCGACCAGCGGCCCCCCGCCGACCTGACGCTTGCGAACCCCGGTGACCCGCTTGGCCGCGGCGTCGTAGACCAGCTCCTCGACCAGGGTCTCGAACTCGAAGGTCGCTCCCAGCCGCTCGACCCAGTCACGCCAGGGGTACAGCCACGTGTCGCTGGTGGGCCCATTGAGCACCCGATGCGAGTCCTGCTCGATCATCCACTCCGAGTTCATCAGCCACAACGTGTTGAAGAACGTGCGGGTGTTGCCCTGCTTGGCGTCCATCGCCACCAGCGACTTGGGGACGTTCTGCAGGACAGCCTGGGTCTCGGGGTGCAGCGTATCGCCGCCGACATAGTCCCAGAGGGTCTGGTTGCCGCTCTCTTTGAGGCGACGCTCGTCGCAGGTGCACAAATATCGCAAGAAGCGCTGGGACAGGTGCAGCACGTCCCGCTTGCGGACCGGCATGAGGACAGTCCACATGAAGCGGATGGCGGCCAGCACCTCGCTCATCGTATCCACGCGGTCCAGCTTGATCTCCGCCAGCGGCATCCCTGGCCGCGCGATGCCCATGGCGTCGCAAGGAACCAGGCGGTCGGCGACGGAGTCTGCGTAGGGCGTCAGCGCCGTGCTCGTATCAGCAGTGGCGGGGTCCTGGGGGATCCTCGCCATCGTCTCGGGGACGTGCTGATAGAAGCCCGGGAAGAAGCGAAACCCGTGCTCTCCAGGCAGGGTACCACCCCCGTGGGCAAAGAACTGGGAGCGGCACTTGCCACCCACGGCGTCACGCTCTCGGGGCTCGTAGACGGTCACGTCATAGCCACGACACGCAAGCTCATGGGCAGCGCTCAGGCCGGCAATGCCGGCGCCGACGACAGCAACATGGGGCATATGGAAGGAGGCCTTGGCAGCAGGGAGCTCAACTATAGCCGACTCCAGGCCTGCGAACACCTACCCTAGATGGGATCGATGAAGACCTCGCGAGGGCGGCTGGTGCCGTCGGAGGGGCCGACGATGCCCTCCTCTTCCAGTTTCTCTACGATGCGGGCGCTGCGGTTGTAGCCGATCTTCAACTTGCGCTGCAGGAAGCTGATGGAGGCGTTGCGGGTCTCGGCCACGATGCGCACCGCGCGGTCGTAGAACTCGTCGTAGTCGTCGCCACGCTTCTCGGGCTCGCTGCCCTCGTCCTCTTCGTGGACCAGGATGCCGAGGTCGTAGTCCGGCTGCCCCTGGGTCTTGAGGTGCTCGACGATCTTGTGCACCTCTTCCTCGCTCACGTAGGCCCCGTGAACACGCTTGCAGGTGCTCGTCCCCGGCGGCATCACCAGCATGTCGCCCATACCCAACAGGTTCTGGGCACCGCCGGTATCGAGAATGGTCCGCGAGTCGACCTTCGAGGCGACCTGGAACGACATGCGTGTTGGGAAGTTGGCCTTGATGAGGCCGGTGATGACGTCCACCGACGGCCGCTGCGTCGCGAGGATCAGGTGGATACCGGAGGCACGCGCCATCTGGGCCAATCGGGCGATGGAGTGCTCGACCTCCTTGGAGGCTACCATCATGAGGTCGGCCAGCTCGTCCACGATGACCACGATGAAGGGCAGCTTCTCCAGCGGCTTGCCCTCGGTGTCCAGGACGACGCCGTCGGGGTCCACCTCGCCACGGGCCTCACGCTTCACTTTCGCCAGCCGTAGCCGCTCGGGCAGGCTCTGGTCGGGGTCTTCCTGAAGCGACAGGACCTTCTTGTTGTACCCAGCCAGGTTCCTCACGCCGAGGTCGGCCATGAGCCGGTAGCGACGCTCCATCTCCTTGACGGCCCAGCGAAGCGCTACGGTGGCCTGCTTGGGATCGGTCACCACGGGCAGCAGCAGGTGCGGGATGCCCTCGTAGATCGACAGCTCAAGCATCTTCGGGTCCACCATGATCAGGCGGACGTCCTCGGGAGAGGCGTTGTAGAGCAGCGAGCAGATGAAGGTGTTGATGGCCACCGACTTGCCCGAGCCCGTAGCGCCGGCGACCAGCATGTGGGGCGCCTTGGCCAGGTTGAGCACGTAGGGGTTGCCCACGATGTCCTTGCCGATGGCCAGGGTCAGCTTGCTCTTGGACTTCCGATAGCTGCCGTCGCTGATGATCTCCTTGAGATAGACGATCTCCCGGGCTGCGTTCGGTACCTCGATGCCCACCACGTTCTTGCCGGGGATGGGCGCCACGATGCGGATCCGAAGCGCCGACAGCGCCATGGCGAGGTCGTCCGACAGACCAGCGATCTTCGAGATCTTGATGCCGGGCGCCGGCTGGAACTCGTACATGGTCACCACCGGACCGGGGTGGATCTCCACCACCTTGCCCTTGACCTTGTAGTCCTCCAGGGTCCGCTCCAGGATCTGGGCGTTCTCACGCAGCGCTGCGCGGTCGAAGGCGCCGTTGTCTGGGGGCCGATAGTCCAGCAGCTGCACGCTTGGCAGCTCATAGACCTGCTTCTCGTCGGTCAGATCTGTGATGCGCAGCTGCTCGGCCACCACGAGGTCGTCACGCTTGCGACGCATGGCGGCGCTCTCGACGATCTTGATGTCGTCCTCGGCGGGGCTGTCTGCGGCGGGTTCGGGCGCGTCGGCCACGGACAGGTCGTCGGGGCCGAATTCGAGGGCGTCGTCGTCGGGGGTGGCGGCGCTCTCGGCCTCGAGCGGCATCTGCGGAGGCAGCTCGTCGCCAGGTGCAGGGGACTCCGGCGGAGGCTCGGGCTTCGCCGCCACGACGATCTTCGGCTCATCGACCGGAGTCGCTTCGGGCTCGCGGGGAGGGTCCACCAGCTCGGCCACCAGGTCCGCGACGCTGCCTTCGGCGGGCTCGGAGTGCGACGCCTCGACGTCATCGTCGGACTCATCGTCGGCGTGCTCAGCCACTTCCTCGGGCGGTTCTTCGGGGGGGGTCTCCTTGCGCTTGGAGGACTTGCGGCGCTTGGTCTTGCGCGGCGCCTCGGCCGTCTCGACCGCAATCTCGCTGTCCTCCGGGCTGTCTCCCTCGGTCATCACGCGCTTGAGGAACGCGTAGCTGACCTTCATGCCGCGCCAACTCAGTTGGCACAGCTCGAGCAGACTGCGACGGGTCAGCGTGATCACCGCGATGACGATAATGGTGGTGGCCGCCAGCAGCGTGCCCGGGGTGGACAGGAAGGCGCGGAGCACCTCACCGGTGTATTCGCCAGCGATCCCGCCAGGGAGATGGCCGAACAAACGGGCCGGAGCGAACATGACGTGGACGAGGATGACGCTACCCAGGAGCACACCCAGCCAACCGAGGACGTCCATGCGGGTCAGGTGCGAGCGGCGACCGATGATGTAGGACAGACCGAGGAACCCGAGGGTCCCGCACAGGGCGAAGGCCCCGAGGCCAACGCCGCCGAGGAACAGGTTGGCCACGTGCGCCCCGATGGGCCCGATCGCGTTGTGCACCTTGCCCGTGCGCATCCCCGCGGTGGCGATGTCGGCCGGATTGAAGGTGATGAGCGCCAGGAACAGGGCCGCCGCGAACGCCAGGATGAGAATCCCGTAGATCTCCAGGCGGATGACCTGTCCCTTGGTGGACGGAGACGAATCCGTCTTCCTGCGACCTCCCCGAGAGCGGGTCGACCGTTTGTCGGAAGCGGTTCGAGCGCGAGAGCTGGATGCATGAGTAGCCACGGAACCGAACTTAGGTCGGGATCCGCAAGCCAGCCATTTTTCGAGCCTGATCCTGTGTTCAGTACGGGACCCAGGTAGGCTCCGTGGGTCCATGACCCGGCACCCCAGTGTCTCGCAGAGGCGCCGGGCGCAGAGGGGTTCCGCTCCATCCGCATAGCGCTCTGCCTCTTCTGCGTCTCTGCGCGAGCCCAGCGACTCAGGCCGCTCGTCACAGTCAGAGTGGGGTCAGTTCTCTTTGGCGTGCTGGGCCAGCGCGATGATGTAGCGCAGGGTCACGTCGGGCGGGATGTTGTGGCTCTTCTCAATCTCGGCGGCGATCTCGCGGATCGTCGACGACTGATACTCGTTGAGGATCTTGGGCGTCACCTCTTCCAGCTTCGGGCCCCACTGCTGGAGCTCGGCGTCGGTAAGGTGAAGGTGTTTGCTGGTGAGGCGGTGCACCCACCACTGCAGGCCCGCGTAGATGGCGACCAGGACCCACACGGGGATGGAGATGGACTCGCCGATGTGCACGGTGAACACCGGGTACCAGACCTGTTCGGTGATCAGCATGGCGGCCGCCAGCACACCGAAGAAGATGGCCAGCTTTCTGGGATGGAAACGGGGTACCCTCATCGCGTTGGCTCCATCGTAACAACCCGGGGTGCCCCGAATCGATGCCCCGAACGATGGGACGAGCATGATGACGACGATGTCTGGCGCGCCCGGGCGCTGAGCGATGAAGTCCGCACGGCGGCGAATGTAGCACAACCTGTGCAGGTGGATGGTTGCAGCGGGGCAGATGGCACCCTAACGTTCCTAGCGAACCCACGAGGACAGGAGTCACTATGAAGGCGTTGGCCACGTTCGGAACCCACTCGGCTGCTCTTCTGCTCGCGCTGTCGCTGACGGCCGCCGCCTGCGCCGACGACGAACCGACCGCGCCGACGACGAGCGGCACTCCAGACGCCACGGTCTCCGTCCCGGATGGCACGTCCGGGACGCCGGACGCCGCGGCTGGCCCGGACGCCGATGCCACCCCGACCGACCCGCCGCTGGGCCCGGTCCCACCCGGTGGCAAGTGTGACTACGTGGCCATCGACCAGGGTGGCGGCGGCGCATACGGTGAAGCGTGCACCAACAACGCCGACTGCCTGTGGGGCGAATGCCTGCAGACCTTCGAGGGGGGCAACCTCACCAACCAGGTGTTCGGGTTCTGCACCCGCGGCTGCGACTGCGGCACCACCGAGACCCAGCTGACGACCGACGAGAAGGAGGTGCTGATGTGCATCTACCCGCCGGGCAACCAGCGCAAGTGGGCCCACGTGGTGGTGCGCTGCAACTCGCTGGCGGACTGCCAGGCGTTGGACCCGCGCTGGACCGACTGCCGACTGCCCTCGGCCGGTGGTGTCCAGGCCGTGTGCCACGCCGACGCGGAGTAGCTCGCATCGCCCGCTGGGGAGAAAACGAGCGCGGCGACGGGGAGCGCTTGCATCGTAGAAAGCTCTTTTTGGGGTCGGTCCACCAACAGCCTCGCGAGAAGCGTGATGAACGGGGCGTCCCCGCCGCCGCGCTGGAACGTAGAGCAAGCGGTGTGCCAGGTTTGGCGCCGGTGTCGGCTTGTTTGATTTCAGAACCTTACGACCACGCCCCTGAAACGGCCGGCGGGGGAGACATGTGACATGGCGCGCCTGTCTCATGTGTCTGTCACGCTCAGCCTGCTCCTGCTGACGCACTGTCCGGGGGACGACCCGGCCCCGAGCGTGAGCCTGCCTGATGCGATGGCAACGACAGACTCTGACGCTGCATCAGGCGGTGATAGGGGATTGTCGACGCCCGAAGCCGGTCCGTTGGACATTCTGGGCGGGCCGGATGCGGTCGCGGATGCCGGGCTACCCGATGTGCTACCTCCGCGGGACATGGTGGCCACACCCGATGCGACGCCCCCCGACGCGGACGTAGAGGTTGACGCGCCCCCACCTCCCCCTGTGCCCCCGTGCGGTGCAGCGCCGACCTCGCTGGTGACGCCGGCCGCCATCCAGGCTCCGGACAGCGGCAGCGACGCCTGGGTGGCGCCCGGACAAGCCGTCACCGGCACCCTCGAGAGCGCCGTAACGGCCTGGTTCGCCGGGGACAAGGGCACTGCGATGACGACCGCTTCCAGCATTGGCTACTCCGTCTGCGCGGAAGGCGCGGTGAGCCTCTGGCAACCCGCCGCCGGCTCGGGACGCGCCTGGTTCCTGCTGCGTGAAGGGGCAGCACGCTCCACCACACTGGCCACGCCGCACCCGTGGTTCGAGTTCCTGGTGCTCGACCAGACGCTGGCCCTGTTCGATGCCCTCGGCGCGCGGGCCGCGGTCGTCGCCGGCACCCACCGCTGCACCAGCCCGCAGCCTGGGAGTTGCTCAGGGAGTTCCAGCGTCTGTACGGGCGCATCCGCGCCGTTTCGAGTCAGCGACCAGGCCCATTCCGTCGAGGGGACGTTTCAGGCGGTCCATCGCGCCCTCTTCACGACCTTCCCAGACGACGTGATGGTCAGCATCCATGGGATGGGGTCTCCCGGCGTCAGCATCTCCAACGGCCGCACCGGTGACGCCCCCGCCGGCGACGTCGCGGCGGCCCTTGCTGCGACACTGGCCAACGAGTTGCCGGGCGAGTATGTGACCTCGTGCAGCACCAACGCGGCGGTGCCCTACGACGCCCGTCTGTGCGGCACGACCAACAGCCAGGGGCGCCTCGTCAACGGCAGCCCAGAGCCATGCGGCACAGCCGCGACAGCCGCCTCCGGTCGTTTTGTCCATCTTGAGCAGTCGCTCGACGTGCGCGGTCAGCCAGCCGCCGTCCAGGCCGCCTTCGAGGCCGCGCTGCCTCCATGAGCCGCGGGGTTTGAAGTTTGGGGGCCACCCTTCTATGGTTCGGGCAGGCCTCATCATTCCGGAGTCACAGGCATGCTCTACCGGCGCTCGCGCTCGCTTCTCTCCCTCACCACGGCCCTGCTGGCTGTAGGTGCCCTGGTCCTCGCTTCTGGCTGCGACACCGACGACGGAACCGGCACCAATGGCGGGTTCAACCCGTTGACCGATGACAAGTGCGACTTCGGCTATGCGGACTCGGGGGCGGGCAAGGGCTACGGCGAGACCTGCACCACCGACAGCGAATGCCGCTATGGCGTGTGCATCGCCGGTGACTCCAGCGACGGCCAGCGGGCCAACCTGATCAGCCAGTCCTTTGGCTACTGCTCGCGCGGCTGCGACTGTGGCGACACCGTCTCGCAGCTGACCGATGACGAGAAGGCCGGGACCAACGGCGCCACCTGGTCGCTGTGTATGTACCCGCCGGGCAACAACCGCCGCTGGGCCCACGTGGTCGTGCGCTGCAACGACGTCTCCGAGTGCCAGGCCATCGACCCGGCTTGGGGACGATGTGCGTATCCCGGCACCGGCGTTCACGACGTCTGCATGGAGTAGCGTAACCTCGTCCCCTGCAGCACTTGAGAAAGTGCGCTACAATGGTGACGGGTTATGACTGGCTGGGAACCGACTCTGCTGGTCGTGGACCGCGAGGCATCGCGGCGCCGCGAGCTGGCTCAGATGTTGCGTCGTACCGTCGCGAAAGCGTTGGAGATCGACAGCATCACGGCGATCCCCTCACGCGATGCCTGCGACCTCGTGGTGATCAACTACGACACCCTCAACGAGGTCGAACTCGCGCTGCTGACCACAGGCGTCGAAGACCCGCAGAATCGAGCGAGGGTCGTCCTGCTCAGTCAGGGCAAGGGCCGCGAGGAGCTGGTGCCCCTGTTCAGCAACCAGCTCGCCTCGAACATGCTGGCGCTGAGTGACGGCGGGGTTCAACTCGACGAGTTCCTGATCACCGTCAAGAAGCTGCTGCAGCGCGACATCTTCGGATTGGACAAGTACTTCACGTGGGGCATCTCCACGCGTCAGTCGATCATCACCACCTCCACCGAGAAGAAGGCGGTCCTGCTCGAAATCCAGGAGTTCTGCCAGGACATCGGGCTGAGCCGACGGTTCGAGATGGCCTTCATCAACGTGGCCGACGAGCTGATCACCAACGCGATCTACAACGCCCCCGTCGACGCTGAGGGCAACCGCGCCTACCGAAACCTCCCGCGCACCCACAAGGTGGAGATGGAGCCGGGTCAGGAGGTGGTGGTGAAGTTCTGCTGCGACGGCCGCCGACTGGGCATCGCCGCCGCCGATGCGTTCGGCTCACTGGCGCCCGATGAAGTCCTGGCCTATCTGGCCAAATGCATGCGCCGCGGCACCGATCAGGTGGATGAGAAGGAAGGCGGAGCAGGACTTGGCTTCTACACCCTGTACGAGTCCCTCTCACACCTCATCGTGAACATCTCCCCGGGCGTTCGCACCGAGGTGATCGGCTTGCTGGACATCACGGCCGGATTCCGCGCGTTCGCAGGAAAGGGCAAGTCATTCAACATCTTCATGGAGGCTGGGGATTGAAGGACCTTCACTGGAACTTCGACGGTGCCGGAACGATCAACCTCAAGGGTGAGATCACCGAGACCGCCAACTTCGAGGCCCTGCTCGCCGTGATGGACGGGTCGATCGAGATCGACCTGTCGGGGATTACGCGTATCAACTCGACCGGTGTGCGTGAGTGGATCCACTTTGCGCGCAAGGCAGGCGAGGTGGTCGACCACCTGACCTTCACCCGGTGCTCCATCGCCATCGTTCAGCAGCTGAACATGATCGCCAACTTCGCTGGCAGCGGGACGGTCACCACGGTGATGGCGCCCTTCTTCTGCCCGGCATGCGACACCGACTCCAATGAGCTCATCGACGTCACCAAGGGGCCGGTCGACGTGGACAACCTGAAGGTCGACTGTCCGAGCTGCGGAGCCGACATGGAGTTCGACGACCTGCCCGACGAGTACTTCAGCTTCACCCGACAGCGCCGGTAGGGCACTCCACCGCATCCAAGCGGAGGTGTGACTACATCTCGTCCTCGTCGTAGAGGCACGGCAAGCCGTCCCCATCCTGGTCCTCGGTGTCGTCGCCGACACAGGCATCCCAGTCGTCGGGGATGCCGTCTTCGTCTGCGTCATTGGCGGTCTGGGACGCATCCACCTCAGTGCATGCAATGACGTTCGAGATGCACCGAAAGCTGCTGGTCGGATCGGGGCCCGCGAAGGGGACGTTGTCGCTCGCCGCCACGCGTGGCGAGTTGTACTGCGAGTCGTCAGCACCGAAGTCGCAGCCCGTGGTGGTGAATCCAGCGCCGGTGAAGACATGGAGCGCACCGGAGACGTTGCCCCAAGCCTTCGCTCGGTTGCCGTGCATCACGCAGCTGCCATCCAGCAGCAGCCTCGAGCCGGAGTGCAGGGCTGCCGTCCCACCATGGGACTCGGCCACGTTGCCCTTGAAGGTGCTGTCGCGCAGATGCAGGAAGGACCCATAGGCCCAGATTCCGCCGCCCTCACCCGAGGTGTTGCCGATCGCGGTCACCCCCACGGCTTGCAGCTGTGAGTTGGTGCCTATCCACAACATCCCCGCCGGGCCCGTCGCGTGGTTCCCCAGAAACGTTCCATAGGCAAGGGTCACGGTTGCGTTGTCGTCGACGGTGAGCGCCGCGCCGGCGCCTGCCGTGTTCTGGGTGAACTCGACCCCGTCCATCGCCAGCGAGCCACGCCGGACGTAGACGCCGCCACCGGCCCACTCCGCGTTGTTGTCGTGGAACTCGACCGCCTTCAGCGTGGCGACGCTGTTGATCAGCGACAAGGCGCCGCCGTCGCCGTCACCATCCACGGGGTGCGTCGTCACGGAGTTGCCGGAGAAGCGCACGCTCGCGATGGTCGCGTCACCGTCCTGATGATGGACCGCGCCCCCGAACTGCCCCGCCGAGCTTGCCTCGAATGTGCTGTCGGTGATGGAGAGCGTCGTCAGATAGGCATACACGGTGCCGCCCGTTCCGGCGGCCGAATACCCGGCGAAGGTGCTGTCGTCCACCACGACACTGCCGTTGGCTGCGTGAATCGCTCGCCCGCCGAGCGCCTCGCCCCTGAAACCCGTGACCACGACGGTACCCCCGTCGCTACGCACGAGGGCACCCGTGGCTCCATCCGTCGCGGCATCGACCTGAACGATGTCCGTCAGTGTCGCCGCCGCCCAAGTGATGTCGAGGAAGGCTGACGTGTGCCCCTGGGCCAGGAAGCCGGAAGCATTCAGGGAAACGTCGGACTGCAGCTCCGTCGCGTCCACGTCACCGACGTTGAAGGTCGCGCCATCCGAGCCGAAGAAGGTCGGCCGGTCCACACCCACGACCGTCAGGTGGTGCCGGACGTCGAAGCGGAAGTGGCCGGAGACGCCGCAGAAGCCCATGACCGTGTCTGCGTCGGTGGTGTACGTCTTCGGGGCAGCCGCGTCCGTCGCAACGGTCCAGTCTCCCGTGACGTCCGCCCAGGTGCCGTTCTTGAACTCGTGGACGACGCCCTTGGGCTCGGGCGTTGCGGGATTGCAGTCGGTGTCCACCCCGTCACACCACTCGGTGGCGTCCGGGTGGATACGCGGATCGCTGTCGTCGCAGTCGCCACCGACGAGGATGCGGTCGGGAACCGTCTCGCACCGAACCACGGGCACCACGGTCTCGTCGCCGAAGCCATCACCGTCGGCGTCCAGATACCACTCGGCGCCAGGATACTGCTGCGCGTCCGCATCATTGCAGTCCAGACTGCACACGAATCCGTCGCCGTCGGCGTCGACACCATCGTCGACGCCCGGGCAAACGTCGACGGAGTCGCACACGCCGTCACCGTCGGTGTCGTCCACGGCGTCTTGTGGGCACGGATCCAGGTCGTCGCAGACGCCGTCCCCATCGGTGTCGCCGCTGTAGTCCTCGCCCTCGCAGCGGTCGCAGGAGTCGATGACCCCGTCACCGTCCGCGTCGTCGGACCCAGCAACCGCGAGACACTCGTCACCCGCCACAGGCTCCACAACAACGGGGGGAGTTACCGGGGCGTCGTCGGTGCATCCCACCAACACGCCGAAGGCCAGCAAAGAAATGGCGCGTCTCACGGGGTCACCTCCAGGGTGCACTCGCCCGTCACGAAGGCGCCCTGGGAGTCGAGCGCGTCGACGAACCCGCCGGTGAGCCCCTCGTGACCATCAAAGCAGTGAACGACGGTCAGCACTTCGTCCACCGTGTTGCCCGGGTCCGCCGTGTGCGTCAGCTCCAGCGGGTCGCTGCCGTCCTGCGGGTCCAACCAGGCCCCGGTCACGTCACCGGCCTGGTCGCGCAATCGGATCGAGAAGGTCCGATTGCAGGTGTCAGGCTCGTGGGTGTAGGTGCAGGTCACTTCGGGCAGGGTCAGCGGGTTCGGCGTCAAGGGGTCGTAGAGCCCCGTCTCGTCGGCCAGCTCCTCGGCATCACCGTAGCCGTCGCCATCCGTATCGGGGCTCGCCGGGTCGGTGCCGAAGCCGTCGAACGACTGCTCCTCGAAGTCGGACAGACCGTCGTTGTCGGTATCGATCGCTGCCGGGCTCGAGAACACCCGGTAGGGCACGAACTCGCTGGGCGAAATCATCCAACCTTCGCGAATCTCGAAGAAATCGCTCAAGCCGTCGCCAAGCGGGTTCCCGGGCTCGCTGTCGGAGTGGATGCGCAGGTCGCTGGAGCCATAGATGGCCTCCTCGATGCGTGGCACACCGTCCTGGTCGATGTCCTCGTCCAGCAGCAGGACGATCTGGTCGCCGGGACGGAGCGGGGCGGCGAAGAAGTCGGTGTAGAAGATGTCGCGTTCGTCGTCGTCGAGCGCCTTGCGCAACCCCACCCAACCACGGCGCAGGGTGCGAGCGCCCGGGCCGCCGGTCGCCGGGTAGCCGAACGGGTCGGCCCCGTCGGCCTGAAGGTTCGGAGGTTCGGTCGTGTGAAGCTCGCCAGTGATGCCGTCGACCTCCACGACCACGTTGCCATTGTCAGCCTCCTTGATGGCGAAACCGATGCCACGCGCCGCCAGCGCGTCGCCCAGGGTGACGCCGTGGCGTTTGCCGTTGACGTCGGTGAAGACATCGGCGGCGACGTACATGACCTCGATGTGGCCGTCACGTTCGAGGGTGATGGAGGCCGTCTTGGTGGGGATGTCCTCATAGAGGAAGTCGTAGTCCTTGCCGTCCTCGTCCCGCAGGTCGTAGCGCGCGATGTGAACCGAGAGGCTCTTGGGGTTGTCCATGAGGCGGCGCACCGGGTCCAGCGGCAGGTCCGTATTCTCCACGAAGATCGTCGCGCTGGCGTAGGGCGCCAGGGTCTGGGTTCCTTGATCCGCGATCGGGACCAGCTCTCCCAGGGCCTTCAGCGCGCCGGTCTCCGGGTCGGGAATCCGCGCGATGAGCGCGATATCGGCGACGCGGACGGCCAGGCGGCTCGTGTTGATGATGTCGATGGACATCCGGAGGGTGCCGCCCGACAGCGTCACGCCCTGGCTCGCGGCAAAGGCGCTTGCCTTGCCGGCGGTCTGCTGCATCTCCAGCGAGGCACCAAGGTTGAACGACATCGAGAAGCCGGTCTCCGCGGTGAACGACGTATCCACGCCGAAGCCCGTTTCCGTCTCGATCGTGAGGATGTCGATGCAGCACCCGCCCGTGACCTTGTACTCCTCGTACACGTAGGCATCGAGCGACGTGATGGTGTTCAAGCTCGTCTCGGTATTCATCGTCGTCGAGATGCCCTCGCTGAGCTCCAGCGTCTCGGAGAAGGTCGAGGTGTCCACCGTGCCGTTGGCGTAGGTCGCGTGAAGCGCGATCTCGACCGTGGAGTCGGGCGTCGGAAGCAACTGCACGCCCACGGTGTCGGCAAAGACGGGCGACCGCCCTGGAGTCATGGTCTCGACGTAGTCGTCGACCGTGTCGCCGTCGGTGTCGGTCATCTTCGGAGAGGTCGCGCCCACGCCAGGGATTCCCGGCATCTCGGGAGTCGCGCCTTCACGCCGAAGCTTCAGCTCGGCGCCATCGAAGAGCGCCGGGTTCGGCGGTCGCGCCACACCGTCGGTGCCGACAGCGTCGCCATCCGAGTCGACCTGGGTCGGGGATGTGCCCCAGAACGTGATCTCCTCGTGGTCGTTCAGCCCATCGCCATCGGTATCGCTGCGCAGCGGGTGGGTACGGGCCACCAGCTCTGCGTTGTCGTCCAGGCCGTCACCGTCGGTGTCCGCTTCGAGCGGGTTGCTGATGACCCGCAGTTCCTGGGTTTGGCCGGTCCACCCGGTGCTGTTCACGGTGATGGTGTAGCCCTCCAGCTCAGCTCCGTTGGTGATGCCGTCGCTATCGGCGTCGCCGGCTGGGTCCAGCTCGGAGGTCCCCGGGAAGACCGTCGGAACGCCGTCGACGACGACCACCGTGCCTTCGGGGTCGCCACCGCATGCGGAGAGGGCCGTGAGGACTATCAGGACGAGGGCAGGAAAAGCCGCAAAGGTCGTGAACGTTTTCATCCTATTCACCTCCTCCCGGTAGCTCCGGTGGTTCGACGCCCCACCCCATGTCGCACAGGAACTCCGCGTCCTCGTTGCGCATGTACCCGAGGTAATTGAAGTCGACGTATTGGCGCGCGCTCAGGGCATGAATCGCGGTCTCGCCCGAGTAGTAATCGCGGTCCCGTTTCTGGGGGAAGTCCTCTTTGTAGACCCAGCCATGGGGGCCCCAGCCCCACATCCACTGGGAGGGAGGCGGGGTCGCACCGGTCGCTTGCCACTCCGACGCACCCACGTCGGGGATGGTTAGCGCGAAGGCCGGCAACTGTGACATCCAGCGGTCGTCACACTCGTTGCCGTAATTGAGGATGTCGAGTCCGAACTCCTGCGGCGTAGGAGCGAGGAAGGCACCGGTGCCGTTGTCGGGATCGAAGCAGTCGCCGGTGTAGCCGTCCATGTCGAAGTTCGCCAGGGAGACCTTCAGCAGCCCGTTGTTGCGCGCGCAGACGATGACCGTCGGGAGGACGTTGTTGGCGGTGTTCGCGGGCACCGCCGAGTAGTTGGTCTCGTCCCAGTCCGGGTTGTTCGGGTCGGGGGTGTCCTGGATGGTGATCTGGCCCTCTTGGACCGAGTTGTTCTCGTAGTACCAGCTATGCCGATTCACAACGAAGGCCCCCTTCAGATTGGGCGGGATCGTGGCGGTCACCGGATCCCCACCAAAGCCCGGGTACTCGAGGGTGATCTCGTGGCTGTAGTACGCGTTGAAGGGGTCCTGGTGGCCCGAGCCATGGTTCACCTCGTCCAGAACGAACGGGCTGAGCCGCACGGCCACCACGTGGTAGAACTCGGGCGAGTAGGGGGCCGGCTCGAAGTCGCGGGACTCGCTGCCCGAGTAGGCCATGTAGAGGACGCCGTCACTGCCAAGGACCTGGCCATAGAAGTGGTAGGTGTGGCGCATGTTGTCGACGAGGTCGTAGTCCTCCAGGGTCGACGCCGTCCCCTCGTAGAGCCGCGTGACGATGCCGTCAGCAATGGTTGCGTCGACGTCGTCGGACACGGTGATGCTCGACGGGTCGAAGGTAGAGTCCTCGCCGAGCGGGCTCACGGTCCGCAGGACCACCGCGGTGGTCCCCGGCGGGAGCGTCCAGCCAAGGGCGACGAGGTTGTAGCCCGGGGTGTTCGACCAGGCGTTGGCGCAGCCCTCCTCGGAGCAGTCGTCGAGGTAGGTCTGGATGTTGGTCAGCCCGACGCCGTCGAAGGTCGTCGGCGCAGCGTCTCCGGCATCGCCGACACCGTCATGGTCGGTGTCGAACCTCAGGGGATGGGTGCCCAACGCGAACTCCTCGGCGTCGGTCAGCCCGTCGCCGTCGGCGTCCGGCGACGCGGGGCTGGAGAACACGCGCTCCGCCGCTTGCCCGCCGACCTGGACGGTCCAGCCCTCACGAATCTCCCAGAAGTCGGACAGGCCGTCGTCGTCCGAATCGACGGCGTCGTCGCTGGAGCCGCGCAGCCGCTCGTGGACATCGGAAATCCCGTCGCGGTCCTCGTCCTTGACCCGCATGAAGGTCACCTGCTCGCCCGGCAGGACACGCGCCGCCATCAAGTTGGTGTAGACGTCGATGGTGCCGTCGGCGTTGTGCAGGACCGCGCCCCAACCCTCGCGCAGCGGACGCGCCCCAGGGCCGGTGGTGAACGCGTAGCCCGGTACGTCAAGACCTTCGGCCTGTAGGTCTTTGGCGTCACCGACGTGCAGGACGGTCGCGTAGTCCTCGATGCGGTAGGCGCCGTTGCCGTCATCACCGTCGTCATGCTCGACGCCCAGCGCGGTGAGCATGTCGGTCACCGGCAAGCCGAGCGCATTGCCGTCCGCGTCTCTCGCCACGTGGGCCGCGACGTGGTGCCGCTCCACACGCCCATCTCCGAAGTCGAGGACAAGGGCGGCGGAGCGGAACAGGACGTCCTCCTCGATGAAGGCATATTCCTCGTCACCCGCGTTGAGGATATCCATGGCACCAGGGGCAAAGATGAGCCGCTCGGGAAACTCCAACAGGGACATCAAGCGATCGGTGGGAACGTCGCGCACCTCCATCAGGACGTCGATGCTCTCGCCGGCCGCGAGCGTGTACGCATCCTGTGGGTTCTGCGGCGTCATCACGCCGACCGGCTTCAGGTCTCCGTTGGGGTCGACATAGCTCAGGTTGACCGAAGGTCCTGCGGCGGCGAATGCGATCCGGCCAGCGTTCCGAAGCTTGATGCCAGCGACAACGCGCCCACCCGAGATTTCGCGGTCCACGCTCTGAGTCACCTCGGTGGCCTCAGCGAAGGTCTGGTTGGCCGTTTTCTCGAACTCGGTGGTGAGCCCGGCCGTCATGGCCGTGGTCAGTTTGGTCCCGACATGGGCCTCGGTGCGACCGGCGATTCCGGCATCGACGCCCAACTGTTCGAGGTTGACGCCGCCGTTGATCTGCACCCCGATGTTCATCTGGTAGGAAGCCCAAGCAGCGAGCATCAACGACATGGTGGCGTAGGTCTCCATGTTCGTGCCCACGCCAAAGCCGAGGTCGGTGCTGACCTCGTCGACCTGCTCCTGTGAGATCGTCTCGACGACGTCCAGGTAGATGCCGAACTCATCCAACGAGTCGGGCTGGATGCGGAGCTCGGGCATGTCGGCGATGATGGGGCTGCGGGTGGCGCTGGCGGCCTCTTCGAGGTCCCAGACCGAGTCCCCGTCGGTGTCCGGATCGATCGGCGACGTCGCCCCGGGACCGGGGACCTTGGTGCCAGGCACCAGCGGGCTGTCGATCAGGTTCAGCTCGGCCCCGTCGAACATGCTGGAGTCCGGCGCGGTTCCCGGGGCGGGATTCTGCCCCCGTGCGTCGCGGTCGGTGTCGACGGTGATGGGGCTCGTCCCCCAACGCAGGAGCTCGGCGGCGTCACTGAGGCCGTCGAGGTCGGTGTCCGCGCGTCGGGGGTCGGTGCCCGCCACCCGCTCGGCGAGGTCGCTGAGACCGTCACCGTCGGTGTCGGCAACGTTGGGGTCGGAGGTCACCTCGATGTAGCGCGGCAGGATGTATGGGGTCTCGAGCGTGTTCGAGGTGCCGGTCTCGTCCACGCCGATGGTCCAGCCCGCCAGCTCCTCGATGTCGCTGAGGCCGTCGCCGTCCGTATCGGTTGTCGAGAAGTCGATGGGTTCGCTGGTCGAGCCGGCGGTCCCGCCACCCGAGCCAGAACCGGTCCCTGTAGCGGTCGTCGAGCCTGCGCCATCGTCGGCGCAGGCGGCCACGACCAGAACGAAGCACAGGCCAAGCCTGTGCGCGAAACGCATGATGTGCATTCAGTCCTCGATATCTGAAAACAGACGCCCTGAAGGTGCAGAGCCTATCGTGAGGGCAACGTCTTGGGCCATTTTACCCAACCTGGGCCTGAGCCTAGCGTCCCCACTGGCCGAGGGAATGGAGATATGTTTGGTACTGCGACTGGCGATGAATATCTGCGGTATCCTCGGCGTCTGAAGCGCAGCTTCAACACGTGAGGAGGCGGATATGAGAGGGATGATGGTGCTCGCAGCGGCGCTGTTCGCTGCAGGGTTGGGCACGGGGTGTGCCGACGGGATGTCCGAAGAAGAGGCGAAGGTGGCCATGTCGGCGACGGCCAACGCCTTGTCGGATGGGACGACGGCTGCCGACACCAAGGCAGACGTGATCGCCGACTACGAGCACGGATGCGCTGGCGGCGGCGCCATGACGCTGGCCGGAGACATGGCGGGCATCTACGTCGGGTTCGACGTCGGCGTGAAGATGACGACCTGCCAACGGGACGGCGTCACTATGGACGGCGAGCTCACCTACACCATGGTGTCGGTCAACGCCCTGGCGGTGAAGACGCTGACCTACAGCTACGCCGGCACGATCACTTACGGTGGCGACGCGGTGGGCACCTGTGACGTCGCCATGACGGGCACCGTTACCGAGGTCGCCGGGAGCATCGGGGTAGCCACCTGGGCCGGCAAGATGTGCGACTACGACGGCGATACCGTCATGGCCGGGGTCGATATCCGACTGTAGCGCCCCTAACGGGACGGTGGGTACCACTCGTCCCAGCCGCAGTCGAAGTCCTGGTTCTGCGGGCGGAACTCGCCGTCGATGTCTTCGAAGATGGCATTGGACCGCGTGTAGTCGCCCGGGAACTTGCCGTACTCGATGGCGACGGAGGCATCCGGGAGGCGCCAGTTGGTGCCGGCGTTGACCTGTGGGTCCACCATGATGACCTGATTGGCGAAGCTGCACTGTGACCAGGCGCACCCTTCGACCTCGGCAGTCGTCGTGATGCAGCTCGGCGGATTGGCCAGGACGGGGCACGGCCCGTCGATCACCAGTCCCTCGATCACCACATCGGATTCATCACCCGCGTAGATCCCTGCACGCGTCGGGTTCTCTCCAGGGATGCTGGCGGACGGGTAGGTCAGGACGATGAGGTTATAGAACTCCGCCTGCACCGGGCCAAAAAGGTTGATGGCGTTGGCGGTGTTCGCATCGGGGTCGTCGAGGCCAACGATGGTCGAGTGGAAGATGCGCAGGCTGCCCGAGCTGGCACGAATCGCACTGGCGCCCGAGAAGGTCGGGACGCTTCCCGCGGTCACCAGGCTGTTGTGCACTTCGACCTCGCCGTCATCGAGATAGAGCCCGTTGCGCGCGAACTCGTCGACGCTGGGGCCGCCGCGCAGCTCGGACCGGGTCACGTAGGCGAAGCCACCGCCAGAGACCTTGAGGCCGCTCGTCTGGTACGAGAAGCCCCCGGAAAGGCTACTCTGGGTGACCGAGAGCAGCCCGCCCGTCATCCCGATGGCGTGCCCATCGCCAAAGTCGGAGCCGTTGGCATTCTGGATCGTGAACCGGGACACGCCGACTTCGGCAAAGGCGATGCTCAGGTTGAACGCGGTGGGTCCCCCGAGCTCGGTGTTCTTTCCGCTCGACGGCGCCCAGGTGTCGCTGAACCCGCCGAAGATGCCCACGCGGCCGGCGTTGATGTTGACTTCGCCGCTGAAGTCGGAGCCTGACGTGGCGAAGATCGTCCGCACGTTCCCCTGGGCGAGAAATCCGACGGCTTCGCTGAGGTTGCACTTCGGGGTGTCCTTGGTGCCGGGGCCCGCGTCCGAGCAGTTGGCGCTGTCCGACGCCACAAAGGTGTGGTGCGCTTCGTCGGCGCCGACGTCCGGAGCCGCCCCGTTGGGACGCGGCTCGCCGTGATAGTCGTGAGCCACGACATGCCCGTAAGCGGCTGGATCCACGCCGGCGTCGATGGCGGGGCTGTTGGGCACGAGGTTTTCGCGGAAGTACCGCACCTGCACCCGGCGGGTGTTTCCAACCGTGTTGGCGTCGGCTGCCGTGCACCCGGTCCAGCTACAGGCGGCGAGCTCAGTGGCGTCGACGACCGGGGTGTCGGGCGTCAACACGATGGGGGCGGTGCCTGCAAAGAGGCGGCTCCCGGCCAGGATGACCGAGGGCGTTCCCTGGATGCGAAGGGCGGCGCTGTCACCGGTCAGCGTCAACCCGCCAATGAGCGCTGTGTTGACGACCTTGACCGTGCCGTCGGTGACCTGAAGCGCCGAAGCGGCATTGAGCGCAATGCCACCACTGAGCGTACAGTGGAAGAGATCAGCCTCTCCGCCAACCACGGCAGCGGCAAGCACCGTTCCGCCAGCGTTGATCGAACGCCCCTCTTCGACGAGCGTGTTGGTGACCACCGCGACGCCACCCGTGACGCGGATGCCAGTACTCTGTGAATTGGAGGCCCCGACTGCGACCCGGACCCGGTCCATGGTCAGGGTCCCCGCGTTGACGACCGCGTCGCTGATGTTGGCCTTGCCGCCATCGACAGTCCCCTTGCGCGCCGTCAGCGTCGCCCCTGGATTGACCTGGACGCCGACCAGCGTCCCGGCCGAATCTCCAGCAAAGACGGCGAAATTGGTCAGAGAAGCCGTACCGCTCACGTCGAAGGCTACCGTGGTCCCGGTGTCAGCGCCTTCATAGCCGAGCAGGGTAACGCCATCGATGATGGCCGTGACCGGACCCGGAACCGTGATCGCGGGTTCGGACCCGATGAAGCTGATGAAGGTCTGGCTCCAGGGCACCAGCTGACGGTCCCAACCGGGGCCATAGCCGCCATACACATTGACGGACTTCAGCAGCGCGCTACCGCTGAACTGCCCCTCACCCATGAAGATGTTGCCGCCATCGGGGACCGCTGCAAGGGCCGCGGCGAGGGTGCAGAAGGGGCTGAAGATATCGCCAGCACCGGTGTCGTCGCAGTTGTCGACGGTGACGTACACCCCGGGCCCCGTGTAGGCGCTCAGGTCGCCGTCGACGCAATCCTGGTCGACGCCGTCGTCGGGGATATCGACCGCGTCGGGGTTGATGGCGGAGTTCGTGTCGTCACAGTCGTTGCCCGCAGCGCAGTTGTCGCCGAAGCCGTCGCCGTCGTTGTCGATGCAGGTAAGCGGGACGTCAGGGGTTGCGTCGGGCTGCACATCGGTGACGGGCACATCGGTGACGGGCACATCGGTGACGGGCACGTCGGGGGTGGCATCAGGCTGTGGCGTGTCAGGGGTGATGTCGGGTTGGGGGCCATCCGGCGTGGCATCCACGGTCACGTCGGGAGTCGCATCCGGTGTCGTGTCGTCGACGATGTCGCCGCCGGCACACGGGGTGATCGGTGTCCAGACGGCGCCGCTGCTGCTGGGTGCGCACTCCTGGCAGGAGTCGTTGGGGCGCTTGTCCCCCTCCAGATAGCAGGCGTTGTCGATGAAGCACCGGCCGGCCGTGACCGCGACCACACACTCACCGTTCTGGCAGATGTTGTCGGTGCAGGTGAACTCGTCGGCGCAGTCGGCGTTGCTGCTGCAGGAGACGGTGATCTCACCACAGCCACTGACTGCAAGGGCAGCGCCGAGAGAAAGGGCGAGCAACAAAGTGGGAACGAGACGCATGAGACCCCGAGGGCGTGCATTGGCGTGTGTGGCGGTCGCCACTGCTCGTGCAGAGCGCGACGTCTGTGCAGTGTGAAGGGCTCGGTCGCTCCGATCAACGACACCTGGCCATGTGGAGGCGACGGTCGCTTGACTTGGGAGGTTCGCGGCCGTTTGCTCTGTAATGGAGGGGCGGTAGGTGCCCACGAGAGGGATGAATCACTGGAGGGGAACTGCGATGGGGACCATGTCTCGATGGTTGGCGTCACTGGCGTTGGTGACGTTTGGGGCACTTGTTACTGGCTGCCCGGACGAGTCGGAGCCGTGCACTGTGGGTGCTGAAGGATGCTCCTGCACCGCGGGCGGGGGGTGCGATCCCGGATTGTCCTGCCTGAGCAACCTTTGCGTAGCCCCTGGCGGCAGCGATGCCACCAACGACGGTGTCAGCAGCGATAGTTCGGGAACTGTCGACGCGGCGCCTGACACGGCCCGCGACGGAACCGCCGACGGTGATGCTGCCGCGCCCGACCAGGGTCCCTCCGTGGATGCAGCGACCGACACCCCGGCGGGGAGCGACGCGACCACCGCCGACGTGACCATCGACGCGCCGGTGGCGGGGGACGCCACTTCGGATGCGACGGCAGACACCGCCGCGCCGCCGAACTGCGGCGACAGCAATGTGGACCTCGACCAGGGCGAGCAGTGCGACGACGGAAACACCACCGACGGCGACGGCTGCGACTCGGATTGCCAGGTCGAAGTAGGGGTCGCTTGCGGCAACAACACCCTCGAGCCGGCCAACGGGGAGGAGTGCGACGATGGCAACACCACGGCCGGTGACGGGTGTGGCCCCAATTGCCAGCTCGAGCCAGTGGGCGCGACGTGCGGCGACAACACCGTCGACAACCTCGAGGTCTGCGACGACGACAACACCACCAACGGTGACGCCTGCAATCCCACCTGCAACCTGGAGAACACCACCACTCTGTTCGTAGGGGCGCCCGGCGTGCCCGGCCTTGTTGACGGCACCGGTCAAAACGCTCGCCTGGGTGGCTGGTGCGTGATGGCGGCCGACAACACCTACCTCTGGGTGGGAGACACCCTGAACAACGGCCATTCCGTCGTCCGGCGGGTCGACATCCAGACGGGCGACATGCTCACCGTCGCGGGCGGGCAGCAGGGCAATCAGGACGACGCCACCGGTGTGAACGCACGATTCCAATGGATCGAAGCCATCACCACGGATGGGTCGACGGTGTGGGTGGCGGATGGCGGCAACAGGACCATCCGGGCCATCGACCTGCAGGCCCCCTACGCTGTTACGACCGTCGCCGGGTCCGGTCAGGCGGGCGTCACCGACGGGGTTGGCACCGCGGCCACCTTCGAGGACCTCCGCGGCCTGACCTACTACGCCGGAAAACTCTACTCCCTGGACGGGACCAACGCGGTGCTTCGCAGCTTTGACCCCATCACGGGGGATGTGGTGACCCTGGCAGGCACCGTTGGTCAGACCGGCCAGGCGGATGGCATCGGTGCAGCAGCCACCTTCATCAGCCCGCGCTACATGACATCGGACAATTCGGGGATGCTGTTCATCGCCGACACCAACGGCAGCAAGCTGCGCAGCTACAACGTCACGACGGGCTTTGTAGGCACCTTCGCCGGCGACGGAAACCAGGGCTACCTCGACGGGGTGGGCGCGGCCGCCCAGATCCATCGCCCGCGTGGTCTCACCTCGGACGGCACCAGCATCTACATCGCCGAGTTCAACCAGCACACCATCCGGCAGGGCGTCATCGCGACCGGTGAGATCTCGACCAACGTGGGGCAGGACTGCGGTGGAGGCGCCAACTGCGCCGGGGGATATCAGGAGGGCACGGGCACTGCGAACACGCAGCTGTCCAACCCGGTCGGGCTGGCGTTCCACTTCGCGTCCAACACGCTCTTCATCTGCGACTCGGGCAACAACGTCATCCGGGCGCTGAAGTAGAGACAAAGCAACGGCATCGGGGGTCGGGAGCCCCGATGCCGTCGCACACGACCCCTGTATGCACCGACATGGCTCAGTCCCACGTCGCTGCATCACTCTATGGAATCGCGAAACTCGCTTGGTCTTCGACAGCGCCGGCGGCGGGGTCACCCCGCAACGCCAGCCTCACACGCTCGGCGCTGGGACAGCCCTAGCGTGATTTCTTGAAGGGGTATCCCCCGCTGCCAAACTCGCTATCGGGTGGCAGGGAGAACGGGCTCCGCGTCTTCTTGCCTCCGGTGATGTCGCCCAGCGACAGCCCGCCCGTGTTCCACGGCTTGCGGCCGGTGATACGCTGCGGACGACCCTCGGACTCTCCAGCAGCGGCGGCGGATCGCCCACCACCCACCGCAGTCGTCACGAAGGGGCTCTCCTCGGCGAAGGGCTCCGACGCCAGCGGCGGCAGCTCGGGCGGCGCGTCGTAAGCGGGCTCGGCCGGCGGCGCGTGGTGCTGCATAGCCTGTTGCATCGGCGGTGCCTGCTGCTGGGCCTGCTGCTGAGCGGGCTGACGCTGCTGAACGTAGCCCTGCGCGTGGTGCGCCAGACGTTCCTCTTCCTTGTCGAAGCCGGTGGCCACCACGGTGATGCGGATATCGTCGCCGATGTTGGGGTCGATGACCGCACCGAAGATGATGTTGGCTTCGCCGTGGGCCGCTTCCTGGACCAGGCTGATGGCCTCGTTGATCTCCATGATGCCCAGGGTCTCGCCGCCGGTCAGGTTGACCAGGATGCCGCGGGCGCCGTCGATGCTGGTGTCCTCCAGCAGCGGGCTGCTGATGGCCTGCTGGGCGGCCTTCGAGGCACGGCCGTCACCGGAGGCGGAGCCAGCGCCCATGAGCGCCATACCCTGGCCCTCCATGATGGTCCGCACGTCGGCGAAGTCGACGTTGACCAGACCCGGGATGGTAATCAGGTCCGACACACCCTTGACCGCGTTGTAGAGCACGTTGTCGGCCTCGCGGAAGGCCTCCAGCAAGCTCATGTTCTTGTTGGCGATGGCCAACAGACGCTGGTTGGGGATGACGATGAGGGTATCCACCGCGTCGCGCAGAGCCTGGAGCCCGGCGGCCGCGTTCTTCATGCGCGGACGGCCCTCGAAGTCGAACGGCTTGGTCACGACGCCGACGGTCAGCGCGCCCAGCTCTCGGGCGATGCGGGCGACGACAGGTGCCGCACCGGTGCCCGTGCCACCACCGAGACCGGCGGTGACGAAGACCATGTCTGCTCCCTCCAGGTACTCGGCGATGGCCGCCGAGTCCTCCATCGCGGCCTTCCAACCCTTCTCGGGGTTGGCGCCCGCGCCCAGACCACGCGTCAGCGACGCGCCGATCTGGATCTTGTGGGGGGCGGCGTTCTTGTCCAGAGCCTGCACATCCGTGTTGCAGGCCAGGAAGTTCACGCCCCCCAGGTTGTTCACCACCATGTTGTTGAGGGCGTTTCCGCCCGCACCTCCGACACCGACGACTTTGATGTTCGCGCCCGTGACGATTTCTTCTTCGAAGCTAATCACTGAGTTTCCTCCCCGACTATCCAGGGGGGCGCCGACTACGCCCCCGAGGCACTAACTAACTAGAACCACTGACGAATGAGGCTGCGCACGCCGTCAAACAGGCGGCCACCACTGCCTCCGCTGGCCTTCCGCGGGGCGATCGACTGCTCGCCCACCTCGAAAGTGTCCATGCACAGGCCGACGGCAGACGCGTAACGCGGGTCTGCCACGACCTCGGTCAACCCGCCCACACCCTTGGGTGAAGGCATCCCAACCCGAACCGGGATCCCGATGAGCACCTCTTCCCCGAGGTCGGCAATGGCCTCGAGGTTGGCGGTGCCACCGGTCAACACCACACCGGCCGCCAGGAGCTCCCGGCATCCGGCCACATCAATCTCGTGGGAGACACGCCCGAAGAGGTCTTCCAGGCCCGGCTCCAGAATCTCACAAAGCAGGTGACGCTGACGCTGCTGCGGCCCACGACCACCGACGCTGGGGACGTCCATGGTCTCGCCATCATTGACCATCGACGGCAGCGCGCAGCCGTGCCGCTGCTTGACCGTCTCGGCCGCGTCGCTGGGGGTTCGTAGGCCACGCGCGATCTGGCGCGTCAGCTCGTCGCCGCCCCACTCGATGGCCACGGTGTGGACCAGGGCGTTGTCGTACCAAACGGCCACGTCGGTGGTCCCGCCGCCGACATCCACCACAACGGCGCCCAGCTCCCGCTCCTCCTGCGTCAGCACGGACCCGGAGGCTGCGAGGGCGTTGAACATCATGCGGTCCACGTGGAGGCCAGCGCTGTGGCAGCACTCCATGGCGTTGATGAGAGCCGTGCGCGCCGACGTGATGACGTGCACACGGGTCTCCAGCCGGATGCCGTTCATCCCGATGGGCGTCCGGATGCCGTCGTGGCCGTCGATGATGTACTCCTGCGGAAGCGCGTGAAGCACCTGCTTGTCGCCGGGCAGGGGAATGGCCCGGGCGGCTTCCAGGACGCGGCCAATATCCGCCTCCGTCACCCGCCCGCCACGCACAGCGACAGTCCCATCGCTGTTGAAGCCGACGATGCCCGATCCACCGACGCCCAGACGCACCGAGTGAATCTGGCAGCCCGCCATGCGCGCCGCCTCTTCCACGGCCATGCGGATGGCTTCGGTGGTCTGCTCGATGGCCACCACCTGACCGCTGCGAACGCCGCCACCCGTGGGCACCAGCGACACACCGATGATGTTCTTCTCGGCCGGTCCGGCCTCCATGATGACGACCGCCACCTTGGACGATCCAAGGTCCAGTCCCGCGACGATTTCCGACGTGCGCGCCATCACTCCTCCCCAGTCCCGCCGTTGGACGCCTCTCCAGGCCCCCCCGACGGTTGCTTGTTCTGCTGCAGTTGCTTTTGCCGCTGTTCCCGACGCATGCGGGGCAACAGCCCTTCGTTCAGAGCCGGGTCCACCGCGCCTCGTTTGTGGGCCGGTTTGGCTGGCTTGGCACTTTTTTCACCCTGTTTTTCGCCATTTTTCTTGCGCGCGTTTGCGGCGCTGGCGGCTTTGTCGGCGAAAGCGCGTGCTTCCTTGCGCAGTTCCGAGGCACTCGGGGCCATCTCCGCGCGAACGATGACACGCCCGTCGTCGGTGCCCCCCCGCTCGACGTCGAGCAGGACGTAGTCGGCGACCTTGTTTTGCTGTCGGAGGTTTTCGAGGACCCATTCCAAGCGGTACAGCTTCTGCTTGAACGGCCCCCGGCCAAGCACGGCTTCGGTGCCGTGCGGGCTGATGAGCAGCGTCATGCGCCGGTCGTTCTCCACCCGGACTTCGGCGATGGGCCAGCGCTTGGCCAGGCCCATGCTGCGGTAGAGGCGGGTGAGGTTGACCGCGTGGCGCATCGTGGAGCGCGCCTGGTCGGATTGGCTGCGCTTGGCCCAGACGTTGTAGTCGAGGCCGGTGATGATAGGCAGCTCGAACATCTCGCCGACCTTGAGCGGCGCGAACGGCTCGCCCAGCTCGTTGATGAGCAGCAGGTGCCCGTCGGCTTCCAGGTAGGCCACCGGCATGTGCTCGGTCAGCGTGATGATGAGCCGGTCCGGCAGCTCCTTGCGCACCGTCGCCTTGGCCACCCAGGGGTGGGACTCGAGACGCAGCCGCATGGTCGTCAGGTCGGTGGTCAGGAGGTGAGTGCCGGGCTCGAGCTGGGCGAGCTCTTTGATGCGGTCGTACTCGAGCCGGTGGTTGCCGTCGACGAGCACGTCGCGGACATGGAAGTGTCCCGTCTGCATGACGTAGTCGTAGGCCCGGACCCCGAGCAGGGGCGTTGCGAACGCCGCGGCGGCGAGGCCTACCGGCAGCAGCCACAGTAGCAGCGTGACCGTCAGCGATCCGGCCCGCCGCCAGGTGAAGAGCGGCGCGCGCGGGGGCGCGGGGGCGACCGCAGACACGGCGTTGTCGGACGCCTTCGGCTTTCGGACCTTGTCCTTGATGCTCGTCGCCGAGACGCGACGCTGGTTCTTGCCGCGGGCCAATAGCCGCTGGATGCGCGGCATGGGGTTCGGCCACGACCAGGTCAGGGGGTTCAGCGAGGCCAGGGTGAGCTTCTGGCGGCGCCGGTTGCGCTTGTTGGCCATCAGGTCTGCACCTCCTCCACCTGCTCGCCTTCCCAGTGGCCCCAGTCGCCGTGGAACTTCACTTCGTGGCGCAGGGTGATGCCACTGGCGTCGCGGACGGTGGTGATGCAGAGGTCGATGAGCTTGCGGACGTCGGACGCCGATGCGTCGCCGGTGTTCACGATCCAGTTGGCGTGCTTCGGCGAGACCTGGGCGCCGCCAATGCTGTGGCCCTTGAGCCCGGCCTCGTCGATGAGGCGGCCGGCGGAGTCTTCCGGTGGGTTGGCGAAGACGCTGCCGCAGCTGGGCATGGTCAGCGGCTGCGTCTGTTTGCGGTAGGTGAGGACCTCCTCGAGACGGAGCCACATTTCCGGGGTGGCATCGGTGACCCGGAACCGCGCAGCGACGACGATGGAGCCCTTGGGCAGGCTCGAGTGCCTGTAGCTGAGGTCCAGCTCGGCCGCGCCGAGCCAGCGCCGCTCGCCGTTGGTGAGGATGAGCTGAGCAGCCAGCAGGGAGTCCTTGAGCTCGCCCAGGCGAGTCCCCGCGTTCATCCGGACCGCGCCGCCGACAGTGCCCGGAACGCCTCCCAGCGCTTCCAGGCCAGCGAGGGCCTCGTCCTTGGCGTATCGGAGCAGACGGGTGATGGACAGGGCCGCCCCGACAGTCAGCGTGTGTTGGCCCGCCGGGTCGCGCTCGAGGTCGAACTCGGCCAGGCCGCGGTCGAGGTGCAGCACGACGCCGTTGAACCCGGCGTCGGCGAACAGCACGTTCGAACCGTTGCCCATCACTTCGTAGGCGACGCCCTCCTCGTTCATGATGGCCAGCGATACCTGGAGCGCGTCCAGGGTGTTGACGTCCAGGTACAGCGCGGCCGGCCCGCCCACCTTGTAGGTGGTGTGGCGGCTCATGGGCTCATCGAAGTGGGCGACGGTGCCCTCGATGGCGGCCAGGCGCTTTCGGACGTCAGGTCTCACCCGTTGGCCTCCTGCGGTTTGGCGGAGGCATGATTGCCAGCGCCGTTCTTCACGGGCTTGGCGATGCGTTCGAGGTGGTCGACGACGGTGGCGGCGGCTTCCAGCTTGGCCAGCTTGTGAGCCTCGGCGGACATGGCTGCCAGCGCGTCCCGGTCGTCGGCGGCGGTCTCCAGCCACGTGACGAGCCGTTCCTGCTGCCAGTCCTTCTGCTCCATCATGGCACCAGCGCCGGCCTCGACCAGCTCGGCGGCGTTGTCCACCTGGTGGTTGTAGGCGGCGTACGGGAACGGAACCATGAACGGCGGCAAACCCACGGCGGTCAGCTCGGCGACCGTGAGGGCCCCAGCGCGGCTGATCGCGACATCGGCGGCCGCGTAGGCGGCGGGCATGTCGTCGATGTAGGAGGTGACCGTGGCGAAGGGCATCTCGGCGTAGCGCTCGCGGGTCACCGTCTCGTCGGCGGGCCCGGTCTGGTGCGTCACGGTGAGCTTCAGCCCGGGGCGCTTTGCGTGGAGGGCGGCGAGCGCGGCGGGCACATTCTCGTTGAGGAATCGGGCGCCCTGGCTGCCGCCAAAGATGAGGATACGGAGGTGGCCAGGCTCGCCCGGTGGGCGCGCGGAGCCGCCCTGCAGCGCCGCGGTGACCTTCGTTCGAAGGGGGTTGCCGCTGACGACCACCTGGTCAGGCTTGGCGAAGTGCTTGCTGGCCGCGGCGAAGCCGACCATCACCTTGTGGGCGATGCGGCCGAGGAACTTGTTGGTCATCCCGGGGACGGCGTTCTGCTCCTGCACGGCGAAGCGTCGGAACGTCATCCAGGCGGCGAGCAGCACCGGGCCCGAGGCGTAGCCGCCGACACCCAGGACCACCTGGGGCTTCACGCGACGCAGGAGCCGCCAGGATTGGAAGATGCCCACCGGCAGGCGAAGCATGCCCTTGATGCGCTCCAAGATGCCGCCGCCCTTGAGGCGCGAGACCGTGATGGTCTGCAGCTCGTAGCCCAGGGGCGGGAGAATCTTGTTCTCCAGACCCTTTTCCGAGCCGACGAAGACGACCTTGGCGCCGGGGTTGCGGGCAAGGACCTCTTCGGCCACCGCGACCGCGGGGTAAACATGGCCGCCGGTGCCGCCGCCGGCGATGACGATGCGCTTGATGGGGGTAGGAGTCTGGCTCATGGCTTCAGCACCTCCTCCAGCGACTGCTGGCGCGGGTCCACCGAGCTACGCTTCTTGCGTCGCTTCTTCGTGCGATCCTTCTTCGGGGCGGGCGGCTCGGGTGGGTCCTCGTAGACGGGCGTCGGCGAGACGAGCTCGTATTTGCCGATGCCAACGTCGCGGCTGATGTTGAGCAGGATGCCCAGGGCGAGGCAGCAGACGAGCATCGACGAGCCGCCGTAGCTGACGAACGGAAGCGTCAGGCCCTTGGTGGGGATGAGCCCCACCGCGACCATCATGTTGATGACCGCCTGCAGTCCCAGCAGCAGGGTGATGCCGAAGGCCAGGAAGCGGCCGTACTCGTCGCGGGCGGCGCCGGCGACGGCGATGCCGCGGACAATCATCATGAAGAACAGCAGGGCCACGACGCCGACGCCGATGAAGCCCATTTGTTCGGCCGTCACCGACAGGATGAAGTCGGTATGACCTTCGGGAAGGAACCCGGTCAGAGTCTGGCCACCGTAACCCAGACCCTGACCGGTAAGACCGCCGGAACCTATGGCGATCTGAGAATTGACCATCTGGTAGCCCGTGCCGGTCCGGTACGCCCACGGATTGATGAAGGCGATGACCCGGCGTAGGCGCATGTCGTTGTCGGCGATGGCCTGGAAGGCCAGGAACCCACCGACGAGGACGAACAGCGAGATGTAGCTGAGGCGGGTGCCGGCCACGAAGAGCATCGTGAACATGAGCACCGTGAGGATGACGGACGTGCCGAAGTCCGGCTGGAACAGGCACAGGAAGATGAGCAGCCCGCAGACCATCAGGTGGGGCACGAAGGCGACCGTGAAGCTCTTGATGCGCTCGGCTTTCTTGGCCAGCGAGTAGGCCAGGAACATGACGAAGGCGAGCTTGGCGACCTCGGCGGGCTGCAGCGAGAACCCGGGGAGCTTGATCCAGCGGCGCGCGTTACCGGCCGTGTGGCCGAAGAAGATGACCGCGACGAGGAGCAGGACCGCTCCGAACAGCACCGGATAGGTGAGCTTTCGCCAGTTCCGGTAGGGGTAGTACATGCCGCCCAGCAGGCAGGCGACGCCCAGCGCCACGTGCATCAGGTGGACCTTGAGCTTGGCGGCCCCGTCCCCGGTCAACACCGTCTGGTCGTTGATGGTGGCCGAGTAGACCATCACCGCGCCGATGCCCAGCAGCATGATGACCGACGCCAGCAGGGCGAAGTCGAAGGGCGCAATGCGGCGCCCGGCGGCAGTTCTATTGCCGCCCGTGTTCATGCTGTCTTGTTCGTAGGCTACTGACACGGTGATTCGGTGACCTCAGCGCACCTTGATGCTGGCCAGCGCCACGAGCGCCAGCACGATGGAGATGATCCAGAAGCGGACCGTGATACGGCTCTCCGGCCACCCCTTCTTTTCGAAGTGGTGGTGGATGGGAGCCATCGCGAACACCCGCTTGCCCGTCAGCTTGAAGCTGTAGCGCTGGATGATGACGCTCAGGAACTCCACGACGAAGATTCCGTGGATGATGACGCTCAAGAACTCGTGCTTGCTGAAGACAGCTACGCTGCCGAGCGCGCCGCCGAGCGCCAGGGCCCCGACATCGCCCATGAAGACCATGGCGGGGAACGTGTTGTACCAGAGGAAGCCGACCCCGGCGCCGACGATGCCCGCGCAGAAGATGGCCAGCTCCTCGACGCCATCGACGCTCGGTAGCAGCAGGTACTCGCTGATGGGGGTCGGGTCGCCCTCGACGAGCAAGATGAGCGAACCGCCGGCCAGGTAGCACAGCACCCCGAAGGTCACGCCGCTGACGATGGAAGGTCCAATCGCGAGGCCGTCGAGGCCATCTGTGAGGTTGCATGCCGTCGAGGTCGCGAACACCACGGCCACCGCGAGGATGGTGTAGCCCCACCACGGGAGCTCGAGGGCCCCGGTCTCGGGTTTGACGAAGGGGAAGTAGACGTTGAGGTCGTAGCCGACGGTCGGAGCCACGCTGTGGAAGAAGTAGCCCAGCAGGATGGCCACCGAGCCGATTTGCAGGATGATCTTCCAGCGCTCGCTCAGGCCCGACTTATCGCCCTTGAGCTTCTTGGAGTCATCGATGAAGCCGACGATGGCGTAAAGCACGGTGATGCCGATGGTCATCAGCACGAATGGGCTGGTGAGGTCGCACCACAGCAGGGCGGTGACGATGAAGCTGAGCACCAGCAGGGTGCCGCCCATCGTGGGGGTGCCGCGTTTGGCCAGGTGGGACTCGGGGCCGTCATGGCGAATGACCTCGCCCACCTGCTTGCGCTGCAGCTGACGGATGAGCCAGGGGTACAGCACCATGCAGATGACGAGCGCGGTAAGGCCCGCCGCAATGCCGCGAAACACGGGGGAGCCAAAGAGCCGGAAGATGCCTGGCTCGGACGCGTTGAGCTGGTAGATCCAGTAGAACACTAGGCCGCCGCCCCTCCCGTGGTGTCGTTGGAGCCGGCACCCAGTACGTCGAGCAGGCGCTCCAGACGCTGCCCTCGGCTCCCTTTCAGAAGGATCCAGCGCTTGGGAGCGGCGAACGCCTTGACGGCGTCGGCCAGCTCCATAGCGTCTTTCACCGGGATGACCTTGCGGGCGCCGGCTTCGTGGGCGCCACGGGCCAGGTCCTCGGCGTAGGGGCCGGTCGTGTACACGTGCATGCACCCCGCCTGGCGGACCGCGTAGGCTCCCACCTCGAAATGGAGCTGAGGCGCCGTGGGGCCGAGCTCCAGCATCGAACCCAGAACAGCGCACCGGGCGGGCGCGTCCCACGCCACTGCGCGCAAAGCATCGATGGCTGCCATGGTGGAGGCAGGGTTCGCGTTGTAGCAGTCGTCCAGGATGACCACTCCGCTGGCGCCCTGAACTGGCTGCAGGCGGTGTTTTCCCGGGGTCCAGCCACGCCCGATGGCCATCGCCGCCACAGCCTCCACGGGGACGTCGCCCTGCTGCTGCATGCCCAGGGCCCGCACGATGGTCACGGCGGCCGCCGCGTTGCCGGCGTTGTGTGCGCCGAGCCCCTTGAGCTGAAGGCCGGAGATTTCGGTCGGCTCGGCCGCGGCGTCCAGCACCAGCGTATAGGTCAACCCAGCGGCAGTCTGCTCGACATCCTTGACCGTCACGTCGGCCGAGGTGTGGCGGGCATAGGTGAGCAGGGTGCTGGGGGCCTTCAATACCGCACGCTTGACCACCCGCGGGTCGTCGGCGTTGGCCACTGCCGTGGCCGGCGCACGGAGCGCTTCGTAGAGTTCAGCCTTGGCCTCGGCGATGGCATCGACCGAGTCGAAGAACTCCAGGTGAGCCGCGACCGCCGCGGTGACCGCCCCTACGTGGGGCTGAACCACCTGAGTCAGCTCGGCGATCTCGCCAGCGGCGTTCATCCCCAGCTCCATCACGACGAACTTCTCGTCCCCGTCCAGGGCGAACAGGGTCAGCGGGACACCGATGGCGTTGTTGTAGTTGCCGATGGTGCAGCCGACCTTGCCAAACGGCGCCAACGCTGCGGCGGTCATGTCCTTGACGGTCGTCTTGCCCACCGACCCGGTGATGGCGATGAACGCCCCGGGATGGCGCGCGCGGATGGCCCGTCCCATATCCAGCAAGGCGCGACCGGTGTCCTCCACCTCGATGACCACCACGCTCTCGGCGGTCACCTCGGCGCTGCGGTTCACGACGACGCACCTGGCGCCCCCGCTGATGGCCTTGTCGAGGAAGGCATGGGCATCAAACCGGTCGCCGACCAGTGCCACGAACACGGCGTCTTGGATCGGCCTGCGGGTGTCGGTGAAGACGGCCTCGAAGGGCTCCACGCGATCGGTGCCGGGTCGGATGGTGCCACCGGTCGCGGCGGCGATGTCCTGCGCGGTCAGCGGGATCATGGCGCGACCCCCGGTGTTCCGGCCGTGCTCGGCGCCTTGGGGCGCGGGGCACGTGGCTTGAACGACACCGCGATCTGGCTCCACGCGGGGACCTGAGTGTGGGGCTCCACATCCTGGCCTACGGCGACGCCGCTACCCATGTACCGCACCGTCAGCCCTGCCTCGAAGGCACGCTTGCGGACGACGTCCTTGGTCAACCCGCGGAAATCGGGCACCTGGACCGCGCCCACAGCGCTGGGGTCTACCGGAGGCTTCAGCGCCTCCAACGCCTTGTCCTTCTCTTCTTCGGTCTGCGCGTTGCGGCGGCGCTTCAGCTCGGCGGGATCGATCCAGGCGACCCGCTTGCCGGTGTCGTAAGGGGACGGGACGCCGAGGTAGCGCAACGACCAGCGCATGATGCGCTTGAAGGCCGGAGCAGCGAAGGTACCGCCGCCGTGCGCCTTACCCTTGGGCTCGTCGACCAGCACGACGACGGCGAGCTCGGGGTCGTCGGCGGGTGCCAGACCCAGGAAGGTGGCCACCCACATGTCCTCGGCGTAGCCACGCTTTCGGAGGTGGGACTTCTGGCCGGTGCCCGTCTTGCCGGCGACCGGATACTCGGGGATGTGGGCCCGCTTGCCGGTGCCGTCCGGGGCCACCACACCGCGCATCAGGTCGAGTACCGTCCGTGCGGTGCGCGGGCTGACGACCTGTCGGATGACCTCGGGCTCGAAGGTCTTGATGGCCTTGCCTTCGGAGTCCAGGACGCGGCGGACGACGATGGGCTTCATCAGCTTGCCGCCGTTGCCCAGCGCGGCGGTGGCGCGGGCGAGCTGAATCCCGGTGGCGGCGAAGCCCTGCCCAAACGAGATGTTGGCCAGATGGACGATGGTCCACTTGGAGGCCGGCAACAGCAGGCCAGGCGCCTCACCGGGGAACCCGCTGCCGGACCGACCGCCGAAGCCCCACGCCCGGTAGTAGCGTTCCAGCTTCTCGGCCCCCAGCCGAAACCCGGTCTTGGCGGCGCAGATGTTGGACGACTTCTTCATGCACAGGGGAAGCTTGCCGCGCTCGTATCGGGACGTGTCCCGGATGCGGGTGTCGTCCGGGTCCTGCAGCTCGAGCTCGCCATTTTCGAGGTCGAACTCGGTATCGAGGTCGACGACGCCTTCTTCAACGCCGGCGGCGAAGGTGAACACCTTGGTGATGGAGCCTGGCTCGTAGACATCCAGGAACGCAGTGGCGCGGGTAGCATCCGGGTACGCGTGGGCGTACTCGATGTAGGCGTCCGTCTCCTGGGACAGGGCATCCTGGGCTTCGAGGACGACGGTCTCGTAGTTGTCGGGGAAGGCCCGCTGGGTCAGGGGCGACTTGGCCGCCCAGGTGAGGTCCTCGGCGGCCTGGTTGAACGCGCGCCGCTCGTTCAAGAGGGGCTGCCGGTCGCGGAACCACTCGGCGTAGGTGTTCGGGTTGAAGGTCGGGAAGTTGGCCGCGGCCAGGACCTCGCCGGTCTTCACCCGCATCACGACGGCGAAACCAGCGCGGGCGCCCGCGACCATGCAGGCCTCGGACAGCGCCGACTCGGCAAACGCCTGGATCTTCTCGTCGAAAGCCAGCTCGATGCTGTTGGCGGTGAACCGGATGTCGTCGGGGACCCCGTCCAGATAGATGCCGCGCCCGCGCCGATCGCGGATCTTGCGGATGCGGTGCTCGCCGCCGCTGAGCAGGCTGTTCATGGCCCGCTCGACGCCGCTGATGCCCTTGTCGTCGGGCCCTACCAGGCCGACCACCTGGGTCAGCAGCTCGCGCTTGGGGTAGTAGCGCTTGGGCTCGGTGACAATGCGAACGGTGGCCAGCGGGTTGTGGCAGTCCTTGTTGCCCTTGCTCCGCTCGAGCCGGCACATGTCGTTGTACTTGTCGCGGGCCTCGGCGACGGCGCGCGCATGAACGTCGTCGACGTCGCGGGCAATGTAGGCGAAGCGACGGCCGCGACGCTCCATGAACTGGTACTTGTTCTCGGCGTTGAACGTGTCGCCGGTGTCCTCGGCCACACGGGCGATGATGTCGACCAGGCCGCTGAGTCCGGGGAACTGAAGCTGCTCCATCTGATGGAATTGGGAGAGCAGCTTGAGCCGGGTCTCCATCTTCTTGATGGGGACGCCGAAGGTCGTGGCGACCGCTTCGGCCTCCGCCCGGACCAACCGACGTGCCGCCCGCGCCGTGGGGTTGTCAGCCCCGGCGCGGTCGATGGCCTGGAGCATCGCCTCTTCGTCGCCGATCTTCACGGCGATGGAGGACTCCTCGACGCCCAGCAGAGAGCCCAGCACCTGCGCGGTCAGCGCCGGGTCTTTGACCTTCTCCGGGTCCAACGTGACGGCCCAGCGATGCACACTCAGGGCCAGCAGCGACCCGTTGCGGTCGCGGACGTCCCCGCGCCAACGGTCGAGGCTCGAGGTTCGAACGTAGTTCTGGGCGGCCTCGTACTCCAGCGCCACCTTCTCGCCGGTCTGCAGGATGAACGCCCGAGCCGACACGAGGACGACGCCGACGCACAACCCCGCACCCACCAGAAGCATACGCTTGCGGACCAGCTGGCGGCGGTCCTCGGCGCGCTCTTCGGCGCTGCGAAGTGTTTCGGCGGGCCCGGCGACGCCGTCACCCCCGCCGCCGTCAGGCGACGGCGAGGGCAACGGTGCACCGTTCCTCTTTCGGCCAAAGAATCTCACGATTCTCGGCTCCTCCCCGACATGTCTGTAGTGGTTGAGTGTTGAAGGTTCGGGCGACCTGCGGACGTGGCAGGTGCCCTATCGGCTATCTGTCATTCGAGCTTGTCGCCGCAGCGACGCCCATACTTGGTCTCGGGCGCGAGCTTGTTGCACTTGTCGAAGTGCGTGTACGCCCGCTGGTCCTCGGCCAGCGCCCGATAGATGCGACCGAGGAAGTAATGCGGCTCGGCGTAGTTGGGGCACTGCTCGACGGCCTTGTGGAACCGCTCCAGCGCCAGTCGGGTCTCACCGAGTTTGGCGTGCACCCTGCCGAGGTTGTTGTGGGCCAGGCAGAACTTCGGCTTGTAGAAGACGGCCAGGCGGAAGTAGCGCTTCGCTTCGGCGATGCGACCCAGGTTGAACAGCGCCCAACCGAGGTTGTTCTGCGCCAGATACGGCGTTCGGTAGAGCGGCTTGTTCAGAAGACGCTCGAAGTAGGGAATCGCTTCCGCCCACTGAGCGGTCGCCAGGTAGAGATTGCCCAGGTTGGCCAGGGCGTTGTCGAAGTCCGGGTCGATGGTGACCGCCATCTGCAGGTGCTTGAGCGCCCGCACGTGGTCCTGCCGCCCGAAGTAGATGAACCCCAGCAGGTGGTGTGCCTTGACGTGCTTGGGGTTGTGCTTGAGCGAGGTGTACAGCTCGGCGATCGCCTGCTGCGGCTTCTTGTCGTAGAAGAAGTTGGCCGCCAGCTTGTAGTGGAAGTCGGCCTTCTTCTTGGGATCGTCGTCGCTGCTGCCCGTGGTGGCGCAGGCGCTGCTGAAGGCGAAGACGGCAAGCAGACCGACGATGAGATAGCTGGATAGACGGCTGCGGGTAGAGTGCAGCATCACGGTTCCCCCTCTTGGTTCTTCTTGTCCCCGGCCGGCTGCTCGGCGCCCTTCGGGGCGGGAGCGTGTACGGCACTGGCTGGGGCACTCGTTGGGTCGGCAAGGTTTGGGTCCGGGACGATGAGTTCGTCCGCATTCGACGGCTGGCGCATGTCCAGCGCCTCGTCCGCAAAGGCCTGCACTGCGCTGGGATGCTTGTAGCTGCTGATGGACAGCCGCAGCCGCTTGTTGGCCTCCAGGGCGCGCCGGTACTCGAACAGCTCCTGGTCGATGGCGTAGCCCATCTTCACCACCTGGTACTGGCTGAAGACGGTGTAGATGCCGGCCCCCGTGGTGGCGACGGTGAAACCGAGCACCAGGATGAGGTGGCCAATGCCCAGGCTCAGCCCGGAGCGACGCTTGCGGCGCTTGCCGCCAGTGGCCTTGACCGGCTCCAGGGGTGCGTTGACCGGGCGCTCGTCGCCGCGCTTGAGGAAGGAGAGCTTCATGCACCACCTCGCTGCAGCTCGGCACGCGCGGCGACCCGGAGGCGGGCCGAGCGAGCCCGGGGATTGGCGGCGATCTCGGCATCGCTGGCGGTGGTCGGCTTGCGCGTGACCCGGCGCCACGTCGGGGCCCAGTCCGACGGCGGGGGCAGATGCCCGGGCCGGGGTGGTCCCTGCTCACCGAGCTGGAAGGCACGCTTCACGCGCCGGTCTTCGAGCGAATGGTAGGCGATGACCGCCAGGCGTCCGCCGGGCTTGAGCACGCGAGGCGCGGCTTCGAGTGCGGCGTCCAGGGCGTCGAGTTCCCGGTTCACCGCGATGCGAAGCGCCTGGAACACGGTCGTGGCCGGGTGCGCTTTGCCGGGCTTGCGCCTACCCCCCACCGCGGCGACCAGGTCACCCGTGGTGGTCATACGGCCCTCGGAGGCAGCCTGCTTGATCCGTTTGGCGATGCCAAAGGCGTTCTTCACCTCGCCGAACTCGCGCAGGATCTGCGCCAGTTCGTCGGCGGTGAGGTCCTCGAGGAGCTGCCGCGCCGTGGGCGTGGTGTCGTCGGAGGCGTCCATGCGCATGTCCAGCTCGGCGTCCTCGAAACGGAACGCGAACCCACGCGGGCCATGGTCCAACTGCCAGCTGCTGACCCCGAGGTCGAGAAGGATGCCGGCGACCGAGTGCGGCTCGGAGTAGCCGGCACGGTCCAGTGCAGCTTCGAGGTCACCGAAGTTGCCGTGGACCATGACGATGTGGTCGCGCCCTGCGAAACGCTCGGCGCAGCGCGCCTGGGCGTCCGGGTCGCGGTCGATGCCGATGAGGACGCGGGCACCTCCGGTGGCATCGTCCAGCGCGGCGATGTGGCCACCGCCGCCCGCTGTGCCGTCGATGATGGGCCCATCGGGCGTGTCGACGAGCGCAGCAACGACCTCCTGGGCCATCACCGGCACGTGGTAGCTGGTCCCATACTGGGTTGCAGTCACGCTACACCCCCAACTCGGCCAGATGGGCGAGGAAGTCGCCGGGGTTGGCGTTGACCTCGTCGAAGCTGGCGTCGAGGTCCTCCGGCCGCCATAGCTGAAAACGCTTGTCGTCGATGCCGACGAAGGCGATCTGACCTTCGAGGCCCAGGCGCTTGCGGAACCCCGCAGGGATCAAGATCCGTCCCGCGCTGTCGACGTCCACCTCGATGGCCGAGCCGAAGTAGTACCGCTTGAACTGGATGAGTTGCGGCGTCTCCGGCACGGCGGCAACGCGGGCCTGGTACTCGAAGAACAGGGACGAGGGCCGCACATCCAGGTGGGCCGGCGTCCCCAGCGCGTTCGTGATCCAGACGCTGTCGTCCGAAAGCCCCGCCAAGCGCGCGCGAAAGCGCTTGGGGACCATCGTACGGCCCTTCGTGTCGAGGGCGTGGTCGTAGCGTCCAGCAAACATGATTCGAGGTGACGGTGCGTGCTCTGAGGGTGTCGTGATTGGAGAGGCAGTGATCCACCTTGTAACCACTTCCTACCACTTGCACGGCAGAATAGACAGGCTGAAGGAGCATGGTCAAGGTCGGTGTAAGGCCATTTTCTGTTTTATCTGTGGATATTTACAGCCGATTAGGCTGTGGAAAACCTGAACCACAACATCTTGTGGTAGCGACACCTTTTTGTCACATTTTGTGGGGTTAAAGGTTTGAAGTTGCACGCGATCATCCAAGTGGGTGGTAGAAAGTGGATCGAGGTGGGAAGAGATCGCCGGACAAGGATGTTCCAGGGCCTCACGCTCGTCGGTCGGAGGCAGACCGGTTCCTCGACCAGGGACGGTCCGACCGGACGGACGCCCTCCCTCAGGCGCGCGTTGCCTATTCCGAGCGGGGGCTAGCGGGACGCTAGGAGCTTGGGCGGGTCAGACTGCGCCGATACGCACCTGGACTCTGTCCGGTCCAGCGGCGGAACGCGCGCCTGAAGGCGCTCTCCGTCGAGTACCCGAGGGCATCGGCGACGTCGTACAGGCTCAACATCGGGTCCGACAGCAGTTGGCGCGCCGTGGCCGCGCGGACATCATCCACCACGGTCCGGACGTTCGTGCCCAGCGCGACCACCCGCCGCTGCAGCGTGCGCAGGCTGACACCCAGACGGCGCGCCAGGGCGGGCGCACCGAACTCGCCCACGGCAGCGTTGCGCGTCGCTGCATCACGAATGCGGCGAAGTTCGGGCGGGTCCTGTTCCTGGGCGAGTTGCTGCTGCACGAGCTCGAGATGGGCGTGCAGGACCCTCAGGCGTGCGCCGGCGCTGGGGTCGACAGGCGCGCCGAGGTGTTCGGCATGGAACAGGAGCCCGTTGCAGGGGGCATTGAGTCGTACCCGCGCGGGGAAGGCATTCGCGTAGTGCTCTTCGGCGGTCGTCGGGGCGTGAGCGAGCCACACCTCACGGAGCGCCTGCGGCAATCCCAGGACCTCGGCGATGGCGCGGGCCGCCATAGCAAGCGCCATCTCCGTACTCAATGAGCCCTCCACGCGGTCGTTGGCATGCTCGAGACGAATCATCGGCCCTGGCGGAGCACTCACGAACCGAATGACCGAGCTCGTCGACACCACATTGCTGAAGCGGACGAAGATGTCGATGCCGGCGCGTAGGTCCGGGACGAGACGGGCGGCTTGCTCGAGGGGACCGAACACGTTCATGGATGCCGCATGAGCGACCCGAAGGGCGACTGGCTCGTCCGGAAAGTGGCGCTGCAGCAGACCGAGGATGCGTGGAATCACATCCTCCGGCACCCGCTCGGGGGTGGCGATGAGCTCATGGGGCGTCAACCCAGCGGCTTCGGCAACCCGCTCCAGGGCCACGCCGCGCTTCACCGCGTAGGACGCCACAGCCGTCATCACCGTCGCCAGGAGCGACTGGGGGGGAGGGCTGGCGTCAACGGCTCGATCTTTGTCGTGCATGGCGCGGACTGCGTGGGGCGGGGTCTCTAGGTTCGATGTGGCGCTCGACTGTAGGCGAACGCCGCGCAAACCCGAAGCCTGATAGCCACTGGAGACACCCATGCTCAAGACTCCTCCCGCCGACTTCCTGACGGTCCTCAAGCTCATGGCGCCGCAGGTGGCTCCACGACTGGACTACATCTCACTTAGAGACCTGAGCCTCACCAACGTGCGCGAGGGCGGGGTGAATCCAGATGCCCCGCTAGCGTCGGACATGCGCTACCCCCGGCCCTCGGAGCTGCCCATCGGAGCGGAGAACGCCCACGGGGAGATCGAGATGCTCGGCGATGTCGAAGCCCTTCACTGGTACGCAACCGCCGACGACATCACGTGGCATTTCGTCACCACCGGTGACCCGTCCCGGGAGCCTCTGGTCGTCATCCACGGCTTCCCGGAAACCTGGTTCACGTTCCACAACCAGCTCAGGGATCTCTCCGACCAGTTCTACTGCATCGCTGTCGACGTGATCGGCAACGGCCAGAGCGACAAGCGGGTGGACCTGGACTACAGCTATCCGGCCATTGCCTCAGCCCTGGCAAAGCTGCTCGACACGCTGGGGATCGACCGCTTCAACCTCGCCGGGCACGACCGCGGCTCGGTGATCTCGGACCACCTGTTGAACGTGAACGGCATGAACGACCGCGTCATGCGTTATGTCCGGATGCAGCAATCGGCCAACATGCCGCACGGCGAGCCCAAGCCGCCTCACAAGCTGTTCTCGGCCCCCTGGTTCCCAACCGTCATGAAATGGACCGGCTTTCCCCGACTCTCGTACGCGGCCAGCGCCTATCGGGTCGAGGGCATCGCGCCCGAGGTCCTGTCCCGACTGGATCACGAGTGCAAGTTCAAGGGGGTTGCCGAGGCCGCACCGCGACAGTTCGACACCACCAGCCTTGCGCAGGAGCTGGAGGATCGGCACGGGTTCCTGTTCGCCAGAATGACCATGCCGGTGCTTTTCCTGCAGGGCCGCTTCGACCCGGGGCAGCATCCCGAAGAGTACGAGCACACCACCGACTTCGTCGCCAACGGGAGGGTCCAGTTCATCGACGGCAACCACTTCTTCCAGCTGGGCGCCCCAGAGGCCACGACGCTCGCGATTCGCGCGTTCCTGTCCGAGCCGTTGCCCATCGCCCAAGAACCGTGAGGTTCATCAATGTCACGCAGTGGCGTTGATGAGCCCCTTTAGGGGCGGGCAAGCCTGTGCTGACGGCTGTGGCCCGAACCATCCGTCAGCTCAGGGAAATACTTGTCACCCAGGAGCCGTTCTCCCAAGGTCGCGCTTCACCCCGCACCTGAGAGATCTCGGCTTGAAACGTGCTGCACTCCCCCTGCTCGCCCTATCCCTGGCCTGGCCCCTGTCTGCCCAGGCCGACGAGATCGCGCCCCAGGTGGTGCTCATCAACCAGCTGAAGAGCTGCAAGAGCCTCCAGTGCCCCGCGGCAGCTCAGCTCATCGCCATGAAAGACAAGGTCTGGCCCCATATGAAAGTGGGCCTCACCGCTCCCGATGAGATGACCCGCTTCTGGAGCCTCGGTGTCCTCAGCGAAGTCCCGCTGCTGAAAGCCCGCGATGACATCGGCGGCATGCTTGGCGACGCCAAGATTCGTGTGCGTGCCGCCGCGGCGTATGCCCTGGGCGCCATCAAGGACAAGTCGGTCTCGCCCTTTCTCATCAAGGCGCTGCAGGACAAGGACCTCAATGTCCGCTTCGCCGCCGCCGTCGCCATGGCCCGGGTCAAGGACCCGGCCACCGCGCCGGCCTTGGCTGTCGCGGTCCGCGACCGCGATGAAGACGTCCGCGCCTACGCGTGCCTCGCCCTGGGCGACATTGGTCTGAAAGAAAGCGTCAAGATCCTGATGGAGCGGCTCGACCAGGACGCCCACCCGAAGGTGCGTGGCTTCGCGGCCATGGCACTGTCCAAGATCAACGATCCCAGCACGTTCAAGCTACTGCGACAGCGCCTCAAGGAGGAGACCGACGCCAAGGCTCTGGCGGCCGCCATCTATGCACTCGGCGAGCTGGGCAACAAGAAGGTCCTGGCACAACTGCAGAAGCTCGAAGCGAGCCTGGCGTCCCATCCCAACAAAGCCATCCGCGAGAGCAAGGACGTGGCCGAGTACGTGCGTGACGCGGTGGACAAACTGCGGGCCACCGAGTTCGCCAAGATGAAGGTCGCCATCGCCCTGCCCGATGGCTTCACCGTGCAGGCGGAGACCGCGACCACGGCGACGCTGGTGAGCGCCGGAAGCCCGGTGGGCAAGGTGACCTGGCATCCCAAAGGCAAGCAGGCCAAGGTCCTGGCCGGTGCCGGCGCGGCCTCCGTCAAGTTCGGCGGCACCGATGGCTTCCGCAGCATCGCCGAGAAGGAAGGCGTGAAGACCGCCAGGTACTTCTTCGACAGCGAACGCGGCGTGTTGGAGATCACCTTCTTCGTGCCGTCACTCGCGTTCGACCAGAAGACGTTCGACCGCGCCGCCGGGAGCCTCACCACGCGCTGAGGACCGTGAGGCGGACCTCTGATAGAGTTGCGTGAGATGCCGAAGGGCCTCAAACACCGCCGGCTCAGCCCCCGGGCCGCGCTGGATCAGCTGCGTGACCGCCTCCCCTACGAGAAGCCGGGAGAGGATCGGTTGCGTGCTCTCGCCGCCGCCGTGGATGGGCTCGACGCCGGGCTGGAGATGCTGGCGCGTGCGTCCGCCATCATGGGGCTCGACGAGCTGGTCGAGGGGGCCACCCTGACGCCCTTCGAGCTGCCAGGCGGCCACCTGTTCCGCGCGGTGGTGCAAGAGGCGGCGGGCTCGCTGGCGCCCGGCGAGGCGTCTCTGTTGCGACCGCTGGTAGCCATCGAAGGGCATTTCGACCGGCGCCTGGCCGAAGCGACCGCAGGGCCGGACATTCTGCTCCCCCTCAGCGCGGCCGAAGATCTGGGCCTCGCCGTGGTGCAGCACCACCCGGACGGAGGACAACCCTGGTTCTCCCTGCTTTCGAGCCTGCGACACCTGTGGCCCCAGGATGCCGGAAAAGACGCCTACCACGATGCCCTGAACACGCGCGCAGCAGCGCTCGTGAACGGATGGTGGCTGCGTCGCGATGACGCCTTGGAGCGTGAGGTCCGGCTCCTCGGACCGCTGATGCGGCGGTCCCCGGAGGCCGGCCCGATCGTTCGAGTCGCCGTCGACCTCATCGATGGCCCGGGCAGACCCGCGGCCGAGCGGTTGGCGTCCCTGGGGGGCCTGCAGCTGGACGGTCTCTCGCCCGCGCAAGAGGTCCATGCGCTGCTGTGCCTGGCGGACGCGCAGAGGGTCGCGGGGCGGGTGAGCGAGGCCCGTGCGACCGTGGAGCTGGCCCAGCCGCGCGATGATCGGGTGCTGCAGACGCTGTGCACGCTCGCCCAGGGCCAGCTCGATATGGACCAGGGGCAATACCCGGCTGCGGTGCAACGGCTCGTCGGTCACCTCGAGCGTCACGCCCAGCTGGACCCGGCGCTACATGGCTGGCTTCACACCCAGGCGGCGAGCGGACTGATGAACATCGGCCGACCCAGCGAGGCGGTGGAGCACCTGGAGCGCGCCCTGGACTGCGCCGCGAAGGCTCCACATCACGGGCTGGCCGCCATCGCGCGTGGCAACCTCGGCGTCTTGATGGTCCAGCGCGACCGCGAAGTGGCCCGTGGACACCTCGACGCCGCGGCATCGGCGTTCCGAGCGATCGGCGACCTCAATCGACTCGCCGTGGCCGACGTGAACCTGGCAGGGCTCGCCATTGGTGAGGGGGCGCTAGAGGTTGCCGAGATGCGCCTGGCCGAGGCCCTGGATGCATACAACCGCACCGGAAACCGCCGCGGCGCAGCCATCGTCGCCAGCAACCTGGGCGAGCTGCTGCATGGGCGAGATGGCCCGGGCGACAGGGTATCGGCCCGAAAGACGTTCGCCGACGGAATGGAAGGCGCCGCCGCGTGTGAAGCCCGGGTGCTGGAAGCCGTGCTCACCTCGCAGCTGGGCCGGTTGGAGCTGGAGAGTGGGCGCTGGTCGGAGGCGCTGGGCCTGCTCGAACGGGCTGTGAGCATGCTCGACGCAGAGGACGACGCCGTCTACGGCGCGCTGGCCCACGCTGCGCTGGCGGTGTGTCAGGGACTGCTGGGCGACGGCAAGGCTGCGGACGCGTCGCTCGAGCGCGCGGAGGCAGCGATCCTGTCGGCCCGCGCAGACGTGCTGCTGGGTGCGCTGGAGGCCTTTGCGGCGGCCCTGAGCAGTGCCCACGCGGCGGGGGCTGCGGCCCGCTCCGACGAAGAGGCCCGCCAACGCCACGAAGCCGAGGCGGCGCGGCGTCTCGAGAAAGCCGCTGGGCTGGCCCCCGGCACCGACCGCACCATCGCCGAGCGGATCGCGCGGCAGCTGCTCGCGCTGCCAAGCACCTACTCCGCGACGGAAGATGGCCTGCTGGTGGCGCCTGGCTGCACCTGGTTCCGTTGGGCGGGCAAGCCCGTGGACCTCAGCCGACGCCCCACCTTGGCGCGGGTCCTCGAGGCGCTCGTGTCGGCCTGGCCCGAGCCCTCCAGCGGCATCGTCCTGTTTGCCCGGGCATGGCCCGAGGAGAAGGCGCTCCGCAACGCCCAGCAAGAGCGCGTCCGCGCCGCCATCGCTGCGCTGCGCAAGCTGGGGCTCAGAGACATCCTGGAACGGGACAAGGCCGGCTACAGGCTGACTCCAGACCTGGTGCTCAAGCGCTGGCCCCCGCGCCACGCCTAGCTCTCAGCCGTTTCACGCTACGTTTCACGGCGCGGTCGCGGCGGCGTGGGCACACTCCCCGGCATTGACGCGGCTTCGACGCCATAGCGAAGCCCCTTTGCCCCCCTGATGGAGTTGACCATGCGCGATTTCCCCGTCTCCCCCAACCGGACACTCACCCAGATCATCGGCCTGCTGGCCTCTGCCGCCCTGGCCACGGGTTGCGCCGACGAGGCCCCTGCAGCCAGCAGCAGCCAGCCGGGCTACACCGTCTGCGGCGACCTGAGCTTCAACGGCGCCACCTGCCAGCCCGGCCAGTACTGCGAACAACCCCAGTTCGGCACATGCTCCAACGGCTGCCTCGCCGACTCGAACTGCGCCGCCAACCAGGTGTGCGACCTGGGCAGCGGCTCGCCAGGCACCTGCGTCAACACGACGGCGACGCCCACGCCCACTCCGACGCCCACCCCCACGCCCACACCCACCGGAGACGTCGCCCGCTGCGAGGCGGCGTGTGATGCTCTGTTGACCTGCGGTGCCGTGACCAACACCGAGCTGGCGACCTGCAAGACCGGCTGTGGGTTGGACGCCAGCGTGGCCAAGCTCCTGGCGGACTGCGTGGAGGCAGGCGCCGACTGCAACGCCAAGGCCCAGTGTCTGGGCGACAACCCGGGTGGCGGCGGCAACGCCTCGTGCAAGGAGGTCTGTGACGACGCCGGCTTCTTCGACTGCGAAGATGCTCCCGCGTTGACCCCCACCGAGGTCGCGACCTGCAACGCCAGCTGCGACACCAAGAGCGACGCCGAGCAAATGGCCATGGAGAACTGCTGGGACGCGGCGTTCTTCAACTGCACCACGGCCGGGGCCCGCGCTTGCTTCGACGGATGGCTGTAGGAGGTTGCCGGCCGGCCAGCCGTGAGGCTGGGCGGCATGCCTGAGTTGTGGTCCACTCTCGCCCATGCGACCGAAGGCATTGGCGTTGAAGCGATATGGGGACCACGCACTGGTGACCGGCGCCGCCCAGGGCATCGGGCGAGCGTTCGCCGAGGCGTTGGCGTCCGCAGGCATGAACCTGACCCTCGTCGATGTGCAGGAGGACGCCCTCAGCACCGCGGCTGAGCAGCTGCGCAGCACTCACGCGTGCGAGGTCATCGTCATCCCCGGGGATGTCGCCGAGCCGACCGTCACCGAGACGATCCTCGAGTGCGACGCGCTGCATCGCGTCGGAGTCGCCGTGGTCAACGCCGCGGTGGCCCCCATCGGCGACTTTCTCGAAGGGCCCGTGGGCCTCCACCGCAAGACCCTCGACGTCAACTGCGGTGCGGCCCTGGAGCTCATCCATCCACTCGCGCAGCGCATGGTTCAGCGACGCAACGGTGCCATCGTCATGCTCTCATCCGGCTCCGCCCTGTCCGGGTCCCCACGCATCGCCCACTATGCAGCCACCAAGGCCTACCTGAAGACGCTTGCAGAGGGGCTGTGGGACGAGCTGCGGCCCCACGGTGTCGACGTCATCGCGGCGCTGCCCGGTCTCGTGCGGACCCCGGCGATGTACACGTCGAACCCACGACCAAACGCGCTGCGGCAGCTCCCCGTGGTGGACCCCGCGGTCGTCGCCGAGGAGACCCTTGCCGCTCTTGGTAAGGGCCCGCTGTGTTTTCCGGGAACGGGCCATCGACTGGCGATGGGGTTTGCGTCCGCGCTGCCAAGAGCGCTTTCCCGCTGGCTCACCGCCCGCCAGGTGCGACGTCTCTACCCCAAGTGAGGCGGGCCCGTCCGCCTAGAACGAGAGCCTGAAGCTCCTGCCGCAGGCCCTGGCGTTGGCGCGTTGCCCCTTGGGCACCCACGCGCCGACCAATGGGAGCAGCTTGGCGCGAAGGTCGTCGAAGACGCCGGGTGAGGCCAGTGTCACCGAGTGGGTCAGCTGGGGCACTCGACGTCGCTTCTTGGTGCGGGGGAGCACCATGACCCGGGTCTTCACCGCGGTGTGCAGGCATCCCGTCCCGTAGCCGCCGGGGTCCTCGAACGAGGAGCTGTACATGTCGCCCTCGATGCGAGTGACGCGGACGACATGGACCTTGGGTGTGGTGCGACGCACTTCGACCTCGGCCTCGACCAGCGGGCAGCGGCCGCCACCGGTCTTCTCGAACGGACCGTAGACCAGCAGGCTGCCATCCTTGGCCACCTCGGCCAGCCCAACCACCCCGGCCGCCGTGGTCTCGATGGCCACGGGGAACATCGTCCGCTCCGGATGCTCATCGCAGCCCTGACAGATCCACTCACGGGCCGACTCCTCATCGGTTGGGAGGTCGTCCTTGTGGACGAACTCCTTCAGCTTGTGCGCGCGGACCCAGGCCTTGGAAAGCGCGAGCCAGCCGGTGTAGCGCTTGGCCTTCGGAGCCTTCACCTTGCCCGCCGAGGCGCTGCAGGTGTTTCGCTTCTTCAGCAGGACGGCGAGGTCGGCGGTCGGCTCGTAGTCCATCGGGATCAGCTTCAGCGCCCGCTTGAACCACGGGATCGCTGCCCTGTCGCGCTTGAGATGCCTGAGGGTGATCCCCATGTACTTGGCAATAACGCCGCGAAGGTCGTCCTCTCTCTTGACCTTGCGGACCTTGGCCCAGGCCGCCTCGAGCTTCTCGAGTGCGTCCTTGTGCTTGCCAGCCTCGACGAGCTCGTAGCCCGCTTTCAGGTCGGTGCGCGCGTCATCCGCCGGTGTGGCTCCCAGCAGCATGGTCGCGGCGAAGAAGAGTGCCAGTGGTGTCGTCATGCTGGGCGCAACGGTCGCACACGCACCCCTATTTCGTCAGGCGGCCGCCCTCTGGCGCTCGCAGGCTTCGCGCGTCACCTGGTGACGGTAGTCGAACAACTTCTCCAGGTTCTTGCGGGCAAACCAGCCGCCAAAAAACCGTCCCATAGCCCCGAGCGGCAGCTCGTAGGTGATGTCATCGGTGAGCGTGCAGGTGCCGTCCTCGTTGGGCGTGATGATGTGCTTGTGGTGCCAGCTCTTGAACGGCCCTTTGCGCAGCTCGTCGGCGAACATCCGCCCGGGCTCGTAGGCCACATGCTCGGCGACCATCGTCTGCCACAGAGGGCCTACCTTGACTCGCAGCTCGACGATGGTGCCCACCTCCAGAGACGTCGGCGGACGAACGACCTCACTCTTTTGCCATGGCGGCTGCAGCCGCTCGAAGGCATCGGGCGCCTCGTGGAAGGCGAAGACGGTCTCGGCGCTGGCGTTGATGACGCTGGACTTTACGAACTTCATATCTTCTCTGATGCACCGGGACGGGTTGCGTTGCGGCGCTGGACGCCAGGAACCGCACCATCGAGGATACATCCATGTTCACCAGCGGCTTCCTTCTCTTTCCGAACGTCACACAACTCGACCTGATGGGGCCGCTGCAGGTGCTCTATCGCCTCCCTGGCAGCACCTGCCACGTGGCGGCGGCGAGCATGGACCCGGTGCCCACCGACTGCGGGGTCGCCATCACGCCAACGACGACCTTCGATGACTGCCCGCAGCTCGACCTGTTGTGCGTCCCCGGAGGCTATGGCACCGCAGACGCCTTGTCCGACCCGGCGACCATGACGTTCGTACGCAACCAGGCCAAGGGCGCCACCTACCTGACCAGCGTCTGCACCGGCGCCTTCGTCCTTGGCGCTGCGGGGCTCTTGAAGGGCAAGAAGGCGACGACCCACTGGGCCTACCACGACGCGCTGAAGCTCGTCGGCGCCAAACCCACGAAAGGCCGTGTGGTCCGCGACGGCAACGTGATCACTGGCGGTGGGGTCACGGCGGGCATCGACTTTGCCCTGACCGTGGCGTCCGAGATCGCCGGACCTGCGGTCGCTCAGGGCATCCAGCTGGCCCTCGAGTATGCCCCCGCCCCACCCTTCGGCGCCGAGGCGGGCGACCCGGAGCATGCTGCGCCTCCGATCCGTGACACCCTCAGCGACCGGTTCGGGACGCGCCGCGAGGTGTTCGAAGCAAAGGTACGCCAGGCCTTTACTGCAGGCTGAGCAGCTCGACGTCGAACACGAGGGTGCCCAGCGGCTTGTCGGCGCCCCCGTGGAATCCCAGATGCCGCGGAATCCAGAGGCGGAACTTGTCGCCGGCGGTCATCAGCTGCAGCGCCTCGGTCAGTCCGGCAATGACTCCATCGACGCGAGCCGTCACGGGTTTGCCGCGCCTGATGGAGCTGTCGAACAGCTTCCCATCGGTGGTCCACGCGTTGTAGTGGATGTCTACGACCGTCATGGGCCCGGGCCGCTCGGTCCCCGTCCCCCGGGTCAACACCCGGTAGACCAACCCGGATTCCGTCCGGGTCGCGCTGGCCGGGGGGGCGGTGACGTCCTTCGGAGCGGCCTGCGTGGCGCCGCCACAGGCACACAGCAGAACCACCAAAAGGGCGGCGAACGCAGTCATCCTGTTGGTCATGGCCATGACTCGATCATACCGCAGTCAGCCCCACCCGTTCGTTGCACCACCTGAAGACGACGAAGTAGCTACGCCTCCGCCGCCACCGCATGCGCAAGCAGCGCCTCGAGGGACGCGTACTTCAGGGCCGTCTTCTCGGTCGCCTCGAGGACGACCTGGGGCGCGTAGCCCGCGTCGTATGCCTCGGCCCAGCGGGCGGCGCACAGACACCACTGGTCCCCTTCCTTGAGGCCCGGAAACTGGAACTCCGTTCGGGGCGTGCTCAGGTCGTTGCCGCGCGACTTGCTGAACTCCAGGAAGGCGTCGGTCATGACCGCACAGACGACGTGGCGCCCCCGGTCATTGTCGTCGGTCTTGCAGCAGCCGTCCCGGAACCAGCCGGTCATGGGCTCGGTGGAACAGCTGGCCAGCGGGCCACCTAGGACATTCAGGGATGGGCCTTTCGGCATGGATGTCTCTCCTGTGTCGCACGGGGTCGATGCCGGTCATGCGGTCGAGGTCTAAAGGCGGAGCGAAGCAGCCTCGTCTCGGACAAGCTGCTCCAACTGCATGTGGGAGGCAAACCGCTCCGACACGAAGTCCACGAATGCCCGAACCGCCGGCTTCATGTGCTCGCGTTCGACGAAGACCAGGGCCATCGTGGTGGCCATGCCCACGCCCCCTTCCAGGACCCGAACAAGTTCGCCGCTGTCCAGAAAGGGGCCGCACAGCAGTAGTGGCAGTAGCGCCACCCCGCGTCCCTGCAACGCCGCCTCCATCAGCAGCGGGAGGTCGTTGCTCGCCATCCGGTGACGGTAGCGCAGACGGTGCTGGGTGCCGTCCTGCAATGGCCAGTGGGTCATCGGGCGCTCGCCCCGTAGGAAGCTCACCAGCAGATCATGGTCCTTCAGGTCCTCGACGGACTCCGGACGCCCCCGCGCCTTCAGATACGTCGGCGAGGCCACAGCGCCCAGCCGGGTCGTCGCCAACCGCCTGGCCACCAGCCCCGGGTCCAGATTCATCGCGGCGCGCCACGCCACGTCGATGTTCTTGGCGACCAGGTCCTCGTGGAGCGTCGACGAGATGACCTCCAGCTCGACCTCTGGATAGGCGTCAGCAAACGCAAGAAGCAGCCGGTGGAACTGCGGACTCGCAATGGGCGGAACCGATATCCGCAGGGGACCTCGGGGTACCTCGTGATCCCGCCGCACCACGCGGGTCGCCGTCTCCACGGCCAGGACGATGCCGCGCGCGTGGCCAAAAAGCTCCTCCCCGGCATCGGTGAGCCGTAGCCGCCGGGTCGTCCGTTGAATCAGCCGGACCTCCAGGCGCTCCTCCAGGCGTGCGAGTCGCCGGCTGATCGTGGCCCGAGGCAGGCCCAGCTCAGCGGCTGCGGCGGACACAGAGCCGGCCTCGGCGATGGCGACGAAGGCCTGGAACTCGGAAGTCTCTGGCGGGTGCTGCATGCGGTCTCCGACACTTATGGACGATATCCTGTCAGGTGATACCGATTATTGCACAATTGAACATCCCGATGGCGAGCCCAAGGTTGCTTCGAACAACGAACACGGAGCACGCGAGATGAACACGACCAAGGCCAAGACCGCCGCTTTCTGGGGCACCACCGGACTCCTCTCCTTCGCTCTTTTCGGGAGCGGCTTCGCCAAGGTGACCGGCGCCGAACAGATCGTTCAGAACATGACGGACATGGGCTACCCCGCATTCTTCCTGCCCATCCTCGGCGTCTGGTACCTCGCCGCCGCCGCCGCGATCCTCGCTCCAGCGCTGCCCCGCGTGAAAGAGTGGGCCTACGCCGGCGTGTTCTTCGCCATGAGCGGAGCCGTGGTCTCCCACCTGGCCGTGGGTCATGGCTTCGGTGAAGCTATCCCCGGCCTGGGCATCGCTGGCCTGGCGGTCGCGTCGTACCTGCTACGCCCCGCGAGCCGCCGACTGGATGCACCGGCGCCGGCCGAGGCTCCGACCACCGTCCCCACCGAGCTGCGCCCGCAGGTCAGCGCGTCGTAGGGAACGGGGATGGGACCGCGGAGTCGCTCAACCAGGTCGCCGCCGCGTGCATCGCGGCGGCGTCGCTCGTCACGACGGAGGCGAGCTGACGCGGCAACTGGCCAACGTCCTCGCCACGCCAGGCCAGGGCTGGCATGCCTTCCTCGGCCGCCGCCTTCCCGGCGGTCTGCTGCTGATCCCGGGCCCGCCACAAGGCGAACGCTGCCCAGTCCACGCAGGTGCTGACCTCTTCCCTGGGTTCCAGGATGTCGGGGAGCGCCACGTCGTCGAGACCGACGAGCCAACACAGCCAGGTAAACGTGGTCCACTCGGCCCGCGCTTGATGCTGCGTCCCAAGCGGCTTCACCCGGTCCAGGCGTTGGCCGGCCTCCAGTTCGAGCGGGCCTTCCGGGAGCATGTGCCCCATGTCCGGCACCATCCAGGACGCCGTGGGCTTGGCCTTCATGCTCAGCATGCGATCCCGCAGCCACTGCAGACGCGTGGCGAACACCTGGAGCGCATGACGCACCTCGCCGAGGTCTCGCACCACCGCCGTCGGTTCACCCGCATCGGGCGCGGGGCGCGTCGGGAACTGGATGGGCGCGAAGGTCGTCGCCGGAAAGACCAGCCGGCAGTAGGTCGCCAAAAGCGCAGCCTGAGCGTCGCCGCCCCGCGCCGCGCGACCGAAGCTGGCGTTGGCGGCCGCCGGACGGAGCATGGACATGGCAAGCAGCCCGCGTTGCTTGTGAACAGCAGCGTTCTCGGGCTCCAGCAGCATGGCGACGTTGATGCAGGCCCAGGCCGCCTCCGCCATGTCCTTCTCCAGCGTCCGCGCCATCTGGCGCAACGCATCCACCGGCGGGCGCTCGCCGAGCGGCGCCAGGGCGGGATCGAGAGGTTCCTCAGACGCCAGCAGCTCCTCGCGGGCGAGCAGGAACGGCGCCGAATCCGACGTCATCTGGGAGCGTCGCACTGCCTCCAGCACGCGCTGGAATTGCTTCAGGTCTCCAGGCATGGCGCCGTATAGCCCTCGAACGTCGGGGACACAACCCGATTTGCATCTGGTAAAAGCGCCCCATGGCCAGCCGTCGCAAAGCCCTTCGCACCACCAAGAACGCCATGTCCCAGGCCCGCAGCTACGCGGCCTGGCTCGCAGCTGCCGAGGAGCTCGATCGTCTCACCGGCCTGGACGCCTGGCGCGCCGACGACTTCAGCGAACACTACGACGCAGCCGCCCTGCGCGCTGACCTGCGGACCTTCGGCAAACTGGCCGAGGAACGGCGGTTCACGGAGCTCGCCGACCAGCTCAATGAGAGCCTGCACCGGAACCTCAACGACGTCCTCGACCCGTCGCTCCACCTGACGGCCAACGCGGGGACCAAGCACCTCGTCGAGAACTGGTTCGACGGCGTGGAGGACGCCATCGCCGCGGTCGTCGCCGCGGACACGCCTCAATGGCCCCAGGAGCGTCGCCTCGGCGCCGTGAAGGCTGCCGCCCGCAACCTCGGCCGATCCGCGCTCCTGCTCAGCGGGGGCGCGACGCTCGGCTTCTATCACATGGGCGTCGTCCGAGCGTTGTGGTCGGTCGACCTGCTGCCCGAGGTTCTGGTCGGCGCGTCCATGGGTGCCCTGGTGGCCAGCGGCATCTGCAGCCGGACCGAAGACGAGCTGGACCAGCTGCTCAACCCCGAGGTCCCCGACATCGAGCGCGTGGGCCTGGAGTGGCGCCGAGCCTCCGACGCCTGGCGCGACAAGTCGCTGATGAACCCCGAGCGGATGCTGGCCACCATCAAGCACAACTGCGGCGAGTACACGTTTGCCGAAGCCTTCGAACGGTCCGGGCGCGTGCTCAACATCTCGTTGATGGCGACGCGGACGCGCCAGAAGCCGCGTGTGCTCAGCCACCTGACGGCCCCCGACGTGTGGATTCACCAGGCCGCCCTGGCCAGCGCCGCCGTGCCGGGGCTGTTCCCGCCGGTGGCGTTGACCCGCATCGGCCCCGACCGCAGCGAGAAGCCCTACGTCGCCGGCGAGAAATGGATCGACGGAAGCTTCGGCGCCGACCTGCCGACGTCGCGGGTAAGCCGCCTGCACAACGTCAATCACTTCGTCGTCAGCCAGACCCAGCCCCACATCCTGCCCATCATGGCCGCGCAGGAGCAGGGTCTGCTGCGCTTCGCCGGGGAGACCATGGCCGCCACGGCCCGAGCCCAGGGGCTGTCCGCCCTGGCCATAGCCCGCCGGATTGCGGGACGCGGCCCCCTCGCCACCGGCATCGAGCTGGCCCATGCGCTGGTTCAGCAGGACTTCCGCGGAGACATCGACATCTACCCCGCGTTTGATCCCCGGGCGTACCTGAAGATCATCAAGAACCCGTCGCGGGAGGACCTCGCCTGGTTCACGCGAGAGGGGGAACGTGCCACGTGGCCCAAGGTCGCCTTCATCCGGGAGTCCACCCGCATCCCGCGCTGCCTCGCCAGGCACGCCAAGGCGCTCGCGGCTTGTGACCCCGAGCCGGGTCGTGGTTGAGTGAGCGCGCTCATGCTCCGTCGCGCCCTCATCGTGCTGGCCATCGCCGCGCTCACCGCACCCGGTTGTTCCAAGAAGGACGACGCCGGCGGCAGCAACGGTGCCGTCAAAGCGGACGCTGCAACCACCTCCGGCGGAGCAACCAAGGCCGATGCCCCCGAGGGCGGAGGCGGCGAAGCGCCCCCCTCGCCGGACGAGAAGCGCCGCGGTCGCCGGGGCATCGAAACGGACATGTCCGGGGCCGCAAAATCGTTGTTCGCGGACGCTTCCCCGCCCCCACCGTTCGGCCCCGCTGCGACCAAGGGACCCGGTAAGAAGGGCCCCGAACCGCTCGCCATGCCGGCGGAGGCCAAGCGCACCAGCCGCATCGCCCTGCTGGCCCACCATCTAAAGACCATGCGCAAGCTGCGCGCCGGCATCTTGTCCGACAAGACAGCGCTGACCGTCTACGACGCGGGGCACAAGCGGGTGACGTTCAACCGGCAGGCGCTGCTGAGCGGCGACGGCCGCTGGGTATCCGCCAAAGTCACCACGTTCGTGCCAAAGCCCAACGACGCGGCGCTCGAAGGTGCCGTCGGGACCATCACCGCCACGGCTCTCGGCTGGCGGATCGTGTACCGTTACGACGGCAATCGGTGGCGTTGGGTGGAGGTCTGGCGGGACCGTCCGTAAGCGCGTAAGGTCATCCGACCGTGCTTCGTCACGCTCGCACGGACTCACCGCACAACCCCCAATTCCATCGCCGTTCGGAGGATCCGCTATGCCGTTCTGGGGCCGCGGCCACGACCACATCGGTAACTTCAACTTCAGGGTCGAGATCGAAGGCATCGCGTTGGCGGCCTTCAAAGAGATCGACGGCATGGGCTCGGAAACCGAGGTCATCGAGTACGGCGGGACGGTCGACCAGATTCGACGCAAGCGTCCGGGCCGGACCAAGTACTTCGACATCACTCTCAAGCGTGGCTACACCAACGACGACACGTTGTGGGTGTGGCGCAAGCAGGTCGTCGATGGCCAGATCATCCGCAAAACCGGCTCGATCGTGGTGATGTCGGACGATCAGCAGGAGATCCGGCGGTGGAACTTCTTCGAAGCCTGGCCCACCAAGTGGAAAGGCTTCTCGCTCAACGGCAAGGGCAACAGTGGGCTGGTCGAGGAGATCACGCTCACCCTCGAAAAGCTCGAACAAGGCTGATGCATGCGTAACGACCTCCGCGACAGCGTCGTCACCGAGGTGCGTAGCCGCACCCTGGAGGCCTGCGAGCTACAGGCCAACCTCCCGGGTGGGCTCCCTCTCGACGTTCTGATCAACGACACCCTCTACCACGAGCGCAAGCGGCTCGAGACCGACCGCAACAGCCCCACGTGGTCCTCCGATATCGCCTTCTGGGACGACGTGAAATCGTCACTGTCCAAGGCCGGCTCGGCGGACCTCAAGCGACTGCTGGACCGCATCATCGGCCGCTTCGTGGACGAGGTGCTGGGCAACTTCAACCCGTCGGTCTACGGCGCGGTCACCAAGGTCGCGCCGCGAGCGCTGTCCGGCCTGCTCAACGCCATGAGCCCGCTGCGGATGATGCAGCAGGGGATCCCGGAGATCGGCGACACGATCAAGCTCCAGGGCCGGGTGGATGCGCTGCGGCGCGCCGTCGAGCAGGGCACGGTCATCTTCACCCCGACCCACGTATCCAACCTGGACAGCCCCGTGGTCGGCTGGGCGCTGTACTCCATGGGCCTGCCGCCGTTCACCTACGGCGCCGGCCTCAACCTGTTCGGCAACCCGATGCTGTCGTTCTTCATGCGCAACCTCGGCGCGTACCGCGTCGATCGGCGCAAGACAGCCCCGATCTACAAGGACATCCTCAAGGAGTACGCCAGCGTCTCCATCGAGAAGGGGGTCCACAACCTGTTCTTCCCCGCCGGCACCCGCGTCCGCTCGGGTCGGGTCGAGACCCGGCTGAAGCTGGGGCTGCTGTCGTCAGGCCTGCGCGCCTACATCAACAACGTGCGGGCAGGCAAAGCGCGGCCCAACGTGTACGTGGTCCCCTGCAACCTGAACTACCACCTGGTGCTCGAGGCCTCGACCCTCATCGACGACCACCTCAAGTCCACCGGCAAGGCGCGCTACATCATCACCGACGACGAGTTCTCGCGGCCGCGGCAGGTACTGCGGTTCATGCGCGACCTCATCAACCTGGACGCCAAGATCACGGTGACGGTCGGGGACCCGTTGGACGTCTTCGGCAACCGCATCGACGCCGAGGGCCGGTCGCTGGACCCACGCGGGCGGGTCATCGACATCACCAAGTACATCATGCACGCCGGCGAGCCCATGCAGGAGCCGCAGCGCGACCGCGTGTACGTCTCGCAGTGTGGCGAGTCCATCGCCAAGGCGTTCATGCGCGACAACGTCGTGCTGTCCACCAACCTTGTGGCCTTCGCGGCGTTCCGGCTATGGCGCGAGAAGAACCCCAAGATGGAGCTGTACCGTCTGCTCCGGACCGAGGGTGACGGCGCCGGCCTGGAAATGGGGCGCCTGGCCGACCGGGTGCGACGCGTGGCGCTCGAGATCGACGGCCGCGTCAAGAAGGGCGAGATGCGGATGGACCAGATCTGCGCCAGCCTCGACCCGATGACCATCATCAGCGATGCGCTGCGCCACTTCGGCAGCTACCACTCCCACGCGGTGCTCTCGCGGCGCGGCGACCGGGTGTTCTCCGAGGACATGAACCTGCTGCTCTACTACGCCAACCGACTGCGCAACTACGGGCTGGTGTCCGGTAGAGGCCCGCTCCTGGACAACGTGTAACGATGGCGCCCTCGAAGACGAAGACGACGAAGAAGAAGAGCAAGGTGACGTCGAGGCCCAAGGCGGCGGTCCTCGGAGGCGGCTCCTGGGGTACTGCGCTGGCGCACCTGCTGGGCACCCACGGCTACGACACGCTGCTGTGGATGCGCCATGAAGAGACCGCCAAAGAGCTCAACAAAAAGCACGTCAACAGCCGGTACCTGAAGGGTTATCACGTCCACGAGAACGTGACCGCGACGACCGACCTGAACGCGGCGGCCTCGCACGCCCAGGTCATCATCGTCGCCATCCCGTCCAAGGCTCTGCGCAAGGTGGCCTACCAGATTGGCGAGCATGTGACGGCGGACCAGATCCTCATCAGCGCGACCAAGGGGCTCGAGGCCGACAGCCTGACCCGGATGTCCCAGGTGCTGCTGGAGGAGACCTGTGCCCGCAAGGTCGGCGCTCTGAGCGGTCCCAACCTGGCGGCCGAGGTCATGGCCGGGCAGCCGTCGGCGACGGTGGTCGCCAGCAAGTTCGAGGAGGTCATCGAGACCGCCGCGCGCATGCTCGCTGGGCCGGCGTTCCGGCTTTACGGCAACTACGACATCGTCGGGGTCGAGATTGGCGGCGCACTGAAGAACATCGTCGCCATCGCGGCGGGCATCTCCGCGGGGATGGGCTTCGGGGCCAATACGCTGTCGCTTCTGATGACCCGCGGGCTGGCCGAGATCAGCCGCTTCGGCATGGCGCTCGGTGCCAAGCAGCTGACGTTCCAGGGCCTCGCCGGCGTGGGCGACATCATCGCCACCTGTTCTTCTCCGCTGAGTCGCAACCACACAGTGGGGCGCCGCCTGGCAGCGGGTGAGAAGCTCGACAACATCATCGACGACATGACGATGGTGGCCGAGGGCGTCAACACCACCCGGGCCGTGAGCGCACACTGTGCCGGGCTGGGCGTGGACATGCCGATCGCCCAGGGGATGTTTCAGCTCCTGTTCGAAGACGCCACGATTCAGGACGTGCTCGGTGAGCTGATGACGCGCACCAGCGTCTACGAAGGTGGGGACTACACCCCCATCGGCGAGCAGGTCGCCCACACCCAGTCGGTGCTCGAGTACTCCGCCCGGCTGCAGGCCAAGGACGCGCAGCGCAAGTACATGGAAGCACTGGCGGCCAAGGGATAGCGATGGGCATCCTCGACAAGCTGCTGGGGACGGGCGACCCGTCCGAGGCCAAGGGTGTCTCCTATCGATTCCCGCTGGACCGCAGCAACGAGCGGACCTTCCCGCCCGACTTCGCCGGCCCCATCTTTGTCTGGGACATCGACAAGACCTACCTGGTCAGTGAGTTCGACTCGTTCAAGGGGCTGCTGACCATCCCCTTCGAGTTCGCCGTCGACAAGCGCAACATCGCGGGCACCGACGTGCTTCTACGAGCGCTGCGACGGGGCACCCGGGACGACGGGAGCAACGTCAACCCGCTGTACTTCATCAGCGGCAGCCCGGCGCAGCTGCGCAAGGTCATCGAGCGCAAGATGCTCATGGATGGCGTCGAGTACGACGGCATCACGTTCAAGGACCAGCTCGCCATCTTGCGCAGCCGCCGACTCGGCCGCATTCGGCACCAGCTGGCCTACAAGCTCAGCGCGCTGCTGCTCAACCGACGTGAGCTCCCGTGGACCGCTCGGGAGTTCCTGTTCGGTGACGACAGCGAATCCGACGCGCTGATATACGCCGTCTACGCCGACATCGTGGCCGGGCGCCTTCGCGGCGACAACCTGCACGCGACGCTGCTGGCCAATCACGTCGACGAGGATGACGCCGGCTACATCGTGGCCCTGGCCGCGGGCCTGCCGACCGCCGAGTTGGTCGAGCGCATCTATATCAACCTGGAGAAGCGCAGCCCACCGAGCCGGTTCGCGGCCTGGGGCACTCGCCTCGTGCCAACCTACGACAGCTTCCAGATGGCGCTGCACCTCTACTGCACCAAGGTCATCGACTCGGCGGCCGTCATCGACGTCGCGCTGGACCTGCTCAACCGCTACAACCACCGCCCCAATGGTTTCTTGCGGTCGTGCCTGGACCTCATCGAGCGGGGTCTCATCAGCGCCGACCGGCTGGCGACCATCTGGGACGCCCTGGAAGACGCCCACGTGCTGCCCGAGTACATCAAGCTCGATGCCACCAAGGCCCCCGAGCCTCGGGACGAGAACAGCTCCGGCGGTGAGTTTGCCACCCCGATGGACCACTTGAAGCTCACCGGCCGCTAAGACGCCCGTTGATGTAAAATATTCGAGCACTGACAGCCACAGGCAGCTACAATGCTCGTATGTTTAACGTTGACTCGCCGACCGACCTTGCCCAGAAGGTCGCTGATCGGCTGCGAGCACTGCGCCTGCAGCGCAACATCTCGCAGCAACAGCTCGCCACAGATGCGGGCATCACCCGGCCCACCCTGTCTCGCTTCGAGCTCACCGGTGTAGGTTCCATCGATACACTCGTCCGGCTGATGTACACGCTGGGACGCGAGTCGGAACTCGACGGGCTGCTTCGGCCCGACCCGCCATCGACGCTTGATGAGGTGACCCGGGTCCCCGCTCGAAAGCGAGCCAGTAAGTCCTCATGACAGTCCCACTGCCACTCCCTATGACCGGAAGGATTCGCGTGGGCCTTGTTGGAGCATCCCCGCTGGACCTGTGTGCGCTCGCGCCACTTCAGCGCAGTCGTTCTTCCTTGGAGTGGACTCCAGCGGCGCTCGAGGCCCGGGACGACGCTGGCGCCAACCTGGTCGTCCGACAGGCACCGCTCATGCGTGGCGTTCACAGGGTGGGCGAGCGCGACGTGAACGGACTCCCCGGCTTTCTGGCAGATAGCCTGCCGGATGCCTGGGGGCGCCTGCTGGTCGATCGGCAGCTTCGGGCCGCGGGCGTACAACCCGCGACGCTTCGGGGCATCGACCGACTGGCGATCGTTGGCCAGAGAGGACCTGGCGCCCTGGTGTACGAGCCTCAGGTGGAGCTTGGCGAAACCACCACCGCTATGGCCACGATCCTGGACCTCGATGCTCTTGCCCGTGGCGCAGAGGCCCTCCTCGAGGGCGAACCCGCGCACATTCTCGACGACCTTCAGCGACTCGGAGGCAGCGCAGGCGGCTCGCGGCCCAAGGTCTGGGCAGCTCTCACCCCCGAGGGGCGTCTGCGCTCGGGCGCACACGCGCTCGAACCTGGTGAGACAGGTTGGCTCATCAAGTTTCGTGCACCGCAACACGACCCGCCGGATATGGCCGCGCTCGAGTACGCCTATGCCCTCATGGCGCGCGCCGCGGGTATCGAAGTCGCGGAGCCGAGACTCTTCGAGACCGCGTCGGGTGGACGCTATTTTGGCAGCCGTCGATTCGACCGTGAGGGGACCAAGCGCATCCATGTCCTTACCGCAGCCGGGCTACTCAACACGTCCCCGGACGCGGCCGCAGCTTTCGACTATGTGGACCTTCTGGGGGTAGTCGGCCACGTGACCCGCAGCCAGGAGGATGTTCTGGCTGCCTACCGTCTGGCCGTGTTCAACGTCCTTGCTCACAACCGCGACGATCACCTCAAGCAATTCGCCTTTCGTCGCATGGAGGGACGGTGGAGACTTGCCCCCGCCTACGACCTCACCTTCAGCCACGGGCCAGGAGGCGAGCACACCCTGCTGGTGGCGGGTGAGGGGCGCCATCCTGGGAAGGAGCACCTGGAGGAGCTCGCCGCCCGCCGCGCGCTCAAGAGCCGTCGGGTCACCGCTGTGGTGGGTGAGGTGCGTGCCGCCGTGAAGAACTGGGCCCACTTCGCCGAACAGGCGAGCGTGAGCGATGCCACTTGCGCCGAGGTCCAGACGCGGCTCGATGCGCTGTGAGCCCTGAACGGCGGTGCGGAACCCGGGGCGCTAGACCTCGAGGGAATCGGCGTCGAGGCCCAGCAACCGGGCCACAGCGCGCTTATGGGCGGCCAGCTTCTTCATGACCAGGTCCACGTCCGTGCCGGCTCCCGCGCGTGCGGCGGCGGTGCCCATCTGGAGAACGAGTTCGGCCGTCACGGCCGGCTCGGCGACGGGATCGAGCTCGCCCCTGGCCACGCCCGCTTCGATGATGCGCGTGAGGAGGGGCGAGCTGCGGGCCACCGAGGCGTCTTCGAGGGCGACGCGGAGCCTGAGATTGGCGGGCGCGTAGAGGGCTTTGGCGAGCTTCATGAGCAGCGCGTCGCCGACTGCGTCCCGCTTGCTCTGGGCGGCACCGCCAAAGAACGCTCGCAGCTTCTCGAGGGCGGTCGCCTCCGGGTCGTCGACCACCGGGAGGATGGCCGTCACAGCCGCCTCGGCCAGGTCGGCGGCGACCGCCGTGAGGATGTCGTCCTTGGACCGGAAGTGGTGGTAGAACGCCCCCTTGCTGATGCCGATGGCCTCGATGATGCGGTTCACCGAGGTGCCGTCGAAGCCATGGTCGGCGAAGAGCTCCAGGGCGGTGTCCAGGATCTCTCGCCGACGCACGGCTGCTTCTTTGACGATGCGGGTCATGCGGCCAGACCCAGCTCGGCACGGACCTCGGTCAGCGGCCGAGCAACCGCGTCCTCATAGCGGTACACGAGAAGGTTCTTCGCCTTCTTGCCCAGGAGGTGTCCTTGGGCCCGCGCGGCCTTGATGGCCCTGCGGGTCTTCCAGGAGCGCAGCGGGTAGAACCAGCGCGCCACCCACTCCTGCACACCGCCGCCGGGTGCGAAGCCCTGCTCGACGGTCGCCACCAGGACGCCCAGCTCACCGGCGTAGCTGGTATCGAAGCCGGTCACCACATGGATGAAGTCGTGGGTCGCGATGTACCGCATCAAGTAGGTCTGTCGCAGGGCGCGCTCCCGCAGGTCGGCGCTGATGTGGAACGGCTGGTACCCGTTGGCGTCCAACATCCGCGCATACTCGCGCCCTAGCGTGCCGTCGTCCAGCCGTCGCAGGTCAGCGAGTCGGAGCTCGGGCAGGTAGCCGTCGAGACCGGCGGTCGCCAACTGTTGGTCCACACCCGTCGGTGGCTTGGCACCGAACAGCTCGGCTTTGAGCAGTCCGACGTCGCCCGGGGAACCGTTGCTGCGCAGCGTGCGAAACAGGCGCTTGAAGTCACTCCACCAACCCATTGTTGACTCCTGGACATAGCGTTCGAGCTCTACCGACCAACCGTCGGTCGGTACATGTTCAACATGCTTACCGACCATCGGTCGGTCAAGCACATTCGATCGTCGAAACAAGCGGATAGATGTTGTTGTCCCCTCGGCCTTGGATTAGCGTCTGCGGCTCCCTTACTACGAGCCCGATGAGCGACGACCCGAAACTATCCACCGTCACCCCCGGAACCGATGCGGCCGCTCCGCCGACGTCACAGGAGGCTGACGCACAGGCCCAAGGCGCTACGTCTCCGTTTCGGGCCGCTGGGCGGCTTGCGTTGCGGGCGGGATTGCTGGGGCTGGTGCCCGGGATGGTGCTCTATGGGGCCTTCTTTGGGCTGTGCATCTGGCTGCACCGGTCGGTCGAATACATGGGCGTCGAGGACAACGACACCGCGTCCCGCGTGCTAGCGCTCTTCGAGGACGAGGTCGTCGCCCAGCAGCTGGGGCTGTTCCAGGTCTACCTGGCCATCGGAGCGCTCGTCGGGCTGGTGGCGTTCACGTGGGTCGAGCTGCTGACCCGCGTGCGGCGCAAACCCATCGTCTGGTGGGCCCACGGCGTGAGCACCGTGGCGCTGGGCTTCGGTATCCACCTGTGGTTCCTGATGCGCTCCGCGTACCACTACCCACAGCTCTATGCGCCGCAGGCCCCCAACTCGACGCTCCTGGACGTGGCTTTCAGCCTGGGCGTGGACGTGTTGGAGCCATGGTTTCTGAGCCTGCTCTCCATGGCCTTCTGGGTATCGGCAGCAACCATGGTGCTGGTGCTGCTGTATCGCTGGGCCCTGGTGGGGCCCGCGGACACCCGGCAGGTCCGGCAGCGGCGCGCTCTCGTCGCGGCGGGACTTTTGCTCGGCGTCCCCTTCGGCTGGGCGGCGGCGAGCGGAGGCCCCTCACTGCGGGCCGGCGTCAACGCCGAGCCGACCAAGCCCAACATCCTGCTCATCGCCGTCGACAGCCTCCGGGGCGACGTCGTCGGCGACGGCACCATCACGCCGAACATCGACCGGTTCGCGCTGAAGGGGACGCGGTTCACCCACGCCTTCACCGTGATGCCCCGCACGTTCCCAGCGTGGGCCAGTATCCTGACCGGGCAGTACCCGCACACCCACGGCATCCGGCACATGTTCCCGGAGCCTGACAAGGGCGACAAAATCCCCGGCAGCATCGCCACCACGCTGAGCAAGCAGGGCTACCGGACCGCGCTCATCAGCGACCACGCCGGCGACGTGTTCACCCGCGGCGAGTTCGGCTTCGATCACCTGGATGCCCCCGAATTCACCCTACGCTCCAACGTCCGCCTGGGCGGCCTGAAGCTGCACGTCCACCTGATGCCTTACCTGGTGGACATCATGAAGGGCGACGGCGCTCCCGAGCTGATGGCCAACGAGCGGCTCGGGGACCCGGAGTGGCTGACGGACCGGGCGCTGTCCTGGATCGCCGGAGACGACGCTCCCGAGGACGGCCGCGGTCGACCATTCTTCGCGACGGTATTCTACTCCGCTGGGCACTTCCCGTTCGCCGCGCCGGCACCCTTCTACCGGAAGTTTGCGGACCCGGATTACCGCGGCCGCTCACGCTTCCACAAGGAAGCCTACGGCAAGCCTCTCGAGGGCGAGGCCCGGGCCGCCGAGGAGAAGCACCTGCGTCATCTGTTCCTGGGCGCCCTGGCTGCCTCCGACCACGCCATCGGGCGGCTGCTGTCCCAGCTCGACAAGGCCGGGGTCCTGGACAACACCATCGTCATCATCACCGCCGATCATGGCGAGAACCTCTACGAGCACGGGCTCGGCGTCGGCCATGGTGATCACCTCTACGGACTGCCGGCGGTCCACGTGCCGATGATCGTCAAGCTACCCGATGCCCAGAACAAGGCGCTGCCGGGCGCCCGTCGGCTGGTGGCCCACGAATCGGTCCGGCTGGTGGACATCGCCCCGACCCTGCTTGCCCAGACGGGCGTGAAGCCCAGCGCGGACCACCCCATGGAGGGAGTCGACCTGACGCCCTATACGCGGGACTCCGGCGAGACGCTTCCGTCGCTGCCCGCCTTCGCCGAAACCGGACTGTGGTTCTATCCTCCCGAGACCGAGCGGCTGGCTGGCAAGATGATTCGGTTCGCCGCAGGGTTCGACGCCTTCCGCTATCAGCCGGAGACCTGGAAGATCTACCTGGACCCCGTCTTCGAAGAGACGGCCGTGATGGCCAAACATCGAATGCTCTTGGAGGGCGACCGCAAACTGCTTTACATCCCCACCCGTGACGGCGTCCGGTGGGAGATGTACGACCCCTATGCCGACCCCGGTGAGACCCAGAACCTCATAGACCGCGAGCCCAAGCGTTTCGCGGCGATGAAGAGCAGGCTGATTCAGTGGATGCTGCGCGATCCACAAATGGTGCGAGTGGGCGACTACGTGTTGCCGCGAGGGCCCCTCGGGCCCATCGCCGAGCGCTCTGCGCCCTGAGGCTGGGGCTGGCACTGGCGGTCTCTCTTGCTGTCGGCGGATGCCCGCAGCAGCCCGGCGAGCCACCGGTCGAGTTCCCCAGGCGGGTGCAGCCGCCCACAGGCCCGGTTGCCAAAGCCCCTGCCCAGAAGCTCGAGGCGCCTGTGCAGAGTGCTGATGCGACCACCACCAAAGCACCGGTGCCCAAGGCCCGGGAGCTCACGTCGCCTGCCGTCGCCCGCCGGCGCATCACCTACCGGCTGCTGGACCGGGCCGAGATGGCCACACCTACGCCCGCCCTGTCCGGCGAACCGCGGCTGGAGTGCATCAAGGCGCCCGACCGCTCCATCGCCAACCCCTTCTCGAAGCTGCCGTCGCCGGCCCGCAAGCACCACGCGCGGGTGACGCTGGGGAGCAAGAAGGGGCGGGTCGAACTTCGCGACGCCTTTGTCTTCGGTGGGCCGCGGACCTTTACCTTCAAGCGCTTGCGCGCACCACGCGCACCGCGGTTGCAGCTGGGGTACCGCGTCATCGGCTGCGGCTCGCGGGCCCGCGCGGTCATGAAGGTCACCGTTCAGGCGGCCGGTGGCGCGGCCCGGTCCCAGAAGATTCAGCTCACCTCGCCGGAGAGCCGCACCGGCACGCAGTTCGTGGACTGGTCGCAGGACCTGGCGGTGATTGCCGGCCAGACCTTCGATCTGACGCTCGAGTTCGAAGGCGAGCTGGACCCGGTGAACCGCATCGTGCTGACCGAGCCGGTCATAACCGGCTTCGACGCCGGCAGCGCCACGCTGCTGGACCGCAACATCCTACTGATCATTGTCGACGCGATGCGCGGCGACGCTGTTGGCGCGGGCCGTTTGCTCCCAGCCCCGGTCGCGCCTCACTTCGAGTCCTGGATGGGTCGCGGGGTGGGATTCGAAAAGGCCATGAGCGTATCCAACCAGACGCGCGCCAGCACGCTGTCGATGCTCCAGGGCCAACCGCCCTCGGTGGGCCAGTTCCACGCCACCTCGTGGCAGCTCAACAAGGCACGCAAGGAACGCTACCACGACTCCGACCCGCCGCTGGTCACACGTCGCCTGGCCGCAGCGGGGCATCGGGTGGTCAGCATCGGCCATAACCGCTTCTTGTGGAACTCCGCCCCCATCGGACTGGACCACGGCTACGACCAGGTGGTCGACATCCGCGCCATGACCGATGACACGCCGGCCATCACCGACGAGGCCATCGCGTGGCTGAAGGCCAACGCGAACGACCGATTCTTCCTGACGGTGAACTACACCGCCCCGCATAACCCCTATGCCCCGCCCCAGGGCTACACCGAGCGAGCCGGGGACCTGATCGCCAAGAAAGACCGCCGCGGGCTCCCCCGGAGCTATCTCGGCGAGATCGCCTTCGTCGACGACCACATCGCCCGCCTCAAGAAGGCCTTTGACGACCTGAAGCTTGGCCCGTCGACGCTGGTCGTGGTGACGGCCGACCACGGGGAGACCTTCCACGCGCTGCACGCCTGCCGCTCCGAGCGCTTCAAGATGAACTGCCACTCCAACCACGGCCTGACACTGTATGACGAGGAGGTCCACGTCCCCCTCGCGCTGGTGTTGGACGGGCAGCTCCCGACGCTCGAGGTCAAGCCCATCGTGTCCCACCTGGCGCTGGCGCCCACGCTCTTGTCGGTGCTCGGGCTCCCTCGCGACCCTCGGCACACCACCCCGTCGTTGCTGGACGGCGCGCTCGGCAAGGGGAGCTTCGGGCCTGGCGTCGCGTATGTCGAAACGCGCGCGGCGTCGGGGCTGCGCACCCCTGGCCACAAACTCATCGTGCACCACCCACGCAACGACGTGTCTCCACCGTCCCGCACCGGCGGTTCAGGGGGCCGCGGACCGCTGACGGAGCTCTACGATCTGAAGGCGGACCCAAGGGAAACCGAGAACCTGGTGCTCGGGGAGAAGGCGGAGGGCAGTAAGGCGACGGTCGAGCGCCTCAACAGGCGCCTGGCACGCATCCGCACCGAGCTCAAGACCGCGGTGCAGACCTCCTTGGGCTCGGAACCGAGCACCCCGGGCCAGACCGCGCCCTCCGACGCACGGCTGTGGTCGCGCGATGGGGTCCGCGTCGCGGGCGGCCCGGACGGCGTTTCGTACTACCTCCGCCTGGGTCCGGCGCGCTGTGTCGCCAACGCGACGAGTCAATGCCGGCCGGTGGACGCCAGCGAACTGGCCGTCGAGTTCGTGGGCGACGTCGCTCCGGGGAAGATCGTGGACATCCAGTTCGAGACCACCGCTCAGACCGGAGCCGGAACTTCCGGGGTCACAGTCGAAGCGCGCCTGGACGGCGTCACCCTGGACCCATCGCAGATCCGGGTAGGTCCCTTCGGCGTGGCCGGTCCATCCCGAAAGCCCGGTACGACCACATTGACCCCCGACCAACTCACCTACGCGCTGGGAGCGCATCCGCCGCACGTGGCCGCCCTCGACGCGCCTCAGCTCTTCTATTGGCGGCTGGATGGGGCAGCGGTGGCGCGGTACGGGGACCTCGACATGGCCGGCCCCGAGAGCCTCGGAGCGGGCAATGACGGCGACGACGCCGGCATGTCCGGAGAGGTGCGCCGGCTGCTCAAGGACCTTGGCTACAGCCAATAACCGTCGGTGTGCACGCCCCCCCTCAGGGCGTATAGTGCGGTCATGGGCTCCCCCCTGCAGGCCGAGGAGGACCTGACCGCCACCCCGACGCGGCTGCTCCTCGTCAACGACTCCCCCGTGCTCCAAGCACGGCTGACAGAAGTCCTCGACAATGCCGGCTTTCAGCTGGAGATCGCCGACCGGGGCCAGGACGGGCTTCGCCTCGCTCAACGCGCCGTGCCGCCCTTCGACGCGTTCATCGTCGACGCACGCCTGCCGGAGATGAACGGCGCCCGGGTGATCGAAGCACTGCGGCGAGAGCCGCGGGGGCAGGAGCGGCCCATTCTACTCTTGGCGTCTGCCGGGGCCTTCGCTGACGCCCTGCGCGGGCTGGAGGCCGGCGCCGACGACTATCTCGTCAAGTCGACGCTGGTCCCCCAGGAGCTGCTCGTCAGGTTACGCGCCATGCTGGAGGCTCGGGCCCGCCAACGAAGGAGGCTGGCTCCGGGGCTGCCGCCGGAGCCGGCCCACAGCCCCTGGGAGCACCCCATGCAGCTGGTCCTCGACGGGGTCCCCAAGGCCACCGTCGGAGGCGCTCTCGACGTCCTCCTTGCGCGCAGGGCCGACGTGGTCGTGGTCGAGGCGGACAACCACGTCGCCGCGCATCCCACGTTGTGGCTCAGCGACGCCTCCGAGGTGCTCGGCCAGGCCGGACAGGTACCGATCGGGACCGTCACCATTGACCTGACGCCTTCCACGGAGCGGCGCCTCGCGCTGCTGGACCGCGGCGCCTGGGAGGTCCTGGCCGCCGACGACGCTACCGTCGCGGTGGCCACCCGCCTCGAGAGTGCCGTCCAGCGCATGCACCGCTGGAACGGGCCGGAAGCGGCGCGCCGGCAGGTGCTGGTTCAGGCGATGACGGATCCTGGCACCGGCCTCTACAATCGGGCTTACCTGATGGAGCACCTGCGGATCGAGCTGCAGCGCTCCCAGCGCTACGGCGAAGCCATGGCGCTGGTGCTGGTGCAGGTCGTTCCAGAGCCGCTGATGCCCTCGGACCGTTTGGTCAGCGCCGTCGGTCGCCACTGCGCCGTCCGTCTCAAGGAGTCGACGCGCAACACCGACCTGGTCTGCCGGCTATGGGACATGGGCTTTGCGGTGCTTTTGCCCCGTACCCAGCAGAGTGACGCCCTCTTGGTGGGCCGCCGAATCCACGAGGCGCTGGCCAGCGAGAGCCTCTCGGGTGACGGGACGACGGCACCGGTGCCGATGGTGCCCACGGTCGCCGTGTCGTTCGCCCCCCGGGACGGGGTCGACCCCGAGAGGCTGCTGGCCGTCGCCGAAGGGCTGCTGGCCGAGGCCGTGGCCTGGGGCGGTGGCATGGCGAGCACGCTTGGCGCGAAGGCCCCCGACCCGGACCAGGAGATCCCACGAGAGGCCCTGCAGGCACGTCTGGACCACGTCGAGGAGGTCCTGGGCGATGCACTGGGTGCCGGGCTCGACAGTCCTCTCGGCGGGATCGCGGCCGCCGCGCGTATGCTCGAGCGACGTACCAAGGACGGGGACCCACGCGCGCCGCTGATCCGTGAGATGCGCTCGCGGCTGCACGAGCTGCAGGAGCTTTTGAGCAAGGCGCGGAGCCGGTTGGCGGAGTCCAACGACGGCGACGCCTAGGCGTCGGCGCCAGGAACGCATCCCAATGGTCGTTATTTTTCCCTAAAGAGGAAACGCCGCCTTGTGTAGACTCCGCCTCCGCCGTTCGAGGAGTCCTCATGCAGACACCTGCCCTCGCTCTCTCCCTCTCGCTGATGACCGCGCTGTCGCTGGCGCCCCTGACCGCTTGTGACGGGCCCGGGGGGAGCAGTAGCCCCGCGCCCGCCTTCCTCGCCGGCGGAGACGACGGCAACTGGCGCTTCAACAGCGGGGATGCTGGCGGCGACACCACGACGGATGGTGGCGCTCAGGAGGACGGCGCCGGCCCGCCGATCGACCCGACCGGAAGCGAGTGCGGTGATGGTGCCTGTGAGGGGACCGAGACCTGTGGCAGCTGCCCCGCCGACTGCGGCGAGTGCGCGGGAAGCTGTGGCGACGGCGTCTGCTCGGTCACCGAGGACTGCAACACCTGTGAGGCCGATTGTGGGGCCTGCGGCTCCGGCTTCTGCGGCAACGGGACGTGCGACGCGGGCGAGACCTGCGATGGCTGCCCAGCGGACTGCGGCCCCTGCCAGGGACAGTGCGGCGACGGCGCCTGTGGCGTGGGTGAGAGCTGCGTGGACTGCCCCGCGGATTGCGGCGTCTGCCCCGTCAGCTGCGGCAACGGGACGTGCGACAGCTACGAGACCTGCCAGACCTGCCCGCTGGAGTGTGGTGAGTGCGCTGCGACCTGCGGCGACGGCGTGTGTGGGGCGGACGAGACATGCACCAACTGCCCGGTGGACTGTGGAGCGTGCATGCCTCCGTGCGGGGATGGGGTCTGCGAGGGCCCCGAAACCTGTAACAACTGCGCGGCAGATTGTGGTCAATGCGCCTTCTGCGGCAACGGCGTGTGCGAGTCCGACGAGGGATGCGACACATGTGCGGCCGACTGTGGCCCCTGTACCGGCGGCTGTGGCAGCGGTGAGTTCGCCTGCGGAGACGGTAGCTGCGTGCCCGCCAGCGTCACCTGCAATGGCGCCTCGGATTGCCCCGACGGTTCGGACGAAAGCGGCTGCGGAAGCGGGTTCTGCGGCGACCAGCTGTGCAACGGAGGCGAGACTTGCAACACCTGCCCGGGAGACTGTGGCGAGTGCAGCGAAGGCTTCTGTGGCGACCTCATCTGCCAGCCGACGGAGACCTGCACGCTATGCCCCGGGGATTGCGGCGAGTGTGGGGGAGGCAGCTGCGGAGTCGGCGAGTGGCAATGCCTCAGCGGCGAATGCATCCCCGCCAGCTACCAGTGTGACGACATCACCGACTGCCTCGACGCCAGCGACGAGCTCGGGTGTGAGATCGGCGGAGGAACCTGCGAGAGCTTCGAGTTCCAATGTGCCAACGGCTCGTGCATCAACGCGAGCTGGGAGTGCGACGACTGGGATGACTGTGGCGACAACAGCGACGAGCTGAACTGCGGTGGCGGCACCTGTGACCCGACCCAGTTCGCCTGCGCCAACGGGACCTGCATCATCGGCAGCTGGGAGTGCGACGGCTACGACGACTGCGGCGACAACAGCGACGAGGTCAACTGCACCAGCACCTGCGGCAGCTTTGAGTTCCAGTGCACCAACGGGACCTGCATCACCGCCAGCTGGGAATGCGACGGCTACGACGACTGCGGCGACAACAGCGACGAGGTCAACTGCGCCAGCACCTGCAGCAGCTTCGAGTTCCAATGCGCCAACGGCAGCTGCATCACCAGTAGCTGGGAGTGCGACGGCTGGGATGACTGCGGGGACAACAGCGACGAAGTCAACTGCGGCGGAAGCGGCAGCTGTAGCGCGTTCGAGTTCCAGTGCACCAGCGGCGAGTGCATCACGGACTCGTGGTACTGCGACGGCATCACCGACTGCCTCGACGCCAGCGACGAGCCGATTGGCTGCACGCCGTAGAGCGGAAGTCTCGTTCGTCAGTGGCCACGGGACACATCCGTGGTCAGGTCCACGTCACCGAATACGCTGAGGTCTGAGTCGCGCGGGTTGCGCGACCGTCGTCCTAGCGCTGGGTGATGAGGCCTTTCTTGCGGAGAAGCGCGGCCACTGCCGCCAGCTGCCGGTGGTTGATGTCGGCCGCCTTGCGCCCATCATTGGCAGCGGGGCCGTCGACACCCCGCCAGGGGCCTCGGTTCTTCGTAACCACATGACGATGAATATGGGGGACTGCACTCATGGGTGGGGACTCTGATCCCGGGTCTGGGCAGTGTCAAGCTGGCGATCTGGAAAATGCACAATGATTTCCGCAAGAAGAGCCAAGCATCTGTTTTCACTACACAAAGCAAACGCTCGGAAGTGCCCGTTCTGCTTTGAAAACCGGGTGCGAAACGCTCTTCGCACCCGCTAACTCATTGAAAACACGGTGAAACCGTCACTAGAACGGCATTTCAGAGGGCCACTTTTTGGACCCCGGGACAGATGCGACGCAGTACGCTCGTTTGCGTCATAACGCGCCGCGTCAGAAGCAGCCGAGCGCTCGTTCTGAAGAACGCATCCCCATCGGTAAAGGCTGGCATATTCGAAACGAACGTTCGCTCGGATGTGCCAGCCCCCCCAACCCGCACGCGTCAAGAACGCCCGCTCGGTGGGCGGTGCGAAGCAAGATCGCACCGAACGAGCGCTCGCGCCGTGATCAGCGGGGGTCACCTGCCGATCACGAGACGGTCAAACCATCTCGCATTCTGTCGCACGGCCGACTATAGTCCCCGGACTTCGCGCAGGAGGGCTCAATGAAGTTGGGTGGGAACCGTATGTCGACCTCGAATCTCGCACCGCTGGCGATGGCTGCAGCCGCGCTTCTTTCACTGGCTGGCTGTCCGGAGCCGGACCCCGTCGTGGGGACCCCGAGCACTCCCGACGCCGACGCCACCGTGCAGGGCGACGCTGACGCCACGGCGACACCGGATGCCGAGCCCGACGCTGAGCCGGACGGCATTGTCGTTCCCAATCCCCACAGCTGCCTGGACCCGGGCGAGCTGACCTATGATCCCGGCGACCCCAACCAGTGCGCCAACAGCTGTCTGGACGAGAACGGCAAGAGCAAGAAGACGCTCTGTCCCGACCCCATCAGCGACTGGAACTGCGTCGAGGGCTGCTGTCTGCCGGTGTTCACCTGCCAGACCGACGCCGACTGCATCATCTATGGATACGACGAGGGCGGTTGCACCGACGACCGCTTCGACTGCCGCTGCGACATCGGCACCGGCACCTGCAACAACTGGTATTGCGGGGCCGACAGCGACTGCTGTGGGGATGAGACCTGTGCCGCGGGCAACTGCGTCCTGCTGCCCACCAGCGGCCTGCAGATCCGCATCGTGAGCGCAGTCAGTGTCCTGACGCCTGGCGCCACCACAACGCTGGTCGTCGAGGCCTACGACCCGGCCAACCCCGATGTGACCCTCCCCGCCGGCACCATCACCTGGGCCAGCGACAACGAAAGCGCCGTGGCGATTGCGGACGGCACCGCCACCGGTGGGACCGCTGCTGGTACCGCGACCATCACCGCCACCGCGGACGGCGGCGCCAGCGACAGCATCACGCTGGCGACCGTGCTCCCGCCGCAGGACGCCACCCTGACGGTCGTCACCGTGGTCGAAGGCTCCACCGAACCCGTCGCCGGCCGCTACGCCCTGGTCGACCGGGGCGCTGGGACGACCATCGCCACCGACGTCATCCCCGCCGACGGTGTCATCTCCACGACGACCGCCATCCCCAGCGGCGGTATCGACGTCCACGTCTTCGGCGACAACACCGAGTGGGTGAGCCTGCTCGGCGCCCAGGGCCCGGTGGTCTACCTCCCGGCCAAGCGCATCGTGTTCGGCGAGATCCAGCTGACCCCGGAGGCCGAGCTCGTCCCCGACAGCACCACCCTCACCAACGCCAACATCCTCAAGGGCGTGCCCGACTTCACGCAGTACCCGACGATCGGCGAGTTCGAGGTGTCGCTGAGTTCGTTCGCGCTGTCGTCGAGCCTGCTGGACTTCAACATCGACGCGATTCTTGGCAGCGAGGTCCGGCGCTACTTCGACCCCGACTTCCCGCTGTCCGGACTCATCGACGTCACCCAGGAGTCCGAAATCCCGGGTGGTCTGACGTTCGGGCTGGAGGGCCCCGCCATCCCCGACTTCTGGCTGACCGCGCCGGGCGGCAAGCAGACGCTCTGGACCCTGGGCGGCCGCGCGCCCGCCAGTGAAGTGACGCCCTTCGTCGGCGACATCATCAACGCCGTGGATGGAGACACGCTGGACCTTGGCCGCGTGGTCACCGCCGTCATTCCCCTGTTCAAGACCTTCTACTCCGCGGTGGACACCACCCTGGAATTCCCCGGCGACGGCACCAAAGGCGTGACCGAGGTGGCGCCTCCGCTGCGGGTGCCGCTGAGCCTGGCGACGACGTTCACCGTCCCCGCATTGCCCGAGCTGGAGCCCAACGTGTGGGCCGAGGTGGTCTTCATGCTGGGCGGCGCGCTGCGCGCCGACGGCTCCTTTGTCCCGATGGGCCTCAACGCCGGTGCGGACACGACCAACAGCGAGATCGACGCTCCCGATGGCCTGGCCGACGGCGACAGCAAGACGCCGAGCATCGACCCGTACGTGCTCTCCTACGCGCCGATGCACAGCGGCCTGTCGACGGTGACGTCGCAGTACGCGGCGGCCCTGGTCGCGCTGTCCATCGATCCCGGCGGGAACTCCACCCGCCGCGACGCCGGCAGCGCGCTCCTGAACCGGGCGCCGCTGGGCGAAATCCTGCCGGCCGAGTCCACGCTGCAGGACTTCCTGCCGTTCGCCAATGGCTCGGCCTATGACGAGACCACACGCACGCTGACCATCGCAGCGCCCGCTGGCGCCGAAGCCACCCGGGTGCTGTTCAAGGGCAAGCAGGGCAACCACTGGAACGTCTGGCTCAACGGCGTGACCAGCTACGTGGTGCCCGTGCCGGCCGACGTCATTGGCGTCGTGGACGCTGAGGACCGCACGACCAACACCGAGCTGACGCTGGTGAACAGCTTCGACTTCAGCGACGGCGTGACCCTGGGCGATCTGCTGACCCCGGGCGGGTTCAACCTCGACCGGCTGCTGCTGGTAGTCGACCGGGTGTCGTTCCTGGACGTGCGGCCGTAGAAGGTGTGGCCGCGCGAGCGGCCATGTCCAACCCGTGCCCGTGCCCGTGCCCGAAAGACCGGCGCTCTGAGAGAGGCTCCGTTCTCTAGCCGATGGGCCGCGCATGCAGTGCGCTGCCAAACGCTCAGAAAGTGCCAAGCCGCCGCCGGGCGTCGGCCCAGGTGCGCGTCGAGTAGAACGCCCCTGTGCGCCAGCCTTTCGGGCACGGGCACGGGCACGGGCACGGGGTGATCGCGCACGGGTTACTGGGTGCGAGACGCCCTAAACCGGCAGGTACTTCGTACTCCGCGCCTTGCCCTCGACCGTCAGCCGCCCCTCTTCCACCAGCCACTGCAGGTATTTGCGCGCCTGCTGCTTGCTGACGCCCATGGCTTCGGCCACGAACGTCGTCGTCAGCTCGCCGTGCTGATGCGCCGCGGCCACCAAAATCTCGTCCAGATTCTCAGTGTCCGCCGGGGTCGTGGCCTCACCCACGGCGTCGGCGTGACTGACCTGGTTGACGATCTCGGACACGCGGCGCCGCGCCATCTTCACGATGGGGGTCAGCACCGTCACCATATCTTCGGGGTTGAGACCTCCGGGCCCCTGCCCCAACGCCCGGACGATGGGGAGCGCCACCTGCCCGGCATCCTCGGCGTCGCCCTCGCCTTCATCCTCGGATTCCTCCGCCTCGAGGCGAAACGCCAGATGCGGCACTACGCCCCGCTCCCAGAACCCATCGAGGAGCGATTCCGGCGACTCCACCTCCCCCGAGGCCGTGTCGTCGCCAGCATCGCCGCCCGCATGGCCACCGGCAGGGACCCCGCGCAACTCGCGGAGCTTGCTGAGCAGCTCCTCCCGAGGCATTCCGCGGAACACGAACAGCAGAAACGGGTCGAGCTCCAGCGCATGTGCGACGGCGTGATGGGTGGCGGCTGCGTGGCGGCACAGCATGCCCTCGTCGCTGCATGTGCAGAACGTCGTCATGTCACGCACGTCGAAGGGGAAGAGGTCGATGCCGGCCAGGTCGAAGACCTCGGCACACTCCTCGGTCACGCGCCCCGACAGCAAGGACGCCGAGTGGTGGGCGTCCTCAGCCAGCTCGTCCAGCAGCTCGTCCCAGATCTCCGCCTCCAGCGGCGATTGTCGGATTCGGACGCTGAAGATCGCCCCCCCGTCGTCCTCGACCTCCGCCGTCACCAACCCTTGAGCGATCTCCAGCTGGTCGACGGCCTTCTTGCGGTTGAGCACCTTGCCGCGCCGCACGATCTTCCGGAGCTCGGGCATCTCGTTGATGGCGTCGAGCCACCGAAGGGCGAGCCAGCCGTCGTCGCTCACAAGCCCTCCCCTTCGAGCGTCGCGGCCCGGCCCAGCGTGATCAGCTCGGTCAGGTCGTCGTCATCGAGCTCGGACAGCCACCGCTCGCCAGCCTCGATGACCGCGTCGGCCAGCTGCCGCTTCTCCTCGAGCATCTGGTGGATCTGCTCCTCCAGCGTGCCCTGGCACACCATTCGGTGCACCGTCACATCTCGGGTCTGACCGATACGAAAGGCGCGGTCGGTGGCCTGGTCCTCGACCGCCGGATTCCACCACCGGTCATAGTGGAACACGTGGTTGGCCCGGGTCAGGTTCAGGCCCGTTCCGCCAGCCCGCAGCGACACGATCATCACCGGCGGCCCGGACGGGTGCTGGAACTCCTTGACCATCTTCTCACGCGCCGTCCGCGACAGCCCACCATGGAGGAACGGCGCCCGGGGCACGAACGCCTTGGTGAGCATCTCCGCCAGAAGGTCACCCATCTCGCGGTACTGGGTGAAGATCAGCGCCGCGCCGTCGTTGTCGAGCACGTTCTCCATGAGGTCCATGAAGCGCAGCGCCTTGCCCGAGCGGCTGGGCTTGTTGGTCTTGTCCTTCAGATAGTGGGCCGGATGGTTACAGATCTGCTTGAGCTGGGTGAGCATGGCCAGAATGCGCCCGCGGCGCTTCATGCCCTGCTCCATCCCCTGGATCTCCTCCATCCCCATGTCGATGGTCTTCTGATACAGCGACGCCTGCTCGCGCGTCAGCGGACAGTAGCGAACGATTTCATCCTTCTCGGGGAGCTCCGGAGCGATCGTGGGATCGGTCTTGAGGCGCCGGAGGATGAACGGCGACGTAATCCGTCGGAGCTGCTCGGCCGCCTCATTGTCGCCATAACGCTCCACCGGGATGGCGAAGGTCTTCTTGAACTGCGACCGATTGCCCAGCAGGCCGGGGTTGAGGAAGTCCATGATGGACCACAGCTCGGTCAGGCGATTCTCCACCGGGGTGCCGGTCAGCGCGATGGTCCGCCGGGCCGATAGCTTGCGTACCGCCTGGCTCTGCCCCGCCTCGGGGTTCTTGATGTTCTGGGCTTCGTCCAGCACGACGGCGTCAAAGGTAAAGCGCGACAGCAGCCTCTGGTCGCCACGGACCAACGCATAGCTCGTGATGACCACCGCCCCCTCGTTGGGGTATTCGCCATCCATGCGCTCCTTGAGCTGCTTGAGGCTACCCGCCCGGCTGGGGCCGTGGTGGATGACGCAGTTGAGCTCCGGCGTGAAGCGCCAGATTTCCCGGGCCCAGTTGCCGATCACCGAGGTTGGGCAGACCACCAGGAACCGCCGCTTGATGCGTGACTCCGCGACGTATTGAAGCAGCGCCAGCAGCTGCACCGTCTTTCCCAGACCCATGTCATCGGCGAGGCAGGCCCCCAGCCCCGTGGACGTCACGCTCTCCAGCCAGGCGTAGCCGCGCTCCTGATAGGGACGTAGGGTGGCGCAAAGCCCGTCCGGCGGCTCCAGCTCGTCATCGAGCGCGGTGCGCATCGCCTCAGGCCCCTCCAACAGCGCCTTGAGGGCTCGCTCCACGGGTCCGTCGGTGACCACCTCGGCGGTGATCCCCTCCAACTCGTCGACCTGAACCTCGCCGGCCAGCGCCAAGCGAAGCGCCTCGGCCGCCTCCAGGGTGCCGCCGCCCTTCTGCATCAATGCCCGCAGCCGCTCGATGTCAGCCGGGTCCACCGCCACCCACTTGCCCCGATGAAGCACCAGCGGCGCGTTGGTCTCCACCAGCTTGGTGAACTCACGGGCCGTGAGCGTGTCATCGCCGAGGCTGACCTCCCAACGGAAATGCACCAGCCCGGCCAACAACCCGCGCTCCCGCTCGGAAGGCGCGGTGGGAATATCGGGACGCACCCCCACCCGCATGCGCCCGCGGACACGACGAGTACCCACGGCGGACAGCGCGCGCGGGACCTCCACGAAGTAGCCCGCACGCTCCAACTGGAGCCCGGCGTGGGTCAAGAAGTCCCAGGCCTCCGAGGCATCGACCGAGACGCCAGGCGTCAGCTTGGCGCCCAGGGCGCGCTCGAACGGCTCGAACACCGGTACGCATCGCGCCAGCGCCCCAAGCAGGGTCTCCTCCGGCCGTGTCCAGGCGCTGGACTTGCCGATCGCCTCCCGCTTGCCGGCCAGCAAATCCGCCACCGGCACCCGGGTTTCACCCACACCATCGACCAGGTGAAAGCTGACCCGCCACGGCATGCTGTCGCTCTTGGGCTCTTCCAGCCGAAACCCGATGAGCGCGCGGTCCGGACTCGACAGCGCCAGGACCGGGTCGATCCACGTGGACATGGCCCGCGGCAGCGTCCGATCCGCCAACGTCTCCAGCGTAAAGCTCGCGTCCGGCCCAGCTAGAGCGGCCCCGAGGCGCATGACCCACTTGGTGCCCTCCGCCGGTCGGGGCGCCGTCTTTGCCGTCGGGGCGCGCATGAGGCCGTCGGCGGCGCAGTTCATGTAGGTGTCCAGCGCGCTCGCAGCGGTCAGGACCGTCCCGTTCTCTTCGGGCCACGACCGCGCGACACCGGGCAGCGCGGCAGCGAGGTCGGCGAGCCGGGTGCGGTCGTCGGGTCGTACCGGCGCCAGCTGCCACCGCGCGTCCCAGACCTCCACGTGGGCCCTGGCGGCGCCGTTGCCGTTGCTGGTCGTGGGCTTGAGCGCCGGCACCACCAGCTCACGAAAGACCGCCTCGACGACCCACTTGGAGGCAAGCGCCCACACCCCCACCGATGGGGTCAGCTCGCGCAGTTGGGTCATCGACAGCGCCGCCAGGGCGGTGGCCGCCGCCGACGCCTCGAGCCACCAACCGGAGACCGTAAGCTCGCCCAGGGTATCGGGATTCTTCTTTCGCGACTTCTTGGACGGGCCCAACAGGGCGACATCCTTGAGCCACGCGCCACGCGCGAACACCGACCGGAGCTCCGGGGGCAACGCCTCGACCTCTGAGGGACGCGCCTGCTTTCGCTTTCCCTTGGCGGACTGCGCCCACAGCAAAAGACCGCAACGTCCTTCGCGTTTGCTAAGGGTCAGATGGGCGCGTGGAGACTCCATGGAACCTTCTGAATAGCATTCTGAGCAAGTTCCGCCCAGAGCAAACAGCTAAATCAATGGCGTCATTGCACTTTCTGCCCCCCTGACCGTCTCCGACAGGCCTCTTGCGCCCCAATGATAACAGGGGGTTACGAGGCCGAGAAACAAGCCCTCAGAAACGGTAACCCACGCCCAGGTTGAAGCCCCCGTGAGTGTGGTTGTACGCGCGAAAATCAAGGGTTGCGTACAATCCCTGCACATCGCCGTACATCACGCCGAGGCCGGCCTGGAACAGAAACCTGGGATTGCGCGGACTCCAGCGAACCGCCGGCGGTGGGATGGCGTCAGCAGGCCGGGGCGTGTCGATGCTGTCGGCAGTAACCACGCCCAGCCCGAGAACCACGTAGGGTTGCACGTTGATCCCCTGCGGCAGGACCGTGGCCAGCGGGTAGCCAAGCGCCTCCACCCAGACCGACTCGAACGCGCCCTCGACATTGGAGGCGGGCAGCACGCCGGCGACCCCGAGGGCCACCCGGAAGTAGGCCCAATCGAAACCGATGCTGAGGCCGAAGAGGTTGCCAGCCTGGTCGGGGTTGTCCCACTCGAGGATGATGCCGCCGGTGAGCTGGACGTCGATGGTGAAGTAGGTGCCGTCCGCCGCCTCGAACGCCTCTGCAGGCGCAGGCGCCAATGTGCCTGCAAACAGGGCCAACGCCCCAAGCAGCGAGGTCAGATGCCTTCTGGGCGTGTTCCAGGTCACAGAGTCCCCACTCCCGCGGCGCGGTACTTCTCGGCGAGCGCGCGATAATGGCTGGCGCTGCGGCGAAGGTTCTCCAACTCGGACTCCCGAAGGTCCCGCTTGTATCGGGCCGGGGCACCGACCCACAAAGTGCGTGGCGGGACCTTGGTTCCAGGGGTGACCAGCGCCCCCGCGCCGACCATCGCCTCGGCACCGATCACGGCGGTGTCGAGGATGGTAGCGCCCATGCCGATGAGGGCCCCGTCTTCAACCGTGCACCCATGCAGCGTCGCGCGATGACCGACGGTGACGTTGTCCCCGATGAGGGTCGGGTGGGTGCCAGACGTCACGTGGATCATCGTCATGTCCTGGACGTTCACGTTCCTGCCGATTCGGATGTAGTGCACGTCGCCGCGGACCACGGTCCCAAACCAGACGGACGAGCCCTCGCCGATGACGACGTCGCCGATGAGGCGCGCGGTGTCGGCGACAAAAACGTCCGGCGCGAGGTCCGGGCTGACATCGCCGAAAGGCAGGATGCGGGGATCGGAGGGCGCCATGAGGCGGTCAGCGGCGGTCCAGGTCAGGGGTTGATGGGGTTCATCGGGGAAATTGAGCGCTTCAAAGGGGTCTGCTATGTTCGGCCGGGGTCCAGACTCGAACGACAGGACCTTAGCGAAACGGACAGCGTTGGCCAACTGGAGGCAATACGTGGTCGAAAACAGCTGGAGCGCAAAGACCTTGGGCCGGGGACTGCTCGTCTCAGCGCTGCTCGCGCTGCTGGCAGCGCCGTCGGTGGCCATGGCTGGCGAGCCCGGAGAGGCCAAGCGCGCGGTGGCGATCATCGATATCAGCCCTGACGCCAAGTCCAACAACGAGATCGTCCACGAGATCTACGTCGGCCTCAAGCGCCACCCAACCTACGTGCCGAAGAACACCCACGCGGTGCTGAACGCCGGCGGCGAGGTGGACCAGCAGAACGCCATCAAGACCGCGCAGGCCTTCGCCAAAGCGGGTATGACGGCGGCCAAGCGGGGTGAGAACGAGGACGCCGCCGAGCAGTTCGAGTCGGCGTCGGGCCTGTTCGAGAAGAACTTCGCGTTCCTCGATGACGCCAAGGAGTACCGCGGCACGCTGCTGCGTCTCGGCGAGGCGCTGCTGAAGGAAGGCGAGAAGAAGCAGGCGGATCGGGCGTTCGAGCGGGCGGCCGTAGTGAAGGCCGACCTGGGTGACGCCGACCTGAGCAGCGACGCGCAGGCAGTGTTCGAGGCTGCCAAGGCGCGGGTGCGCAAGCTGCCTCTGGGTGGCTTGAGCATCAACAGTGACCCGCCCAACGCCGAGGTCTACGTCGACGGTCGGTACAAGGGCGTGACCCCGGTGACCGTCGCGGGCCTACGCAAGGGCAAGCACTTCGCCATGATCCGCAAGAACGGCTTCGTCCGGCAGACGATGGAGATCACCATCGCCGACGACGAGCTGGGCGAAGAGAGCGTCGAGCTGAAGCCGGCACGTAAGAAGCTGCTGTACGACCAGATGAAGGGCAAGCTGAAGACCTCGGTGCCCAAGCTCAAGAAGGTGCGCGACAACGGCGGTGACGGGATCAAGCAGGTAGCCAGCCTGCTGTTCTCGGAAGTGGCCGTGGTGGTCAACGTGCGGGGCTCTGGCACCGACAAGACGGTCGACCTCTACATCTTCGACACGGCGACCAAATTCCTGCTCAACAAGATCACCAAGAAGCTGGACTGGAGCTTCCGCAATAAGAAGGCGGCTCGGGCCCTGGTGAAGGACCTGACCAACTTCGACTACGCCAAGGCGCTGGGCGGGAACACCGACAAGGTAGATGTCAGCGAGGGCGGCATCGAGACCGAGTGGTGGTTCTGGACCATCATCGGCGTTGTCGTCGTAGGCGCCGTCGCAGGTGTCACCGTCTGGGCGCTGAACCAGGAAGACCCGCCGCCGTTCCCGAAGGACGGCAACGGCTCCGTGGTCGTGACCTTCTAGGCGAAGCCGAGGCGCAACGGGCGTGGAGCTGACGTTCAACGGCCACGCCTGTCTGACGTTGCGGGCCAAGAGTCGCTCGCTGACGGTGGTCACTGACCCTTACCGTTCGGGTGCGCTCGGTGGCCGGATCAGCCACGCCCCGGTGAAAGCCGCGGCGGACATCGTGACCGTGAGCCACTATCACGTGGACCACAGCCACGTGTCGGCGGACCTGGGTACGCCGGTCGTGGCGGACCTGTCGGGCGACTACCGGGGCGTCCGGTTCGAGGCGCGGTCGACGTATCACGACCGCTTCTTCGGCACCCGTATGGGCATGACGACCATGATGGCCTGGGAGATGGACGGGCTGCGGGTCGCGCACCTGGGCGACATCGGGTGCGACCTGACGCCCGAGGACGTGGCCGCGCTGGGCAGGGTCGACGTGCTCCTGTGGCCGGTGGGCGGGACCTACACGCTGGGTCCCGAGGACGCGCCGGCGGTGCTCCGGGCGCTGAGTCCAAAGCTGGCGATACCGCTGCACTTCGAGCACGAGCGCTGCCAGCTGGGGATGCAGCCGGTGGAGGCAGCCATCGCAGCCCTTGAGAACGCAGGCTATGAGGTAAACCGGAACGGACAGTCTAGACTCGACGTCGCAGAAGCCTCAGGCGTGGTGGTGCTGGAGCCGGCGCTCTAGCCCGGAACAACGCCAGGCGGCGCCTCGGAGGACTTCGTGCGCGGGCTCAAGCATTCGCTCCACGGGGAGCCTCGGCGCGTGTTCAACCGCAGTCCGACCCCGTCGGACGCCCCGGAGCGACGTAGTGACGGAGGGAGCTTGCGACCGGAGGAACGGAGGAGCGGAGTGGGCGCCGCGAAGCGGCAAGGAGCCCCCCAGCGGGGGGTTTGGGGGGCGAATGCAATCGTCCTACGATGCGACGGACCTGCACTGCCACCCTTGCCAGCAACTCACACAAAGACGTTGTTGATCACCTCGCCCAGCCCGCCCGCGCCGGGGACGATGTACTGCTGGTCGTTCAAGCCTACCTCGCGGTCGGGGTACGTCCCGGGCAGGGACTGAAGCACCTCCGGGTCGCTCAGCCCGCGGTCCAGCCGGAACGCATACAGAATCGCGTCCGGATGGTCCTTCTTCACCTTCTGGATGAACTCCGGCGTCACGATGAGGTTCATCGTGATGCACGCCCGCGGCGTCCCTCCGGCGACCTCCTTGTAGTAGGAGATGGCCTTGCACAGCGACGAGCCCGTGGCCCCCATCGGATCGGGGAACAGCACGAACCGCCCGTGCACGTCGCCCCCCGTCTTCTCGCCGAAGATGCGGGCGCCGGTCACGTGCCCGTCATCGTCGGTGACCCGGTTCATGATGAGGTGGTCCTGCCGCACCCCGTCCGGGTTCAGCACGTGGTTGAGGGCGTCGAAGCACACCTGCGCCGGCAGCATCCCGGCCCGGGCGACGTCCACCGCAACGACCTTGGTGTTGGGGTCGGTGATCTCGCCTCGGAACACGCCCTTGGGGGTGAACTCGACCATCCGGGTGTCGATGTCCTGCACCGCCGTGGGGAACTCGCGGGCCAACACGGTAGCTATCATGTGGCGGTAAAGCGTGCTGACCAGGTGGTTGATCCGCGGCTGAATCGTCGACTGCGCGCTCAGCGACGCCAGCAGCGCCAGGTGGTACGGGTCGCTCAGGATGTGCACCCGGTCGCCGTAGCGATGCACGAGCTCCCCGTTGCGGACGTGGACCTCGTCGTGGGTGTAGGCGACGTCGACGGTTCGGTCACTCACGATTACCCTCTCTGGCCTGTTTGGCTGGCTAGCTGGTCAGCACCACGGCCGGATCGGTGCTGGCCGCTCGCTGCGCCGGGGCCAGCGCCCCGACGATGCAGAACAATACCGCGATTCCGATGGCGCCGGCGAGCATGCTCGGCTCGTAGACGAAGAAGTCGTCGGGCTTGCTGATGGCCACCTGCAGGTGCTCGTTGGCCAGGGCGTTCACCGCCCGCGAGAGGCCATAGCTGGCGAGCTCGCCCACGACCCCGCCGAAGACACCCAGCGAGACGGCCTCGAAGATGATGAGCCGCCGAATGTCCCCGCGTGTGGCGCCCACGGCGCGCATTATGCCGATCTCGTAGCGCCGCTCGGCGATGATCATCAGGAAGGTGTTGGCGATGTTCACCGCCGCCACCGCGGCGATGACGATGCTGATGAAGGCAAACACCGCGGTCAGGATGAACAGCAGGTCAGCCGCCTTCCGAGCATCCTGCGACTTGCGGGCCAGCTCGAAGCCCCGCTCCTGCACGGCCGCGATGAGCCCGGAGACGTCCTCGTTGCCCGCCGTCTCCAGGATAAAGGTGCTGAACTGGTTGGCCGTGTCCTTGCCCTTGTAGCGGGCGTTGATGGCCCGGACGTACTCGATGGGCATGGTCACGCCGAAGTCGAGGGCCTTGTTGGAGAAGCCCACGATCTCGGCGCGCTTGGTCGCCTGGACGTTCCGCGGCAGGTCGTCGGTAAAGTAGCTGTCGCCAAACAACAGCCGAAACTGGAAGCCGAGCAGGGCATCCACGCCATCGAGTCGCTGCAAGCCCAGCGACTCCGCAACCGAACTGTTGAAGACCTCGATGAGGAAGGGACTCAGCAGGACGGGGATGGGCTGTTCGCAGAAGCCCTCCACCGAGGCGACGCTGCGTCCAGCGCAGTAGGTCCCGCGGGGGCACGCCGTGACCTCACAGGCCGGGTCCCCCCACTCCACGCCGTTACTGCAGACGCCCTGAATCCGGCCCCGCCAATCCGACTGCCGGTCCGAGAACTGCTGGTTGGGGCGGTCGATCTCGCAGCGGGTCGGGGCGCATACCGACGTCGTCGCGGTGTTGGCTTGCGTCGCGGCAACACAGCTCTCGTGAACCTCGCCGCACGTTCCGTCGGACCTGCAGGTCGGCAAGCAGACCTTGCCGCACGACGCATCACCTTCCCGGCAGATGGGGTCCACCACGCAGGCCTCTCCCTTGCCGCACGCGTCTCCGTCGCCACAGCCAGGTCGACAGATGCCCGCGTTGCACGTGGTCCCGGGCGGGCAAAAGGCATCCTGGGTCTCGGCCTTGGGATCCACCACGCACGGAACGTGCACCTCGCGGTAGCGGAAGCGCTTCCAGTACTCGATGTCGGTGCAGGTCCCCGACTCGCAGTCCTGCCCCAACGGACAATCCTCGGTCTTGCGGCACTGCAGCTTGCGCCGCTTCTTGAGGGCGCGCCGCTGCCTCTTGTCAGCGACCCGCTCCATCGCCTGCAGCTCGGGGTGCAGCATCTCGGCGGAGAGGCCATCGAAGAACGCCTCGGTGCGGGCGTCGTAGCCGAACAGCGACTTGCCTCCCCACAAGCGCGCCTGCAGCTTGGAGCGTAGCTTCGGATAGACGACCGTCACATCGTCGAGCTGCTTGAACTCATCGACCATGGCCGCGCCGAGACGGTCCTGGCCGACGACCTGCTCGCGAATGCCCATCAGCCCGACGGTCTTGGGCTCCACCTCGATCTGATTGACCGGGTAGATCTTGTTGAGGACCTTGCTCTGCACGCCCGCACCCAGGGCCACGAAGAAGGTGCCGGTGGCGACTCCGACGACCAGACCGATGGAGGCCATCACGAACGAACGTCGGTTGCGCTTGATGTTGCCCCAGACGACCCAGAGCGTGCGCCACAAGCTCATGCTGCGCCCTCCAGGTCTCCGTGGGACGCGATGCGCCCATCGTGGATGCGGATCACGCGCTTACACCGCCGCGCTACGGCCTCATCGTGGGTGACGATGACCAGGGTCATGCCCTCGGTGCTCTCGTGGAGCTGCTCGAAGACCTCCATGACCATGTTGCCGGTCTTCGAGTCCAGCGCCCCGGTGGGCTCATCGCACAGCAGCACCTGCGGCGCGTTGAAGACGGCCCGCGCGATGGCCACGCGCTGCTTCTCCCCGCCCGACAGATGGGTGGCCTGGGAGTTCGCCTTGTGGCCCAGCCCGACACGGCTGAGCATATCGTGGGCGCGCTCGTGAAGGTCCCGGCTCGAGCGCTCCGGATCGAACCAGCTAGGCATCATGACGTTGTCGATGACCGGCAGGTGAGGCAGCAGGTGAAACTGCTGGAACACGAACGAAACCGTGCGGTTGCGGAACCGACTGAGCTCCCTGTCCCCAAGTCGCTTGAGCGCCTGTCCACAGACCGTAGCGTGGCCGTCGAAGTCCGCGTCGAGCCCGCCGATGATGTTCAGCAGCGTCGACTTCCCGCTGCCACTCGAGCCCATCAGCGCCACGTAATCCCCGGCCTCGATGGAGCAGGTGACGCCACGAAGCACATGGTTTTCGACCTCCCCGACGCGGTAGGTCTTGTGGACGTCGACGAGGCGGATGGTCATAGCTGCACGTCCAGGGCCATGCGGACCTCGTCGGTGCCCACGTTGAGTGTCAGCCCGACGATGTGCAGGTCGCTGAGCATCTTGAGGAAGAACGGCGGAACGCCCTTGTCTGCCAGCTCACGAGCGATGCGGGTGGGGGTCGCGACGATGGCCGCCTGGTTTCCTTCGCCGGTGATCGCGGCACGGGCGACTGGGTTCGACGGCGTCGAGCCGGTGGTGGTGGGAGCCTCCAAGGAGCCCAGAGGCAGCGCTGCGCCACGGGCAACATCCAGGAACCGCGCCACCTCGCCGCGGCCGGTGACGAGCAGCAGCGCCTTGTGCTTGTCCGACAGAAGCATGGCGTAGGTGCGCGGAGGCACCGGCGGCGGTTTTTTCTTCTGCTTCTTGCTCAAGCGATACAGGCGGCGCCGTGTGACGAAGCTGTACCCCTCGAGACCCGCCGTATCCTTGCCTACCTCGGCCACCGCGAAGCCCTGCTTCTTGGCGCCCTCCACTGAGGCCGCCAGCATCTCACGGGCCTTGTTCACGTCGGTGACCCCGACGCCGACGACGAGGTGCACCATCTGCAGCTGCAGCTCCCGACGCAGGCGCGGATTGGCCAGCTGCGTCAGCAGCACATCGTCGTCGAGGCCGAGGAAGCCCACCATCAGGTTGCCGTCGAGGATCTCCAGCAGCTCCGCAGGTGGCGGCAGCGGCAGGTTGTCCACGGTGGGCATGTGGTCGGGGAGAATCCGGCTCAATACAAAGGACGGAATCGACCCTACGACCTCGCGGAGGCCGGTCCGGGTTCGCACCGCGATGGTGGACATGCGGGGGAGCAGCTCTTCGAATGCGGTGCGCGGGGACTTGCTGGTGAACCAGCTGGTCGGAAAGGTCTCCTTGTCCAGGGTCACCTTGCCGCGGGCCCGCATCGAGACCCGGTCACCTGCGATGCTGAGCCCTGCGCTCCAGCGACTGAGGCCCAGGATGGGGCCGCGAAGCTGGGTCTCCAGGATGAGCGGAAGCGTGTTCTCGGGATACGGCGGGGTCCAGGTCCCCGCCATCCAGACCTTGGGGCCCTTGGCGTCGACGAGCGTTCGGGCCTCTTTCGCCCGGTCGCCCTGAAAGAAGCCACCCCTGCCCTTGGAGAGCTCGCGGAAGAGCGCCTGAGCGTCAGCGTCGTGCGGAGTGACGACCGCCAGCCCGATGCCGTCGTGGGTGACGCCCCAGACCAGTCGGAGGTCTTTGGGGCCACTCCCGGAACGGGCCACGGTCTCGCCAGGACTTTGCTGCACGACCTTGGCGCCGAGCAACCGCGCCCGCGACAGCATCAAGGACTCCCACAGCCGCGCGTCGTAGACGCTCATGGCAAAGGCCAGGCCAGGTCCGGCTCGGAAGACAGCCACACCACCATCGCCGTCGATGCCGACCTGAGCCAGCCCCTCCGGCTTGGAAAGGTCGACGCCGTATCGAGCATCGACGAGTTCGAGCAGGCCGCTGGCGCCTTCGACGCCTGCGAGGAACGACGCAGCCGCGGCGCGGGCCTTCTCCAGGGACTCGATCACGAAGACGCCCTGGGTGCCGGGCGGAACGACCCGGCGCATGTCGCCGCCCGTCCGCTCGCAGCCTGAGCCACCAGACCCCAGCGAGAGCGACAGCGCGATGAGCGCGGCCCCCAGAAGGATGCGGATCCATGGTGAAGTGATGAGCTGCATAGACAGTGAGTGACGGCCTGCTTCGATACACCGAATAGACGCCAGGCGCACGCCGGGAGTTCGATGGGCTCGGTGCACGAGGTCAGTTGACGCTGGGGTTGGGCCGCGGTATCGGCGCGGCATGAGCGAATACACACCCACCGAACACGACGGTCAGCATCTCGACACCCGGGCGATCCACGCCGGCCAGGAGCCGGACCCCACGACCGGGGCGATCATGACGCCCGTCTACCTGACGAGCACCTACATCCAGGACGGACCGGGCGGCCACAAGGGCTACGAGTACAGCCGCACCGGCAACCCGACCCGCACCGCCCTGGAGAAGTGCGCCGCCGCCCTGGAAGGCGGTCGCTACGGTCTGGCGTTCGGCAGCGGCTGCGCGGCGACGTCGACGGTCATGCACACGCTCAGCAAGGGCGACCACGTCATCGTGGGTGACGACGTCTACGGCGGGACGTATCGCCTGTTCGCCAACGTCTGGTCACGCGCCGGGCTGTCGTTCGACTTCGTGGATCTGTCCGATCCCGGCGCCGTCGACCGCTTCAAGCGGCCCGAGACCAAGATGGTGTGGATGGAGACGCCCACCAACCCCATGCTGAAGCTGTTCGATATCGCCGCGATTGCGGAGCGGGCGCAGGCCAACGGGCTGAAGATGGTGGTGGACAACACCTTCATGTCGCCGGTGTTTCAGAACCCGCTGGCGCTCGGGGCCGACATCGTCGTGCACTCGACGACCAAGTATCTCAACGGCCACAGCGACGTGGTGGGCGGGCTCATCATCACCAACAGCGCCGACGACCACGAGCAGCTGGCCTACCTGCAGAACGCGGTGGGCGCGGTGCCGGGCCCGATGGACTGCTTCCTGACCCTGCGGGGCCTCAAGACGCTCCACGTCCGGATGGATCGCCATGCGTCCAACGCCCAGGCACTGGCCGAGTGGCTGGAGACCCGGCCGGAGGTCGAAAGCGTCACCTATCCCGGGCTGCCGTCGCACCCGCAGCACGAGCTGGCCAAGCGCCAGATGTCGGGGTTTGGGGGCATGATAACGATGGTGCTCAAGGGTGGCCTGCCGGCCGCCAGCGCCATGCTCGAGACGACGCGTATCTTCGCGTGCGCCGAGAGCCTGGGCGGCGTCGAGTCGCTCATCGAGCACCCGGCCATCATGACCCATGCATCCGTACCGAAGGCCAACCGCGAGGCGCTGGGGATCAGCGACGGCCTCGTGCGCCTGTCCGTGGGGATCGAGCACCTGGGCGACCTGAAGGCCGACATCGAGGCGGGTCTGAACGCGATCGGCTAGGTTCTACGCGGGGAAGATGTCCGTGAGGAACTCGCGCATCCCGGGATAAAGGGGCTGCGCGAGGGGCATGACCCGTACACGCTGGGACATCCCCTCGAGACCGAGGTCGTGGATGAGGGGTTCGTGGTCCAGCCATACGACGGGCCCATCTGTGGCCCCAGGATTGGCGCCCATGTCCACGCACACCGGTCCGTAGCCATCGCCCCACTGGGCCACCGGGACCAGGCCCGCATCCAGCAACGCTGACCACCCGTCGAGCAAACGGAAGAGTTCGCGCAGTGGGTCCAGGGTCGGGGTGTCCGGCAGCAAGACCTGATGCCGGCCGTGACTCTGGGCCTGCACCTGGTCGAAGCAATGTGCCCGCGCCGCTGCATAGGCTGCCAGCCATAGCGGCACTCCGGTGGACCGCAGTCGCTGCTCCAACTGGCGCATGTGGTGGGGGCCGACCACCGACGGCAGTACCTTCCAATGCACCCCTCCGTCGTCGTCAACGGGTCCATCGTGCATGTCCTCTGGCACCCCGCTGTCGTCGGGATCCTCGCGGGCGACGTCGTGCCTGTATCCGACGCGGTCGGAGTAGGCGTCGATGAGGCGCCCGACGACGTCCGTGGCTTGCTCGAGATCCATGGCTTCTCAGGGACCACATGAGGACGCCAGGGGCAAGTCGGCAAAGCGAACTGGGAACGTCGTCAACCGATCCTTGACACTCTCGACGGCGAGCCCTTAGGGTCTCGCACCCTTTCGGCACCACCAGCGCGGGAGAGCGAGGATGTCGGGACCAGAACGGCGGCGTAGTGACAGGCATCCCATCGACTTCTTTGTCCAGGAGATCCTGGGCGAACGGACCTACCTGCACCCCGCCATCAATCTGAGCGCCGACGGCATCTACCTCCTGATGTCCGACGACCGCAAGGCCGTGGATGGGGACCAGGCGATCCAGCTCGAGTTCACGCTCCCGACCGGCCAGCCCATCGCCGCCAAGGGCGTCGTGGCCTGGGTCGACGACCGGGGTGGCCAGCGTGGCGTCGGCATCCAGTTCACCGACCTGGCCGACGACCAGCGTGCAGCCCTGAACAAGTTCGTCTCCGCGCAGGGGTTCTGAGCAGGGTCGCTTGACCGAACCGACACCACAGTCGCAGCGACCGCCCGGAGGGCATCCCGACGTCACCATCGTCGACTACGGGATGGGCAACCTTCGCAGTGTCGTCCGGGCCTTCCAGGCCGTGGGCGCGAACACCCACGTCACGAGCGACCCGGCCGAGGTGAGGAGCGCCAATCGCGTCGTCTTCCCGGGACAGGGCGCCTTTGGCCAGTGCATGGGCCGCCTCCGCGAGACGGGCATGGGCGACGCCCTCCGCGAACACTGGGCCGCCGAGCGACCTTACCTGGGGATCTGCCTGGGCCTGCAAGTGCTGTTCGACGCCAGTGAAGAGCACGGCCCCGTGGCCGGCTTCGGCCTGGTACCGGGGCGCGTGGTGCGCTTTGACGAGGGGCTGGCGGATGTCCACGGACGCCGGCTCAAGGTCCCGCATATGGGATGGAACACCGTGCACTGGACGCGCGACCACGCGGTCACGGCAGACGAGGGCGCGGAGTCGTCGGAGTGGTTCTACTTCGTGCACAGCTACTACGTGGTACCCGAGGCCAACGACGACATCCTGGCGACGGCCGACCACGGTGGTCCGTTCACCGTAGCCATCGCGCGTGGCCCCATGGTGGGGGTGCAGTTCCACCCCGAGAAAAGCCACGCGGCGGGGCTGGAGCTGCTTCAGCGCTTTCTGACGCTGTGACCCAAGCAACGCGCAGCGTTTGGTTCGCCTCACGCCAAGAAATGTTTCGCCTCAGCAGCGCGAACCGAATGCTGGGATTGCGCCTGAAGAAGGAGGTCCATCGTGTTCACCGTGATTCCGGCCATCGACATGCGGGGCGGCAAGTGCGTCCGCCTCGTAGAGGGTGACTTCGACCGGGAGACCGTCTTCGCCGAGGACCCGGCGGTGGTCGCCGCGGGCTTCGTCGAAGCCGGGGCAACCCGCATCCATATGGTGGACCTGGATGGCGCCCGAGATGGCCGTCCCGAGCACCTCGAGGTAGTGCGACGGGCGGCGGCGCTGGGCGTGCCGGTGCAGATCGGCGGTGGCATCCGCGACCTCGACACCATCGCTGCTTACGTCGAAGAGGTCGGCGTGCGCTGGGTCATCCTGGGCACAGCCGCCGTGCGGAACCCCCAGCTCGTGGAGCAGGCGGCTGCGCGGTTTGGCGACCGCATTCTCGTCGGCATCGACGCCCGGGACGGCTGGGTCGCGGTGAGCGGCTGGCTGGAGACGAGCCAGACCCGGGCCACCGACCTGGCCAAAACGGTCGCCGAAGCCGGGGCTGCCGGAATCATCTACACGGACATCCATCGTGACGGCACCGGCAAGGGGCCAAATGTGGAGGCCACGGCGGCGTTGGCCGAAGCCTGCGGGTTGCCGGTCATCGCCTCGGGGGGCGTCGCCTCGATGGAGCACCTCACGGCTCTCGCTGCGGCGCGCCCGGCGCTCGCCGGCGTGGTTGTCGGGAGCGCGCTGTACAAGGGCCAGATCGGGATCAAAGAGGCGCTGGCCGTTACGGGCTGAAGAAAAACTGGGACGCCTTCACGGCTGCGGCGTGATGCCTGCTGGACACACGGTCCGACGCATCACCATCGCCACTCGGAGGCACCCATGACCCTCAAGACCCTCGCGCTCTTCACCTTTCTCTCCGCCGCCGCTCTGACCACCGCCGGCTGCCTGGGCGACGCCCGCTCGGCGACGCACACCCCCAAGACCCCGCCCGTGGTCGACGCCAAGGTCACCGGAATGGACGGCGTTCGCGCCCAATTCATCGTCCGACGCGACCGATACACCCTCGACCCTCGACTACGCATCGCCGACGTCCTGAAACGGCTGCGCGCCATGCAGCACCCGGTAGCGGTGGACTTCGAGCCGGGCGCGCGGGACATCAGCGCGCAATGGTTCGAACGGCTGAGCAAGGCCATGGGTATCACCAAGGACGGCCGACAGACCCGAAGCATCGACGACATCCAGAAGGACCCGCAGGCCATGAAGCTCCTCATGGAGTTCGGGCGTTGGCAGCAGCAACGAAAGGCGGACCTGACGAAGGCGATGAAGGCCTATGACGCCGTGTTTGGCCCCAACACGCGACGTGAAGCGCCCGCCAACGCGCAGGCCTTTGACGCGGTCATCCGCATCACCAACGACGGCAAGACGCCGCTGGTGTTCTGGGACAAGAGCGACATGCAGAAGATTCACATGCGTCTGACCGGCCCCGGCGCGATGACCATTCTGGCGGCGGAAGACGGCAAGGCGATCTTCATGATGGGGGTCAAGCACGTGGTCGCACCCGGCGCCTCGGTGGACATCCCGGTCAAGAGCCTGGCCTTCGGCAACCGACGCCATCAGCTCGCGGCCTACGCCACCAAGGCGGGCCGATACGAGCTTCAGCTGGAGTGGCTGACGTCGATGGAGCGCGACGGCAGGCGGGTCAAGACGACGCTGACCTTCCCGAGCGTGGCGTTCGACGTCCGCTAGCGCCAGCTTTTGATCCTTGGCGTCCGTGACGCTGGAGGGCCGTTGAGGATCAGAACTCCTTGAACACCTTCGCGAGGCTGTCGCCGTATACGTCGATGGTCCAGGAGCTGAACCACCCGAACGGCGTGATGTACACGGTGTAGCCCGTGTTCCGGAGCCGCTCGGCCAGCTCCTCGAAGAACGCCAGGGCGAAGTCTGCAGACGCGTTCTCGCCGCCCAGATGGGTGAACGAGTGCAGCACGATCACCTTGAAGTCGCGCTTGTTCGCGAGCCATTTGAGGTGCTTGAGCGTCTTCTTGAAGACCTTCTTGCGGACATCATCCGGTTCGTCACGCGCCTCGATGTGAAAGAAGCCCACGACGCACTCAGCCGCCACGCCTTCCGGAGACTCCAGCTCTGGGGCGTCTTCGAGCGTCTGGGAGAAGGCCTTCCAGCCGAAGCCGCGCGCCTGGAATGTCAGAATTTTCATATTTGCACTTTCAAATAATTGCAGAGTGCATATAAATGGTCGTGCTTCTGAATGACCACAGAAAGACCAAGGATATCGCCATGACAACGACAGCCAACCAGACTTTCGACGACGCGACCACCACTCGAACGATGGTGGCCGAGCGCTACGGCGCCATTGCCAAGACCTCCGGCAGCTGCTGCGGGCCCACCAAGGTCGTGCCGGCCGCCTATGCGGAGAACCTCGGCTACGACAGCAGCGACATCGCCGACGCTCCCGACGAAGCCAACCTCGCTTTGGGCTGCGGCAACCCGGTGGCCATCGCCAAGCTCAACCCCGGCGACACGGTCGTCGATCTGGGCTCGGGCGGAGGCTTCGACGCCATCGTGGCGGCGCGGAAGGTTGGCCCCACCGGCCGTGTGATCGGCGTCGACATGACCCAGGACATGCTCGGCCTCGCGCGCCGCAACGCCGTCAAGGCCGGTGTGGAAGGCTTCGTCGAGTTCCGCGAGGGCATCATCTCGAAGCTGCCGGTGGTGGACGACACGGTCGACGTCATCATCTCGAACTGCGTCATCAACCTCAGCCCCGACAAGAAAGCCGTTCTCCAGGACGCATTCCGCGTGCTCAAGCCAGGCGGTCGCTTCGCCGTCAGCGACATCCTGGTTACTGCTGCCCTGCCCGCCCCCATCAAGTCGATGGCCGAGGCGTACTTTGGCTGCGTCGCAGGAGCCTCGCTGGCGGACGAATTCTTCGCGACCATGGAGGCCGTCGGGTTCGAACGCGTCACCTGGACCCGACGCCCGGCTGCCGACGCGCTCCACTCTGGCCCCGACGACACGCTCAACAACGCGGCTGTGAAGCTCCTGGGCGCTGAGAAGGCCAAGGAGGTCGCCGAGTCTGTCTGGAGCTACACGATCGAGGCTTACAAGCCGAGTGAGGCATAGCATGAACGCAGCTGACGACACCTTCGCTCACCAGACCACCGACCATTTGATCGCCCTGTGGCGCGCGTTCGGCGCCTTTGAGAAGCAGGCCGTGTGCTGCGGCACCGTCACGGTGGCCCAGTGCATGGTGTTGCAGCTGCTGCAGGAGGGCGAGGCCCGGGTCTCGACCCTGGCCTCGGCCACGGGCAGTTCGGCGAGCGCCATGACGCGGCTGGTGGAGGGCCTGGTCAAGAAGGGCTGGGCTTCCCGCAGACGCGACGAGGCAGATCGACGGGTCACCTACGTGGCGCTGACCGACGACGGAGCCGCCGAGGCCGATCGGCTTCGGGCGCTCACAGTGGCCGGTGTGGCGACTCTTCTCGGCCACATCCCCCACGAGGAGCGGGCCAACGTGGCGCGCGCGCTGGGGCACGTGGTGACTGCTCTGCGCAGCGTCCCGGGCATGGGCCTGGGCTGCTGCTGACTTCCCGCGCATTGACACCGGACCTTCGGGCCGGGGACAGTCTACGCTCCCGACGTTTCGGAGGCCGGTCGTGAACACCAAGAAGGGTGGCGAAGAGTTCATCGCCCGCAACGCCGCATTCATCGATCTCTTGATCCGGCGTTGGGAGCGCATCATCGACTTCCACACCGCCCTGCGGCACGGCATGTTCGACCCGGAGAACCCGCCGACGGCCGAGGGTCTGCAGGCCGAGCTGGCCAGCCTCGACGCCGGCATCAGCCAGCTGCGGAGCGAAGCCAAGAAGGCCAAGATGGCGTTCCCGCTGGACCAGGTGGTGGCCAGCTACGACCTGGACCGGGTGGAATCGCAGATCCTGGAGCTGGCGCTCATCCCCCAGGTCGACCTGTCCTTCCGGCAGCGCATCGCCCGCTACAACAACAACATCCTCTACGACTTCGTGGACGTCGACATCGCCCTGGGGCTGATGTTCTCGAGCCGCGTCGAGCGGCTCCAGGCACGCCGCTACTTTGGCTCCGACGCCCCGCTGATCAACCACAAGCTGCTCCAGTTCAAGCCCCCCAAGGACGCCAAGGGGACCGGCCTGCTGGCCCAGGAGCTCCGTCCGCCCGAGCGGCTGGCGGACTACATTTTGTGCCGGCGTTCACTGGAATCGTCACTCCGCTCGGTCGCCGAGCTCGTCGATCCCAAGATCGGACTCAACACCGTCGCCCTCCCCGAGGAGGTACGGGTCGAGGTCGAGACCTTCATCCGCCACTTCGCGGAGCGCCACGGTGGGGAGCTCTCGGCTGGACCCTTCGCCGCCGGCGGCGGGCTGACCATCGCCCTGGTCGGGGACTCGGGCACCGGCAAGACCATGCTGTCGCACGCTATCGCCAGTGAGCTGGGCCGCCCGCTGATCGCCGTGGACAGCGGCCGGCTCGCGGCGATGGGAGACAAAGCCGACCCCATCATCGACACCCTGTTCACCGAAGCGTCGGTGATGGGAGCCGTCCTGCTCCTGGACCGCTGTGAGCCGTTGCTGGCCAAGGGCAACGCGCGTCTTCCCGCGGTCCTGGGAGAGCTGGACCGCTTCGGAGGCCTCGCCATCCTGGTCACCACCAAGCCCGACGAGCTTGACGGAGGTGTGGAGCGGCACGTGGCCTGGCAGCAGAAGATGGAGATGCCGGATCCGGACCTGAGGACCATGATCTGGTACCAGAACGTTCCCCGCTCGGTCCCGCACCATGAGGACGTGGACGTCGAGGACCTGGGCACTCGCTACGAGCTCACCGGCGCCCAGATCCGAAGCGCCTGCGCGCTGGCCGAGAAGCGCGCACAGGCGTCACCCGAACCCGACGCCAAGCTGACGTTGGAGGACCTCAAGAACGCCTCGATGGCGCAGCTTCGCGCCGACATGGAGGAGTACAGCGTCCGCTCCAAGGTCACGCTGACGCTCGACGACCTGGTCATGCCTGAAAAGGAGAAGGTCCTCATCCGCGAGGTGCTCCAGGCGTGCCAGAACCGCGTCTTCGTGATGAGTAAGTGGGGCTTCGGCCGCCGGCTGGTGACGGGCAAAGGCATCTGCGTGCTGTTCAAGGGCGAGCCCGGGACCGGCAAGACGCTGTGTGCGGAAATCCTCGCACGCGAGCTGGGCATGCGCCTGTACCAGATCTCGATCCCGAAGATCGTGTCCAAGTACATCGGTGAGACCGAGAAGAACATCGCGAAGATCTTCTCCACCGCCCGCGCCAACCACTCGATGCTCCTGTTTGACGAGGCCGACGCTCTGTTCACCAAACGCGTCGCCGTCGACAGCGCCGTGGACCGATTCTCCAACATGGAGGTCAACCTGCTGCTGCAGGAGATCGAGCGCTTCGAGGGCATCACCATCCTGACCACCAACCTCGACAAGAACATCGACGACGCGTTCTCGCGCCGCATCAACTTCAAGATCGACTTCCCGTTCCCCAAGCCGGAGCACCGGGCACTCATCTGGAAAGGGTTGTTCCCCAAGGAGTGTCCCGTCGCGGAGGAGATCGACTTCGACTGGTTGGGCGAGAGCTACGAGTTGTCGGGCGGCTTCATCAAGAACGCCGTCGTGCGGGCTGCGTATCGCGCAGCGGCCTCCGGCAAGCCCATCAGCAACGACGACATCGAGTTCGCCGCCGAGCAGGAGTGCAAGTCGGCCGGCAAGCTGTTCCGGGCCACCAACCGGGAAGATGACTGGTAGGGGCGCGCGTCAGGCAAACACGCCCACGCAGAAGTCGATAAATGCCCGAATTCGTGGCGTATTCTGACGACCCTCCGCACACAGCGCGTGCAACGAGGGACCCGGCGGTGCGTAGTCCGTGAGGATCGGCACGAGGCGACCGTCCCGGAGGTGCTCGATCACGAGATGGTCGAACACGTGGCAGATGCCCAGGCCGGCGACGGCACCGTCGATGAGCGCAGTTCCGAGGTTCATCCGAAAGCGTGAGGGGACATCCCAGCCCCGAGGCTCGTTTGCACCGTCGCGAAACATCCAACGCCCGGGCGCCCCTCCCGGGAGGACAAACTGGAGGCACTCGTGACCAGCCAGGTCATCGGGGTGGCGTGGCGCACCATGACGGGTGAGGTAGCTCGGCGACGCACAGGTCACCCAGCGCATGGCCCCAAGTCTGCGCGCCACCATCGATGAATCATCCAGCTCGCCGATCCGGAGCGCGACGTCGAACCCTTCGGCCAACAGGCTCGTGAAGCGGTCGCTGGCGAGCAGCTCGAAGTCGACCTTGGGCACCGTGGCCGCCAGCCGATGTAACTGGCTCAGGACCCGGGTCGTGATGACGAAGGGTAGCGACACCCGGAGCGTGCCCTGAGCCTCCTCGCGCGCCCGCGTCACCAGGTCGCGGCCGGTCTTGAGGCGCGCCAGTGCCTCGCTCGCGTGGGCATAGTAGACCTCGCCCTCGGGCGTGAGCGACACGTGCCGTGAGGTCCGGTTGAAGAGGCGGACGCCAAGGTCCTGCTCGAGCTTCTTGATGGCTTTGCTGACCGCCGCAGGAGAGACGCCGAGTCGACCGGCCGCCTGCGAGAAGCTGCTCAGCTCGGCGGTGTACACAAAGGGTTCGAGGCCTGCGATGCTCACATCTTTAACCTCTACTCAACAAAGACCTGAATCAAAAGCCCATTGTTATTGATCTGCTGCGGCGTACCCTGTGTTCACACCCAGCACGCGTCGCCCAAGGCTCCGAGGCGCGAGGAGAAACGTCATGAACATCGGCATCATCGGCACCGGTATGGTGGCCAAACACATCGGGTCGGCGTTGGTTGCCCTGGGCCACTCGATCAAGCTGGGCTCACGCACCGCCGACCACGAAGGCGCCGCGGCTTGGGCCCAGGAAGCGGGAGATAACGCCTCCCACGGGACGTTCGCAGACGCCGCGGCCTTTGGCGAGGTCGTCATGAACGCCGTCGCCGGCCTCCACACGTTGGCGGCTCTCGATGCGGCCCAACCCCAGAACCTGGCGGGCAAGGTCCTGATGGACATCTCCAACCCGTTGGACTTTAGCCAGGGCTTTCCGCCGTCTCTGTCCGTGGCCAACACCGACTCGCTCGGTGAGCAGATTCAGCGACAGCTGCCTCAAAGCCATGTCGTGAAGGTGTTCAACACCGTCGCCCATCCGCTGATGACCAACCCCACCGCGCTGGCCGGGGGCGACCACACCCTGCTCATCTGCGGCAACGACGACGGGGCGAAGGCTCAGGTCACGGGTTGGATGCGGGAGTGGTTTGGCTGGAAGGACATCCTGGACGTCGGCGACATCACCTGCGCCCGTGGCACCGAGGCATGGCTGCTGCTCTGGACGCGGCTGTACGGCAAGTTCCAGAGCCCAATGTTCTCGCTGAAAATCGTGCGCGCGGAGGGGCAGTCATGAGTCGGGTCGCCATCGTCACCGGCGGAAACCGAGGGTTGGGCCGCGAGACCGCCCGACAGCTGGCCGAGCAGGGCTGGACGGTGATCCTGACCGCCAGACGCCTCGAGCGCGCCGAGGCCGCGGCCGCGGAGATTCGCGCCGAGCTTGGCCTGGACGCGGGGTCGGTCATTGCCCGCCCCCTGGACGTCACGGACGCTGAGCAAGCTCGCACGTTGGCCGCGTGGGTACGCTCCGAGCTCGGACGGGCCGATGCGCTGGTCAACAACGCCGGCGCCATCTTCGACCCTCAGGACTGGTCAGCGTCGATCCTCGAGGCCGACCTTGGCCCCATCCAGCAGAGCTTCGACACCAACACGCTGGGCGCCCTACGGGTCGCACAGGCCTTTGGTGAGCTACTTGCCGACAACGAAGGGGGGACCATCGTCAACGTCAGCAGCGGTATGGGCGCGCTGACCGACATGAACGGCGGCTTCCCGGGCTACCGGCTCTCGAAGGCCGCGCTGAACGCGCTGACCCGCATTCTCCACAGCGCCTTGCATGAACGCGGTGTTCGGGTCAACGCCGTGTGCCCGGGGTGGGTGCGCACAGACATGGGAGGTGCAGGAGCCAACCGTGCCGTCGACGCGGGGGCCGCCGGTATCGTTTGGGCGGCCACCCTCCCCGCCAGTGGCCCCAGCGGTGGCTTCTTCCGAGACGGAGAGACCATCGACTGGTAGCCGTCCCTATGGCGAGTGACATAGGGCTGGACTGCGGTTCCAGTGCAACTTGCAACGTCGCTCGGACCATGGTCTAACAGTCTGAACCACTGGCCGGAGAATGCTCCCGAGCATGGCGGCGGAATTCATCGCCTGGAAAGGCTGCCCACTGCAGCGAGAGCTTGGACCTGACGGCTTCGTGTCGAGGCTCAAGCTCCTCCAGATGAAGCGTGTCGTGGACGCGCAAATTGATGACCCCGAGGAGCGGGACAACGTCACCGTGCAAGCTCAGGGTGCCGACGGCGCGGTGCACGAACTGGACTACGTCGACATCGCGGCGGCGACCGGCACCATCGAGGCAGGCATCCCCGACTGCAGCGAATGCATGCTGTCCCATCAGCTGCCCGTCGGTTGCCATCGCGGCGTCAGTTACCCCATCGACGCCCCGGTCGAGACGCTTCTGTTCGACTTCTTCACCACCACCGTGGTGAGCCCCGAGAGCACAGCCTTCGAGCTTTGGCGCGATGTGGTCCAGCACCAGCCGACGGGGTCGGCGTGGCACACGATGCGCGGCTCCGACGGGCACGGCCTGGCGGAGCTACCGGAGCCCCTGTCGGTCGACCTCCACCTGCCGGGCGACCAACACGTTCGGGTCGACAGCGCCATGCTGCTCAGCTCGCTGTTTTTGACCTCGGAAGGCAACGCGCAGGTCGTCGCGTACCACAAGTGGTGGACGCAGTTGCTCAACTTCTCCGAGCGTCCGGGCCGGTGGGATGCCCTCGAAAGCTCACGCACATGGGCGGAGATCCTGGAAGTGCGCCGGCTGTACCTGCGGGCGTTCATCTTCGGGATGCACGAGCCCGTGGGCCTGCTCATCAACGTCTGAGGCGGCGCCCGCTCAGCCAACAAAAAACCCGGCCGAGGCCGGGTTTTCCTGTTTGCGAGGCGTGAACGCTAGTCCCAGCAGGAGTAGTCGTACTTCACCTTGACGTCGACGTTGCCGTCGCCGTCCTCGTCGATGATCTGGGTGGCCAGGAAGCCGGCGGCGTCGTACTCGAGCTCCACCGACTCGTCCACCTCCCCGTCGACACCCCGATCGAGCTCCTTGCGAAGCAGGCGCAGCTCGTCGGCGTACGAGTAGTTGATGCGCTGGTCTGGCTCGCCGTCGGCGCCGAAGTCGATGGACTCGCTCAGCACGTTGCCGGCCGCGTCGTACTCGTAGCTGGTCTCGAAGACCGAGCTGAACTCCGCCGTTTGGCGCTTCTCCAGCTTGGAGATGAGCTTGTCTTCGTAGTCGTAGGTGTAGGTGATGATGCGGTCGGGCTCGGTGCGCCCTGCCGTGTACACCCGCTCCTCGCTGAGGCGGTTGTGATGGTCGTAGGTGAACTCGTGACGCTCGTCCACGACGCCGTCGAGGTTGGCGTCGTACTCGGTCCAACGCAGGTTTCCGAAGCCGTCGTGCTCGTAGACCGTTTGTGCGTCCGCTTCGCCGTCGGCGTTGCGGTCGAGGTACTCGTTGGAGAGCATGCCGCCGAAGTCGTACTCGAACGTGGTGATCACGTCGTCGTTGCCGTCGGCGTCGTTGTCCTCGATGCGCTGCTCGATCTTTCCGATGGTGTTGTAGATGAGGACGATGGTCTTATCGGCGGTGCCGTCGCCGTCGGTGTCATGGCTCTCGCCGACGACGTGTCCCATGGCGTCGAAGGTGTAGACCACCTTGGACGACAGGTTGCCCTCCGCGGTGAGATGGCTGGTGGAGCAGACCGGAAGCGCCTCGGTCAGCGTCGGCTCGCCCGTGCCCACCACCCCGGTGTTGTCGACGGGGCCCTTCTCACAGGCAGCCAGTACCAGCATGCTGGCGGCGGCGACGACCGTGAGGATGTTCAGTGGAAGCTTGTTCATGCCTTGTCCCTGCTGTCGGGCATACGAATCCCAACGAAGGGCCGTAGTGTAAAGACCGATGAAGGGTTGCGGAAGGGGGTTCATTACAACGAACCGTTTTCTGATGGGGTGTAAGTGGCCGTCATCCGGTGTCAGTCGGCATCGCAGGGCCGCAGATGCGAACGTCGCCGGGTCGGCATACACTGCCTCAACCCGCTGAAGGAGCAAGATCATGGCCCCCTCGAGCACCCGCAAGAAGAAGCAGCACACCTATGACGCTATCGTCGTCGGGGGTGGCCTGTCCGGGCTTGCTGCTGCTACCGAGCTCCACCGGCGCGGGATCGACGTGGTTCTGCTGGAGGCCCGCGACCGCGTCGGTGGGCGCACCTTCAGCGTGGACCTGGCGGACGGTCGGTTCGACATCGGCGGGCAGTGGCTGGGGCCTACCCAGGGACGCGTCGAGCGGCTCTGCGAGGACCTGGAAATTGCGACCTTCGCGACGTTCCACGATGGAAAGAAGCATCTCGAACTGGACGGAAAACGCTCCACCTACGCCGGCTCGATCCCATCGCTGAGCCCGCTTCGACTGCTCCACCTGCAGGGCAGCCTGATGCAGCTGGATGCGCTGACCAAGCGGGTCGACCCGAGCCATCCACAGGCGGCGCACAACGCCAGAAAGCTCGACAAGATGTCGGTCGAGGACTTCAAGCGCCGCTGGGTGAAATCCCGGCAGGTCGGCCGGGTCATGGACATCGGCATCGAAGCGGTCTTCGGAGTTCCCGCCTCGGACATCTCCATGCTGTGGTTTCTACACTACTGCAGCGCCGCTGGAGGCTTCCTCAAGCTGGCGGAGGTCCCCGGCGGCGCCCAGGAGCGCCGGTTCGCGCCGGGCGCTCAGAGCCTGTCGCTGGGCCTGGCGGAGCGTCTCGGCATGGAGCGCGTCCGGCTGGAGGCCCCGGCACGCCGGATCGCCCACGACGCCAACGAGGGCGTTGCGATCGAGACTGACGTGGGCACGTTCAAGGGGCGGTTCGTCATCATGGCGATGCCTCCCCACCTGGTGCATCGCATCGCTTTCGAACCCGCCCTCCCTGCCATGCGCCAACAGCTGAACATGCGCATGCCGATGGGCAGCACGCTGAAGTGGCTCGCCGCCTACGACGAACCGTTCTGGCGGACCGACGGCAACTCGGGCGAAGTCCTCTCCACCGAGGGTCCGCTCAACGTCGTCTATGACAATGTCCACGTGGGCGGACAGCCTTGCCTGGTGGGGCTGATCGTGGGCGATTCGGCACTGAAATGGGGTGCGGTCTCGCCCGAGGAGCGCAAGAGCGCCATCCTGGGGCACCTGGCCAGCTTCCTGGGTCCCAAGGCGGCCAAGCCTTCGGCATGGCTGGACAAAGACTGGGGCGCCGACCCGTGGAGCCAGGGCTGCCCTGTGGCCAGCATGGTGCCGGGCGCCATGACCTCCGTCGGTGACTGGCTGGCGAAGCCGCTCGGGCCCATCCACTGGGCCGGTACCGAGACGGCCACCCATTGGCCCGGCTACATGGAGGGCGCGCTGCAGGCCGGAGAACGGGCCGCCGCAGAGGTCACGGCGGCGCTTGGGAAAGGAAGGTAGCCATGGCACGACGTCCAGTCGCTCGTGATGCCAGCAGCAAGGGGACCCGTCGGTCCTGGGGCGGCATCCTCTTCGGGTTCATCTTCGTCGTCGTCGGTAGCGCGGTCGGCCTCGGCTTCCCCACCGAGAGCAAGTTCCAGTGCGACCGGGATGCCAAGGGGGGCGGCGACTGCCACATCATCGAGAGTGCGCTGGCCTGGTCCAGCATCGACAGCTTCGACGTGGGTGAGCTGACCGGCGCCATCGTCGAGATGGACGACGGCGACGAAGGCCCCGTCTGCCGCGTTACCGTCACCCTCAAGGACGAACGTTACGTCCCGCTTTCCCTGGCATGGACGACGTGTGCGGAAAGCATGAGGACCCAGGCCAGCAAGATCTCGGCTTACGCCAAAGCATCGGAACCCGGTGACCTGATGGTCGATCGTTCGATTGGCTGGTGGATCATGGTGTTCGCGCTCGCCTTTATCCTCGCCGGGTCACTCACGATGGTGCTTTCGGCACGGGAGCGCTGAGGGCCGTCGGTGTAGAGAAGTTCTACACCCATGAACGCTCCTCCCCAGTCTGGCTCGCCATCCTCGGCGTCGTTCCTGCCCTTGGGCGTTGGCCCGTTCGTTGCACAGACCAGCCGCGACGCAGCTGAAACAGGAGCAAGGACCATGAAGGTATCAATGACCCGGGTGTGCCTCGGAATGTTCGCATTGGCGCTGACCGCGCTGGGAGCCTGCGAGCCTCCCGATGCTGACGGCCCCAACGGAGGACGCTCCTGTATCGCTGATGGCGTGACCTACGCCAATGGGGCCCAAATGCCGCCTGCGGGCTGCAACTCCTGCTTCTGCGACGACGGGCTCATCGCGTGCACGACCATGTACTGCGGAGCCATCTGCAACTACAACGGCCAGGCCTATGAGGAGGGCGCTTCGTTCCCCGATGCCGACGGCTGCAACACCTGCACCTGTGGCGCCGATGGCCAGGTCGCCTGCACGGCCATGGCGTGCCTCGATACCTGTGACTATGGCGGCCAGACCTACCAGGTGGGCGACAGCTTCGACGCAACCGATGGCTGCAACACCTGCACCTGCAGCGCTGGCGGCGCGGTGAGCTGCACCGAGATGGCCTGCCCTGTGACCTGCGACTACGACGGGGTCACCTACCAGGTGGGCGAAAGCTTCGACGACACCGATGGCTGCAACACCTGCACGTGCGGGGCCGATGGCCAGGTCGCCTGCACGTTGATGGCGTGCGTGCAGACCTGCGAGCTCGACGGCGTCATCTACCTCGACGGCGAGTCGGTGCCGACGGATGAGCCGTGCAAAGCCTGCACCTGCACTGGCGGTGAGGTCGTCTGCCTCGACACCCCGTGCGCCCCCTGCGACTACAACGGTGGCACATACGGGCCCGGAGAGACCTTCGACGCCGACGACGGTTGCAACACCTGCACCTGCATGGCCGGCGGCGATGTGGTCTGCACCAAAATGGCCTGCCCCGAGGGCTGCATCTACGACGGCAAGGAGTACGCGGTCGGCGACACGTTCGATTCCACCGACGGCTGCAACAGCTGCAGCTGCTCGGCGCCCAATGAGGTCACCTGCACCGCCATGGCGTGCATCGACACCTGCACCTACAACGGTCAGGAGTACGCCGAGGGCAGCAGCTTCCCCGCCGAGGACGGCTGCAACACCTGCACCTGCATGGCCGGCGGCGACGTGGCCTGCACCGAGATGGCCTGCCCCGAGGGTTGCGTGGCCAATGGTCAGGTCTACGCCGTGGGCGACACCTGGGATGATGGCTGCAACACGTGTACTTGCCTCGAGGGCGCTCAGGTGGCGTGCACGCTGATGGCCTGCCAGGCTACCTGTGAGGTGGGCGGCGCCGAGTTCTACGAGGGCCAGACCTTCCCAGCGGGCGACGGTTGCAACGACGTGACCTGCGGCAACGACGGGCAGTTCGCGTGGACCGAAAAGGCCTGTGCCTGCGACCCGGAGACGGAGTTTGGTCGGGAGTACGTCGGCAACAGCCCGCAGGAGTGTCAGCTCATCGACTTCGGCTGCGCCGAGGGTACCGACTACTTCGCCAACGAGTGCGGCTGCGGCTGCCAGCAGCCGCTGTACTGCCCGGAGTGGTTCAACTGCATGCCGCCGGCGCCGTGTGACGCGGTGGCCATCGCCGCCGAGTGCCCGCTGAGCGGAATCGCTTACTAACTCCGAATCAGAAGCCTGGTGCGGGGCGGGGTCTGGTGGCCCCGTCCCGCCGAGTGCCGGTGCGGGATCGCCTATTGATTCGGAACGGGGTCTGGGCGCGCGAGGCCGGGTCTGGGTCGCCGCCGTCCGAGCAGCAAGAATAGGAGCAAGCCCGCGGCCCAAGGCGGTTGGCCTCGTCCACCCACACATCCAGTGTCGGCACCCGTCGCGGGCTCGACGGCGTTGGGCTGCGTTTCCGGAGTGAGCTCGGGACCCGCGTCGACCAGTTCGGGACCGGGCTCGGGCGGCTCCTTGCCCGGCAGGCACACCTCGACTGCTGGCGATCCCATTTCGGCCGCATTGAAAACCTGAAGGTCGACACAATCCACCCAGTCGTGGAGAACAACCTCGGGCTGACCACACTGGCCAGGCCACAGAGACCCGCGGACCATCAGCTCTCCTTTTACCTCCGCCTCGTGGCCAATGGTCCAGAACACCGGGCGGGAGTCTGCGCTGAAGGACACGCGAATGTCCTGCCCAGTGTCGTAGCAATGCCATTGGTGGACCTTTTGGCACGGCTCTGCGTTGCTCGGGACGACTCCGTTCGTGAAGAGGCTGGTGTTCCTCACTGCCTCGACCGCTGAGACAACAGGCGCTTTGGGGGGCTCTGTGAGAGGACCCGCGCCTGTCGTGAAGGTCAGGGTCTCTGTCGCGGCCGCCCCTTCCACCGCCTGATAGTAGATATCCACCGAGTAGGTCGTGTACGGCTCCAGCAGCGGAAGCTCGTAGCCGTGCCGGATTCGTTCCAGCTCAGTCCCGCCGAAGAAGACCGAGGCGCTCACCCCCAACCGAGTCCACACGAAGATGCGGGTATTGGTTGGCACGCCGACGTCTTCGGGCGCAGGGTACGAAAACATTCGACCTGGGACCGGGTCTGCGATGCACGAAGCGATGGCACCAGGCCCCCACGGCATCATTGTGAGGCCAACAGCAAGCATCAACATCCAGACGAGCACGTGTGTGCGCATGGGTCCCTGCGGTTAGAGGGAAGGCGTAGAAGACGGGTGGTGACGGGGAGAGTATCGGCGGCGATGTCCCAGCCGCCGCCTTGCGAGCAGTATGGCCAGGAGCAAGGCCGCGGCCCAAGGCGTTTGGTCGCGTCCACCCACACATCCAGTGCCGGCACCCGTCGCGGGCTCAACAGTGTCGGGGGTGGGCTCGGGACCCGCCTCGACGGGTTCGGGCGGAGTATTGCCCGGCAGGCAGACCTGGGTCGCTGAAGTCAGTCCCGCAGCATTGACTGCCTCGACATCCAAACACCACGGTCCATGGGTGACGACGATCTCTGGTTGTCCGCATGAGCCGGGCCACCAGGTGTTGCTGAGACGCCAGAACAGGGGGACTGTGGAGGACTCCAGGTAGACAAGCGTGTCCTGGCCGATGTCGGGACACGGCAACGAATGCAGCACCTCGCAGATCGGTCCGGACGGCTTGTAGTCCGTTTCGAAGTCGAAGCCCCGTTCAATGATGTCGACGACCTCGACATCAGGTGCCTTCGGCGCGTCGGTGAGTGGGCCTGGGCCAGTCGTGAACGTGAGCGCCTCGGTCGCTGTGGTGTCGGGATCGATCTCGAGGGTGACCGTGACCGTGTAGGTGGTGTTGGGTTGCAACTCGGGAAGCTCGTAGCTCCACGCCCCGAATGAAGCGAGGGGCGCGCCGTCGAGCGATGCCGACACGCTGCTCACAAGGGACGGATGAAGCCACAGCCTGCTGTTGGTCGGCACACCGACGTCGCCGTCGGCTGGGTAGGACCAGAGCAGTTCGGTGCGCGAGGGGCATGCGGCGTGTGAGGAAGGCCCGCCAGGAGCCGTCACGGTTGTGAGCAGAAGCGCACCAAGCAAAGACCGAAGCCTCATCTTCGCATCCTCCGGCGACGCACCGCCCACGCAAGGAGCAGCCCAGCGAACCCGGTCGCGGTCGACGGCGCACTGCCACGGCAACCGGACAGGCATACCGTTGTAATGTCCGACCTCATACCGGCAGCGTTGACGGCTTGCAGCTCCATGCAGTCCCCCCATGGATGAAGCACGACCTCAGGGGGTCCACAACTTCCGGGCCACCATGAGCCCATGATCGTCCCCTCTCCACTCCGAACACCGTTGCCAATGCGCCAAAACAACGGCGACGAGGAGGTGTCGAACGACACGACCGTATTCTGGCCGGTGTCATAGCAGTGGAGCGCATGGATGGAATCACAAAGGGCCGCGTTCTCGGGCACGGTCCGGTAGCTCACGTTGTCGTCACGGGAGGAGCTGGCGATCGACGCATCCGCGCACGGGGCCTCGGTGAGGGCGCTGCTTCCCGTCGTGAAGCTCAGTGACTCCGTACTGCCGGCTCCCCCCAGAGCCTCCAGGTGGATTTCGACCATGTAGGTCGTGTTGGGCTCCAGGCGAGGTAGGACAAAGCCGCCGTCGTCCTTATCGAGAGGCGTCCCGTCCAACACCACCACTGCTTGAACGCCTTTTCGAGGATACAGCCAGACGCGTGTGTTGGTCGGCACGCCCGTGTCGCCGTGTGCAGGGTACGACCACATGAGAGCCGGGATGGGGTCGGCAATGCAGGTTGCTGAGGCGCGTGGCGCCCAAGATGTTGCCGCGAGCGCGACGATGAGCAACAGGGCTCTGCGGATGGAGCGCAAGAGTCCGACGTTCAAGATGCCCTCCGGATGAGCGCTGCGAGCAGGCATGGTGCGAGTAGCGCTATGGGCGGGCCCCTCCAAGGGAGACCGCTGCTGCACCCGCCACCCGATGCGGGGTCAACCGGTTGCGGCTCCTTGCCCGGCAGGCACAGCTCGACGACCGGCGAGGTCATGCCCGCGGCGTTCACCGCTTGGAGTGAGACGCAGTCCTGCCACGGCAAGACGACCACCTCTGGCTGGCCACAGCTTCCCGGCCACCAAGAGCCGAGCCTGTTGTCTGGCCTCGATGGTCCAAGAAACCAGAACACGGGAGTTGATGATGACCGGAACGAGACAACCGTGTTTTGTCCGCCGTCGTAGCAGTGCGCAGCCTCATGCACAGCATCGCAAAAGGCTGCTCCGTCAGGAAGTAGCCCGTAGCTGAGCAACCCTGTGTCGACTGCGACGCTCTCAAGAGAGACCGCGGGCGCTTCGGGAGCGTCGAGAACCGGTCCACTCCCAGTCGTGAACGTCAGTGTCTCCGATGTGGTAGCTCCGCCAGCACGGCTCGTGACAAGGACCTCGACTGTGTAGGTGGTACCCGGGTTCAGCAGGGGCAGAATGTGTCCACCGACCTCCCTGTCCATCTCCGCGGGGATGCCCTCAAAGACCACACTATGGGTGCCATTCGACGCGAGCCAGACGCGAGTATTCGTGGGGATGCCAACGGCTCCCTGCGCAGGGTAGGACCACCAGAGCGCCGGCACCGGGTCAGAGGGACATGCCGCATTTGCGCGAGGTGCCCATGCCACAGCAGTCGCGAGGCCAACGATAAGCAGGAGCGGTCCGCGGATGGAGCGAAAGAGGCAGGCGTTCAAGATGCCCTCCGTATGAGCGCTGCAAGCAGACACGCTGCAAGCAACACCAAAGGCAGCGCTCTGCAGCGTAGACAGCCAACGCGTTCAGAACCAGGCGTCATTTGGCCCACCGAGGTCGCACCTGGACCCGCGCCACATGGTGCCCAGTATGGTCCTGGCGTCGCCTGGATGAAGGCCTCGCCCGTCCACCGAGGTCAGCGCCGCCCTCGAGGACCGCGCCCTGCCACACACGCGGCCAGCACGAAGAGCGACCCGTCATGAGAGAAGTCTGGATCACCCGCAAGGGAGGGCCCGAAGTCCTGGAGGTCCGTGAGACCTCCGACCCCACTCCCGGTCCCGGCGAAGTGCGCATTCGTGCACACGCATGCGGCATCAACTTTGCCGATATCATGGCCCGGATGGGCCTGTATCCAGACGCCCCCAAGCTACCCTGTGTGGTGGGCTACGAGGTCGCCGGCGAGGTCGACGCCGTCGGCAGCGGCGTGACCGAGTTCTCGGTCGGCCAACGTGTCGTCGCGCTGACCCGCTTCGGCGGCTACTCGGACACGGTGTGCGTGCCGTTGCACCAGGTCGCGGCGCTCTCTGACGACACCAGCTTCGAGGCCGCGGCCGCCCTGCCCGTGCAGTACCTGACCGCCTGGCTGATGCTGGTCCACCTGGGCAACGTGCGCGAAGGCGACCGTGTCCTCGTCCACGCGGCCGGTGGCGGCGTCGGGCAGGCCGCGGTGCAGATCTGCCGCTGGCGGGGCGCCGAGGTCATCGGAACCGCCAGCGCCGGCAAGCACGACCGGCTTCGGGAGATGGGAGTGGCCCACTGCATCGACTACCGGAGCCAGGACTTCGAGGTGGAGGTCAACCGCATCACCAGTGGTGAGGGCGTCGACATCGCGCTGGACGCTGTGGGCGGCAAGTCCTTCAAGAAGTCCTACAACGTCCTCACCGACATGGGCCGGCTGTTCCTTTTCGGCGCCTCGAGCTTTGCGCCTGGCGAGAAACTGCAGATCCTGCCCCTCATCAAGGGCATGCTCCAGATGCCGACGTTCAAGCCGTTCAAGCTGATGGAGACCAACAAAGGCGTCCTCGGCGTCAACCTGGGTCACCTGTGGCACAAAAAGCGGCTCATCCAGACAAACCTTCGCGACGTCGTGGCCAAGGTCGACGACGGGACCTTCACCCCCGTCATCGACGCGACGTTCCCCTTCGACCGCGCCGCCGAGGCCCATCGCTACATTCAGGACCGAAAGAACTTCGGCAAGGTGCTGCTGACGCCGACCTGAGTCGGCTTAGTCGAGGGCGTTGGCTCGGGCATGCTCGCGGCTCTTGGCAGCCTCGTCCCGGGCGTTGGCGCGCTCGACGCGCCCCACCACGCCATCCTGGGCCTCCTGGGCGAATCGTTGGAGACGCTCGACCTCATTGGAGAAGTCGGTGTCCGGATCGGGTGCCTGGCCATTGGCCGTCCAGTCGATGGCGTAGCCTGGGTGCTTGGCCGCGTCGGCAAACAGGTCAGCCACGTAGGCGGCTTCGTCCTCGCCGACTCCCCTTGCCACGAGCTCCTTGCGCTTCTTCTCGGCCACCTTGTTCCCCTTGGCAATGAGCGCTTCGGTCTTCGCCATCTCCTTCGTCTGTCGGTTGGTCCAAGCCAGCCTTTCCCAAATGCTCCTCGAATTGTGCCAGCAGGCCGCAATATTGTTGGCGCTGGTGTACGACGCGCCCTTGGCGATCCATTGGTCACGCAGGTTGCCAGCTTTGTCGTGGTGGGCGTTGAGCCCTTTGATCTCCGCAGCAATACGCTTCTTGACCTCGCGGGGGTCCTCGATGCCGAAGAAGACGGACCCTGCCGCCGCATAGCCGTCATAGGCTGCTTCCTGAGCCTCTTCCATGACCTCGCTTGCCGCCTTGATGACGGAGATGACGGTCTCCGCGATGCCTTCCAGGCCAGGCGCCGCATGGAACGTCAGTTCCTCGATGGATGCCTCGTTGTCGCCGCCACCGCCACCTGATGCCTGGGAAGCCGCGGGGTCGGCGTTCTGCTGCACCGCCGGTCCGACACTCGCCCCTTCGCCCGGCAGCGCCGCCTTGCTCTCGCCACCCTTCTTCTCGTTGAGGCCCTTCAGAACGCCCTTGTACTCGCCGGTCAGGAGGTCCCGAGAGCCGAAGGTCCACTGGAACTTCGCGAAGCCGACCTTGACCCCGATGAAGAGCGACGACGTGAGCGTGAACCCTCCGCCAAAGCCCTTGTCACGACTGACGCCCCGCTCCAGCTTTGCGGCCATCGACGCGCCGCCGTAGGCCGCGATCGTGAAGGGCTTATCGCCCAACTTGAGGCTCCCCCCTGCGTTGACCGCGAGGTCGACATTGGCCTGCCCCGCGATGGCGACCTTGCTTCCGTCGGCCGTACCCATCGAGACCGAGCCCCCAATCGCCCCGTCCAGCGTGAGGTAAAGCCCTGCCGCGCCTTTGAAGTTGGGTGCCCCGGTGGGGTACAGCGGCACGAAGACCGTCGGCATGGGGTAGGACAGCCCGTAGCTCTTACTGAAGTTGCCGTTCTCGTCGACGCCGGCGGACATGCCGAAGCCCGGTGCCTTCTTCTGGACACCGGGCGCCAGGCTGCTGGCCCCCGTCCCGGCGTACTGGTCCAGCAGGCCCTCGGCGCTTTCTCCGGCCACCACCTTGTCAGCGACCGCGTCTGCGTGACGTTCGTAGGCGTCCCCCACCTGGCCGACGCCGCCTTTTAGCGAGACCCCGCCCCGTTGCTGAACCACATGGGCCGCCTCGTGCGCCACCGTATGGAGGTCACGCCCGTTGTCGCCCAGCACGACGTTGTCGCCGCTGGCGTATGCCCGCGCGCCCATGCCCTGGTTGGCCTCGTTGGCCCGAGCTCCGGTATGGGCTTTCACCTTCGACACGTCGTGACGGCCGAACGACCGTTGAATCTGATCGAGGTGGGGCAGCTGACTGCCCGCACCACTGGCACCGTGCGCCGCGAGGGCATGGACCTCTCCATCCGAGCGCGCCTGCACCGACTGCCGGAACTGGATCAGCGCCGCATCCAGTGCGCTGAGCTGCACATCGCTGGCATGCAGGCTGGCCGCGAACCCATCGACCGATGGACGGGTAGCTCGGGCGGCTCGCTCGTCCCGCGCTAGCAGGACGGCGAGGTCTGACCTGGCATCCGGAGTCTGCTTCGACCGGACTTCGTCGGTATCTCGTCTCGTCGTCTTCACGGGGCGCTCCTCCATCGTTGGAGGCCCCTACGTCAGCAAACCCCGTTCCAAGCACGCCTGGACGTGATTACGCACCTTTGGGCTGCGTGGGCGTGCGCCATCACGCTGCGCGCACATGTGCCATATGGGAGCGGCACACCGCCTTGGGGTATTCTAGTAGACCGAGAAGACCACCGAACAGCTCACCTCGAGGTCGCCGGTATTCAACGGGGGCGTCTCAGCCACCGCACGCCGGAACTTCCGGGCGCACTCCTTGGCTGCCTTGTCGCTCAGCATCAGCGAGTGGGACGAGCTCATCGAGCCGCCATTTCGCGTCAGCGAGAACGAGAAGCTCTTGGTGCTGAGCTTGGGGTCGGCCTTCAGCTCCATGTCGAGGCACTTTCGCAGTTCTGGCTGCTTGGCCTTCAGCATCGCCTCGACCTTGGCCTTGTCGACGCCCTTGGCCTTGTCGCAGGCGTTCTTCACAAAGCGGGGGTTCTTGGGCGGTGTCATCGACTTGCAGATGTCGACGATCAGGTCCTTGTGGGACTCCGGCGGTCCCGACGTGCAGGTCCAGGTCGTGGCGAACGTGTCCAGGCGAACCTTGACCTTCGACATCCCACTGCTGCGCGAGGTGCCAGTGCTGCCCGAGGTATTCTCCGCCTTGGTGACCGTGATGGTCGGAAAGCCAGGCGCGGACAGCGTCGCTTCGGAGCCTTTCGATTCGACCTTCAGATTGTCGGGAGCCTTCAGCGTGACGCCCGGGCCCTCGAGCTTCACCTCCACCATCTTGCCGGGCTTGAACTCGGGCCCGGTCGCGCCGTCGCCGTCCTTCTTGCCGCCGCAAGCCATCACGAGCGTCGCAAGAAGAAGAAGGAGTATGCGTGTCGTGGTCATGACTGGTGCTCCCGGCGTCGAAGCGCCATCAGGGTGAGAATCATGGCGAGTACGGCCCATGGGGCCAGGGGGCCGCCACCCGAACCGGCGCAGCCGCCCTCGTCCTCGGCGGGGGGCGGGTCAGACGGCGTGCCAGCTTCGATGCACTGGCCGGTGAACGGGTCGGGGATCTGTCCAAAGGGGCACGCGATGGGAGGCCCGCCGTTGTCCGGTGTCGTGTTGCCGGTGTCGGTGGGCCCCGCCTGGTCAGGGGTGCCACCCGTGTCCTCGGTCGGACCGCCCGGGCCACACACGCCATCGTTGCAGCCCTGCCCGCCCGGGCAGCTCCCACAGCTACCGCCGCAGCGATCGTCTCCGCACACGTTGGTGCCGCAGAAGGGGATGCAGCCGTCGGCGTTCATGCAGACGCCCTGGATACAGCTCTGTCCGCCGCCGCAGCTGCCGCAGCTCCCACCGCAGCCGTCGTCGCCGCACCAACGCCCGAAGCACCGCGGGGTGCAGGTCGCGCTGCATTCGCCCGCCGCACAGTTCTGACCCGCGGGGCAGTCGCCGCAGGTCCCACCGCAGCCATCATCGCCGCAGACCTTGCCGGCGCAGTCGGGTGTGCAGGCCACGCACTGGCCGTCGAGCTCGTTGCAGCTCTGCCCCTGCGGGCAATCGCCGCAGCTTCCGCCGCAACCGTCGTCGCCACAGAACTTGCCGTTGCACTGCGGAACGCAGCCGCCTTCGCAGATGCCCATGGGGCTACACGGGACCCCAGGGTCACAGTCGCCACAGGTACCGCCACAGCCGTCGGGCCCACAGTTCTTGCCGTTGCAGTTCGGGCTGCACAGCGGCAGGCAGGTGCCGTCCGCCAGACAGACCTCCAGGCCTGGCTCGCAGAAGCCACAGAACCCGCCGCAGCCGTCGGGCCCGCAGGCCTTGCCGTTGCAGTCAGGCACGCAGCTGACCGTGCCGCAGGTCCCGTCCGGCTGGCATCCCTGGCCGACGCCGCACACGCCACAGCTTCCGCCACAACCGTCGTCGCCGCACTGCTTGCCGGCGCAGTCGGAGACGCAGTTGAACACGCACTGACCGTCCGGCGTGCACGACGCGCCAGCGTTGCAGATGCCGCACGACCCGCCGCAGCCGTCATCGCCGCACTGTTTGCCGGCGCAGTAGGACGTACAGCCACCGGCGCACTGACCGGCGCCATCGCAGCTCTGCCCGTTGAGGCACTCGCCGCAGCTGCCGCCGCACCCGTCCGAGCCACAGACCTTGCCTTCGCACTGGGGAACGCAGGGCGGGCATGCCAGCGGATAGGTGCCCGCGGGCTGGGCGGACCCCACGTCTGAGCACCCGTAGCGGTCGAGGCTGGCGCTCCATCCGCACTGGTTGGCCTGCGCGGCCGGACAGTTCCCCGAACATCCGCCACATTGGCTGTTGGCGAGCGCCACGCAGGCGGTGTCCCACGCCACATCGCAGCAGAAAGGATCGACCGCGCAGACGCAGTCCATCTGGGTCTTGTCGCAGCATCCGGGCTCCAGCCCGGCGACACAGCAGCTACGGTCGGCGAGGGTCGAGCAATCGAACTCGCAAAGCAGCCCATCCTCCGAGCAGTACCGCGTCGTCGAACCATCGCAGCAGCCGACCGGGGAGACGGTGAAATCCGTCGGGCACTCCCCCAGCGCCTGACCGACGGGGCATTGCGCCCGAGTCGTGTCGCTGAAAGTCACGCCGATGAACAGGCCCAGGCCCGCGAAAAGCAACGGTAAACCACGCATGGTCGAGGGATAGCACAAGCGGGTTCGGAAAAAAAAGCGACCTGGTCGTGAACGTTCGGCTGGGAGCCGGGCACGTATGGGTGTCTCGGGCGGTGAACGCCACCGGCGCCACCACCAGGTCGTCCCCACCACGCGCTAACGCGTCATGCATATGAAGGAGTGTGTCATGCGCCTGAAGACCTTTGTCCTCAGTCTGGTCGTTGTTTCCTCGAGTCTGCTCGGCGCTTGCGGGCTGGTCAGCCAGACCGCGGCACCGGCGTCGACATCCGGATCGGACGCTCCGTCCGACCGCGATAGAGGCCTCGTCCTGGCGGTCGAATCCGGCGGCTGGGACGCCGTCGCTCCCTGGAGGTCGGCCGTGGCCGACGCCTACGCGCGAGCGAACGCAGTGCTGGCCAGCCACGAGTTCCGCCGGCGCCTCACGTCGGCGAGCCACACCAAGTGGGTGTACCAGGTGCTGGTCGGCGCTCGGCTAGATGCCAACAGCCCCTATCGCATGCGCTTCCGCGCCGCCGTGAGCGGAGGACCGGCGGTGGTCGCTGACTGCCACGGGACCGTCTGGCTGAACTTTCCGAAGGTCCTGAACCTGGGCGTGGACACTTTCGCAGCGGAGCTATCGCGTGTGGCCGCCATGCAGGGGCTGCGCGGGCGCAGGACCTGCGACGGCGAGATTCTCAGCGCAGACACGGTGGACGCTGCGACCGTGGACGCCGTCGCCAGCACGGTCAAAGACCTCGCGTCGCTGGCGTTCCCAGGAGGCCCCAGGACCGTGGCGGACGCAGCGGGCTGGGGTGACCGCGCTGGTAAGACCACCATGACGGCCAAGGCCGAGACCCAAAAGCCCAAGGACTCCGACGCCAAGCGACGGTACAGCGACCTGGCCATCCACACCGCACCTGAGCTTCCGGACACCAAGGCCGCGCCGGAGGTGGTGCTGAGCTATGAGCCCATCAGCGGCGGCACCGCCCGGCTCCGGGTGAACGCCCGGCCGTGGGCCTCCTGCAGCGTCGACCGTCACGCTCCTCGCACCACGCCGTTCAGCCTCAACGTCGGCCCCGGAAACCACGAGGTCCGCTGCCGCAAGGGCGGCGAGCACGTCACCAAGCGCATCTTCATCCCCAAGCGGCCCTTCTCACGGCTGTCCCGCGGGCGCCTCATCGTCACCACCGACGGGGCGGATCGTTGCTACGTCGACGGCATCCGCTACAACGGCTCCGGCGTCTCGGTCGACGTCGCACCGGGCGTGCGCCGCGTGGAGTGCGTCTACGAGGGCAACACCGTCACCCAGGGCGTGAAGGTCATTGCCGATCGGGTCATCCCCGTCCACCTCGACGTGCGCCAGCGACGCCTGACGGCGATGGGCTACTCGCAGGTGACCGTCAACGCCAAGCCGTGGGCACGCTGCGCCATCGACGGCGGCAGCAAGCAGACCACCCCCTTCAAGGTCTGGGTCAAGCCGGGGCGGCACACGGTGTCGTGCGAGAAGGGCGACGCCAAGGTCACCAAGCGAATCAAGGTGAAGAAGCGCCGCCGCATGACGGTCATGCTCAAGATGAGCGACGCCGAACTGGACCTCCTCGGGGATGACTTCCCGGCTGGGCTGACCATCACGGCCTTCCCATGGGCGACCTGCTCCATCGACGGCAAGATGGTGGGCGTCGCCCGCATCGAGACGACCGTCAAGCCGGGCCTGCGTCGCGTACAGTGCGAGCACAAGGGGAAGACCATCACCCGCAAGGTCCTGCTTCAGAGCGGGCAGAAGCGGCGCGTCCACTTCGACTTCCCCACCAAGGGCCTGCCCTGAGCCCGCGCTGCCTGGATGCTACTCGATGGCGGCGTCGACGCAGGTCTCAGGTGCCGTCGCCGGGTTGCAGCGTGGCGGAACGTGGAACCAGTAGAGGTTGCCAGCCTGCTCGGGGAAGTCGGTCTTGAGCCACTGCGACCCGATGGTGTTGGCATCCTGCGTGTTCTGGTCGCAGGTGTTGGCATCCGGCTCGCCGGCCAGACACAGGTTGGAAGCGACGAGCACCTGAGCCTCGTGCGCGGCGGGGATCGTCTCCGAGCCGGGATTGTTGATCTTGGCCACGGCCGCCCAGGGCTCGCCGAACTCGCTGCTGTTGGCGCCGACGAACATCAGCCGGTCGTGGGCGGTGGTCAGGCCATCCGTGTAGGCGGTGCGGTCGTCGCCCGTATCGAGCATGGCGAAGAGCACCTGCCCGCGTAGCTCGCCGAGCGTGGGCCACCCCTCGGAGTCCAGACGCTCCCGCAGGCTCCCGTAACTGGCCTTCAGGTCGGCCGGGGTGAACACCTGCTCGTCGGGAAAGACCGAGGCAATGACGGTGTCCAGCCGCTGGATGTCTGGAATCGTGCCCCCGCCGGCGTCGCCCTTGGGCTCGATCCAGATAGCGATGGGGACGTGCATCGGGTGCGCGTCGGACCACATCTTGATGGTGGTCAAGCAGGCGCGGAAGCTGAGGCAGGTGGTGACTTCGTCCAGCCAGGAGATGTGGTAGACGGCGAAGTCATCAGCGTCGACCCGGTCCTCCGGGTTGTGGACGTCGATCTCGAACGCGCGCACACCGAGATCGAGCTGCTCGTCCAGAGGCCGGTGGTCGTAGTCGTGGCTCTCGTGGATCACCGTCTCGGAGCGCAGGTGGTAGCTGTTGTGCGTGCCGAGGGTCTGGATGTGGTTGAGCCGGAGCGTGTCGTCGAGGGTCCCGACCAGCGAGACCTCGGGCGCAGCGTCGGCGTCCGAAGCCGCGTCTGCCACCCCTGCGTCAGGCGTTCCGGCGCTGTCGGGAGTGCTCGGATCGTCGGAGGGGCATGCTCCGAAGGTCCATGACATGGCCGCGAGAAGGAGAGCGAGACAAGCATTCGAGCGCATCGCGGCAATCTAGCACGAGGACGCCACGAATCCGGCACACACTTGGCACATGCGAACCGGTTTCGCGTTCCCGGTTGGATAAGGTATCCTGCCGTCATGAAAGCCCCGCGTAGGTACCGCCGCCCCCCCGGCGTGTTGGTGGCATGCATCTGGCTGTTGGCCGCGTGCCAACCCGATGCCGCGACACCCGCCCCGTCCACCCCCAACAGCGACGCCAGCACGACCCCCGAGGAGTGGAGTGTGCCGCCGCCCGGGCCGCCTGATCCTGGGCGCGTGGTCCTCCATCGCCTCAACCGGCTGGAGTTCCAGAACACCACCCAGGCCCTCCTCGCTACCGAGGTCGCAACCGCGTCGCTGCTGCCGGCCGACGGCGTCGGCGACAACGGCGAAGGCTTCGACAACGACGCCGAAGCCCAGATCTTCAGCGTCTTGCACCTCGAGACCATCGAGACCGCCGTCAACCTCTTGCTCGACGACGCGCTCAAGCCTCCTGTGACCGTCGTCACCCATCACCTCGAGGCGGAAAGCGATGCGTTCTCGGGCTCCGGCGATGAAGGCTGTGGCATGGATGCGTACCCGTTCACGCCGTGCACCGAGCTCTGGTTCGACGCCGCCACCTCGGCCGCGTTCAACGTGGTCAATCCCGGCCCCTACACGGTGCGCATGCGCGTCTGCCAGGCCTACAACGACGTGAATCCGGACCTGGCGTTCATCCTCAACAACGAGATCCAGCTCCAGTGGGAGGTCACGGCCGGCTGCAAGTCACCCGCCGAGCCAGAGATCGTCGAGGGCCAGGTCACCCTCGAGGCAGGCCTGCAGTACATCGGAGCACGGCAGATCACCAAGGAGGGGGCCAAGATGATCTCGGTCGACTGGATCGAGCTTGAGGGCCCACTGGACGCGGACGGCGCGCAGCCTCCTGGACGCTCCAAACTATACACCTGCGACCCGGATACCGGTGGCGAGACCTGTGCCCGTGAGATCGTCGCTGGCTTCATGCGCGAGGCATGGCGACGTCCAGTGACGAACGCCGAGGTCGATACTGTGATGAGCCTCTACACCGAGGCGATCGATGGTGGCAGCGACGTCCACCACGGCATCCGTGTCGCCCTGACCCGGGTGTTGCTATCGGTCCATTTCCTCTTCCGGGTCGAGGTCCCCGACACCCCCGACGCCGACACACCACAGAACCTCGGCCCTCACGAGCTGGCGACCCGACTGTCCTACTTCCTCTGGAGCACCGCGCCAGACGCCGAGCTGGCCGGCCTCGCGGACGACGGGACCCTGCTGGACGACGGCGTGCTCGAGGCGCAGGCCCGGCGCATGCTCGCCGACCCTCGGGCCGAGGCGCTGATGGCGGGGATGGGCGCACAGTGGTTCGGGCTGCGACTCCTCGACGAGGTGGCACCCGCGCCGGCCACGTTCCCCGAGTTCGACAACGAACTTCGAGCCGCCATGGCCGCAGAGGTCGAACATCTGGTGCGAAGCGTCCTGCTGGAAGGCGCGCCGATGACGGACCTGCTGACCGCCCGGGAGACCTGGGTCGAGCCGCGGCTGGCCGAGCACTACGGTCTGAGCGCCACCGAGGCAGGGATGATGGCCGTGCCGGGGCGCGGCGCCGGGTTGCTCACGATGGCCGGGTGGCTGACGGCGACCTCCAACCCAACCCGGACCTCACCGGTGCGCCGCGGCAAGTGGGTGCTGACCAACCTGCTGTGCGAGAAACCGCCGCCGCCCCCGGATGGCGTGGAGGCCGAGCTTGATGACACGGGCGCGTCCGGCACCATCGCCGAGCAGCTGGCGCTGCACCGGGCCGATCCCGTGTGTGCGTCGTGCCACGACCAGATCGACCCCATCGGATTGGCCCTAGAGCCCTTCGACGGCATCGGCGCAGACCGTCCCACCTACTTCGACGGCACCGCGGTCGACCCAGCCGGAAACTTCCTGGGGGTCGGCGCCTTCGACGACGTCGTGGACCTTGCCGGCCGCCTCGCCACCCAGGAGCGAACAACCCGTTGCTTCGCGCAGCGGACGTTCTCCTATGCCCTCGGGCGGCACACCCAGGCACATGACTGGCCCTACTTCGGCGAGGTCGAGCAGAAATTCGCCGACGGCGGGTACACCTTCGAGGAACTCGTCGTCGCCATCGTCCTGTCCGCACCGTTCAGGGAACACCGAGGCGAGCCGGAGGTGCAGCCGTGAAGCGTTGGCTCAAGAACATCGTGCGGCCCGAACGTCACTCGCGGCGCGCCTTCCTGCGTGGCGCCACGGGTGCTGCCCTGGCGCTTCCTTTCATGGAGGCGCTCGCCCCTCGCATCGCGCGCGGCGCCGAGCCGGGCATCCAGCGTCGCCTCCTCTATTGGTACACGCCCAACGGCCACAACATGGACGACTGGTACCCGGCCAACACCGGCCCAGGCTACACGCTGTCGCCCATCCTGGAACCGCTGGCGCCCTATCGGTCCGACCTGACCGTGGTCAGCGGTCTGTGGAACTATGGCTGTCAGGTCGGTGAAGGGGGCCATGAAGGCTCCGCCGGGGCCTTCCTGACCTGCGCCGAGCTGGTCAAAGACACCGTCTACAACGCCACGTCCATCGACCAGATCGCCGCCGGCCACATCGCCGACGGGACTGTCTTCCCCAGCCTCGAGCTGGGAATGGAGTCGGGCTCCAACCCCAATGGGTACGGCGCCAATATCTCCTGGTCGAGCCCCGAGACGCCTCGCCCCAAGGTGACCTCGCCCTCCGCGCTCTACAGCCGGTTGTTCGACTCGGGGAGCCTCACGCTGAGCCCGGAGGAAGTGGAGCGCCGCCGCGGGCTTCGACTGTCCGTGCTGGACGCCCTGGTCAACGAGGTGAACGCACTGTCCCCGAGGCTGCCGCAGCGCGACCGCCTCAAGCTCGACGAGTACACCACCTCGATTCGCGAGCTGGAGCTTCGCATCGCGGCCCTGTCCGACTCCTCCTGCGAGCCCGGGGACCCGACTGGCGACGGCGACGACTTCATCGAGCGCCTCGAGCTCATGAACGCGCTGATGGTCAAAGCGTTCGAGTGCGACCTCACCCGGGTGCTGTCCTTCATGCTCGGGACCGCCGCTTCGAATCGGGAGTATTCCTGGATCGGTATCGACGAGTGGCACCATGGACTGTCGCATCACGCCTTCGACAGCCCGACGCTGGCCAAACTGACCGAGATCGGTCGATGGCAGAGCCAGCATTTCGGGGGCTTCCTGCAGCTGCTCAAGGACACCCCCGACCTGGATGGCCGCACGCTCTTCGACAACACCGTCATCCTCTACGGCAGCGGAATGTCGGACGGCCACTACCACCTCAACGAGGACCTGCCGCTGATCGTCGCCGGGTGCCCGGACCACTTCGCCCACGGCCAGCACGTCCGGGCCGAGGAGAAGCCCCTGGCCAACCTGCACATCGCCCTCTGCCAGGCGGTGGGGGTGGACGTCCCGAGCTTTGGGGTGGCCGGGGACGGGCCTCTGGCGGGCCTGACGTGAGGGGCCTGCTGACGATGGCCATGGTGCTCACCCTGGCCGCAGGGGCGTGCGACGACGGCACCTCCGAAGGGACCTCTCCAGTTCCCACGGGCGATGCTTCGGGGTCGCAAACCGCCTATGAGCGGGACCTCGAGCCGTTGCTCATCGGGTGCACCGGGTGTCATGGCGCCGGGCTGCAGGAGTCCGAGCTGGATCTGCGGGACCCCTGGGCCAGCATCGACCTCCCCGCCAAGCAGGCGGCCATGGCGCTGATCGTCGAAGGCAGCCACGTCGACAGCTATCTATGGCACAAGGTCAACGGTTCACACGGCGTCGCTGGCGGCGCCGGAGGCCGCATGCCGGCAGGGTCGCAGTGGACCGAGGCGCAGATCCAGTTGCTGGCCGACTGGATCGACGCGGGATGTCCCCAGTGACGCGGGCTGACGCTTTGAGGTAGGGTCCGCCGCCTCATGGCGGCCCTCTCCGAGCATCTGACCCTGCTGAGCGACTCGACGCGCGTGCGCACGCTCCATCTCCTCGAACATGAGGAACTGAGCGTCGGCGAGCTGGCGTCGGTACTGCAGCTTCCCCAGTCGACCGTGAGCCGCCACGTCAAGACGCTGCTTGGCGCCGGCTGGTTGACCAAGCGCGCCGAGGGCACGGCCTCGCTGCTGAGCGTCGCCGAGGAGGCTCCCAACGGTGGAGCCCGCGAGCTGTGGGGGTTGGTGCGCGAGGCCCAGGAGCATCAGGCGACGTTCGCCGAAGACGTGGCCCGCATGACCAGCATCCTGGAGCAACGCCGCATCGACTCCCGCGCCTTCTTCGGCCGGGTCGCCGAGCGCTGGGGCCAGGTCCGACGAGAGCTCTTCGGCGACCAGTTCACCCTGGCGACGCTCCTGGCGCTGGCGCCGCGCGATTTGGTGGTGGCCGACCTGGGCTGCGGCCCCGGCGACGTGGCGGCCGCGCTGGCGCCGCATGTGGCCGAGGTGGTCGCGGTCGACCTCAACGAACGCATGCTCGCGACCTCGAGGGCACGACTGGCCAACGTCCACAACGCCTCGGTGGTGGACGCCGACCTGACCGCGCTTCCGCTGGACGACGACCGCGTCGACGCCTCTCTGTTCATGCTCGTGCTCCACACCATGAAGGAGCCTGGGGCGGCGCTCGCCGAGGCGGCGCGCATCACGCGACCGGGCGGGCAGGTGGTGGTGCTGGACATGCAGCAGCACTCGCGCGAGTCCTACAGGCGGAAGATGGGGCACGAGCACCTGGGCTTCAGCCGCGAACAGCTGAACGGCCTCGCGGAGGCTGCAGAGCTGACGATCGACCGGTACCGGCAGCTGCCTGCCGACGAGGCGGCGCAAGGCCCGCCACTTTTTGTGGCCATCCTGCGACCAAAGCCTTGACCCGAGGGCCCCGCTGCCCTATCTATCCGTCCATCCGGATATACGGATAAACACGAAACACCGCTCTATCGGGCCCAACGGCCCCGGAGACCACCGCGATGTCTGCATCCAGCGTCCCGACCATCCCGTCGTTCCTGAACACCGGCCTGCCGCTCTTCGCCGAGCTGCCCTACAAGGTCGCCGACCTGTCCGAGGACACCGTGCGCTTCGGCCGCAAGGAGATCGAGCTGGCTGAGCACGAGATGCCCGGCCTGATGGCTCTCCGCGAGGAGTTTGGTGCCGAGCAGCCCCTGAAGGGCGCCAAGATCATGGGCTCGCTGCACATGACCATCCAGACCGCGGTCCTCATCGAGACCCTCGTGGAGCTGGGTGCCGACGTCCGCTGGGTCAGCTGCAACATCTTCTCGACCCAGGACCACGCCGCGGCCGCCACCGTGGTGGGCCCCAAGGGCACCGCCGGTGCCCCCGCCGGCGTGCCGGTCTACGCCTGGAAGGGCGAGACCCTCGAGGAGTACTGGTGGTGCACCCTGCAGGCGCTCGTGTGGCCCGACGGCAGCGGCTGCAACCTGATCCTCGACGACGGCGGCGACGCCACCCTGCTGGTCCACCTCGGCGCCGAGCTGGAGGAGAAGGGCGAGACCCCCGACCCCACCAAGGCCAGCAACGGTGAGGAGGCCATCGTCCTCAGCATCCTGCGCGACGTCCGCGCCGCCAAGGGCGACAACTTCTGGAAGCCGATGGCCGCCGCCATCCGTGGCGTCTCCGAGGAGACCACCACCGGCGTTCACCGCCTGTACCAGCGCGCCGAGGCCGGCACGCTCCGGTTCCCGGGCATCAACGTCAACGACAGCGTCACCAAGAGCAAGTTCGACAACCTCTACGGTTGCCGTCACTCCCTGGTGGACGCCGTGATGCGCGCCACCGACGTGCTGCTCAGCGGCAAGCGTGCGCTGGTGGCCGGCTTCGGTGACGTGGGCAAGGGCTCGGTGGAGTCGCTGCGCGGTCAGCAGGCCAAGGTCGCCATCACCGAGATCGACCCCATCTGCGCCCTGCAGGCCTCGATGCTCGGCATCGACGTGGTCACCGTCGAGGACACCCTCGGCAAGTTCGACGTCTACGTCACGGCCACCGGCAACAAGGACATCATCACCGCCGACCACATGAAGCAGATGAAGCACAACGCCATCGTCTGCAACATCGGCCACTTCGACAACGAGATCGACATGGCCGGCCTGGAGCTGATGCGCGAGACCGGTGATGTCGAGAAGATCGACATCAAGGAAGGCGTCGCCGAGTGGAAGTTCAAGAACACCACCCACGGCCCCGACGGTAAGGGTCACAGCATCATCATCCTGGCCGAGGGCCGGCTGGTGAACCTGGGCTGCGCCACGGGTCACCCCTCGATGGTGATGAGCGCCAGCTTCACCAACCAGACCCTGGCCCAGATCGAGCTGCACAAGAACGCGGAGTCCTACGGCAAGACCGTGACCACGCTGCCCAAGCACCTCGACGAGAAGGTTGCCCACCTGCACCTGGCCAAGTTCGACGTGAACCTGACCGAGCTCACTGCCGAGCAGGCCGCCTACATCGGCGTCGAGGTGAGCGGCCCGTACAAGCCGGAGCACTACCGCTACTAGGTTTCCGATCTGGCAACCTGCTTTACGGTTGCCGGTCGATTATCGCGCGCAACGGCGTCGATCCCCGAGGGGTCGGCGCCGTTGCCGTTTGTGCGCAGGGCGCCGACCCGCCCGCGCATCGCGACACTCCAAACGGTCCAGTCGCCCGTCGACCTCTGCCTGGCCCGCTTCTTGCTCTACCCCTGCCCGACACGGATTGGAGGTAGACCGATGTCCCTACGGACGCCTGTGGCCCTGCTGGCCGCAACCACCGCACTGCTCGCAGTGACGCTTCAAACGCCCTCGGCCCAGGCCTGCGGCGGCTTCTTCTGCAACGCGCAGACCCAAAGCCCCATCTTCCAGTCGGGCGAGCGCATCATGTTCGTCCAGCGCGACAACGGCATCGTCTCGATGCACATCGAGGTCAGCTACCAGGGCAGCCCCACCGAGTTCGGTTGGCTCATCCCCATCCTGGGCGAGCCGCGCGACGCTGCGGGCAACCCGGTACCACTGGACCAGGCCATCCAGCTGTCGTCGTCGAACCTGTTCCAGACCCTCCAGCAGACCACCGACCCCAGCTGGACGCTGAACACCATGGGCGAGGCGTTCCCGTCCAAGTGTGACCCCAGCACCTTTGAGAGCAGTGGCGGCGGCGGCGGTGGCGGGTTCGGTTGCCCCGCCATCATGGTGTCGTCGACGACGGATATGGCTAGCTTCGGTGGCGCGATGAATACCGCGGGCCCTCAGATGTTCGAAGGCAACCGGCCCGACCCCTACGTCCTCGATACTGCGGCCGTCGGCCCTTACGACGCCGAGCTCATCACTGCTCCGAAGTCCTCCGACGACCTTTTCGACTGGCTCAACGCCAACGGCTACGTCCAGGACCCCGCGTCCAAGCCGCTGCTGGGCTACTACGTCTCCCAGGGCTACAAGTTCATCGGCGTGCGGCTGCAGAACGGCAAAAGCACCGGCGACATCCGGCCGATTCTGCTCAACCTGCCCGAGGGTGGTCCCTGCGTCCCGCTGCGCCTCACCGGCATCGCGGCCACTGACGACATGCCCATGCGCATCTGGGTGCTGGGCAACGGACGCGCCATCCCGAAGAACTTCCTGCACGCCGTCATCAACGAGCAGGCCGTGGACTACCCCAACGGCGGTAACTACGACCAGGTCGTAGCCGACGCCGTTGCAGAAGCGGGCGGCCGCGCCTTCGTCACCGAGATGTCGGACCGTACCACGACCCTGCAGTGGCAATTCATTTCGGGCGCGGACCTACCGACCGAGCGGGAGCTGTGGGCCATGGTGCACTTCGACCGGGACGACTTCGAGCGGGTCTGGGACGACTACCGTCTCCCGCGTACCGGGCAGGACTACACCACCGTCATGGCCGAGACCCTTCCCGACAAGAACCGGAAGATGCGCCTCATCCGTGAGGTGGCGCTGCCCGCCCTCGCCATCGAGCGCGCGTTTCGCGCGACGACCCACATCACCCGCTTCTACACCCGCATCGACGCCGACGACATGACTCGCGACCCGGTCTTCAGCTTCAACAAGGAGCTGCCGATGGTCGAGCAGAACCGGACGCTCACCCTGCGCAGCTACGTCGACACCCAGTGCTCCAACTGGCAAATCGCCGAGTGGGAGGATGGTCGACGCTTCACCCTCGACTGGAGCATGTTCGGCAACCCCACCCTCAGCCTGCCCGACGCGCCGCCGCTGCTCCGTGTCGAGGTGGCCGACGAGCAGGGCCAGAACTTCGTGGTCCACGAGGACGAGATCCTCGACATGGACGCGGTGATGGACCGCTCGATCCTGGGCCAGCCGACCCTGACCGATTGGGAACGTTCCCAGTTCCGGACCGCCCCCGAGATCAGCGACGACGACATGTGGCCGAACAAGCCGGCGGACTTCGATGCCCCCATGCCCTCCAGCAGTGGCGGCGATGACGATGACGAGGGCTGCCAGGCCTCCGGCGGCGACGTGATGACGCTCTACATGCTCACGGTCATGGGCTTCCTCATCTACTGGCGGCGCCGCCTCCAGGTGGAGGGATAGGTCGTATGCGGGCGCTCACCCTTCTGACCGCGACCACCGCCCTGCTCGCCGTCACGCTTCACACACCCTCGGCCCAGGCCTGCGGCGGGTTCTTCTGCAACGCGGAGACCCAGAGCCCCATCTTCCAGTCGGGCGAGCGCATCATGTTCGTCCAGCGCGACAACGGCATCGTCTCGATGCACATCGAGGTCAGCTACCAGGGCGACCCGACCGAGTTCGGCTGGCTGATTCCCATCCTGGGCGAGCCACGTGACGCGGATGGCAACCCCGTGCCCCTCGAGCAGGCCATCCAGCTGTCGTCCTCCAACCTGTTCATGACCCTGCAGGAGTCGACCAACCCGAGCTGGACGGTCGACACCTCGCAGGAGCCCTTCCCGAGTCAGTGCGACTTCGACTCCTTCGATAGCGGCGGAGGTGGTTTCAGCGGCTTTGGCTGCGCCGACTTTGCCGAGGCAACCCCGACCGCTGCCGCTGGCGCGAACACCAGTGCCGGCTTCTTCGACGGCAATCGCCCCGATCCCTACGTCTTGGATAGCGCGGCCGTCGGCCCCTACGACGCCGAGCTGATCACTGCGCCCCAATCGTCGGACGACCTTTTCGATTGGCTCAACGCCAACGGCTACGTGCAAGACCCGGCGTCCAAGCCGCTCCTGGGCTACTACGTCTCTCAGGGCTACAAGTTCATCGGCGTGCGGTTGCAGAACGGCAAGGACAACGGCGACATCCGCCCCATCCTGCTGAACCTGCCCGAGGGTGGCCCCTGCGTCCCCTTGCGACTGACCGGCATCGCAGCGACCGACGACATGCCGATGCGCATCTGGGTCCTGGGCCAGGGCCGCGCCATCCCCAAGAACTTCCTCCATGCGGTCATCAACGAGCAGGCGGTGGACTACCCGAACGGAGGGAACTACGACCAGGTCGTGGCGGATGCGGTCGCCGAGGCGGGTGGGCGCGCCTTCGTCACCGAGATGTCGGACACGACCGAGCTGCTCAAGTGGGCGTTCGTGCCGCGCGAGGAGCTACCCACCGACCGGGAGGTGTGGACTCTGCTGAACTATGACCAGGAGGCGTTCGACAAAGCATGGGACGACTATGCCCTGCCCCGAACCGGTCGAGACTACTCCGACGTCATTGGGGGGACCACCCACGGCAAAGCGCGACAAGAGCGCCTGATTCGGGAGGTGGCACTCCCGGCGCTGGCCATCGAGCGCGCCTTCCGGGAGACGACCCACCTGACGCGCTTCTACACCCGGATCGACGCCGACGACATGACCCGCGACCCCATCTTCAGCTTCAACCCGGGGCTGCCGATGGTCGCGCAGCGCCGAACGGTTGCGGTGCGAAGCTGGTTCGACAAGAACTGCAGCAGCTTCAACATCGCCGAGTGGGATGACGGGCGTCGCTTCACGCTGGACTGGACGCTGCTGAGCAACCCCACCCTCAAGCTACCTGACGCGCCGGCACTGCTCCGGGTCGAGGTGGCCGACGAGGAGGGGGAGAACTTCGTGGTCCACGCCGACGAGATCCTCGAGATGGACGCGGTGATGGATCGCTCGATCCTGGGCCGGCCTACGCTGACCGACTCGGAGCGCGCGCAGTTCAAGACTGCTCCTGAAGTGGCTGAGACCGACATGTGGCCCAACAAGCCCGCCGGCTTCGACGCTGCGGTGTCCGGGTCGGGCAGCGCCACATCGGAGGACGACGACGGATGTCGCGCGTCAGGCGCCGACGTCATGACGCTCTACATGGTTCTTGTCGTGGGCTTCCTCATCTACTGGCGCCGGCGCCAGCAGCTGCTCGCATAGCTCGGGCGATTACTGGGGTGCCGGCACGGGGCCGCGTGGCTCCAGGGTGTCCACCCAGACCGACAGGTCATTGTCGATGAGGGCGCCGAGCCAGGTGCCCATGGTCACGCCGTCGATGTCGGTGGTGGCCAGGCCGCCTATCTCGAGCCCACCGCCCAACAGGTTGTCGAGGGCGTCCGGTGGGAGCTCCACCGCATTCAGGTCCTCGCCGATGATGCCCGACGCGTCGGCCAGCAGGGACGTGTGCTGGACGCCGTCGACAATGAAGCGGCGGAAGCGATCGGGGAACGCTTGCTCAAGGAGGTCCGTCTGCGCTTTGAGCGCATCGGCAAAGTCCTCGGGAGGGACCCTCAGGAAGGTATTGGCCAACACCGAGTCATACCAGCTGCTGAACAGCCCCACGCGTGTGTTCGCATCGCGCTCCAGGAACCAGCCGACCACGCCAGTGATGTGCCCGTTGTCGGTGCAAGTGGGGCAGTCCTCGGGGATGAAGCGGTCCAGGTCGAACTCGTCGAGGATGGTCTGCAGGAAGGCGTTGTCGCCGTTCTTGGCGATGCCGATGCCCGAGTCGGCCATCACCACGAGCTCGGCGTCAGGGTAGTAGTGGCGGGTCAGCGGTGCTCCCAGGAGGAGGCCGTAGGCGCCCCCCGAGCTCCCCGCGAGCAGGATCCGCTTGGCGTCGGGGAAGCGCATCTTGGCCACCTCGAGCGCGGCGGTGAGGTTGGCCAGGCCGCGGTGGGTGCGCTTGCCGTTGCCGTTCAAGTTGTCGTCATGCTCGGCGTCCCCGGCAAAGAACGACCCGTCACAGTAGGGCAGATAAACGACGTCCCAGTCCTTGGTGGGGTTCTCCGGCAGGGCGGTGTTCAGCACATTCATGGACGGCACCCCCGACGGCGCCCCCGTCACGGCCAGGCAGAACTCGGACCAGCAGGCCCCGCCGCCCTGTAGGAAGATGACCAGGTCGTCGCTACCGGGGAGGTCTCGGACGCTGGTTCGGAACGCGTCGCCACGCATGCAGATGGGGCCTTCGGCGGCGTCGAAGGTGTAGGTCGTGACCTGGCCCTGGGAGGACTCCTCGATGGGCGTGATGGCGTCCACGTACTGCGTCAGCCCGAGCTCGGTCGCCAGGCTCTGGGTCGGCGTCGCAGCGTCGGCGTCAGCGCTGGACGTCGCGTCAGGGGCCGGTGTCTCGGCAGGGTCGGCGTCGGTGCAGCCGACAGCGAGGAGGGTCAGGGAGGCAGCAACGATGGAGCGGATCATGGAACAAATCTCACACGTCTAGTCGTCGTCCTCAAATCCCATCAGTCGGGCAGCCTCACGAATCTCTGGATCGTCTTCATCGAGCACATCGAGCCACTCGAGGGTCTCGACCATGAGGCGCGTGGCCGCCGGAAAGCGCATGGCGGCGAAGCGCAAGAGGTCATACAGATGCGATTGCGAATCCTCGCTCTGCTCATCGAGCTCCCCAGCGTCAGGGGTGGGCTCGATAGGAGGCCCGAGCGCAAATTCCGACACGAACACGGGCCCCTCGTAGTGATGCCGCAGTGTACTTCCAAGGTCGTGAGCCGTCCGCTGAAGCAACGCCTTCATCGCGTTGTTCTGCGCCAGCACCTCGGTTCGGAAGCGGAGAACCTGCCGCTCGCTCGCTGCCTGCGCCAGTCGCTGAAACAGGAGGCGTCCAAAACCGCTACCTTGAACCTCATCGAGAATGACGATGGCTGCCTCGGCCACATGCGGGGTATCTCTGAGCCGAATGAACCGTGCCACGCCAAGACCTGCACCCGGTCCAAGAGGCTCGCCCCGGTCGTCGACCGCCACCAGAACGACCGCGACATGATCGTGGTGGTCGAGCTCCGTGAGATAGCTGATCTCGCGGTCGCTCAAGCGAGGCTTGGCGCTGAAGAAGCGGCGGTAGCGTGACTGAGGAGACATACGCTCGAAGCCATTCACCAGCAACACTCGGTCGCTGGGACGCATCAGCCGAATCAATCCTCGTCGCCCGTCCGGGAGGGACACCCACTCCTCATATGCGTGGTCAATGGTCGGTGTTGCTTGTAAGCCGCTCATCGTCACTCTCCCACGCGCTCGCGCCGACAGACCTGGGTGACCTGCCATTTCCAAACAGCCATTGAAAGTCTTTCAGCCAACCCTCGTTTCGAAACCAGGAGGATGGTCCGTAAGCTGCTTTTGTCTCAACACAATACGGGTTGAGCGATGAACTCACTTACAAAGAGGAGGCAATAATGGGCTATTTCTCGATTCTCGCAGTCACTCCCACCAGCGACGAGTGGGTCTCAGAGTATATCGGCCCGGCCAATCGGCTGGTGGCTCAGTATGGAGGAAAGTACCTCGCACGAACCGCGACTCATGAGCAGGTCGAAGGGGAAGCGCAGCCCGCTGCTCTGCGCATCATCATCGAGTGGCCTTCGAGGGAGGCTGCACTGGGTTTCATGAGCGATGCTGAGTACCTGCCCCACCTCAAAGCAAGAACGGCGGGGTCGCGGAGCGAGCACTATCTCGTCGAGGCCAAGGACGACCTGACCTAGGGGCGCGAAACCGAGGGCCTTGGCATGGGACCAGAGGCCCGCTCTTCAAATGCCGGCGGACGGCGCCTAGACTGCCGACGTGGACCGCTATCTCGACGACCTGCTCCAGAGCCGACGCACCTTCCTGAAGGCCGGTAGCGCTGTTGCGGCAGCGACCCTTCTGGGCTGCGACAAAGAGAATCCCGCCCCGCCGGCTGGAACCAAGACGGGCCCTTCCAACAAGCCATTGGTGCCGGCCATCGCAGCGGTGGGTCCGGAACAGCGCCCGATCCTGACGAAAATGGGCTCCATTGTGGGCGGCGGGCGCGGCAAGAACCGGACGACCGGAGAGTGGCTGTACTGGCTGTCGGTCGTCGACCTTGACCAGGGCGGGCGGCAGACCCGGGACATCAAGACGGCCTTCTTCCCCCATGGCATGTCGCCGCATCCCAAGCACCCGCACCGCTTGATGCTGTTCCAGAAGATCGGCAAGGGGTGTTGCGAAGTCGACCTGAGGACCGGGAAGGTCCTCCGAACCGTGTCCACCAGCGAAGGGTACAAGTTCTACGGCCACGGCGCCTACAGCCCCGACGGGCGGCACTTCTACTGCACCGAGACCGCCACGGACGACGCGTACCGGGGCCTGCTGAATGTGCGGGACAGCGCCAGTCACAAGGTCCTCGGCGAGATGCCGACGGGCGGTAAGGAGCCCCACGACTGCATCCTCATCGACCGCGGAAAGACGCTTGTGGTCACCAATGGCGGTGGCCATGTCGACAACGACGGATTTGGCAGCGTCACCTATGTCAACACGGCGACGCGCCAGGTCGAGCACACCCTGCGATTCACCGACGCGACCATCAACGCCGGGCACCTCTGGCTGACGTCGAAGGGACACCTGGCGGTGGTGTCGGCGCCACGAACCGGGCTCGACATCAAAGACCCCAAGGTCCACGGGGCGCTCAGCTTCTTCACACCTGGTGTGGACAAGCAGCCCCGAACCATCGGGGAGCCCGTGCTGAGCAAGATGCGCGGGGAGACCTTGAGCGTGGTGATCCACGAGCCGTCGATGGTGGTCGGCGCCACCAACCCAGAAGGCAACCTGCTGACGTTCTGGGACTTTACGACGGGCAGGCTGCTGAAGTCGTACACCAACCTCGTCGGCCCGCGAGGCATCACGGTGACGCTGGACCAGAAGTACTTCGTCGTCAGCTACGACCACGCAGCGCTGCTGATGCTCATCGACGCCAAGACGCTGGAGCCGGTCGCCAAGCAGGGAGTCTCGAAATCCTGGATGACAGGCTCGCACCTGCTGACGCACGACGTCGCCTGACGCGCAGTGTCACTCCGTCGCCGCCCGTGACGTCTTGACGCGGCGAATTGCCAAATTGGCAGGATACCGATTGGCGCTCTAGTGATTTCAGCCCCTTGGAGCTGGCACGCCGTTTGCTGTCAAAGCAGGTATGCGACGGACGAACCATCTGCTCCTTGCCGCCAACCTGCTGGGCCTCGCTGGCCTGGCCTACCTGACGGCGAGCACTATCAACGACGCGGTGTCGGATACGCTGTGGACGGTGCCCCAGCTCCCCACCGCGGTCGACTCCCCTCTCCACGCGCCCGAGTCTCGGGCCTCCACCCTCAGCGAGCGCTCTCCGTTCGGGAGCGCCCCCCCGGGCTCCCCGGACGAGGCCCGGCCGCCACCACGGCGACCCGCGGTGGGAGAAGACCGGCTCGAGCGAAGGCCGCTCGGTGCCGCCCAACCGCACCTCCGGTTGGACTCAGGAGACGTCGATACGAAGATTGGTTCGCGCGTAGAGTATGGAAAACCCGACCCGCTGAGCGTTGCGCAGACTTCGGCCCATCGGCGCCGCGGTCATCAGCGCCAGCCCACATCGGGCCTCGGCCGCCAGGGCCAGTCGGTGCCGAATCATCACCGACTGCAGGCGCTGTCCGCGGAACGCTGGTAGCACGCTCATCCCGGTCAGCAGGGCCACCCCGTCGTGGATGGCCAGGGCGGCGCCGGCTGCGGGCTCGTCCAGCACGGACAGGACGTGGTGCGTGAAACCCTGCACCGCCGAGAAGCACGCCGCCGGACGGAGTTCCGCGGGCGACGGTTCGGCGCCGTCCATGAACCCGCGCGCGATGGTGGTTTCCGCCATACGTTGGTCCCGCTGAGTCGCAGCCTGGGCGACACGAGGGTCCATACGCCAGGAACCGCTACCGACGTCCAGTCCGAGGACGACGGTCTGGAGGTCGAACCACGCCCCTAGCTCAGCCACATACTGACGTTGCTCGGCCGTCGCGAAGGGCCCCAGCTCCAGACGGAAGGGTTTGTCGCCAAGGCGCGCCAGTCGCCCCGCTGCCCATCGGATGGCCGCGTCGATGGCCGGATTCGCGGCGACCTCTGGTGAGGCACCCACCACGACCCGCGACTCGACCCCAACGGCGTCCACGATGGCGTAGACGCCGGGCCAGTTCCTCCGATCGGCCCCAGCCTTCGGGAAGAGCCGCCGTTGCGCGTCGATGTACGCCTCGTGGATGGCCCGGCTCGTAGTCTCCAGTCGCAGCACTGTGGCGATATCTGAGATCATCCCCGTTCGACCCGCGCGTCCACAGCCAGACCGCCGTCGCCCTCGGGCAGCAGCAGCACCGGGTTGAGGTCGATGGCCGCCACCTCGGGGCAGGCCAACATCACGTTGGACACCGCCTGCAGGACCGTCACCGCGGCGGCCACGTCGGCGGGCTTGCCCCGGCGGTCGTTCATCAGCGCCGGGTAGGCACGGATCTCTCGGACCATCTCCCAGGCGTCCGCCTCGGTCAGCGGGGCCACCCGGAAAACCACGTCACGTACAGCCTCGACGTCCGTCCCGCCAGCTCCAAACGCGATCATCGGACCGAACGCTGGGTCCCGGCTGGCCCCCACCAACACCTCGCGACCGCCGCCAACGTGGCGCTGAGCGACGATACGGCTCCCCGGGTGGGGATCGGCGACGTTGGCCTTCAGGTCGTCGAACGCCTCGCGAACCTCGGCGACCGTCCGCAGGTCCACCCGCACGGCACCGAGCTCGGTCTTGTGGATGAGCGACGGCCCCTCGGCCTTCAGCACCACATGCCCGTCGGCCAGCATGGCCACTGCAGCTCGTGCGTCCTCGACCTGCTCGGCCTCTAGAATCGGCACCCCAAAGGCCGCCAGCAGTCGACGCGCCACCGCGGCATCCAGCATCCCGGGCCCCTGCCCGCTCAGCAGCTGGTCCACCTCCGGCGTCCGAAGGGCTTCTGCGGCCTTCGCCAGACTCTCCAGCGACTCGCGCGGCTGGGCGAGCCAGCGCGCCCGCGACACCATGGCCCCCATGGCCAGCGCCGCCTCCTCGGGGAAGCGATAGACGGGGATGCGCGCCGCCTTCAGGTCGGCCTCGCCCTCGACGATGCCCTCCTCCCCCATCAGCACGCTCAGCACCGGGACCTCGACGCCCCGCTCTCTGGCCCGAACGATGGCGCGCGCGATCGCCCGCACGACAGCGGCGCTGTCGGTCACGATGGGCGGCACGAAGATGGCCAGCACGAGGTCCGCCGCGCCGCTGCCCAGCACCTCGTCGAGCGCCTTCTCGTAATGCTCGGCCGTCGCGTCCGCGATGAGGTCCAGCGGGTTGGCCAGGCTCGCCGTCGGGCGCACGTGGGGCCGGATGCGCTCCTGCACCTCGGCTGCCAGCTCGGGGAGCGACAGCCCCTCGGCTTCCAGCGCGTCCGCCGCCAGGATGCCGGGACCTCCGGCGTTGGTCAGGATGACCACCCGGTCGCCCGCCGGCAGCGGCTGGTTCGCCAGGGCGCGCGCCATGTGAAACATGTCGCTGACGGTCCGGGCCCGCAACACGCCGCCCTTGCGCAGCAGGGCCCCGGTCGCAACGTCGCGGCCCGCCAGCGAGCCGGTGTGTGATGCCGCGGCGCGTTGGCCCGTGTGGGTGCCACCCGCCTTCACCGCGATGATAGCCTTGTCCCGGGCCACCCGACTGGCAATCTCGGGGAAACGGCGCGGGTTGCCGAAGGACTCGAGATACAGCAGCACCACGTCGGTGCTCGGGTCTTTGCCCCAGTATTCGAGCAGGTCGTTGGCGGACACGTCGGCCCGGTTTCCGACGCTGGCAAACATCGAGACGCCCAGGCCCAGCCGGTTGGCGAAGTTGAGGATGGCCTCGCCGAGGGCTCCCGACTGACTCATGAAGGCCACGTTGCCGCGGGGGGGCGACGTCCGTGAGAACGTCGCGTTCACCGACACGGACGGGTCGGTGTTGAGGATGCCCATGCAGTTGGGTCCGATGACGCGGACCCCGGCCTCGCGACACAGGGCCACGAGTTCACGCTCCTCGGCGGCGCCCTTCGGACCGATCTCGCGAAACCCGGCGGAGATGATGATGAGGCCGCCGACGCCCTTTTCGATGCAGGCCTCGACCGCCGGCCGTACCCGGTCCTGGCGCAGGGCGATGACGGCCAGGTCCACCGCACCAGGGATGTCGCGGACGTCGCGGTAACACTTGATGCTGTGCAGGTGCTCCAGAGTGGGGTGCACCGGGTAGAGCGCGCCCTGGAAGCCATCGTCGACGATGTTGTGGGTCAGCTGCCAGCCGATCGATGGCTGGCGCGAACTGGCGCCGATGACCGCCACCGAGCGGGGGCGGAACAGGGCGTCCATGTTGGTGGGTCGTGTGTCGGTCGGGTCGCTCACGCCGGGAGAGTCGCACGACTGGGCCCGGAAGGCGACGCTATCGGGGACCGCGGCAACGGGGGCTGTCTTTGGGGCACCGGAACCGGACGTGGAAGTGGTCGTCGTGGGGGCAGCGGTTGTTGCGGTAGGTCTGCATGTCGACGCCCTTCGGAGCCCGGCAGAAGACCGCGTGCAGTTTGGACAGGGTCCGTAAGCGCCTCTTCTTGGGCACGTTTTGTCGGGCCCAATCGGCCAGAGCCCGCTTCACCAGGCCGCCGACGAAGATGACCTTCACATCGCGGCGCGCAGCAAACGCCTCTGCGAGGGCCCAGTTCCAGTTCAGCTGGAACCCCGGCGCGACCGACCACCGACCGGTGGCGGGGTCCTTGCGCTCGAAACTCGGACCATGCAGGCACACCGGCGCCGGGAGCTGGTGGAGGTAGAAGATGTCGACGTCCAGGCCGTTCTGATGCGAGAAGTGGCCGGGAATCTGGCCGCCGGTGCGATTGCTCAGCTCACCCACAGGCACCTTGGGAGCAAACGGAAAGCGTGTGCGGACAGAGCGAGCGACGTCCTTGACCGCGGCGACGACGTCGGGGTGTCCGAAGACGTTGTTGGTCCGACTCGGGTCGGGATACTGACGGGCCATGTGGGGTCTGGCGTAGCACTTCTTCGGAAAGAGCAGTCGATGGTGAAGCCCGTGTGGCTCGAGTGCGACGCCGTTGGTGAGGCCGCCACGTGCATAAGCCCCCCTCGAGATGCCCTGCCCCGTCGAGGCGTCGGCGGTCGACGCCACGAGCGCTGCTGCGGTCGCCAGGGTGACGACGCTTGCTCGGGTGCTCTTCACGCCCTGACCCAACGGGCGGTCGCGTGGCGCAATTCCGGCCGCATCCCCTATAGTGAGGAGGTCGGATGCATACAGGGAGGGCTTTATGAACACCGCCACATCAGCGCGTGTGAGTACTTGGGTTCAACGACTGACCGGTCTCGCGGTCGCGGTGACCTTGGTGGCCTCAGCCGTACCGACGGCCACAGCCAAGCCCAGCGTCCCGGAGTTGGTGAAGGCCGCCAAGAACCCCACTTACATCCGCGACCGGCTGGCGCGGTACCCGCGGGTCAGCATCGGTATCGACGGCAAGCGGATCACGCCCGACGTCCAGGCCATGCTGAGCCACATCCGTAAGGCCGTGGACCACATCGACCGGGTCTACTGGGACCAGATATCCCCGGATGGGCACGGGCAGCTGAGCACGCTGGCGACGTCCGACGCGACCGCAGCGGTCCACCTGGCGGACCTCATGCGGATCCACTACGGGGTCTGGGACCGCCACTCCAACGACGTCCCGTTCATCGGTCAGGACCCGCGGCCGAGGGGCGCCAACTTCTACCCGACCGACCTCTCACGCCAGGGCTTCGAGGACTACGTCACCAAGCACCCGTCCCGCGCACCGGGGCTCTGGAGCCCGTACAGCGTGGTCCGCCGCAAGGGCAAGGACCTGGTGGCGACGCCCTACTCCAAGGCCTACGCCAAGGACCTGACCACGGCCTCCAAAGCGCTCGAAGCCGCCGCCGCTGCTTACAAGTGCTCGCCCGCGGCCAACACGCCCGAGGGTCAGATCGCCTGCCCCTGCGCCGACCTGGCGAAGTTCCTGAAGTCCCGCGCCAAGAGCCTGATGACCGACGAGTACCGCGAGAGCGAGATGCTCTGGGTGGGCTCGGCCCTATGCCCGCTGGACGTCGCCATCGGTCCCTACGAGTTCTACGAGGACCGTCTGCTGGGGCTCAAGACCGCTTTCATGGGCATCGTCAGCCTGCGCGACGACAAGGAGAGCGGCCGCTTCATCCAGCTGCAGCAGCATGGCGACGGCCTGTTCAAGAACCTGCCCCTGACCAGCTCCACCAAGGGCCGCTTTCTCCGGACCAAGGCCTCGCCGATTACGGTCGCCGATGCGCTGTACACCGGTGGCGACGCCCGCTCCGGGTACCAGGTGCGGGCCTACCTGCTGCCCAACGACGAGATCGTCCGGGAGACGCGGGGCACCAAGAACGTCATCCTGCGCAACGTGGTGAAGGCCAAGTTCGACACGGTGACCAAGGTCGTGGCGCGCCGACTGTTCACCACCAAGTGGTTCAAGAAGCTGTCGTTCCGGGCCTACTTCGACATCCTGCTGACCTGGCAGCTGGCCCACTCGGTGGTGCCGGGCAAGATCGTGCTGCCCAACAAGAGCACGACCACGGCGCAACAGCAGCTGCGCCAGCGCCACACCATCATCAATCTGGTCAAGGGCGAGTCGGTGGCGTTGGTGAACTGGTTCTACCTGCTCGACAAGGGCGTCGTGAAGGGCAACCCCGCCGAGATGGCGGTGACCTACCTGGCCCAGCTGTTCGACTCGGCGCGGATGACGGGCACCTCGCCGCAATCGGTAGCCAAGATCATCATCTACAACTACCTCGCCCAGAAGTGGGTGGTCCGCTACAACGGCCAGAGTCAGACCTTCGAGCTGAACCCACCGGCGCTGCGCGCTGCGGTCCGTAGCCTGGCCTCGGAGACACTGGAGATTCTGGCCCGCGGCGACTACGACGGGGCCGGTCGGATGCTGGTCGAGTACGGCATCATGCCCGCCGAGCTGCGGGCCAAGATGGCGCAACTGTCGGACGTGCCGCTGGACATCTGGCCGCGCTACACGTCGATGCCGAAGTAGCGAGAAAGACGGGCATTTGCGGCCTGGCCGACGTCGCCGAAACTTTTTTGGCGGGTTTTGAGGAGGGCCTGCGTGTGCGGGGGTGGACGGACTACTCACGCAACGCAGGAAGCCCCAATGCTCAGAATCAGTTTCGTGGCACTGTTGGCCACAAGCTTGACGCTCTCGGCCGCTGGATGCGGCTCATCCACACCATCGCCCGCCCCGAGTGGCGGTGCCGACGCTGGCGCTGACAGCAGCACCACCACAGATGGTGGCACCAGCACAGATGGCGGCATCAGCACCGACACGCCACCCAGCTGCGAGTGCAGCACCGATGCCGACTGCGCCGGCGCCGCCGCAGGGGTCTGCTCGGCCGCCATCTGCAACGCCGACTGCGCCTGCGAGGTCATCCCGCCCGAGGCCGGCGGACCCTGCAACGACAACTCCAGCTGTACCAACGACAGCTGCCTTCCAGAGCCCAGCTGTGCGGGCGGCGGGGCGGTCATCGGCGGTCGCTGCTACCAGGTGGTTTCGGACCCGGAGACCCTCGACTGGGATGCCGCGGCGGCCTCGTGCGAGGCGAGCGGTGGCTCCCTCGCGTCCATTGGCGACGCCTCCGAGAACGAGGGACTCCGCGACGCCATCGCCGAGGGCTGTGGTGCGGAACCCGCATACATCGGACTGTCGTACGCCGCTGGCGCCTACTCCTGGGCGGACGGTGGTTCGACCGACTATCTCAACCTGTCCAGCGCAACTCACGCCGAGGGCGGAGCGGTCATGGCTGCCGATGGCACCTGGCAGTTCGGCGCGGTCACGGCCACTTGCTATGTCTGCGAAGCGGCCACCCAGCCTTTCACATGCGAGTACACCCAGGTTGCGGCGTCCGACCCGGCGGCCTCCGCCGAGGTGTGCAACGGCGTCGACGATGACTGCGATGGCGTCGCCGACAACGGTGGCAGCGCGCTGTGCGACGACGGCAACCCCTGCACCGTGGGGGCGTGTGGAGGTGAGGAGGGCTGCGCCTGGGAGCCGGTAGACTGCGACGACGGGATTGGCTGCACGGTCGACACCTGCGACCCATCGGTTGGCTGCGTGCACACGCCGGACGAAAGCCTCTGTGATGACGGCGTCGACTGCACCGTCGAGACCTGCGACGCCCTGCTCGGCTGCACGAGCATGCCGAACGACACGTTCTGCGACGATGGCCAGGACTGCACGGCGGATGACATTTGCGACGAGGCGGAGGGATGCATCCACGTTATCGCCCTCGACCTATGCGACGACGGCTTTGCCTGCACCACGGAGACCTGCACACCCGGCGAGGGCTGCAGCTACAGTACTGATGACACCCTTTGCAGCGACGGCAACGTCTGCACCACGGATGCTTGCGTCGAGGGAGCCGGGTGCGTCTTCGCCCCCGTGGACGTGCTCTGCGACGACGGCAACGCGTGCACGACGGTGGATAGCTGCATCGACGGCGCGTGCGTCGGCGACGTCCCCCTGAAATGCGATGACGGTGTGGTCTGCACCGCCGACCAGTGCGACCCGGGTGTGGGCTGCATCGCGCCCCTCGAGACCGAGTGCAGCTCTCCGGGGCCTCTTGGCGGCCTGTTTCAGGGCACAGCGGACCTCACCGTGGTGACCATGGACGGTATCCAGGAGGAGGGAGTCAACACCTGCACGTTGACCATCTCCATCACCATCGACGCGTCGGCCGACCCCCAACTGCAAGGCTGGGCCGATGGCAAGTGCGAGGGCGATTCTATTGGTTTGGACGGCGGGCCCATGGGCCCTTTCGGATGGGGGTGGAACCCGAGGATCACCGGCAGCATCGGCGCCAACAACACGCTCGTCGGCTCCGTCGAGTGGCAGTCCATTTTCTCGAGCGGCTTCTGGCTGCCAACACCCTTCTCCATCGACGCCACGCCTGACGAGAACGGGATCGTGACCGCGACCCTGAACGAGACCGTCGCCACCGACCATCAGGACTTGGTGAACATCTGGACGGGCACACTGCAGATGCACCGGGTGCTCATCGAAGGGACCTGCTGTGCTCCCGATGGCGCCTGCGCGCCGGGAACCGACGCCGAGTGCTATGCGAAGGGCTGGGCCTTCACGGCAAACGACGCGGGACTGTGCTGCTTTGGGGAGGAAGACTGCCAGGTCACCACAGAGGCAGAGTGCACAGCGCTCTCCGGCGGCTTCCAGGTCTCCCCGTTGGGCGCATGCTGCAGCTCGGAGGGCTGTGATGTCGGGACCGAGGTCGGCTGCGAGGCCAAGTCGGGTATCTACACCCCCAAGCGGGACTGCAGCGACGATAACGGCGACCTGCTGCCGGACGTCTGCCCCGTACCCACCAGCTACGGCGCCGCCGCCGGATGCGCCGGTCTTCCCACCGGAAATGACTTGGTATTCAGCCCCGGAGGACTGTTCGACATCACCCTGAGCTCGGACGCCGGCTGGGCCGACAACGGCGGGCAGATCGAGCCCGCAGGAGCCTTGAGCCTGGTGCTTCCCGACCCGTTCGGTGAGCTGGCGTTCCCGCAGGGAGCGAGCCTCTCGGTGGACTGCGCGGGCAACACTCTCACCGGTAGCACGCCCTTCCCCGACCTCGGTCAATTCCCCGAGTGGCCCGCGCTGGACGCCACCGTGACCACGCCGAGCGTCGCGTTCGGGTTCGACTTCGGTCACGCCCTGGAGGCGACCGTCCCCATCGCCGCGGGCCGTCCGTACATGTACCTGCAGGCGACCAGCCAGACCATCGCCACCATCGGCGACAACGTGGCCATCACGGGCCCTGGCGACACCTTCGAGCTGTTCGTCGACCCCACCGACCCCGCGGTACTCGCCTACGCGGTGGGCGACACGTTGAGCGACGCCGCCGGTGAGAAGGTCAAGGCGCTGGGCCTCGGCGTCTCTCAGCAAGGCACCCTGAGTTGGGAAGGGAACCTGCCGCTGAACAACAAGCCGGTCCACATGAACGGCCACGTCTGGGCCCGCGGCAAGTTCTCGCTCATCCCCGTCCCCAAGATCGATACGCTGACCCTGGACGGCGACGTCATCATCAACGTGGGAGACGCCGTCGACCTCATCGAACCCGTGGCCAAATCCCTGCTGGCGGGCGACTGGGCCGCGCTGGAGCAGGCGCTTCCTTCGGGCCAGGACGTCTTCGACGCCATCGAGATCGGTAGCAACGCCAACGCGCTGGACCTGAACTTCGACGCGCTGTCCATCACTGTGGCCCAGGCAACGTGGACGGCCAACGACGGCGTGTTCACGTTCCGCGGCGAGGGTTTCTCGCCGGGCGTGGGCGCGGGTGAGTTGATGGAGGCACTATCCAAGCTGACCTTCCAGTCCACCGGCGCCGTTTGGGGAACCGTCACCGAATCGTGGTTCCGGATCACCACCGAGGCCGACCTCAGTGCCGGACCGTTCAGCCTGACCGGGGCCCAGGTCATCATCGACTCGGACAAGGGCATCATCATCAAGTCCGGCGAGGCGGAGCTGGACTGGGACGGGTTCCTGGACGCGCTGACCAGCATCGACCTGGATTGCGACTTCGACAACGGTTTTAGCTGCGCCCTGGGCGGAGTCACCCTGGCCAGCTTCTCCGGCAGCTTCGGCGATGACGGCGTGAGTATCTCCGCCTTCATGGGGCTGCCTGTTCTGGGGGAGGTCGCCCTGGACGCCACGGTCGACAGCGACGGCTCCTTCGTCCTGACCGGCTCGGCCACTCAGGGACTACCCGGTTTTGGGGTGCAGTCGATTGCCGTCACCGTCAGCAACACGGGGCTGGCCATTTCAGCTTCCCAGGACCTGCTGGGCCAGACCCTCGGTTTGAGCGGCTCGGTGACCTTCGACGGTGACTTCGCCATGACGGGCACGATGGACTCGACCGACCTGCTCGGCTTCAACACCAGCAAGCTCAGCGTCGAGGTCACCAACGACGGGGTCTGGGCCAACGGCTCCATGGGGATGCCCTGGGGCTCACTCAGCTTGGACGTGGTCGCGACCACCGACATCGACGACTGGGAGCTGGTGGCCACCGGCACGTTGGCGCCCTTCGGGTACGAGCTAGGCGCCATCGAGGCGACGGCGTCCGCTGGTGATGCGACCCTGAAGCTGGAGGGCTACCTGGACATCGCGTTCCTCGGCGACGCCAAGCTCGAGGGGCAAATCTCGCCGAACACCTTCGAGTTGACGGGCACCGCCGACCTGGAGCCCGGTGGCTTCGAGCTGGCCGAAGCGGAGGTCGAGCTGAACAGCAGCGGGGTCCGTATCGCGGCCGAAGTCGACCTGGCGGGGCTGGCATCCATCGACATTTCCGGCGAGGTCGAGACCGACGGTGACTTCGAGCTGACCTCGTCGGCCAATGTCGACCTCCCGGTCGGTTTGGTGGACCTCAGCGCCGACGCGACCTTGAAGAAGAGTGGCTCGACGGTGACGCTGAAGGGCGATGCCGAGGCCGACCTGGGCCCGTTCCACTTCGACAGCGGCTACACCATCAAGTCCAGCGGCTATTTCGACTGGGATGCGACCGCATCGGTGAGCAAGAAGGTGAAGGAGAAGGTCTGCATCATCTGGTGCGAGACCTTCTACGCCAAGCTCAGCGGCGAGCTGAAGGCCCGCATCAACAGCAAGGGCGACTTCAAGGTCTCCATCGACGCGGACGCCTGCATCCAGGGCGACGACATCTGTGTGGGCGCGGGCGGCTCGGTCAAGTCGAACGGCAAGGTGTGCGTGGAGCTGCTCGAAATCGACTTCTGCTTCGACCTGTTCTGAGATGCCGCCGTAGGAGAGGGGCCGGGGGCTTTGCCCTCGGGGCGACTCCAGCGACGTTGAAGGCATGAACACCTTGCATGGCTAGTGGCCTCCCTGAGCCTCCAGGCCCCTTCTCCCAAGCCCGAACGGGCTCCGGTCAAACGTGTTGACTACAGCGACCCAGTGAGCATTACGGCCGCGGTGTTCCGGGCGACCCAGACGCCAGGGGGCCGAGTCCGCGCCAGCCCGGCAGCGGCGCCACCACCTACTGGGCTCTGCTGCGGACGAGGACATGCTTGATGCTGTTGGGGGTGGTGAGCCCGGGATAGGTGGCGACCATCCTGTCCCGGGTGACAAAACGGTAGCGCGTTATCTCCGACCTCCCGTCGGGCCTCGTGTAGCGGACGTCGATGGAGTCCTCTGTCCGGTGGGAGACCTCGTACGTCACCGTCCAGGGCTTCTGCCCCGAGGGGCTGAAGACCATCTGCTCCTTGGTGACAACCATGACGACGGGGTTGGGCAGGTTGCCGTCGCCGAACCCTCTGGCCGCCATGTCCAGGCTCCATGTGCCGACCAAGTGGTCGTGCAAGACGTTGCCCGCGCAGGCGGGCAGAAGGAGCAGCATGAGGGCGCACAGGAGGGCATTGGAGGTTCTCGTTGCCATGGGGCGAGTGAACCGCACCTGACGGCGACGATACAAGCCTCCAACACCCAGGTCCTCACCTGCCAGCACGCGCATCAAGCAACGTGATCTCATGTCTTTCAGGAAGGGCCGACCAGACGCTTGGACACGTCCGGGCCAAACAGTGCGGGGTGATACATGCGCGCATAGCGGGCGGGGCGCTGGATGCCTTCCCAGAACGGGTCGGCTGGTGGCTCGCTGCGTGCCCCCCCGTCCAGGATTGCCAGGGCCCATCGGTCAACCGCGTGCCCGACGCGGTCGTTGCGCTCCTCGCCCAGCTTCAAAAGGTCGGCCAGCAGGCTGCGGCAGTGGTCCATGTCTCCGCGGAGCCAGACCAGGTTCATCTCCATCCGCAGGTGGAACGACCGCTCCAGGGGACAAACGTCGATCCGTCGCATCCGACGGACTTCCCTGCCCGCCAACCGCGTTGCCCGGGCACGGCCTTGCGGGTCAGGCAGCCACGCCGCCTGGTACACGTAGGCGAGTGCAAACGAATAGCTGGTGAAGTAGGCGGCCAGGCGATTGGCTCGGAGCAGGAACGTGTAGGCCTCGGCCAGGTCCTCACAGATTTGATCGAAGACATCGGGCTGGGCGCCCTGGTACAGCAAAACCGCGATGGTTTGGAACGTCAGGGCGGTCTTGCCGATCGAGTGCTTCTGACCACAGATTGGATGCTCCAACATCTGCCTGAGGCTATCGAGCATCTCCTGCCCGCGATCGTCGCGCAGGAAGATCAGGTGGCCGCTCTGAATGAGCAGAGCGAACGGGGTGGTCTGGTCCCCTCTGCGCCGGGCCTGTCGCACCATGGTGTCGGGGAGCGCGCCGATATGTTCGTGGTCGTGGTGGCCGATCACCCCCGCCACCTGGGTATAGCAGGCCTTGGCAACGAGGACGTCCCAGGTGTTGGGCGCTCGCAGCTTGGGAATCAGCGGTATCGCCCTACCGAGCTCCTCGAGCGCCCGGTATGAGTAACCTGCGAACTGATAGACCAACCCTAGCGCCTGGTGCCGGTCGAACTGCGCGTCCGGATCCCGCGAGTCTGCAGGATCCACGGTCTCGGCGATGGCCAGCACCGCCTTGGCCTGCTCCAGCCCTCGGTCGCCATCGAGCTGCGTCAGCGCGAAGGCGGTGCGTCGGATACCCAGACTGATGCGCCGCGGATCCCTCGACGCGTAGGCCTCGCGCCAGCTCTTGAGCGTGAGGATGGTCCCCTGAAGCGGCAGCCAGTAGACAAGAGCGATGGAAATGCGCCGCAGGATGTCGAACCGGCGGGCGCTGGCGGCGTCGATGCTGCTGCCGAGGTCAGTGGGCACGGCTTTGAGCCCCTTGACTCGGGTCCTCTCCCAAAGCAGCACCGGCAAGGCTCTCCAGGTGGACCGATACAGCTGATAGCCGATGCTCCGCAACACCTCGTCGCACACATCCAGCCCTGCGGCATCGCCGACCCGCAGCTGCATGAGGCCCTTTTGAAGCATGAGGTCGTAGCGGTGCTCGCCGTCCGCCAGCGCGACGGCCTTGGTGTAGACGCTCACCGCGACGTTGAGGTCCTCGCCCTCGGCCTCCAGGGTCTCGGCGAGCTTGACGAGCAGCGCGAGGTGCCGGGTGTCATCCCCCGGGGCGTGAAGCGCCTCCCGGTACCAACGCGCCGCGGCGCTCCACGCCAAACCTGCGGCGGCCCGGTCCCCCGCGATCTCAGCGTGCTGCGAGGCCCTGTCGACGTCGTCCAGGCCAGCGAAGCAGCGAGCCATGAGCTCGGGGTTCGCCTCCTGCTGATCGGCCATGCCCGTCGTGATGGCCTCGAAGGCCGCCCGCCTGGATTCGTCGCCGAGGCGGCTGGCGACGTGCTCGCCGACCTTGTCGTGGAACGTCGTCAAGCGGTTGCGAACCAGGCGTACCAGATGCGCTTGCTCCAGCTCGAGCCAAGCGCCCTGTGGGTCTTCAAGCCCCATGGCCCGCGCCAGCATGTCGGCCGGTAGAGGGCCCGCGGCCACAGCGAGGGCTTCGACACACCGCTGCAGGGGCCGGGCGAGCGACTGCACCTGGTTCATGATCAGGTCGCCCAGCTGGGACAGCCCGGGCCCGCCCACGGCGAGGGCCAGCGCCATCAGCGGGCTTCCCGCCGCCTCCTGGGCGATTCGGGCGGCGTCTTCGGGCCGTCGACCCGTAAGCGCTACCAGGTCGCCAAGGTCCGCGGCCGAAAGGGGGCCAACGCTGAGCTCTTCTTCGGCAGCCCGGCGCTCGACCTCCAGGTCCATGGCCTTCAGGCGTTCAAAGAAGGGGCTCTCGGCACGCTCCTCAGTGCGGGTGGAGCCAATCAGCAGCAGTCGCGGACGCTCTTGTCCGGTGGTGAGCGCCCGCCACACACGCGCAGAGTCGGCGTCCGCCCAGTGCAGATCGTCGACGATGACGACGAGGGGCCGAACCTCCGCGAGCATCCCGAGGATGCTCCGGAGGGCGTCGATGGCGCGGCGCTGCACCTCGTTGGTGTCCCCGACCTCCGGTCCGCGCGGGATGCGCCGCAGCGCGCCCACCCGCGACAGCACCGGGAACATCCGGGCCAGCTGGTGACTCGTTCGCGGCAGCAGGGCGGCGCAGTCGGCGTCACTGAGGCTCCGCAGCTCACTGACCAATTGGTCGACCACCACGTCGAACGCGTTGAAGGGCAGCGATTCACGTGGGTAGCAGCGCCCGCGAAGCACCCGGACCTCGGCATCGAGCCCGTCGACGAATGCGTCGATCAGCGCCGTCTTGCCATGCCCGCTCTGACCCGTCAGGAGCAGCGCCCTGGGGGTTCCGCGGACCACCGCGTCATGGGCGCTTGTCAAGGCGGCGAGCTCGTCCTTGCGGCCCACGAACGGGGCCTGCAGCCTGGCCTTTCTCCTTTCGAGCGTTGCCTGGTCCCCGGACCTGTCGGCGAGACGAGCCAACACGGCGTCACCGGTTGGGCGCTCGTCGGGCTCGTTGGCCTGAAGCTCCGCAGCGAGCGACTTCAGCTCCCGTGGAGCGTCGTCGTCGATGAGTTCCCCGAGCATGACCCCAAAGGCGTACCAATCGGTCGCCGCGGTCAGCGTGGAGTGGGCGCGCGCCTCCGGTGACATGTAGCGCGGGGTGCCAGCCAGGTGGGTGGATACCGTGTCCCCAACGGGACGACTGTGTTCGGGAGCCACGAGCCCGAAGTCCAGCAGCTTCACCGACCCATCGACTGCGACGAGGATGTTGGAAGGCTTGATATCCCGGTGGATAAGCCCCTGTTGATGCAGAGCCTGGAGACCCAGCGCGATGTTTCTGAACGCCGCGACCACGTCCTTCGGATGGCTGGCCACGAAGTCGCGCGGCGACTGGCCGTAGACCCGCTCCATCGTGAAGAACCAGACGCCCTCGTGGACGGCCAGCTCATACAGGCCCACGAGATGGGGATGACGGACGCTGCTCAGGGCGCGGAACTCGTTCTTGAAGCGGTAAAGCGCCTCGCCGCTGAGGTGCCGCAGGGTTTTCAGCGCGACGACGCGGTCGAGCTGCTCGTCGTGCACCTCGTAGACCTTCCCCATGCCGCCTTCGCCAAGGGGGCGAATCACGCGGTAGCGAGCGCCGAAGTAGCGCTCGGCGTGGACCGTGGGCGCAATCGCGTCCGTGGCCGCCGCCTCGCGGAGCAGCGCCTCGAAGGTGTCCGTTTCCTCGTGTGCCATGTCTTTGACGTCGAGGATAGGCCATGGCGCTGGTTTGTGCAGCCTGCCCGGAGTTAGAGCAGTCCGGCCTCGATGGCCAGCTTCTTGAGGCGGGCCTTCACGGTCTGGAACCGCTGACGAAGGCGGGCTGACTCCTTGCTGAGGGCGGGATCATCGAGCGGGCCGTCCGCCATCACCAGGGCCAGATCCTTCCACGCCAGTCCGCGATCGACGCGCAGGATGAGCAGGGTCTGGTCCTCGCCAGGGAGCTGCTCGCGCAGCTGCTGCATGCGGGTCTTGGTCGAGGTCTTGCGGTGGATGGCCGTCTCGGAGCGCACCTTTTGCACCAGGTGGGAGTGGTCGCCCAACTGAGACAGGCGGTCTTTGCGGTCGGGCCGCTCGTGAGCGCTCTTCCAGTGGTCGTGCATGGCGTTGCGGGCGACGGCGTAGGCCCAGCCGCGGGCCGAAGAGCGCCACTGAAACGCTGGCAACCCCTTCCAGAGCTTTTCGCACGTCACCCCGAAGACCTCACCACCGAGGTCCTCCGAACCCATGCGCGCGCAGAGAAACCCCATCAGCTCCGAGCCGTAGCCGCGCACCACCAGGGTCATGGCGCGGTCCCAGTCTCCCTCGTCGTGTGCCACGCGGATGCGGGATTCGAGGTCATCGTCCATCGGGTCGGAGGCTACCACGTCGACCACGGATGGTGTGCGATGAGGTGAAAAATCGAAGCCATTCAGAGGCATTACAACTTTTCTTCATTTTTTCTCCCACCCGACCCTCACATGCCAACTCTGCCTCGTCACCCCGGTGAACCACGCACCCACCTACACGACACGGGGGACACGAGATGAAGAACACGCTGCTCACCATCATCAGCTTTGCCGCGCTGGCGACGCCGGCCCTGGCCCAGACCGTCGAGCACGAGACGTCCATCGCGCTGAAGACGGCTCATGGCCGCTACGTCTTTGCCGACATCAACCAGAGTCTCCAGGGCCACGCCACGAAGCGCGAGGCGTGGGAGACGTTCACCCTGGAGCGCGCTGATGGAAGCCGCCCCACCTACGGCTCGTTTATCCGTCTGCGGACGCACCACGGTCGCTACGTCGTCGCGCGCGCCGACGGCTCCATTGGGGCGGATGCTGAGGTAGCGTCCTACTGGGAGGAGTTCATCGTCCACTCGGCGACGGGCAAGACCGGCCCCATCGCGTGCGGCGACGAGGTCGGACTGCGGACCTACCACAACACCTACGTCGTGGCCGAGGACAACCACGGTATGCTGGCCAACCGCGCGGCGATGGGGGGCTGGGAGACCTTTACCGTCGAGTGCACGGAAGGGGCGGTCCAACCCGGTATGAAGACGATGCACGCCGGTCTGCGCACCGCCCATGGCCGCTTCATCAAGGCCGATCCCAACGGGAGCCTGCTGGGCGACGCCACCGTCAAGAGCACCTGGGAGACCTTCACCTTCGAAGCCGCCAACCGCGGTGACGTCCTGACCTTCGGCAGCAAGGCCACCCTGCGTACCACCCACGGCACCTTCCTCTGGGCCCAGCCCGACGGAGTGGTCCGCGGGGACGCGGCCGTAGCCGACCGCTGGGAGGGCTTCGTCATCGAATCTCCTCATGGCCGCACCGGCCCCATCGCGTGCGGCGACGAGGTCGCCCTTCGCTCGTACCACGGCCAGTTTCTGGCGGCCGAAGATGATGACGATGTCTATGCCAACCGAGACCAGGTTGGGAGCTGGGAGACCTTCGTGCTGACCTGTGAGACCCAGGACTTCGGCACCCCGCACGACGCCCTCATCGAGGTCGCTGCTGCGCTGTTCTCCCGACAGGTGGCTCAGGACTGCGCTCTGCAGGAGGCGATGCGCGCTGCTGGCTTCCGCTCCATCTCGGTGGGTTTCGGTCTCGAGGCAGCCAGCGTCCACGGTGTCGGGGCCGAGGCTTTCGTTGCGCGTCCCCTCGAGCAGAACACCACGAAGCTCCATGTCTACGGTGGTCTGGCAGCCTCCGTGGGGATGGCTTTTGGCGTGGGCGGATACATCCCGGTGGGCTTCTGGACCGACGAGGCCGACAACCTGTCGGGCAACTTCGCCGGCGTCGAGGTCTCGGTGGTCCACACGGTGGGCGTGAAGGTTGGGGTCTATTGGTCGGCCACCGACGGACATTTCCTGGGGTTCGTGCTGGCTCCTTCCGCGGGCGCCGGCGCCGACATCGGCATCTCGGCAGTCTCCGGCGTGACGGCCCACCTCACCGACATCCCCTTCCAGCTCAATGGTTGTGGCGTCGTCGAGATGGTCGCCAACTCGGGCGTCGTGGAACCCGTGGCGCATGCCTTGGAGTGCGCCACCGAGGTGGTCGTCGACGCGACCTCGTGCGGAATCGACACGGTCTCCAACGCAGCGGTGTGCGGTTGGGACTACGTGACCGATGCTACGCAGTGCGGAAGCCAGTGGCTCGCTGATGCCGTCTACTGCGGCGTCCAGTGGGTGGATGACGCGGTCGCCTGCGCCGCCCACTTCCTGCAGACGGGCAGCACCTACTGCCCCATCGCGAGCAGCTGCGACGTCCCCAACAGCTGCTGGGTGGGCAGGTCCTGCGATGTCGCGCGGACGTGTGAAGTGACAACCTGCGAATAGGCCCGCCAACACCCGTTGCCCAAGGGGCGGTCCGCATGGGCCGCCCCTTTTGAGGTTGGGGATTGAAGCGGTGTTGGTGCGCCGCAGCGGCGGCTGGTCACTGTCGTCGTTCTGACGGACGGCCGGACGGCGTCGGCGACTTCTGCTTCGACCTGCTCTTAGATGCCGACGTAGCAGAGGGCCCGGGGTCAGGATGACACGAGCGCTTGTTCGCCTGGCGCCGACCAAGCGCTCTATCATCCTTCAACTATTGCATGTATCGCCCTTCGGGCTCCTAAAGACAGCTCATCAGCACCACTTCGTGGCACTGATGATCTTTGCGCTCGGGGCGACTTCAGCGACGCTGACGGTATGAACACCGTTGTTTTGCTGTTGATCTCTGTCAGCCTCCAGGCCCCTTCTCCCAAGCCGGACCGCGCACCCGCCAAGCGTGTCGACCACAGCGACCCGGTCAGCGTCACCACCGCTGTGTTCCGGGCGGCGGCCACCGCCGAGACCAAGGACCTCAAAGGCCTGTGCGACCCCGACGGCAAGAACGACGGGGACACAAAGGCCGTCTGTCGGATGACGACGACATCCAAAGACTGGCCGGACTTCGTGAAGTACTTTGCCAAGGCCGCCGTTTCTGGCCCGGCCCGGATTCAGGGCAACAAGGCGGAGGTCCCCTTTCTCTTCGGGCCCAGAGGCACGAAGAAGGAGACCATGGTCCTCGTTCGCCGTGGTAGCGGCTGGTACTTGTCGTCGTTCTGAGGCACCGCTGTGGCCGCTGCCCGTGCGCATGACGGGCTCCGCTCGGGGCCAGGATGAGCGGTCAGCTCACCCCAACCAGGCGCGCCGGTCGTCCAGCTCCAGTGGGACCCCCCGAGTGTCGTAGCTCGCCTCGGGGGCGCCGTCTCGGGTCAGCAAGGCGAGGAGGTCGCGCTGTTTCGGCTTGAGCTCGGCAGCGGGTAGGGGATCGCGCCGCCACCGGAAGTGCCGCTCGAGGAGAAGATCGGCGCACCAGGTGGCCTCGCGCTTGTCAGCCCGCTTGCTCGCACCGAGCAGCGCCTCGATGCGTCGGATGAGCATCCCGTCGAGCACGTCCCCCCGGTGGGATAGCGCGCCCTGGAGCGTCTGCGCGATGAGCACGTGGAGGTCGCCGCCACACCAGGGCCAATAGATGTCTTTCCCCAGGCGCTCTCCAAACATCCGCTCGAGGACCTCGAGCGCCTCGCTGGGCACGCTGTTTCCGGCCATGGTCGTCAACGCCAGCGCGGCGCCCAGCGCCACCAGCGGTTCCTTGTGCGACAGCTGCTGGGCGAACGCGGCGCGGCTCTGGTTTCGGGGCTCCAGCATCCAACCGGCGATCCCGGCCCCCATCAGGGCGCTGGCTCGGGCCGCCGGGTGGCGCTCCTCCCGGGCGCGCTTCCAGAGCTCCTGAAACATCAGCCGTCCCTGCATCGCAGGAGCGAGCAGCATCGGGGCCACCGTACGTACCCGAGGGTCGTCGTCGTTCCACAGGGCGAACAGGGACGCGCGGAGCTCAATGGCAGTGAACATGCAAGCGTCGACCTGCTCGATGCCCTCACGGCACCAATTCACGTGCGGAAGGAAGCGGGTCATGTTGCCCCCGAAGACGCGCTCGACAACCACGCGCAATGCCTCGTGCCGGCCCGGAAAGGTACCGTGGGCCAACCACGGAAGGGCCGCCTCCACCAGCTCCGCGTTCTCCGAGGTATAGTAGTCCGCCTCCAGCGCCTTCTTCGCGCCCTTCTTCAGGAGCTTCAAGGCCTCCTTCTCGTCAGAGGCGTTCGTCAGCTCCCGCAGATCCAGAGCCACCTTGTCATACATGGTGCGCATGGCGAGAACGTCCGGGAGCTCGGCCGGTAGCGCCGGCGCGGACTCAGGCTTGGCTCTGGGGGTCGGGCGGGCACGCTGGATGATGCCGCCCGCGGTTCTGGCAGCGACGGCTTCGGCTCCGTAGGCAACGTCTTCGGGCGCCAGACCGATGGCCGGACGCAACGCGACGAAGAACTCCTGCGCGCTCAGCGGGATCCGGGCGGCGCAGAGTCCCCAGAGGTAGCCAGCCCCCTGCCACGGGTACAGCACCGCGGCGCCCCCCCGCACGATACCGTCCTCACCGGCCCAGGGGCGGCAATCCCTCGGAGCTCCGTCGTAGCTGGAGTGCCAGCCGTCGGCGCACAGCTCAGGGAGTTCTCCCAGGGCGGCGAGACCAAAGCCGTTGGTGGGCCAGCCGGGCTCGTCAGGGAGCGCGTCGACGCCACCGGGATAGACGCCCGGGCAACCGGCGCGGCAGCCATACTCCCACTCCGCCTCGCTGGGGAGGCGCCAGCCTCGTTTGGCCAGCTGCTTTCGAGCCCGCTCGACGTGTGCAGGCGTGATGCACCACTCCAGGCCGCCCGAGAGGCTGCTTGGACGGTCCAGCAGCTCAACCAGCTGCTCGTCGTTGAGCGGCAGGGCCGCGATGAGGAAGGGCGCGACATCGACCTCGCGTACCGGTCGACACGCCGGGCCGATGGCCTGCAGGCTCTGAGAGACCTCGCCCAGAGCGGCCTCGATCCGTTCCTCGGCCAGGTCTAGCAGCGTCTCCGCTTCGGCGACGCTCAGGCCCATGGCGAACCGGCCTCCAGGCACCAGGGCGAACTCGACGCCCGACGAGGCGTGGCGCACGAAGCCGACGCCTCCTCCGCCATGCATCTCGATGCCCACCGCCTCGAAGCCGGTCAGCCGCTCGGCCACGACCCGATCAAGCAGCGCGCGCTGCTGGTTGTCGTCCAGGGCCGTCCAGCGTGCGTGGGTGAGGGCAAGGACGAGGTCGTCGTGTGCGGTGTTGGCGGCCATGGAACCCTCGCGCGGTCGTTGGCAAGACGAGTGTCCCATGCCGCCACTGTGAAGCGCAGCCGCTCGTGCACTAGGGATCGATGCGGATGACCTCCATCATCCCCTGGTCCTCGTGGTGCAGCTTGTGGCAGTGCGTCACGAAGGAGCCCGAATAGAAGCCATAGTGGGTGCGGACGGTGATGTCTTGGTTCTCGAACACCAGCACCGTGTCACGCCAGTGCGGAAACGGGATGGCCTCGCCGTCGACCTGGCCGCCGCACATCGTGAAGGGGTTCACGTGGATGTGGTACGGGTGGTTGCCGTTCTCCGAGGTCAGGGTCCACTCCTCGGTGGTGTCGACGGTGAGGACCCGCGGCGCGTTCTCGTCGAAGGCCTTGCAGTTGATGTTGAACTTCAGGCCGCCCGGCGGGCCACCCTCGCACTCCTGACCGTTCTCGTCCTGCTGCTGGGCGAAGATGAGCGACTGGGTCCCGTCGACCGGTCCGGTGCAGTCCAGCGGCGGCTCGGCCACCGCGAGCAGCTCGGCGTCCGTGGGCACCCCACCGGTGGCAGGACCGGCCGCGGCCTCGACCACCACGTTGGCGACGATGTGGGTGTTGACCTGGCCCGGAGCACCGGGGACGTCGGCGATCAGGCAATACAGGCCCTCGGTCGTCGGCGCCTCGACCATCACGTCGGCGCGGTAGCCCGGTGCCATGAACACGGCGCTGCGGGTCCATTTCTGCTGGAAGGTGAACCCGTCCGCCGCGATCTGGTGCATGTCGATGGGCGTACCGATTTGCGAGCAGTCATTGCCGCTGGCAGGCGCGAACCGCATCGTCATCTCCGCGGTCACCCCGCCGTGGATGAAGCGCCAGCGCTCGACGGCGCCGGGAGCCACGACCATGGTCGGCTCGACCTGTCCGTTGACCGAGATGTCCGGCGGGCCCGCGATGGCGCCGAAGTCGTTGAAGGAAATGCTGAGGTCCGTGCAACCGCCGGCGCTGGGCGTGGTCGTGCTGTAGGGGATGTGCTGCATCACCATGATGCGCTCGTTGGCCTCGGCGATGCTGGGGATCTCGTCCACAGGCCCCTCGATGATGATGGCGCCCGCCATGCCCCCGCCCACCTGGATGGCCGTCGCGCCGTGCACGTGCGGGTGGTACCAGAAGGTCCCGGCCTCGTGGGTGACGTCCTCGTCGATGTCGAACTGGTAGCTCTGAGACTGAGCCGGCAGCAGGTGGAACAGGACATTGTCGCCCATCAGGGTCGTGCTGCCCGTGGCAAATTCGGGCTGAACGTGGAATCCGTGGGTGTGCAGGTTGGTGTGGTTGAAGTCGTACATCACGCCGCCACCGGGGCCCATGGGCGGCCCCACCGCCTGCATGTCGCTGTTCATGAGGTTGTTGTTGAGGTCGATCCGGATGGACCGCGGGTTGGCCGACGCAGGGATGCGGATGGTCGGGCCGGGGATAGACTCGTTGTAGGTCCGGGCGCAGAAGGTCTGGCCGGCGATCTCGACTTCGGTGGCGTCGACGTCGAGCGTGATGACGCTGCTGCCATCGACCGCCGCGACGATCTCGGGCGGGTTCTGCCAGGACTCCTGAGTCGGCTGTACCCCAGTGTCCGTCTCGGTCTCCGCGGCGGCGTCAGCGTCGGGGGTTGCGTCGGGCACGGCATCGGCGACGCTGTCAGGTCCTGGGTCGCTGAGCAGATCGGCGCCGGGATCCGGGGTCAGGTCGGGGGTGGGATCGGGAGACGGGTCTGCCGTTCCGGGATCGGGAGTCGTATCCCCGGTACCCGGGGTGTCCGCCACGGCGTCGGGGGTCGCCGTGTCCGTGGGTGCCGGAGTTTCATCCTCCGGGCATCCGGTCATCGCAAGTGCGCCCAGGACGCAAAGCGCCCCCAACGAGAGTCTCGTCATCATGCCTGTCTCCGTAGTTCAACCGTCCTTGGAGACTATTGTGAGCGCGGGGTGTCGAACTCCACAACACGCGCTAACAGGAAGCTTGGAGCTCAGGGGCAGACAAGCGCCGGATCGGGGCAGACTACGTCGTACCCTTCGCCCACGGGGTCGGCGAGGACACCGCCGCCCACCGGGCAGTCCAGCTGCGTCGGGATGCCTCCGACGTCGATGGTCAGCGATAGTGCGCCGGCAACGCACTCCGCACCGAAGCAGGCGGCGCTGGGTTCGTTGGACCCGGGGACAGTGTCGAAGCACATGGCCCCCGGCCCCGAGACCTGATTGGCGGGACCGCTCGGGTTGGTGACCAGCTCGCAGCTCGAGGGCACTCCGCCCACCAGGAACGGGCGCCGGACGGGGTAGTACTCCAGGTTCTGAGGCCCACCCACGGCGGGGTCACTGAAGAACTGAAACTCCGCCGGGAGCGGAAATCCATAGTTGAAAGCCTCGCAGAGTCCGAAGAACCGCGCATCCGCCAGGCAACCGTTGTCGGAGGTGCCGTCGCAATACACCGTGGACTCGGAAGACTGGGGTGGGTTGCCGTCGAAGTGGCCGCATCCGGCGCCCCGGCCGTGATACAGGGGCTGGGCGGCGGCGTAGTCGGCCTTGTACCAGCCGGTGTCCTCGGCCTGGGCCAGGGTGAGGCCGGTGAGTCGGTTGACGCCGTTGGAGGACTGGGCGGCCATCAGCTCGAAGGGGAAGAACCGCATCTCCCAGTGACTGTTAGCCGAGCCGGATCCGCCGTCATCCTCCAACGGCGCGCCTGCGAGCGTGGGGCAGTCAAAGTGGTCGCGGACCCAATCGGTCACCCGTGGCGACACAAGGGTCTGCTGGGGCTCCGTCTGGGGTGGGTAGGTCAGGTCGTTGATGAGGGTCGCCGAGTCCAGGACGTTTCCGTCGCAGTCCAGGTAATCAAAGGTGTTCTTGTTGGGCAGCGGAGCCAGGCCATGTACCAGCTCGTGGGCCACGGTAGGGGCATCCACGGCCACGTCGAGCTCGTCCAACAGGTTGGGGCACAGGACGACACGGAAGAGTACCGGGCGGACGCGCGGCACGAAGGTGTCGATACCGGGGAAGCTGTAGAAGAGGGGCGGGGGGCAGCTGATCTGACTGGCCTGGGCCTGGGTGAAGGGACCGCATTGGCCGGCGGTGTCCTCCTCGACGAGGACGCCCACGTCCGCGTTGGGGATGCCGGTCGTGAAGTACTCCGCGGGGACATCGGGGCACTGCACGGCGGGGTCGTTGTAATCCGCCCACCCCTGGTCGATGTACGCCTGCTCGCCACCCACCTGCGTCTTGAGCGCCTCGACGTACTCGTCGGTCACGGACGTGATGACCAGGGGCTCCGGGGAGCTTCCGTCGCGCACCGAGAGGGCAGCCTCAAGCTCGGCCACGGCAGTATCGATGATGAGGTCCAGGGTGTCCTGCTCGGCGGGGGTGAAGGCGCTCGTGTCGACGAGATTGGAGACGTGGATGCGAAGCGGGTGCCAGTCGCCGTCGCAGCTCTGGTCACAGGTGGCGGTGTCGACCCACTGGCCGTCGACGCACTCCTGGGTCAGGCCACCGTAGCCACTGCTGCCGCAGACCGTGGGTCCCTTCTGGGTCTCGTTGGGGGCGCAGACGGGTGGGACGCCGGCGTCGACTTCGGCGGCGGCGTCAGCATCCGCGGTGGCGTCCACATCCACAGCGGCGTCAACGTCCACGTTCATGGCGGCGTCAACGTCCACGTCCACGGAGGCGTCCACCTCCACGGCGGCGTCCACATCCACGGCGGCGTCCACGTCCACGTCCACGGAGGCGTCCACGTCCACGTCCACGGAGGCGTCCACGTCCACGTCTTCGGCCGCGTCCGCGTCCGCGTCTTCGGCCGCGTCCGCGTCCACGTCTTCGGCCGTGTCCGCGTCTTCGGCCGCGTCCGCGTCTGAGGCCGCGTCCGCGTCCACGTCTTCGTCCACGTCTGGGGCGGCATCCGCGTCCGCGTCTGGGGCGGCGTCCCCATCCAGGGCGGCGTCTGGATGGGCAGCAGCATCCGGGACGGCATCGGCCACAGCATCGGGCTCAGCGTCGGCAACGGCATCCACCGAGACAGCCGTCTCCGGTGCCGCGTCGGAGCGAGGTGGGGCCTGGGTGGACGACTCCGGGCAGCCCGCAAGGACGACCCAGGCAAAAGCAACAAGCAGCGGGGCTCTCATGGGCGAGATGATAGGCAGCAAACGGGCTGCCGTCGACGACGCTCGGCGTTCTACATCCCACCCCGGGAGCGCAGAATCATGTCGTTGACGACACGCTTGAACCTGTGGATATCGAAGGGCTTCTCCAAGCACGTGTTGTCGACCGTACTCAGATACTGCCGCGTCTGCGGGGTAAACGCCCCACCCGTCATGAACACCAGCTGCCCGGCGAGCTCGGGGTGTTCGGACGCGAGCCACTGGTGCAGCTCCATCCCCGAGACATCGGACATCATCATGTCGCACACCACGACGTCGAAGGCCCGATCGTCCTGAAGGATGGCCTTCGCCTCTGCGCCGCTGGACGCGAGCACGACCTCGTGCTCTCTGACGAGCGCCGACACCGCCAGCCTGACGCCTTCCTCGTCATCGACGACGAGCAGTCTGCCAACGGTCGACACCATGCCCTCGACATCGCGGGGTGATTCTTTGGAAGGCTGAGCGTCCTCGCTCGCCGGGAGCGTGATGACGAACGTCGTCCCCATCCCCTGGTGACTCGCGACTTCGATGGTGCCTTCATAGCCTTCGATGATGCTTTTGGAGATGGGTAGGCCGAGGCCCGAGCCGACGCCTATCTTCTTGGTGGAGAAAAAGGGCTCGAACAGTTTGTCGAGGTGTTCCGGCGCAATGCCCGAGCCCGTATCGCGGATCTCGACCAGCACGCGGCCGCTCTCGGACCAGGTCCGAACCGAGATCACATGGTGGCTGGCGTCCCCCTCCTCGATGGCGTGGGTGGCGTTGATGAGCAGATTGAGGAAGACCTGGGCAAGGCGCCCCTCGCTGGCAAGTACGGCGGGGATCGTCCCGAAGTCCTTCGTCAGACGCGCGCGGTACTTGATCTCGTTCATCGCCATGGCCAGGGCGGCGTCGATGACCTTGTGGAGGTCGACCTGGACCAGCTCTTCCTTCTCGACACGTGAAAAGGCTCCCAGGCCCTTCACGATCTGCTGGATGCGTTGCGCGCCGTCGAGCGCATCGTCCAGGCTCTGCCGAACATCGGCGGCATTGTCCGTGTCCGGGTAATCCTCGGCGAGCGCCTCGAGGTTGTAGAGCAAATACGTCAGGGGATTGTTGATCTCGTGCGCTACGCCGGCTGCCAGCATACCCATGCTGGAGAGCCGATCGGACTGCGCCAGTGTCGCCTGCATGTGTTTGAGGTCGGTGATGTCGGTGGCCTGCTCGAAGCGCACCATGCGCCCGTCCGGCCAGCGGATCGCCTTGTCCACACAGCGGTACCACCGCTGGTTGACCTCGTTCTGGAGCTCCCAGACGTGGGTCTTTCCAAGGTTGTCGCCGAAGATGAGCGGGTTGGTGCAGAAGGAGCACGGAGAGTCTCTACCCTGCAGTGCGACGTGGCATTTGTTGCCGACGATGTCCGGCCCCCAGGTGCGTTGGACGGTGGGGTTCGCGTAGAGAATCTCGTAGGTTTCGGGATCGGCCACGTAGAGAACGTCATCGACGCTGTCGAAGAGCGTGAGGAGTCGACGCTTTGACAGCATGAGTTCCTGCTCGCTCTGTCGAAGCCTGGCTTCCGCCGCGATCCGCTGGGAGATGTCCCGGTTGATGGCGACGACCCCCGCCGGCTGGCCGTCCGCGTCCGTGACGATGTTGACCATCGCCTGGATGTGCACCTTGGAGCCGTCTTTGCGGGACTGGATGACGACTCCGGTCCATGACCCGTCGGTCTTCAGACGGGTTCTCGGGTCCCCCTCGGGGGCCTCGACGTATTCGGTGGGGACGAGCTCGCCCATCGTACGGCCGATGGCTTCTGAGGCGGTCCACCCGTAGAGCGTTTCGGCGGCGCCGTTCCAGCGCTGAACGGTGAACTGTGAGTCGGTGGTAATGATCGCGTCCGAGGACGAGTTCATCACCGCGCGGAGTTTTGCGTTGTCCGCCGCGTGCTCGGCCGCTTCCCGACGCGCCATGGCCTGTGCGTTTCGGAGTCGCAGGAGCAATGCCAACCGGGCCAGAAGCTCGCTGTTGCCGATGGGACGCACCATGTAACCATCGGCTCCTACCTCGACCCCTTGTTGATGGTGCTCGGGGTTGGTCCTCTTGCCGGAGGCCAGCACCACAAAGGTCTCTGCAAGCTCATCCTCGGCCTTGATTCGGCGGCAGATCTCGAACCCGCTGACGTCGGGCAAAACCACATCGAGGAGGACGACGGCTGGCTTGTGTCTGCACGTCAGCGTGAAGGCCTCTTCGCCGCAGTCCGCTTCGATGACCTCGTATCCGGCACGCTTGAGGACGTGGACGGTCGCAAAGCGAATCACGTCGTCATCTTCGACCACGAGTATCGCCTCTGGAGGAGACACCTCGCCGGTTGCGTCCGAAGATCGCATCAATCCCTCATTCACATGTTCGAGCAGGACCCGAGCTTACACCAACTTCGGGTGACTCCGCAGTGCGCCCAGCGCTGACCTACTTGGTCTTCACCGTGAACGCTCCGTCCCACTCCGGCTCCGGAGGGTTGGTATGTAGCCACACGCACCGCTGGATCATGATGTCGCAAGGCCCATCGCCGCCCATCACCTGGCGCGCGTCCGCGAAACGGTCGGCGGCCTGGAGGAACTCGCGCTTCCAGTAGAGGTCGAGTGCTTGTTCGTAGAGCTCGGTCATGCCACGCGCTTCCGCGGAAACGTCTCCGGGCTCACCGAGGAGCTCGTGAACGGTCATGACCCCGCGTTTGCCCTTCACGCGGACGAGGTCCAACTTGCGGGTGACGAGCGCGTCTCCGATGAGCTCGACCGTTCGTTCCCCGAGGATGAGCCGGGTTCCGTAAAGCTTGTTGAGCCCTTCCAGTCGCGACGCCGTGTTCACCATGTCCCCGACGGCGCTGTAAGAGAAGCGCTCTGGGGCTCCGATGTTGCCCACCAGACAGGTGCCGGAGTTGAGCCCCATCCGGGTCCCGAAACCCAGCTTGCCGGCCTCCGCGTTCGCCGCCTGCAACGCATCGGACGCCCGATCCATGGCCAACATGGCACGACAGGCCCGCAAGGCGTGGTCCTCGCCCTCGATGGGCGCGCCCCACATCGCCATCAGACCGTCCCCGAGATAGTGGAGGCGCAGGCCACCGGTGCGGAGGATCTCGGTGTCCAGAACCTCGAGGTACTCGCAGACCGCGTCGATGACGACGTCGGGGTCGGCCGCCTCGAGCTTGGTCGTGAAGTCGATGATGTCGGTGAACATCACGCTGACCTCCCGGTGCTCGACGCCGAGGTTGGCCTCGATGCCGGACTCCATGACGACCGAGACGACCTCTCGCGGCGCGTACCGCTGAAACGAACGCAGGCCGGTCTTCATGGTGTCGGTAGCCCGCGCGATGTCGTTGACCTCGCGCACCAGCGACGGTGAGTCCGTGAGTCGGTGCGGGCTGATCTCGAACTGCTCGATGCGCTGCAGTTCTTCGCGTACGGCGCTGAACGAGGACGCCAGTCGGCGTGAGAAGACCAACGCCAGAAAGAGTGCGACCAGGATCGTGGCCAGGGCGATCCACAGAGCGAAGCGCGCCTGGGTCCGTGCCTCGGCAAACAGCTCCTCCTCGGGCACCGCGATGATGACGATCCAGGGGATGCCCCAGGTCTTGGGGAACCGGCTCGCCAGCGCGGTCCAGTCGTCGCCCACGGAGAAGGGCTTCCGGTCGGCCTTCGCATCGCCCCGGGAGAGCGCGAGCCACGTCTCCGCGAGCATCGGATCGGTGTCCTGCCCGGCCGGGGCGAGGCCCTGGCCATCGCGATGTTCGAACCGACCCACGGTCGGCTCCGGGTGGGCGATGAGATGCCCGTTGTCGTCGACGATGTAGACCCGCGCCCCCTTCGCCAGGTCGAGACCCGCGAGGTCCTCCGACAGAGGGCCCGCCTCGAACTCGGCGACCCAGACGCCAGCTACCTTGCCGTCAGCGCCCTTCGCGGCGAGCGAGTAGAACAGGCCCAGCTGCTTGCGACTGTGCATCAGGCTCGGACCGGTCCAGACGCCCTTCCCGTCAGCGGCGATGGCCGCCTTGTACCAGGGCTTGGTGCGCGGGTCGTACTGGGTCACCGCATCGTCACGGATCCGCCGCCAGCTCCCGTCGATCTGCCGCTCATCGTTGCGGTAGCGGGTCCAGACCTTGCCGTTGGCGTCGGGGGGCTCGAGCGCTCGGAAGCTACGGCGGACGCTGACGGTCCCGTTCTTGTTGGGCCATCGGTAGACCGACTGGTACAGCCCATCGACCCGCGCCCAGCTGGCCCACATGAAGGTGTGGTGGGCGTCCAGGCCGGGCTCGAGGTACTGCCAGGCCTGCTCCGGGTCCGCCATGTCGATGGCACCCGCGCCAAAGAGCTCCTGGCCGATGTGGGCGTAACTGATGGCGGGCTCGAAGTGCCGATACGCCGACTCGGCGGTGCGGTCGGCCAGGTACTTGGCGGCCTCTCCCCAAAGCGCGTCCACGCTGCGCGCCGATGACCCGTAGACGAACCCGCCGATGGCACCGATGGCGCCGAGCACCAGGATGACAATGGCCGTCGTGACGATGGCCACCAACGGCAGGCCGCGTTTGTGGTGTGATGTTGAAGACATCCCTTCTCTCTGTGACACGAACTGGCCCGTAGAGCCAAAATCAGGTCCCGGAGCAGATTGCCTCGACGGCAACACACCGCGACACTGTGGTCATGAGAGTTAGCCTGCTCGCCCTTCCGTTCGCCCTCCTGCTCGTCGCCTGCTCCGACGAGAGCCCCTCGACGCCGGCCGACCCGGACGCCACAGCCGCCGATGTGATCTCTGACAACGGCTCGGGGGGAGACGCCGTGGGTACGCCCGACAGTGCCGCCCCCGACACCACCACCTCGGACGCGGCGACACCCGATGGCTCGACGACGCCGGACGCAGCGCCCACGGACACGGTCACAACCCCCGACGCAACGCCGGACGTGCCCGTCACCCCAGGCGACTTCTGCCCGCCGCTGGATCCTCCGACCGGCGACATCATCGACGTGAGCCCCGGCGACAACCTGGCCTCCGTCATCTATAGCGCCCCCGCCAACTCAACGGTGCGCTTCGCCGACGGCAACTACGATGTCAGCGGCTACACCGTTCAGATCATCAACCCGGGCATCACCCTGCGGTCGGCCTCCGGCGACCCGGCCAGCGTCGTGCTCGACGGCGGCTACAGCGACACCGGCAACGGCGAAGTCTTCCTGGTCAACGCCGATGACGTGACCATCGCCGACATGACCATCCAGCGCGCGCGCTACCACGCCATTCACGTGCAAGGCAGCGGCGACGTGACCACCGGCAGCGTCATCTACAACGTGGTGATCATCGACCCGGGCGAGCAGGCCATCAAAATCAACCGCGACGGCAATGGAAACCCGGCCGACAACGGCCTGGTGGCCTGCTCGACGCTCACCATGACCGCCGCCGGACGCGCCCAGGTCGAGTCCCAGACCAGCTCGGGCAGCAACTGCTACACCGGTGGCGTCGATGCCCACGCGGCCCGGGATTGGGTGGTGCGCGATAACGTCATCACCGGCTTCTGGTGCAGCGTCGACCTCAGCGAGCACGGCATCCACTTCTGGCGAGGCAGCCGCGACACCCTGGTGGAGCGCAACCTGCTCATCAACAACGCCCGCGGCGTCGGCTTCGGCCTGACCACCGGAGGCAACCCACGGACCTACAGCGACAACCCGTGTGGCGGCGGCGCCCGGGACCACTACGGTGGCATTGTCCGCAACAACATCATCATTGGCACCGAACCCGGGCTGTTCGCGTCCAACGCAGGCATGGACGGAGGCATCGCGTTCGCCATCGCCTGCGACTCCACGGCCATCCACAACACCATCGCCTCGACCCAGCCGATGCTTTCGTCCATCGAGTTCCGCTTCCCCGAGACCAACAGCACGCTCGTCAACAACCTGGCCACCGGACGTATTTGGCAGCGCAACGACGCCACCTCGGTGGAAGCCGGAAACATCATGGAGATCGGAACCGACTGGTTCGTCGACCTCGACGCCTTCGACGGTCACCTCAGCGCCGCGGCCGCGGCGGCCGTGGACGGGGGCGTCACCGGATACGAGAACCTGGTCCCGACGGACTTCGATGGTGACCCGCGGGACGGCTCGCCGGACGTGGGCGCCGACGAGCTCTGAATCGGCGGAAACGACTGCGTTGACATCGTCCACCACCGCGCGTCATCGTGACCGCGGACCGGCGGAGGGAGGCTCGATGCTGCGGACGACATGGCAGATTGTCGTGATGCTGGGCGCGTGCAGCGCCATGGTGACCACGGGATGCTCGGACATCAACGTCGGCTCCTGCGCCGCAGGCACCTTCCGCTGCGACCTCGACCGACTCCAGGGATGCCAGTCGGACGGTTGGAAGACCATCATCGACTGCGCCACCGAGGGGAAGACCTGCGACCCTGTGCAAGTGGCCTGCGTGGACAACTCGGGCCCTGATGCGTCTGGGGACTCTACGGTCACGCCTGACGCGACGCCGGATGCAGGCCCGCCCGACATCGTCGTGGATGTCGCGCCGGATGCCGTTGTGGACACGACCACCGATGTCACACTCGATGCCCCAGCAGAAACGGTCGTCGTCGATGTTGTCCAGGACACCGTTGCTGACGCAACCCCCGACGCTGACGCGACACTCGATGCGACCCCGGACGCCGACGCCACCCCAGACGCCGACGCCACACCGGACGCCGACGCCACGCCCGATGCAACCCCGGACGCCGACGCCACGCCCGATGCGACCCCGGACGCCGACGCCACACCCGATGCCGACGCCACGCCCGATGCGACTCCCGACGCCGACGCGACCCCGGACATGGTGGTGGGCTGCCCCATGGGCACCGCTTGCGACGATGAGGACCCCTGCACCGACAACGACGTCTGCGACGCCCTTGGGGCGTGTGCTGGAACGCCCAAGGTGTGTACGTCGGCGACCCAGTGCTTCGCATCCCAGTGCGAGGCGGGCACGGGCAACTGCATTTCCTTCCCCGTCCCTGACGGAACCGCATGTGCTGATAGCGACATCAATCTGTGCACGGAAGGAACCTGCCAGACCGGTGTCTGCACGCCGACGCCGTCGGTCACCTGCGACGATGGTGACCCATGCACCATCGGCACCTGCGAACCGTCCGATGGGAGTTGTTCATATCAGTCTTCCAACCCCTACTCGGCCGACTTCACCGGCTTCGGCTGCGTGGAACTGAACACGGTCAGCAATGACTTCCAGTTCCCCTTCACGCTGGAGTTCTGGGCGCAGCGCGCGAGCGGGGGCAACGGCATCGAGCGCATCATCGACCTCAACACCGCGCAGCAGGGTTGGTGGATTGGCATCGATGGCGATGAGATCCGGATTCGCGATGGGAGCCAGTACTACCAAGGCAGCACCAACATCGACCCGGGCGAATGGTTCCACGTCGCGGTCACCAACGATGGAAGCGAGTTCGTGGTGTGGCTCAATGGGCAGTTGGAGTTGTCTCCGGGCAACTCCAACCTGAACCCGAACCAGATTCCTGCCACGGTTGTCGTGGGGTGTGGCGATACCTTCGGGGTCAAGGACTCCCCCTTTGATGCCTACATGGACGACGTACGCTTGTCCTCCACGATCCGGTACACCTCCAGCTTCCAGCCTGAGTCGACGTTGACTGCGGATGCTGACACCGTGTGGCTCATTCCATTCGACGAGGGTACCGGCAACGTCGTGACCTTCTCCGACGGCTCGACGGCTGGCAACTGGACAGGCGACGGCGGCCTTTACACAACCGATATCCCCGCCTGCCAGTAGGACTGCCTGGCTCCATAGACCGCCACGACGCTCCGATGCTCTACGCCGTTGGTCTTGGAGAGCGCCTCCCGACCGCTCAGTTCTAGCCGTGTTGCACGGTGCGCCGTCGCCGCAGAGCAAGCAACATCCACAAAGCCGCGGCGAGCGCCAGCGGAAGGGTGGGCCCGGCGTCGCTGGAAGCGCACCCGCCGCTCTCGCCCGGCGGGATCCCGTCGGGCGGGGGAGGCAACTGGCAGGTGGCCGTGCACGTCGCGCCATCGCCGTCGCCATTGTCGGCCCCTTCGTCGCACTCCTCGCCGTTGTCGACGACCCCATCTCCGCACATCGCCTCTTGGCACGTGGTTCGACATGCGTCGGAAGCCACGTCGGAGTTGTTGACGCCGGCGTCGCAGGCCTCGTCGGCGTCGACGATCCCGTCTCCGCAGAGGGGCAGCACGCAGTCGCTGCGGCACTCGGCCGTGCCGGTGTCAGCATTGGATGAACCAGCGTCGCACTCCTCATCGCTATCCACCACGCCGTCTCCACAGGCCGCCGCCGCACACGTCAGGCGGCAAGCGTCGGCCTCGGTGTCGGAGTTGGCAGCGCCGGCGTCGCACTCCTCATCGGCATCCACCACGCCGTCTCCGCAGGCCGCCGCCGCACACGTCAGGCGGCAAGCGTCGGCCTCGGTGTCGGAGTTGGCAGCGCCGGCGTCGCAGGCCTCTTCGGCGTCGACCACGCCGTCTCCGCAGGTCGCCACAGCGCAGTTCAACCGGCACGCATCAGCGTCGGTGTTCGAGTTGGCGGCGCCCTCGTCGCAGGTCTCCATCATGTCGACCACCCCGTCACCGCACGTGGCCTGCTGACAGTCGGAGCGACAGGCGTCGGGCTCGGTGTTGGAGTTGGCGTCGCCGTCGTCACACATCTCGGCGTCCCCGTTGACGATGCCGTCGCCACAGAACGGCGCGCGGTAGCCGAAGTCGGCAGTCTCAGTCGCGCCGAGGCCCAGCACTACGGCGGCCGGGTCGTCGCCCAGGGTGAGCTGATAGTCGACGATGACTGAACTGGGGTCGGTCGCGTCGACGAGGTAGTCGCCGGCCGGGAGGTCGTCGAACAGGAACAGGCCGTCGACGCCCGTGGTGAACGACGCTACGGACGTGTCGCCAGCATCGACCGTACCGTCGCCGTTGACGTCGCGGACCAGCTCGAGCACGACGTCGGCGATGCCCGTTTCGCCATTGTCCACTACGCCGCTGCCGTCGGCGTCGTCCCAGACCTGCCCGGAGATGGCGGCATCCTGTTGTTGGTAGCCGAAGTCGGCGTCATCGAAGTCCTGGCCCGCGGTCAGCACCACCGCTGAAGGCTGGGTCCCGCCGGTCAGCCCGAATCCCGCGAGCACGCCGCCGGTGTCGGTCACGCTCACGAGGTAGTTGCCCGCCGCGTACCCACTGAAGTCATAGGCTCCGCCACCGGCCGTGGTCGCCGAGGCCAGCACTGGCTCGCCCACATCGACCGCGCCGTTGCCGTTCTGGTCGTCGATGAGATCCAGGGTCACGCCGTCGATGCCTGGCTCGCCGCCGTCCTGCACGCCATCGCCGTCGAGATCGTTCCACACGACGTCGCCGACGCTGGCATCGATCTGGAGGTAGCCGAAGTCGGCGTCGTCGAAGTCCTGTCCCGCGGTGAGCTGGACAGCATCGGTCGGGGTCCCGCCGGTTTGAGCGAATCCGGCAAGCACGTCCGCGGTATCGGTGAGCGCCACCAGGTAGTCGCCCGCTGCGTACCCGTTGAAATCATAGGCGCCTCCGCCGGTCGTGGTCGTGGTCGCGAGCACAGGCTCGCCGACGTCGGCCAGGCCGTTGCCGTTGGTATCGTCGATCAGGTCCAGCGTGACGCCGTCGATCCCGGGCTCCCCAGCGTCTTGCACTCCGTCGCCGTTGAGGTCGCTCCACACGAAGTCGCCAATGCTGGCGCTCTGCTGCAGGTAGCCGAAGTCGGCCGCATCGAAGTCCTGGCCCGCAGCCAGGTTGACCGCCAGCGACGGAGCCGCGGTCGTCGGACCGAACTCGGCGAGTACGCCACCGGTGTCGGTCAACGCGACGAGATAATCGCCCGAGGCGTATCCGGTGAAGTCGTAAGCGCCTCCTCCCATGGTTGTCGCTGTCGCCAGGACGTGCTCGCCCGCGTCTGCTACGCCGTTGGCATTCGCATCCTCGATGAGGTCCAGCGTCACGCCGTCAATGCCGGGCTCGCCGGCGTCCTGCACGCCGTCGCCATTCAGATCGTTCCACACGAAGTCACCGATGCTGGCGGTGCCCTGCTGGAAGCCGAAGTCGGCGCCGTTGAAGTCCTGGCCAGCGACGAGGTTGACCGTGGCGGGGTGCGCAGTCGTGAATTCAAAGGTGGTGAGGACGCCGTTGGTGTCGGTGACCATCGCCTGGTAGCTGCCACCGGGCAGTCCGGTGAAGTCGTAAGCCCCACTGCTGTCGGTCGTTTGGGTGTCCAACACGGTCTCGCCGCCCGCATCGACGAGGTCCAACGTGACGCCGGCAATCCCGGGCTCGCCGGAGTCCTGCACCCCGTCGCCATTCAGGTCGTTCCACACGAAGTCGCCGATGCTGGCGTTCTGTTGCTGGAAGCCGAAGTCGGCGCCGTCGAAGTCCTGGCCTGTGCTGAGGACCACCGACGTCGGGTTGGCGCCACCGGTAAGACCGAAGCCCGTAAGCAGGTTGCCCGTGTCGGTCACCTGGACGAGATAGGTGCCCGCTGCCAGGCCTGTGAAATCGTAGGCGCCCGACACGTCGGTCATGCTGCTGGCGACGACGGGTTCGCCGCCGTCGATGACGCCATTGCCGTTCACGTCGTCGATGAGGTCGATGGTCACGAAGCCGATGCCTGGCTCGCCGCCGTCTTGAACGGCGTTGCCATTGTGGTCAAACCAAAGAAAGTCGCCGATGGTGCCGGTCGGTACGACCAGCTGACTGTCGAGTTGACCACCGAAGAAGGGGTCGTCGCCGCTATTGTGATCGTACTGGACCGGCGGCTCGCCGCCTGTGAACAGGTACGGTACGGCCGACACGATCATGCCGTCGTTGTAGAAGTCGCCCGCGTCTGCCGAAAGATCCTGAAAGATGCGGGCGTAGATGAATCCGCCCTGCAGGTTGGCGCCACCGAAGCTGCTGTTGGTGTAGACCGTGGTGCCCGGCGAGTAGTCCCCAAACGGCGCGAAGGCTCCTGTATGCACGTTGAGGACGACATCGTTCTCGGTTCCGGCAGGCGATCCGACGGCAGGGCTCGCCCCGGTCGCCAGTGGCGGATCGATCGTCGCGTCAGGACTCCAGATGAGGACGGCCAGTACGCCGCCAGCGCCAGGCTGGGAGCCGTCCCGGATGTAATCTCCAGGCACTGCCGGGTTGCCCGGGTCCACCGCGTCGTTGGCGAAGAAGCCAAGCGTGGCCAGCCAGTTGACCTGAATGTCGGCTGCGGCCGGTGTGGCGGCCATCGCCACGAGCGCCGCCGCACATCCCAGTTGGCGCGTCCAGCTCCGGGCAGTCCCCACCAGCCGATTGACTCGTGCCATTCCTCCCATCGCCCCTCCGGCAGCCCACGTTGAAAGCACATGACGAACCTACCTGGCTGCGTATTCCGTTGACAACGCGGCCCGCGAAGCGTCGGGCGTGAAACCCAATCCGGCAGCTCAGTGGCTGGAAACAGGCTTCACGGCATGAAGCTGAATCCGCAGCCGGTGAAGCTGCTGCTGCACGCACCGGCCTCGAGGTGGGGCTCCAGGCACGCGAACGTGTCTTGATAGGCGCCGGCGCATGGACCCGTCAGGCAATCCCGGATGGCCCCGAAGTCGGTGATGTCGAGCACGCAGTGGGTCGCCAGGCAGGCCATCTGCGCGGTCTGGAAGTCGGCGCAGTCCGTCTGGTTGCAGCTCGCCATACCCGGCAGCAGGCACGCGGCGCATTCCAGGCCGGACTGGTCCACGCAGCCCAGAAAGCAGCTCGCGTCTCCAGCCGGGCACGAGGCGTAGCACGTCTGCGCCGCGCTGCAGTCCACGGCGGCATCGGGTACGTATGGCTCGATCATGCCCACAACGAGCACGCACATCTCGTCGAGCGTGCCTTCACCGGTCTGCACGTCGATCGGCGTTCGTTGGCGCCCGTTGACCACCGGCTGGTTCTCGGCCGAATTGTCGTAGGTACACCGATAGCGAAGCGTGTCGCCTGCGGCCAGCTCCACGAAGTCGTCGTCGCGGAGGCGATACACCTCCTGCCAATCGAACGCCCAGTCGTGGACGTCGACGATGCACTCGCTCTGACCATCGCGCTCCCGCTCGAGGCTGATGTCGGACCCCAGCAGATGCATGTGCGGGAGCACCGAGAACAGCTGCTTGGGGCTGTCGTAGGTGATGGGGAGCTCGAACTCCACGGAGGCGGCGGGGTCACCGGCATCGATGGTGAAGAACCCCGACAGCACCGGCATGGTCACGCGGTAGCTCGGGGCGGTGTCGGTCGTCGCCAGGTGGAGCTCCGTCTGGTCCGCTTCCAGAGCGCCTCCCAGGACGTTGTAGTGGACCTGCGCGACGATCTTCGCGCCTGCCTCCAGCACGAAGGCGCTATCGGCCGGGAAGCGCTGCGGCTGCGAGCCTGGCACCCAGACCCCCATCGGTTGCCCGCCTCCACCGGCATCGCCGAAGCAGGGGTAGCCGACACCAGGCGCCTGAGCGTCCAGGTCGGCGACCGCCGCAGCCCCCGACGGCGGGATGAGGAACAAGACGACGTGATGCACCAGCGCATCCACGTCGGGGACCACCTGATAGGCGGTGATGTAGGTGTCGCTCGTGAAATCGACGTCCATGACGAGGCACCGATAGTCATCGGGGGTCGACGGGTCCGGCGTGTAGGGCTGGGCCGACCGGGTCACCACCGACGCTTCCTCCAGGGCGACCGTAGGCGGCAGGACCTCCGGCGCATCCGCGGGGTCACCCTCCGGCATGCCTGCCGCCACCCAGTCTGAGACCATGGCCTTGTCGGACTCGGCGAGCCCCCGTTGCCCCAGGAAGTCACGGCACCGGTCGTCCGCGCGCCAGGGCGGCATCGTCCCCGTCGTCACCGCCGTGGCCACCGCAGCCCCCACGGCGCTGACCTCCTCGTACGTCGTCAGGGGGAACGGCGCCGCGCCGTCGCTGGAATGGCACGCGACACAGTTGGCCGTCAGCAGCGGCATGATGTCCCGGTGGTACGTCAGGGCTGCGCCCGGAGTCTCCGAGGAGGAATCGGCGGGACATCCCGCTCCAGATACGATGACCACGGATAGCATGGCTATGGCGATGGTGTGCTTCACGATTCAATCTCCAGGAGTCGCTCGAGGCCGCCCAGCGCGAAGCGCCACAGGGCGTCGGCCAGGTCATCGGGGTTGGACATCGCCTCGCCTGTCCCAATCGCGTCGAACTCGCTCGGCTGCTCGGCGACGCGTCGCCCCAGCGAGGTGATGAACTGCGCGGCCAGGCGTCGGCGCTCGATGGGCGCGTCAGGAGCCATTCGCGTCACCCAGCTGGTGACCATCGCCAGCATCGGTGCGGACATACGCTCGGCCAGCGCGAGGACAGCCGGGTCGGACGACTGTTCCGCGGCGACGCGCATGAGCAGCGCCGCGTACGCGTCGTCCGAGACGCGCGCGCGGGCCGCGGTCCGCAACCCCCACCGAAACCACTGCCGAAGTGCGGTTCGCGGGTCGCGGTCGAGCGCAGGGGGCTGGGCCAGGGCCGTGTTTCGGTAGCTCACGGAGATCGCCTCCATGAACAGCTGCTGCTTGCCCCCGAAGTAGTACTTCACGGCGGCCACGTTGGCGCCCGCGCGCGACGTGATCGCGCGGACACTGGTGGCGTCGTACCCCCGCTCGGCAAACAGCACCACGGCGGCCTCCAACAGGGCTTCGCGCTTGGCGTGCCCGTCCTTTCGGCTGGGTTGTGGTGGCTTTGGCCCGTTCTTAAACACCTGTTTTACTTAACAGCTGACAGACGGAACGCCAAGGGTTTTGCTGTCTGGACTCGCGGCCAGAACGTGTCCGGCCCGCCAACGTCGCGTCGCTCAGCCCGGGAGTGTCAGCCGTCGAACGGCGACTCGTAGACCATCAGTTCCCACTGTTTCTGCTCGGGCGCTGCAAACGTACCGTCGGGCCCGATGGTCGGGTTCTGAATGTACAACCACGCCGCTTTCCCCACCCCGAAGCTGACGAGTTTGTCGGCGCCACCCCAGCCGGCCTCGACCTCGAAGGGCGGGACGAGCACGTTGCCGTCCTTGTCGATCTCCATCAGGTAGTAGGCCTTGGGGATGCGCATGGCCTCCTCGAAGATGTTCTTGCCCTGGTAGGCATGCCGCCAGAACTCGTGGCCGTCGGAGATACACTGGAACTTCGCGTACCCGACCAGGTAACGCCCATTGTGCAGGTCGACCATCTGGGGGGCGCTCAGCGCGCAGTCGTCGTCCTTGGCCAACCACTTCATCTTGCCGCCGTCCTCCCAGCTGTAGTCGCCACCGTAGCCCTGTTCGCTGTTGGTCTTGAAGAGGCCAATCTGGTTGAGGTCGTTGCGGTCCATGACCCCCGAGGACCGCCAATCGCTCGACATGGAGTCATCCTCACCGTGTGGTTCCGCGTCGCGGAAGAACACGGGGTAGCCGCCGCTGACGTCGGGGTCGTACTCCCACTCGTAGGCCATGTTGCCGCCGCAGAACGACGAATCATCCCACAGGGTGCACGCCTCCAGCGGCGAATAGCCGTTGTCGACGGCCCAATCGGAGGTGGCGATCTCCTCGAGCTTGGCATCAAACCAGGGCCAGTTCTCGGGCATCAGATCGATGGCCGTGACTAGACCGAGCGTCACGTCGGCATCCACGGGCATCATGATGTGCCCCGCGCCCCCGGTGACCGTGGAGGCATGCGAGGGGACGATGTAGTGGGTCCATCCGGCGAGCCAGGTGCTCTGGTCCTCGTATTTGATGGCCACGTTGCCACCGTGAGTGACCCCGTACTTGTTGTTGTCGGTGGTGCAGAGGGCGCCATAGGCACCAAACACGTCCGTGCCGGAGAGCTCCGACAGGTGCTTGTTGTGGGTGTACGGGTTCCAGAACACCCTGGCGTGAAAGACGTGGCCGAACCCGCATTCCCAGGGAAACCCGCGGTCATCGGGATTGAGCTGCCAACCGTCGATCGCCTTGGCGTTGGTAGAGTCCCGATCCACCACCATCAATGCCGCGCTCGTGTGGCGTTTGCCCGTGGACTTGAAGGTCGACGCGGGGAAGGCGGTGCCATAGGTGTTGTCACCCGGGTTGTAGACCAGGTCGTGGGCACTCCCGACCGGCTGGCCACCGAACGAACGGTGAATGACGAGTTGGTCAGGCTCCTGGCTGGCGAATGCAATCGGAGCTGCAACGGGATCGGCGGTATTCCACTCCAGGAGCCAGACTTCGCCTGCATACTGGTCGGCGCCCGTGAAATCTTCGTAGCCGAGGTTGTTGGGTTGGACGATCTCGGAGGTATCGGACTCCTGGTCCGGGGTTCCGGTGAGGTCGGTGACGTTGCCCTCATAGCCCTGCGAGAACGGCTCCTCGCGTGATGGCGCGCACAGGACCGCCACGGTCGAGCAGTCGTCGCTGACAGCAATGCCGTGGGACTCGTTGCAGATGGGCAGGAACGCCTGGTTGCCGGTGGGCTCGAGCGCACCTGTGGCTGGATTGAGCTTCGTCTCGAAGATGGACCCGATTCGGGGACTGTCGGGCCGGTAGTAGATGCTGCTGGAGTCGTCCACCTGGAGCGTCATCGACACGTACATCCGCGGCTCGGCCGTGTCGGTGGCGCATGCGGCAGTGTAGGTGCGGAACGGTACGCGTTCCTGGTTCTCGCAGCAGATGGATTTGCCCGAGGCGATGTAGCCCGGCATATTAGCGTGCTCGGGAGCATTCTGCTGCCCAAGCGTAATCCTGGTCTTCGTGATGACCGGATGGCCACCAGCGTCCTGCAAAGTGACCGTCCCTGTCACCGCCGCAGGCGCCAGAGTCAGCGACGCCATCTGCTCGGGCCAGGACGCCGTGGGCCAGGTCACGAACGCGCCGGTTGGCCAGTCGGTCGTGTTCTCGAAGGGATCCACGCAGTCGGGTATGCCGTCGGCGTCACCATCATCCGAGCGAGAGGCCGCGCTCTGTGAATCGGAACCACAGCTTTCCTCGTCAGCGTCACTTTGCCCGTCGCCATCGTCGTCCTCGTCGACGCAATCGGGCCTGCCGTCCCCATCAAGATCGGCGGACAGGGAAGACGCATCGAGCGGATCGGAGCCGCAGCTCTCCTCGTCGGCGTCGTTCTGTCCGTCATTGTCGTCATCGGGGTCGACATTGTCGGGACTGCCGTCGCCATCACTGTCCGGCCCGCTCGGGACCACAGTGCCGTCGGCAGAGGTTGGTGCATCGGCGGACGTCGATGCGTCAGTGGAGATGGAAGATGACGAATCGTCGGCACATGCCGTGACCATGAGGGCACAGCACAGTACACTTACGACCGCCGACAGGGGGGCAGGCGTCGTGGGGCTCATGAATTCAGTGTAGGGCCACGTCGCGACGGTGCAAGCCTCATTAATTAAACGCCAATCGTTTAACCAAACAGCCGTTCAATTTCCCAATGAGATCAAGCACGAGCGTGGTCGCAACAGGCAATAACAGACCGCCTGTTATTGCCTGTTGTAGACACACCGGGGCCCAAGCACTCCAATGCTCGGCCGATTTTTTTCCATTGAATTCAGGTCGTTGGACGCCACCCAGAAGTCGACACCAACCGGCAAGAATCTGTTGCAGAGCTGGCTCCAGGGCAGCCACTCCGACGCACCAAAACCAACAGCAAGCAATTGATTTCTTACAACTTTCACCCAAACAACACGCCTGCTGTTATTCGCCGTTGTGGGCCCGCTCAAACCGGTCCGTATGGTCGGCCTCGGAAGCTGAGGACGTCCCCCTACGTCCTGACTGGGACCACCAATCACTGCAATACGAGCCGCCATGGCGCGCTTGTTGGAAGGAGTTTGCTTATGCGATTCGCAGTAAGTACAGGCATGTGTGTATTCATGTTCGGTGTCATCGGCACGCTATCGGGTTGCCCCGACAGCACTTCCGAGGACACGACACCGGCACCGACCACCTGTACGGATGGACAACTCAACTGCCCATGTGTGGACGGTACGACCTGTAGCGAGGGGCTGACGTGTGCCACTGGGTTCTGCATCGAGGATGCAACCACGCCGTGCCCAGAAGGCTCTGAAGGTTGCGCGTGCTATTCCAACAGCACATGCGATGCCAAGGACGGCATCGCGATGGTCTGCCTCGATGACGTGTGTACCGACGCTACGGTGGTCGAACCCGGGGGGCTCGGCGACCCCTGCAACGACGAAAACCCCTGCGGGACTGACAACGGTACTCAGCTGGAGTGTGCTGATGGTACCTGCGCGTTGCCCGTGAACTGCCCCGAAGGCACCGCGGGCTGTGCCTGTCTTGCGGGCGACACCTGCGCCGACGACCTCATCTGCACCGGAGGCGTCTGCTTTGAGCCCACGTGCACGGCCGGCACGCTCAACTGCCCCTGCGACACCGGCAACGTCTGCTCGGGGGAGTTGTCGTGCGACGAAGGGGTCTGCAAGGAGCCGGTTGTCACGATCTCCGCGGGTCTGAGCGTGTCCAATCCAGACGTGCGCTCGTGCCAGCTCATCATTGAGCTCGACGACATCGAGGCCACCTTCGACGCCTCGGTGCAGGGCCGAACCAAACGCGACGGTGGCCGCCTGGCGGTCGCCTTCTCTTCTACATCCGATGTCGGACCGACCACCGTCGCCACTTTCACTCCGGCAACGAACCTCAGCAGCGACGCGCTGAGCAACGTGACCTGCTACGACCGACTCGGTCAGCCGGTAGACAGTCCGGGAGTCGCGCTCAGCAACTAACCGGCACTTTCCACAGTTTCGACAATGCCGCAGCGCGACGCGCTGCAGGGCCGCCCCAAGCGGTCCACCCCATCCGTGTGTCGACGGCGGTGCCGTCGTGCATCTCCACCTTACCTTCTCGAGGAGGAACTCCATGCGTATTCTCTACCGTAGCGTCGGCGCGGCGCTGCTGGCTCTGTTGCCAGTGACGGTCGGAGCCCAGACGGGCGTTTCCGACGACCGTGTCAGTCTTCCCGACGGGCCGGGTTCGCTCGAAGGTGTCGGCGAAAACGTCGGCATCGACCCCAACATGGGGCTCATGTCCCACAGCGTTCGTATCGACGTTCCGGCAGGTCTGGCGGGACTGACTCCGGCGATGGGTCTGAGCTACAACTCTGGCGCCGGAACCGGCCTCGTGGGCATCGGCTGGTCGATGCCGATGCCCAGCATCGAGCGCATGACCAAGCGCGGTCTGCCAACGTACGACATCGATGACGAGTTTGTTGCGGACGGCGATGAGCTGGTTCGCATCCCCGGAAGCGATCCGGTCGTGTACCGGTCCCGCTTCGAGAAGGGCTTCGTGCGCTACAAGTGGCACGGAGCAGCCTCGAGCAGCGGCAAGGAAGGCTACTGGACGGCGGAATATCCCGACGGCCGTATCGGCTACTTCGGTGCGGACGAAAACGGGACGCTCGTGCCCAGTGCGCGTGTGTCCGACCCAACGGTCGGCACCTTCCGCTACCACCTGGTGGCGATGACCGACCGTCTGGACCACGTCATCCGCTACACCTACACGCTCAGCGGGAACTACACCGTGCCGCTGCAGATCGCGTGGGCCTACGACAGCCAGGGCGTGCCGCTCTACGAGGCGACGTTTACGTACCAGCCACGCCCCGACGCCATCTCGGACGGCAAGCCGGGCTTCGAGGAGCTGCTCGCGGAGCGGCTGGCGGCCATCTCGATCCGTGCTCGCGGCAACGAGATTCGTCGCTACATGCTGGGGTACGAAGACCCCGCGACCTCCGGAGGCAACAGCCGGCTGGCCTCGGTGCAGCGCATCGGGCGCGACGGTGGCACCTACCCCATCGTCCACGGCTTCGAATACTCGCGCGGGCTGGGCTCCGCCTGCGACAACGAGACGGAGTGCGACAAGCCATTCGTGCGGGTCATGAACGAGGGCACCAGCGCCCTGGGCGTGAACACCAGCCAGGGCGACGCGACGCTCGTCGACATCAACGGCGACGGCCTCCCCGACATGCTGGACACCTCGGGAAGCCTCACCGACCACCGCTTCTTCATCAACGAGCTGGGCGTCGAAGGCGCCACCCACAGCTTCTCCAGCCCCTACGACAGCGCCATCGGCACCTCCGCGGCCTATGAGCTGAGCCGGACCTCGGTGCAGACCCTGGACCTTGATGGCAACGGGTTCTCCGACCTCATCAACGCTCAGCTTGGCACCGCGCTGATGAACTTCGGCGACGGCGACTGGGACGCGGTGGAACTCTCCCTGTGGCAGCAGGGCGGCGAGGGCGAGCTCGACCAGAACGACTTCGTTCCCAGCGATGGCGAGCTGACCTACGTGCGCTTCTTCGACTACGACGGCGACAAGCTCATCGACGTCATCCGCAGTAAGGACAGCGGCGCTCTCAACTCCACCTCCATCTTCCGCAACACCGGCATGGGGACCTTCATCGAGGACCCGGGCGTCATGGACATCGGCGAGGGCTTCGGCCCCGGCACGATGGAGCTCAACGACATGAATGGCGACGGCCTCCTCGACCCCGTGCAGGTACGTCCCGGCGAGATCAGCTACCGCATCAACCTCGGCTGGGGCCAGTGGGGCGAGTGGCAGACCATCACCGACCTGCCGATTACCGCCGAGCAGACCGAAGCGGCCGAACTCGAAGACCTCAACGGTGACGGCCTGGCCGACCTCGTCCTGGTGACCGGGAACGACGTCCGCTACTGGCTGAACCGCAACGGCGCCAGCTTTGCCCCCCAGGCGACGGTGACCAACACCAGCCTGGCGCAGGGCAGCGCTACGATTCCCTCTGTCGAGGAGGCAGGGACGCAGGTCCTCTTCGCCGACATGAACGGCAACGGCTCGGTCGATGTCGTCTGGCTCACCAGCCAGGGCGCAGTCAGCTACCTGGAGCTATTCCCGCTCCGCCCCAACCTCATCACCAAGATCACCAACAACATCGGCAAGGTCATCGAGGTGACGTACTCGACCTCGGCGCTTCAGCAGGCCGCCGACGGTGGTGTTGGGGCCTGGCAGTACCCGCTGCCCCACGCCACAAACGTGGTGGACATGGTGGATACCTATGAGCTCCTCAATCAGGTCCACGAGGTCACCCGCTACGCCTACCACGATGGCTTCTACGATGGCGTCGAGCGTGAGTTCCGGGGCTTCGCCCGGGTGGAGAGCACCTTCGAGAGCAACCCGGAGAACCAGGAGCTGGGCAAGACCGAGCTGATCTTCGACGTGGGTGTCAACGACCCGTACAAGAACGGCCTGCTGCTCAAGGAGACCAAGCGCAGCAACGACGAGATCCTCTCGATCGTGGACTCCACCTACCAGGATTGCCTCGTTGCGGGACTGCCGAACGACACCTCTGGGCTGCTGTTCCCGGTGCGCCATATCTGCCACACCCAAGACGACCTCGAGCTGCGCGAGCGGCTGACCGACCCGGCTGGCTGGGTCACGCAACGCACCACGTCGGAGTACGACGGCTACGGCAATGCCGTCTTCACGGCCAACCATGGCGTGGTCGGCATCGGCGGCAACAGCTGTGAACCCTGCGTCGACAGCGCCTACACCGGCGTCCCCTGCGGCGCGCAGTGCCTGGGTGACGAGCAGTACACCGCCACCACCTATGTCGACCCGGAGATCAACAACGACCGCTGGATCACCAGCCTGCCGCTACGGGTACGGTCCTTCGGCATCGCCACCCCCGAGGGTGAGCCGGCCGATGCGAACTACACCGAGGAGCTCACGTATTATGACGGCGAGCCCTTCATTGGCCTCCCGCAGGGGCAGGCCGAGGCCGGTCTGCCGTCTCGGGTGGTGACCCGGGAGAACACGGACGGCGACACCATCACCGTCGGTCGCAACGCGTTCGATAGCCACGGCAACCTCATCGAGCGCATCAATCCCAACGGCGACGTGTCGGTCACCAACGACCACCGTCAGCAGTGGACATACGACGCCGACGGGCTCCACGTCGTCAGCACCGACAAGCTGCTGACCCAGGCCGACGGCCAGCCCTACGTCCTGCGCCGCAACTACACCTGGGATTCTGACTGGGACAAGCTGGCCTCGGCGTCGGTCTTCACGCGCGTCGACAGCGGTATCGAGGGCGTCACCGCCGAATTCCACTACAGCTACGACGAATTCGGCCGCATCGTGAACCGCGCTCGTCCCGGCGCGACCCTCGCCAGCCCGTCGGAGACCTACACCTACGAGCTGCAATCTCCGGTAACCCGCATCATCACTCGCACCCGTTCCCAGCTGGGAGGGGAGCTCGACCTCGAGAGCATCGCCTGCATCGACGGTCGCGGCCGCAAGGTTCAGTCACGAACCCGTCTGGACGATGGCAGCTACCAGGTCAGCGGCTACCGGATCTTCAACGAGCGCGGTGCCGCCATCAAGCAGTTCGATGGCTGGATCAGCAGCACCAGCGACTGCCAGGAGCCGCCGCCTCAGGGCGTGGCCTTCGTGGACAGCAAGTTCGACGGTGCGGGTCGCAAGCTCGAGGAGCGCGGCCAGGAGCTGGCCGGCGGGACTCGCGGCATTGGGATGATGGTCTACCGCCCGTTGGTCAAGGAGATGTGGGACGCCGAGGACACCAACCCCACAGGCGACTTCACCAACACTCCGACGGTCGTGCACCGCAACGGCATCGGCCAGATCATCACGGTCGACCGCTTGTTGGAAGCCGGCGGCACGCCGCTGGTCCACACGATGACCTACGACTCGCTGGGGAACATGACGACCCAGATGGATCCCGTGGGCGTGACGCGCGTGCAGGCGTACGACCTGCTTGGCCGGGTCCTGCAGGCTGACGAGCCCAACCGTGGCTCCATCCAGTACGAGTATGACGCCGCCGGGAACCTGGTGCGCGAGACCGACGGCAACGGCAACACCATCGTGCAGCAGTACGACGGCGCCAACCGTGTGATGGCTACCTGGGTGGACGGCCAGGAGGCCGCGACCAAGTCGACCACCACGTGGGACGTCGTGCCCGAGGGATGCGAGCCAACGCTGTGCACCAATCTGGCCGGACGTCGATCGGCGATGGCCTACACCCTTCCCAACGGGACTGCCGTTGAGCGCTTCTTTGGCTACGAGGCGGAGGGCAAGCTGATTTACGACGAATCGCACTGGGACGGCGCCAGCTACCGCTTCGACATGGAGTACGACCATGCTCAGCGGCTGGTGCTCAAGCGCTTCCCCAATGACCTCGAGTTGGTCACCAGCTTCGATGGGGCCGACCGCCTGAAGTCGGTTCCCGGGTTCATCGACAGCGTCGGCTACGACGTCACCGGCCGGCCCACCAGCGTCGACTTCTCCAATGGAACGAGCCAAAGCTTCAGCTACGACGCGATGCATCGTCTGGTGGCAACGTCGCTGAGTTCCGGGTCGGACACCTGGATCGACCAGTCGGTGAGCCGCTTGCTGACCAACCAGATCACGTCCCTGACCGACCACGTCGCCGCCACCGACGCCCCCAGCGAGAACGCTACGTTCAGCTACGACGCGCTGGGACGTCTCATCGGGACCACGATGGACGCCGGTACCGAGTTCGAAGAGACCATGACCTTCGCCATCGATGCAGGTGAGCGCATCACGTCGATCACGTCGGACATGGCCGATAGCGATGCACACGTCGGGACGCTGGAGTACGGCGGAGCCAACGGCGGTCCGCACGCCGTCACCAGCGCCGGAGGCTTGGCGATGGCTTACAACGACGCCGGCGAGATGGTGTCTCGAGGGGACGAGGTCCTCGAGTGGGACGCCTTCGGACGCCTGATTCGCGTCACCGCCGGCGGTGAGGTGGTCGGTGAGTACGGGTATGACCCAAACACCGGCAATCGCCGCTACCGCAAGGACGCCACGGGCATGACCCGGTACATCACGTCGGACTTCGAGGTGCGCAACGGCGCGGCCACCATCTGGATCAGCCTTCAGGGCACCAAGGTGGCCGTGGTGAGGGATGCCAGCTTTGCCGCCACAGCCCTGAGCGATGTCGCTCCGGCCACCGGTGACGACAGCGCGCTGGCCCCCACGCCCGATGGCGTCATCACGGCGGCCGACGCCTGGATGGCGCTTGCGACGACGGAGGGCATTCTTGGCTTTGCCGAAGTGACCCTCACGTCCGACGTGGATGAGCTGATGAACGCAGCGCTCTGCCAGCTGCTGACCGGCTCCGAGGCGAAGACCACCTGGCTGCACCGCAACTTCCGGGGCGACACCGCCGTGCAGACGGATGAAGACGGCGTGATGGTGTCTCGCACTGTCTACTATCCCTACGGTGGCGTCCGGCACGAAGAGGGCGAGGCGCCCACCTACGGCTTTGCCGGCAAGGAGCGGGATTCCGAGACCGGTCTCATCTACTACGGAGCACGGTACTTCGACTCCAAGACGGGGCGCTGGATTTCGCCCGATGCCGCGTTCGACACGGTCAGCGGGGTGGACCTGGCCCGACTTGCCGAGGGCACGAGTGCCTACGGCTACGCCTTCAACGACCCCATCAACTTCACGGATGGGGACGGCAACCTCGGCATCGGCAAACAGTTTGCCTTCGGGGTGGTGTCGATCGTGGCTGGCGCCGCTGCGACACTGGTGGGAGGGGCGATAGCCGTAGTCATTCCCCCGGTGGGCTTGGCGGTTGCTGCAGGTGGCGTCGGCATGATCGTGGGTGGTTCCATCCTCATCCACGACTCCAATCGAAGGCGGCGTCTGGAGGCCGAGGGAAGTGCCGAGTCCGGGGCTGGGCGCGTCGACCCGCGGAACGGTCAGCTGGGGAGGAACGTCATCGCCAGGCAGGTTTCGGCGGACCGACCGAGGCTGGAGGCTCTGAGACGAGCCGCAGCCAACCAGAGCCTCAGCCTGGCCTCTGAAGGTTCTGCAGCTCCGGCGGCACCGCGCCCCTCCCCCGTGGCGCTTCCGCCGCCGCCCCCGCGTGGCCCGGGCGCTCTGGCCGCCGCCGCGGCCGCCCTTCCGGGTGTGACCCCAGGCAACACGCCGAACCCCGCTGCCGAGGGCGGTGCGGACCCACGTCCTCGAGCCGCTGCCGCACCCGCTGGTGGTGCCGGCGACGGTGCCCCAACGGTTCCGCGCCTGCAGGCTGTTCACAAGCGCGCCATCTTCGCAGCCGCCCACAAGGCCAAGCGGGCGCGTGCGTCCGGAGGGCAGGGGCGCGCCAACCGAATCCGCAACAAGAACGCCAAAGCTCGCGCAAGGTCTCAGCGGCGCGCTGGCGGCGGCAACTGACAAGGAGGTGTCTCAATGGCGAACCGGAAATAGGGCTCTGGTTCGCCGCAGAAACTGTGTCCAGCGTCCGACAGTCCCCAAGCAGGGGCGGGCTGTCGGACCGTTTTTCTTCGCTCGGCCTGTCGTGCCCGAGCGCGCCCAACATCCTGAGATGATATCGATTTCAAGGAGCAACCGGTGCAGCTGTAATGCCCCGTTGTGGGCCGTGTGTCGGTAGTCGCTACTGTCAGCGCACGGAAGAGAGCGGTGCCCCATGCTCTCGTCGAGAGAGAGACACCTGGTAGCGGGACGTCATAGGTGCGTCCGCAGGAGAGGAGTGTGTTCATGCGAGTTTGTGCGCTGGTGCTAGCGTTGCTGATGGCATTTGCCGGATGTGACGACACCACGACCAGTACAGTAGATGTGACGCCTGACGTGCCCATCGTCGAGGATGCGGCGACACCTCAGGGTGACGCGGACGCGACTCCTGCCGACACGTCCGAGGACGCTGCGACCTGTGTCACTGGCGCCGTCGGGTGTGAGTGTTTCGGCAACAACTCGTGCAATACCGGACTGTATTGCGATGTGGCTGGAAACACCTGTGTCGACCCCGGCTGCACCATCGGCGCCGACGGATGTCGCTGCTTCGACGACGGTACCTGCAACGAAGGTATCGACTGTGTGGCCGGCACGTGTGCGCTTCCACCCTGTCCCGACGGCTCGCTGGGTTGTGCCTGCTTTGGCAATGGCACGTGCGAGGCAGGTCTGACCTGTGAGTCGGACACCTGCATCGTGACGCCATGTGTCGAAGGCGAGCTCGGATGCCCGTGCGTCAACGGCACCGCGTGCACGGCAGGCCTTTCATGCTCGGCTGGAACCTGCACCTCACCGGATTGCCCGTCGGGCCTGCAAGGCTGCCCCTGCAAGTCCGACGGCTCCTGCAGCGGTGACCTCGAGTGCACCGGTTTCGGCGCCAGTGCGGTGTGCGACGCTCCAGCTTCCTGCGTCGCCGGAACCGCCGAGTGCCCCTGCACGATTGCTGGAACCTGCGAGGACGGGCTGTTCTGCGACAGCGCGTCGACCACCTGCAAGCTGCTGACCTGCGTCCCCGGTGCGGCCGGCTGCATCTGCAACAACGGCGCCTGCGACGGCAACGGCGTGTTCTGCGACGACGTTGGCTTCTGCCAGCAGGCCGAGTGCCAGGCTGGCGGCGAAGGGTGCGCTTGCGCCGGCGGCAACAGCTGCGGACTGAACACGCGCAACGAGGAAATGGTCTGCGAGAGCGGTATCTGCGTAGCCCCCTCCTGCTCCCCGGGCGACACCGGCTGCCCCTGCATCTACGGTGCCGACTGCGTGTCTTCCGGAGACTCTTGCACCAATGGCTTCTGTCAGCCCGAGGGCTGCGCCATCGGCTCGCTCAACTGCTCCTGCTCGGCGGGCAGCTGCGTCGGCGGCGCAACCTGCCGCGACAGCGCCATCTGTGTCGACAATACAGGCTTTCTCGGCGGAGCCTGCTTGCCCGACCTGAGCTGCGCCAAGGGCAGCAAATGCCAGGGCCTCACCTGCGTGCTGTGCAACCTCGGCGAGGAAGACTGCGCCTGCATCGACGACACCTCCTGCAACGCCGGGCTCGAGTGCTTCCAGGAGGTCTGCCGCGACCCTTCCAAGGTGAACCTGCCGTCGTCCGATGCGCCCTGCTACACCAAGTGCCAGGGGTCGCTGGTGGACTCGGTCACCTTCGAGTTCCTCTTGTGCCCCGAAGACGGACTCATGGACGGCTGCCACAACGGCCTGGTGTGCAACGACGGCTCCTGCGTCGAGCCCGGCCAGGACCCACCCACGTGCAGCTCGGACCTGGACTGCCTCGACTTCCAGGCCTGCATGGGCGGCAGCTGCTACTCCAACTGCGATGTCGACAGCGACTGCACGGTCGACGGCTACGTCTGCGACCGCAAGGTGTGCCGCAAGACCTGCGCCACCGATGGGGATGAGTGCGAACCGGGCGAAGCATGCCTGGCCGATGACGGGGTCAGCGGGACCTGCCACGAGGTCGCCGGGGCCACTGGCGTGCAGGACAACGTCTACGCGGGGTTCGAGGTCAGCCACGACACCATCACAATGTCCAACATCGCCACCACGTTCGCCTTCGCCCTGACCAACGACAGCGAGGCGCTCGAGACCTTCACGGTACGCAAATTCCGCCAGCAGTCCTCGGACGAGGACGGCAACTACACGGTCATTACCGATCCCCACGACGATGACGTTGCCTGCGACATCAGCACCGACTGCCCGCTGGTGTGGCTGCACATGGGTGAAGAGGGCAACGCTGCTCCGCAGCAGGAGTTCGAGATCTTCGTTCCGGCCGGTGAGACCGTGGTGCTCGAGCTGGCCAACGGCGGCGGCTCCACCGAGAAGCGCTGGGACGGCATCGTGGAGATCATTCATCCCGTCTTCGGGACCCGGCAGATCACGGTCAACTACGCCGAGCGGCCCGAGGGTCGCTGGAACGGAACGGTCTCGTACTTTGCAACGTTCGGCGACACGCTGCTGGACGAGTGGGTGGCCAATCCCACCAGCCAAGCCGCCATCGAGGCCGTCGGCAACGCCTTCATCCAGAGCTGGGCGGCGTTCCGCCTCGGGGACATGCAATTCGAGGAGTTCGAGGCCATCCTCACGGCCACCCGCGAGGAGTCCTGGAAGTGGGCGACGGTCCAGGGCGCCTGCGACGAATTCAACACCGACCCCACCGTAGACATCGGCTGCTACCTCTACGACAACAGCGCCGCGGGCGTGAGCGTCTACAGCTCCAACCTGGATTCGACCCCCATCCCGACCGGCGTCATCGAGATGCCGATTGCGATGAACCTCTACATGCCCGAGGGTGCCCCCGAAGGCACGATGACCGGCAAGATCGTGACCGCCGAGGCCCTCCAGTACCCCGGCAATCCATCGGTAGCGCTGGACTTCGGGTCCGACGTGAGCGGCTGCGACGCCGAAATCTGGGGCACCTGCCTGGTCTTTCTCGAAAACCTCCAGGCCGATGTGCTGGTGGGCGGCCGCTTCACCACTGATGGGGGCAACACCAGCTGCGCGCCGCGGGACGACGGCACCTACGAGAAAGCCCAGATCCCCTGGCTCCTGCCCGGCTTCGAGCGGGCTACCGAAGTGGACCCCGCAACTGGGCTTCGCTACCGCTACGAGTGCCGCGACACGCTTCTGCCCGACACCCCACCGGAAGGCGAGACCCTGTCGGCCGTCGCCAAGTCCTCGAACATGAGCCTGAGCCTGGCCAACCCCATTCCGGATGGCCGTACGCGACGTCGGGTGGTGACGATGCTCGACGGCGCGCTCATCAACCAGACGCATCTGTTCATCATCTTCAAGGAGACCTACAAGTCCTTCCTGACCGGCGACTCCGAGGACGACGAGTTCTCCGCGTACGGCTACATGCTGCTCAAGCGCGACGCCATCGACCTCGACGTCAGCGAGAAGGCCGAGGACGGCACCCCGCTACCGTACAAGGGAGCGACGGCCGTGGATGAGCGACCGGACCCCGCTGCGCCCGTCCTGGGGCTGTCCTGCTCCGAGGAGATGGTGGGTATAGCGCTCGATGACGTGACCATCGACAACGTCACCTCGAGCAATGCAGCGCGACTGGTGCAGTCCCTCATCGATGGGTACGGCGGCGCCTGCCCGGCCGGCTCCAGCTGCCCACTGCTCATCACCGAGACCAGCGACGAGGCGGTTCACTACCTGTGCCACGACACCGGGCTGTTCGACGGCGGTTCTGGTGCGGTGACCTCCGTGTGGGACGACATTCCCAACGACGACGGCTGCGACTTCGCCAGCTCCGGCGACAATTTCTACGACGACAACGGCGTCTGCGACGATGGTGGCCCCGACAGCGAAACCAGCATCTGCCCGCTGGGCACCGACGTCACCGATTGCGGCACCCGAAAGGCGGCGCAGGGCGATTTCCGCGAGGAATGCCCGGCCGGCAGCGACGTGACCTTCTTCACGGTGACAGCCGCACTCAGCCAGGCCGACATCGCGGCCGAAGCGTGCAACACCGTCGATGAGGCGACGGGAAAGGGGACATGCGACCAGCGCCTCGCCGAGTGGCAAGCCTCCCAGGTGGTCATCCAGCTGGACCCGACGTGGCGTTGCTCGGACCCCAACGAGGTCTATTGTGACACCGACCGCTACGACCTCCGTGCCGGCAAGGAGTTCCTCGCCAAAGAGGACCCCAGCGCGGTGCTACCCGACTTGTACACGGCCATAGACCTGGCCTTCCGCTACAAGACCAAGTTCGTCAACCGGGATGGCAAGAACCTGGGGTTCACCCCGGCCCAGTGTGCCGAAGACGCTGACGAGACGCCGTATTGCTACGACCCGCCGGAAATCGAGGGCCTGCGCGAGCGTATCGATTGCCTGCTGTATATCTGGGAGAACCACTACGACGACGTCACCAACGACCCCGATTTCCCGGACAGCAAAGAGAAGCTCGACCTCTTCCTGTGCACCAACTTCGCGTACACCGAAGGCTGCATCCAGGGCCTGCCGGACAACGACGAGCACGAGGGCTTCGAGCGTCTATACGCCGAACTTCTGGTGATGCTGGGTGACGCTTCTTACGTGAACGCGTTCGCCTCCCGCTTCGACCTGGCGGGCCTGTTCCCAGTGTCTTTTGAAGGCTCACTGTTCGAGGACGGCGGCATCAACCTTTCCGGCGCGGCCGGCTATGAGATGTACAACCTCTATCAGGCAACTCAGTACTACCAGGAGGCGCTGGACCGCTTCTTTGCCACCAGCGGCCAGATCTTCAAGGCGCTCGACTTCGGCTTCTCCAAGCAGAACTTCGTGACCCAGGAGACGGTCGTCCGCTACTTCGAACGGCTGATTCGCGCATCCACCCAGAAGAGTCGGGCCTGGAGCGAGATTTCCAAGCGCTACCAGAGCTTCAACGAGGCCGGCCTGGCGCGGTCGGTCATCGAGCGGGCCTACTCGGCGACCTACATCGAGAACATCATGCTGGCGCAGCTGATGACTCGCATCACCAAGGCCATCGACCCCAACGACGTGCCGCAGATTCGCAAGGTCATCGAGGATAGCTCGCGTCGCTACCGCATGGCGCTGCTGGACATGCAGAACGTGTACGCCGAGATCTCCGACGAGGTGCGCCTGTTCGGGTTCGCGCCAGAGTACGTGCCGTTCCCGGCGCTCAGCGATACGGACCCCAACGCCTTCGAGGTGATGCTGGCCCGGGTCGACAAGAAGCTCACCACGGCCAAGTTCCGCGAGGACGCGGCGCTGGAGCGGTCCAAGGCCTTCGAGACCGACGCCAACGAATTCCAGAACGAGCTGGTCCGGCTCCGGAACACTTATGAGTCGCAGCTGGGTGACATCTGCGGCGTGTTCGAGGTGGACGGTGAGATCTACCCCGCCATCCCCAAGTACGCCGAGCTGGAGCCGAATCTGGCCAAGCTGGCCAACCCCTGCGGCATGCTGCAGCAGGGACAGGTGGCCGACTCGATGGGTCAGTACGAGCTCATCGCGCTCGACCTCCAGCGCATCCGGACGCAGATCGAAAACACCATTTCCGAAGCGTCCATCGAGAAGTCGCGCGTCGAGGCCCAGTGCGGCGTGATCTTGTCGCTGGCCGACTATAAGTACGAGGTCGCGGACAAGGTCCAGGACCTGCAGACGGCCATCGCCGTATCGCGGCAGGTGGTTAGCGGCATCGACCGTGCCATGGGCGTGGCGGGGCAGCTGGCCCAGCTGGCCAACTGCAACCCCGTGGCAGGCTCCTGCGCCCTCGCTGCCGTGGCTGCGACCGCGCTTGGTGCCGCGTTTGCCGCCGGCAACACCGTGGCCTGGCTGGCCGAGGGGGCCATCGCCGGCCTCGAGCTGGAGATTTCCCAGATCGAGCAGGACGCAGCGTACTGGGAGGCTGCGACCCAGTGCGACATGGCCCAAATCGACGCCAACGCCCGCATGGCGACCATTCTTCTGAGGCTCAAGGAGCTCGAGCTGGAGGGCGCCCGGACCCACTTCAACATGCGGCTGCTGACCTCTCAGGTGAAGCAACAGCTCAACACCGCCAAGCGGGTTCAGGACGAGCTCGAGGAGGCCGAGCAGCTGGTGGTCAACAGCTTCGCCGCCCGCAATGACCCGAACGTCCGCATCTACCGTGACGACGCCGTGGTCAACGCGGAAATCAGCTTCACCGATGCGCTGCGGGCGGCCTATCAGCTGACCAAGGTGTACGAGTACTACACCAGCCAGACCTACGTGGCGCAGGAGCAGCTGTTCCTCATCCGGATGGTCCAGTTCGGCGACTACAATCTGCAGAACTACGTCACCGACCTGGAGAATGCCTTCTTCGAGTTCGAGGGTCTGTACGGTCTGCCCAACTCGCGCGTGGCGCTGGTGTCGCTCCGCAACGACATTCTCAACGTTCCGGACCACGACGAAACCGGGGCTCCGCTGAACAGTTCGTCCCGCATCAACCTCATGCGTGAGGCTCTGCAGGACCCGGCACTGCTGGATAAGTTCGGCTATCTGTCGCTGCCCTTCAGCACACGCATCGACGAACTGAGCCCACTCACGCGCAACCACAAGATCGACTTCGTGGAGGCCGAAATCATCGGCTCCGACGTCGGTGACGTGATCGGCCGGCTCTACCTGCGCCAGCGCGGTACGGCGACGGTCAATGGTGTGACCGACGATAAGTACTTCTATCGGTTCCCCAACAAGACCGCAGTGCTCAATCCGTACTTCAACGGAAACAAGATCTTCGACATCGGAGTGTACCGCAACAAGGAGCTGCGCGACCGACCGTTCCTGAACACCGCGTGGGAGCTCGTCATCAACCAGCGCGACGAGTCTGCCAACAAGGACATCAATCTCCAGTCCCTGACCGACATTCGACTGTACATCTACTACACCGATTTCACTGCCCTTTAGTCGAGCTGACTAGCCCACGGCACGCGCGGTAGAGAGACCGCCGCGCGTGCCTCATGCCATCACACCGGGCGCTTCCCCTGCGCCCCGGAACAGGAGAGCTGCATCATGAGAGGACATTCCCTGAGCCTGACCCTTGCCTGGCTGGGCGGGAGCATACTGACAGCGGCGTTGCTGCTGGCGCTTCGAGCACAGGCCGACGGCGACCTGACCTCCAACGCCGTGCCGCGCCATATCCCGTATCGGGGCGTTCTGGAGCTCGATGGTGCCAGCTACAACGGCGACATCGATATGGAGTTCCGTATCTTTGCCTCTGAAACCGCCACCACCGCTGCGTGGACGGAAATACAGACCGTCACCGTCATCGACGGCAAGTTCATGGTGCTGCTGGGCAGCACGAGCGGGACGTCACTGAACGGTCTCGACGATGCCCTGAGTGTGGCCGACGACGTGCATCTCGATGTCGTCATCAAGGCCGCCGACGGGGACAAACAGATGCAGACCAAGAGCACCGGGCGCAAACGCTTCGTCCCCGTGCCCTATGCGGCCTGGACATCGACGTCCACGACCTTCGACGTGGCCTCCCAGCTGACCATCAACGCCAACCTCGTGGCGACCATGATCGGCACCGACAAGGGGCCGCTGGAGATTGAGGATGGCGGCGTGCCCGACATGTTCCTCGATGGGGACGACGTCGCCAGCACCAACATTCTCTGGATCAACCGAGACTCCAAGCAGATCGTGCAGTTCAACGGTCCGCTGGACATCGACGACGACCACATCTCGGCGTGGAACGGGACCAGCAGTGGTGTCACCGACCACGGCAACATGGTGTCGCACATGTCGGGCAACCAGCTGCGGATCGACCCGGACACCAACGGAGTGAACACCACGACCCGTATCGAGAGTGACGTCACGTTCGAGGAGAACGTCAGCGGCCTGACGGCCACGGTCGACATTTCGAGTGGCTGCACCACCATCGACACGACGACGTTCACCGACACCCGGTGGGTCGACTGCCCATCCAATACCGCCATCGCGGGTATCGGCATCTACGAGTTCAGTGGTCCGCCGTTCGCGGGACTCAAGCTCATCAGCAGCGTCGAATGCTGCCCCCTCAACCTGACCGTGCAGTAGGAGGACTCCGAATGACTACTCATACCGCGTTCGACACGTCGCGCCGCATCAGACACGCGCTGGCATGGCTGGGCGGGAGCATCACCACCGCCATTCTTATGATGACGCTGTCCTCTCAGGCCAACCTCAAGACCGACGGGGTATCACGCTTCATCCCCTATCGCGGCGCACTCAGCTTCAACGGAACGCCGGTCAATCTCAGCGTCGAGATGGAGTTCAAACTTTACAACAGCGCTACTGACGACACGCCCGAGTGGGCCGAGCAGCACACGGTCACGTGCTACAACGGCGTGTTCTCCGTCCTGCTTGGCAACGGCGTCGGCGACGGTCTGGCCGCCCTGACGGACGTGCTTCGCAATGCCGACGACGTCCACATCGGCATTACGCTGATGACGAGCGAGGGCACCGTCGAGTTCGGTCAGAAGAAGCGGTTCGTGCAGCTGCCTTACAGCTACTGGGCGACCCAGGGTACCGACTTCACGGTGGGACAGAAGCTTCGCATCAACACCAACAAGACGCTGAGCAGCTCGAGTAACGCGCCGCTGGTGGTCCAAAACGGCACGCACACCATGGGCTTCGGCGGTCAGCGCATCGAGAGCAATACGCTCCTGCACCTCAACTATCGGAGCCAGAATACGACCCACACGCCCGAGATTCGTATCGGCGGATCGCTCGACTTCAAGTCCATCAACGGCACCAAGAACGGCGGCACCATCCTCAAATATGACTCGGGCAACATCGTCATCAACGAAGACGGGGAGCTGGGCGACAGTACGGTCTTCGCCAGCCAGGTGACGTTTGGCGAGAACGTGTCCGGCATTTCCGGTCAGATCGAGGTCACCAATGTGTGCGACCAGGGCCAGGACTTCTCCGGCAGTAGCAATCAGAGCGCGTCCTGCAGCGACGAAGACGCGATGACCAGCCTTCGTCTCACTGGCGCCTCCGGCAACGTCGGTGCGATCTTTACCAATTTCAAGTGCTGTGACTTCGCAGTGACGATCGACTGAAGGGGGCGACGATGACTTCAAACGAAAAGATGCATAGTAATGTCAGCCACTTCTGGGCTGGGGCCGCCAAAACGGTCGTTCACTTTGTCGCTCTGTCCCTGGCCGTGGTGCTGGTGACCCTGGGCGGCCAGGCCATCGCCGACGGCGTCCTTTCCACCGACAACGTTCCCGTGGAAGTACCCTACGGAGGACACCTCTCCCGTGACGGTGTGGCGTACACGGGTTCGGTCACCATGACCTTCTCTCTGTTCGACGGCACCGCCGTGACGCCGTCGTACATCGAGACCCAGACCGTTCATGTCATGAGCGGCCAATTCGGCGTGATGCTGGGCACGGGCACCGTCGACGGCGCGTCCACGTCCACCCTCGCCCAGATGATGAACGGTGCAGACCTGCTGCATCTGAGCATCTCGATGGATACGCCCAACGGTGCGGTCGTCTTCACCGAGCGCGAGCGGTTCATGCCGGTCATGGCGTCCATCTGGGCGCGGACCGCCAGTCGCCTCGATGTGGGCAACGCCGTCACCGTCGACTCCGATATCGGCAACTCGGCGTCGGGATCCGGTCCATTGGTCATCACCGACAGCGACAACATCACCATGACCATCGACGGTAATGAGATCGACAGCACGTCGGACCTCTACCTCAACCGGTTGAGCGGCAACAGTGGCCAACTCGGGAACTTCACGGTCCTCGGCGGCGGGGCCAACGTCACCAACACCGTGAGTTTCACCGGCGACAATGGCAATGGCGGCGTCGCCTTCGAGCACGGCTCCAGCGACCAGCTCATCGTCAACCCCGACGATGCGTTTGGCGACCGGGTCTACTTCGACGGCGCGGTGACGATTACCGGCGACGTCCTTGGACTCGTCGGGACTGTGGACACCCAGCACGAGCAGACCTACACCGGCACCAACCAGAGCTGCCCCGACGGTCAGTACGTCCGAGTTATCATTGGCCAGTCCCTCTCCAGCCTGGGCCTCAACGGGGAGCAATCCCCCAACGGTGTTCGGTGCGCCAGCCTCGACGCCACGGTTCAGTAGGAGGACACACCATGACGACCCTGCTTCGAGCCGTCCTGCTGGCGGCAGTTCTCTCCCTCTCTGCGTGTCCTGAAGCGGACACGCCCACGACCACGCCTACCGATGAACCCATCGCCTGCAGCGCCACCTCGGACTGCCTGGCCACCGGTCAGCTTTGCGCCGGCGGGTTCTGCAGCGACTGCAACGTCGACCCCCAGTGCATCGCGGACTACGGCGATGGTGCCACCTGCCAGGCCGGTGTCTGCCTCGCAGGTGCGGCGGATGCCGACGCCACGGATGCCTCGGACACCACGGACGTCGCCGCCGACACCGATGCCGCCGAAGTCTCTTGCGAGCCCGGCAGTGACGGGTGCACCTGCTACTCCAACAACTCGTGCGACTCCCCGCTGTCGTGCGTCGACAGCGTCTGCGTCGACTGCAGCGCCGGCGCCGTGGGCTGCCCTTGTAGCGAGGCGACCGACTGCGGCGACGGTGCCACATGTGATGGCTCGGCCTGTGTCGCCTGCACCGACGGTGCGTTGGGCTGCGCGTGCGGCGCCGGCGACACCTGCGACAGCGGCTTCTGCGTCGACGGTGTCTGCTCGCTGACCTGTGAGACCGGCGACGCCGGCTGCGAGTGCTACTCCAACAACTCCTGCAACGGTACCCTCGACTGCCTCAGTGGCCTTTGCGTGGACTGCGCGACCGGCGCGCTGGGCTGCGCCTGCGACGACAGCAACCCCTGCGCGGCGGGGACCTCCTGCAACGCCGGCGTCTGCGTCGGTTGCACCGACGGCATCTTCGGCTGCCCCTGCGACGGAGGGAGCTGTGACGACGGCCTGCGCTGCAACGACCAGGATACCTGCGAGGTATGCCCCCAGGGCGACGCCGACTGCCCCTGCAACGACGACGGCTCCTGCGGCGACGGGCTGCGCTGCAATGCCGACACCCTGTGCGAAATCTGCCCCGAGGGCGAGCTGGACTGCCCGTGCGCGGCGGGCGCCTGTGACGACGGCCTGCGGTGCAATGCCGCGAACAGCTGCGAAATCTGCCCCCTCGGCGAGCTCGGCTGCGGATGTGACCTGGGCGTGTGTGCCGGGGGCACCGACCCCACCGTCACCTGCGATGACGCTACCGACACCTGCGTGACCTGCGATGCCGGCACCGAGGGCTGCCCCTGCGATGCGGGCACCTGCCCCGGCCTGGGTCTCGAGTGCATCGCCGACAGCTGCGTCGCCTGCAACCGCGGCGAGCTGGGCTGCACCTGCTTCGACAACGGTTACTGCGACTCCGGCGTCATCTGCGGCAGCGACAACCTCTGCGCCGCCTGCGCGCCCGGTAGCCCCTTGTGCGAGTGCGCCGACCCCGACCTGTGTGGTGAGAACGCCTCCACTTGCGTCAGCTTCACCGCCGACGAGGCCGTGGGCTCGGTGTGCACCGCCGCCGACTGCACCGATGGCGACGTGGGTTGTGCGTGCCTGCCCTACGTGCCCGGACCGGGCGAACCTCCTGTGGGCGCTGCCGACGCTCCGGAGGGGCTGTGCACCGACGCCGCCAACGCCTGCCTCGAGGGACTGTGCAAACCGTGCTCCAGCGACATCGAGGGATGCCCCTGCGACGCCGGCGACACCTGCTCGGGCGGACTGGTGTGCGACACGGACGAGGCCAGCTGCCGTCAGCCGCTGGAGTGCTTCGAGGTGTGCGCCGACCACCAGCTGTGCGAGGCGGCGGCCGACGCCGACCCGACCTGCCAGGAGGCCTGCGAGGCCGGCTGGGACTACAACGCCGCAACCCAGAGCTGCGACGCGACGGTCGAGCTGACCTGCACCCCGGATGTGGAAGGCAGCATCGCCGCGCTGTGCGCCGGTAAGAACCGGGGCTGCGACGCCGGTACCAACGACGCCTCCTGCGGGGCCTGCCTCGACACCTTCGTCGATGAGGGCGGCACCCTCGACATCTGCCGTCCGGTGGTGACCTGCGGCGACCTGCCCTGTGCCGGTCTCAACCTTGCGTGCACCGCTGAAACGACCACCACCGACGCGGCCTGTGGCACCTGCCTGCCCGGCACCATCGTCTCCCCGGGTGGTCCGGTCGGCGGCTACCAGCCGTGCCAGCCGGTGGCCACCTGCAGCGACGTGCCCTGCGCGCTCGCGGGCTTCGTCTGCATCGAAGGCGACGACGGCATCGTCAGCGGCACTCCCGTGGACGCCACCTGCACCGATGACTGCCAGCCGTTCTACGTAAAGGCCGGTGATGGGGGCTTCGGCTCGGCGACGTGCACGCCCGTGGAGACCTGTGACTCGCTCGGCTGCGCGGGACTCTTCCGCGAGTGCACGCCGGAGACCGAGACGGCCGACGCGGTGTGCGGCGATTGCCTCTTCGACTACCAGATCGACCCGGATGGTTCAGGTACGTGCGTGCCCGTACCCGCCAACTGCGTCCCCGACGCGCCTGGCAGCCTGGTCGACGACTGCCTGCTGACCAACCAGGTGTGTGATGCCACCGACCCGGACAACCCGGTCTGCGGTGCGTGTATCAACGGCTACGCGCAGAACCCCGACAACAACAACGCCTGCGAGGAAATCACCTCCTGCGTCGCCCTCGGTTGCAACACCCTCCTTCGCGAGTGCGTGGGCCAGGCGCCCTTCGAGACCTGTGGTGACTGCTTCGAAGGGTTCGTGGACGACCCGAGTGGCGCTCAGCTGTGCATCCCCCCGCTGAGCTGCGCCGACGGGATCTGCGCCGCGGGCGAGTTCTGCATCGAGGGTACCGCGACCACGTCGGCGAGCTGCATCGCGGCTCAGTGCGACATCGACAACGGCTTCGTCTACAGCGACTTCAGCCAGGGCTGCATCACCTGCGACAAGAACTGCGGTGACGACGAGGGCGAGACGGGTCGCCCGTGGCCCAACACCGCCGCCAACTCGGACACCTGCGTCTGTGAGACCGAGCCCGGCTTCTACTGGGACTCCGGCAAGAACCGCGCCGCCCCCTGCGACGGCGACGGCGACGGCTGGGTGCGCAACTCGGCGCGTCTCTATGTGGAGAGCAGCGACGAGTCCTGGTCGGCCAACGCGCGCTGCGACGTGCGGACCATCGACCGCTTCGTGCTGCAGAACGAGCTGGGCCAGCGCCTGCCTATCCTGATTTGCCAGGGCGCCGAGGACTACGTCCGGGCCGACCTGGGCAGCTGCACCGTGCCCGCGACGCTCTCACTGTACGAGGCGGAGGTCCTGGACGACCAGACTGACCTGGAAGCTGCCCAGAGTGGCGTCCCCGACTACGCCGCCGAGGGTATCGGGCGTCAGTTCGTGGCCTCCGAGGTCAACGGCCTGACCCGCGCATGTGCCCAGGGCGCCGACTTCAACGGCAACGGCCGGTCCGACATCAGCGAGTGGCATGGGATGGAGGTGGGCACGCTGAGCGCCGACCAGTACATCCTGTCGACCTTCAGCTTCTACATGGAGCTGCACGACAGCTACTACGAGCCGGGCACCGAGAAGGCATACATCGGGCAATACGTGATCGCCGAGAAGTCGCGCTGCGACCTGTCGTTCCCGATGACCTACGACACCGCCAGCGACTACTGGCGCCAGTGCACCCGGTCCCGGGATGCCGCCTATGACCGTACGGACGACCCCGCCAGCAACCCGGATATCGGTCTCGACTTCGCCCGATGGAGCTGCGACAGCACCACCGGCTCGTGCCCGGTTCCGCCACCGCTCACCGACGCCCTGCCGGTCGCCAACGCCATCCCGGCGCACGGCGCCTGCGACGCGCAGCTGCCGCACTTCGACGACGAGTGCCTCAGCGGTGACACGTCCCCCTGGGAGTGCGTGGGTGGCTCCATCTGGCGCGGTATGAACCACCACAGCCAGTTCCGCTGCGTGGTGGTGGACAACACGCCGTCGCTGACCACGCCGCACGCCCCGGTGGCCGACTTCGCCCCCGGTACCGGTGCCTACACGCTCAACGTGTGCAAGGTCGCCTGCCCGGACGGTGACGACAGCTGTTCAGCAGACTGCACCGACGGCGCCTGCACCGCCAGCAGCACCGCCCCGACCAGCGCAGGCAACCCAAACTCGCCGGTCATCACCTGCACCACCGAGTCGGCACCTACCGCCGGCGACGTCGGCTTCGCGCTGACCAACTACGTCGGCGACGGCACCTACCAGCGCGGCTGCATCAGCGAGTGGGAGCCCAACACCATCGCGTTCCCCGGCGAGGCCGCCAACGGAACCGAAACCGTCCAGGTGTCCCCGTGGCGAAGCCTGTGCCCCGGCTTCCTCGACAACCCCGACTCCATCCTGGGCGAGGCGCTCGACGCCGAATTCGGCAAGCTGGTGTGCGGCTGCGCGCGCAACTACGGCGGTCCCGGCTGCAGCCTCGGCTGCTCCGACGACAACGTCCTGGTGCAGAGCGACTACGAAACCAAGCCGCGCACGGGCTTCTGGATGTGTGCGGACACAGCCGCCAGCGCCTGCCAGCTGACGACGTGCAACGGCTCCAGCTGCAGCTACGAGACGTGCGATACCAGCGACATCATCGCCACCGACCCCGAGGGCGGCGTCTGGACCCTCGACGCCGAGGTGAATCGCTACGGCATTGGCGGCGCGTCAGTACTCACCGAAACCGGCGTGGTGCAGACGTGCGCAGCCCTGGGCATCACCAACGGCGGCACATACGGCGACCCGGACATCTGCGGTGCGTCGATCTGTACCGAAGAAGTGACATTTGCCGAAGCCGAGGCGACGTGTGCCGGCGCCGGGATGCGCCTGTGCACGCTGGAAGAGCTGGGCAACGACGAGCCTCGGGGCACCGGATGTGGCTACGACGCATCCCGGACCTGGTCGTCGACGACCTGCGCCGGGGGCTACGAAACCACGTCGGGTGCGACACCCAACCTCGGCTCTATCCCGACCCAGTGCACGGACGCATCGCAGGCCCTGGCGGTCACCCGTTGCTGCGCCGACAGCACGGTCGACGCCGAACCTTCGGGCTGGCAGCTCCACTAGCTCTCCACACCATTCCAGTTCGGTCAGAGGCGCCACAGCCAGGTGGCGCCCTTGGCCGCCCGTACCCCCACGTCTCGAGGAATCGACAATGAACAGCTATCTGGTCACCGCCGCGCTTGCGGGTGCCCTGATTCTCACCGGGTGCCCCGACGACACGTCGTCGAGCACACCCGACGCCACCCCGACCTGCCCCGAAGGAACGCTCAATTGCCCGTGTACGGCTGAGTCCTCGTGCAACGAAGGTCTCGCCTGCGCCTCGGGCTTCTGCATCGAGGATACGACCACCCCTTGCCCCGAAGGCTCCGAGGGCTGTCCCTGCTACGCCAACGGCACCTGCGACGCCAAGGACGGAACGGCCATGGCGTGCGTCGACAGCGTCTGCACCGAGGCGTCCACGAGCCCGGGCGGGCTGGGCGATCCCTGCGATGACGACAATCCCTGCGGCAGCGACAACGGAACGCAGCTCGAATGCACCGACAGTACGTGCTCGCTGCCCGAGACGCCGTGCCCGGTAGGCACTTCGGGTTGCCCCTGCGATGCCGGTGACGTCTGCACCGGCGAGCTCATCTGCACCGGCGGCGTTTGCTTTGAGCCTACTTGCACCGCCGGAACCCTGGACTGCCCGTGCGACACTGGTGACTCCTGTACGGGTGCTCTCGTCTGCACCGAGGGCGTGTGCAAGGAAGCTTCGGTGGTTCCTGGCGTAGGGCTGGGCGTGAGCAACGTGGACGTTCGCGCCTGCGGGCTCATCCTCGAACTTGCGGACGTCACGGTGGTGTTCGATGCCAGCGTCACGGGCCGGAGCAAGCGCGACGGCACCCGCCTGGCCATCGCCTTCACGGCCAATGGCGACGCGGCGCCCAGCACGGTCGCGAGCATCATCGACGCGACCGGCACCGCCGTCGACCTCAGCGGCGTCACCCCCACCAGCGTCGAGTGCTTCGACCGGCTCGGACAGCCGGTCGCAACCCCCGGCATCACCCTGACCAACTAGCGCCCCGGCGCAAGGAGAGTACCCATGAGCAATCGCTATGTACTTGCCGCGCTGACCCTGGCGCTGGCACTCGGCGCACCGATGGCCGCCCTGGCTCAGACCGGCGTGTCCGACGACCGGGTCAGCCTCCCCGAGGGGCCGGGCTCGCTCGAAGGCGTCGGTGAGAACGTCTCGGTGAACGCCTCGATGGGACAGATGTCCCACGCCGTACCGATTCGCGTCCCGGCCGGCCACAACAACGCCAGCCCGTCGCTTTCGCTGGGCTATAGCTCGGGCGGCGGGTCGGGCATCGTCGGCATCGGCTGGTCCATGGCCATGCCCTACATCGAACGCCTGACCGTGCGCGGCCTTCCCAAGTACTCGCTGGACGACGAATGGTCGGCGAACACCAGCGAGCAGCTGGTCTACGTGCCGGGCACCAGCCCCAGGACGTACCGTTCACGGTACGAGGGCGGCTTCGTGCGCTATCGCTGGCACGACGTCACCACGGGGGCCGAGGGCTACTGGACGGGCGAGCGGCCGGACGGAACCATCGACTACTACGGCGCCGACCGCGACGGGAACCTCGTGCCGAGTGCGCGCGTGTCGGGTGATGACGGGACCTTCCGCTATCACCTGGTGGAAACCGTCGATCCCTACGGCAACATCGTGGCCTACACCTACGCCAAGCTGGATGGCAGCAACTACACGCTGGCTCAGCAGGTCGCCTGGGGACATACCGATCCCAGCAACCCCACCAGCGCGCTGTTCCAGGCCACCTTCAGCTACGAAGCGCGGCCCGACAAGGTCTCCGACTGCAAGCCCGGCTTCGAGGAGCTGCTCGAGCACCGGCTCACGACCATCACGGTCCTGTCCCGGGGCACCCTGCTTCGGCAGTACGTGCTCAGCTACGACGATCCCCTGGTCTCCGCGGGATTCTCGCGGCTCAACGGCGTCGAACAGCTCGGCGCCAACGGCAGCGTTTACCCGATCGCCCAGACGTTCTCCTACTCCCAGGCCTTCGGCGCCTTCTGCGATGTCGCGACCGACGGCGAGGACTGCGTCAAACCCTTTGTGGTGCCCATGGAAGGCTCCATCAGCGCGACGATCGCGCAAGGCGACGCAACCCTCATCGACATGAATGGCGACGGGCTCGCTGACGTGGTCGACACCTCCGCCGCCTCCCTGGCAGGTAACCACCGCATCTTCTACAACACCTTCACCGAAGAAAACGGCCAGCTGGTGCATCGCTTCGTCGAGAAGCTCGACGACAGCCTCAAGGGACCTGGCTACGACCTCAGCTCCACCGCCGTCCAGGTGCTCGACGTCAACGGCGACGGCTTTACCGACATGTTCAACGCGTCCCTCGGCCAGGTGCTGATGAACTACGGCGACGGCGACTGGGATCCGGTCGAGGTGGAGCTGTGGTCCTCGGGCGACGGCGGCCTCCCGAGCGATTTCGTTCCGGCTGAGGGTGAGCTGCAGTACGTCCGGTTTCTCGACTACGACGGCGACAAGAAGATCGACATCATCCGCAGTCAGGGCGAGGGCATCGACAACACGACCCAGCTCTTCCGCAATACCGGAGGCGCCTTCCAGGACGCCGCCACGGTTCCCGGTGCGCCAGCCTCCGAACCCATCGGCGTAGGCTTTGGGCCCGGCACGCTCGAGCTCAACGACATGAACGGCGATGGGCTGCTGGACCCCGTTCAGGTGCAGACCAGCTCGGTCCGCTACAAACTCAACCTCGGGTGGGGACGCTGGAGCGCCGAATGGGTCGAGCTGAGCATCGGCAGCACCTCGCTGTCGGCCGACGAAGCCCGCCTCGCCGAGTTGGAGGACCTCAATGGCGACGCTCTGGCGGACCTCGTGCTCGTCACCGGCGACGTCGTCAAATACTGGGTAAACGTCAACGGAGAGTCCCTCGAAGGCCCGCTGGAGATCACCAACAACTCGGGGCTCGTCGACGGCACCATCCCCGACAAGACCGACAAGGTCGTGCTGTTTGCCGACATCAACGGAAACGGGTCCTCCGACGTGGTCTGGATCGGCACCAACGACGGCACCGTCAGCTACCTCGACCTCTTCCCGGTGCGCGCCAACCTTCTGACCCGCATCGAAAACGGGCTCGGCAAGGTGATGACGATGAGCTTCACGTCCACGGTCGACGAGATGGTGGCCGACCAGCTGGACGGCACCGACTGGAAGTACCCGCTTCCGCACCCCAACACGGTGGTCAAGAGCGTCAGCGAGTGGGACCAGCTGGCGCCCCAGAACGCCTCGTTGACGACCTTCCGCTACCACGACGGGTACTACGACGGCAGCGAGAAGAACTTCCGCGGGTACGAGCGCGTCGAGCAGGACCTTCCAGCGACTCCGCAGGTGCAGGCTTCGGGCATCGAGGAGGTCTACGACGTGGGGGCCACCGACAGTTACCGCAACGGGTTGCTGACGGAATTCCGGCAATTCAACGACGGCATCATGACTCGGGAGACGACCTTTACCTGGGAGGATTGCCCGGTCGATGGCCTGGGCACGGGCACGCTGTTGTTCGACGTGCGCCACATCTGCAAGACCAAGCAGGTCAGCGAGGTCCGCGAGAAGGTCACCGATCCGGCCCAGTGGCCGACCATCGAGACCGAGTGGGTCTACGACGGCTACGGCAACATCGTGCGGACCAGCGCGCTGGGCGTCACCGCTATGGGAGGCGCCGCCTGTGGCGCCTGCGACGGGGACGCTGACGGAACGCCGTGCGGCGCGCAGTGCCTCGGCGACGAGCGGTACACCTCCTCGACCTTTACCCGGCCAGAAGACAACGACGACCGCTGGATGCTGCGCTATCCGGTACGGGAGCGGACCTACGGTGTAGCGGCGAGCGACGGGTCGCCGGCCAACAGCACCTACACCGAGGTCGTCACCTACTACGACGGCGTCTCCTATGAGGGCCTGGCCGAGGGTCAGGTCACGAAGGGCGCGCAAACGCGAAAGACCACCCGAGAGGACGAGACCGGGGCCGTCATCGAATCGGTCCGCCAGGCGTTCGACGTCCGCGGCAACCTGGTTGGACGGCTTCATCCGGATACCGCGGACGGCGCCGCCGAGGCGGGCCGCTGGGAGTGGACGATGGATGACGAGGGGCTGCATGTCGTCCAGTCTGACATCCTGCTCGCCAACGATGATGGCCCCTACCGGTTGAGCCGATTCTACGTCTGGGACGCCCTCCACGACATGGTGTCGGAGTCCACCACGTGGAACATCGTCAACGGCGGCAACGTCGCCGGAGGCGACACGCGCACGTTCTACGGCTACGACGAGTTTGGCCGCCTCGTCACCAAATCGGTGCCCGGCAGTCTACCGGGTTCCCCGTCGCACGAGATCGCCTATGAGCTGGGCTCTCCGGTCAGTCGCGTCGTGACCCGTCAACGCACCGACCCGGCCGGCGGCTTCGAGCTGGAGACCGCGATCTGTATGGACGGTTATGGCCGGACCTACCAGACGCGTTCTCGGGTCGCGACGGGCGACTGGACGGTGTCGGGCTTCCAGGTCTACGCCCCGGACGGGTCGCTGACACACACCTACCAGCCGCACAAGGCCACCAGCAGCGTCTGCGACCTTTCCGAACCCACCGGGGTCCCCGTGGAGGTGTACTTCTACGACGGCGAGAACCGGCGCATCCTGACCCGCCTGTCGCAGCGGGACGATGAGACGACGCCTCCCGAGATGCTGGTGGAGTACCTTCCGCTGGGCGTCGTCGAGTGGGACGCCGAGGACTCCCGCGCCGGAAGTCCGCACTATGGAACGACCACGACGACGCTGCGCAACGGGCTCGGGTGGATACTGAGCACCGAACGGATGCTGTCGTCGACCGAGTCGCGGACCCATCGGTTCGGCTACGACGAGCTCGGTCGCACGGTGTCTCTGACCGACCCCGCCGGAGACACGCGCACCCAGGCGTTCGACCTGCGCGGCAACATCGTGGAGACGACCGGCCCCAACCGAGGCACCGTCACCTACCAATATAACGCCAACGGCGACCTGTTCCGCCGCGCCAATGCGAATGGAACCGTGGTTCGCTACGACTTTGACAGCATCGGCCGGGTCATCGCCGAGTGGGATGAGGCGGACGAGGCGGCCACCAAGGTCACCTTCGCCTACGACTTCGCTCCGGACGGTTGCGCCGCTGGGGACTGTTCCAACACCGCCGGGTTCTTGTCGTTCACGCGCTTCCCGCTGGGAGACGGAACCTGGGGCGAGGACTGGCACGGGTACAACTACCAGGCGGTGATGAGCTACACCCGCCGCGCCATGGGCGGACATGCGTGGGAGGGGCGCGTCGAGTATGACCTGGCCCGTCGCGCAATCACCGAGGAGATGCCTTCTGGTCTGGTGATTGACCGGGAGTACGATGGTATGGGGCGCGTCAGTGCGGTGCCGGGCTACGTCGATGCGGTGACCTACACGGCCGACAGCCGGCTGAACACGCTGGCGCTGGCGAACGGGACGACTCAGACCCGGACCTTCGACAAGCGTCTCCGCATGGCCACCTCACAGGTGACCAACGCCGCGAACGAGCCCCTCGTCGACCACGCCTACACCCGCGACGCCATGGGCAACATCGTCGAGGTGGTCGACGGCCGTGTCGACGACGGCACCCCACGTGCCGACGCGACCTACAGCTACGACAGCTTCTACCGGCTTACGGGGGCGACCCTGGAGGCCGGGACCGACCGCGAAGAGACCCTTGCCATCGGGTTCGATGCGGCCGAACGCATCACCTCGCGGACGTCGAGCATCGCCGACAGCCGCGTCAATCTGGGGACGTACACCTACGGCGAGAACGGAGCTGGCCCCCAGGCGGTGACCACCGTTGGGAGCAAGGCCTTCGGCTACGACGCCAGCGGACAGATGACCGCGCGCGACGGCGACACCCTCGAGTGGGACGCCTTTGGGCGGCTGACCCGCGTGACGTCGGCGGCGGGCGACGAGAAGGCGTGGTTCGGATACTCCGCCTCTCGCGAGCGCGTGGTGAAGCGGGCCGGGGCGCTGGAGACCTGGTACGTCTTCGACAACTACGAGGTGCGTAACGGGACGCCCGTCGTGGGCATCGTGCTGGCGGGCAACCGCACCGTCGAGATCGTCCAACCGTCGCAAACGGCGGCGGTGCTGTCCGACGTGGCGCCGGCGTCCGGCGACGATGCGGCGCTGTCGGTCGAGCCCGATGGCCTGATTACCCCCGGCGATGCATGGATCGCCCAGGCGGTCGACGTCTCGGTATTCACGCTGGCGGGCGACCCGGCTCCTGCCACGAGCGACGTGAACGCCCTGCTGGAGGCCAGCCTCGACCGACTGCTCTGGGGCGGCGACGACATCGAGCGCTACCACCACTACAACCATCTCAACACGGCCGCAGCGACCACCGATGCGAACGGCGAGGTAGTCGGTCGGATCGAGTACTACCCGTACGGTGAAGTCCGCTACGAGGACGGGGACACCTCGCGCTACGGATTCACGGGCAAAGAGCGCGATGCCTCCACCGGCCTGGTCTTCTTCGGTCAGCGCTACCTCGACCCAATGACCGGTCGCTGGCTGTCCCCCGACCCGCGCTTTGACCGCATGGAAGGGGAGACCATCGGGCGCGCTGTGGAGACCGCGGCCGCCTATGGCTTCGTCCTCGGCGATCCCGTGAACATGGCGGACGCTGACGGCGAGGTTGCCTGGATGGCGGTCGGAGCCGTCATCGGCGGCACAGCGTCGGCCATCGGCTTCCTCGCGCGCGCTGCCATGACGGGCAAGCTCCAGAAGCAATGGAAGACCAAGGCCTTCTGGGGGGAATTCCTGGTCAGTACGGCGATGGGCGCTGGTGCAGGCGCGCTGACGGGAGGGCTGAGTGCGATTGGCGAAGGCGTCTCCATCGCCTTCACAGCCGTCGCCACCGTCGTTGCGCGGCGAAAGAAGGCGAAAGCTGCCGCAGCGGGCCAGACCGCTGCAGACATGTCGGCGGATGTAGCCATGGCCGGTGGCTGGGGAAAGATCGCCGTCGGTGTGGCCATCGCCGTCTCGTCGTTTGCAAGCGGCAACTGGATCGACGGGACCAAGCGGTTGGCCGCGATGACGTGGACGGGCCTCAACATCGTCGCCAAAGCCAAAGGCTATGCCAGCGCCGCGCAAGCCATCTGGAAGGGGGTTCAGTTCCTGGGTAAGAAGGGCTGGGGCTGGGCCAGGAAGAAGATGAGCAAGAACTCCCAGAGCATCAACTACGCCCAGCGCAACAAGGCCTCGGTGAAGACGGGGGCCACCGTCAAAGATACCTCCAACTACGGGGGAGGCGATGACGCGCAGGGGTTCCAGGTCACCATGACGCCTGAGCAGATGCGCCAGGCGCGCGCCAAAAAGCAGGCCACGATGAAGGCCAACGCACGCAAGAGCTCGGCGAGCTTCATCGGGCAAAACTGAACCTGTCCGGTCTCGCCATCATCTAGACTACGACGCAGCGGCCGCCGAACCTCTCGGCGGCCGCTGCTTGTGTTTACGACGCGCAAGAGACATACCTTCAATCCGAGAACGGACCTCGGAGTCACGTTTGAGCGGCGACCACGACAGCGCCAGCACAGCCCCCACTCTCACCAGCGAGCAGCCCCTCAGCGAAGCCGATATCGCGGCACTGGAGGGGTCCGCCCTGCACGAGCGATGGCAGGCACGTGGCATCACAGTCGTAAGCGTGGCCGACGGGAGCGGCACGCTGGGGCGCCACCAGAGTATGGCTGCCGCCTCGGTGGAAGACGCCATGGATGCCGTCCGCGGCGCCCCCAAAGAACGGCTCGACCTGGGCCGACTCATCGGTCGAGGCGGCATGGGCGTCGTGCACGAGGCCCAGCAACGCTCTCTGCGCCGAGCAGTCGCGGTCAAGGAGCCCAAGGCCGAAAAGCCAGACCTGCACGTGGTCAGCGCGCTGATCCGCGAGGCCTGGGTGACCGGGCTCCTGGACCACCCCAACATCATCCCAGTGCACATCCTGGCGCAGGAGGAAGGCCGCCCCCGTATCGTCATGAAGCGCGTCGATGGTGTCGAGTGGGCCCAGAAACTGGCCTCCGAGACGCGTCTGGCCAACGGCAATCTGGGCGCCAGCCGGCTCGAGGAGCACCTGCGCATCCTCATCGAGGTGTGTCACGCCATCGATTTCGCGCACGCGCGCGGCATCGTTCACCTCGACCTCAAGCCCACCAACGTCATGGTCGGCGACTATGGCGAGGTCTACGTCCTGGATTGGGGCGTCGCGGCAGGCTTTGGGCCCCTCCGGCTGTCCTGGATGCCAGACGTCACGACCATTTCGCACGTCGTCGGGACACCGGGCTACCTCTCTCCCGAGCAGGCCGAGGGGGACGGCGAGGCATTCGGCCCCGCCACTGACGTCTACCTGCTGGGCGCCATCCTCCACGAGATTGTGACCGGGGAGAAGCCCCATCCCGGGCCGATGGTCATCAGCCTGATGAGCTCCCATGCGGCGCGACCGAAGGAGTACGGACCGCACGTTCCCGCTGAGCTGGCGCGACTCCTGAACCGCGCGATGGCAGCTGAACCCAGCGACCGCTTCCCCTCGGTGCGGTCATTCTTGGGGGCTCTGGAGGATTACCTACGCCATCGCCGTTCCGACGCGCTCACCCGAGATGCCCTCCACAAACTCAGCCAACTCGACGCCCTGCGAGAGCATCCCGACGCCTCGACCGACACCGCGGCAGTGATCACCGAATGCCGGTTCGGGCTCCAGCAGGCCCTGCGCATCTGGCCCCAGAACCCCGAGGCCCACGAAGGTCTGGTGCATCTGTCGACCGCCGTGGTCGAGCAGGCCCTCGAGGACCGCGACGGGGAAGCGGCTGTGGAGGCACTCGATGAACACCCCGAGCCAACCGCCGATCTGAAGTCCAGAGTGGACGCCCTGGAAGCCGAGCTGCTGGCCCAGGAACGCGAGGCCTCTGCGCTCCGGGAGCACGGCCGGCAACACGACCACTCGTTGTTCCGGCAACAGCGCGTCTTGCTCACCGCCGTGTGCGGTGTGGCGTGGGTTCTCTGGAACGGGGGCATCGGCCTGGCCAAGAGCAACGGCTGGATCGAGGTCGATGGGACCTTCCTGCTCCTCAATGTGACTGCTTCGGGCCTTGGCTTTCTGGGCATCAATCAGTTTGTCCGCACCGCGATGCGCGCCACTGCGATCCATCGGCGAGGCATGGGCATCATCTGGTCATGCCTGTTTGGCACCGCAGTCCTGTGGGCCAGCACCTATGCGCTCGGCATGCCGACCGACCACGCAGCGGTCTTTGCCATGTTCCTCTACCTCGGGGCCGCGGGGGCACTGGCCGTAAGCATCGACTGGAAGGTGACGTTCGTCATCGTTGCCTGCCTACCTATGTCGATCGGCGCCTTGCTCCAGCCCGAGCATGTCTGGGTGTGGATGGCCGTCATCGGCCCGTGGGGAGCAGTGGCGTTGATGTGGGTGTGGCGCGCTCCGGATCCACGGGACACGGAGGTGACTCCGTGACCGCCGAGCTGTCGCCGTCCCCTCCTCCGGCCCTCCTCGCCCGTCTGACCGCGCGAGGCATCGACCCTGCCTCGCTCGAGGTCGACAGTCGGGGCAGCATCATCCAGACGTCGTCCAGTGCGCTGGCGTCGCGCAAGCTCGTCGAGGCGTTGTCACTCGACGTCAACGCGTGGGCAGCTTCGACCGAGGTGGTGGATCTGGGCGAGCCCCTTGGTGCCGGTGGCATGGGCATCGTGCGTGAGGGCCATCAGCGCGGCTTACGCCGGGATGTGGCGGTGAAGGAGGCACGGCCGGGACCCAATGGCAACGTCGACCCCACGGTCCTGAACGCCCTGCTCCGTGAGGCATGGATCGGCTCCAACCTGGAGCACCCCAACATCGTCCCCGTCCACACCCTGGTGCGTGCTGGAGCCGACCCGCTCATCGTCATGAAGCGTGTCGGTGGCAAGTCCTGGTCGACGATGCTTCGGGAGGACGAACGGCCCGTCGAGCTCGGAGAGCGACCGGCTCGGGCATTGGCGGATGCAGAGCGACTGAGGCTCCATTTTCGCATCCTGATGCGGGTATGCCGCGCGGCTCATTTCGCGCACTCGCGGGGGATCGTTCATCTGGATCTGAAGCCCTCCAACGTCATGGTCGGCGAGTACGGCGAGGTGTACCTCCTGGACTGGGGGCTTGCCGCTGCCATCGACCATCGCGCGCCGCCGTGGGTGCCGCGCCTCCAGGGGCTGGACCATGTCGTCGGCACCCCGGCGTACTTGAGCCCGGAGCAGGCCGAGGCCGATGCGGACGCCATTGGCTTTCAGACCGACGTCTATCTTCTCGGCGCCATCGCCCATCGCATCGCGCTGGGACGTGCGCCCCATGCAGCACCCAGCACGATGGGCTCCCTCGTCAGCGCCTTCGACCGCTCCCCGCCAACCTACCGACGTGACCAGCTGCCCGAGGAGCTGCGGGGGATTCTGGAGCGCGCGATGGCCCACGCTCCCGCCGATCGATTCGCGTCCGCCGAGGCGTTGCGTACCGCACTCGGTGAATTCATCGAGCACTTGGAGTCCAGTGCCTTGACCGATGACGCGTTGCGCCGCCTGGTTGCGTATCGGTTGGTGCTCGATGCCCCTGATGCGACGTCCCGGTCGCGCCGACGCGAGGCGCGGCGATTGGCCACCGAGTGCCGTTTCGGGCTCGTAGAGGCATTGCGGATCTGGCCCGAAAACCCGACGGCCAAAGCGACCTTGGAACAGGTCGCCGGACTCGAGGTTCACCGCGCCCTGGACCTCGGCGATTGGCGGCGCGCCATGACCGCCCTCGATTGGGCGCCGACGCTGAGGCCCGAGCTGGAGCCCAAAGTCATCGAAGCGCGTGACGATCAGGAGCGAGACCGGGCCCACCTGGAAGGTCTCAAGGCCCATCAGGCGCAGGAAGATCTCAGCAAGAACCTCCGCACACGCGCGCTCACCGCGCTTGTGGCGGGGGCTGGTTGGGCCATCTACAATCTCGCCGTCGGGCAGTTTGTGCGCATGGGCTGGCTCGAGATTACCTACGGCTTCCTATTCGCCAACATGGCGGCATCCATGGTGGTGCTGGGAACCGTGAACATTCTGCTCTACCGGAGTCTGCTGAGCGCCAAGGTCGACCAGCGCGCCATCGGCATCATGTGGGTGATGTTTGGCACGACGACGCTCATCTGGGGGGCCGGTTACAGGCTCGGAACCGACCCGCTCGAGTTGGTGGGGCTGTCGAACACGACCTACATGTTCTTCATCATCGCCATGACGTTCACCCTGGATGGGGCGATTGGCTGGATGATCCCGCTGGTCCTTCCGTTCGCGCTACTGATGGTGCTCGACGTCGAGCACGTCTACGAATGGCAGGCCGCGCTTGGCGGCGTGGCCGGGCTCTATCTGGCGTATCTCTGGCGCCCACAGAGTACCAGCGGTCCGTCGTGAACCGCCGTGCTCCAGCATCGCCGTGTCTCCCTGCGGTCCTGCGCGGCTGGGAGGCCATTCAGCGGCGGCACCTGACGCTCTAACGTGCTATAGGCCCGGGCATGAGCCTGACCTATCGCGACGCGGGTGTGGACATCGACGCTGGCAACGAGCTGGTGCGGCGCATCGGGCCTCTGGCCGCCGCCACCAATCGGCCGGGCGTTCTGGCGGGAATCGGCGGCTTCGGGGGCCTTTTCGGCCTCAAGGAAGCGGGCTACAGCGACCCGGTGCTGGTCAGCGGCACCGACGGCGTCGGGACCAAGCTGAAGCTGGCCTTCGCGACTGGCAAGCACGACACCATCGGCATCGATCTGGTCGCCATGTGCGTCAACGACGTGCTCACGGTCGGCGCCGAGCCCCTGTTCTTCCTCGATTACTTTGGGACAGGCCGGCTGGAGACGGGCGTCGCCGAGCAGGTCGTCAGCGGCATCGCCGAGGGCTGCAAACTGTCGGGTTGCGCGCTGCTGGGGGGCGAGACCGCCGAGCTTCCGGGGATGTACGCCGACGGCGAGTACGACCTGGCGGGTTTCGTGGTCGGGGCCGTCGAGCGCGACGCGATGCTGGACCCGGCCAACGTGCAGGCGGGCGACGTGCTCCTGGGGCTGGCGTCCTCGGGGCTGCACTCCAATGGCTACTCCCTGGCGCGCAAGGCGCTTCTGGAGACTGCGGGCCTGCCGCTGGAGGGCGACCTCGCCGCATCGATGCTGACCCCGACGCGCATCTACGTCCGCTCGGTGCTGCAGGCGCTCAAGGCCCATCGGGGCGGCATCCACGGCCTCGCCCACATCACCGGCGGCGGCCTTCTGGAGAACGTGCCTCGGGCGTTGCCCGGCGGCCTGAGCCCGGACATCGACTACAGCGCCTGGGAACGCCCCGCCATCTTCGGTCAGATCGCCGCCGTCGGCGTGGCGGAAGACGAGATGCGTCGGACGTTCAACCTCGGGATTGGCATGGTCGTCATCGCGGCGGCGGAAGCGGCGGGCGACGTGGCCACTACCCTCGAGGCTGCCGGAGAGACCGTGACCACCATCGGGCGCGTCACGGCGTGACCCGGCGTTTCGCCGTCCTGGCCAGCGGGTCTGGAACGAACCTGCAGGCCATGATCGACGCGGTCGCCGCCGGCAGCATCGCCGGCGAGCTGGCGCTCGTGCTCACCAACCGCCCCGGATCCGGTGCCCAGCGTCGCGCTGAAGCCCACGGCGTGCCCCTGGCGGTGGTGGACCACAAGGCGTTCGACGGCCGTGAGGCCTTTGAAGCCGCCATGATCGAGGCCATCGACGCCCACGGAGTCGAGCTGGTGGTGCTGGCCGGATTCATGCGGATTCTTACGCCCCTGTTCGTTCGGCGTTACGCTGGCCGAATGGTGAACATCCACCCCTCCATGCTGCCCCACTTCAAGGGCAAGGACGCCATTGGCGCGGCCTTGGCGGCAGGCGTCGACGCGACCGGCGTGACGGTCCACTACGTCAACGAGGACGTGGACTCGGGCGCCATCATCGCCCAGGAAGCAGTCGCCATCCGGCCCGACGACACCCGCGCGTCCCTGCAGGCGCGGGTCCAGGTCGTGGAACACCGGCTCTACCCGCGGGTCGTGGACCAGCTGCTGCGCGAGCTGGCGTGAGCTCGGCCTGGTACCACGTCATCGTCCTCGGGACGGACCTGGCGGGCCTGATCTACGCGTCGCTGGCGGCCAAGGCGGGCTATCGGGTGGGCGTCCTTGGCCAGGGCCCCACCCGCAACGTCTACAAGCGTGGAAGCTACACGTTCCTGCGGCAGCCAGAGCGCTTCTACGGATTCGCCAGCTCGCCGGTCATTGCCCGCGTGCTGCGCGAGCTGTCGATGCAGCTGGAGATGAAGAACCTTCCCCAGGAGGTCGACCCCACGCTGCAGCTGGTCACACCCGACATGCGCCTGGACATCACCGGGCACAGCCACCTCTGGAAGCGCGAGCTGGAGCGGGAGCTGCCGGGCTTCACCGAGCAGCTGTTGCACTTCGAGAGCTGGGCCGCAGACCAGGCCCGCCGCAGCGACCAGGCGCTGCTAGGCGATACGCTCTACCCGCCGTCGGGCATTCGGGCCACGGCCAAGTACCGGCAGGACCTGGGTCTTTCCGACACCCTGACCGCCGACGCAGCCGGCCGCATCCCGTCCATTCTGGCCGCGGTACGTTCGCAGTTTCCCCTGCTGGAGGCACCGCTGACCCATATGGCTCAGGCGTGGAGCCACCCGCCCAGTAGCCTCGCCATCACCCGGTTGTGGACCCATCTGCGCGCCGGCTTTGTCCGTCTCCCGGACGGGCTCGACGGCCTCAAGCAGCTGTTCATCCGCAAGATCCGCGACCAATGCGGCGACTATCGCCCCAACGACAGTGCAGCCTCGCTCATCTTCAAGCGCGGCAAGGTCAAGGAGGTCATCCTCGACCGAAACGAGCGCCTCGGCTGCGAGATGCTCGTGTTTGGCCGTGACCCGACCCAGCTGTTGGACCTCGTCCCGCTGCGATTCCGTGAAGGGCGCTACCACCGGGACCTCATCCGGTGGATGGACCCGCAGGCCTGGCGGCTCAACATCAATCTCGCGGTGGACCCGATGGTCATCCCGGAGGGGATGGGGACCGAGACGCTGCTGCTGGACCCCTCCAAGCCGTTTATGGGCGAGCACTCCATGTGGCTTTCGCGTCCGGGCGTCGGCCCGCACGCCAAGCGCGAGGGGCGCCCAGGTCCGGAAGCGTTGATGGTCTCGGCGCTGCTGGCGTCGCGTGGCCACCCGCCCACCGTCGGCGGGGTGAAGAACCTGGTGGGCCGGATGATGGCCCGGCTGCGCGAGTTCATGCCGTGGCTCGACGAGCACCTGCTCGATGTGCACGTCCCGGCCATCGAGCCGAACCCGGAGGGGGGCATGGACGTTGTGGACCGCGACGCCCTGACGCCGACGCTCCTGACGCCGCAGCCCATGACCCTGGGCATCGGCACGGTCCCCGTGACGTCCGCCTACAAGAACATCGCCATCTCGGCGGACGCATGCTTTGCCGGGTTGGGTTTCGAGGGGTCGTTTCTGGCAGCGTTGCAGGCGCTCGAGCTGACGCGGCTCAACATCAAGCTGAAATCCGCGTTTCGATGACTACAGGCCTCTTGAGAGGCCACCCTTGTGAGAGTTGGTCGACATGGTCCGATGGACGTTAGCAGCACTGGTGATGACCGCTGGCCTTGCCCCGATGGGCGCGCTTGCGGCGGAACCACCCCCGAAGAAGATGACCATGCCCGGCTCGGCAGCCCCAAAAGCCGGCGCCACGCCGGCCAAGAAGAAGGGCCCGAGCTTCTACCAGATGGTGCGGACCATCGAGGCCAGCCACCCGCTCATGCGGGCGGCGCGCGCGGGGTTGGAGAGCCTGCGGGCCAAGCTGCATCAAGCGGACTGGGCCTACTTTCCGAGCTTCACCCTGAACGCGGCCGCGACACCGGTGGCGACGGTGACCGGCAACGCCCTGCAGTCCCACACGGACGAGAGCAAGTGGGGCTACCTCTTCACCGCCCAGGTCCAGATGGTCCAGCCCATCTATACCTTCGGGAAGATCCTGGCGCTGAGGCGGGCGGCCCGCCAGGGCGTTCGGGTGGGTCGAGCGGCCATCGATACGGCCAGGTGGGAGCTGCGTTATCGGCTGGCGCAGGCGTGGTACGGCACGCTACTGGCCGACGAGATGCGCGGCATCCTCGACGACGGCAACAAGTGGCTCGATAAGGCCTCCAAACGGATGGAACGCCTCCGTGACGAGGACTCCGACGACTACGACCAGAACGAGCACCTCCGACTGCAGTCGCGCATCGCGGACTTCTTCGCCATCGAAGCCGACAACGCGCTGCTCGAGAACCAGACGCAGCACGGGCTGCGACTCCTCGTCGGCAAGACCGACCCGAAGACCAAGGTGGCTATTGGCGAGCGGTACCTCGAGGTCCTGGACATCCCCATCAAGCCCGCTGAGCACTACGTCGCGCTGGCCCGCAAGCACGACCCCGGGATGCGCATCCGGCGGGCGCGGGCCAAGGCCCAGGATTATTTGCACGACAACCGTATCGCGCAGGCGCTGCCTGACCTGGTCATCGTCGGCAGCGCCAACATGGCCACCAGCGACGTCATCGAGCGCCAGCCCTCGGCCTTCGCCGTCAACGGTGCTCACGCCCTGGGTGTGGGCGCGGTCGTGGCGCTGCGCTGGCAGTTGGACGTCCCGCAGCGCTACCTGCGGGCCAAGGAAGCCGGGCATGTGGCCGAGGCCTCGGCGCTCGACGTGGAGACCAACTGGCAGATGACCGAGCTACGCGTCCGCGCGCTGTGGCAGCGGCTCAAGAACCAGCGCAAGCTGGTGGCCATCTTCGGCGCCTCCCGGAAGGCCGCCCAGGGCTGGCTGATGGCCAACTGGGACCTGTACGAGGACGGCTTCGGGGACTTCAACGACGTGATGGACTCGTTGGTGCAGTTCTACGGCAAGAAGGTCGCCCATCTGAAGATCATCCACGACCACAACATCCTGGTGTACGAGTTGAGCCGCGCCATCGGCCACGACCTGGTGAAAGAGGCGATGGCGGACAAAGCCGCCAAGAAGGCCAAGCAGGCGGCCAGTAATGCCAAGCCTGGCAAGGGAGATTGAATCTCCGACCCGTGCTAGCGTCTCAGGCCTGTGAAACACAGGAGTGATGTGATGCTGAAACGAGTTCTTCGACTGGCCCTTCCGCTGTTGCTGGTGATGTCTATCGCCGCCCCGGCGTCGGCCACCAAGCTGAAGAAGGACCCGCGCAAGACGGTCGAGACGGCGCTGGAGCTCATCAAGAAGAGGAGCGCAGAGGCGACCAGCAAGAAGGCGCTGAACGCTGAAATCACCAAGATCCTGGACGGGATGGTGAACTGGGACGCGTTCTCCCGGAAGACGATGGGCAAGAAGCTCTGGGACGAGTTCACGGCTGAGCAGAAGGGCCAGTTCATCGGCGCCTACAAAAAGCTCATCACCAAGAAGTACGCCGGGCGCTTCAAGCCCAAGCCCACCAAGCCCTTCGTGCTCGAGTTCCGAGGCAAGACGGAGGCCACCAAGACCACCGCCAAAGTGAAGACCACGGTGACGACCTTCGACGATGGCAAGAAGGTGGGCGTCGACGTGGACTACCACTTCGTCCTGGTGGACGGGAAACACGGGGTCAGCGACATCGTGACCGACACCGTCTCCCGGGCCTTGAGCTACCGCCAGAAGTTCAAGGCGCTGCACAAGAAGCGCGGCTTCGAGGCGCTGGTGAAGCGCATCGAGAAGAACGCCGCCAAGAAGTAGCCCTACCTGAGCGGCACGCCGAGTAGCGCCTTACGGTGCAGCTCGGCGATGCGCGCCGCCAGGTCCGCGTTGGCGATGCCGATGAACTGCTCTTTGACGATGAGCGGGGCGCCGCCATTGTCGGGACGCAGCTCGAGCGTCCCCGGGTCCGGCGACGCCGCCTCTTCCAGGTCGCTCCAACGGATGAAGCTGTCGCAGCCCTCTTCGTCGTGAAACTGGACGCCGTCGGTGCGCAACGAAAGGTACACGTCGTGCTTGAGGAACTTGAGCACCCCGTAGGCCGCGATGGTGGGGCCGGCGATGGCGAACAGCACCCCCACGATCACCAGCGTGGCAGACCACCCGCCGTCACGCACGAGCACACCGCCGCCGATGAGCAGCGCCGCGGTGAGCGTCAGCAGCGAGCACGGGAGCACGATGCGCAGCATCCTGCGCGTCATGGCGGGGCGGTACCATTCAATGGCTTTCGGCACGTGGAGCACGATAGCGCTCGATGCACGACGGGCCCAGACCGTGGCGGCCTGAGCCCGTGCGTTAACCAGATCCCAGAGGCTGGTTAACGAACCCGAATCTTGGCGCCCAGGCGAATCCGGTCGATGTTCAAGCCGGGGTTCAAGCGCTTGATATCGTTGAGGCTGACCTTCCAGCGGAGGCGGATACGGGACACCGTGTCGCCGGCCTTGACGATGTGGTAGCGGCGCTGAGCCTTGGCAACGGTTTCTTTGGCGGGCAGCGGCGTCGGGATCGAGGCCGAGGCGCCGGGTACCATCGCGGGACGGACCGCAGCGGGAACGCGACCGCTTCGAAGCGGCTGGGGGCCGCTGGCAGCGCCGGGGCTCTGAGCCAGACGGGCCTTCAAAGCCGCCTCACGCTTAGCCTTGGCCTCCATCTGAATGCGCTGCTGAGCGCGGCGGGCCTTCTCCTTGGGAGAGAGGAACGCCTCGGCGCGGTACTGAACGAACTTGGCGTACTGCTCGTCGGTCATCGGCAGCTTGATCTTCTTGCCGATGAAGATGAGGTTCGGGTTCAGCCCCGGGTTGGCGTCCTTGATCTGGTGGGTGGTCAGGCCCGACCAGGCTCGGTAGTGCCCAAGCGTCTCGCGCTTCTTCACCAGCACCGAGCGCATCTTCTTGAGCGGAGCGGCGGGCACCGGCTGAGCGGCGGCCGGAGCGGCCGGAGCAGCGCCGATGGAGAGTGTGGGACGCGCGCCCATGCCGGGCCGGGCCGGCAGAGTGCCTCCGGCGAGGTTCCACTTCTTGGGACCGCCAGTCGAGCCTCCGAGGGGCTGCGGCGCGGGCCGGGCCGGTACTGCGGGCGCCGCGGAGGGCATCCCGGGGGACAGCCCCGGACGGTGAGTGAGAACCGGGTCCGGGCGGTGGCTGGCCGCGATGATGGGGCGACGCTCGAACACGTTGCCATCGTCGATGGCGACCCGCGCGCGGCCCAGCAGCTCGCTGTTCATCTTCTGCTTGGCGGCCTGTGCGTCGATGTCGGCCAGCGGCTGGTTGTTCTCGTCCACCACGACCAGCGCGCCGGGCAGCTCCTGGCCACGCTCGTAGGCCTTCACCACGGGGATGAGGATCAGCTCGTTGGGGCGCAGGCGGCGGAAGTTGCGCTGGTTGAACTCGCTCAGCAGCCACAGCGGCACGTTGCCGTAGCGCTTGGTGGCCTTGAGGATGCTGTCACCGCGCTTGACCTGATAGACGACGACCTTGTCGATGAAGCGCGTCGCAAAGTAGTTGGCAACCCGCTCCTTCTGGTGTTTGTCCCGCGCCTGGTCGAAGGCGTACTTCTGATTGGCGCTCAGCGTCAGCACGATCTTGTCGCCAGCTCGGGCGTAGCGCCGCCGTCCCAGCACCGAGCGGTTCTCGGCCCGAAGCTCGTCGATGGTCTGGCCCGACCACTTCGCCAGCAGCCGAAGGTTCTCGCCCCGCTTCACGCGCACCGTCCACTGCCGTGGCACGTCGTCGTCGGCGTTGCGCGGCGGCTCCTTGACGCCCTCGGACCACTTCGGCGCCCCGCGGGGTGGGGTGACCATCTTGGTCAGCGTCTTGAGCCTGTCGTCGACAGGGTCCCCGGCCTGGGCCGGCATGCTGTTGGGCATGGGGCTGCCCGGGAAGATCCCCGAGGTGTACTGCTCGGCGGCCCGCTTGATGGCCATCTCGGCGGCCTCGGCGCGGGGCCCCTGACCATAGTCGGTGGTCAGCAGGTTGGGATCCACGTGGAGCCGGACCGGCGGCCGCTCTTCGTCCGGACCTTGGCAGCCCGTGGAAAGCGAAATCCCCGATACGACAACTAGAAATGACAGGGCTAGATGGCGCATGACGCCCTGTTTGTAAGTGGGGCCTGAGGATCGGTCTAAAAACTTGGCGCAATTATGTGGTAAGCCCCGGTCGCAATGGACCCGGGGAACCACCAGACGCCGATGCCGACGACCGGCCAGCTGGTCACCATCGCGGGTGTCTTCTACCTGCTGATGGGCGCGCTGGGCCTGTGGCTGGTGGACGCCCAGGACCTGGACGTGACGCTCGTCGTGTGGGGCGACGGCGAGAACGTGCTCACCGACACCGCGCTGGGCGCCGGCGTGGGGCTGTTCATTGTGGCGCTGAGCTACGCCGCCAGAAACTGGGGGCCGCTCAAAGACCTGAGCGCAGAGCTCGGCAGAGAACTTGGGACTCCCGGCAGCGGCGCCATCGCCTTCCTGGCGTTTGCAAGCTCCGTCGGTGAGGAGCTTCTGTTTCGCGGGGCGCTACAGCAATGGGCTGGATTCTGGCCTACCGTGTTTATCTTCGGGCTGTTGCACGGCGGTTTCACCAAGCGCCTGCGCGTCTGGGCCATATTCGCTACTCTGGCCGGGGCGGTGCTCGGCGGACTGACGCTTTTGACCAACAATCTGCTGGCCCCCATCCTCTGTCACCTCACAGTGAACTACTTCAATCTCCACCTACTGGTGGACGAGAATCGTCCCAAGCCTCCGCCCCGCGACCCGAGCGGTGGAGAGGAACCACCCACCGAGCCCGACGGGCAAGGATGACATGAGCACGCTCGCGAACATGCTGCTCGCCGCCGAGGCGGAGTCAGGCTGGCACTACGCTGCCTGGGTCGCCATCGACGTGCGCCTGTTCGTGTTCCTGTCGCTCATCTCCCTGCTCACTGCGGCGGGCATCGCGGCTCTGGTGGTCAAGCGCAAGACGTTCTGGGACTACGCCTCGGTGTTCATCGTCAGCTTCACCGGGACGCTGCTGCTCTGCCTGCTGATCTTCAACGAGGTCGCGCAGTATCCGGTGTTCGTCGTGGAGACCGTGTTCGCCTTTCCATAGGCGTGAGACCTATAGCTCGCGGTTGATGGTCACTTCGCCGGTGGTGGGTCCGGCCTCGACGAAACGAATGCCGACATCCCATCCTGGCTCGACGATGACCGTCCAGCAGGCCTTGTCGTGGACCACCGCATGACCAAACCAGGCCCGCGGGTTGCCGCTCAGCTGGGCGGCGTCGAGGGTCCAGGTCGTGCTGCCGTCGGTCTCCACGAGGCTGAGCTGCCAGTTCCCTTTCTCAGCGCCCGCGCTGTGGTGAACGAAGGCCCGCTGTTCCCAGCAGCCGCGCACGTTGGCGTTGTCGAGTCGCCGCTTCGCCGCTCGGCCTGCGTCCGCGCAAGCGCCATCCCGACCCGCTACGCTCCAGCTACCCCGCTCCTTCTTCTCGCGCGCCCCATCCTTGCCGACCAACACGTGGTCTCTGCCCTCGATGACATGCGCACGCCCGGTGGCATCGACGCTGAAGCTGCCCAGCGTCCGCCCCACCCCCTTGGCCACGACCTCGTCGTCGTGGCTGGCGAGGTCGAAGAGGTAGAGCTGCTTGTTGTCCAGGATCCACATGAAGTGGCCGAACACCGGCCCCACCCACGAGGTGGAGTCCCAGCTGTCCGCCAGGGTGGTGCGCTCGACTTTTCGACCGTCAGAAGCCACCCGGGTCGTCACCCTGAAGTAGTCATCGTCGCCCGAGACCCTCTCGAAGTAGGCGACCAGAGGCTCCCCCTGGTCCACGACGACCCAGGCGAGCTGAACGTTCTCGGTGCGGTAGGTCAGCTCCCAGAAGAAGTAGCCCGCGACGCCCAGAAACAGAACCACCGAGGCCCCAATCTGGAGCACGCGGACACGCGGGTTCTTGCTCCAGTTGTCGTCGCTCACGGCTGGCTGAAGAGCAGGCTCTCCGGGTCCTCGAGCAGCTCGCAGTTCAGCCTCGCGATGCAGGGGTCATCGCTGATGACGGTGCCCCCGCTGAGGTGGAACAGCGCCATGCGGTTCTGGCTCAAGGTCGCGTGGTCCAGCGGCAGCGACTGGTTCACAGCGGCGATCCACTCGTGGTGGCCCTTGACGTCGGCGAAGCGAATCGAGGACAGCCCCACTCCGGTATCCACCGGCGGGAACGGCCCGATGGGGGCCTGGGTGGGGTCGTTGTCGCGCAGGATATCGTCGACGTCCCAGTTATCGGCACCCTCGAACAGGCCGCGAGCCACCATCTCGTCGAACCACGGCCGCCACTGCTCCTCCGGACCCAACGACCCAGCCGCGCGGGCCAGGTGCATCGCGGTGGACAGGGGCACCGTGGTGTCGCCGATAGCATCCTCCATCAGCATGCTCACGGGGTTCTTGCCCTCGAAAGGCTCGCGGAAGATTCGGACGGCAAAGGCCAGCGGGTCGCATTGATCCATCACGGTCGCGCCGATGCCCAGCATGCGCCGCAGCTCCGGCGAGTTGCGCTCCAGGCCTGTGCCCTCGTACGGAGTCTGGGCCAGCACCTTGTTGGTCGTCCCGTCCACCATGGTGACGGCGATCTCCAGCTGGTCCCACTTGTCCGACGGGATGGGGATGGAGAACCCACCATCGGGGCCGAACTCGACCTCGCCCTCTTCACCGTTGTCGAGGTTCACGACGTGCACCTGGCCGCCGGCCCCAGCGCCAGGCAGGTGGGCGAACGCCATCTTGCGGGACTCTTCGAGGTCGCACTTGTCCCCGTCGTTGTTGAAGGTGAGCCACAGGCCACCCTCACCGTCCGGGCAGCCCACCACCAGCGGGCCGAGGAGCTCGAACATCACCGGCTCCACCACGTTGCTCAGGGACGTTCGCAGCATCACGTCGAGGAACCCACCGCCACCCGCGATGGGGGTCGCCGTGCGCACTTCGTCCTCGAGCGCCGCCGCCAGCGCCGCGTGGAAGCCGCCCAGCGACGTCCCCGCCACACCGAACCAGGCGTCGGGCCCGCCCAGGTCCAGGACCCCGTCGGCGTTGAAGTCCCCCGCCAGCAGGTTCTCCATGAGGCGCTCTTTCTTCGCGTTGTCGGGCATGTCGATGGCGGGCGGCACATTCTCCTGCCGCAGCCCCTTGAGCAACTTCACCAGCTGGAACGTGTCCACCATGTCCTGCTGGAAGTTGCCGCAGAGGCGAAATACGTCGGCCCAGAAGAAGGCCTCCGCGCTCTCGGCGATACCGTCGCCATTCTTGTCTTCGGCTCGGCCGTGCACGGCGAACTCAGCAAAGAGGCCAATTTCCTTGATGGCCTTGATGAGCTCCGGGCCCTCCAGCTGCTTGAACTCCTCGACCCGGTGCGGCACCAGGATCTCGGCCAGCGCCGGGGCGATGAAGCTGATGAGGGCGGGGTCGACGCCCTGCTGCTCCAGGATGAGCTCGAGGTCCGGGATGATGGGCCCGTGGGCCACCTGGTCGAAAGCCACCACCGCAATGCCCTGCCGCGCGTAGCTGTCGGCCACACCCAACATCTCCAGCCGGCTGGACTGGGTGCCATGGTAGTAGATGACCACCGGGAACGGCGCCTTGTGCCGCTCAGTCTCCTTGGGAATGGCGACGAAGTAAGGCACCTGGGTGACGCCGACCTTCCCCTCACCCGTGAAGGTGTTCACGCCCAGCCGGTAGTGGTCGCCGGTGCGCACGTCGGGGCTGTCGAAGCTCCCGAACGCCATGTAGTCGACGTGCTGCATGTTCGCCGTCAGTTTGGGCTCGACCTCTGCCACGAGGGCGAGGATCTCGTTGACGACCCCGGGCTGCAGGATGAACCCGTGGTCACGCGCATCAAACTCGTGCGCCACGCCGTTGCCGTCGTGCCGGATGTCGGTGTCCCGCACGTTCCATTTCGGCGTGACCTGCATCTTATCCGCCAGCGGCCCCTCGCCGTTGACCGCCTTGCGCAGCCGATAGAGCGGCGCCGTGACGTCGGCGGTGGTGAACGTCCAGCCGAACACCAGGTCGTCGGTGGTCTTGCCCGCCAGGTCGAGGCCGCGGACCACCGCCTCCTGCTGAGCGGCATGGGCCTTGAACGGGAACGGGGAGCGGATGGTGCGCTCCACCTGGTTACCGCCGTCGTCGTAGACATACCCCGTGAGGCCGTCGAGCAGCAGCACCGCGTGCTCGGCGCCCAGCGCCATGGGCTCGAGGGGGCGAAGCCACAGGGTGTCCGACTCGACCTCGTAGTGCTCGATGCGGTCGATGGGGTTGCCACCGTCGTCGGTCACCGTGTTGGCCTCGCTGAAGAAGAGATCCGGCAGGTGTCCGTACGAATCGTAGCCCCACCAGGTCTTGGCGCGGTTCATGGCGATGGGGAAGTAGCGGCCCAGGTCGAGCTCGATGACCTCACCCTGGCGTGGATGCCCGGGCTCGATGTTGATGACGACGATGTTCTCGTTGGTCACCGTCGCGAGGTTCAGTGGTGCGTCGAAGCTGACCATGATGGGCGCGGTGGTGCCGAAGCCCTCGAGGGTGTTGAGCCCTCGACGGAGCCGCCGGGCACCCTCGGTGGTGGCCTCCTCGGAGATGTTGAGGAAGACGCCGGAGCCCGACCGCTCGTCAGGCCGAAGCAGCAAGTCGTTGGGGAAGGGCACCTCGGGGACGGGCTGCGCCAGGGGGTCGAAGATGACCCTGGGACCCGGCGGGACCTCGTCGACGATGGAGATGCCGGCGGTGGTCTTGGAGAGACCGCCGTCACACGCCAGCCCAGGCAGCGCAATGGCTGCGGAAAGGGCGAAACAGAGAGTGATCTTGCGGGGCGAAAGCATCAGAAGCGGGCCTCCACGTGCGCCCACGCGCCGAAGACGTCGTTGGCGGCGGTCCCGTCGAGCCGAGTGAAGACGGCTCCGGGGTGGAAGTAGGCAAACTCGGCCATCAGCGAGATGGCCAGCGGGCCGATAGGTTCAAAGGTGTAGCGAAACGCGAGGTCGACTTCTACACCCAGGAAATCTTTGTCCGGCTGGCCGTGGGGCCCCGACGAGACGCCGCCGTTGATGCCGGTCCAAAAGGGGTCGGTGTACTCCACGGTGGACGAGCCGAGCAGGATGCCCGCGTAGATCTTGAACCGGTCCACCGGCTCCCAGGCGATGCGTGGGAAGAAGAGGGTGGTCCCCTGAATGGCGCCGCCGTTGGCGATGCGCTCATAACCGGAGGGGGGCTGGCCGCGGAACGTGGGGTCGGCGACGTTGGCGGCGCCGACGGCCGAGGTGATGCGAAGCACCTCGCGGAACATGAGCAGACCGGCGCGGAACTCGCGGGCGAAGCCAAAGTTCTGGAGGTTGCCGTCGAACGGGTTGTTGTCCCCGCTGCCGCTGGCGAACTCCATGACCGCCTCGAAGCAGGCCGAGGCGAAGCCGAAGCGAAGCAGACCGCCAAACTGGGAGACGTTCAGCGGGCCTTCGTAAAAGACGTTTTTGGAGTAGCTGGACTCGCCGAACAGGAACACCAGCTCGCCCTCGAGCCACACGTCGTAGGCTCCGCTGAGGATCCGATAGGTGGCACTCAGGTCGACGACGCCCACCTCGGTCAATCCCGCGCCCTCGGCGTGCTCCTGGTTGCGGTACACGCCGTACGCGCCCACGGAGAGCCGGTCGTAGCGTCCGAAGATGGCCAATACCGCCTGGTAGGCCCGGTCGCCCTCGTCCCAGTTGGCGAGGTTGTCCTCCAGGACGATGTCGCCCATCGCAGCGATGGTCAGGGGCTTGTAGGTCTCGCTGCCGAACCGCTTCTCGCCCAGAGGAAAGAACGCCAACTGCAGGCGGGCGACCCGGTCGACAAAGCGACCGTAGCCGAACGGGCTCTGGGCCAGGGTCACGTCGGGCGCGGCCAGCGAGCCTATCTTGTCGTGGCGGTGGTCCCGGCCGGGGTTGGCCAAAAGCCCCGTACCCCAGGACGACTGCATCATGCCGACCTTGATGGCTGCGTGCTTACCCGCCATCAGGGCGTAGGCCTGATTGATACGGGGGCCGGCCCAGTCGCGCCGAATCTGCTCGACGGTGTCTTCGCGCAGGTAGCTGGGGATGTCGCCCTGCGCGAAGGTGTAGCGGAGGTCGACGTCAACGGCGAACTTGTAGAACTGGAACACGGGCCAGCGCTGGCCGGTCAGGATCAGCGCGGGCTCCAACCGAGCGCGGACGCGTGGCACCAGCTGCCAGTCGGTCTGATCCGGGTCCGCGTCCTCCATCGAGCCGATGCTGATGGGGCTGACGGCGCCGAACCGCAGCTGCACCTCGCCTGGCAGCGCGATGATGGCGTGGTCGCCCACCGTGAAATGCACGCGATTCGGCTCGAAGGGTGGTTCACCCTTGGCCTGTGCGAATGCTAGTGGGGCGACGCCCCAGACCACGCAGAGCGCAGCCAACACACCGGCTATGCCGGTCCACCTGACCCTCTTTCTCGCCATAGCGGACGGTTTTAGCCCACCGCCGCTGCGATGCCAAAGGGTTTAGGGCCCAACCCCGCTAGGCCGACTCCACCGACAGGGCACCTGCCGGCCCATCCTCGACCGACAGGCCGCCGTCGCCTTCTGTCTCGTCGGCCAGCATGAGGCCTCCATCGGCGGATTCGGCCGCGGGGTATCGCTGACGGATTCGGTCGATGGCCTCGGCCGCCAGATAGCGCTCTTCGGTCGGGACGCGCCAGTTCGCGCGAATGCGCTGCAGCGACCCCAGTGACCTTCCAGTGCCATGGGCTGCCAGCCCGCCCAGCGCGACACTCCGGACGATTCCATCGTCATCGTCGACGGCGCGGAGCAGATCCTTCTCGGCAGCCTGGCCGTGAAGGCTCATCTGTCTCACCAGCTCCTGCCTCAATGCTGCACCCACGCTCACGTAGCGGCTACCAAGCAGGGGCAACGGGAGCTGATGGCCGAAGACCCTGTCGAGCTTGTCCAGCAGGGCCGCCAGGAGGTCGCCGGAGGCCGTGGCGACGACCTCTTCGAGGGCGACAGCCAATTGGCCGAGCGCCTCGTTGTCGAGCGTGCTGAACGCCGGCAGCCGTACGAGAGCCTCCAGCGCCTCATAGCGGGGCACGTTGGGGTGGACGCCGCTGACCACCACCTCGATCAAGCTGTCGAGGGCGTCACGACCGCCGCCTTGGTAGGCGCGGGCCGCCAAAGTGCGATGGCGCGGGTCGCTGCTCTCCAGGCCCTGCTGAATCAGGGCGGGCACATCTGGCCCGTCGGCATCGTGCTCCAGTAGCCAGGTCAGACACGCCTTCTGCATGTCCGGAGTCGCCGCCACCCGTGCCAGCGCCCGGACAGCGGCCACCGGATCGAATGCAACGCGCGTCGCACGGCTAGCGCCGCGCGACCGCGCTAGCATTCGAGAACTATTGCATGTATCGCCCTTCGGGCTCCTCCCGATCACGACGACGGTGTCGCCGTGATCGGTGAAATGGGGGTCCAGGCGTCGCGCGGCTTCCACAAGACGCGTCTTGACGGTCTCGAACCGGTGGGCGCTGAAAGGTTCTTGGGTCTCGAAGAGAAGGGTCCCTGGCGCGTCGATGACGCGAAACACCCCCGCCACCCCCATCTCGGTGGCGCGACTCAAATGACGCTGAAGGACGGCAGCATGGTCCCACAGGAAGCTCTGCGGCAGCGCCACGGGCGTCGAGACGCTCCAACCACGGGCCGACTCAGACGTCACCATGCCGGACTCCCGAGCATCGCGGTCCCAGCTCCGGAGCGTGACCCTTGCGCCGTCGTGCACGGTGTTGACGGACGCATCGCCGTCCGTGGTGTCTACCGCCAGAGCATGGCCGCGCGCGTAGTTGCCGAGCCTCCGCGCCGGCGACTGCAAGGCGCTCCTGGCCCGAACGGCGACCCACGCGACCCCGGCGGTGACCATGACGATGAGGAACGGGTGCACAAAGGCTGTTGTATCCCAGTCGGTGGGTTTCAGGGAGCCAGTTCGAGCTCTCCGACCTGCTGCTCCGCCTCGGAGAGGCCCCCACGTTCGACCGCTTCCGACAGCGCCAGACCGCCGGCGCTGCGGAGTTCGTGCCGGTAGCGGGCTGCGATGGCCGCGATGGCCTCGTTCACGGTGACCTGCTCGGACGCCACGGTCGTCCACCTCTCCGCGACCTGCTGCAGCGCGCTGAGCGACCGAAGCGTGCCGTGATCCCGAAGTCCCCGAGCCGCCACGATGCGCACGGCGCGTTTGTCATCCTTGAGCGCGGCGATCAGCTCCCGCTCGGCCGCCGCTCCGTGCCGGTACATGGCCTTCACCAGCGCCACCCGAGCCTTCGTTCCGACCGCTTGCAGCCTGTCCCCCAGGAGCTGCGGCGCCACCGGGACGTCGAAGTGGTCATCGAGCGCGAGCAGCACCTGCGCCAGAAGGTTGCCGCTGACCTTTGGCAGGAGGCCGATGAGCATCGCGGCGACCCGGTCACGTGCGACTGTGGACTGCTGCCGCCAGGCGGGGTGGCCGATGAGCACCTCGAGTGCGTCGACCCTCGTTGCATCGCCGTACCGACCCGAGCCTATGAGCTCGAGGAGCGGCTCGACGGCGCGCTCGTCCTGGATCGCGCGAGCTGCGGTCAGCCGGTATCGGGGGTTGTCCGACTCCAACCCCCACGCGATCAGCTGCGGGAGGTGGGGACTCTCCTTGTCGTGGGTCAGGCTCCAGTCCAGGACCGCCCACGCCATGTCAATGTCCGGTGGAGCGTTCGCCAGGTGCCGGACCGCCCGTAAAGGGTCGGTGTGGCCCGCGTCCAAGGTACGCGCCGCGTAGATCGCCCCCTCTACGGCCTGCGCCACCTCACCCGCTACGGCGGTCCGCGTCGTCTCCAACCGAATACCCATGGGAAGAAGCTTCAGCTCGCCGCTCCCAAAAGCCACAGTTTCGTTGACGAACTGGCTGAGTAGTACGCGATGGCGTCGAACGAACGTTTCCGGCAGGACCACAGGCGTCGTGGCCGCCCAGCCACGTTTCCCGCCGTCCACCGCCGTGGGGTCGGACCAACTCGCCAGCACCACCTCTCCCGCCGGGGTCGGCACCCGGACGTGAACCTCGTGGTCCTGTTGGAAGGCCCAGTTCCTCCTGCGAGCGACCTGCTTGAGGGCGTGCCGCGGACCACTCACGTGGCTGTGGTACAGCGAGCCGCCTACGACACCCACCACCATGAGCCCGAACACGAACGACAGGGGATCCATGGCAGAACGCTCTACCATGCCTGCTTCAGGAACGCAGCGACTCCGGCTGGACGACGCCCAGGGTGTCACACACCTTCGGCCTCCAGGGCCAGGGCGCCGGCCTCCTCCGCCTCTGAGAGTTGGCCCGCCTGAATCGCCCCCTGGTCGTCGGCCAGCATCAGGCCGCCGCTGCCGGCTCCGACCTCGGCATGGCGCTCCGCGATAGCCCCGATGGCCTGGCGGGCCGCCCCGCGGACGTTGGCGTTGGTGAGCCACGAGGCGTCGGCCAGCTCCTGCAGCTCGGGGACGGCGGTGGCGGTGCCCACCTGGCCCAGAAGCTTCAGCAGCGCCACACGCAGCGCCGTGGGGTAGTCGCCGGCGACGAACTCCAGGAGCTGGGTCTCGGCGTCTGCGCCGTGGTCGGCGATGGCTTCGGCCAGGGCAAGACGCTCGTCATTGCCCACCGACCGGAAGCGCTCGGCCAGCGTCCAGAGAGGAATTCTCAGGCCGAAGCTTCCGTGGACCACGTCCACGATACGGAGCATCAAGGGGCCCGAGGTCGTGGCGAAGAGGGCGTTCAGCCGATTGGACAGCACCTCCTGTTCTCCTGGGCTCGACCGGAACAAGCGGTGCGTCAGGAGGGTGTCGAGCGCTTCGACCCGCACACGCATCGGGTGGCTCCCGTCGCACACGATGTCGGTCAGAACGTGCAACGCGTCGTCATCGTGGTGGTGACGCGCGGCCAGACAGGCGAAACGACCGTCCTTGGAGCGCAGGCCCACCTCGATGAGGGCCTTGGTGCGCTCGGAGCCCGGATGATGGTGGGCGAACCAACGCAGGCAGGCCCGTTGCCGACGAGGGTCAGCATCGGCGTTCGAGGCCAGGAACCACACGGCATGGGCAGGCTCGTCATGGGAGCCGTCCAGGGCGGATGCGGCACGCGCCAGATCCCACGCCCGCCTGAGAAGATGGTTGTCGTTGACCGACGGCGAACGAAGGCGAATGAGCCGATGCTTGGCATCGACGACCAGTTGGTCGGCAGAATCGAGCTGGGTCGCTTGGCGTAAGCCCCCCTCGAGGATGCTCCGGGCGGACTGCAGCAGATCGCTCGGCAGCTTCAGCGGAATCCGGAGCTCCCAGTGCAACGCATCGTACCCGTTGTTGCCGACGGCCTTGCGGCTCCGCGCGCCGGCCCACACCGTGCGGTCGCCCATGATTCCCTCGGTCCAGGTCAGGTCACCGATGGTCAGGGGCCACTTCAAGTGCTCGCCCACGCGCCGGACCAGGCCCTTTCCGCCCTCGGTGGCATAGCGCGGGTTGGTGAGCGCCGTGCCAATGATGGCGACGATGAACACGGCCATGACGGTGAAGCCGATCAGCATGACGTCACCCTGTAGAGCATTCGGATGCGGCGGGACCGGCGCGGCGTGGTATGACCTCGGACATGCACCAGAACTGGATAGAGCGCGCCTCCGAACTTCGCAACACCCTCCGCCAGGCCTCGCCCCGGGGCGAGAGTGAGCGGCGGCTGCCGGGCGACATCGTCGACGCCCTCGACGCCGCCGGCCTCTTCCGACTGTCGGTGCCGGAAAACCTGGCCGGCCATGAGGTCCCGCTGAGCACGCAGGTGCGGGTCATCGAGGAGCTGGCGCGCGGCGACGCCGCTGCCGCCTGGTGCGTGATGATTTCGTCCACGACGGCGTTGGTCGCCGGCTACATGGACGACGCCCCGGCGCGCCAGATCTTCGGCGACCCGGGCAAGCGCTTCTGCGGTGTCTACGCGCCCAAGGGGAAGGCACATCAGGTCGATGGCGGCTGGAAGGTCAGCGGCCGCTGGCCCTTTGGCAGCGGAAGCCATCATTCCCACTGGCGGCTCGGGGGAACGCTGTGTCGCACCCCCGACAGCGATCGCCCAAGCATGCGGTTGATGGTCTTCTCGGCCGACCAGACCGAGCTGCTCGATACCTGGGACACCAGCGGGCTGCGCGGCACGGGCAGCCACGACATGCAGGTCAGCGACGTTTTCGTGCCTGCCGAACTGTCCGTCGCCCTGGGGCGGCCGCAGCGCGACGAGCCGCTGTACCACATCCCCTTCTTCGCGTTCCTGGCCGTCGAGGTGGCCGCCGTGTCGCTGGGCATCGGGCGGGCGTCGCTGGACGCTCTCCACGACGTCGCCGCGGCCAAGGTCCCCACCGGCGGCCGCCGCACGGTCGCTCAGAAGGGCGGGGCCCAGGTGGCCTTCGCGACCAGCACGGCGCGGCTCGAGTCGGCTCGAGCCTGGCTGCTGGACTGCGTGGGCAAGCTGGAGACGGCGTTGGAGGCCGGTACCCAGCCGTCGACGGAAGTGAAGGCCCACCTGCGGCTGGCGTGCATCCACGCCGCCAAAGAGTCGGCCGACGTGACCACCGAGATGCTGAGGCTCGGCGGCGGCTCGGCCATCTACGGGACGAACCCGCTGCAACGGCTGTTCCGGGACGGAAACGCCGTGACGGCCCACGCGATGGTGTCTCCGCTGATGGTCGAGTACATTGGCAAGGTCCTTCTGGGGCAGACCGACGACGTGTCGCAGCTATAACGACATCGACGGCGAATCCCAGGGGTCGACCCGTCATCGGACGTAGGGACTGACGAAGTTTCTTTTCGACGGTGTTGAGACCAGAAGGCCGCATTGAGCGTCGCTACTGACCCAGAGGTTACCCTGAGCAGGATGGGCTCGGCGCTTCGACGCTGGCTGCTCCTGACCGACGACCAGCGCTTGCTGTTCGTCATGGCGGGCGTGAGCTTCGGGGTCGCGACGGCGTGTGGCGGATGGCTCACGATGATGCCGGAGGCCGATCCGGTTCTAGGGCTCCACCCCGCCATCAAGCCCGCCAAGTTTGGTGCGGCCATCGGGGTCTTCCTGCTGTCCTTCGGTCTCCTGATCCCCATGCTCGACGCGACCGGGTTGGCCAAGCGGCGCCTCACGCAGGTCTTCGTCGCGGCGATGATCGTCGAGATGACGGCGATCGTGGGGCAGGCCGCGCTGGGAACAACGTCGCACTTCAACGAAAACACGACGTTCGACTACTTCGTCTGGACCGTCATGGGCAGCGGTATCCTGGTCGCCACCCTGGGTATCGCCTGGGCGGCGTGGGCGGCGACCCGACGGCCACTGGTAGGGAGCGATGGCACGAACCTCTCACCGGCCATGAGTCTGGCGTGGCGTGCGGGCCTCTGGCTGCTCCTTTTCTCGGCCGCATCCGGGGCCTCGATGGGGAGCTTGAACACCCACTCCATTGGTGGGCTGGACGGCGGACCCGGTCTCGCCATCACCAACTGGAGCACCACCCACGGCGATCTGAGGGTCTCGCACTTCTTCAGCATGCACGCGTTGCAGGTCCTGCCGGCGGCTGCGTGGATGCTGACGCGGGTCCCGCTGAGCCGGGTCGCGTCGGTCGCCTGGGTTGCCCTGGGCGTGCTCGCGTATGGCACGGTGTGCGTGGGAACCTTCGTTCAGGCCCAGCTCGGTCTGCCGCTGCTGCCCCTGTTCTGAAACACAAAACGGCCGGAGACATTTGCCTCCGACCGTTTCTACGCGTGCGGTAATGCTCCCTAGTTGGGGATGGCCTTACCGTTCTTGATCTTCCACTTCTTGCCGTTCTCCAGCTTCTTCACCGGCCACGAGATGGTGCCACCGACGATGTCACAGGACGACGCGGTCGAGTGGAACGTGTACGTGGTGGTGGTGGACGCCTTGATGTCGAAGCTTTTGCTGCTGCCGTTGCACTTGAGCTTCACGGTGTGGGTCTTGGAGTCGTTGTTGTAGACCCGGATCGACCCCGCGTACGCGGTACCTGCCAGAGCAATCACCATCAAGCCGGCCAAGAGGCCGGAAGTTACTCGCTTCATTGCCTAATCCCCCTAGGATTCGGTTTCGTTGGTCAGCGTCAACGGTTGGGGATAGCGGGCCATTCCGCAAGCGGTGAGAAATCCCTGCCCGAACCACCCACGCCCGTGCTTGAACAACCCGTGCCCGTGCCCGTGCCCGTGCCCGTGCCCGATTTGCTGAGCTGGCCCGTTTCGCGGTGCCTTGGGGTTCGAGCACTGCCTGGCAGGCTTCCCCTCGCGTCGTGCCTTGGGGTTCGAGCACTGGCCTACAGGCTTCCCTTCGCGTTGTGCTGACTTGGCTCCAGCTGGAGGCTTGTCGGGCACGGGCACGGGCACGGGCATGGGGTTGGCTCGCTGGACCATGTGGACGTGTTCTGAACGACAAAACCCCCGACCGCTTTCGCAGTCGGGGGTTTTGTAGTGCTGACGCCGCAGAGCACAACCCGAGTTTCCTCTTCAGAGAACCTCTTTCCAGAAGCGTGCGAGCGCTGTCTCCACCAGGTCACCCTGCCAGAGACACCCTTCACACGATTGGCTCGACTTCGGAGTATTTCGAACAACTCGCGCTGCATCCGTATCGGTTGAATGCATCCCGCCGTGGCCTTGCTTCTCAGATGTGTCACTTCC